>BNJT01000670.1_pt1 | contig 245248 bp, 235 predicted proteins | sample 8540491 | NCBI WGS metagenome assembly BNJT01 (sample SAMD00202455, study PRJDB9452) | human saliva metagenome | host: Homo sapiens
CATTGTAACTTACATACGCTTTTCTTTCTAATATTACATTAGAAAAACTTCCTTTATCCTTCTCTTTCTCTTGTTTTAAGAATAGAAGTAGTAATATAGGATTTGGAAGAAAGCTACCTTTAGCCTTTTATAGTGATGTCTGCGTGAAGATTGGCCATCAGTTCTTTGCTCCTTATCTCCTAATCCGGATAGAAAATACGATCAAACATACTGGACACAGCGCCACCATCATTGCCAGCCGCCAGCCCCGTGATAAAAGAAAACCGCCTGACTGCCCTTTTAGCAATTAGATAACGCAGAGCTATATAAAAGTTAGCGTATTCATGAGTATATAAAATAGGATTGTCTCCTCAGTCCTTTTAATTCTTTTCTAATTTTTCTACCATCATCTAACAAGTTGTGTCAAGGTAAAATTAAGCTGAGGAATGCTTCTTACCTGCTGCCATTTTCTGCCCCACTAAAGTTTCTATAAAATGGCTTATTTTCTTCTATCTCCTTCATAATAGGCTCTCTGAAGGACTGCGGAAAATGCTGCTGAGATAAATTTTAGCAATTCCCAAATCTGCGGTTACCTTAACATCTGAAACACCGATTAAAATCCTTGGCTTTCAGAAGCCTGTCTTAGAAAAGAGTTCCTGCAAGGTCTTCCTGAATAATTTGTGCACTATGTCTGTTACCCATCATGTGTGCCAAAGATAATATTTAAATAGATAATTAAACACATTGTTTTATACTTTAGAAAACACCATCTTCATGCAGGTTTATCTATGTATTTACCATGATGTACCATTTATTTAGATATCTCGTTTTATCTACAAACTCCCTATCTCCAGTAGCTTTCAAATGTGGCTTTCCTTGTCTAATGATGTCTCCTGTATTATATCCTTCATAGGACTAGTCTTTTTCTCTGTGCAGAAGAGCCGTATGTGTAAAGGCTTTCTTTGGCTTCACATAGCCTTGGAACGCTTCTGGATATTGGTCATCTCCCACCTCTGCTTCAGCAGCACTGATGGCAGCATCTATATCTTTGAATCCAAGAAATTTTTCTCTGTTATTACTTCTTCTAGCCCATACTCCTGCATAAAAATCGGCTTGAAAGTTCCACCGCAACCGAGATTTTTATTGATTTCAGCTTCTGAAAACGACCGCTTCTTCTCATTTTTATCAGATTTCTGTAAAGTTCCCAAAAGATTTTTGAAACATGGTGCTCACCTCATGCCATAACATATGCGCCACCGAGAATTCCGTTACTTTGGCTCCATATTTACTTTGAAGTTCATTAAAGAAACTCATATCCATATATATAGTCTCATCAGCTGGACAATAGAACGGCCCCATCGCAGCTTTGGGCTGTCCCACATCCTGACTGGGTAACCTGCTCAAACATCACCACTTTTGGTTTTCTGTACTCCAAACCATGTTCCTCAAAAATCTCTGTCAGGTGTCCTCTGTCTCAGCCAGTTACCATTCTCACAAATTCATAGGTTTTAAGCTCTTCTTCCGGTCAGTTGTCTTTGCTCTGTCTGTCCTGACCTTGCATAACACCACTGTTGTTCAGCACTGCCGAAGGGTCGCCTCCAAAAACATCACTACTAGTAGCCATAACTATCGTTCCCCAGTCCACCGCCTATCATCATTCCTCTACCTCCGCCCTTTCCTCTGCGGTCTTCCACATTGTCACTTCTGTCGTTTGTCCATTTCATAATTTTAAAAATTTTAAAAATTCTACTTTTTATAAAATACTAAAAACCAAATATTTGGTTTAGTAATAATTCTTTTTCTGAAACTTTGCTCTTCTTCTAAAAACTTTCAGGAAACTGAGCATAAAACCCTAAATGTCCTTTGAAAAACTGCCCAAAGATGCGAAATTCCTTCTTTATATGCAAGATAAAATGCCAGCCACCACATCCAAAGCCAATCTTAGTGGGAATTATCCAAACAAAGCACTCAAAAGAGCAGGTTCTTAACCAACATAGAAAAGGTTATTTCTTATATTTAGAAAAGTTTTTCCTTGGATTTTTGCTTTGTTTAAGTTCCTCCGCCATACATGATAAATCGTGGATTTTCCCTGTATAAAATATGAGTTTTACCCAAATTTATCAGCCGCCAGCAAAGGTCTATTTCTCCTGATGGGCACGCTCATCAAATCCGCCAGCCAGCCAAAAATCACTCTTCCTTATAAAAACAACAGCCCGATGCCCAGAAAATCTCGTCATATCATACTGTCCTTTATCCTCCTCCAAATCATCAAAAATACGCCCTCGGCAGTAAGGATAGCCCAAATTATCTCATCAAACCACCTCCTGCTCCCGCAAATTCAAAGTAATTTTTCCTATCATAAGAAAAGAATTTTGGGCTGAAGAGCCTGCTATTTCTGGGTTTGCTGAAATAAATCCAAAATAGGTTTCAAGCCAGCCCTCTGCTGACTTCTCACATCAGAATTGAGCAGGCGTAGAATTTCTTCCTCCACCTGTTTTAATCCTTCATTGTATCCTCCTGCAAATCCTGAATTTTCAGTATTCTGAATCACTTTACCGAAGGAAAATTATTCTCTAAAAACGAAAACGCTGTCATCCGTAGAGGCGTTATCCACGACATAAATTTGCGCAGATTCAGAATATTTGAGAACCGTAGGCAGGAATTTTTCCAGCCAGCTTTTCCCATTCCAGTTTAGGATTACAACAGCAATTCGTTTCATCAGAAAAAGTATTTATTCCTCATATTTTTGATATCATTCTGATATTTCCATCTTCGGTGAGACCATAGCCCAGTTGTCAGGGCGCTCGTTAATGGTTTCTCCAGCATTTATGGAGATTTTCCTCACCACTTCATATTCTCTAAACTGCTCTCCATCAGGGTAAATTCGGTGATAACTCACCTCGTAATAGCCTCGTTTTACTTTTCTTCATTTCACAATGAGATAAAAGCCAAATCCAGCCTTTGTGAAAGCTTGTCATCAACCGATGAAAACAGGAGTTCTCTGATTTAAAAACTTTCAATCCGTAATAAACCTCAGAGAAATGCGGCGTCTGGTCAGCCACAAACATATACGCCGAATTCCCATCAACAGGCGTTCTCAATATGTGCCTGATAATCTCACGGGAGTTCAGCGCCTTATTTCCGAAACGATTTCTGATGAGTTTCACTTTTTCTTCCCAAAAATCATTATTTACCTTTCTATAAACAGGGTGGCAGTTTTCCTGTGGAATGATTTTTCGCAAAGCGTTAATCCACCCCAGTCAAAAACATGCCCTGCTAAGATAATCACATTTTTCTTTTCGGCTTTGGCTTGATGAGTTCTTGGTTAATGTGTTTCACACGCTTTCCCAGCTCTTTTCACTGATTGTCATCGCCTTCACTGTTTCTACGATGTAATCAGAAAAATTACGGAAAAATTTCTTTTTGAATTTGTTTAATTTCCTTTTCGCTTTTATCAGGGAAAGGAGTTTTTCAAATTTTCATAAACAATCGGTAACCGATGATATAATAATTAATGATATCATCGAAATGATATACAGCACACCCAGCGGCAGCTTTTGATGCAGAATAAACAATATGAAAAAGTAAATTATTCAATGGTATAAATTTTGGATGCGAAGATACAAATTTTGTCAATTCCATTTTTATTACATTTGGATTTTAACAATGAAAAAGATATTCATAAAACTTTGCTTTTTAGGCGTCTTTGGCGCCTTCATTATATTACGCTCAGACTTCGAAATAAGCCCACAGCATGACGAGGCTCTTCCAAAAACCATACAGAGAGGAAGACAATGCAGAAATAGAAATCAAAAATTAATAAAACTAGCCCAAAAAGAAAAACAAAACATCATCTTACAGGCGGGCGGAAACTGGTGCATTTGGTGTCTAGAGATTTGATAATTTTGTAAAAACAACTCCTGAACTAAAGAAAATAGTTGATGAAAAATTTTCTTTCATGTACCATCTAAATTTTTCTCCGAAGAATAAAAACGAAAAAGTTTTTGCAAAATATGGCAACCCTGGGGAGAAATTCGGGTTATCCTGTTTTCATTATTTTAGATAAAAATGGAAAACAAATCCACACACAGAGCAGTGAAGTTTTTTGAAGAAGGAAAAGGCTACAGCCTAGGAAAAAGTAAAAACTTTCTTCGAAGAATGGATTGTTAAAAATCTAAAACTGCTCAGATTTGAGCAGTTTTTATATTATTTCACTGGTGAGACCTCGTCCCAAAAGCTTCTGGTGCATAGGCATAAGTGTTTCCATATCGCCTGTTTCACAGTGCATTTGCCTTTATAATGAACCAGCATCGTGCATTGCTCCGCCTGTTCCAGCGTGTGTTTGCAAACTTCTATAAGAGATTCTATCACAAAATCAAAAGTATTGACATCATCATTATAGAGAACCAACTTATTTTCTGCATTTTCTTCCTCCAAAAGAAGGACATCAGTTTGTTTCTCTGTTTGTGAATTTCCGCAGTATATGTTATATTTTCTGTCTCTTCATGTGTTTCTTCTATGTTCTGCGGTTCATATTTCAGCTCTACCATCTCTACACTTTTATTCTGCATTTTCAAAGATTTGAAAGCATAATCATACTGACCTAAACTCCTGATTTTTCTTCTGGAATATCCGACAGCTGATACATAATATATCCCGCTAAGGAATTATATCCAGGATCTTCTGGCAGTGGTGCAGAGCAGATATTCATTTATCTCATCCAAAGGCTGCGTAGCATGTATCCAGAATGTATTTTTGCCACCTCATCTACTAATTTTTGTTCATCATCTTCCTCATCTAGGATTTCGCCTACCAGCTCTTCCAAAAATATCTTCTAATGTTACGATTCCTTCCGTTCCTCCGAATTCATCAATCACAATCGCAATGTGCTGTTTTTCTGCTGAAAAACATTCATCAAATCGGATATTTTCTCTTACTTCCCACCACGAAAAATGCCTCACGCAAGAATTTTCTTTAAATCCACATCTTTAGTTTCTTGATGTACTCACGCATGATTTCTTTTGTAGAAAATCCTATGATATTGTCTATAGAGTTTTCATATACAGGAATTCTAGAATATCCGCAATCTATTATTTTGCTTTTAAAATTTCTTCTTATCCTCCGTAATATCAATGGTAATGATATTCGTCTCGGCACCATTACCTGTTTACGGTATGGTCGGTAAAATCAAAAGCATTTTTGATGATTTCATAGTTTTCCTCCTCTCATCTCCTCCTGCCGCACTCTGTTTTCACCAACAGCTGAAGCTCCTCTGTGAGTGTATCTCGTGACCAGCCACAGGGTGAATATTGATAAGTCTTAGAAAACGCATTAGAAATGCGTTCATCAACCAAATAAAGGGTTTGAATAAATTGAGTAAAACTAACAACAAAGGCCATGCAACAAACAAAGTCGTCGCCTCTGATTTTCTAATCGCTATTGACTTCGGAACCACTCGAAGACGATATGCATCATCGTTACAACAAGGAAACTCCTGCCAAAGCCATTGTAGAAAGCGTTTCTGGTGCAATATCATATTCAGTTTAGAAAACGCTGCTTCTAAAATATGATGCATCGTGCTTTTCTCCTATGAAACCGAGTGCTAGACTGGCAAGCGTGATTCCCAGCTGTGTAGCAGAAAGATAAGCGTCTAAGTTTTTGATGATCGGCCTGCTTTTGCGGAGGCATTTCCTCCTTCCGCCTTTGAGTTTGATTGAGTGGCGCACTTTAACTATCGAAAACTCTGCTGCCACGAAAAGCCATTAAGTATTACATAATGCTAATAAAAGTTTTAATAAACTATCGGGGGTCCATTTAATTTAAATTGTTAAACAAAAATAGTATGCAAATATAACTAATAAATATTTATCCGACCAAACTCTTGATTTAGGTTAAGGTGTTTTGACAAAATATGCCCTTATATTTGCTGTCTTAATCTTAATTTATGAAAGCAGAAGTAATTACAAAAATTGGTGCAGAGAAATATCTACGAACATCTCTACTGGTAAAAACAGCATTATCGATGATGAACCCGCTACAAGGCAGACAGGAAAAAGGATTTAATCCACTGGAACTTTTGGCTTCAGCTCTCTTCATCTTGCACCACTGCAACTATCAAAAATGTTTGCAGACCGCAAAGAATGGGATGAGATAGTTTCTGTAAAAAGTTCTTTTGATAATGAAAACCAAAGAAGGCGTTTCTCAATTCATCATAGAAATAAAAGGAAATCTCACCGAGGAGCAGCGCAACATCCTGCACAAAACAGCCCACGCCTGCCCTATTCAGAAAATTCTCACTGGTGAGACTGCCATAGAATCTGGAAATGCTTTTAGCCCCAAAAGCCACAATTGGTTTCCTGTATTCGCTTCGACTCACTTCCTGAACGGTCAGCACCCACCAAGTTAGTACCTCCTCGACCACCAAATTAGTTGCCCTTTGACCCTTATCCACTAAATTAATAGCCTTGATTATATCAAGGCTGTTAATCTTCTTTCTATATCTTTGATGGTAAATTATTTATTGCAGCATAACGGCTATGCTAAGCCTCCTCGCCATCTCTATCATACAGCTTTGTTATAGAGGTCTGCATACTCTGGAGGATTATTCTCCTTCTGAGTTTCAGGGTGGGAGTAAAGCATGCCGTTTTGTCTGTGAGCCCGACATCCCGGCACGTGCTCTATTTTCTCTTTATTTTCTCCCAGTTACCCAGCTTCTCGTTGAGTTTAGAGATTTCTTTTTCTATTCTTGTAGTTCTCTGGGCTTGCCGCCATCTCTGCTGTTTTACCGATATTCAGTTTGGCGGAGTTCTGCCCATCGTTTTGCAAAACAAAGTTGGGCGCACCATGCACAGTGCGCCCGCATCTTCTCCCCTCTCCTACCACCATTATCTGTTCTATAAAACGGGAATTCTTAGCTTTATTTTCTCATAATCTGCGGCGCTAGCCTATTTCCCTCCCGATGTTTTGAACATCTCTTTCTTACGGTCGGTAATGATAAAGGAAGCCCTCTTCATCAATAAACCCGATGTCTCCCCGTCTTGAAATAGCCACCTTTCGGTGAGTGCCTTTGGTCTGTTCTGGATTTTTATATATAGCCTTTTCATAACGAGAAGGCCCTTTCAATGATATCTCGCCGTCTTCTGCGCTTTTCACATCTAAGTCGCAAAGGATAAGTCCCACCGAGCCTATGGTTTCTACATCCGCTCAAAGCTGCTCACAGCAATCACTGGTGAAGTTTCCGTAGGTCCGTAGCCCTCCAGAATGAGATTCCAGCCGCCTGGAAACTTCTTGTTTAAACTCACGAAAAGCGCCGCCGAACCTGAAACAGGGTAAATGTCTCTGCGCCAGCGCCTCTCCACGCAGAAAAAGACTGGCTTGTCGGCTATTATTTGTTTCAGTGTTTTCGGTTTTCCCTGTTCATATTTTCTTAGCTAGCCCATTGCCTGCTATGAAAAATGAAGCCTTTCAATCCTCCTGAGCTGATGCTGCCCTTGAGACATATTTTATCATAAACTTTTTCTAAAAGCCTTCGTGAACCACGGTTACATAATGCGGTTTTTACCTCTTTAAGTGTTTTCGCCGAGTTTATCTATACTCTCCTGCAAAATAAATGGAAGAGCCGTTACAGCTAAATAGAAATAACACACTGTGCGTTCAAAAACATGGCAGATTGGCAGAAAACTAAGCCCTCTGAGCTCCTTATAATTCTTCCATCTTTACAGAATTCTGTGGTCTCACCGCCATCAGCAGGTTGAGATATAATGTCCTGTGCGTAAGGCACTCACTCCTTTCGGCTTTCCTGCGTGCCAGAGGTGCAGATGATATGTCGCTACATCTTCGCCATCCACGCTTGTCGTCTTTTCAGGTCTTCTACTACTTCTTTGCTGACCGATAGTATTTTTCACCTCAAACTCATCACTTCTGACCAATGCGGAGCTCCCCTCCACCTCATCAGCAAAACGCCCACTAGAGACGTGCACTTCAGGTTTTACCTGCACTGCAGCTCGTCAGAAGGTCTCCTTATCTGAGACAAAAACAATAGTTTTTGATTTCTGCATTATTATATATATAGATATAGTCTCTCCACGCCTTATCGTAGGACGAGACCGGCACGGTAACCACTCCCGAGCTGAGAAATCAAGTCCGCAATGCACCATTCCGTGCGGTTGTTCGTAGAAACCTCAAACCTATCTTGTCCCCTGGAGCTATGCCCAGCTGCAAAAAGCCCCTCTGGACAGCTTATTCTTGGTCTACAAAATGCTTTGTAGAAATCCCATACTCCATCATATTTCGTTACAATAATATCTTCTTTTTGGGTATCTCTTCAGAGAATCGTAAAGGCTAAAGTCAAATAATCTGGTAATAGACATATTCTTTCTTTTATTTAAAGGACAAAAGGTAATATATATGAAACAATTTTTGCGGTTTTATCACTAAAAATTCTATTTTGTGTAGCACAAAATTACTTTGAACTTAAACAGCATATGGCTCTTTTTCCTAACCAAAATAGTGAATGGGTTTTGTGCTGAAAGATATACCTGTCAGCAGCTGACACTGACACTAATTTTAACAAATATAAACTATGAATAACACTCACAAATCCGCAGGAGTAGACAAAGAAGAAGGCTACAAAACCGTAGACAAAAGTAAAAAGTCTGCCGTGGCGAAAACTCACAATAAAATGTACTGAATAATCTTGGAAGTTTTGGGGCGTTTATGCCATTGGAGAGTATAAAAATCGGTTTTGGTGAGTGGAACAGATGGCGTGGGAACGAAACTGAAAATCGCTTTGGATACCAAAAAGTATGATTCCATAGGGATAGACTGGCTTTGCGATGTGTGCCAATGATATTCTCTGCCATGGCGCGAAACCTTTGTTTTTCTTGGATTATCTAGCTTGTGGAAAATTGGATTCTAATGTGGCATCATGAAATCGTTTAGGAATGGTAAAAGCCTGCAAAGACAATGAATGCGTCTTATCGGTGAAACAGCGGAAATGCCAGGGATGTATCAGGTGGGCGATTATGATGTGGCAGGTTTCTGTGTGGGAATTGTAGAAAGAGACGAAATCATTGATGGTTCAAAAATCAAAAAGGAGATAAAATCATCGCTATTCCGAGTTCTGGTTTTTCATTCCAATGGATTTTCTTTGGTGAGAAAAGTGTTCCCCTGATTTTTGAGGAAGAATTTGAGAGGGAAAAACCGCTTTATGAAAACCCTCCTTGAACCGACAAGGCTTTTATTATCAGTCTATTCATCAGCTTTTGAAGGTGGTGAGTCTTAGCGGAATAGCGCACTATCACGGGCGGCGGACTGATAGAGAATGTTCCGAGAATCATTCCGAATGGGCTATTTGTGCAGAGATTCAAGAAAGAAAAATCCGTATTCCGAGCATTATGCTTGAACTTGAAAAACGAAATGTGAGACAGAATGGAGATGTTTGGAACTTTCAATATGGGCGTGGGAATGGTAGTTGTCGTAGATGAAAAAGATGCAGAAAAAGTACTTTCTACAGCTGAAAGATGCCTGCGAAATCGGAGAAATTACAGAAAACGAAGAAAAATCAATTTAATATAAAAGTCATTTTCATGGTTTTTAGAAAAGAAATCAAATTTATCTTAACCCTAGATGCTCTGATGTGCAGCGCAGAATTTTTAACCACGATGACCAAAGGAGAGAAAACTCGGCGGAGCACAGCTGGCAGATTATTGTTTTGGCTCAGATACTTTTTCCCTTATGCCAAAAATAAGGAGAAAATAGACCTTCTTCGCGTGATTAAAATGCTGTCCATTCATGATGTGAGTGGAGATAGATGCTGGCGATATTTTTATCTTTGATGAAAAAGCGATGGTCGGTAAATACGAAAGGGACTCCTGCCTCTGCAGAGAGGGGTTTCGGTATCCTTGAAGAGCCGATGAGCAGTGAGTTTCTTGGTTTGTGGAAAGAATTTGAAGCGGAGGAAACACCTGATGCTGTTTTTGCCTAGCCATAGACCGAATAATGCCTTTTTCTCTCCAATACGCATTCCTCTGGCAGAAGCTGGACAGAGGCAGGAATTACAGAAAACCAAGCCAGAAAATCATAGAACACGCCGTGAAACGCGCATCGGATGAAATGGGAGAAGTGTTTGAAATCCTGATAAATAAAAGCCTCGGATGAAGAAAAACTGAGAAAAATTAATACAGATACTAATGAAAAATTTTAAATTGATAACTGATTCTTGTTTTTAGCATTTTTATTTTTGGGTAATATTCTGAATGCTCCAGAAAAAGCCTGTTTCATCAGAGACAAGCAAAAAGATTCTTCCAAAATAGCTGAAATGTAGCACAATAACTGGAGCCTATTGTCTGGCTATTGGATATGATTATGATAAGGAGGAAGAGGATTTACAGCCCAAGCTCATCATATCGGAAAAAGATTGAAAAAGATGCTTCCAGAGCTGGGATAGACGGGCCGTATATCTTTTACTCGGGTTTAGGTCGGTCAGGGCAGTCGTGAAAGGCATTAGAGAAAATGGGTGTTCCTACGCCCAGTTTATAAATGGTATGAAGAAAATCAGGAGCTAAAATCCTACATTACGGATAAAGGATTTCATTTCTTTCAGACTGAAAAGGAGCTGAAAAGAAGAACCATTGGTTTATCCGATGCCTAAAAAGCTGATAGCTATTTCGGATATTGAAGGGAATTTTGAGAAGGTTAAGAATTTCTTATCAATACTAAGGTGATGGATAAGCATTACAAATGGACTTTTGGGAAAGGGCATCTTGTAACGGTGGGAGATTTCTTTGACAAGGGCTTTTCGTTACGCAGACTCTGGCTGATTTATTCCTTGGAAGAACAGGCGGAAAGCAGGTGGAAAGGTGCATTTTGTCCTTGGAAATCATGATTTGATGAACATGAATAAAGATTTGCGCTATGTGCGAGATATTTTTGAGAAAAATGCAGCTCATGAACGAGGAGCCAACTTTTCCTTCTTTCTCAGTATGGTACGGAACTCGGCAAGTGGCTTAATACACATCGTAGAGAAAAATCGGTGATTATGTCGTTCATGCAGGAATTTCTAGGGAGGTAAGTGACCTAAATCTTTCCGTGGAGGGAACTGAATGAACACGCTAGAGAATATTATTTCAATAACAAGAGAAGGGCAAAAGGGAAAGATGCCATCGCAATGTCATCTATATGCAGAAAAGCCCTATGTGTACAGAGGCTACGGAAAAGGAGACTACAAAGAAGGAAGATTTGGAGAAATTCTCAAAAACTCAATGCGAAGGAAATTTGTCATCGGGCATACCCTTAGAGAGTTACTTACCTAATGGATGGGCGTGTGATAGACATCGATGTACTGCATTCCAAAGGGGAAAAACCCAAGGGCTGCTCATCAGAAATGGAAAAAGAATATGCCGTAGATATTAAAGGAAAAATCCAAGATAAAAGCACGGCGTAGAGGAGGATAAAGGAAGACTAACAAAATCAAAAGAAATGAAAAACATCGTAGTTTTGGCTCATGGCTCAAGGAACCAATTTAGAAAGAATATTGGAATGCATCCAAAACGGAGAAATTCTAATGCAAAAAGTAAGTATGGTGGTTGCGGATAGAGACTGCTATGCTTTTGTTTCGTGCCGAACACTAGATTTCTCATCATTTGATAAAGAGAGGAAAAGATTTCTGTGAGAATTTAGAAAAATCCTTCCAAGGACACGGATTTGATAGTCTTGGCGGGGTTTCTTTCTATCATCACGAAGATTTTTGCATACGTTGGTAAAATTATCAATATCCATCCTGCACCCTCGCCCAAATTCGGCGGAAAAGGGCATGTGAGATGCATGTCCATACGAGCTGTAATAGATGCCAAAGAGAGGAAAGTAATGCCACGGTGCATTTTGATGCTGGGATAGATGAGGGCAGGGAAATTATTCTGCAAGGGAGAGTTGCTGTAAGTGAGGGGATACGCCTGAAAACTCGCGGAGAAAGTGCATGGTAGAATATGAAATTTTTCCCCAAAGGCGATAAAAAGGTTTTCTGGAACAAATGTGAATTAAAGTTAAAATTATGAGTTATTATTTTTATTTCGCTGTTTATATCGATGAATTTTTCTGCACAATCGGAAGATTCTCAGTTTTACAGCGTAAAAGCCAATATGATTTTAAACAAACAGTCAGGAGATTAAAGAAAATTTTGAAAGCCAATAATATTGCAATTTTGCGGAAAATAGACCACGCAAAAGCAGCCAAGAAATCGCAAGAAAATCTTGCCAGCTACGGTTTTGGTGGTGGGAAATCCTAAGGTGGGAACTCGCTTGATGCAGGAAAATCCGAAAACAGCGATTGAGCTGCCATTGAAAGTTTTGGTCTATGAAGAAAACGGAGCAGTTTTGGGTAAGATATAAATTATAAGTTTTTGGTTTCAGAATATAAACTTGACAGAGCAGGTTACCCATAAAATAGATACAGCAATGGAAAAATAATAGCCGAAAGCGTCATGAAATAATGATTTTAGTGCATTTTTGCTGCATTTATTTATAGTTTTTAAATCTCAAATATCAGGAAAAGAGCATCGGAGCGAAAGCGCAACCCATATAGTAGCATAAAAGCCGAGAAGTTTCTCGGCTTTTGTTTATTAGCCCTTTCTTTGAACGATAAAAATTTTGAAATTAAAATATAAAGTATTATATTTTGAATGCTAAACAAAAAGAACATAAAATGAAATACAGATAGAAAAAGTCATTGGGAAATAAAACATGCTCGTGCTGAAAGCTCATCAGCGGGGCGCAGTTCTTTGTAAATTGGATAGAAAATGGCAACATTACTTTACAAATTTAGATGGTGGATGTGGAGAGAGACCGTTTCGGTTTTCTAACCTATACTGATGAAAAATGGAAAATGCCTTTCGCGCAGTCCTTGGAAGGGACTTTTAAACTGAAAAATAACCAGAGCGAGGTTTTCCTTTATAAATACTATAGAAATATTAATTTTATCACCTTATCATTTCTATATGAAGTTATTATTCTCGGCTGTTGTTTTAGGAATTACAGTTTGATCCGCTCAGGATTCCTATTATAATAGGAGCGTTGTCAGCAAATGCTGATAAAAAGAGCAATTACGACTCACACTTACCGTTTGTTGCAAGCGTTATTAGTGGTACATTTATGTCTGTCTTTTGAGAGTAATATCTCTTTCCTCCTCAATTTTTGGTCTTCTCCTAATTATGTCTGGGTGGTATTGAATATATTATTAATTTTAGGTCTATCCTATTGGTTAATAAAAAGATTAATTTCTTCAGAAAATAAATAAGAAGAAAGAGTGTAAGAATCTCGTCAGGTTGGTCACAGATGGACATGTTCGTTGCAGGACTTCTTTTTACCTATCAGCTTTTCCTGACCCTAGCACTATATCTTTAGTTTGTGTTATGTGGGCATAATGGAAAATCTGATTGTTACTATTATAGCCTTTACTATTTGGATTTTAATCAGCCAGTTTCTATATTTTTGTCCAATATAGCCGTTATCAAATAATTGTGGAGAGGAATTCGCATTAGTAAGCTTTGAGACGATTAAACAAAAATAGCAGCAGATTATTCGAGCGGATTATAAATACAGCAATAGTAATTATTATTTTTAGTATTTATTTTTAATCTAATGAGTTTCTATTTTACTAAGACATGGATGATAAAGAAGATTTATTCTTCAAATAAAAAGTTAAAAAAGCAAACAAATAACGCAAATTTAACACTATATGAAGAAAGAGCAACCATTCAAAAGGAAAAATAGGTTATTCTTTTCACAAAAATTACAGCAGAAAGCGAAAGATTAGTTGCACAGATAAAAAGCCTATAAGGCTAAAAACATCCCTTTTCTGAAATAGAAGGAAATTTTTATAAGTTTGGTAAGCAGAAAAACTTTGTGAGAATAGGAAGGTGGCATTTCTCGTTTCCTTGGCAGCGGTAAGGAGGTAAGGACTGCTCATGAACAAGCTCCAAAAGGCATCTATGGTGGTATTTTCGTTCCAGTTCGTTTTTGGTAATCGCTGCTAAAAGTATCAAAATCCTGTGTCTGGTGATAGGTTTTCCGTAGAAGTGTGGAGGGGCGATTTTCTTTTGCCCAAAATCAAAATCAACTCTTTCTTTTTGATACCGCGAGGCCAAAAGGCGGTCAGACAATACACGGAAGCCATCGGTTTTCATCAAGATTTCGTAAACTCTTTTTAGGTTGATAAGCATTTTATAAGCATTTTAATTAAGTTTTTATTGGTAAAAATACGAATATTTTAATTATAAAACTCGTATTAACCAATTATTATTTTTAATTTGTGAAACTTAAATTTAACTATGAGAGTCTTAATCAGCGTTTTCGGACAAGAGCGGACTTACGGAATTCGCTCAGTTCTTAGACAATTACCAACTTATCTCCACAGGCGGAACTTTCAAACATCTGAAAGATGTGGGCTGAGTCCCATTCAGATAGATGAGGTTACGAATTTTTCCAGAAATGCTGGACGGCAGGGTAAAACCCTTCACCCAAAAGCATGGAGGACCTCTCCTGTGCTGTGATAATAAAAGACATGGACACAGTAGCCGAGCACGGAATAGAGCTGATAGACATGGTGGTGGTGAATCTCACATTTTTCGAAAATGCAGGGAAGAATATTCCTTTGGATGAAAAGGTGGAGTTTATTGACATAGGCGGGCCGTCTATGCTTCGTTCGGCAGCAAAGAATTTTAAATCTCATGAGCATCACTAATGTGAAGACTATGCGAAAAGTAAAATCTGAAAGTAGAAACTTCGGGCAGCCTACTAGAAACTCGTAAAACCCTTGCGAGGAAGGTGTTTAACATCCTTCTGCCTATGATGCAGCCATTTTCAAAAATGCTTTTGGAGGAATATCCACTGTATCTGATGCTTCTTACAGAAAGTTTCGGATTTAAGATACGGCGAAAATCACACCAATCACGGCATATTATGCTCAAACGGTGAAAATGGGCGATGAAGATTTTGAACAACTGGGAGGAAAAGAACTTTTCGTTCAACAATCTTCGCGATATGGATTTGTGCTGGAAAGTAGTAAATGAATTCAAAAACGAAATGGCGTGCTGTGCCGTAAAAACACTCTACGCCGTGCGGTGTAGCCATCGGAAATACAGCGGTGGAAACTTATACTAAAACCTTTGAGTGCGACCCTGTTTCTATCTTCGGAGGCATTGTGGCGATGAACTATAAAAGGTGGATGCTGCCACAGCGGAGGAGCTTGGGAAGACTTTTCCTTGAAATAGTGATGGCGGTAGATTTGAGGAGAAAAGCGCTGGAAATCCCTTAGACAAAAGACCCAGGGATTATTAAAAATTAAAAACCCTGTTTCAGACAAAAGCAGACTTGGGTAAAAATAGATGGCGGACTGCTAGTACAGGACTGTGACAATCAGTTTTCGGAGGAAATAAAAGCTGTAACCGAAAAACAGCCAACTGAGGAACAGAGAAAAGCCCTGCTCTTCGCACAGCAGTAGTGAAATATGTGAAATCCAATGCGATAGTAGTTTCTAACGGAACGCAGGCGCTGGGAATTGGCGGCGGACAGTCAATAGAATCTGGGCAACACAGCAGGCAGTGGAAAGAGCCAAAGAGAAATTCAGCGGAGAGCTGGTTCTGGCTTCGGATGCCTTTTTTCCCATTCCGCGATGTGGTGGTTTCTGTGCTCGAAAAACATAAAGCCATTATACGAGCCAGGCGGAAGCATCAAGGATGAAGAAAGTATACAGGCAGCCAATCAGCACGGCATCCCGATGCTGCTCACTGGAATGAGAACATTTTCTGCACTAAAACAAATTTCAGGGAAAAGAAAAATTAGACTTGCAGGAGTTATTTTTAACTTAATTTTGCGCAAAAGAATAACTTTCATGATAATTTTAATTTGTTTTTATAATCAAGAGTTCCGCTCTTGGGTTTTCTTTTTATAAAAATAGCGGAAGTTTCCCACAGAGTTGTCTATGATTTATGCAAAAATGAGGGCAAATATGAGTATAGATGACCATTTTTGAGAAAAAGAAATGTTTTCTTTTTGTGGATTATCTTTTTAATTATCTTTGCGGAAGAAATAATTCTATTCATTTTTATTGAATTTATTATTGACCCAAGGGCTCTTGCTCTTGGGGTTTCTTTCTTTTTGTAAAATGACGGAAATCCCGACGCAGTGTTGTTTTAGCTTTCTGTAAAGTTACAGAAGTCTCCCTGCAGAGTTGTTTTTGCCTTTCTGTAAACTTACAGAGGTCTCACCTACAAATTGTTTGGGCTTTCTGTAAAGTTACAGAAGCTTCCCCGTCAGAGTTTGTTTTGCCTTTTCTGTAAAACTTACAGGCAGCTTCGCAGAATTGTTTGGGCTTTCTGTAAGTTTTTGTTAAAATTGCCTACTCAGAAAATAATCATTAATTTAGTATCATCAATTCCAAAAATAGTTATTTATGAAAACATCAGCATTAAATAGAATCTCCACAGTAGCGCTGGCTGCGCTGGCAGAAGATGTGATAAAGAGCGTCTAAAGAAGGAAAACACATCATATCGGAAATAAGCCTCCTATCCGCACTGGAACAGGAATACAACACTTATAAAGAAGCCTTCTAGAAGCAGACCTACAGCGGAAAAGGGAAAGAACTCGCAAAACTGGACGAAGAACAGGACGATGTTTTTCGCAGATGAGAAATGTATCTGAAAGCTTTTTCGGGCGAAATTGTACCGCACCACGAGGAAGCAAAGGAGCTGTATGAAATCTTAAAACAGCATGATTTGGGACTTGACCGCAAATCCTACGCCGAGAAACCGCCCTGCTGAAAAACTCATAGAAAAGTCTGACAACCCAAACAACCAAAGCAAACTGAGAGCCGTTGGTTTAGATATGACCTACGAAGAACTGAAAAGAAAGCAGATGATTTAACGCCTCTACTCCGAACAAATAGAAGCCAATGCAGAACTGAGGATGGAGAAAAGTGCATCATCACTGCGCAAAGATTTGAAAACACCCTGCGGAATTATCTAAAATACATAGATGCCATGAAAATCCGTACCGAACTACAAGGAACTCTACTACGAACTAAATGAACTCCTGAAAAAGAACGCGTATAAGATTTTATTTGAAATATATCCGAAACAATGTTGATTTTTAATCTCTGCAAAATGAAAAAGATAATATTTGTATTTTGTGAGTGCTCTTCGGGCAGATGTTTTTGGACAGAGGAAAATGTTGGCTTTAGAAATAAACCGCCAGAAGAGTATGAATGGGAAGTGGTGAGATAAGCTAGATAAGGATAGTATCTATGTAAGAAAAATTATTCCTAAAGGAGAAAATGAAAAATCCATCTATTACTTGCCAAGCTTTTAGCAATTAAACCGCCTGACATTTTATAAAGCAGACTTTGCTATAAAAATTAAAAAGGACTTCCTGAAGAACTTACCGAAGAACTTCCTCCAATAAAAACTACAGTTTTAGAGAAAGAAGAGTAGATGGCTTTTTGGGAGCTTTTCAAGATAGAAAATAAATATCATTATGATTATCGTCAAGATATATTTCAAATATATTCCGAATTAATATATATAAGACAAAAAGGAAATATTATTTATCGTATTTATGTTTTAGTAAAAGAAAAATCACTCTCCGAAGAATTCTGTGAAAAGTGGACAAAAGTTTTTAAAGAAGGTAGATTAGTAAATGAATAGAAAAATAAATCTTAGTAAATAAATGATTATTAAAAATGAAAACTTAACTTAAATTTTTATATTATGAAAATCTATCTATTGTAGTGGTTTTTCGTTATTATCTCAGTTTTATTTTTAGCCCAAAACCGAAAAAGAAATCCTAAAAGTATACTGGCCGACAGAATACCAATGGAAAACTATAAACGACCGTGAATATAAAGGAATACACCTCACGGAGATCGTCCCTGAGGAAGAAAAAGCGGGCAGCTGGAAGAAGCTCGGCACTATGATGTATTTTCAAAAATACTAAAAGTTCCCAATGCAGACACCATTATAGACCTCTACAGAGAGGTTTCTTGGGAAGAGGATTCTAAGTCTAAACTTACTATTTTGGAAAAACATGCCAAGGGAGAAAACATCTGGGTGCTTTTTCAAGGAAGAAAAATGCGTTATACTCGGATGACAAAAACCCCTGAAATCTCAGCTCTTCTACTGTGATACAAGGAAAATACGCTTTTATTATGTTTTTATCTCGCTGAGAAAAAGGAACTTCCTGAAGAATTCGTAGAAAAATGGAGTAAAATATTCAAAAACAGCGAACTGGTCTATATATAGATAAAAAGATGTAATTTGAAATATATCCGAAACAATGCTGTTTCTAATCTCTGTAAGATGAATTTGATGCATTGTGATTTGTAACAGCTGGAAAGACATTTTGAGGAATTCTCCTCCATTTCGTATAAAAATCAGCCCATTGTGGCTGATTTTTATGATTTTTCTTGTTTTTGATGATTTTAACTTTGCAACTTCATTTCTTTAACAAGGGTAAAAACAAAAGCCGTTCTAGGGCTTTAGTGAAACTCTGTAATGTTTAATAAAAATTATAAATAAAATGAAAACAAGTAGATTTATTCCTGCTGTGGTGGTATCCGCGGGTTGTTATTCTAACTCTTGTATCCGCGAAGAAGCACCTAATATGGAAGACAGACATTGAAGGTGTAACAATAGCTAATGCAGAAAGTTTGTTACAGACAGAACCTGTGGTAGATGGTAGTAACATTACTTTTCAGAATGAAAACATTTTCTGGAAGTTATAATTTCGCTCGATATTCAATCTTTCAGAAGGGGCAACGATTTCTCCTGCAAGTGGGACAGAGCTGGACTTTACGCAGCCGCAGACTTATACAGTAACTTCACAAGATGGAGCATGGAGCAGATAGTACACCGTTTCTTTCGTAACGGATGATAATGCCTTTATTACTAGTTATTCTTTTGAAAAATGTAGAAGTGGGTGCTAGAAAATATCATAAATTCTATGAACTTATTAATGGGCATAAAATATATAACTGGAGCAGTGGTAATGATGGGTTTTAATTTTTTGTTAATCCAAGAGGGGATGCATAGTACATATCCCTACTTTACAAACTACTGAAGGATATAGAGGCAATGCAATAAGAATGATTACAAGAAGTACAGGTAGTCTTGGATCTTGGTTTGGTGCACCTATAGCAGCTGGAAACCTTTTTCTTAGGGACATTTAACCTAGACATTTTTAATGCCTTAAAAATCTACAAGATTTGGTATCCCATATAACTACTAATAGAGCTCCTAAAGCGGTTACAGGATATTTCAAATACACTGCTGGGAGCTACATTTAAAAAGAAGCTAGCAATACATTAACTAAAGACAATTGGAATGCTTTATGCTATTTTTATTTGAAAAACCAATAGAAAATAATTACCTCACAGGTGACCACAATTTTGCTGATGCTAGAATCGTAAGCATTGCTAAACTAAAAAGATGTGGACAGAAAAGAAGCAAGCCAGTGGACAAAAATTTGAAATTCCTTTTGAGTTTGTAAATGGAAAATCCTTTTGATCCTGCACAAAGAGTATATGTACACTATAGTATTTCACATCTAGTATAGAAGGAGATAAATTTAATGGAGCAATAGGAAGTACATTGGATATTGATGAGGTAAGAATCATTACAGAATAAAAATAATTAAAAACAAAATAATCTAATGAAAAAGGATATTTTTAGCTGTTTTAGCCACTTTTGGTATTAGTTCTTTTGGCTTAGCACAGCAAAAATGAGAATGGGAATTTTTTCACAAGAAACATGGAATACCAGATGAAAGACTAATTTCAGCATAGGAGGAAGTGCGCCGCTTGGTATGCCCAGAGAGATTAGAAAAATTAATAGTTATAATCCTACTTTGGTTCTTGGATTAGAGGCAGATGCTACTAAATGGGTGTCTGATAACAAGAAATGGGGTATCCGAGTGGGAATCCGTACCGAAGGAAAGGGAATGAAGACAGAAGCTGTTGTGAAAAACTACTTTACAGAGGTGATTCAAAGCGATGAAAAGATACAAGGATACTTCACAGGAACAGTAGAAACTGACATCAAAAATACTTATGTAACGATGCCTGTATCAGTGGTTTTATAAGGTTTCTCCAAGATGGAAACTCTACGGAGGTCTATATGCCAGCCTTTTGGTAGATAAAGAATTTTTAGTGGTTATGTTTCTAATGGACACCTGCGCCAAGATACTCCTGTCGGGGCAAGAATTGTCTTTAGTGAAGGAGGAAAAAGCAAACTATAACTTTCTCTGATGATTTGAGATTATTCCAGTGGGAGGGCAGTTAGGAGCAGAATGGCATCTGAATAAGCATTTTCATTCTATTCCCAGAGCTGAACTACGGAATCAATGGAATATTTAAATCCGAATTCAAATCTATCAGTTTTGCGTTGCATAATATTTACTTGAATCTAGGATTTGGATACAAATTTTAAGATTAAATAATCAAGAATTTTTAGAGCAGTTGGAAAATATTTTCTAACTGCTTTTTATTTCATTATTTTTTTGCAAATAAAAATCAAGTTTGTATTACGCCCAAATCATACTTCCGCTCAATCTTTCAGGGACTTTCACTTACAAAGTTCCCGATGATTTGGTGGATTTTATGGAAGTGGGCAAGAGGGTGCTGGTTCCTTTCGGTGGCAAAAGATTTATACAGGAATCGTTTCCGAAATTCATCAGAATGCTCCAGAAACCTTTTAAGACAAAGGATATCATCAGTGTTTTTGGACAATGTTCCTATCGTTCACAGGAGCAGCTGGATTTTTGGAGCTGGATGTCCGAATATTATCTCTGTAACATCGGCGAAATCTATCGTTTCGCTTTTTCCGTCTTCACTGAAATTAGAAAGTGAAACTTACATAAAACTCAATGCCGACCAGCAGGTGATTTTGAAGATTTAGAGGCGAATGAAATCTATCTTATCCAAGCCTTGGAGGTTAAAAAAAGTGCTGAATTTACAGGAGATAGAAGCCTTTATTCCCAAAAAGAAATCATCAAAACCATCAATTCCCTCATAGACCAAAGGCTCATCATCATTGATGAAAAATTACCGAAAAATACAAGATAAAAGAAGCTTCTTATCTGAAAAATAAACGATGAGGTTTTTGCAGGGAGAAAATCTCGCAAACACGCTTTCCCTATTGGATAGGGCTAAAAAAACAGAAGGAACTTTTTCTTTTTAATTTTTATCTGAACAAAAAGGTTGAAAAATCAGCCAGTTAAAAAAATCTGATATTTTTTTGAAAAAGGAAATTTTTGGTTCATCTCATCTAAAGCCGCTTTTGGATAAAAATCGTAGAAGAATATTTTTTGAAGTTGATAGAATCCAGCGATACAGCGGAGAATTGGAGGAAATAGAAAACTCACTCCACACCAGCAGGAAGCTAAAAATCAGATAGACCAAGCCTTTTCGGAGGGCAAAAATGTGCTTCTCCACGGCGTTACCTCTTCTGGGAAAAACGCATGTTTATTTGGAAAAAAATAGAAGACTGCATCAGAAGTGGGAAAAATGTTCTTTTTCCTCGTTCCAGAAATTGCTCTTAATCAGCAGATTACCCAGCGATTGGAGAAAAATATGGAAAAACTTAGGGTTTTATAACAGCAAAACTGAGTGATTTTTGAGAAAGTAGAAGTTTGGCGAAAAATAAAAAAACAACGAAATCAAAATCCTGATAGGAACCAGAAATTCGCTTTTTCCTTCCTTTTTCAAAATTTGGGCTGATCATCGTAGATGAGGAGCACGACAGCGCCTACAAACAGAAAGATGCTTTTTCTTTTTCAATGCGAAAGATGCAGCTTTGGTTTTTGGCTAAATTTTATCAGTCGAATGTGATTTTGGGGTTCTGCAACTCCTTCATTAGAAAACATATTACAACGCTCAGAAAGACAAACTGCGCTATATTTATCTCGGAGAAAGATTTGGCGGCACGGCGCTTCCTGTTTATGAATTGATAGATTTCAAATCAGCCATGGACATGAAAAGTGTGGTAGGAAATTTCTCTCAAAAGAATGATAAAGGAAATCAGGCATCAGCTTGATAATCAGAAACAAACCATAGTTCTGCACAATAGGCGCGGCTATGCCAATGTATCGGAATGCAAGAGCTGTGGGCATGTTACCTACTGCGGAAACTGTGATGTGGTGATGACTTATCACAAGACCGAAGATCAGCTAAAATGCCACTACTGCGGTCAAAAGAGCTTCTAAGCCTAAATTTTTGCCCTAAATGTCATTCGGAAAAATATCAGTATTCGCGGGATAGGAATCGAGCAGATAGAGGAGGAGCTGAATAAGATTTTTCCCAATAGCAGGATAGACCGAATGGATGTAGACTCCATGCGGAAGAAATTTGCCTACGAAAAACTTTTACGAAAAATAGAAAATGGCGAAACGGACATCATCGTCGGTACACAGATGGTTTCCAAAGGTTTAGATTTTCCCAATATTGAGCTGATTGCCATTCCAAGGGCAGATTCACTGCTTCATATTCAGGATTTTTAGGATAGAGGAAAAGAGCCTACCAGCTCATTACCCAAGTGGCAGGAAGAGCAGGGACGAAGTTCTGAAATGGAAAAGTTCTGATACAGACTTACGAGCCGCAAAAACCTATTTTTCAGTTGATTAAAAGAAAAGTAATTCCGAGAAAAATTTATGAACATTTATTGGGAGAAAGGAAGAAATTTCATTATCCGCCGTTTGTGAAACTTATCTTTATAGAGCTGAAACACAGACAGGAAGACAAGCTGGAAAAGAGCAGCTAAATTCCTTGGTTCATATTCTACGAAAAAGTATCTCCCGAGAGAGTGTGTTTTAGGGCCAGAAATAGCTCTATCGGCAAGATAAATAATCTGTATCAGTTTCAGATTTTGCTAAAACTGCCTCGTTCCCAAAAATATAATGACTACAAAAATTAGTGGCTATATCGCTAAAAAGAATTCGATGAAATAGCCGCTTATAAAAAAAGCATAAAACTAAAAACCTATGTTGATTTTTAACAAAAATTTAACAAATTTTTATAATATTTTAGTTATTTTGATAATAATTATTACCTTTTACTTAGTTTTTACAATTATACAGGTTATCCTGCTTAACACATTTAATTAAAAATCAAAATAAAATAACGATGAAAAATATTTCAAACTACCCATTTTTTATGAGCTTTTTACACTGTATTTCTCAGCGCAGGATAATGCACAGATTTACTCTGATGGAGATTTTTAGTAAAAAGTTCAGCGGCATCCGCCAGAGATGTCCCAAACAATAGTATTTCCACCATGTTTACAGACCCCGTGATGCGCAACGCCCAATGGGGGTTTCGTGGTGTATGATCCTAAAACTAAGAAAAAGTTATCAATTCTTACACGAAAAATGCATCTCTCATCCCTGCTTCTACACGAAGTTGCTAACTACAGAGGCTGCGATGTCTTTGTTTGGTAAAGATTATCAATGGGTTACGCAGCTGGAATATTCCGGAGATATTGATGAAAACGGGAATTCTAAACGGAAACTTATACATCATAGGAAGTGAATGACTCTCTGGGGACAGGGAGAGCCGGCGCAAGTACTTATGGGGCATTGGTCAGCGATTTTGTGAAAATCCATTAAAGAACTTGGAATCAAGAGAGTAAAGGGAGATATTATCCTAAAACAGCTGTTTTCAGAAATAATAAAAATACTGTTTTACCTGCTATTATCGTTTGGAAAGGCAGCGAAAAACTACTTCCTTCCCTGCAGGAGCACCAATGATACCGACCCAAGACACGAAAAATTATTAGGCAACAAAAACCTGATAATTACAAATATATCTATGTTTCTCTTATACTCAGAATATTGTCTATACGGAAAATTTTTGGTGGTTTTGCTTTTATCCACCAAGCTTCCAGATGCTCCTGTTTATTTAGCTAACAATCTGAAAACCAGCCTAGCCAAAAACGGAATCCCAACGGAAGGGAAAGTAATTGATAAATCTGAGCCACAAAACACAGAGGAAGAAAGATAATCAGCTTACCTTTTCCCCTAAATTAGAGGTTTGGTGTGCTTTTCATTAACCAGACCAGCAACAACCATATGTCCGAAGCGCTGCTAAAATCACAGAGCTTCTACAAAGAGGAAACTATTCGCTGGATACAGGCAAAAAGCAACGGTAAACAAACATTTAACACCTTTGACTTCATGAGGTTTAACTACGCCGATGGAAGCGGTTTGTCCCGTTCTAATGTAATTACTCCTATGTCTCAGGTAAAATTTCTGTCTGAACTAATGAATGAGAAACATTTTCTGATTCTTACTTTAAATCCCTGCCGATAGGCGGACAGACAGGAACCCTGCGGTCTATGTTCCTAAATACAGAGGCCTACGGGACAAGTTTTTGCAAAACAGGAACGCTGAACCAGTAAAAAACCTTGGCTGGCTACATCAAAACAAAAAGGAAAAACTCCCTACATTCTCGCTTCTCATTAATAATTATAATGGAAGCGTAGCTCAATAAAAAGAAAATGGAAAAGCATCTTAATTCCCATTCTTGATTTTAAAATAGAAAACTTAAAATTAATCAAAAAGAGCTTTTATCAAAAGATAAGGGTCTATTTACAATGAAATTCATAGATTTGCACACTTATTTCTGGTTTCTGCCGAAAGGCAGAATGAAAAGGGAATCAGGCGAAATCCGAACTGTCCCCGCAACTGTGAGTTGCCGAAGAAAAGTTTCATAAGAAAACCACTGCTCGCGCGGGGAAGGCATATGAAATGCAAAAGTCAGGAGACCTACCAGAATATCGGCTTTCGGAGGAAAAGCGATGGATAAAAATGTTTCTTTGGATTAACTCCAAGAAATTTTTGTTCATTTGTTTTGTTCCATTAATCTTAACAAAAATTATTTTAAATGAACAAAAAATCATTTCTAAGCATTTTCTATTAGCAGGGGTTTTTATCTCTTGCTAATGCCCAGACCGAAAAACTAATTCCAGAAGTGACTATCGCTTCCAAATCATCGCAGAAATCAATAAATCTGGCAAAAATGTAACGCTGCTCACTCAAAAAGACCTTGAAAAATACAAAGGCCAGACTCTGTCCGATGTTTTGGAGCGGATTACAAGTTTTTCAAATCACGGGAAGTTTCAATAATTCCGAGCCTCAAACCCCTGCATGTAAGGGCGGAGATAATAATGTAGTAATCCTTATAGATGGCATCCCGATGAAAGATGTCACCACGATATAATGTGATGGACATCAGACTGCTGTCCTTAGAAAACATTGAGAGCATTGAAATACTAAACGGCGCTTCTTCCGTTTTATACGGCTCTAATGCTGAACAACAGCGGTTATTGACATTAGAACCAAGAAAAATTCGCACAAGAAAATAGATGCCGCCTTCGGAATGAGAGAGGCGGTTCATATGGGATTTGCGCAAAAATGCAGAATATAGCGGTAAGTGAGGTGTTTTCAATTATTATATTTCTGGATTTAATGAAAAATCTGATGGACTTTCTTCTGCGGAAGGAGATGATAGTTTTGACAAAGACGAGCTTTTGAAAACAAGCCCTGAGATGCAAAAGCAGGAATCAGCCTTAAAAACTTTAATTTCAACCTGAATGGAGGCTGGAACCATCATCTTTTTAAATATGATAACGGCGCTTTCTCCGATGGGAAAACAGAGGAAACGACAAACAGGCTTACCTCGGCGGTAATGCTAGACTTTTTCTTTACCGAAATGGACAATTAACCCTAAATACAAGGTTTTCTAACAACAAAAAGAATTGGGAAAGTTTTATCGGCAATGCCTACCAAGAGCAGTATTCTTACGAAGGGAAAGACTTTTTTGCAGAGCTGTTTAACCGCTATGATTTCAATAAAAACATCCAGCTGACAACGGACTGCAATACGAAAAATCAAAAATGAATGAGAATGAAAACAGCAGTTTTGATGCCTTTGCAAATGCTCTTTTACCTATAAAATCGTCCATTTAGAAGCTGGGACAAGACTTACCAACCATTCTAAATTTGAAACCAATGGACTTACTAGCGCCAACCTTACCTCTACCAAAATTGGGTAATTCCTTCATCAAGTTTGGATATTCTTTCCTGACAGCGTTCATCTCCCCCTACCCTTTATCAAAGTTTTTGGCAGCCTGCCTTATGTCCTTCAATCCGGATTTAAAGCGAAACCAGTCTCTTCCACGAGATAAATGTCAGTTTTGGTAAAAAGACAGAAAGCCAGGTTATGGTGTTTCTATGTTTCGGCGGAAAAAGAACAAGATGTTTTCGGCTATTATACCGACCCCTTTTACTTATCTCGGGATTTACAAGAACATCAGTGAAAATACCACCAAGGAGTTTGAGTAAGGATTTCAATTATCAACTCACTTCGAAGAATAGGCTTCGGAGGGAATTTTGGTTTCGTAGAAAAAGAAAACAATGCTGCTATGAAAAGAACAACCCAAACAGTGGGTAGAGATTCTTATGTGAAATCCTGCCCTTCAAAGGGAAGCAGAGTTCTCATTTCTCACCTTTTTGTAGGAAGCAGGCCGACGCCTACTATGACAGCCTCACTCACAGCACGAAAGAAGTTATTTTAAGCGATTTCAATTTATTCAATGCAAGCATCCAGCCAGCAGATAAACCCAAAACTAAGTTTTTACCTAAACCTGAATAACATCCTGAATAAAGGAATACACAGATGTTGTGTAGGCTATACTACCAAAAATAGAAATTTCACTTTCGGGATGAATTATAGGTTTTTAACTCACATATTTCTGCGATTTTTCTTAACTTTGAACAAATTATTTAGAATTATGAAATGTTCATTTATAAAATTAGTTCCCCGCACTGGCTGTATTAGCTTCTTGCAGTGGTGCGAAGGTTTATCAGTCAAATGATACCGAGTCATTAATTGCCAATCAGAAAACCATAGCGATTGCTCGCGCCTGCCGTTTCTTTAGCACCGAAGAAACATGCAATCGGGAAAGAAATCCTGCCGAGCGGAAGAAAACCGAAACAGAGAACTTCCAAAGAGAAACCTACGCGCATGGTGGCTGAAAAAGACTAATGCGGGAAAAGCTCCACAGGAAATCCAAGATATAGAAACTACTAATGCCCGCCTGAAAAGAGCCAGAACTGCTTGATGAAACACCTACAAAAGAGGAACTATGCAGGCCCTGAAAGTGGACGGGATTGTAACTTCCAGCTATAATCTTTCCAAACCAGTGGGCGAGGAAATTGCCGCTGACGGCTTCTATTCTTTTAGGAATTGAAGGAAAGACCAACGAAATAAAGGCTGCTATAAGCATCTACGACTGCAAAGCACAAAAAGTCTTCTGGAACTAGTGACAATACCTACTCCGGCGGATGGACAAGCAGCTATTCCGATTTTGGTGAAAGCCTCATGCGGAACGCAAGTAAAAATACCTTATGGTAAAAATAAAAACAGAAAGCTGACCTCTAAGTCCAGCTTCATTTTTACTTCCTGCAAGACAAATTCCCTCGCCGCTTCTTTCTCGTAGGGATATTTCCCTCCAAAAATAGCCTCCTTTACTCTTTCTTTCAGGATACCGATTTCCCTGCCTGGGAGCAGGTTGAGCATCGCCATAATCTCCTCTCTCCTGTAATGGGCGGCTGGAAGTTTCTTATGTGGTCTTTTTCTTCTACTTCCTTTATGGGCTACATATTCAAAATTTTTCTTGAATTTCTCCTGCTTTTGTGCGTTTTTGTAGTGGTAATATCAGCCTTGCAGAGCGTGAAAAGATCTTCGTCTTCTCCCGCATCAAGAGCATCCTCCGCGGGGCGCTGTCAGAAGCCTCATCGGAGATAAGGGCTATAGGGCGGGAGGAGAGTTTCACCATCTTTTGGACATATTTTCATGTCTTTTCGCAAGGGCAGTTTCAACCGCTGGAAAAGAGTTTTTACCATTTTAGAACCCAGAACTCATGCCGTGGAAGGTCCATCCCGTGCTTTTTACGAACTTCTTGGTCGGCGCTTTCCCGATGTCGTGCAGCGGGCAGCCCAGCGCATGCCGGAGGTTTTCTGTGTTTTGGAAATGTGTATCCACCACCTCTAAGGTATGCCAGAAATTGTCCTTATGCGTCTGCTGCCTTCCACCTCTATGCCCTCTAATGCGGTAAGCTCTGGGATGATGAGTTCAGCAGTCCCGTATCTTTCATGATTTTTCAGTCCCATGGAAGGCTTCTCGAGAGCATTATTTTATTGAGATTCCACCATTATCCGCTCTGTAGTTACTATCTTTATTCTGTGAGCTTCTCTCTTGATGGCCTCCAGCGAGTTTTCCTCAATAGAAAATCCCAATGTAGCGGCAAACCTCACCGCCCTCATCATCCTCAGCGGGTCGTCAGAATAGGTCTGCTCTGGTTCCAGCGGCGTTCTCAGGATGCGCTTTTCTCCATGTCTTCTACCCCATGAAAAGGGTCTACCAGCTCTCCGAAACTCTCTTGGTTGAGAAATAGCCATGGCATTGATGGTAAAATCCCTGCGCTTCTGGTCATCTTCAAGTCCCTGCTCCACCGAAAAGTTTTCGGCTTTCTGCAGTATAGCTTTCCTTTCTTCCCCTACAAATTCCAGCTCCAGCCCTTGGTAGCGGACATCGCCGTGCCATAGGTTTTGAAAACAGACACCTTGGTCTCTGGGTCTATTGCGGCAGCTACGCTCTGCGCCAGTGCTATTCCGCTGCCCTCCGTTACGAAATCTATGTCCGTAGGCGCGGCTCTCTTCATCAGCAGGTCTCGGACATAGCCGCCCACAATATGAGACTGACAACCGCTGTCCGCCGCCGCTTTAGAAATAAGTTTAAATAATTTTCAAATTTTTATTTTGAATAAGATTAATCTTCATGAATTGAAAAATGAAAGTGCAAAAATGAGAATCTTTTTAACAAAACCAACCTCCAAGCACGCAATTCTATATTTATATTGGGTTCCAAACCGGCTCGACCTGGTTCAAGGTAGCTCATCCCCAAAGCTCAGAGGTAGGTTGTCTTGGCTTTAGAAAATAGTAATGAATAATTTATATGTTGAAAATAATTAATTCTCTGTTTTTGGTTTTTGTTGAGACCGAGCCTTTTTATTAGACTTAGGTTTAAATCGTTAAAAATATTGGAGAAAGTCCAGTTAAAAAGCTCTCCCTGTTTGAGTAAGTGAGGGAAAAGCAGGAAACCTAACTGAAGTGGTTCGGCGTAGCCAAAAGAACCTTTGTTTTGTTTAATCTCTTTGTATTTCTCCTCATCAAAAGGGAATATAAAATCTTCATTCCAAAAAGCAGATTTTTCTTTATCTTTGGCAATTACTTTTTAAATTTCAATGAAGAAAAGAGGTATTTTCTATTGTAGGCCCCTACGGGAATCTGGGAAAAACCAGACTGGCTATCTTGGCAGCCCAGCATTTGGAAACGGAGATTTTTGTCCTGTGATGCACGCCAGTTTTTCAAGGAAATGCCCATAGGAACCGCCGCTCCCGATGAAGATGAGCTTGCCCAAAGCCTGCATCATTTCATAGGAAACCTGAGCGTTGCCGATGAATATTCCATTGGGCAGTATGAAACAGATGCTCTGAAAAATTAGAAGATTTATTCCAAAAATATGATGATGTAGTTTTGGTAGGCGGTTCCGGAATGTGTGAAAAAGCCCTAACAGAAGGCCTGAATGACCTGCCCCAAGCCAATGAGAAAACCAAAATAAACTTCAAGAAATCTACGAAAACCAAGTATAGAAGCTCTCCAAAAACTTCTAAAAAAGCCGATGAAGACTACTACAAACGCGGTGAACAAGGAGAAACCGCAGGCTCACCAGAGCAATAGATATTATATGGCAGACCGGAAAACCCTATTCGCAAAACATAATGAAAACCGCTGGACAAGAGAGGTTTTGAGGTCATCACGATTGGGGATTTCAGCGGACAGGAGACCATCTATGATAGGATAGACCGCAGAGTAGATATAATGATGGAAAAAGGCCTTCTAAAAGAAGCCGAAAACCTGCTCCATACAGAAACCAAACCGCCCTGCAGACAATGGGATACACCGAGCTGTTTAAGCTATCTGGATGGCGAATGGAGCTCAGATTTTGCCATCTCGAAATTAAGACTCCAGAAGATACGCCAAAAAGACAACTGACATGAGCTTAGGAAATTGGACAATATTTATTGGATAAATTATGATTATTCGTTAGAGAATTAAAAGAATTCTTAGAAAATTCAACCGATGAAAGATTTTATAAAAACATTTTTGGAACATCGCCACGGGAGCATTTATTCTCTCATTTTTCTTTATCTAGCTTTTAGAGAAACCCTGCAGAGACTTTTCCTCAACAGTCCATCTTGAAAGGAGAAAATAGAAGAGGCCTCTCAGCGAAGATTATAATATCAAGCTGAAAGGCATCAATGTTCCCTGATGCCCATCTGTCCGACTTCAAGGGAAATATATTTTTCCTGAATTTCTGGGGAAGCTGGTGCCCGCCATGCAGAGCAGAATTCCTACCATTCAGGATTTGTATAATAATAAGAAAGAGAAACTCGGCTTTATCCTAATTGCCATGCGCAGGATGAAGAGGAAAAGGTGAGGTTTTTATCAAGAAAAATAACTACACTGCACCGGTATATGACCAGCGAAGCGCTTCCCAATCTCTGGAATTTAGCGTTTTTCCTCACACTTTCATCATCGGGAGAAATGGAAATCCTGAAAAAGATTCGGCGCGGCTGACTGGAACAATGAAAGCGTACACCAATTCATAGACAAACTAAAATAAACTTATGATGACAGCGTTCTTGGCTTTTGGGATTTTTACCTTTTGTTGGCTCTTTTCGCAAGAAACCCAGACAACGAAATGAGAGATAGTCTTCCAAAAGAAAAGCAAATCTTCCGACCTGACTTCGGTGAAGATTTCTGCCGAACAAGCCGAGCAGACAACCTCTGTATCCGGCGGGTAGAAACCCTACTGAAAAACCCTGCCGTCCGTAAACTCTAACACAGAGCTAAGCTCCCAGTATATGGTGCGCGGAGGGAAACTTTGATGAAAAACCTTTATTTACATCAACAATATGAAATCTACCGCCCATTTTGGGTGTGAAAACAGCCAGCAGGAAGGGTTGAGCATCATCAATCCTGATATGGTGTCCATCGTGAATTTCTCGGCAGGAGGTTTTGAGGCAAAATATGGAGACAAAATGTCTTCGCACGTGAACATCTACACCGCCAACCGAAGAAAATGAGCTTTTCTGGCGAAATCTCTTTAATAGGCGGAAAACTAACCACTGGGCTGGTTTCATAAGAAATTTACCGCTCTGCTGGGAGAAGATACCAAAGCACCCTAAGCGAAGAGACCGATTTTAACCCTGAATATATTGATTTTTCAATCTTATCTCAATTATAAAAATTAATGAAAAATGGAAACTTTACACTTTCTTGGATATTGGGCGAAAACACCTATAAAATGACCCCAAAGAGAAATAGAATTCGGGACACTGCAAAACCCTATAAAACTGGACATCTACTACCGAGGAAAAAGAAAATGACCAGTATAGAAATATGATGGGAACATTCTCCGTGAATTTTACCCCAAATTCTAAATGGAATTTTTCTTGGGATAATTTCTTATACCGGAAACAGAAGGCAGAATATTATACAATAACATCGGCATACGCACTATCCACAACTGACCCCTATTACAGCACTCCTGTGAGTGTCTTATACATCGGCGGGCAGATAGACCATGCAAGGAACGACCTTTTGGCAACGGTATACGGCTCGCAGCTGACAAGGCAGTTTAGCTTTAATGCCAATACCAAAATAGAATTCGGAGCTAAAAATAGAAAACGAAAACTGCAAGACCTTACAAATGAATGGCAGCACATCAATTACAGAGGTTACAACTGGTCTTTGGGTGAAATCGCTTCGGCATTCTGAGCAATCCTTTTCCACTGAACCTAAACTACAGCATTGGAGAAATAACAACCTGAAAACCAACCGCTATTCTGGTTTTGTCCAATATTCAAGAAATTCTACTGGGAGAAAACAAAATGTTCCTAAATGCAGGGAGTGAGAGCCCAGCATTGGAACTTCAACCATGAAAACCTGCTTTCTGCAGAATTCAACTGCCATAAAACCGAACTGGAAAGCGGACATGCTGTTCAGATTTTCGGCAGGTGGGTATTATCAGCTCCTTTTTACAAGGGAAAGCATCTCTAGATGGAGTTTTCAACAAAATATATAGCCCAGCAGTCATTGCAGTTCATCGCTGCAAACGACTACGAATTTCAATGGAATGACAGGGCCTTTCAAACTGACCACAGAACTGTACACTAAACCACCTCATCCCCTATTACATTGATAATGTGAGGGTAAGATACTCAGGCGAAAACAACCTAAAGGATATTCCTACGGAATAGATGCAAGACTTTTCGGCGAATTTGTCCCAGGGTGATTCTTGGATTTCTGCAAGTTACGCCAGAACCTATGAAAACATAGCGGCAAAGGCTACATCCCAAGACCCACAGACCAGGATTCCGGTTTTCTATGTTTTTCCAAGACTACATGCCCAAAGTCCCAAGTATGAAGGTAAATCTTACATTAGTTTATGCATCGGGGCTTCCTACGGGAACACCTGTTTCATTTGATGCATCGGGAAAACCTAATTTTGACATGGCTTATCTTCGCAGACTTCCAGCCTACAAACGCGTAGATATAGGGCTTTCCAAAAACATTCATTGATGAAAAGACCGCAGACCAAAAAGTGCTTTTGGTCTGGTTTTTAAAGAAACTTACCTTAGAATACAGGTTTATAATGCTTTTTAACATTCATAATACCATTGCTAACCAATGGATAAACGATGTATCCAACAGCTACTACTACCCTGTTCCGTACGACTTACGGGAAGGTTTTTCAATGTTAAATTAGATTTCAAATTCTAAAAATAAGCTTTAACAATGTTAAAAGCCTTTACAACTTATATTTAAAATTTAGAATGTTACTCTACCTAGTCCAAATCTTGCCGCTGTAAAAATCTGAATTGTTGTTGTAGAACCAAAGCGCGAGGACGCCAGTCAAAATAAATCCAGCGGAGCCCCTGGTATCTTCAAAAATCTATCAGCCACAGGCGCAATAGAAAACACAGTAGAACCTCCTTTCACAAAACTAAGTCCCGGCCCAATTCCTAAATACCAATGCCAAACCTCCTAGCATTGCCTCCGAACGCACTTTGGTAGTGATACATAGCATTAAGATGCGTAGCTCCCGAACAAACAAAAACAACCAAAATTCTCCTGCATTATTTCTGGAAAAGTGTTTTCACATGTGGCTCTACAGAGTGGCTCCATCTCCCTACATCACAAGAAGACCTATTCCTGTATTATAATAAGAACCTGAACTTCTCTGAGCGTTCAGATTAGATAATCTAACCCCACATTGTAATTCCTAATAATTTAACTGCATTTTTCATATAAATCACTTTTAATTATTGAGAGATAACGCAAAACTAATTTTTATTATGAAATAAGTTTAGAGGGATTAATATCAATTTATTTCTCGAAAATTTGCATTTAATTTAATTTCAAAAACATGGCCGAAATTTATACATCCCTGAAGAGCATCAAAAAGGAAAAATATGAAGCCTTTACTCCCTCAATTACTGGCTCTTACCGAAACGGAAAAGATTTACAGCTAATTTAGCCAACATCTCGGCGGCACTTTACCAAAACTTTCAGATGGTGGTGGGTAGGGTTTATTGGGTAAAAGATGAAGTTTTAGTTTTAGCTCCATTTCAAGGGGCAATTGCCTGTACCCGAATAAACTACGGAAAAGAGTCTGCGGGAACAGCATGGAAAGAAGAGAAGGCAGCTCATCCCCGATGTAGAAAATTCCCCGGACGCATTGCATGCAGCAGTGCCACAAAATCTGATCATGATTCCATTTTCCAACAAAAATGGAAAAGTAGTGGGCGTTTTGGATGTAGACACGAGAACTACAACACTTTAGACAAACCGATGTTTTTCTACCTGACCAAAGTAGCAGAGTTAATCACTCGATTTAGAACAACTTAAATAACGCTATGATTTTTCTTCGCTTCGTCCCAGGTTCATCCATCTGTTCTAGGCTCATTTCAGATAAAACTAAATTCTCTCTTGGGCGAGTTTTTCCATCTCCTACTGAAATAAATTTCAGATTTGTTTTCCAAAAGCGCTATCAGGATTTAGACCTATAATTCTGAATAATTTATCAACGAAAAACATCATAGTTCCATTTCTCTCTCCTTCTCGGTCTCTGCATGAAATTCTGACAACTCTCCCTACTCTCCTCTGCCTCATTGGAAATCAAATCCCACACCTCTCACTTTGTCTTGTATTCTATCGCCTTTATCATAGATGGGAGTCCCTTCGGAACTGCTTGAAAAGCACAGATTTATTCCCTTCTTTTAGTTTTAATTTTTCCCAATTTTGTTTCACCGTTTCTGCATCCTCCGCTTTGGCATCGCCATAAATATGCGGATGACAGTAAATCAACTTTTGCAAAGAGAAATTGATAACATCCACGATATCAAATTTTTCCCTTCTCCGAGCCTATTTTTGCATACCAAATGCAGCAGGACATCTCCCAGCTCTTTTGATTTCATCCATATCCTCTTCAGCAGGGGCATCAGACAACTCATAGCTTTCTTCCAGTGTGGAAATGTCGCAGACTCTGCATCGTCTGCTTTCTGTCCCAAGGGCATTTTTCTCAGTTCATCGATGATATCTAACAATCTCCCAAAAAGCTTCCTGTTTTCTGTTTTTGTATGCATTTCTGTAAATTTTTCCTCAAATTTAACTTAAATTTATGAACACCTTTATTCGATAGAATAAAGGCTTGTTTATACTCATCAAATATCTACTGGGTGGCTATTCTGTCTGGTTGCTCTGCTTTTTACAAAGCTGTTCGGAGTGATGCATCCCGTTTTTGAAGGATGTTATACCACTGGAGCCAGTTTTTTAATATCTGAATCGTAAAACTCTCCTCAACATCATAGTTCCGGAAGCACTTCCGCCATGAAACTTCTCAACTCCTCTGGAGAAGCTTTATGAGAAATAGTAGCTTTGTAGTCTTCTGCTATATTTTCGAACACATCAAAAAGAGGCACCTCACTATCAAATGTATACATAGATATATTATCCAAAAGACTCACTTGGCTAGTGTTAGAAATACTTTATCTGTGTAGTCACATCTTCTATAATAAACCCATTTCTCAGTTGAGAAATCAACTTAAACAACCCTGGTTTTCCAGAAATTGAAAATAATTTTTCTAATTGCATATTCTAAATTATTATTATATTTTTATTCTTTAATTACTTCGGAAATCGCATTTTATAGCCTACATTTATATTTCCTTCACTGATTTTTGTTCAGTTTTCCTTTGATTATCTTTAAACACGCTAAGTTTATCCGTGAACAAAATTCCCTCTATATGGTCATATTCGTGCTGGATAACTCTCTGCTCTCATATCGGAAAAAGTTTCTGTATGTTTAACGAAATTTTTCATCCAAATATTCTATCAAAATCGTTTCTTTTCGCAGAACATCCTCACGCGGACATCGGGTATGCTGAGGCATCCTTCATTAAATTTCCATTCCTTTTCCGCTTTCCTCTAATATCCTAGCGTTGATAAAACTTTCTTAAAATCCTTCAGCTTATCTGCAATATCCAAATAATCTTCATCCTCTGCCAATGGGCGGATATCAATCACAAAAAGCCTTATATCCAAGCCTATCTCAGGCGCTGCAAGACCTATTCCATGAGCATCATACATCGTCTCAAACATGTTGTCTCATCAATGTTTTTCAGCTCTGGATAGTCCGGCGTAATATCTTTACATTTCTTACGAAGAATAGGGTCTCCATAAGCTCTAATAGGTAAAATCATAATTTTTGTTCTAAATATTGTTGTAAAATAAGCGTAGCACTTACCTTTATCTATCAATCCTTTTTCTTGTCTCTGCTTCTTTACTGCCACTTTGACTGATGAAATATGAAGCTATTTTAGAGGTAAATCTCTCATCAAACCGCACCACCGACACCTCTGAAATTCATTTTTAAATTTCCTCTATAAACTTCTGAATATCCTGCTCCACTTCGGACATATTTCCTTTCAAATCCGTAGGAAGCCCTATAACCACCTCATCTACAGTGTCGAAAATATTTTCTCAAATACTCCATCAAAACGGAAGTTTCTACGGTATCCAGACCACTGGCTATTATGCGTAAATCATCTGTTGCAGCCAAGCCACAACGCTTTTTGCAAAATCTATCGCAGTATTTGTCCCATCGAGGCAAATTTAAAACATTTTATTTTATTTAATTATATTTAATGTTAAAAAGTCTCAAATTCTTATATTTGCATAAGAATTATATGTCAAAGAGAAAAATGATTACCGCTGCCTGCCTTTATGCCAATGGGCCTGTGCATATCGGGCATTTGGCGGGTGTATATATCCTGCTGATGTTTATGCAAGATTTCAGAGAAGTACGGGACAGGAAGTTGCCTTTATCTGTGGTTCTGAGTGAACACGGGATTCCCATCACCATCAGGGCAGAAGGCATCACTCCGCAGGATGTGGACAAAATATCATGAAATCATCATCTTTTTCAGATTTAGGGATTTCCTTTGATGAATATTCTAGGAACGACTTCAAAAACACTATGAAGTAAGCCAAGAATTCTTTCTAAATCTTTATAACAAAGGTAAATTCGAGGAAGAAATTTCTGAACAATTTTTGATGAACAGGCAGGAGGTTCGCCGAACAGATTATATCGTAGGAACACGCCCAAAATGCAGCAACGAAAAACGCCTATGGCGACCAGTGCGAAAAATGCGGCTCTACCTTTCGCCTACGGAAACTTATCAAACCCCAAATCCATGCTCAGCGGTAACACGCCTATTTTCTAAAGGAAACCAAAAACTGGTATCTCCTCTCTAAATGAGTATGAAAAACTCCTCAAACGAATGGATTATCAAAGGAGCATCAGGACGACTGGAAACCTAATGTATGGCACAAGTAAAATCTTGGCTCAATGACGGACTTAAAACCAAGAGCCATGACCCGTGACCTAAACTAGGGGTGTTCCTGTTCCGTCCAAACGCAGAGGGCAAGGTGCTTTATGTTTGGTTTTGATGCGCCTATCGGTTATATTTCTTTTCACGCAGGAGTGGGCAGAGAAAAACGGCAAAAAACTGGAAAGATTTTTGGCAAAATGAAGAAACAGACCTCGTTCATTTCATTGGAAAAGGGACACATTGTCTTCCATTGCATCATTTTCCCATCGATGATGAAAGCTCACGGAGACTACATCATGCCGATGTCCCCTGCTTTTTGAGTTCTTAACCTTGAAAATGATACTTTCTACTTCGAGAAACTGGGCTGTATGGGCTCACGAATATGTGAGAGGATTTCCTGACCAGCAGGATGCACTGCGCTACGCGCTGCTTTTCTTCGGCGCCAGAGACAAAGGATAATAATTTTACTTGGAAAGATTTTCAGACCAAAAACAACTCCGGAATTGTTGTAGGATTTTTGGGAATTTTATCAATCGTGTGACTGTTCTTACCAGAAATATTACAACGGAATCGTTCTCAGCCTAATGAATTTGAGCAGAGTGGATAAAGACCTTTACCACGAAATGCAGCAAATTCCAGAAAAATCGGTAAAAACCTAGATGAATTCCCGCTTCCGTGACGCCCCTTACCGAAATGATGAATTTAGCAAGATTAGGGAATAAATACTTGCAGATGAAGAACCTTGAAAGTGATAAAGGACAATCCAGAACGCGTGAAAACACAGATGTTCTGCGCATTACAAGTCGCTGGAGCACTGGCGTATTTGTGTGAGCCGTTCCTGCCTTTTACTTCCCAAAAATGAAATCTGGACTAAATCTCGGAAACAAAACTGGTATGAAGTTCTAAACACGCCGCCTATCCCGACAGGGCACCAAATCAATGAAATGCCGCTGCTTTTCTCTAAAATAGAGGATGATGTGATAGAGGCTCAAATCAAAAAGCTGGAAAACACATAAACAATCAAAAACCAATCCTAACGCAAACCCCTATGAAAAAGAACAAATTTCATTTGATGACTTTTACGAAAATAGACCTTAGAACAGCTACGATTTTAGAAGCTGAAAAGTAGAAAAGCCGACAAATTACTAAAACTAGAAAGTAGATATCTGGCGTAGAATGTTCGCACCGTGGTTTTCGAGTGCAGAAAGTTTCAGCCCTGAGGAAATCATCGGAAAAACAAGTGATGATTCTTCTAAACCTCGCTCCAAGAAAAATCCGAGAATAGAATCCCAAGGGATGCTCCTGCTACCACCAAACCAGATGGCAAACTATCCTTCGTGACGCCCTGATGAAAAGGTAGAAAACGGAATAGAGATTGGCTAATTTTAGGCATAAATATTTTGAAAATCTTATCATAAATCAATTTTTGGACAGTTATTAATAGTAACTTTGCATCAATAAAATTAGAAAAATATGAAAAAGATAGCATCATTATTATTTATGGGTTTAATGGCTGTAATTCATTTGCCCAAAATGCTTTAAAATCAGACCCTGCGCACAGCAGAATTCAGTTTTTCGGTAACGCACTTGAATTATGTGAAATTACAGGAAATTTTTGAGAAAGCAACTCTAAATATGAATGTTGATGAAAAGAATTTTACAAACTCTAAAAATCAGTTTCGTAGTGGATGTGAATTCTATCAACACGCACATAGAGGCAGGATAACCATCTCAGAAACTGAAGATTTCTTCGATGTGAAAAATTCCCAGAGATGACTTTTCAAGGAACCAGCATCAAAGCGATGAAGAAAAATCCTGTACCAAGTAACAGGAAACCTTACGCTTCACGGCATAACTAAGCCTGTTACTATAAATATGCTGTACAAAGGAATGGTGGTAAATCCTGTGGTAAGACTTACGGATACCAAGTGGTGAGTTATCAAAGCGTTCTGATTTTTGGTGTCGGTGGGATATCCAGAAGCGATGATCAGCGACAAAGTCCAAATAAAGAGACTTTGAAATGATAGCAGAATAAAAAGTTTAGTTTTTCATTTATAAATTTAAAACTGCAAAATTGCCTTCAATAATAGAAGGCAATTTTTATTTCAAAATTCTGATTACATTTTCGTTTCAATTTATTTATATATTTTTGCGCCCTAATTGATTTTATATGGAGAATAAAAATCGTTTGGTTCATGAGCTATTGCGCTATTCTTTACCATTTATGGAACGGTCTATGCGTGGAGTCAAAAGCCTGTCAGCGAGGCCTATGGCTGGACACAGGGAGAAACAGCGTGGGCTTTTCAGTATTTCTAACCTGATGATGGGAGTAACATTTACGGCATGGTGCGGCGCGAAACTTCATCAGTTCAAACTAAAAACCTCGCTTACTATGGGAGCTGTGCTCTATGGGCTGGGATATATCGTTTCTTATTTTGTCTCTAAAATTAGAGATTTTGCCTTTACTATACATCGGTTTTGGGTTTATCGGTGGGATAGGTTTGGGAATGGCATATGTAACGCCTGTGGTGGCCGTATCGAGCTGGTTTCCAGATAAACAAGGTCTTGCTACTGGACTGGTGGTCAGGATTTGGGCTGGGCGCTTTAATCATGTCTAAAATATTAGCAACTGTTTTTCTTGAATTTATTTGAGGAAAAGTCTGACTGTTACTTTCCTTGCAATTGGCTGTATGCTGCTGATTGTTTTGCCGATATTTACTTATCAATTAAGCATAAAAGCACCACTTCCCAAAAACACCACAGAAATCTCATTTCAGCAATTTATAAAACCATTATCCAGCGTGAATACATTGCATCTTGGTTGTTTTTCATGTTTGATGTGATTGCAGGGATGATTTTCATCGCGTTGCAATCTGCCTTTATTACAAGATTACCTGAGAGCTGAGGTGCACTAGACGCCACAGAGCTGGAACAGCACGGCGCTACACTGATAGGAGTAAGTTCCTGTGTAATGGTTTCGGCAGGGTTTATGTGGGAGGTGTTTCTGATAAAGCATGGAAGAATCCAGACTTTTAGAATGATGATAGAAATCTGCACTTTTTCATTGTCCTTATCTTTACTCAAAAATCCTATCGTATTTTTCTTGGGCGTTTGCTTGGTTTTTATTGTGCTACGGTGGAAGCCTTGGGGTAATGCCTTCTTTTGGTAAAAGGAACAATACAACCCTAACCTGATGGCCTCTCTCTACGGAATTATGATGGTAGGCTGGGAATAGGGCGGACTGATTGGCCTGCAGATTACAGCTTATATGAAAGATTATTTCAAGAACAGGCAGGGAGTTTATTCCACATTATCGGCTGGTTCTGCTATGTTTGGGATTTTTACTCACATTATTCGTGAAGAAGAAACCCAAAGATATTTAATAAGCACTCAAAAAGGAGTGCTGTTTAACAAAAAATTATCAATCTATGACTTTGATTCCGTTTGCTAAAACTCGTATTTCTACTTTTTGGTTTTGTGATTTTTGCAATTTCTTCTTTTTGATTTTCCTGCATCCTCAGCATAATGACGAAGTTCTTTCACAGAAGTTTCTTGTTTGAGTTACTTTCGCATCCAGCAGGATAGTTTTACCAGCAATATTCTGCGGGAAGGAGCGTAATCTTTCATCTTCACGAAAACCTCTACATCTGAGTGTTTTCTAATGTAAGCCAGCATCCTTTAGGACAAACTGCCGTTACTCTTCCCTTGATGGTTACTTTCTGTCTATCTCGTTTTTCTTTTTCAAAGACTTTATCACTTGGTCAGGAGACTGCACATTATAAGCAATATTTTCAGGAACGCCAGCTCCGTACTCACCCTTTCCGAGCTTCAGGGATATTACTCTGAGCGTGAAGAAGGCTCATCCCAAAAATTCCCATCAAGAAAATTAGTTTTTCATAAGATTAACCTTTAATTTTATGTTTATTTCTCTCGTAAGACTGCCACTCTTGCTGAGTTTTTATTTTTAAATTCATTAGTCGCAAAAAGAGCCAAATACGCTTCCCATGATGTCTCGGATTAAAATAACCTACAAGCCCTGTCAGAAGCTTTTGGTCTTCATCAAGGAAAAACTGTGGTAGGATATCCTTTTATACCGAAATAAGTCACAGCTGGTGCATGAGGCCCGCCTCCATAAAGTGAGGCTTTCTTTTTGGGTTACACCCTGGATTGTTGATTTTTTCCTGAAAGTTACATCTTCATTTTCCTTCGGAATTGAATTTCACTGCGTAGTAATTATCATTGATATATTCCGTAATCACAGGATTGGAAAAAGTATTTTTATCCATCATTTTACACATAGAACACCAGTCTGTGTAGAATTTAATCATTATCTTTTTGGCGTCTGCGCTTCCAGCCTGATCCATACTCATCCAGTTTACCTGTGCCATCGATAAACATTGATGAAAACACAGAAAATACACTGCTATTTTCATTCGAATACTAAAATTTATAAGCAACAAATATAAAAACTTTTTCTTTGAAAAATAAAAGACCGAAATTTAACGGTCTTTTTATACTTTATTTTAACAAAATTTCATTTATTTCACTCCATGCATCATTTTACTGATAGGCTTATTAAGCAATATAAGCAACACTCCGCAAACAATGAGAAATCCTGAAATATATGTGAAAATTTGCTCCTGCTCCCATTTTTCAACATAAGCAGCGATAAATCCTCCCAAGAAATTAGCAACCGAAGATGACAACATCCATACCGCCATAAGCACGAGGAGGCCAATTTAGGAGGCGAAAGTTTAGTCACCACCGAAAGCCCCACTGGCAAGGAAATACATAATTCTCCTACTGTATGTATAAAATATGTCATTACTAACCAAAAAGACTGCCTTTACTGCTGTATCTTTTATATCTCCACCTCTCTCCGAAACGGCACCTAACATAAACCAAAACCTATTCCTAGAATGACCATCCCTACCCCCATTTTTAATAGGTGCAGATATTTTTCTCCCTAGAGAGAACTCCAAAACATTGCAAACAATGGAGCTAAAGTAACAAGACAGAAAAGGTCACTGATTGAAACCAAGATGAAGGAATCGTCCAATCTCCAATAAATGGTAATGTAATATCTCTATCAATATAATTATCTGTATATAATGCTATTGAAGAACCTGCTTGTTCAAATCCAGCCCAAAAAGAATACTGCAAATAAGAATAAAATAAATATTACGCTTATTTTATCTTTTTCTTCTTTATTTAAAGTATCTACTTGTTGCCCTTCCTCCTGTTTTTCCAATTTTTGCAACAGGGTTTTTGTTCCTATTTCTCTAAATATTTAGGGCTAATAAATTAAATACGATCTGCCCTAATAACATACCAATAGATGAGGCTAAAAATCCATATCTATACCCATAAGACATAATATCTCCGTTACTATCCTTAGCTGCAAAATATCATCTGTCAAGACTCCTATTACGATAGAGCTATTAATGCACCTAAATTTATCCCCATATAAAAATAGAAAAATGCAGACTCTTCTTTCATCTCCATCTTTATATAGTTTTCCTCACCAGTATGAAATATTGGGTTTAAAAGAACCCATTACCTATAATTAATAGAATAGCCCAATATAGAGCCCTGTCATATTATTCATTAGAAAAGAGCAAACCTGCCCCAGCATCATCGTAACTCCACCAATAGTAACAGCTAATCTCGTCCTAGATATTTATCTGCTAACCACCCACCAATCAATGGTGTAAAATACACTAATCCTGTAAAGTTCACCATAAATAATACTTGCTTCTGCTGAGTCTATTCCTAATCACTCCCCGCAAATATGTTTTTGTAAGATAATACATGAGTATCGTCACGCATTCCATAATAACTGAAACGCTCCCACATCTCAGTAAAAACAAGAGGTAAAGTCCTTTAGGATGTCCCTTCTTCTGTTGAACTACTTCCATAATGATTTATTATATGGATAGCAAATATAAAACTATTTTTAGAATTAAACAATATATTTATGCCTATTCTTTGTCAATTAGTGAATTTTTAGCTTATTTAGTTCACTTTTAACAAATTCCAACTACTCTGATGATATTTACATTTTTCCTCTATTTTATCATTGGTTTACCAGTGCAATACGGGCTCCATCCAGCGTGTAGCCTTTTTCTTTGACCAGATGATAAATAATCTTCAAGTTTTTAATATCCTCTGGCGTGAAATAGCGGGTTCCTTTCTTATTCTTTTTAGGATTGAGAATAGGAAATTCTTTCTCCCAATAGCGGAGCAGTGATGCATTGACCCCCGAAAGCCAGCGCCACCTCTCCAATGGAATAATACAGTTTATCTGGAAGATTGATTTTCATAATAATTTTTACTAAAAATATTTTAGTTCTATTTTAGGTTTAATTTGTAGTAAAAGTATTGTAAATCAACTTTATAATATCGCTCACATCTTTCTTGTCCACCATTTCTACCGTCGTGTGCATGTATCTAAGCGGCAAGAAATCAGTGCCGATGGAATCCCTCCATTAGAGTAAGCAAAGGCATCTGTATCCGTTCCTGTAGCCCTGCTGCATGCTGCTCTTTGGAATGGAATGTTATTCCTCTCGGCAGTTTCTATTATCAAATCTCTCACTTTGTGATGCACTGCTGGTGCATAGGCGATTACAGGCCCCGCTCCACATATTTTGGTCGCCCTCCTTCTTTTCTCAATCATCAGATGAGTGGTATCGTGGGTCATCTGTAGCTATCGCAATATTTGGTTTTTATACGCTCTGTTATCATTTCTGCTCGCGAAGCCCGATTTCTTCCCTGAACAGAATTGGTAATATAAAGCCCAAACGGCAGTTTTTCTTGTTTTCTTTCAGCATACAGAGCTACCTCAGCAATCATCGAAACCTCCCATTCTATTGTCCAATGCTCTACAAACAAAATATCTGTCATTCAGCTCAAAAACTCATCTGGGTAAGTAATCATACAGCCTACATGGATACCCAGCTCCTCCACTTCCTCCTTGGTAGTCGCTCCGCAGTCAATGAAAATATTGTCTAATTTCGGTGCTGGCTCGTTCTGATTGGCTCTCGTATGAATAGCAGGCCAGCCAAAAACTCCTTTCACTCACACCTTTTTACCATGAATATTAACAACTTTAGATGGTGCAATGACTTGGTCTAGAACCACCATTTCTAATAACATAAATCAGTCCATCATCCGTAATATAGTTCACATACCAAGAGATTTCGTCGGCGTGTGCTTCTATCACGACTTTTGAACTCAGCTTTAGGATTGATAATTCCGCATGCCGTTCCGGTAATAATCCACCTCCACTTTATCCACAAAGGGCTGATATAATCACACCAAAGCTGTTGCCCGTTTTGTTCAAACCCTGTGGGAGATGCTGTGTTAAATATTTTTCTAAAAATTCTAACGATTCTTTTTAAATTTAGCCATAAAAGGAATGATTTTTGTATTGTTGAATAAATTAAAATTGATGTAAAAGTAATGATTTTTATAAACTACACTATTTATTTCTTATTTGTTTCGGGCTTATTCTAAATGCTCAGGAGAAACCCAATACAGAAATGCTACAGATGAACATGGAAAAGAATATTATTACGACATGTTCTGAAAGCCACAAAAGGTTTAAGAAATCGATGGAGAGCGAATAGTCATTATGGATGAACATACCTAGTTCAAAACCAAAATTTAACAACCAGCTTGACTGAAATTATTACTTTTTCCTAACAAAAACTCTCTCGTGTGTATCCTCTATTTCTTACTGCATTAGAACAATACCGCAGTTTACAGGCTGATATACAAAACATGAAAGGAGGAGAAAAAGAAGACACATAAGAGAAAAACAAAAAGAACTGGCTTCACAATACGAAACCAAATTAAAGGATTTAACCACCTCTGAAAGGGCAAATTTTTCGCAAAAACTTATGAACCGCTCCACAGAAAAACGGTCTATGAACTGATAAAAAGGAACTCAAAGCGTTTTGACTGTTTTCTTTTGGAATGTAAAAGGAAATGTGGCGGACATAGACCTCAAAAAGGAATACAACCCACACAAATACAGAGATGATGAATATCTGGAAAGCCTACTGATATCCAACTGGCAGCAGGGTTACCTAAAACCCTACGCTGGCTACGAGAAATCACTATAAGCAGTCAATTCCAAATAAAATTTAAACTAGTCAAAAACATAAAATAAAAAGAGAATTATTTGATAATTTCTTTTTGTTTTCTGTAGGGGAATCGAACCCTCTTGCAAGAATGAAAATCTTGAGTCTCAACCGATAGACGAACGGGCCAACAGAATTTATACTAAGCCTATTATGCTAATTTATTAACATACTTCGCCAACTTACTTTTTCAAGTTTGCAGCTTTTATTTTTATGGATAATATTTCTTTTCACTAATTTATCCAATAAAGATACTACCTTGGTAACTGTTCCAAAGCTACAGCTTTGTTTTCTTCACTCTCAATACTTTCAAAGCTGTTCTCGCAGTCTTGTGATAGTATCTGTTTCTTAATCTTCTTTTTCAGATTGTCTAATAAGTGCTGACTTATGATTTGCCATAATCCTTTTTAAATATTTTACAAAGTAAATTTATTACTACTACTATTTTAAATTTAAAAAGTAGCCCGAGGGGAATCGAACCCCTCTTTGCAAGAATGAAAATCTTGAGTCCTAACCGATAGACGAACGGCCATTTATCGTTTAGCAAATGTATATATAATCTACCAAATAATTTATACTAATTTTTCTGTGAATAACCACATTTTTATGCCTTTATCTTTCCTACTTCTTTCTTCAGTTTTATAGCTTCTTCCAAGGTTTTACATTACCATAAGTATAATAATGTACACCCTCCTGTTTTTCGCCAGTTTCTACATCTTTTAGCTTTGTGAAGCATTGGTGATTCTTTCGGTAACCCTATTCTGAAACAGCCACTTCTATGGTGTAATATCCATTAGAAAGCTTTTGATTAGGGCGTAAAACGCAACCGCCCACGCAGTTCTAAAACCTGCATCTTTGGCTGTTTTTACATTTTGTTCTTTTTATAGAGGCATAATTAGTCGTGCTGTAATAATATTTATACATAGAACCTTCTTTAATTGTCAAAAATATACTTCAAGCCCTTGAATGCAGGGTCTCCATCATTATATTTAGTTGTAGAACTCATCAGCCAGAACTCTGTAGTCATAGTGGTTTTCTGCTGCTTTTGACTGGCTCTTACTTTTCACATTTCTGTCCAATGCACTGCTTATAATTCACAATAGACTGATATACAGCAGACTCTGCCATGGCTTCCTGCCCTTCTTGGCTGGATATGTATTTAGCATCTTTCATAATTACTAACAAAACCCATTTCACTAAAACTGAAGGTGTTTGCATTTCTTCGTAAACATGGAGGTTCTGCTGTTTCACGCCTCTGAGATGTCACTTTTATCTTTGTCCACAAAGCTATCTTCTATAAGTCCTCCCAGTAATGTGTTAGGCTACTTTCTAGATATTTACTTTGCTGAATTTTTAGAGCAATCAGAGATTCTGGAGAATTTAATCATAAAGCATAGGTTTCTATCCTGCTCATCGAGATAGATTACTGACTGTTCTCAGCTTTTTGCTACTTCTAAATTTTCTTTTGTTTTGGTTCTGCTCCCTTGTACGAAAAGTTTCTGTCCTGTAAGCCTCCGACCTTTTGGAAGCGTTACAATGCATTGATACGAATAAATCCGCCCTTACTGGTTGGTTAGGTTTGTCCTTTCTGTAAAGGTAGGATAAACATCTGTTTTTCTGGTATATATGACTTTGAAATCTTTTATTCTTTTCTAATTTCTTCCCTATCAATAGAGTAACACAGCCAAAGTAATATCCTTTTCGTTCAGAGTTCCCCAACTCGAAAAAGTCCTTGTATGAACCAGGGTCAGACCCTGCCGTGTCCTGCGTCCAAGACAACCGTAAACTCTTATTTTGGGCATGAGGCTGGGATGAAAAATAATGTTAAAAGATTATCATGAGTTACTCTTATTAAAAATTTATTTATTCTCATCAGTTTAAAAATTATTATTTTTGAGCGTTAAAAATTTTTATTAGATTTAATAAATTGATAAATACGAAAATTCAAAAATTACCTTATATTATTTTATTATCCTAATTTTAACAATTTCTTTTAGCACAAAATAATCCCTGAAAAAGTTGTCAAAAATGTGGAAAACAAGACTGATTCCGCTGTTATTCGAAAAGAAGAACAGCTGAATGTCCGCTGTATATGAAAAAACTCGGACAATAACCGAAAATGATATAGAAAAGACCACTTTCCTGAATAAAAATGCTGCAGGTAAAATACCAAGACATGCAGATTGATGCCGATTATATAAGCATTGACTGGAGCAGCGGCGTAATCTATGCAAGAGGAAAAATTAGATTCTTTGGGAAAATAAAAGATGCCGCCGTAGCCGCAGAGGGAAAAATATGAATACAACGAGGTAGCTATAATTTTATGACAAAACAAGCCATCGCCTATAATGCACGAACAGAAGAAAGCGAGCGCAATCGTTGCACACACAAAAAGTAAATGATTCGGTGTTCCTTTATGAGAAAAGGCATCTATACCACCGATGAAATTTTCTTAAAAGAAAGACAGCCCTCAGGACTATCACCCTCAGTGCATCACTATTAAAATTAATAAAAGGCAAGAAAAGGAACTGTTGTCTCTGGACCGATACAGCTTTTATATGAGAGCAGGTTCCCACCTCGCTGGTTCTTCCTTTTTCGCTATTTCATATTTACGGATACCCGCAGCGCTGGGATTTTTAATTTCGAGTTTCGGGGAAAGACAGATGTCGGGTTTTACCCTAACTGATTAGGCTACTACCAGCCCATCGGGGAAGCATTTTGACTTCAAGGTTTTTATTAGATTACTATACCAAAAGGCAGCTGGAATATCAGACCTGAACTCAATTATAAAGAATCTACAACATCTCGTCTCTTTCCTGTATGGATGCAGGAACCACGGCAGGCGGCATACAGGCTCAGCGACCACTCCAAAACAGGTACTTACAGAATCTCATGGAGCCACCAGCAGGATGCAGTTAAATCCTTTTCTTGCAGCCTCGTGCATCGGTGGATACTGTGAGCACACGGTTTTATAATAATACATCAACACTACTGAGGTATCTTTAATGAAAATGTACTCAATGCCCAGCAGAACTCACCAGGTAAGCATTACTAAAAGATCTCTAAACTTCGCATTACATTTCACATGGAAGCCCATGTATATTCACAAGCAGAACTTCTCACAGGGTTGTCTGAGATGAGATCTCCTTCCCTCACGGCAAAGTTTCAAACTGGATTCACCTTTTAAACTCAAAAAGACGGGAGTAAGAAGCGGGACTTTTAGAAAACATCAATGTAAACTACTAAATTTCGATTTCAGAAACCAAGTTCTCTGCAAAAGTCAGAAACGAAATTTTTCACAAAAGCGATGTGGGACAAAATGAAGTCAGAATGAGAAACCTGACCAGCCTAAGTCACCATTCAACCACGGTGTTCAGGTATTTTAACTTCTCTATAAAACGTGCCACAGCAGACGATGTCTTCAAACCACAAACCATCGAAAAGAATACAACAACATTAGCAATACAGAAACCCCTGATCACAGTGAAAATATCGTTTTCCACATTCAATACCGGTGCTTCTGTCCAGACCACACTATATGGAACGACTGAAAACCTGGGGAAAACAGCAAACCCAAGCGGTAAGACATGTTTTACGCCTTAGTATGTTTTCATACACCCTCGATTTCTGCGAAGAAAAGCTGGGGATACTATAAAAGATATGATGCCAGCGGAAACACAGGTGTCGCTTATTCCATCTGAGAATCTATGGTTCAAGCCGAGTTCGGGAAAATCTATGGCCGTAAATACCCTTTTAATTTCAACACACACATTGAGATGAAAATGAAATCAAAAACGGATTCTACGAGTGTGAAGATAGCATAGTGTTGATATCGGAATTACTTTGCAGTTAGACTGCCGTTGCTCCTTCTTTTAGCTGGTCAAAACGATCAGCATCACTGCGCAGAATTCTTTTGTTTTATCAATAAACTGAACCCGACTTATACTGCTACCTTGACCTTGCTCATTAAAATCACTTTGCTCAGGCGGCCGATATAGGAGCCAAGGCTCGGACCGCATTGGGAATTTCTAGATTACAGTGGTTTCCCTGTTCTAGGGGTAAATGTTTCTCTGCATGACCTCTGAAACTAAAGACAAAATCCCTCGCCGAAACCTCACAAAAAGAGGGCGCGAAATAATGTATGAACCTTACTATTTTGATGATGATAACTATGCACGATTCTCCCAAGACTGACTTCCACTATAAGCAGCAATCATTCCTCACACGTTCTGGCAAGACGCCATGGAGAGTTCTCTGGCAATCTGTCGTTGGCTGAACGGCAGCATTATTACCCACCTATCAAATCGCACTGACATATACAGCGACCCATTACGATATTATGTGTAACAAGAATTTTGCCTTATTCTAGATTAGGCTATGCACGTGCGGAGTCGGCATCACTAAATCAACTGCGCCTCGTGGGCAGTATGCGTACGATTTCTCACATCGGCGTAAAGGCTAACATCCTCAAAGACGCCGCAAAACAAACCAGAAGCTCCGCAGTCTGCAAAGTCTCGTTTACTTTGACTTTAGCCTCCTTTGTGCTACTTTGAAAGTGGAAAGTTATGAAGTAGAAGATCAACTGTCTCGAAAGTCGAAAACAGCCTTCATAGATCATTTTTCAGGAAATGATCGTAGCCAGTAAAGATTTTGTATCTTTGCTGACACTGAGGCAACTGGCGACAAAGTATGACTTTCACACAGAACAATGCACCCGCATGCCATCGGACCTCCAGCACCCAAAGCGGGTACCAGCAGGCAGTGTTCATATATCTCTGAGTAACGCATATCCAAACAGGGACAGAAATGGCAAAAGGCATCGCAGCAGAAACGCATCAGTAACGAAAGAACCTAAAAGCCATTTTAGAAGAAGCCCAAATTGATCTTTTCTATCGTAGTGACAAGCTATTTCATGACATTGTGGATGATTCTTGGTATCGTAAATGAAACTATACGCCTTTACTTCCAAGACATAAGCATTTATCCAGCCAGAGAAACCATCCAAGCCAGCAGTCTCCGATGCAAACACAGGAAATTTCTAGACAGCTCATCAAAAGTTAAATTATGGGATTTTAAGAAACTACTTTTGCAGTTTCACTGGGGATTGGCAGTTGCTAGGTTTGTGATTGGCTGGCTGACCACGGCTCAACTAGAGTGGGTGACTCACTCTGGGATTTCTCCTTACGGAAAACTGGGGCAGACTATTGGAGGAAAATGTACCATGATAAAGCTCAAAATCAGCACGGCTCATCTCCGCCAGGCGTAGCATCCCATCAGAGGCGGGAGTTACAACCGCCATTGTAGTGAAACAAGAAGAGTAGCCTACGCCATGCTGTAGTTGGTATATCCCTTTTATTTATGGCGGTTTTGACATCATTATATTCTACCACTCTACTTTTTATCAGGTAGGAATTTTCCTCACTTTCTTCCCCTTTCTCGTGGATAGGCGGTAAATAGGCGGGAGATTTTTCCTCGAGAAGAAATAAGTTGATTTTTATATCATTACATTATGGCTACATAAAATTGTAAAACGTCAGCTTGTTTTATTTTAACTTTGCACAAACCTAAACGAATGTCTACACCACCTAAACACATCTTCGTAACAGGGAGGTGTAACATCATCATTAGAAAAGGGAATCGTGCTCTGGCTTCCTAGGCATGGCTACTGAAAGCCAGAGGATTTAAAGTCACGATACAGTGTCTCTGACCCTTATATCAACATCGACCCAGGGACACTAAACCCATATGGAACACGGTGGCGAATGCTATGTGAACACGAAGACGGCGCAGAAACAGACCTAGACCTAGCACTATGAGAGATTTCTGGATACTAATACCAGCTAAAATAATAATAATGTAACGACAGGAAGAACCCACCAAACCGTAATCGAAAAAGAGCTGAGGCAAAGCAGATTTCCTTTGGGAAAACCGTGCAAAGTAATCCCACACATTACACGAGATAAAGAGAAGAATATTCTTTTTCTAATGAAGGCTATGATATCATCATCACCGGAAATAGGCGGAACTAGGAGACATAGTAGAGTCTACCTTACATAGAATCTGTTCATGCCAGTTGAAAGGGAGTCATGGAGAGAGAAAACTCCTGGTAGTGCCCACCTGACTTTACTGGCTCTGGTCTGGTCTGGCGAAGGAATAAAAACCAAGCCTCTCAGCACTCTGTAAAAAGCATTGATGGAAAAGCGGCATGTCTGCAGGCAGATGTGTTTTCGGTTCAGAACTGAACATACCATCACCAAAGACATTAAAGGTCTAAACTGCTCAGTTCTGTAATGTAGCCAGGGAAAATGTGGTGGAATGTAAGGATGTAGACACTCATATATCATGTTCCTATAGAACCGCACGAGCAGAATTTTGACCAAGTGGTTCTTAAAGGTTTAGGGCCTCCTTTATGACAAAGAACCTAATCCACTGGCAAAATTTCTATATATAAAAACCCTAAGAAAACCGTAGAAATAGGGTCTTGTCGGCAACATGTTTCTTTGCCAGATCTATACAAATCCATAGCCGAGGCTTTTCATCCACGCAGGAGCATCAGAGGAAATAGATGGAAGCTAAAATGGATTCACAGCGGTGACCTAGAAAAACGGAAATGCAGAAGACTATCTAAAAGATTTAGATGGTATTCTCATCGCACCTGGTTTTGGAGGACAGAGGAATAGAAGGAAAGATAAGCGCTGCCAAATACGCCAGAGAAAAACAATATTCCATTATTAGGAATTTGTCCGAATGCAGATTGTCACGATAGAATTTGCAAGAAATGTATTAGGACTTGAAAAAGCGAATAGTATGGAGTTTGATGACAACTCGCCTTACCCCTGTTATCAGCCCAATGGAGGAGCAGAAAGATGCATAGACAAAGGCGGAACTATGCGTCTCCGGCGCTTGAAATGCAAACTAAAACCAAAACATCCAAAAATCGCTGAAATCTACAATGTAGAGCTGATTTCGGAAAGACATAGACACAGATATGAATTTAACAATGACTGTACATAGAGGATCATGAGAAAAAGGGACTCTATCCCTCTGGATTCAAACCAGAAACCCACCTTGTAGAAGTAGTGGAGCTTAAAGACCATCCTTTTCTATGTGGGGTGCAGTACCATCCAGAATACAAGAGTACAGTGGCATCTCCACACCCCTTTTGTTCATTGCTTTACAAAAGCATCTGCAAACCATAAAATATTTATTTATCACTAGCCCTTTTAACCTACGAGTTAAAAATGGTTTATTTATCTTCTATTATTTCAATAAAATCACAACTTATTTAACGAAATAAATCTTTTTCACTAATTTTTGTTTATCTGTTTGTCGGCACACTAACCATGCAGAATAATAGAGAGAGGATTTGAAAGAAGCCGTTTATCAATATGGTTGTTCTTTGCTGGATTTATTTTAGCGGTATCGTCCAGTATTCTAATAAAAATGACAAGAAAACAGGCTGAACAACAACAGGTAAAAACCGAACAAACTGAAAAATTGTAAAAGCAGTTGCCTCTCTATAATGGAGATCGTCCTCTAAAAATGATGAACTTACTTTGGAAATTTCTAAACCTTTGGCGGGCAGATTTCTTCGGTAAGAATGAACCAATACAACTCTTATGACAAAAACAGACAAAAATAAACCCTGTATTTATTCAATAACGAGAACTCAAACTATGGACTTTACTTTAAAGATGTTAAAGCAAATTAGTGAAAGCACCAAAAACTTAAACTTTTACTCCAACAGTGTGGCAATGTAGGACCTCATAAGCACAGCTGGAATCTGCTACATGATTCAGTCCATCTATACTTTTACAAAAACTACAGTTGATTTTCAGGTAAAAACAGAAGGACTTTCTAGTAATCCAATGACGTAACAAAAGCTCAGTTTTCTTGGGATTAGCCTAAGCTTACAGAAAAAGGTAGAACTCAGCAGCAGGGCTACACAGAGTTTGTTTATTCATTGACAACTATTCCAGCTATGATTATGATGGAAGAGGAGAAATGGACGAAACCGAAGAAACACTAGACTGGATTGGTGTGAAAAGCCAGTTCTTCACGGCTGTTTTCGAGGCTAAAATGGACTGCACACAGTCTACAGGAAGCTCAAGAACCAGTGGACAAAGGAAAATTATCTAAAACTTTCAACTATAAAGCTGAAGTAAATCTCTGGAAACAAGGAATTTAACGAAAGTTTCTTGGTATTTTTATGCCGTTAGATTTTAGATTTTACTTAAAGCTATGATAAAAAATTTCTTTGATAGAATCTTGCTGCTCGGTTGGTCATTCATCAGAACTATCAATGTTTGGTTCTTTATCCCCTATTTATGGAATTTATTTCCAAAACCATTTAGACTTTACGGCTGGTTGGGCTATTTTAGTGCTGACTATTATGGTTAAACTTATCCTATCGCCTATCATGCTTCAAACAGCACAAACTAAGCGCGATGATGAGAGTAATCCGACCTGAAGTAGATGCAGTAAAATGAAAAATACAAAGATGTTGGACCCACTGAAAAACAACAGAAGTATTACAGTGTATAGAAATGCTGGAGTCAATCAGCTGGCGGGATGTATTCCAGCCCCTTATGCAGGTGCCTATTTTCACGTTATTCTCGTTTCTTCCCGAATTATATCGATTTCCGAGGCAAGAGCTTCGGTCTGTAGAGGATTATCTTCATATGATGATCATCAATCAAGATTCCATCTAACTCCTAGGAATAGACCATTTAAGTATTTTTGCAGTGGCTTTGTACGGTGGTTATTTTAATCTACAATTATCATGACTTCTGAAACATGCAGGCACCGAGACAAGAAGGAATGCCAGACATGAGACCTCTCTGATGGTATATTTTCCCTATTACATTCATGTTCTTCCTGAACTCTGCTGCATCTGGGCTTTCTTGGTACTATTTTTGTGTCGAAATGCTCTGAACATCGTGATTGTACTCTGTCATCAAACACTTTTATCATCGATGAAAAGAAAAATTCACGCTCAGATTCAGAAAAACAAAGCTAAACCTGCTAAAGAAGGGCGATTCCAAAGATGCGAGCTGGATTGGAACAAGCACAAGAACAGAAGAAGGAACAGCAGAAAGAGCAACAAAACAAATAGAAAAACAACATAATTTTAATTATTTATAAAACAAACCTTCAGCATTACTCTAAAAAGAAAATGTTAAGGTTTTTCTTTTGAATTATGAAAAAGTAATCATCATCGGAGGAGGCGCTTCGGATTTTTACCGCTGCAAAATATTGATACTAAACTATACGATGTCACTATTTTAGAAACGAAAAATTTGATGTCCTGCAAAAAGTAAAAATCTCAGGCGGCGGCAGATGCAATGTTTCCCCATGCTTTGTTTTGACCTGAGAGAACTTGGCAATTCTACCCACTGGAAAACAAAGAACCCCTAGCGTGTTTACAAAATTCCAGCCTGAGAGACCATGAACTGGTACGAAGAACACGGAGTAGCTCTCAAAATAGAAGATGACAAACTGAATTTTTCCTGAAAGTAACTATATCGAAAGCATCATAGACTGCCTTGTGAATGAATGCAGAAAGAAAATGTAAAAATACTTACCAAACAGACTGTTACCGAGATTCTGCTGCAGGAAAACGGATATAAAATCCATACCACAGACCAAAAATTATTTCGCGGATTATGCGTATTCAGTACAGGAAGTTCGCCGAAAGCATTTAAAATACTAGAAAAACTAGGCATCAGATTATCACGCCCGTTCCGTCCCTTTTTATTTACATTTAACATTAAAAATGAAATACTGAAAGACCTCATGGGAATCGAATTTTCAGTATAGATATTGAAATTCAAAATTAAATTTAGAAGAGTCTGGCCCTCTCTGCCCATTACCCACTGGGACTGAGCGGCCCTGCGGTCTTAAAACTATCAGCATGGGGAGCGAGAGAACTTTGCGGCACTAAAATACCAGTTTGAAATCATCGTTAATTTCATCGGAACGGCTTTTAGAAGATGCTTTGGAAATATTTAGAAATTTCAAAGAAAATGAACCGAAAAATCCATCGGTCAGGCGAAGATTTTTGATATTACCAATCGTTTTTGAAAAGAATTTTATTCGTTTCTGAATTGACAGCTAAACAATTAGCCAATATCAACAACAAAGAAATGCAGAAAATCATAGAAAATCTGTGCTGCTGCCGAATGAATGTGACAGAAAAGCACCTCTTAAAGAGGAGTTCGTCACGGCAGGCGGCGTGGATCTTAAGGGAGATGGATTTCAAAACCATGCGAAAAAGCAAAAACTGCTCCAATTTCTACATCTCTGGCGAGGTTCTCAACATCGATGCGGTTACTGGCGGCTTCGTAACTTTCCAAGCGTGCTGGAGCGAAGGCTGGCTGATTGCTCAGGACTTAAAACGCCGTGAAGTGAAATCTTTGTTACTTGATTTTGTTTGAACTATATCATTTGTTTTGCAAATATTAAATCTTATTTCGCTCAAAAACAATGATTTTTACGAAATAAGAAATCTTATTTTGCCCAAAAACACAATGATTTCACAAAAATCACAAATCTTATTTCGCCCAAAAACTAATATTTCGCAAAATCACATCTTATTTCGCCCAAAAACTAATTATTTCTGCAAAATCACAAATCTTATTTCGTCTATAAAACTAATTATTTCGCAAAATCACAAACTTATTTTGCCCAAAACTAATTATTTCACAAAATCACAATTTTATTTCCTTCTAAAACTAATTATTTCACAAAATCACAATTTTATTTTGCTCAAAACTAATTATTTCACAAAATCACAAATCTTATTTCAGGAAAACAAATTGTTTTACACAAATGAAATATTAAAATAAGGACTTAAAACATTAAGCCCCTTTGTATGATGATATTCCGTTTTTAGTTAGTGAAATTCTTTCTTTAAAAGGTTTTTGCACCTTATCTTTTCGGATAAAATAATATCGAAAGGAGTTTCAGTCCATGTCCAGCTCTGCATCATTCCAATGATACCGCCTTCGGATTCTTTATTATAGAAATTATCGCATTTATAGGTAAAAATTGCGGTCTCGGCTCAACACCGAAAAATCCATGAGCAAAACCCCTTGAAACGTAGAGCTGGAGCTTATTCTCAGCACTAAGTCTACACCGAACCAGCGCCCAAAAAGTAGGCGAGTCTTCCCGCAAATCCACCGCAATATCTCAGACTTTTCCCTCCAAGCAAGATACCAGTTTGGCCTGAGCCATATCTCCTTTCTGCAAATGCAGCCTCATGAAGAACTCCATAAGAAGATTTGAAACATTATCCTGAACGAAATGCCTGTTCATCCCTGTCAGTTGTTGGAATTTTTGTTCATTGAATTTTTCTATAAAAATATCCTCTGTCGTCCTCAAAACAGTAGGTTCTATGATGTAGCAGTCTTCAGCTGTGTTTGTTTTTATTTTCATTTTTCTATAAATATTCTATGATCCAAAGCAATCCCTCTAGACCCTTTCTTAGCAGAATATTCTGAGAGCTTATCGTATAATTTTTGAGAAATTTCTGCTAATTCCTCAGAAGTCGCGAAAGATTTTCCAGAAGAATTTATTTCTTTAAAATGTTTTCCAACGGTAATGATTTCGTTAAAAGACAGGGATTTTGCCAAAGATAAAATATTCTGATGTTCTTTGTGGCTCTCCTCTCCTAGCTCCAGCATGTCACCAATGATGATGGTCTTTGTTCCTTCAAATTCATTAAAGTTTTTAAGAGAAAGCGCTATACTGCTCGGGTTTGCATTGTAGGTATCCAAACAAGCGTTTTTCCGTTTCTATCAGTGACCTGAGAACGCATATTTGTGGGCGTATAATTTCTATTGCGGTCTTAATCTGATGAATCTCCACTCCGAAAATGAAGCTCCCAACTCGCCGCCGCACAGAGATTAGTGAAATTATACTCGCCCGTATAGGGATTTTATGCCTCGTGATAAATGTCCCTACAAATTTCTGCTCTGTGAATTTATCAAAAATAATAATCCGAAGATTCTTTCACCAAAACTGCTATTTTATTTAGATAAGATTCCGTCTTTCCAAGTCTGAATTTCATCTGTTTCATTCACCAAAATAGTTTTGATTTGTGCTGAATCAAATAATCATAAAGTTCTGATTTCCCTTTTAATCACTCTCTTCAAACTCTCCAAACCCTCTAATATGAGCCTTTCAAAATTGGCTCACATAGCCGATATTCGGTTTCTGCCAGAGAGCATAAAAATTTATTTCTTTTCTGATGATTTGTTCTATTTCTACCTGAGCCATCTCTATTCATTGGTTATGGAGAGCAGTGTTAAAAGGAACGCCTCATGTGATTATTGAGATCTCTGAAGGCATATGGGTTTTAATTTTTGAGAAAACAGCATGAATAAGTTCTTTGTGAGAAGTTTTCCCATTGCTTCCCGTAAGAGCTATTATTGGGATTTTAAGCTGTTCACGATGATAAAGCGCCAGCTGCACAAAACTCCAAAGTTGAAGGCGAGTAAAAATATATATGAAACATCGGCATACTGTTTATCCTCCACAACAACAGCCGAAGCTCTGTTCTACAGCCTTCTGGCTAATGTAGCAGGATTAACTGTTCCCAGAAAAGCAGATGATCACCTTTTTATTTTTCTACTATCTATATACATTTCCTGCATTAGCATGCAGAATAAAATTTCAATATCAATCATTCCTCAGAATATAAAACCTTTCCAAACAGAGACTTTTTATAATTAATTATTATCTCCTCAGATCCTTTATTAATTTATCTTTCGCATCTTGAGCAAACACGGAAACCAATCCATCCATAAGCTTTATTCTCATCCCTTAAATCTTTCTTCTGTCCTGATCCAGCCATCAGCTGCATCTCCAAGAGCCTCCTTTACTACTCTTATGGTATTAGACATTTTAGAAGATCTGCTTATCATCTTTTCTGAAGGACTACTTTTCCTTGTCCATCTCACTATAAATCTTCTCTCACAGAGTTATACATGCTGAACTTAGCAGAAGCACTATCATCAAGAACTTTTTCCGTAACCAGATTCTAATGAAGACTATTAAAAGTCACCATCCATATAGTTCTTATTATCTTGTTTTGATAACTCTTTTCATATTGACCAGGCAATCCTTTATAAATACAAGTCTCCATCATTTAAGGTATCATACCTTTATAGTATTCCTGTTATTTTCTTATAAGTTCCATCTGGATTTTTCACAGATTCAACAATCATATTACCTCTATAATAGTTGAAGTCATTAGCTTCTTCATCTATAATGAGGTCTGTATACATCTGATGTCCATTCTGCAACATTCCCAAACATACCATAGATTCCTAAGTCGTTAGACGGACATCTTTTCACATCAGATGTTGCTGGAGAACCATCGTTATTCCATCCTGCAATACCAGAATAGTCTCCTCTACCTTTGTTTAAAGTTTTCGAAGATACATTCCTCTGAAAGCACCTCTTTCCTCTTAACTGGTCTCTTTGGAGTTTTTCCCAAATAGTTATTATAATCTCTATTTTTGAAGTCCAAGAGCTGCATATCCCCCACTCTACTTCAGTTGGAAGTCTAAATCTAGTAACTACACTCTGCAGTAGCATTTCTATTAGCAGACTGAATTTTAGTATTTTTGTTTTAATACCCGTTGTTTTCTCTACTCTTTTCTGATTCACATAAGACCGCATTTCTGGGTCATATAGATCTCAAAATTTATCTAAATTGAAAGTATTATCCTTGGTTGTTAGATTCATTTGCATAGTAATCTTTTTGATTACCTCCTTTATCCATAAGGGCTCATTTGCTCTGATCAGTAAGCCAGTCACATCTAGATGCTTGAATCCAAGACACCCCTAACTACTGGATAATAATCATATTCCGAGAACGGAAATAGTCTCAGAATAATCATTTCTAGAAAGTTTGTTATTCCAAACCAAAGTATCTGGCAGTGCCCCTGAATAAATATTTTAAAATTAGGGTCGATGCTGGGAAAAACAAATTTCAAACCAAGTCACTACTCACGGGTATTCGTAGTTGGTACTTGTTTTCACCTATAAAGAATGAGCTTACTCTGCATTCTTCCTCTTGGAGTATTATTCAAATCATGCATTACATCATCCTTATCTAATCCCATTACAAAAGAAATCACACCTCACATATACCATCCCTGGCCATCCTTTTGTTTTTGTTTTACCTGTAAAACCAGCCTTTGGTCGTTTGGTTTCCATCCTGTCTTTCACTTGTAAAACTCTTTTGTTCCACCTCCACTTTTTAACATTACTATTTCCACAACTTGTAAGGATAGTGATAGCACTCAAAGCAAGACAATGAGAGAATAATCTTAATTTTTCATAATATTCCTAAAATATATACTATTCTTAATTTGTGAGTACAAAGAAAATAAATTATTTCTTTTTATCCAAAATATATATCATTTTAACGATAAAAATATTATTTTTAACCTCAAAAATTTATTTTTCCACGATAAAAATTCTTCCCAAAAATCTTTTCCCAAGAAATTTTCCTCGGTATATTCCTCTTGGATTGGCAACATTCAATCAACCCATCCTGACCACTTTTTATATAGATAAAGAGCATTTTTATCCCTGAGATAATATACATAATTCAATTCTTTACAGAAGATCTTCCATTGGCACTCACAAGGAGAAACGACCTCCACAGAAGAACCTGACAAACTCCATCGTCGCGAAAATCTCCGATATTTTTATTAACCTTTTTCTATCAATATTTTATCATCAAAAGCAAAAGCCAGTTTCAAATCCTTAATCTTTGATTTATAAGAAGATATATTTTTCTTCGTTTTGCTCTCTCGCTCCCAGTAAAACAGATTTTTACCATCCGCCCAAAACGCTGGCTGACTTTTATATGAATAAAGTCCTTGATTTTTGCAAAACACAAACTTCTCAAAAATCAATATTTTGAAGGCTTGGACTTTAAGACTAATTTAGCTTCTCCATTCAAAGTCTAGTCTAAGCTCATAGTTATTCTCTCCATCGCTATAAACATCCTCAAAAACCTGTTTCAGCTTTTTCCTTATGTTTTACTTCCGAAATATCCAATTCATTTCGATAGTTTAAATAAGCTCTGTCTTTATAAAACAATTTACTTTTCTGGCTTAAACTCAGCTTTCTACTAGCCACAAAATGAACATCGCTCTATACCCTTCGTAGCCAAGGAGTAAAACCAAACCTCCCTCGTTACCAAAAATCAAGCACAATGCCCCTAGCCATATCTGTCTCACTTTCAAGTTATTAAAATTACCATTAAAAATCCTGCTTTCTAAATTGTGCTGTAACATTGGTAAAAACTGGAAATCCACCAAATAGAAAGTATCTTCATCGTAAAGGAAAAACTTAGTATCGTTTTCTTTAAAAATCTGGGTAGTTTTCGGGTTTAAATCTGGATAATCCTGCATCTGATTCTACACGATAAGAATACACCTTTTTATCATCTTTCATAATATAGAAATACCCATCATCTCGATCTGTATCCAGAAGCCAAAATAATTGGATTTATAGGAAATTCGGAATGGGAACAAACTTAAACTCATTACTATAAATATTAAAAATCCAAATAATGCCACACACCGCCGATTAAGAACAGATTACCATCCATCACTTTGGCAACATTCTCGCTTTCAATGATTTTCGTGCTTTTTATACTTTTCAAAAATAACCTCACTATTGGGAAAAACATAGTAAAAATAAGCATCTGCAACTATCGTATAATCACCATTACTACTGACAAATGTGCATCTCGGCGAAACTCCTTCCAATAGTCCCATAAGAAACAACACTTATTCCATTGAGGTCTTTTATAATATTCACCCAAAAACACCTTGTCATTTTCCACTTTACACATCTTTCTCCTTGTATGGTGGAAGCGGTAGCAGTCACTAGTCTTTCACCCTCATAAAAATACTGAAAATAAAAACAATAGAACAAAATCCTATTTTTAAAAATCTAGCTTTTCATATTTCTCTTTATTTGAGTTTCTATCTTGCTAATTTAGCTGATTTTTTAGGCTGAAAAACTGATTTTTATCCAAATTTATTTTTATGATTTGAATTTGCTACTTTTTAAAGTTTAAAATAAAGAAAATGTATTACAAAAATATTCGAGAAGAAGAACTTAAAAATAAAGTTGAGCAGACTGGTTCAAGAATTTGATACTACCGAAATCATTGGCAATATAGACTTTTCTGTATTTCCTCCTCAGGGGATTTGTTTGGCATTCCACTGCTGTGGGCAGAAGCCAAAAACAGGAAACTATGATACTACCACAATGTTCAGCAACTTATTTTTGACCATAGGAAAGGCAAGAACCTTTGATAAAAACCCTTCCCCCCAGCGTTTTTAGGAGCTTTGATTTTCATAGCTTTCAAAGTCATATATCAGCATTCAGGATATTTTTACCTGAATGATTTTAACTGGAATGTGACCCCAGCAACCACGAAACCAAAGAATTTCAACTTATCAAAGAAAGGATAGAAAAACCTTAAAAAGACAAAATGCCCACATCTACGATTATGAGAAAAGATGCAAAAGAATTGAAAATTCTTATTGAGTAGAAATATTGCAAATTCCACCCACACCGCTAAAAATAAAATTGACAAAAACAACTTTTATCCCCATCTATCTCCGCTGGTTAGATGTTGTAAAAACCTAGTATAGAGGTCAATCGGGATGATTTGAAAAAGTAGGCATTTTAGATAGTGATTTCTATCTGGCAGACTTGTTTGTAGATGACAAAAACACCCAAAACATAGAAGATGACCAATCCATAAGAGACAGCCTTTTTGTAATTTATCAAAACCATGTTACAAAATCGCCAAAGAAAAACCTAAACCAGATGTTTGATGCCACTATCAGTATTCGGAATAAAGGGAAGTCTATCAGCAGTTCTGGAAACGCTACAAAACGCCCACCCTGAAAAGGAATATCAAGAATACATCATCGAGCGGAGAGACCTGCTGGTTCCGCAGGAGATATCCGTGAGCGGAAGGGAGCTTTCTACTCCCGAGACAATGGGTAGAGCTTTTCCCAGAAAATACCTTTACAGACTATCTTGGTGAAAAACTGGCAAAGACGAATACTACATCTGGGACTGTGCGGCAGGAACAGGAAAACCCCTTTGCAGGGCTTACTCAATAACATATAACATCTATGCTTTCTACCCCTAGACCAAGCGGGATGTAAAATGTAATGCACGAACGAATAGAACACGGAGCCAACCTGCTGAAAAATCATGTATTCCAGTTTGATTTCTTAAATGATGAGTTTATCCCACAGAAAGAAGGCGGAAAATGCCTGACAGCTCTATGGAGATTATCTCCGATGAAAGAAAAACGAAAAATTAGTTATCTACATCAATCCACCATATGCGGAAAGGAGATCAAAGTAGAGGAATTGGCAGGAAAATGTTTCAGTGAGTAGAATACATTCTAAATATCAAGACTATTATAGAAAAAGCGAGCAACGAGCTGTTTCGCCCAATTTTATAATAAGAATTTATAATGAAATCCTTTATCGGGAAGATTGAGAATTTTTCAACTTTGAAAATTCTCCAAGCTCCCAACTTTTTGGATTTCAGAAAATCATCTATCGAGCGAAGCTCGAAAAATTTTGTAGTTCCAGCTAATACCTTTTGATAATGTCTCGGGAGAGTCTATTGGTTTTTATTTATTTGGGACAACTAAAAAAGAAAGTAAAGAAACAATAGCTGATGCTTTTATGATAAAAAGGAAGGTTTATTGGACATAAAACTTATTCATCATAATGATGGCGAAAATATATCAGTGGATTGCTTTAATGAAAATCAAAAATATTTCGCTTAATGCATAGTGGACATTTCAGCAGTCTGTTGAAATGATTTTCAAACACCAAAGAATGGTTTTCTTTAGATAGATGAGAAAAAGAAAATTGGAAATGAGAAGCACATCAGAATTTGAGCAGCAAAATTTAATTCCAAACTGTGTATTTATCTTTTGCTGTCCGCCACTGTATTCCCGCGGACTGGCTCAATGACCGAGACCAGTTTTTTATCTCCCAATGATGGCTGGCAGACTGATACAGAGTTCCAAAGTGACTGCCTCTGTTTACACACTTTTCCATGGACAAAACAGAATAAGCAGTAAAGAGGGCATCAACCACTGGATACCTTTTGACAGAGCAGGAAGTAGATGCCCCTGAGAGGTTCTGCCAGCAACTTCATGACGGACTTCATCAAAGGAAAAATAAAACCTACAGAAGAGAAGAACATCAAAATCTTTAATCAAGACAATCTAAATCTAATTCCTTCGGCTCCAGTTTTTCTTCAGAAGCTCAGGCAGTTTTTGATGCAGGGAAAGAACTTTGTTACTAGCATGAAACAGGAAAACATCAATCCCAATGCCTCGCTATACGATATCCGCGAACATTTTCCAAGGCAGAAATGATAAGGGCAAAATGAATAACAACAGCAGTGATGAGACATACACCAGTTAATCGGTAAAATGAGAGAAGCCTTAAAAGTATTATTGGCTGAAAAATCACTCCAAAAGCTGAATACGGATTTTTAAGAAAATAAAGCTATAAATGAAACAAATAGACGAAAAAGTCTGCAAAAAGCCTTTCAGCTCTTTTGAAAGAGGAGATATAGAACGAATGGAAATAGGCACTCACCAAAGGATTACAACAAATCCACAAATATATTTTTGATGGTTGTATGATTTTGCTGGAAAATTAGAGACAAAAATACTTTCCAAAGGAGGTTTCGCTTTTGCTAATGCTCTATATCTCAATGAGAATCCCCTCCCAGATAGAGCAGATGCCAGAAAACACCTTTGAGGAAATCATCGCTAAACATGTAGAAATGAACATCGCCCACCCATTCATGGAAGGAAATGGAAGAACTATGCGCATTTTGCTGGATTTAATTTTTGAAAAACGCCTTAATAAAGTGATAAATTGGCAGTTTGTGGATAAAACCCTTTATTTACAAGCGATGGAAAGAAGTCCCATCAATGATTTGGAAACTCCGTTTCTCTTGAAAGAAAACCTCACCTCAGAGCCGAAAACAGAGAAATTATTTTCAAAGGTATTGAACAATCCTACTATTATGAAGTGTATAAGAAAGAAGAATAAGATAAATTCACTATTTTTGCCGATTATTTTCTTAAAAACTTTTTATATAAAATACATATGCTCAGTTCAGGATTGGATTACATCGTCTGAGGGAACTATTTGTTTCAAAATGTGAATTTTGTACGATTAAAAGAGAAGACAAAATAGGCTTAGTCTGATGGCGCTGGAAACCACGCTCTTAAAGATGCTTTCAGGGCAAACTCAGCTCTATGAAGGAAATGTGATTCTCGAGGGAAACATCACCATTGGTTTCCTAAACAAGATTTAGATTTTGTGAGGGAAGAACCGTTTGGGATGAGACCATGCAGCTTTTTGAGAAGATAAACGCCATGAAAAGCAGAGCTGGACGAGGTTAATCATCAGCTCACCCGCACGGATTACGAGAGCCAAGCCTACCATGACCATCATCGAGAGAATGCACAGAGCTAAACGACCTTCTGCACCACCACTGATGCCTACAACCGTAGAGCGATGGTAGAAAAGCATTGCTCGGACTTGGCTTCAAAGCGAGACTTTTAATAAAATCACTGATGAATTCTCTGGCGGCTGGCATGAAATGAGAACAGAATCACGCCAAACTTCTCCTTCAAAAATGATTTCGATGCTGCTGATGAGCCTCACCAACCACCTTGATATGGAATCCATCATCTGGCTGGAAAATTCCTGAAAGACTACCCTGGTGCTATCGTCCCGTGAGCCACGACAAGCAGTTCATGACTGCCGTCTGCAACCTGAACTTTTTGACATTAATAATATTGATGATTATAGTCAACTACACCAAATACCTTTGAACTAAATAAAGAACGAAGAGAAAACTATGAGCGGCGAAGAAAAACCAAGATGCCGAAATCAAAACAGATGGAGGACAATATCAATCGCTTTCCGCGCTTGGCTACAAAGGCAAGTTTTGCTCAGTCTTTGATTAAAAATTAGAGAAAACAGAGCGAATAGAAATAGACAATGAGGATGTCTAAACTCAATATCTCGTTTCCAGCCGAGCATCACGCCAGAGAAAAGTCATCTTCGAGGCTGTGTACTTTAGGTAAAGCTTCACGGCGACAAGTCAGGTTTTTGACCAGCGTGAAATTCCTTCTGTTCAAAGAGGAGACCGCCTTCTTTGGGAATAACAAAAACGGACAAGGAAAAACGACCCTTGCCAAAGATACTTGCTGGCGTAACCAAAGATTATACAGAAGCTGACACTCGGCAATAGTGCAAATATTGGGTATTTTGCCCAAAACCAAGAAGAAGTCCTTCGTGACCCTAATAAAACCGTTCTCCAAGAAGCTCAGAAGATGCTAAGCCACAGGAGGAGACCCGCCCGCGCGTAAGAGAGCTCTGGGAAGCTTCCTTTTCCATGCAGATGCCAGTGCAAAAACCCAAAGTGCTTTGCGGGAGGAAAGAAACCGTCGGCACGTGCCAGCAAACTGCGCCTCCGCCCTTTTAATACGCTCATCATGGACGAGCCGACCAACCACTTTGGATATCAGTCCAAGGAAATTATCAAATTGGCGCTTCAGAACTTTGAGGACGCTCATCGTGATTTCTCACGACCGAGAATTTCTCAAGGGCTCTGTGACAAAGATTTTTTGAATTCCGAGATGGCAGATGAAAAGAATTTTTTGGGTATTATTGATGAATATTTGGATTACCGCCAAAGAGCATCCGCGAAAGTTTCCATAGAAAAAGCGAAACTAAGCGAAAACCCTGGAAATAAAAAGAAAGCCGAGCCCGTAAAAGCTGAACCTGCATACTTTCATCAGCAAAGAACAGAAAAACCTGCAAAATAAACTCAAAAAGCAGAAGAGAAAATTGCGATTATGAAGTAGAAATCGTTGGTTTAGGAGAAATTTTCAGTAAACTAATCCTACCGATGAAGAACTGGAAAAATACAACCAACTGAAAGAAGAGCTGGCGGAAATCATGAAAGAATGGGAAGAAATCATGAGAAATTTGGAATAATTTCTACTTTTGATGAAAAAGCGTTTGTTTTCATTTAAAACCATCGGCGTTCTGCTAGGAATAGTGGATTGTATATTGTTTTGGGGCTTTTTACCTTTTGATAAAAGTTCCTGCGAGGAAAACCTCCGACGAAACCATTCCTATGTATATCTATACAATGCGGTGCACATGGGATGGTGGTTCCCCATCAAAACGGAAAGTCATGGATTGAGACAGACAGATTCCTTTGAAAATACACTTTCCAAAAAGAACGGATTTCACCTGCATGTGGGCATCGGCTGGGGAGACAAGGATTTTTATCTGGATACGCCCACTTGGGCTGACTTTAAAAGATTTCCACAGCGATAAAAAGCCGCTTTCTTGGATGAGTAGCTCATGCACTGCACTTTCTACGATAAAATGCAGGAAAATGATGACTGCAAGAAAATAATGCTGACCGGAAAAAGCAGCACAGCGATTTGGTCAAAATTCATCAAAAACCAGTTCAAACAAGATGAAAAATCGGAATTTCATTTTAATAAAAACGGATGCCGTTTATGGAAAATGATGCCTTTCTACGATGCCAGAAAGAAAGCTATAATTTCATGCAGACCTGTAACACTTGGGCGAATAACGGACTAAAACAGCTGGACAAAAGGCAGCGCTTTTGGACAGCTCTCTGATTTTGGGATATCATTATCGTTACACTGTTTTCGTAATTTCTTAACCTTGAGCACTAAATAAATCTGAATTATGAAAAGATATCTCTTTATTATTTGCGTTTTCTATTTTTGCTGGCAGCAATTTGTGTCGCACATACCCATTTCGCGCAAAAGGCAAAAGCACCTGCCAGTGAAAGTAGTAGTAGAAACTCACGCAGAACTGCAGCAGAACACGGTGAGATTTCGATGATGTTCCTTCGGGAGTCTGAAATAGTAAGTAATCGGCAATATTTTCGGAAGAGATTAACTGAAAACTATCCATCGTGTGTAAACAGCAAGAACATTTCTATTCTTTCCTCGCAGTTTACCGAGTGATTATTCCACGATGATTTTAAAATGGATACTACCAATCCACAGATTAGTAGAATGACAGCATCAAAATCTGTGGAAAACCCTCATCTCTAAAAACCGAATAGAGCTGGATGCCAACAAGAAAAGCCGTAGAACTTTTGGACAAAAACCAAACTGTGCTGGTGGGAAGCAGTTCCTCCAATGTGCACAGCCTGACGCAACTGACCGAGTTCTACACCAACAAGAGAATAGAGCTGGAAAACAAACTGTTTCAAAACAAAAAGGCGATGACCTCGTAAAAACTCTCCTGACTGAAAAGCAGCCCTAAAACTCAAAAGAACAGAAGGAAGCAGAAGAGTTTGCAGATGGCGTAATCGTCCTAAAACTAATGTCCCTGCCGCTGGAAATATCAAGCTGAATATCAACTATCTCTACAGACAATGTCTCTTGAAGCCTTACTATGAGATAAAAGGCTGAGAAAATCTCGCTCCGCTGGATGTAACCTTCAAGGCGATTGTAAAACAAAATACAGGAGCTAGACTGGAAAGGCGTAAAACTTACCCTTTATCAATGGAAATTCTTCCAGAAACAACTATGCTCCTACGGTAAGCCCTTGGTTCATCTATGCACAAAGCCTGAAAGAAAGAGAAATCCCTGAGGGAAGAAAAATTGCCAACAACATCTGCTGCCATAAGAATCAGAGGAATGGGAAGGTAAATGCAGTAGAGAGTATGATGATGTTCAGTACAATGCATTAGAAAGACGCTAGGTCGTTACGGCCTATGCTGGGTTTAATGTCAATGCAAACGAGCTCAATACCAGCTGATGACATAGACATTCCTTACGATATCCTGTCCAATAATGAAGACCACCCCATCAGTCTTTATCAGCAGAAAAATCCTTGCTGATTACTCAATATTTCACTGCGCCTAATTACAGGAGAGAGGCTTTATCTTTTAGCGAAAGATAAAGGATTTCAGCAAGTATCATTTGGGTTTCTGCGCCTGCAGGAGTGTCATCTTTGAAAGAAACATGTCATCGGTGAAACACGCGTCAGCCCAGACCAAACCAACAATGAAATGAACATCACGCTGGGCAACGACCCGAAAATCAGCACTCCGAAGAGAAGATATCCAAGATAAATCCGGCGAGAAATTCCTTCTTACCGCGAAAAGGTGGATTACATATGATTTGAAGTCATCAGAATAACAAGAAAGAACTAATCAGCATGGAAAGTCAAAAGACCGTTTCCCGCTGAGCAACAACGAAGCCGTGGAAAATAGAAGTGCTTGACAAAAGCGGTGCCGCGAAGGACGACGAAAAAGGTTTCCTCGCATGGAACATAAAACTCCTCCTCCGAAACCAAGAAACTAAGGTAAGCTACAAAGTCCGCTACCGAAAGACTACACCGTAAAGCGGATCTGTAGATTGCAAAAACTCTTTCTCCACGAGAAGTTTTTGTTTATCCTCGACTTTCTAAAATCGAAATTGATGTTGTTTTCAGTTTCTAAAGTCAGCTTAAAAATCAATTTAGCCAGATAGACAGCACTTTTGCAAGATAACAATTCCTGGAGGGTTGCAAATACTTTATTCTGTAGATAACAAAATCCTTTTTGCGATGTTAAGACTTTATATGCAAGGTTGCAAATTGCTGTTGTACAGAGTTGCAATTCTGTTTTGCGAGATCAGCAATTCTACTATGTGAGACTAACAATTTACTCTTGCAAGGTGTTTTGAGATATAATTAACGATAAAAAGTACTCCCGCTCATATGTAAGATGAGTTTGTTCATATTGTCTTTTAATCATTAAAATCCACTGATGAAATGGAGTTTCACATTTGGGAATCTCTCCTGTGTCATCGTGATAGTGGAATGCAGAACCCGTTAAAAACACCAGTTGATTATATTTATCTCTCGCTAAAAAGCGCTGTTTCAGCCTTGCAAATTCTTTGAACTCTTCGGGATTTTTCATCGGCCTCTACCCAGTATCGCCTTGTAGAATGGAAATCGGTTCTGTAAGTGCATTTTAGCGCCACTATTCAGTGCTCCAGTCTCGTATTGGACAACTTCGTATTGCAGTGCTCCCACCTGTTCCGATAATCTCTTCCGTTCATCTCCAGTGTGAAAAGCTGTGCTAGCACCCTCGTCCATCAGCTGGTCTCATACCTTTTGCAAGTTGTTTTGCTTTTAGCGGGTCATCATTGTTACATGAAAACGGAAATGCCTCAGGAGAGAAACTCGAATTCCCTAAAGTCTCAGCTTTTCCCCAGCCGTGAAAGCGTGTCCCTCGATACGGAAATTCCCCGTGTCATGCAGTCCGGACAATATCCCCAGGAAAGACTCATCTACTACTTCCTTTATCCAAAGAAAGCATTCTGGTAGAAGAGAATTTCATTTTCTTGCCTTTTCCCTTACAAAGCAGGTAGTTTTCATTTCTTTTCGAACACACCAGAAACGATTTTCACAAAGGCGCTCTGTCGCGGTGTTTAGGGTCCATATTGGCATGAATTTTAAACACAAAACCTGTGGAAATTTTGTTCCTCTGGCTTCACGATTCTGCTGTCTGCCTGTTTGGGCTGAGGATTTGGAGCAATGTCAAGGAAAGCATCCAGCAGTTCTCTCACCCCAAAATTATTCAGCGCGTCGAACCAAAGAACACAGGCTGCTGCGTTCCTGCGCATGTAATCTTCCCTGCTGAATTTAGGATAAACCAGATTCACCAGCTCCAGCTTCATCTCTAAGGACACTGTTGCCTCGCCTACGGTCTGTCCATCGCAAGCATCGTTACTATCATTAAAGGTAATGCTCTCCCCTACTTTTTGTCTTTTCTTCTAAAACAGCTGGATATTATCTCCCAGATGTTATAAATCCTCTGAAAATCGAGCTCCATACGATAGGCAGCGAAAGCGGAACCACAGAAAGCCCAAGTTTCTGCTCCACTTCATCCAGCAGGTCAAGCAAATCTTTCCCTTCTCTGTCCAGCTTATTGATGAAAAACTATCATCGGAATGTTTCTCATACGGCACACCTGCATCGGAGTTTTTCAGTCTGCTCCCTCCATCCCTTTTGCGTGACATCTATCACCACGATTACAGAATCCACGGCAGTGAGCGTTCGGTAGGTATCTTCCTGCAGAAAATCCTTAGTGCCCAGGAGTATCAAGGATGTTGATTTTGATGACCTTTACATTAAAAAGCCAAAACGGAAGTCGCTACGGAAAACCTCTGGCGCTCTATTTCCATAAAGTCGGAAGTTGCGCCTTTCTTGTATTAGATTTCACCGCTCCAGCCTCCTGAATAGCCCTCCAAAAGAGAAGGAGTTTCGGTAAGCGTGGTTTTCCCAGCATCTGGGTGGGAAATAATCCCAAAAGTTTTTCTTTTCTGTATTTGAATTAAGTCTGACGAGATCTGTTTTTAAAAACATCTGCAAAAATGGTGATTTTTAATGAAAATATTTTCAGTTTTGCCGCCAAAAAATTGATAGTAGTTAGAAAACCAGCGAATATCGATATTCCGCTGGTTTGGTGTTTTAGTTTTAGTGGATTATTGTTTGGTAAAAGTATATCTTGCAGAATCATCTGTCTTGGTCTGTATCATTGTATTTCCATTAACCTCAATTTTTAAAACTAAAACTGGGTCGCCTGGACTCGCATTTACTAGACATAAAAATCTTACCATCTTTTAGCTCAAATTTCCTTCATCTCCTCAAAAAGTTGTTGGATCATTAGAGCCGCATTATGATAATTTTATATGTACCATCCGCTGTATAAACTTTATAAAGTGCGTAACTGCTCCTGCCTTTATGAGACGTCAGCACTATCTTTTCGTTCATATTTTGTAAGTTTCCATGTTCCTACAACATCCTGAACAGAGAACTGACGGTGTCTGTGGCACTACTAACTCATCATCGCTGCTCTGCTGCATGAAGTAAGTGAAGTTCCTGCTAAAGCCATCACTCCTACCGCAAGGATAGGAAACATTCCTCTAAAAATTGTCATAATTTTTGAATTTTATGTTTCCTCTGTTCAAACATTGGAAACGATTAATAAATAGTTAAAATCTGTTTGTTGGTTTATCCCTTTTACACTACAAATTTACGAACCAATAAAAATAAAAACCAAAAACCATACTACTGGATATTTATTAGGATTTTGATAAAAATTTCAGTTAAATAAAAACCAATGCTTTACTGCATTGGTTTTGATTTTATGTGTTATATTCTTTTGGTTAGCAAAGAAATTTGAAATAATTTTTAGTATTCTTTTACCAATCCTTTCACGATTTTTGATAACGCTCAGCATCGCTGTATCAGCAGCTTTCAGCACCTCTTCGTGTGAAACCGCAAAGGCAATCTCCGGCCCGCCCAAATCCGTGATGATGGAAATACAGAAACAGTCCATCTCCCATATGTTTAGCCACGATAACCTCCGGCACGGTGCTCATTCCTACAGCATCTCCACCGATGATATAGCGAACTAGTCCATACCTGCTGGCGTCTCAAAAGTAGGCCCCTTGTAATGCTACATATACTCCTTTTGTGAACTTTTTATGCTGTTTCGCTTCAGCTACCCGCTCCGCTACTTCTATCATTTTTCTGTTATACGGCTCAGAGCATATCCACGAATCTCCGTCTAATTCATCTATATTCTCTCCCACGAAGCGGATGCTCTGGCATCATGTTGATATGGTCTTTCACTCATCATAATATCTGCCACTCGAAAGTCAGGATTTACTCCTCCAGAAGCACTAGAAAGAATTAAATTTTTAATCCCTAAAAAGATGGAAAACACGGAAAGGGAAAGTCACCTTGTCCATAGTGTGCCCTTCAGTAGTGGAATCTACCGCTCATCATCAGCACTTTTTGCCTTCCAGCATTCCGCAGATTAGTTTCGCGCCGTGTCCTACTACGGTAGTCTGTGGAAATTAGGAATATCCTTATACTCAAAACATGGATAGGCTCCACCTCGTCTTCTTTAGTTTTCCTAAACCCGAACCCAAAACGATGGCAAAATCTGTGTATCCTTATTAAGTTCTTTAATGAAACTCATGGTTTCTTTGATTTTTCTATACATAATTTAATATTATCTGATTAAACTCTTCTTTATTATTTATCTCTACATTGATAGCCAGTAGAACAATTTGTTTTTCAAAAATCATATCCCATAAGCCTTACATAGTCTCTGTGGTAAGAATAAGGCGCTGCCCCCCATCTGGCCGTATTCTTTGGCAATATTTCGAATATGCCCTCAGTAGTAAAGGAGTAATGGTCTCGGTATTTGAGGTGTTTTATTCTATCGCTGTATTTGGATAGTTCCTTTTACCACAAGAGTTGGATTGGCAAATCCCTGTTATCAACAGTACTTCGTAACAACTAAGCTCCTCCACAGGATAGATTCTGGTATTTGAGAATATATTTGCATAATCTATAGAGGATACTTTCGATGTTTCTTTTGGTTTTATCCTTGAAAGATAATACTGCTCTCTACGGAAAGGGACCTGGACATTTGGTAAACCATAATGACATCCGCCCGTTTTACCCTGCCCTAGGCTCTCTGACTCCTCGGCAGACATAGTCTTTGAACATGGGTCGTTATAATCCGTCAGCAGAATATTAAACCCCCTGCCTGTATCGCCCTATGCTGCAGTTGTCGTCCAAGATAAGCACCCCCAAATCCATATCTTCTATCAGTTTTCTGGCACCTGCAACCTGTTTTCGCAAAACCCCTATACCAGTTTATTCTTAAATCTTTTGGGAAAAGCTTGCATGGCCTCATCTCCCACTATATTATAATTATCGTCACTTACCACATAGTAGCTTAGTCTTCCTGCCATAGCTGCGCGAAAAGCACTCCTGTTCGGTAGTTTGGGGCAAACAGCCCCTGCCAGATACATCACCATGGGAGACTCTTCCGGAACCGCCCACCGGAGAGATTGCTCCACACTGATGACAGGTATATTGAATTTCGTAGATTTCAGGATTCCCCAAAGCATACATTTGATTCCTCACAGCAGTCACTATACTATACACCAGAGAAAAAGGATAGAGATACCATCTTTTCATAGGGAGCAAAAATAAGGATCTATCATTTATTAACTATCACTGATTTTTCGTACTTTCGCGCCAAAAATTTTATCAAATGAATAGAAAAATTAATCCCATTCCTACCGATAGCAGGGTATTATTAGCCAATTGTGCAGGCAGTAGAGATGAAGATATAACCAACCCAACTACACAAGGAAAATACACAACCTTCCAACCCTACAACGCTACCTCCTGCACCTTCTACACCACCTACTAATGAAAAACCTAACGACGAGCAGATAGAAAGAAGAACATATGCACAAGAATGGAAAACAGGCGTAGACTATCTGAGCGCCATTGACATTGCAGATATTTACAACAATTCAGCGAATGGGTGCAGCGCTAAAGAATTCTGTAACATTTGCAACCCTTACAACTGACCAGAAATACTACACTCTGAAAGATGATGATTTGAGTTATTTATCTATCGAAGATATTACATACGATAAACAATACATCTCTTTTCTACACTAAGTATAAAGGCATTAAAAGTTCTACAAAAAGTACATTAAAATACTTTTGATGAGGATTTTTATAATAGACAATTTTCACCATTGATAACAACTTGTATCCTCTAAATACATGCGTGGGCTTCATGAACCTCACTGATAGGGACAGGGAAGCCTATTCAGCTACGATAGTCAAAGATATCAAATAGATTATATTGCCCGACTCAAAGGATACGGAGCGATACAGCAAACAACCTCTAAGTTTAAGCATAGAAATCACTGGATAAGATATCGACAGTTCTAAAAACACTTTTGAAATTCATAAAAATGTTGAAGGTTTCAGAACGCTGAAAAACCCTTGTTGATGATTTAGTAATTGGGCACAATTTTGATTTTTAGAGATAAAGTAAAATGTAATAAAATCCCATCCTAGTAAAACAGATTTGACCTCAATATTTAAAAGGTCCTTTTATAATTATTGGTGGCATGAATATATTTCATATCACTAAAATCAAAACCTAGTGTAACACTATCTATAGATGGCCAAAGTCCATTATACAGAACCATTTCAGGACAGAGCGTAGGACATTTAGACATTATTTGGAACGACTCTAGATTTGTTCTTACTCGCTGTTATAGATGGAAGAAATCTAGTCGTAAAAGTAATAATTACAAGACGCCAACGAAGTCTCTCATTGGTAAAAGAATACATTGTTACCGTTCGTAATGTTAAACCATAAATAATAGATAATACAATCCAAATATGGATTGCTATTTCTTTTAATAAGAATGATTCATCAGTTCTTCTTTATCGCTCGTTATAGAGCCTGTATTCTAAATATTTAAAAGAGTCTCTGAAATGATGGTTACCTCATTTTCTATACTTAAAGAACCATTTTCATCCTTATGCTGCTGAGAAAGCTCTTTGGCAAGGTATGCCTCACACAAAAAGGATGCACATGCAGATAAAGTCTGCTTTTTCGTGTGTCAGATAGTTTCTTATTGCTTCTTCCATCTCGCTCTACCACCACGATAGGAGCACTTATTTCGCCTATCCATTAGGTTTTCTTCTGTGGTGCCTATGACTTTTTCTGGTCTTACGCGCTGGCGGGTAATTTGTATCAGCCCAAATTTACTCGGAGGAAGGATTTTGTGGCGGGCTTTATCCTCTTCATTTCTTCTTTGAGATGGTCACTAAAGCTCTCTGCGGTGGTCTGTATTGCTCATGTCTATAAAATCTACCACGATGATTCCACCCATATCTCTCAATCTGAGCTGGCGGGCAATTTCAGTAGCAGCGATTTTATTAACATTAAGAGCATGGCTTTTATTCCCCTGCCCCACAGATAGATTGTTTCGGAATTTACATCTATCACATGCAGAGCCTCTGTATGCTCTATCACGAGATAAGCCCCTTTAGAAGCTAGGAATATTCGCCATGTTTGCCAAAAGATTGTTTCAGCTGTTTTTCTACATTGTAATATTCCAAAAGAGGAATATGCGAGTCATAAACTGAACGATATTTTTCGCTTTCAGGAGAGATGACCCTCCAGATAGTCACATCATTCACCATCTGTTTATCATCGCAGATAATGCTTACAAAATCTTGATTGAAAATTATCCTCAAAATAGCAGAAGCTCTATCCTCTCACTTAATACTTTTGGATGGGATTTTATTTTTCTGGAATATTCTCGAAAACAGATATTCCATTTCTCTATGAGCTGGTTCATATCTCATTATGAAGCTCTGCCACTTTTGCCTTCTGCCACCGTTCTGATGATAACTCCGAAAACCCTCCGGTCTGATGCTTTCTACCAATGTTTTAAGCCTTGTTTTCTTGGGAAATCTTTTTATCTGGAAACCGATATGGTCAAAAGGAATCAGCACCATATATCTGCCCTGTAAGGAAATTGTAGGTAACCCTCGAACCTTTTAGTAGTAAAATAGGTTCTTAGTGATTTGGAGAAGAACCTTCATCACCTACAGAAAGCACCTGATCAATCGTTCCATGCTTATCTATTTCTTCCTCTATCGGAGAAAAGCTTTGAGACTGACTCTGCATTCTCTTACTCCGAATAGCTTTTTAAACAGGTTCTGTAAGTCCTGAACTCAGGCTCCCAAATCCCTGATAATGGAGAAAAAGCATCTTTCTCGTGAGCCATATTTACAAAGAAAGGTGCATTCAGGTTTGGTGCTAATTTTTAATCTTTCCTACAAACAAATCTCCCCACTAGCAAAATCGTTGCCTTGCTCCTCCACATGCAGCTCGAAAAAGCCGCCCATCTTCTATAAGAGCAATTTTAGAAGCCATATCTTCATGTGATATGATTAATTCTTTTCTTCATTTTTCTTGGCTTTCTTATTTATTTTTCTATTTATAATAATATTACTTAAATAAAACAAAACATAGCTGGCTGGCTTCAAAAATAAAAACACCAACTATATTTATATCTGATTTCTAAACAACTCAGAAATTATTTTCTTCTTGTGTCTGTTTAGTCTTCTTCTTTTCTTTCTCTTGTTGCCACCTTTTATGTCTTTTTCTTCCGCTTGGCATAGTTCTAAATGTTTTATATTTCGTTGTCACTCAGTGAATTATTTTATCTTCACTCTTTGTTTTAACCTTATCTACAAATGTCTTAGAAGGCTTAAATGTTGATATTGTGCGCAGGAATCTGGATTGCAGTATTTTTAGAAATATTTCTACCTGTTTTCGCATGCTCTTGTTTTGATGACTAAAAGATTCAAAACTCTCAAGATATACATTATCACCATTATACATAGTAGTTCTTATTTCCCGCATAAATGTTTCTACTATTCTTTGGGTTCATCGTCTGTTCCTAGCTTATTTGGCAATTGCATTTTACCATTCTGCCTCTTTGTCATTTTCTTTTGTTTTATTTTTGGTGTGCAAATATATATATTTTGAAAACAATTAAACAAAAATTTTGATTTTCTTTACATTGGTCAAAAATTATTGTGCTGGTACGCCCAAAATGCAAGAGTTTTACCATGGAGAACCGCTCAAAATCCTTTATAATGTGTGATTTCGAGATTATTCTCCAGCAGACCCGCGTAGAGCAGGGTTTGGAATATTATATAAATTTCACCAATAGATTTAAAAATGTAGAATCTCCGCTAAAGCCGATATAGACGAGGTTCTCACTTAGCCGAAAGGGCTATTATTCCAGAGCGATTAATCTGCACAAGCAGTAATGCAGCAAAATCATGCAGGGTTTATCAAGGGTATTTTCCTCAAATACTTTACACTGAAATTTTAAAACCAAAAGGCATCGGAAAATACATCGTTGCTGCCATTTCCAGCATTTGTTTCAATGAAAAAGACCCGCTGTAGATGGCACTTTACCGAGTTTTTATCCAGAATACGATGATTTTGATGCTTTCAAAGACAAAAGCCTCATGATTATTTTTCTGAATTAGCCCCTTTTTGATAATGCCTGACAAAGATTTTATGATTTTAATCAAGCAATAATGGATTTTGGGAGCAAACATCTGCAAACCCTAAAAATCCTTTTTGTGACATTTGCCCTGTTCATGCAGATTGTTTTGGCTTTTTCAGCTCGGAAAAACTGCCGATTTTCCTATAAAACATCAAGCCCGAAGACATGAACCTCATCTATTATTTCGTCCGATATGAAAATTCTTTTCTTATCAAACAGCGAGATGACAGCTCTGCCTTTGGACTCTACGATTTCCCGATAAAATCATCAATGAGTTTTAGCAAAATCATCGTAAAAGAAGAAGAAATTTCCCCACAAACCAACCCCACAAAACCTTAATATCAAGATTTACAGCATCACACTGAGTGACAGCACTTTAATATTCAAACTTACAAAAGAAAACAATTCTAGAAATATTAGATTTAAAAGATTTTGACTGCAAAAATCCTTCCCCAAAACCTTTTAGGAAAAATTCATCAAATCACTAAACTCTCCATCGCCATCACCAAGATGTGCTTAATTTATTCCCCTTTATATTTAAGATTTCCCACGCCGCGTGCATCTCATGGTGTCCTGTTGTATAGGATATCATCTATCAGCAGAATATGCTATTTTCAATATATTTTCAGACAAAGAAAAATGATACTTTCGCTTTCTCCTCTATCGGCTTTATGAGCTTGAGCTTTGTAGATAGTCTCTCTGGGAGGCAAATCATGCTGAAAAGGAATTCCATAATATTCGGCAAGTTTTCAGTAAATAGATGTAACTGATTGTATCCCCTGCTCTTTAAGCTTCTTTTTGGATGAAGGCAGGGATATTTATCAGCAAATCAGGTTTTTCCGTTATCTCCATCCGCTCAGTAACCCAGTCCGCAAGAATCCTCCCACTCTTTCCCTGATTTCTATATTTTAGTTGATGCAGAATTTCTCTGGAAAGTCCCTTTTATCAAAAACATGAGAGAAAAAGTATTTTTCCACAGGAAACAAAAATTGGGCTTTTTGTTTTAATAAATTTTTCTCCGAATCCCAATGCGTAAAATGTATTTTATCCAAAACATTTTACACAAAACAATTTTCATTTTTAGAAATGATTTCATCACACTCCAAACAGCGGTTGGGAAAACAAAACATCCAAAACATCAGTTTATGTTTTCTTCTACGAATTTTTATGTTTCTCATCAATCCGGCAAATTTTCGTTCTTACCGGCGATTTTCTGAATACTTCAGAAAAAGTAATTCCTGCGTAAGCTCATGCCACTCGGGTTTTCTTAGTTCGCTCAATTGTTCTTTTTAAAGCAAAATTTCGGCTGAGAATGCGGTGCAGAAAAACCTATTCCAAGGGCAGACATCCTGGCAGACATCACAACCAAAAATCCAGTCATCCATTTTCCTTCAAAGAAATCCGAATTTGGATTTTCAATTCTATTGTAGCATAAGATATGCATTGCTGTCAATCACCCTATGTCCTCACGATAGCCTGAGTAGGACAGGTATCCCATACATTTTGTGCATTTGCCGCAGTGGTCGGTAGTTGCGCCATCTTCTTCCAATTTAAATCACAAATTATCTCGCATAAAAAGAAGAATGACCCATGTTTTTAGTGATGAGATTTGCATTTTTCCCACCCAGCCAATTCCTGATTTTTCTTGCCCATGCCTGCTCTCAATATCGGTGCAGAGTCCGTAAATACGCGTGAATCCAAATTCAATTTCCTCCCGCAGCCTCTACAATCATCTCTCTGAGAATATCTTTTATTACTTCAGATAATCCTCGCCATAGGCATATTTAGAAATTTTAAAATTATTTTCTGTATTCAGCTTATATTCAGGATAATAATTATAAGACAAAGAAATAACTGACTCTGCCCCTCCACCAGAAGAGTTGGGTCAAGTCTTTTATCAAAATAATTTTTCCATATAGCCCATTTCTCCGTTAAATCCAGCTTTCAGCCACCGCTCAAATGCAGGTGCTTCTTCTTCTAAGAATCCTGCTTTGGAAATCCCACAGCCCCTGAAAACCATATTTTTCAGCTTTTTGTTTAATAATTTCGAATATGCGTTCAGTCCCCATATCTATATTGCGAAGGTATTATTTTATATATTTGACAAAAATTTTAAAAATAACTCATTATGACTATTCAAGAAATTTTAGATGCGGGAAATGATCATTTAGTAGGATGTCCGCGAACCTGGAACTCATCACAGACGGCGCCATAGAAGGTGCTCTGAATATCCTCTAAGCGAACTAGAGGAGCGGAAAGATGAAATTCTAAACTTAAAAGGAAACATTATTTTCTTCTGTAAAAGGCGGCGGAAGAAGCGGAAAAGCCATTGATCAAAGAAAAAGGGCATCAGCAATATCTATGACGGAGGATACAGCGACCTTTCTAAATTGGTTTAATATCCTCACGGCTCTACAATTACGCCTTTTGCCAGAAAGCTCATCTACAATATTCTGCACATTAGATTGGTCTATTGCCTGAGTCCCTTTCAGATGTAGTTTTATTAAACTGCTCTTTTCAAGGCGTCTAAGCAGGTATATTTTATACAATAATCTAATGCCAGACCTACGATTTCTACATTTCGATATTTTTAGCTAAGATAATCCGCCAATCCTGTGTTTACCAAACCTTATATATCATGAAAGCGCTGTAGCTGTCCACTTCTGGATTTGTCCCTTTTCATATAATAAATGTAGTAAATCTTGTCTAACTCAGGATGAAACTCCGATCCGTGTTCCTTTGAACACAAAATGTCCGACACATTACCTGCTGAATTCCGTTCAATTCTATGATTTCGCCTACCTGTCTGTCCATTATTCACCGCAAAACTCTTATGCTCCTTAGATGAAAATCCTGTAGTAAAAATCACCTCATAGCACCTCTTTTATCAATTTATTACTAAAAGGGATAATAGATTCGCACCAGCGACTTTAGGCTTCCGCTTTTATATCATTTTGGATGTCCACTACAATCAGGGCTTTTCATTTTAAATTCGTTTTATTTTCAATATTACTAAATAATTGATAATTTAGCAAAATTTTTGACTTATGGGATTAATGGATTTTTGGATTAGTAAAAGCGTATAAAGACAGCCAGATTTGGAATAAAATAGAGACAAGCGAGGACTTGAAGCAGGCTTATAAAGATTCTTATGAGAAGCCAGTGGCTCTTTTGGACCTGTGCAACGATGCATTTCAGAAAGCGATTATATGATGGGGGATTTTTGAAAAGCAGGCAAGAAGAATGGATTTATCTAGGGTGAAATTTTATAAATTGAACTACACCGAAATTCCAATCTAAAAACAAGAACTGAGCAAGGACTTGGGAGTTATGATAGAAGCGGCTACCTTTTTGCTTTTTCCGGTGATGGACAGGTTATTTTTCAAAAAGACACGAAGAGCTGATAGACATGGAAAGGCTCATGAAAAGTTATTTGAAGAGTAGAAATGTTTGATGAGTATCTTCTAAATACACTAGATGTTTCGCCCTCGTCTATTGAGGGGGTATAGGAAATACATAAAAGCTCTCAAAGTGGAAAAAGGACAGTTTCTGCTGAGGGAAGGGGAAGCGTGTAGAAATACTGTGGAGAAGGACTTCTTCGTTTATATTCTATCAGCAGCGGGTAAGGAACATATTATCCAGTTTGCGCCTGAAAATCATCTAATTGCAGACAGGAGAAGTCGAGTGGGGAGAGTTCGGATTATTTTATTGATGCAATAGAGGACAGGAAGTCATATCTTTTAAGCCCTGATTTTTATGAATATATGAGCCGAAATAACCCTGAAACGAGAGCAAAACAGATTTTTACTTCTGCATAATCACGCCAGACAATTGCAAAAAGAGTAAATCTTCTGCTTGGGGCAAATGCAGAGGAACGGTATTTGGACTTTATCAAGGTTTATCCTAATGTTTTCAAGAGGGTTCCGGCAGTGGATGGTAGGCTTCTTTTTTAGGAATTACGCCAGAGAGTCTGAGCCGAGGAGAGAAAAGAAATCACAAATAAAGAGAGAAAAATGATTAAATTTTATAAATATCAAGGGACTGGAAATGACTTTTATTATGATAGATACTAGAAAATCGGTCTTTTTCCTCAAAAATGATGTAGATTTAGTAAAAAGATGTGCGACCGCCGTTTTGGAATTGGTGCAGATGGTTTGATTTTATTGGAAAAACCATAAAAACTTTGATTTTCAGATGGTTTATTATAATTCAGATGGGAACGAAAAGCACGATGTGCGGGCAATGGAGGGCGCTGTATTGTGGCTTTTTGCGCATGAATGTTTTTGAAAATAAAGCTAAATTTAATGCCATAGATGGACTTCACGAGGGCTGGAAAATTAATGGAAATATGGTGAAGCTAAAATGATAGATGTTCTAGAAATTGCTAAAATAGATGCTGATTATCAGTTGAATACAGGTTCTCCACATGTGAGATATGTGAAGATGTGCAGAATCTGGATGTTTATAAAAATGGATGCGAAATTAGAAATTCTGAGCCTTATAAAAAGAAGGAATAAATGCGAATTTTGTTTTCTAAAATATCTGAAAAATGAGGTGTTTGTGAGGACTTACGAAAGGGGCGTGGAGGATGAAACATACAGTTGTGGAACGGGAGTACCCGACGGCGAGCTGTCTTACATTTTATGAATGAATTTGGTGCATGTGAGGTTTCTGTAAAACACTCCTGGCGGAAATCTGAAAGTTTATGCAGAAAAGCACGAGGCAGGATTTAGAAATATTTGGCTGGAAGGCCTCATGAATATGTTTTTGAGGGAAAATTTAAAATTTAATCGTATGATCATTCTGATAATCATCATCTATTATTTGCCTTCGGCGGATATTTTTGGTTTCAAATTTTACAAAAACACAAAGGAGACAATGTGGCTAAATCGGGGCTTTATTCTCATTCCAAGAAATGCCGATTTCGAACAGGTTTTGGACAGCATACCTTATCTAAAAGATACTGAGAGCTTTTAAATCAATAGCTTTGGAGAAAATTTAGATAAAAACATAAAAGCGGGAAGATACCGCATCGAAACAGGAGCAGCAACACCACAAACTGGTAAATATGATAAAAGCAGGACTCCAGACTGAAGACACTTTTTAGAATAAAGGATTTTGATGATGTCTATCAAAATGATTGGGCGGGTTTCCCGAAAACAGAAAAAGATTCTTTTGGATTTTGTAAAAAGCATTTTGATAAAATCGCTCTTGTCCAGGGATTGGCATCGACAGAAGATTTAAAAATTTACTTTTTTCGGATACTTACAATTTCTACTGGACTTTGTGACTCAGAAGAATCAAAAAGTTTGAAAAAGACTATAATGAATTTTTGGACAGAGGAGAGAAAAGCCAAAGAGCAGAAACTGGGGCTGACAAGAGAGCAAATCTCATGCTTGTTTATCGTTCAGAAAAGAATCTGGAGGAAAGATGAACAAAAACCATCGCTGGGCTGTATCTGAACCACTACAGGCATGAAATTACATCTGACCCTACCGTAATCTACGCCATAAACAAAGAACATAATTTTTCTAAAAATATTAAAAGAATCTATCATAAAGACCTTCGGCATCCTTCTCGCCTTACAATACTTACGCCAATGCAGGAATTCCGCCTGGTCCTAATCTGTATGGTTAATAAAAGCTCTATTGACATTGTCCTTGATGCAGAAAACAATGACTTTATTTTTATGTGGCACGAGACCCAGAAAGACTTGGTTATCACAAATTTACCAACTCTGATATAGAACATGCGAAAAATGCAAAAAGCATATCATGATCGGCTTAATAAAATAAAAATAAAAGTATTTACTATTTTAACCTTTTTATGATTTTTATCATCTAAAAAGGATATTAATGATAAAAAGGTTTTTATGTTACAAACTGAAATAACAAGGAGTGGGAAGAAAACCATCAGTTTTGACCTCTTTTTGGGAGCAGCAGTAATGATGAACGCCCAAGAAAAACAAAGCATTAAAAGGAAAAATCACTGACCAAAATGGCGCAGTCGTGTCTTATGCTTCCATAGAATTTAATAATAAAACTAATGCTGCGCTGAGTGATGCCTCAATGTCAGATGACAGCGGTAGTTTTGCACTAAATTCTACGAAATGGGACTTATCAAGTGGTAATCGATGCAGTTAATTTCAAAAGAAAAACCCTACGAAATAGAAATCCAAGGCGCTTCTAACTTTTGGGAATATTGTCCTAGAACCAGAAACCAGTAAAACTGCAAACAATTCAAAAATCAAGTAACGAAAAACAAATCTCCGAAGTAGTCATCATTGCTGAAAAAGTTCTGCACCTTATAAAGTGGAACTTGACAAAACCTACAATGTAGGACAAGATATGTCCTCAAAAGGAGGAACTCTGCATGATGTACTGAACAATGTCCTTCGGTGAAGCGTGGAGACTGATGGCTCTGTGTCTATGAGAGGAAATTCTAATGTGAAATTCCTTATCAATGGGAAGCGCCTTCTGTGCTGGGAATTACTGATGATGATCAGCGCTGCAGCTGAAAAAGTATCCTCTAGGACCAGATTGACGCAGGATAGAAATCATTTCTAACCCTTCTTCAAAATTCGAAGCTGAGGAACTGCAGGTATTCTCAATATCATTCTGAAAAACTTCTTCGCTGGGCTTTAATGGGTCAGTGAACGGAAGCCTGGCTATCAATCCAGCTACAAGACTGAATACCAATCTTTCTTGGAACTACGGAAAATGGACTTGGTTCGTGAATGGCGTACGGATACATGAAAAATAAATCCGAAAAGCTATTCTGATATTTTCTATAAAAATACAGGAGAAAGCCTCACCACCAGCAGCGAAAAACAAGCCTGAAACTGGAAAACTACAATTTCAACACAGGTTTCACTCTACAGCCTTACAGATAAAACTTTGTAAACGCTTCATTCTCTGCTACTAGAATGCTGATGGACGGTTTCAGCCTTCAGCAAAACACCTCTCTCTCACAGGAAGCACATACAGAAAAATCTGATGGACTGATGAAAATAAGAGCATACAGGTAGATGCAGTGAATAGGCATAACTCAATAACAAAGGGCATATGCTAGAGCTGAGCGGTAGCTTCCAAAATACAAGCAACGATTCAGAGTAATATTTTGATAATGAAACACCCTGCTCACACCCTTTATCAATACCCTAATGTTGCTGATTTTTCTAGAAAAACTTGGATAGGAAAACGACTACGAGCTACCTATTGGTGAAAATTCCAAAATAGAAGCGGGTGCTAGATATGACTATAATAATAACGATATCAATAACTCTTACCAAGGGCTTTCAGGAGGAAGTTTCATCACATTTGATGATGTTACTGGGAAGAATAACTACACAGAACAGATTTTGGCAGTTCTATGCTCAGTTCTAAGAGTAAAATCGGAAAATTTCGGGTATCAGCTTATGTAGAAATGAAAATATCAATATTGATATTGAAGCCAATAACAACCTTACTGGACTTTCTACAAAAGCAAAAAATACAATGAGTTTTTCCTTCTGTGTTTTTAAGCTATGATATCACGGAAAAAGCCAATTCTCACTAAATTATTCGAGAAGAATCAAAAGACCTAAGTCTTGGGAAATCATTCCTGTAGATGAGAATCAGTGGTGACCCAAATAGATTTATGGGAAATTCTGACCTGAATCCATCTTTTGTTAATTCATTTGAGTTCAGTTACAATTATTCCAGAGCTAAATGGAATATCAACCTACGCTCTATTACCAAAGAACCACAGAGGACATCAGTACCATCACAGAGGGCAGACCTCATACCAACCCTGTTACAGGACAAGCGACAGAGTATATCCTTTCCAGACCTTTTTAATCTTGGAACAGAGGATAGATATGGTCTAGACCTTAGCTACAGCGTAAGTCCTACAAGCTGGTTTAGAGTGTATGGAAATGTGAATATTTTCCGATACAAAAACGAAATGACTTATAACAACTCTACAATTATAAACGAAGGAAACAACCTAAAAGCTAAACTTACCTCTGCTTTTTAAAATCAATAGAACCACGAATTTACAGCTTCAAGGAGATTTCCGCAGCGGACACAGAGATTATAATACAGAGAAAAAGGACACCTATGCTCTAAACATCGGTATCAGCAAGAATATCTGGAATAATACAGGAACTATCAGTTTCAGTGTTCAAGATAGCTTTCAACTCCAGAAAAGAGAAGAACTTACACAGACTCTGATACTTTCACGAGATATATAATGAAATGCAGATGATGCCGAGACAGTTCTTGCTTTCGTTCTCTTACAGATTCAAAAAGTGGAAATACAAAAGAACAAAAAGCCTCAAAAACAACTACAAAAGAACAAAAATGATAATGACAGCAGCGAAATGGTTTTTCTAAAATGTTTGGCATATATTTTGAATCATAAAAAATTGATTTTAATTTAAATTTTTATTAACAATTATGAAAAATGATTTTTCCTGTTCTATTAGCAGGACTTTTCGCAGTGAGTTGTTCTAAAAAAGAAGAAACTAAAGCTGAGGCTCACAAGCAGCAGAAACAGAAGCTGTTCAGCAAAATGCTGAAGAAGCTGCTCCTAAAAACACATAGGAGTATTCTCTGGAAAAGGTGCCATGTGCAGACTGCCCTAGTATTGAAACGAAATTAACTCTCAATGAAGATGGTTCTTTCGTTTTTAGAGGAAACTTATTTAGAAAAAGATGGAAACTTTACAGCTAAAGTTGTTCTTATGAAGTAAGCGAAGATGGTTCTTTCGTTACTGTAAAGAAGAAGGTGCTAAGCCAGAAGACAAGCCAAGAGTTTTCCTAATCACTGAAGATGCTGCTTACCTTGTTGAAAAAGTAGGTGACCAAACTACAAAACCAGAATACAAACTGGAAAAAAAGGTAAATAAGGCAACATACTAATTGAGCAACAGAAGAATCGGAGAAAAGTTTTTCCGATTCTTCTTATTATTTAAGCATTTATGCATCTTTTTAATTTTTGACAAAATAAATTGTAACCTTTTCACAAAAATAGTTCGTATAATAGAAAACGAATAGTAAAAAGTTTAAAAATATGAGACAACTGAAAATCACCAAGCAGGTTACCAACAGAGAAACTGCTTCATTGGATAAATACCTCCAAGAAATAGGGAAAGAGTGGAACTAATTACTGCTGATGAGGAAGTTATTCTGGCTCAGCGATTAGAGCTGGTGACAAAGCAGCTTTGGAAAAACTCATCAAAGCCAATTTAAGATTCGTGGTTTCTGTTTCTAAACAATATCAAAACCAAGGACTTTCACTTCAGATTTAATAAACGAAGAGATTTAGGGCTGATGAAAGCCGCAAAAGATATGATGAAACCAGAGGGTTTAAATTCATTTCTTACGCTGTATGGTGGATTAGACAGTCTATTCTTCAAGCCTTGGCTGAGCAGTCTAGAATCGTAAGGCTTCCTTTAAATAAAAATAGGCTCTATCAATAAAATCAACAAAGCCTATGCGGAATTGGAACAAATCAACGAAAGACCGCCATCTCCAGAGGAACTAGCCGAAGTATTGGACATGAGCGAGGAGGACATCAAAGAATCCATGAAAAGCTCCGGAAGACACCTATCCATGGACGCTCCTCTAGTAGAAGGTGAAGATTCTAACTTATATGATGTATTGCGCTCTGGCGAGTCTCAAGTCCTGATAAAGAACTGATGCTGGAATCTCTACAAATAGAAATAGAGAGGAGCATTGCAGACCCTCACGCCAAGAGAAGCTGATTTAGTAAGACTTTATTTTTGGGTTAAATGGCAGACACCCTATGACTTTGGAGAAATAGGCGAAACTTTTTGATTTAACGAGAGAAAGAGTTCGACAAATTAAAGAAAAAGCCATTAAAAAGACTGAAACACAACTAGCAGAAGTAAAATTTTAAAATCTTACTTTAGAGAAATGAAAAATCTCCGAAAAATTTTCGGAGATAACTCAGACCACTGATATTTCCTTGTGCATCTATGGCCCATTCCCTCTGCCATAGGAACTTCTGGAAGCCCTGGCATACGCATAATATCGCCCAAAATAGGAATCACGAAACCAGCTCCCGCTGCGAACTCAAAAGCCTCTCACTGTGACATCAAAACCTGTAGGGTCTTCCTATCTCATCATCACTCAGTGATTTCTGTGTTTTTGCTATACATACAGGCAGTTTATCAAAGCCCAAATCCTTTATGATTTTAAGGTCAGCTTTTTGCTTTCGGTGAATAGACCACACCTTCCGCTCCGTATATTTTCTTTGCCACCGCCTCTATTTTTGCTTCTATGCTTTCTTCTAATGGATATAAAAATCTGAAATCAGACTGCTGTTCCGTTGCCTCCACTACTGTTTTCGCTAAATCTCTCATTCCCTCGCCGCCGTAGCATAAATTCATCTGCCAAAACAGCATTAACTCCCAGTTTAGCGCATTCATCTTTCAAAACTTGATTTCTTCCTCTGAATCCGTAGCAAAATGGGTTTAATCGCCACCACAGGCTGAAATCCGTAATTCTGAGCGTTTTCTATATGCTTGCAAAGATTTCCAAAACCTTTTTTCAGGTATTCTAAATTTGGGCTTCCCGTACTCATCTTTTTCGCTCCGCCATGGTATCTCAGCGCCCTGATAGTCGCCACTATCACATACGCATCAGGTTTTAATCCTGCATATCTGCATTTTATATCAATGAATTTTCTGCTCCCCAAATCTCCTCCAAAACCAGCTTCCGTAACGACATAATCACCGGAGAAAGCCCCATTTTAGTAGCGATAATAGTATTTGTCCCCTGTGCAATATTCGCAAAGGGCCGCCATGAAGAATGGCAGGATTTCCCTCCAAAGTCTGAACCAAATTAGGCTTAATGGCATCTTTCAGCAGGATTGCCATTGCGTTTTCTGCCTTTAAATCTCTTGCAAAAACAGGCTTTTTATCATAGGTATAGCCCACAAAGATATTTCCTAAACGCTGTTTCAGGTCTTCAAAATCTTGGCTCAAACAGAGAATAGCCATCACCTCGGATGCAGGCGTGATATTGAAACCTTCTTCCCTTACTACGCCGTTTTTTATCGCCCATTCCTATGACAATCTGGCGTAGGGCTCGGTCATTCATATCCATCACTCGCTTCCAAACGATGGTTTTTGGGTCTATGTTTAGATTGTGTTTTTACTTTGCAAATTATTGTCTATCAATGCAGAAAGAAGGTTATTTGCCTTTTTCCACTGCCGAAAAATCCCTGTAAAATGCAGGTTAATATCCGCCATTGGGATAACTTGGGCATATCCTCCCCAGCGGCACCGCTTTTGCTCCCGAAAACAGGCCCCTAAACTAGGCTCACGAAGCACCAAAAACGGCTTTTTTACCGATTTTTATTCAGTCCATCACAAAGCCCCACAGACACAGTGGTTTTCCCTCTCCTGCCGACGTGGGATTGATAGTCTGTCACTAAAATCAATTTTTGATTTTTAATTTTTCCTTCATCGATGTATTTTTAGAGGAATTTTGGCTTTGTGTTCTGCCATAGTATTCTAAATCTTCCTCCTCAATAGCAATTTTGTCTGCGATTTCTCTGATGGGTCTGATGTCTGCGCTTTGTGCGATTTCAATATCTGTCAGAAATTTCATGTTTATTGTTTTTTATTAAATGTTTTTATTTAAAAATTCCCACCATTACAGCGGGATTTTTTCTCGCCAAAGATTATTTTTCTTCGTTGGCGTTATCTTGTTTTGTTTTTATCCTCTTTCTTTTTCTGGTTTTGGAGGTTTTGGTAAAAAGAACTTTTCTAGAAAGTCTCATTTTCTTTCTGTCATCATAACCCATGAATTTCACTTCTACTTCATCACCTTCTTTATATGGTACTTTTTCTGTTCTTTCCCATGCGATTTCAGAGATATGAAGAAGACCTTCTGTTCCTTTAGCCAACTGAATAAACGCTCCAAATTCCATTACTTTAACAACTTTACCTTTATAAAACTTCGCCAATCACAGGCACGAAAGTAATCTCGTTAATCTGAGCCACTGCTGCATTTATCTTTTTCTCATCTGTTCCAGAAATCTCATATATGTCCTATTTTCTCTCTCCTCTATCGTGATTACAGTATCTGTATCTTTCTGCATCTGCTGGATAATCTACCACCAGGCCCTGATTACCGCACCTGATGAAATCTTTCGGAATTTCCATCATCACAAGTTTTTGGAGCGTGAGGTTTCACATCCGCATTTGGTCTATCTATGGTTTTTCAGCATTTCGCCCAAATGTGCATTCTCACCGTCTCTGCCTGCATTTAGGGCTTTTTCCATAATATCCATAGTAAGTCCTTGATTTTTGATATCCATCTGGCAAGCCGTGATTCCTTCTGCAGTTCCTGTTACCTTAAAGTCCATATCTCCAAAGGTGGTCTTCATCTCCTAAAATATCAGAAAGCACTGTCCATTTTGCCAGATTCTTTTATCCGTAATCAGTCCCATTGCAATTCCTGAAACAGGTTTTTCATCTGAATACCAGCATCCATCAAGGCCATTGTACCAGCACAAACCGCTGCCATAGAAGAAGAACCATTAGACTCTAAAAATATCTGAAACTACTCTGATAGTATATGGAGTTTCCTCTGGAATCATCACTTTTAAAGCTCTCTGAGCCAAGTTTCCATGTCCTATCTCTCTTCTAGAAGTTCCTCCTCAATGGTCTCGCTTCCCCTGTAGAGAACGGAGGGAAATTATAATGAAGGAAGAATCTCTCATCATGCTGAGAAATCACAGAATCTATTCTGTTTGCATCCAATAGAGAACAATGTTACTGTAGTCAAAGACTGAGTTTCTCCTCTTGTAAAGATAGAAGAACCGTGAGCCGCTGGAAGATAATCCACCTCACACCAGATAGGTCTTATCTGCTGATTATTTCTACCATCAAGACGGATGTTCTTATTTAAAATCAACTGACGAACAGCCTCTTTCTGCATCATCATGGAAGTAAGTTTTTGCTAAAACTTCTTTTTCTTCAATTCTTCTTCTGTATATTTTTCTAAAAACTCATCTACCACCTGCACTGAATTTTATCGCTTCTCTCATGCTTTGCAGATGGGTCTTTTGCTATATCATAATATCTTTGGTAAGCATAATCCCAAATTTCCTTTCTCAGCTCTTCATCATGAGTTTCGTGACAGTATTCTCTCTTTGTTTGAGCTTTTTCTATTCTTGCTGCCAATCTCTCCTGAGCTTCTATCTGGATTTTAATTTCTTCATGAGCAGAAAGAAATAGCTTCTATCATTTCCTGCTCAGTGATTTCGTCCATTCTCCCTCTACCATTACGATTGAATCTTTGAAGCTCCTACCATAATGTCTAGCTCCACTCCACTTTGTAGAGTTTCCCAGCTTGGGTTAATGCTCAAAACTCCATCTTTTTTAATCACTCTAACCTCCGAGAAAGGTCCATTAAAAGGTATATCTGTAATCGCCACCGCTGCTGAAGTTGCCAGCCCTGCCAAAGAATCTGGCATCACTTTTTCCATCGTAGGAAATCAAGGAAATCATCACCTGTACTTCCGCATGGAAATCCTCTGGGAAAAAGCGGACGCATTACTCTATCCACTAGTCTCATTGTCAATACTTCATCATCAGAAGGTTTAGACTCTCTCTGAAAAAGTTCCCTGGAACACGCCCTGCTGCGGAGAATTTTTCTCTATAATCTACTGTCGACGCAGGGAAATCCACTCCTGGGTTTGCATCTTTTGCAGCTACTACAGTTGCTAAAAAGCATAGTTCCGCCCATTTTTACCACTACTGCACCATCAGCTTGTTTTTGCTAATTTACCAGTTTCTATGGTAACTTCTCTACCGTCTTTCAATACGATAGTTTCTGTAATTGCTTGAGGTTTATTACTCATAAAAATTTAATTTTTACTCCGAAATTTCTACTTTCGGACACCTCGCCACTTCTTTTCAGCAGGCATATTGTTAATACTCTACTAATTTTCGTATGCAAAAGGTAAGTTTTTTAAAAATAACATTTACCATTTTATCCAAAAATAAAAAGCAACCCAAAAATACTGAGTCGCTTTTTATGTTATCTGAATTATTATTTTTCTGATTCCCAAGCTCTGCAATGATAGCTCTATATCTGTTGATATCTTTCTTTTTAAGATAATCCAGAAGTCTTTTTCTCTTACCTACCAATTTTTACTAGTGATCTCTCAGTAGCATAATCTTTGTGGTTAGATTTCAAGTGTTGAGATAAATGATTAATTCTAAATGTGAAAAGAGCGATTTGCCCTTCAGCACTTCCTGTGTCCTGCGCAGATTTTTCCATGTTTTGCGAAAAGTTCTGCTTTTACTTCTTTTTGTTAGATACATTCCAATATTTATTTAAATGATTATTATGTATGAGGGTGCAAATGTAGAAATTATTTTTAAATAAAAATTTTTTTATGATATATTTTTAAAAGTATCTTTGTGCGGAATATGAATCGGAAAAAGTTATACTATTAAGCATCGCAGCTGGACTTATTTTTAACTGGCTGTTCTAGTTTCAGGGAGCAAATTATTAGGCTATAAACCTGACTATAAATTAGGAAAAATAAAGAAAATAATCTACTTCCAGCCCGCTGTTTTCCCTGAAATAGAAGAAATAAAATCTCCAACAAACCAAAGCGTTTTTCAGTGCCGTAACTGACCAAATGAGTCTCTACAACGGCAACATAAAAGCTGTTCAAATGGACAGTTCTATGGATTATGATAACATTGATATTGAATACATTAAGGAAGTTGGAAAAATAATAATGCCGAAGCGATAATCGTCCCAAAAGTCAAATATTTTCAAAGTAGGTATCGGTAAATATGTGTTTTCTAATCAAGTATTAGTAAGCCTAAAAACTCTATGACAGTGATGGAAATCTAATAATGGAGAACCAATACGACACCTACAAAGGCAACGCCAGACTCACAGGAAAGGCCGAAAACTCTATAAAAGTAGGAACAAAAAGGAGCGCTAAAAGATTTGATAAAAAATCTACGAAAAACTCAAAATGTTTTAGACAAAAATCTCGCTTACCAGCATAGAAATAACTCCTACAAAAATCCAGACTTTCAGTAAAATAGAGACTACAAAATAGTTTTTCTTGCTCTTATTTTTAATAAAAATAAAATAAGAATAAGGGAAAAACAATCGTAGCTCCAAAATAATACGAATGCAGACCCAAATCCTGATTTGTCAATATAAACAAAAGCAAGAAAACCTGCCGATAAAAAGCAGCATCTGCACAAGCTTAGATGTTTTTCTCAATGCCATAAACTATCGGAAAAGTCTGGTATCCAAGAGCCTCATCCGCTTCCCGACTGAGGCAAATCCTTTATAATATCCATACTCAGCAAAAAACAAGAACAAAAACGCCGACAAAAGAAAAATCCCTGTCGTAAAGTACTGATAATAAACCAATATCCCAAAAAAACGGATAAACAGAGAGCAGCACATAGGTGAAATTATTCACCAGTAAAATTTTTGCTCAGCTTATGGCTGTAAAACCAAATAAAAAAACTGATAAACAATAAAATACAAAAATATTCGCCAAAGAGATACAGAGAAATTCCCAGCGATAAAACATTCAAAATAAGATAAAAATAAAGGAAATATTTTTCTTCAAAAAGCCTGTAACCCAGCACTGAAAGGGCTTGATGATTTTATCCTTTTCCTCATCATAAAACTGATTTATCAGCCCGCCAGCTGCGATGCTCATCAGAACAAAGGATAATTCCATGAATTTTTAACATCTGTAAAAATCAACGGTTTTAATTATAAAAAGTAAAAACATAGAGGCGAAAAAGTAAGAAAAACAGCCTAAAAATCCTCACTCCCAAAAAGCAGACTGACAAACTGCATCGCCCTATGAAGAAAAAGGTTTTTCATTCAGAATTTGTTTTAAAAATCTGTAAATCACCTCTTTATGAAAAACCTTTCAGCATTTTTCAGCTTTTTTTCGTAATCCTTAGTAAAAGCCCTAAAATATAGCCTCCGCCACCACTACCACAGAGTTTGAGATAGTAAGCATTGGTATCCAGACCCTTTTTCCATGCGTTGAAAAACGCTATCTAGAATCATCGGTCGGAAATGCTCATACGCCCATTTAGAAAGAGCTTTCATGTTCTTAAAAACGGTGTCATTTCCTTGTTCAAAAAGGACTGAATGCAGGCGTTATTATACTTGATAAACTCCTCTTTCAGGGTTTTTCTAAATCCTTCGTTTTTAATTTTTCAAAGAAAAATCTGAACCATAGGCCCTGTTTCTCCCCACTACGCCAGAATCAATAAGGAAAATCGCACCTTTCCCTTCGTTTTCTTCTGAATTTCCACTCTGCCCACATTTTTCTTTATTTTTCTATCAAAATAGGCAGGTTCATGTAGCAGATTAACGGGTCTATTCCAGAACTTTTGCCATGGAAGAAACTTTCCAGCTCTCCAAAAACTTTTTTCAGTTCCTTCAATTCGTTTTTCCCAATTTCTTCAGGTTTATGCTGAACTACAGAATATCGGTCAAAAATAGCCGCTACCAAAGCCCCAGAACTCCCCACGCCATATCCCTGTGGAATATTAGAATCGAAAAACAATCCGTTTTCAATATCTTTCTTTAAAGCTGGTAAATCTAATCTAAACTGCTCTGGAAGTTCTAATTTTTGCTAAATATTCCCAATATTTTCAGAGATTCATTGGATTTTTCAAACTCTGATTCTAGAGCAGAAAAACTTGAAACAACCTTTTATAAAAGCTGTATGGCAGGGTCAATCCCTGAGAATTCTCGATAATCCCATACTCCCCAAAAAGAAGAATTTTAGCATAAAAAAGAGGTACTCTCATAACTTAAAATCCTATTACACTGATTCCCACTTCCTTCAAAATCCTTTCTTGATAACCTAGCTGGCTATAATATTGATTTATAATATATATTTTTCTACGCTCCACATCTACAAGGGCTGGATTTAAATCAGAATACCCAAAAATACACCTTATTTTTCTGAGGTAGTTTCAAAAGAAGTTTTTATTCTCTGTGTAGATACTTTTCCTGATTCATCTACTTTTTATCAAATAATATGAAGAACCTTGGTTAGCCAAAACTACTAGTTCATTTTTCTTTTATCTAAAAACCAACTGATACGATATTTTTTCCCTTTCCGTTTATTTTGTGGTAAAACATCTCAAAAAATACTATATCCTAATGGTTTTATAATTTTCATCAACCACCAGCACATTGAACCCTACATCTATTTTTAGGCGATTCACAGCTTTAGAATCTGAAGATTCTTGCTCTGTTTTTATAAAAACTTTATTCTTCCCATTTTATAATCCGCAGATGTCTCGTATAAATAGTTTTTAACAAATGAGTGAGCTTTTATCCTGTGTTAATTCATCTTTTATCCATGTAAACCATGGCTCTTTATCTCTCCGGTATTCATATCATACTCCAAAAACTCATAATATCTCTTAAAGAAAGTTTGGATATGGTTATTCATTATCTTCAGTTTTTCCATCATTATAGAAAACCTTCATAGGAGTAAGAATATCTTTATAAGCCTCGCTGTTCCCCATTTTATAGTCTTTCTACTGATCTCCTTACCCTGTAAATCTGTAATTACGATATCAAACTCCTCTTTAGCGTATTGTTTTTATCCTTATCTTGTTTTTATCATGTCAAAACACAGATAGGAAACCATATGCCTTGTAGTCTTCATTATAAATTACTTGGTTTTTACCTTTATCTCTCTTTTGTTATCGAAATCATATTTTCTCAGCTCTGGTTTTTCTTTAGTTTTTCCATTGTAGAAAAAGATAAAAGATATTCACCTTTTATTAACGAACCATGCTACTACCGACTCTTTGTTTATATTATAAGAGTCTTCTACATAAGAATATTCTTTCAAAAATCTATATAATCCTGAAGGTCTATTTCTACAATCGGTCTTGGTATGAAACCCTTTAGTAGTATCATATAAAAACTCTGCTTTTCTGCGCTCTACAAAAAGGTCTAAGGTTTTTAAGCCCCTAATATTCCATCTCCTTTATACGCTACCGTTAGGAAATTAAGAACAACATTAGAATTTTAGGAGTATAGCGAAGAGCTTTATTGATATCTTTTTGGTGGTCTTTTATCATACTCCCTGCTCGGAATGATGATCCTCCTAAATCTACCATCCCTGAGCTTCCCCGATGAAATAAACATTTTTTACCCTCAGGAACATTGTCTATATTATGAAACATCTGTATCTCATGACGCTCTCTTTTTATCAGAAATATTAATCTTTGTTTCTGCTACTATTGGATTTATCGCGAATTTATAATTATTCCCTCTCGTCGCATTCTCTAAAAATTTACCCCACCAAGACTTATCCTCATATTTCTTCTGCCCCTTCTTTCATCTCTTCTTCGGAAGAAATCACTGATAACCATTAACATGGCTAAATGTATACAAATAAATATTCTCTTTCAACTCATCTAGGCTCCACCCCAAAGAGTATGCACCTCCATTTTGACCTATATATGGGATTTTTACCTTTATCGTGTCTTGTATCTGCTGTAGCATATGAACACACAAATAAATGCGCTGCTAATAAAAATAAAGCTTCTTTTCATGAATTATAATTTTTATATAAATGATTTAACTAATATATTAAGTGACCAAAGAATGACCAGCACTCCCACGCCTATAAACATTGCTTTCGTAGGAAGTTTTTCCTGCCAACCTTGCTGCCAAAGGTGCCGCCAGCATTCCTCCAAGAACCAGCCCCAAAATAACCTGCCAGTGGCTCAGCCCCTAAAAAAAGCAAAAATGTAAGTGCACTAGCAAATGTAATGAAAAACTCTGATAAACTGACTGTTCCGATCACAAATCTCGGTGTTTTTCCTTTTGAAATCAGTGTAGTCGTCACCAAAGGCCCCCAGCCTCCACCTCCGAAAGAGTCCAAAAACCACCAAAAACGCCAACAAACCTACATTTTTTTCAGCTTTTTGGTTTCTTTTTCTTTCCAAAAAAACTCTTACCAAAATCCTTACCCCAGCAAAAGGTATAAATCGCAAGTATAGGTCTGATGATATGGGTGTATTCCATACTAAACATAGACAATAAAACTGCCCCTGAAAACCGCACCTATCACTCCTGGGATAATTAGGGAATTTGAGGAGTTTTTATTCACATTCCAATTTATATGATGGCTCAGCCCCGATGCCCCACTAGAAAACATCTCTGCCGTATGGATACTACCACTAATGGCAGGAAGTGAATTCCACGCTCAGCAGCGCCGCCGTAGAAGTAAGCCCATAGCCCATCCCCAGTAGCCCATCTATAAGCTGTAGCCACGAAACCTATGAGTATCATCCAGTAAAAACAGCTCATCTATCTCTCCTACCAGCCATTTTTATCCCTGTTGAAAAACTCATCATAAGAAATAAATGGATTTAAAATATTCCCCAATATCAGAATGAAGAAAGCAGCGATACTTGTAAATGCAATCTTTTTCCAATGACTTCCCGTATAGTTCTGAATATCAGTAGTCTGAACATCATCTACCTGAATATAAAAAAATCATTAAACTCTGGATAAAGGGTGTATTTATAAAGGATTCCTCTATCTTTAGCTTCTTTTATGATTTGTTTGGTTTTGTAAAGTATCTTTTCAGGGTTATGAAAAACCAATTCTTGATTTTTCTAAATCCGATTTTTCAAAAGTTTTTGAGCGATGAGACAGATTAACACAGACCTCTCTGAGCTCCTCTGTCCTGTCATCTATCTGCTCTGCCACCACCAAAATCTCCGAATCTGGAGCATTTTTCAAGAATATAAAAGCACCTGCTAAACGCCAATTCCCCACCGCCGACGATGAGGATTTTTCTATTCACCATGTTTAGAAAAACAGGTAAATGCTGAGCTATATGTTTACTTCCTTCCTGAGAATTCATCCATTATAATCCTTCGATTTTATCAGTAAGGTTATCGATAAAACTTTGTAACGGCTTCTCTACCATCATTTTAATAAATGGATTGAACTGCCCTTCGAATAATATTTGTACTTCGGATTTATTTTCCAGAAACAGCATCCATCTGCCCTGTTAGAGCGAAATCCAAGGAAGGGTTTCCTGATGTAAGCACCACCTTCTTGTCCTCTACCATTTCTGAAAATTTTCAGTGCGATTTCAGGCATACCTTTTTAGACCGAACTTAAAGCCATTTTCTGTCGTCTCCAAAAGAAACCAGACTCTCTGGCATTAGGTGTTTATAGTCTTCAGGTTTTTCAGCATTTCAAATAAATCTTTTGTAGATTTATTTACCAGCACTTTTCTTCCTTCTAATTTCATTTTTATATTTTTGCAATATTAACTTAAAAGTTTTGGCAAATGTATAAAGTTTTTATCAATGAAAAAGATTATCCATCAATAATCTTCCCAATGATGATGATATCCCTTATGATGATTTTACATCCATAGAAATGGCTCTGGATCTTTTGGAAAACTCTCGTGTAAGTCCGTAAATCTCTATGGCGAAGACCCTGATAAAATCTGGGACGACTTCCATGATTCTTTCACCAATATAGAAAGCAGCAGGCGGTATCGTAAAAACGATGAAAAACAAGATTCTCTTCATCCACAGGCTGGGCAAATGGGATTTACAAAAGGAAAATTAGAACCCTAACGAGGTCCCTTGAACACGCGGCTGTAAGGGAGGTAGAAGAAGAAACAGGATAGAAAACCTAAAACTACAGAACTTCATCAGGGTCTACTTATCACACTTACAAAGAAAGAGCAGCAATGCTCAGATTCTAAAAACTACTTTTGGTATCTGATGAAAAGCACTGACAGCACAAGAACTTATCCCTACAAACCGAAGAAACATCACGAAAGTAGAATGGAAATCCAAAGACAAAATCCTCTCTGAGGTTCTCCCCAATACTTTTAGAAATATTGAATTGATTTTAAAAGAAGCAAAATCATTTAAAAACAAAAACTCTCAGATTGAGAGTTTTTGTTAAAAACCCATTCAGCTCAGCATCTATTCTATCAAAATATGCCCGAAATCCTCTTCTCTTTCCACGAAATCAAATCATTCACATCGATAATCAGGAGTTTTCCTTCTTTGTAGCTGTCAATCCACGCTTCATATTTTTGATTGAGCCTCATCAGATAATCTATGCTTATTCCGCTTCGTATTCTCTTCTCTCGTTTTGCAATCTGTTTTGGTAAGCGTAGAAATATCGGCTTTTAGATAAATCCAACAAATCTGAGTGCGAAACAAAAGGATTTCATCAAATTAAACAACGCAGTATAGTTACTATAATCCCTGTCGGAAAGAAGATTCATCTCATTAAGATTCTCCGCAAAAAATGTAGGCATCTTCATAAATCGTTCTATCCTGAATGATATTTTTCGCTCTCTCTAATTTCTTTTGACCTGCTCTAAACCTGCTTCCCAAAAATACATCTGCAAGGCGAAAGACCATTTGGACATATCTTGATAGAAATCATCTAAATAAGAGTTATGATCCACATCTTCGAACTGAGTTTCCCAGCCGTAATGCTTGGCAAGCATCGTGGTAAGTGTAGTTTTTCCTGCACCTATATTTCCTGTAACTGCTATATGCATATTTTCTTTCTTAAAAATGAATTTTATAATAAACCCTAAAACACGCTGCTATTTTACTTTTTATCTCGTAAATCTTATCCCAGTTTTTCCCTGTAATCAGCATATTATCACCCCGTAAACGCTATTCCGTTCAGCACATCATCAGCATCGGTAGAGTGTTTTTTATTAATCTCTGTCAAATCTATTTTTGCCGACTACTTCTCCATTTTTCTGGGTTTATTTTTAGGATATATGGTCGCTGCCAGATGTTTGCGTAGATAAATCCATCGTGATATTCCAGTTCGTTTAGTTTTATCAAAAACCTCTGTGTTACTTGCCACAGAAATAGTTTTTACAATCTCTTTCGGGTTGGATAGCGACAGGAAATAGATGTTTTTAGTTCCATCTGAAAGGATAAGGTTTTTTCCCATCGTAGGTAAGCCCCCAGCCCTCGCCTATTTTATTAGGATATTGGGAAAACTCGCCGGTGGGTTTCAGAGTGTTTTTGTCATAGATAAACCCTTTTTGTTCTGCCAAGTAAGCTGATGAGAGCTTATCTCACTATGGTGCTCCTTCGTCGAAGTATTCTTCGTCCAAATCTGTTTTTGCAACGGCTTCACAGCGCCCAATGGATACTTCAGCACGGCGGACTTCCCTATTGCCCGTTACTTCCATAAATCATATTTCCCTCAGCTGGAGCCCTGCACGAAGTTCTCCGCGTTGTGCGGGTATTCCTGTATCAGTTCATGCAAGCTCTTTCGCGGGATTTTTAGCAAAATACATTGATTACGGCATCTACCGAGAGGTATTCTCCTGATTTGGATTTCAGATATATGGTCACGGCGTTATCTCCTAAGCTAAAAACTGAGGGTCTATGACCAAATCGGAGAGTTTCTTTGTCTCTCGAAGCTGATACTTACCGACTCTACATTGTCCATCACCTCTTTCGGGAAGTTGTTTTGTCCCCGAAATGGTATCCTTTTGTTTCCATGCTGAGATTGATATTCGCTCAGCGTATCGAGTTCATTAGCATGGTCTTTATTACACGAAACCAATGGAACTCCAGCTAATAAAACGCTTATGATTTTTGTCTTCATATCTTATTTTGTATCTCAAAAAGTCTTCAAATTTAGTATGGGATTTTAGAAAAATTTTCAGCCGTTACTTCTTATTCTGCTCAGTGTTTCCTGCGTAATCCCAAGGTAAGAAGCCACCATGCCGAGCGGCGCCCTTAGTATGATGCTGGGATTTTTCTCCATCAGGTGGTTGTATTTCTCTTTTGCGGTCATGTATTGCAGGGAGGCTATCCGCTCCAGCATCTGTGTCATTAGTTTTCCCCAAAACGAATCTGCTGAACTCGGAATACTCCTTAGAGACATTCAGTGTAGCTTCCAGCTTGTGATATTCGCAGGAAACGATGACGCTTTTCTCTATCGCCTGTATGCCGTAGCGCGAGGGTTCGCCATTGTAGATGGTGTCTATCTGCGCCATGATTTTTGCCCTCGGTGTAGAAATTACTCGTGATATCTTTGCCTTTTTTTCATAGTAAAAAGTCCGCGTAAGACCTTCCTCCACGAAATATATCTTTCGGTTAAACTGCCCGCAGCCGCTTATTTCACTGCCTTCTTCGTAAAATTCTCTGATACACTCTTTTTCAAAAGCCTTAATCGTCTCGTTAATCGTCACATGCTGGCTGAGATAATCTAATATCATTGCTGAAATTTTGGTGCAATTTACTAAAAATGCCTTGACTTTTTCAGCTAAGGCATTCAAACAAACAAACTAAACATATAACAACCACTTTACCCTCTTCATTTTTGTTTATTTTTTAGGTTTAAAAATTTTCTTCTTCCTCTTCTTTTTCTACTGGTGAAAGCTTTCTTACTTTTTAATTTTTAAAAGCCAAAACACACAGCACAAAAATAAACTGCCATCAAAATCAGCAAATGCTGAAGATATGGATAAGTCAGCTCAAAAACTTCCCTTTTGGATGAGGATAATCTTAAAAGGCTTCCAGAAAATGGCGTCAGCGGAATGATATTCGCCAAAATATTGTATCGCTGTGGGCATCGCACTGCTTGGCCAAGTAAATCCACCGATGATGAACGCCGGCGAAGCGATAATCATCAGAAACTGCGTTGCCTTCAAGGCATTGGGCAAAGAGAACACTGAAAAGCGCACCCAAAAATGTGCAGGTCAAGATGAAAACCGTAGCAAGAATCGCAAATCCAAATATATTTTCTAAAAACAGGTATTTTTAAAAATACCAGCCCATCGCCGAAAGTATCAGCACATTCACCCACAGAAATTATCCAGATAGGAAGACACTTTTCATGATGAGCATCAGAATAGCAGGACTGCCTTTATAATTCTCCAAGAAAGATTTTCTACGGAAATCCGAAGCGAAACTCACCGCCATAGCAAGCAGTACCACCTGCTGAAAAACCACGCCCATCATGGCAGGCCACATGAAAAATAAGATAGTTGGAAGTGGTATTAAACATCGTGATGTAGTTCGCCTTGAAGGGTTCGTACTGCATCTTTGCCTGTTCTGCATTGGCACCTCTTTTTGGAGGGTTTTCATTTCCATTCCTGCGGACAATGTCCTGAGCGTTACCTGAATCGCTTTGGAGGAGAAATTCGCAGTGAGAATGTTTCCTGTATTTGACATAAACATTTATTTCAGGATATTTTCTCAGCAATATATCTTTCTCAAAGTTTTCAGGGATTTTTCACCACTGCGGCAGCTTTTTGTTTTGATGACTTCATCTTCCAGTCTTAGCGGCTCTTGGGCATAGTGGAGGACTTTTATCGTTTTATTGTCTCCCAGCATATCCACCACTGTGGAGGATGTGGGTGTGTGGTCTTGGTCTATGACTATCACTGGGAGATTGTCCACTTTTTCCTTCTTTGTAGAGTAAACCCAATGAGCAGTCCATAAACTATAGGGCCGAGGATAAATACACTTCGCAGAGTATCATTAGCCAAAGGAATATTTTGAACTCACGCTTTAGTAAGTGAATAAACTTTTTCATTATTTTTAGGATTACATTAGAGTTTACCAAGATATTTTTTTGTTTGTTGAATATCCTGTGGTTTTTACTTTTTATTTCATAAACAGCTTCCTGCATTTTATAATCTGGGAAAGCAGTGGTCACATCGGCATATTTGGTCAGTTGTTTTATCGTCATTATCTTCCCTGAAACAGCAGCTTTGTTATACACTACTTCCATATTTACAGTCTGCCCTTTTTGGTATTTTGCAATCTGCCCTTCTGGAACAGTAAATCTGAAATAAGTGCTCTCTGGCAGATATCCATTGAACAGCGCAAATCCAGCAGTCGCCAACTCACCTTTTATGAAGCGTAATAGATTCTATTTCCATATCGCTGGTAGCAATCACATATCGTTCAGAATAAGCTACTTTTGCCTCTTGCAGTGCTCCTGCCGCCTGCTCAGCCTGTCCAGCCGCCATACCAATTCTCTCATAACGAGTTCCGTTTTCCACATCTCTCAGCTCCGCGATTACTGCGTCATATTGCGCTTTTGCACCTTGGTATTTAGCGATAACTTCATCGTATGCCTGTGGCGACATCAGACTGTCTTTGAACATATTAGTAGCTCTGTTGTATGATTTTTGTGCGTATTCATACTGCTCACGAAGTCCTCTTTCTTTTGGCTCTTAGCTGGCTTAATTGGTTTGCCGTAGCACCATTTCTGCCATCTCAGCTTGTGCAGTCGCTGCATTAGTCGCCCCCTGAGCCTGAGCTATTTTTAGCCGAAATCTCCGGCGCATCTATCTTCGCGAGTGTATCTCCTGCTTTTTACTGTCTGCCCTTCTTCTACATAGATCTCCAAAAATTCTCCTGTAATTTTCGGAACGAAAGAAATCACTTCTTTTTACTTTTTCCTTCCACTGCGTTTTTCCTGCTTTTTCGCTGTTACAAGAAACCAATGCAAATGCAGTCAATAAAAGAGCAGATTTTACAGCATTATTCTTAATTTTTTTATATCGTTTAGTTTCATTTCTTTTGTTGATTTTTATTTGGTTGTTAAAATTATTCAGTTTGTTTGTTATTAAAATTTTTCTACATCTAAATTTTTGTGTAGATTTCATCAGCTCTATCGCTGCTCTTCTTTGGTTAAACACAGCTGTTTTGTATTCTAATTCAGCCTTTTTCCAAATCGTTTTCTGCATCTATCAGATCCATAGATTTTTCACGCCGTAGCGGAATTCTTTTTCCACTTGGTCTCAATGCATTTTTGAGCGATTTTATGAGCTTTGTCCTTTAATTCTATTTGCGCCAAAAGCAATGTCATAATTGGTCTGATTATTCGCAAGATTTCAGCTGCAATTTTTCTCTGTGCATCTGCTTTTTGTTCTCCAAAACCATTTTTGTCTATCTTGCTCTTTTTCAGCTTCTCGTTTTTCCTGTATTCCCATCGAAAAAGGCTCCATTTAAAGCCTATTCCAGCATTAAACATCGGGAAAAGACTAAGCGGTTTGGTATGAATATCCAGCTCACCAAATAAGGAACCACATCGTTAGAAGTCTGAATATGGTCGCCATAAAGCCCAAAGTAGGACAACGAAGTAGAAAGCTGCACCTTTGGAATCCACCAAGTTTTCTCGGCTTTTTATTTTTTGTATTCTGCCGCAGCTATTCCGTGGTTTAGGGCTTTTTATTTCAGGTCTGTTTTCTATGGATTTGTCCTCCACTACATAGTTTAAAACCTGTAAATCTGGCTCTATCTCCGCGATGCGCTCCTTGTCCATCCCTGTCAGAGATATGCAGCTGAGTGATAAGCAAGTCGCGCTTTCCTTCGTATTCTACCATTTTGGTATCCAGCGTGACCTGTGCCAGTTCTATTTTTCTTAAAATCATACGGCGTTATCAGCCCGTATCCTAGCGCCTTTTCTGCTGTTTTTCTGTTAATTTTCCAGTCTTTTTTTACTTTCATCTAAAACTTTTTAGACTGATGAACCAATGCAAACTGGTCATAGATTTTTCGCAATAGAAGTAATTACTTCATTCTTACTGCTGGATAAATAGTTCCTGCTGGGAAAGTTTTTCTCGTTTAAGGCTTTTTCAGATGTCCCTACTTTTCCTCCTGAATAAAAGCACTACAGAAGCCTGTAACTTTAGATGCACCAGAAAAAGCCAGAAATTCCTAAAGTGTTATTCTGCGAAGGAACCATCATCCCTGGAAACAGAGGTGGAACCCGTGGAATACCAAACTCTGGCGAAGTGTAATTTATTCGCGTGTCCATATAACCCTACTCTTCCTGTCAGCTCCACTTTCGGAAGGAAAAGTATCGGTTAATCTCTTTTGGTCGATATCCACATATTGCAGTTTTCAGATTCTGCTGCTGGTACTGTCCATCTCTCTCTAATGCACTATTAATGAGTTCTTTCAGTTGGTCAGAAGAAGACTGCCCAAAACCGAAAAGAGACATAAATAATAATGCATAATACAACTTATTCTTACTTGTCATATATTTTTGTTTGTTTATTTGATGGGGCAAATTTCATGAATTCTGACAAATATCCTTTGACTATTTATCAAAAAGTGAAAGTTTCTGGGTGGAAATGCCTGCCGGTGCTGGTTTTAGAATAGATATAAAAGCGGGTTTTGATACAATTTCTTTATTTCCTATTGACTTCCCGAGTGAAATTTTTACAAAAATTCAGTTTTTGAATTAATTCATTTTGGAGTTTTATCAAAACACTCTTTCATTATCAGAATTCATACCGTATTTCATTTTACCTATTGATTTGTTTCTAAAAATGCAACTGCATTTTGTTTAAAAATCCTCATTTTGTAATGAAATGCAACTGCGTTTTTATTTAAAAATCACTTTTTGTAATGAAGATGCAAGTGGAGTTTCAGCAAAATTTATTTTTAGTAAAATTCTTTAATCATTTCAATCAGAATTTAATACTTTTGCACCATTATACCCATTGAAAATGACTAAAAACAGGTTATCTAACGATATTTTTCGGAATTATCCTCGCTTTCGGGCTGCGCAGCTTCCCTCTCTGATGAAAACTTACCAGAGAGAAGATGCCGAAACGCAACTGCCGCCCTTCGTAAAAGAAAAAGACTCCCTCTACTACCAAAGAAAGGCAAATAATGTCTCAGGCAGCACCACTGCGGGAGGAAACCATCACGGAAGAGGTAGAAGAAATAGAAAGTCATAGAGGAACTAACCGAAGAAAGCGTGGTGATAAGCTACATAAAAAGCACCACAAGCTACCTGCAGCTACTATATCACAAAATCTGAAGCGAAACAAAAAGGCTGGGTGCCAGCGAGAAAATCTCTGCGAGGTTCTTCCGGAAAGGCCATCAGCGGAGACCATTTCGGGAACAGGGAAAACTGCCCGAGGGCAATAAATACTACGAAGCAGATGTAAACTACAGAGTGCGGACGAAGAAATACCGACCGCATAGTCTTTACCAAAAACGGCGAGGTGTGGCTTACCAAAGACCATTATAAAACTTTTTGAGAAAAATAATAAAAACGATATGAAGACAATATACATGAGACTTTTTCGGAAATCGGTGACGAGGAAGATTTCTTTGCCCAGCTCAGGGAGAAACTGCAGGCCTTCCAGAGCATTTCAGGAATAACCTGGATGCGCTGTATGACACCATCACGGGTGATTTTGGAAATGCCGCTGCGCATAAATTTTGTGAATATGAATGTAGAGCAGCTGGAGCATTTCGAAGACCTGCTCACCACTGGAAGACGCCGAAGACAGAAACGGAAGGAGTTTTTCTTTTGCGTATTTTTGGAACAATATGAAGACTAAAAAACGCAGACTGAAGTCTTTACAAAATGATGATTTTTAAATAAAAGACACTCGGGATTAAACTAAAAACAGCAGAACTCTATCTAAGCTCTGCTGTTTTCTATTTCTATTCCCTCAAAGGAATGAAACCCGTTGAGAAAGTCTTTCAGATTCATTCGTTTTTGCCTTCCAGCTGGGTTCTTCAGGGAAGATAGACTCCGTTTTACAGAAAAATCCGGAAAGAGTTTTTAGAAATTTCTATTTCTCCGGCAGTTTTCTCCGGCGTTTCTTCAGTCTGGTATGTTCCTTTAAAAAGATTTTCAAAACCTTTTCTTCGCCAGTTTATTCTAAAAGGGAAGTAAATGCGGCAGGATAGGGGAGACATCCTCTGATAAAGTCATGAATTTTCCTTTGCATTTTCTATTCCAGTCAATCACGTATCTTCCTTGAAGATTTTTGTATGCTGTCTTTGGCTCTTTTTACGAAGGCTGCCGGAGTTTCTTTTATTTGTCCATCAGCTATTTTATCAAAGTTTCTACGACTAACTTTGCCCTATGCTCATGAGCCTGTCATGCAGTGTGCCGGCATTATCTTCGGGCAGGATTTCTGTATTTCTTTGAGAAGTATATTGCCCTTCGTCTATTTTTCATTGATGAAGAAAGTGGTTACGCCCGTTTGGGTTTCGCCGTTTTATCACTGCATAGTTGATGGAGTGCCGCACCTCTATAATCAGGGAAGAAGCGAGGCGTGAGGTTAAAGGTTCCGAGTTTCGGCATTGAAAACAAAACGCTTCGGCATCATCGAGCAACGACAACGAAAATATCCGCACCGATGTTTTCAATTTCTTGTAAAATGTTTCATCGCGCAGTTTCTCCGGTTGAAAAACCGGCGGGTGATATTCTTCCGCGAAGATTTTTACCGGCGACTGGGTTATTTTCTGTCCTCGCCCGCTGGCTTTATCTGCCACGGTTACTACGGCGGCTACTTCATACCGAGTGATATACGGCTTTCAGGATGCCTTTGCAAACTCCGGCGTACCACGATTCGTAATCTATTATTCATTAGTAGTGTATGTTTTTGTAATCCAACATTTTTATTTTATGTTCATTCAGAGTGGAAACCAAAGTCTCGAAAAATCTCTTCGCTTTCCGGAGAGGTTTTAGTTTCGCCACGCACCTCATCGAAAGTCATGGGTTTTCATTCAATACATTCAGGATTTGGGCAGATAAATTCTGCATGCTGTTCAACGGCTGGCAAATATAGCATTTATGGCAGTTTCGTGCATCTCGGAAGTAGGTTAAAATCATCTTCATCTTGCAGTAATCTGTCTCACGGATGAAATACTTCATTTCTTCCCATTTTTGAAGTTTATTGCGCTGGATTTGCTGAAATTCGTTCCAATATTTTTCCCTGAAACTCATGGGTGTTTCTAGGTTTAAGGAATTTTATGCTGTCTGCACTGCCATCCACATATTCTACCAGCTCTTTTTCTTTCGAGATATTGTATTCTGTCTTGGATTTTCCTGCACGCTTATGCCCAGTTTTCGGCTGAGCATTTCCTCGCTGAAAAGCAACTTTTATGCGTAGCGATTCCTGATATATTTCTCAATAAAAACTCAACAAAATAAGCCTCTTTTGGAGTAAAAACTCCAAATCTTCGGCAGAAATTTTCAGTTCCAGAGTAGATAAATCTTTGTAATTATTCAAAATACGAGTTCCTGATTGTGCATGAAATTCAGCACATTCTTTATCTTAGCAAAAAGATGTTTTTGTAAAGTCTTTTATTTTTCTGAGATGTTTAGTTTAAATATCTTCTCCGAAGCCTCTCCTTCCGCAATCTGAAAAAAATTGAATAAAGAAAAGAGAATGGACAGAAATTCGGTTTTTGTTTGGTATTTGGTTTCGGAAAACATCGATCTATATCGCTAAATTCCTGCTCATTCCAAAGCAGAAGAGCATAGCTTTCGTGTCCGTCTCTTCCTGCCCGCCCGATTTTCTTGATAATAATTTTCCAGAGAAACAGACGGCGAAAAATGAATGACAAAACGAACATTTTTCCTTGTCTATCCCCATCCGAAAGCATTAGTGGAAACCAGCGTGTGGCTGCTGCTCTGCTGCCATCTAGTTTTTGGTTTTTGTCTTTCAAGGAAAGCCCAGCGTGATAGAAATCTACATTTTCTATTCCCTTTTCTGTTTAGAAATGTGGTAAGTTCTTCCGCTTCTTTCCGCGTTCTTACATAAATAATCCCCGAAGCCGAATTATTTTTCATAAAAATCCAAAAATCCGTTGGTATTTATCTGAAATTTCTTCATGGAATATCCTCAGATTATCCCTTTTATAACTTTTCTAGAAAAATCTGCGGAGATTTCGAGTGCCAGTTTGTTTCTATATCGGCAGTACTTTTCCGGAGTTGCTGTAGCCGTAAGGGCTAAACACGGCACATCACCGAGACAATTTTCTAAACTCGCCTATCCGCTGGTAGCTCGGCCGGAAATCCTGCCCCCATTCGGAGATACGGTGCGCCTCATCTACCGCTATAAAAAGAAATATGAATATTCGTAATCTTTTTGCAAAACAATGAATTAGAGAGCCTTTCAGGAGAGACATACAGCAGTTTTGTAATGCCTTCTGCGGCTCGGGCATAGATTTCCTCCTGCTCGTTTTCATCTAATTCCAGGAACTGAGGTATTCCGCTTCCACTCCGATGGTTTCAGCTGAGTTACCTGATCTTTTATCAAAGCCAAAAGAGGAGAAACCACCAGACAAACGACCCTCCAAAACCAATGCAGGAAGCTGGTAGCACGAGGGACTTACCGCCTCCCGTAGGAAGAAGCGCCAATGTATCTTTCCCTCTGATGACAGACAGAATAATCTCTTCCTGAGGCGCTCTAAATGAGCTATACCCCCAGAAATTCTGTAATGTCTTGAGCAATACTCCCTTGATTTCTGCTTCTGACTGCATAATGATTTTTAAAGCCATAAAAATATAAAAGAGAGTGTATAAAAACAACTTCTTTTATAAAAATATTATCCTCTCCGATTTTTACTGCTGCAAATCCTCCAAAAAGCTCCTTTGAAAACTCCCTGCAATGGAGTGTTTATAATGCGGAAGCTCCAGCCTTTTTGGAATAAAAAGTAATTCCATCATACGAGACGATATCTATGTCTATAATCCTGTCCTGATAGCCGCCCCAAAGCCGCCGAATCTTCCTCCCTGCCCATCTCCTTTTCTATCTCTTTGATGCCCTCCAGCAGCCTGACAGGAGACAGAGAAGTCTCATAAACCAGCGCTATATTATGAAAAACACTGCTGCTGTCAAACTCTACGGGCAGGAGTCTTTTGTATTTTGCTATTATCTTGCCTCCTCGTTTTTCGAGCTGAGCTATGGCTGTTAGTAAATTTTTCTTCCGTATTTCCTATGTTGCTCCCCAGCAGCAGGATGAAACTTCGTGTGTGTACATCTATCAAATTATTAAATCTTTTTATCTATGAAAAACTTTTTAAAAGCAGTATTGGCGAATATCGTCGCTTATTTTCATTATCATTTTTATCTTTTTCGGGTTCTTTATTTTTATCATTGTGGCGAGTGCTGCCAGCACGGGCAAAGATACTAAAAATCAAAAGAAAACTCTGTGCTTACCATCAGTTTTAAGCATCAAAATCATCGATTATGATACCGAGTCCGAAATCTCTATTTTCAGTCTTAAAAACAATGAGGAACTGAGATACCATGACATAGTCCAAGCCATAAAAAGCCGCACAGAATGATGACAGAATAAAGGGCATCAGCATAGAGACTGATGATATAGAGGCGGGAAATACACAGATGAGACGATATCAGAAAAAGCATAGAGACTTCAAGAAAAGCGGTAAATTCGTCTATACCTGCAGAGCATTGTTTCCCAAGGGGCTTACTATCTTGGTTCGGTGGCAGACCAATACTTCCTGAACCCAGCAGGAAACGATTGAGCTGAAGGCATCGCCTCTGAGGGGTGGTTTTCCTAAAGATTTTTGCGGAGAAATACGGGATAAACATCAATGTCATCCGCCATGGGAAATTCAAGGCTGCTGTAGAGCCTTTCTAAGAAACGACCTCTCTGCTGAGAACAAAGAGCAGATTTCCACGCTTATCAACGATGTGTGGAGCGATACTTCAGCGAAGATGATGCAGTCCAGAAAGCTCGGCGCAGAGGTTTAAAACCATTGTAGAACAGCCTCTACTCGGTGATTCCGGAACTCAGCCTTAAACATAAATTGGTAGACCGCCTTGTCCAAAAATCCGAATACGAAAAGCATCATCAAAGAAAAAGCTGAATGTCCCAGCTTCAGAGGATTTCAACAAAGTGTCCATCGCGCAGTACATCCACGCACAATGTAGAGCCAAGTAATGACAAGATAGCCGTGCTCTACGCATCGGGAACTATCTACAACGGCAACAGCCTGAACGACATCCATTCCGAGATACATCAGCTACATTGAAAGGCTGACCGAGGATGACAACATCAAAAGCCGTAGTGCTCCGCATCAACTCCCTGGTGGAAGCGCCAACGCTTCGGATGAAATCCCTCTTCGAACTCCAGCAGCTCCGCCAGAAAAACCGCTGATTATCTCCTTTGGCGACTAGCTGCCTCCGGCGAACCTACATCGCTATGGCGGGCGAGAAGATTTTTGCCCAAAAACAACACCATCACAGGGTCTATTGGTGTATTCAGCGTCTTCCCTGATTTCAAACCTTTGGCAAAATAAAACGGCATCCACACGGAAATCGTAACCACCAATGCCAATTCAATATGATGTCTCCCATGGCGGGCGTATCGGCGGGGACTATAGACGATATGCAGAAGAGCGTAGAGCAGACCTACAAGCGCTTTGTCTATTTCGTTTCCGAAAACAGAAAGAAATCCGCAGAGGAAATCAACGCCATAGGCGAAAGGGCGTGTGGTCTGGTAAAAGGCTAAAGAAATAGGCTTGGTAGATGAAATAGGCACCTTGGACGATGCCATAAAATACGCTGCCAGCAGAGCCAAACTCACCGACTACCAAACCGAAAACTATCCTGCTAAAATGAGACAAACTGCACATGCTTTTCAGCAGTATAGGGAAGAAAACATTGCGGCGCGGTACATCAAAAAGAAATGGACAGCGACAGCTACCAATTCTACCAACTACTGACCAACCCAAAACTGAAAAACAGCGTACAAATGATATTGCCTACAGCATTTCCATAAAATAACCCACAAAGAAAACACTTACACAAAACAGGAAACCGCTTGGTTTCCTGTTTTATTCGTATTTCTTATAAAACCCAGCTCAAAAGCTAGCTCCTACCTACCTCAAAGGGTGGGTTGAGCCAGTTCAGAACCTATCGTAAATGCCCTTAAATAGGGAAAATGTTATATGCTGTTTTTCCTGATACCCCCAGCAGCAGCAAACCCAAAAGGCCCCAAAAAGCGAAAAGGCTTTAACCCTTGCGGGCTCAAAAGCCTTTTTCTAATTTAATTTATATTACTATGAACCTTTTTATTGTTTTACACAACGGATGAGGCGAGAGAATGATTTACTGAAATCCCCGTACCATAGGGATTCCATTGACCACTATGCTGCTGATAACCATTCATCAAAGGTCACTTCCATATGGCCAGAATCTATTATTATCATAATTGATACATGTGGACCTGTACCATTCGTTCTTATGAAACTACCTGATGTAGCATCCCAAGGCACATGAGGTTGTTTGGGCAAAACAATATTAAAACTCGTTCTAGAATACGCACTAGCTGCATTACTTTCTTGGTAAATACCATTTGTATTCACCCATATATAGGCGAATAATAATAGGAACCATACCTTCTTACAGATGATGATTCTGTAGCATTTGTAGGCAGTCTAAGAACAAAAATCTGTTATTCCGTAAGCTTTTTGTTCTATAAGAGGATGTTTGATAGTAAAAATATCTGTGATTGTTCAGGAACTTTAAATCCTACAGGACACACGGAGTAATCATTATCATTCCCTAATGTTACATAATTGATGGTATTCAAATTACCAAACCAGTTAGGAGTGTTTATCTTTCCACTTCCATCATATATTTGTAGCCGGTTTTTATTGTCTGCCCGTGCCTACATTAGGATAAGTAGTTGCAGGAGTATTGCTTATACCATGTTTAAATGTATGAGGCAGTAGCATTGGTATAAATAACCAATTCATGTCCATCAGCAGGTCTTCAAACTGGAACATGGAACCGAAAGCTAACCAGTCTTTTCGGTGTTTTTGCTCTGCTGTCCTGGGTCAAAAATCAGAAGAACCGTATCTTGTATATTCTGCTCCTAAATTGTTATTAGAGCCATATATAGCCACCCTTAGGCTCTTTTATGGGAACATATATAAACTGATGCTCATACACTCCATTAGTTTTAATTCCAAACCTTCTATCTGGGATACCAGACATCAACCTTACCGTAAAAACTTTCCTTTTGGGTTCCTCCTGTGTAGTGGTATATCTAAATGTTCCTATCACTATTTCCCATATAGTCTTTACCCATACCGCTGTTAAAGTCCAGCTTTTTCAGTAATAGGTCCTGCCCTACTGCTGAGATTTTTAGCTTTAATATATGTGTCTGTTACATGTATTGTCTGTGCCTCCCAAGAAAGTTTTTATGTTTCTGCTGACACCATCTTCTGTATAGTTGGCAGACACCGGCAGTTCAGACCCTGGGAATGCACTTACATTTATAGGTTGATGCCCCACTGCAGGGTCTATAGTTATAGGAATATAAACCTCTACTCCTGTAGTAGGTATTTTTCCCTTGTATATCAACTTCTATATCCTCCAAGTTACCATCTACATACTCAGGCGTAGTTTGTGCAGTTACAGTAGATGGTCCCGTATATAGTCAATAATCTGCATCATACACAGATACAAAAGAACGCTCACCACCGCCAAGTGTAACATATTGTGGTACAATTGGGTCTACTTCTACCACTACAGGAGTTATAGCCTCATCATATACCGTATTGTAAGTAAGTTTTGCTTTTAGGTTTCCTGCTTTTGGAGTTCCTGCAGCCTATAAGTAAGAGTAACCTCCTGCCTGGAGCTATGGTTATACTAGTGTGCTGTCCGCCTACTACAGAGTACTCCCTCCCGGCTCGTTGGTTATGGTAACGGCATTGAACAAGTACATTGTAGGAGAGGTCACAGCACCGGTGTTTTTAATCTTAAAAGGTTACGGTGTTGTCACTTGTAAGGGCTTCATCTGCCTTATACACTCCGCTAAAGCCCAGCTGGGTAATGGCATATACTGCACTTGAGTGTAGATGGGGTGTCCCCTTAGTTGTCCTGCTTGGTTCCATCTATACACTGCCAATGAGAACCTGTCCAGATGTCTACACACTTCTTGTCTGTGTTATGAGATCTGCAGACCTTGTACAAACTGGGACTGGTCCATACCATTTCTCTCTGCTTGTGTAAGCTGCGGCAGGATGAACCCCTGCACTTCTGTTGCAGCTATACCAGCAGCTAGATACTTCTAATGACCTCTGGGATTATCTGTATTAATCCCTACCTTGTGAGATTGAGGAGTAAGCAGTTCCTACGCTCAAGGCTCCCAAAATAATTAATGTCCTTTTCATACTATTCCATTAATTTAATTGTTATACATTATTTTTAAAACACATAAAGACGCGCCGGAGTTTTCCCCAGTGGGAAAAACTCCCGCTCTCTCATTAAATTTGTTATTTGTCTCTGTTTTTGTCATCATTTTGTGTGTTTTTGTGGGAAGGTTTTTGTAAAGCCTTCCGCATAAAAAGAAGAGGACAAAGGTATAAAAATTTTTCTTAAATCCTGCAATTTTTTATCCAAAAACCAGTATGACCAATAAGATAGAGGTAATAAATCCCCACCAAATCTGCCAAAAAGCATAGCCCCCACTGTATAGCGAGTATTCCTTACTCCCACTGCCCCGAAATATACGGCGATGACATAGAAAGTAGTGTCCGAACTACCCTGCAGAATAGCCGCCAGACGCGCTGGAAGCTGTCCGCCCCCAAAAGTAGTCATCGTGTCTATCATCCATTCCTCTCGCTCCCGAACCGCTCAGAGGCTTTATGAGTGCCGTAGGCAGGGGCATCTAAAAACGGCTGTCTATATGGGCTATATTTACCAGATATTTCATCCCATCGATGAGCAGGTCAAAGACACCGCTTGTCCTTAACAGGGAAATAGCAACGAGCATTCCCACCAAGTAAGGGATAATTTTCACACGAAGTGCTGAAGCCCTCTTTTGCGCCCTCTATAAAAGCCTCAAAAATATTGATATAAATCCCTCCCAGCACGATGAGGAAAAATATCAAAAGAATCAATCCATTGGAAATCAATTTGCTTACCGGAGTCCAGCTCTTCCTGTTTAGCTTTACCAAAAAGAAAACCATCAGGGCTACGATGGCAGAAATCCCCCGATATAGGCCAAAATTACAGGCTGGAAGAGGTTTATTTTTGTTTAATGGAAACAATTATCATCGCGGCCATAGTCGCGCAGAAAGTGGCAATCATCGTAGGCAGAAAGATGTCCGTAGGCGTGGCAGAATTGAGCGAAGACCGCACCGCAATGATGCTCCACGGGAATCAAAAAGTAAGTCCGCTGGCATGAAGGCGAGAGGAACATAATCTGCGCATTGGTGGCTTTTCTTTCTCTGGGTTGAGGCTTTGCAGACTGTCCATGGCTTTGAGGCCAAAAGGCGTAGCAGCGTTGTCAATCCCAATAAATTAGCACTAAAATTAAGCATCATCAGCCCAAAAGAAGGATGCCCTTTCGGCACTTCGGGGAAAAAGCTTGGAGAAAAAGGGTTGTATCCATCGGCTCAGAAGATTGATGCCTCCTGCCTTTTCGGCGATGCTCATGAATCCCATGAAAAGCGTCATAATGCCTATAAGCCCGATGCAGATTTCCACCGCTGTACGGCTGGTTCCTATCACGCCATCCGCAGACTGCACTCTATACACCTTTACCGCTGCTTTTTCTTCATCGTATTGATAGTTTATCTTATCTTTTTGAATGTTTTTATGCTCTTTAAGTTCTCTTTGAAGCCCCTCCCCTACTTCTGTGAGTGGTTTTACAGCAACTACGATGATATCTCCGCTTTTGCCGACCACCATATCGTTATAAATAGCCTTATAATCATCTGAAAACATATACTTGAAACTCGCCACTAAAACAGCGATGAGGATAAAAAGCGCTCCATATTCTACTTAAAAGCCATATTGTATCTATTATTTATTCGTTATCACTTGTTTTTATCTTTTTATTTTCAAAAATAATGCTGTGTATATAGTATGTTTTCACATTTTTGCCTCTTTTTGGCAGGGATGAACTTTGGCAGGAGGCTGATAATTCTTTCCGCTTCTTTTTGGGCGTTTCGTTTTCACTTCTGCTGAAAAGCACCTCCACTTCGCCTGTTTTATCAATCCTGAAGCTACATACACTTTATACACTTTGCTTTTTCAGCATCAATATTATTTGGGTTAAAATGTATCTTCACATGCTGTTTCCAGTTGGTCTTGGAAGCATTTTTCTCTTGTTAATATTATCCTTGCATACCTCAAAAATGGGCGGTTCATCTACTTGTATAATGAGATAATCTCTGCTTTCATCCAGTTCCTCATCCAGTTCCTCATCAGCTTTGAGGAAGCTTGCAATGTGGAAGTTCTACAGGAAGATAATAGCTGCTAGGGAAGTGACGGGCTTTTCTTTGTTTTATGGCGTTTTTATAGGACTTCTTACCTCTGAGCCTGTGCATGGGCTGAAAAATCCTAAAAACAAAATAATGAGTAAAAAATGACCAAAAACTTTTTCATAGCAGTTAGTTTTATTCTGTATTTTTCTGCTTTTTAAATACCAGCTTTTTCCCTTGAATTAATCTAGTTTCCAGATGGTTTTCATGAGTTTATAGAACTGATGCTCACGGTCAGTCACCTGCTCATCGGCTTTGATAAGTGTTTTTGCAAACTCGGCGAAGTTTTTCTTTCCTCCTCAGTAGAATCATCATAAAAACAGCGCGCATGGAACTCAAAATGGTCTTTTCCACTCCTCTGGCTGCAGGAAGCGATGACTTCCAGCTCGTTATCCAGATTGATTCTGAATGGAAATTCCTCCGACAGGTATTCTTGTATTTTTAGTCCTTCTTTTTGGTGAAAATTCGTGGTCTACAGCCGAAAGAATCATCAATAAATGGTATCCCGCAATGGGTTTGTTTGATTTTTTGCATATGTTTTTAGTTAGGATAGTTTAGATTTTTCATCTTTTTAGGTTAGAAGCACCTCTTCCAAGTATTTTTGCTTCGTATCTTGCCATCAGAAGATTGTTACAGTGAACATTTCCGCACTCTACCTCAGATGCGCCTGGGATATCGCCCTCAAACTCACTAATGAATTTAAACATTCTGGTCATCAGCTCTACAATATCCTTTGACTCATAATCTCCAGCCAAAATAAGGTAATTACCTGTCATACAGCCCATTGGCCCCCAGTAGATAACCTTGTCTTTCCAGTCGCTATTTCTGAGCCATGTAGCCGCCAGATGCTCCATCGTGTGTATCTCTGCAATCCCTAAAACAGGCTCTTTGTATGGTCTTTTCATTCTGATATCAAACGAAGTAAGCACTTCATTTCCGACATAATCTTTTACGAGAAACGAAAAATCCCTCTCTGCATTTTCAGATGATCTACGGTAAAAACTTGCTATTCTTTCCATAAAATTGATTTTGAGACAACAAAAATAAGATTTATATTCATTATTTTGCCTTGATTCCGAAAAACTTTTTGAACAATATTTCTAATAAAATAAATATTTTTCTTTTACCTTTTGTGCTGTTTTTCAGATTAAAAATGAGATTAAAACACATCATAGAAGAACATGAGTAACTCAGTTTTCATCCGAGTGAATTTTTTATTTTTAAAGCTAGAAAACTAATTTCCGAATATTTATTACTAATTTTTAAATTTCATTAAAAATGAAAAATTTCGTAGAAGAACTGCGTTGGCGTGGTATGATTCAGGATATTATGCCCGAAACTGAGGAACATCTTTTAGAAAGGATTGCGTTCGGCTTATGTAGAATCGATCCCACAGCCGACTCTTTACACATAGGACATTTGGTGGGCGTGATGATGCTTCGCCATTTCCAAAACTGCGGGCATAAGCCTTATGCACTGGTAGGTGGAGCGACAGGAATGATAGGCGACCCGTCTGGGAAATCCGTAGAAAGAAATCTGCTTACCGAAGAAACTCTAGCGCAGCAACATAGAAGGAATAAAAACAATTAGCCAAATTCCTTGATTTTGAGAGCGATAAGCCCTAACAAAGCGGAGCTTATCAATAACTATGACTGGATGAAAAAATTTTTCATTCCTTTCTTTCATCAGAGATATCGGAAAGCACATCACCGTTAATTATATGATGGCTAAAGATTCTGTGAAAAAGCGTTTTTTGATCCAAATGAAAACACAGACGGAATGTCTTTCACAGAGTTCTCTTATCAGCTTCTACAAGGGTATGATTTCTTGCATTTATACCAAGAAAAAGCCTTACACTACAGATGGGAGGATCTGACCAATGGGGAAATATCACCACTGGAACGGAGCTTATCCGCCGTATCGCAGGAGGAAAAGCCTATGCGCTTACCGCCCGCTGATTACGAAAGCTGATGGAACAAAAATTCGGAAAAATCCGAAGGTGGAAATGTATAGCTTGACCCAGAAAAACTTCGCCTTACAAGTTCTACCAATATTGGATCAACACTTCTGATGCTGATGCAGAGCGCTATATCAAGATTTTCACGATGCTTCCAAAAGAAGAAATCGAACAGCTGACAGCTCAGCATAACGAGGCGCCACATTTAAGAGTTTTACAAAACAAATTAGCCGAAAGATCTTACTATTTTTGGTTCACGGAAAAACAGAATTGGATAAGGCTATTCAGGCTTCTAAAATTCTTTTTCGAAAATTCTACTTCGGATGACTTACAAAAAAACTTGACGAGCAGACTTTCCTTGAAGTTTTTGACGGCGTTCCTACAAAAAGAAGTCAGCAAGCAGGAAATCATCGGTGCGGATATCGTGAGTCTGCTTTCAGAAAAACTGGTTTCCTTTCCTCAAAAGGTGAAGCCAAGAGAGAACTTACAGGAAATTCTATCTCGAGTGAACAAAACCAAAGTAAATGAAGCTTCATGCACGAGCGAAAAAACCTCATCAATGGGAAATTCCTTCTTCTTCAAAAAGGAAGAAAAACTATTTCGTAATAGAGTTATTTAATACACAAAGCGGTCTATTTTAGACCGCTTTTTCATATTATCCATTAAAGCAGAACGGCGTTGAGCATTTCGCGTTTGCCTTTGGGAGCCTTCCAGCTTCTGAACCTCAAAGCCTAACTCTTGCAAAGCCCTTCTGACACTTCCCTTTGGAAGAATATGTCGTCAAAAGCCCTCCCTTTTTCATTTTTGTTTTAACCAATTCAAACAAAGGTTTCTCCCACAAATCAGGGTTGAACCCTCGCTCGAAACAATCAAAATAAACCAAATCAATCTCAGTGCAGGTTATTTTATCCAAGTCAAAAGAAATCTGTTTTTATTTTGGTTAAAAAGAAATCAGGATAGATTTCTTGCGGTTTCTCCCAGTCGCACTCGTGAATTTGGCGGAGCTTTTTATCAACTCGCTGCTGAACAATTCATCGCTAGCCGAAGCCGAACTTCATCTGCATTGACGGGATATTTCTCAGGAGAAATAATTGATTTTAAAAGCTCCTCCCGCAAGGAAGGCTTCCCAAAGTCACCAACACATTCAGCCCCGTTCCGAAACCCATTTCAGGATACTGATTTCTTTTTATTCAGTTTTTCTAATCCGTTTTTATAAAAACATGCTCTGCCTCCTGCAATGCCCCGTGGTGGGAGTGGTAGCATTCGTCCAGCTCTTCTATATAAAGCGTTCTACTATTGTCCGCTGTGGTTTTCACGATTCTTTTCATCTCCTTTTCCTTTTTTAGACCTTGCTTTTATGGCTTCATTGGTACTGGCGATAATCTCTGCTGCTTCCGCAGAGAAATTCTTAAACATTTCTGGCTGGGCTATGCTCATGGCTGCAAATATGGCACTACTTTTTATTGATAAGGTCTAAGGCGGTTTTCTCAGACTCGTGGCACTGCTCTCTTTTCTTTTGGGAAACCTGTGCCTTTTTCATAATCTGAACGAAGACTTGCAAAAGCCTCCTGTTTTATTTTAATCTCCGCAAGGGCTTCTCTCACTCCTGTAAGGGCATCTACCGAAGGAACAAGCTCTATTGCGTGGAAATCTTCTAACATAGAGTTGATAAGCGTAGATTGGCTGGAGTAGTTTCACTGACTATCTTCACGCCGTATTTCTTAAAAATATCTCTCAATTTTTAGCATGGTCTTTCAAAGGGTTCCAAAGGGATATTTTCATAACCCTTTCAGGAGTTTATCCAAAACTCTGATGGCTTGGTCTCTCTGCACTCGGCTTCTTCTAATTTGGATAGTGCCTGGTCTTTTTCACAGCGGAGGTCATCTCATTGGCCTGCTGCTCTATTTCTAAAAAGTTCTCAGTAAAACAGATCTCCCTGCGCTGTCGGAGCAGCCTTAAATGCTTTCACCAAACGGAAGCCGTATCTCAAGTTCGGTAACTCTTGCTGTAGTAATTACTTTTTCATATTATAAAAATTTAAAATATTGGTTAATTATTTATTATTTAATTACTATTTAGTTATTGAAAGGTTCTATCCGTTTTTCACTAATTACTACTTAGTAACTTGATATTTTTATTTAATTTAGGCTAATTACTATTTAGTGGTTGAATTATTTCATTCGTTTTTCTACTGATTAGCATTTAGTAAATGAATAAGTTTTCTTGTTTTCTATTTATTACTATTTGGTGATTAGTAAAAGAAAGTAGACTTTGTTTGTTTTATAAATCGTATTTACCAATCAAAAGTTAATTGTTGAGATTTTTCTAATTGTATTTGAGTATGATTATGTGTCTCAATCTCTGACACATCAAAATTACCTAAAAGCTTCTATTATGCTCTTACGATTATTTATATTTGCTCCATTATGATAAAAATGGTCTTTAGTTTACAATATTAAATTTATTCCAATATTTATCAATCATTTCATTATTACGATAGTCATTACCGTACCAAGTAGATAATATAAATTTTGCTCTCGTATCAGATAATAACTGAAATAGTGTTTCTTCATCTTTTCTGTCCAGCCATTATAATAATCAGTATGACCTTCCAAAAATAGGGATCACAATATATCAAATCTCGCTCAGTTGCTAATGGGATAATCTCTGAAAAAGAGTCATTATAAAAAACGCCATTTAGGTTCTGGTTTTATAATTTCAGACACACTTTTACTTGATTAACAATTTTTGTAATATAAGCTTGTACCAAAACGATTAGGTTTTTACAAAAGGTATATTCAATTTCCTTACTCCCCAAAAACGCATCATTCCATTAAATCCAGCTCTTGAAAGAAATATCGTATGAAGAATATTCCCCACTATTAAATCTTGACCTAACTTTCAAATAGTGTTCATACCCCTCATTTTTCAACAATGAGAGTAAGTATCCTTCTTTTTCTAAATAAATTTTTATTAAATCAAGTGATTTCTTTTTGTTGAATTTTTCTATAAAAATTAATAAGATGAGGTTAGTATCATTTAATATTGCTTCTTCATATTGCATATTAAATGCAACTACTCCTGTTCCTAAAAAGGCTCTATCCATCTTCCCTATTGGTGATGCTACTCTTACCAATTCTTTAATCCAGGAACTAATTTTTGTTTTTATTCCTTGACTTTTTATAGGGAGGAACAATTACTTTATTCTGTTTCATCATCTAAATTTTCTTGGAAATATTCTTTCTTATTTAAAATATCGTTTTTATATTCATTAAAGCTTTTCCATTCCTTACTCTTATACTCTAAATATGTTTGAAGATTAGTATAAGGCCTTTCTATTTCTAATGCTTTTGGCCATATCATTAGTCAAATAATACGCCCAATAATCATCATAAACATCTTCTCCTAATTCTGCAAAAACACCATTGCCATTTATCAATTTATCTAAATTATTAACAGCTCCAATATTTTTTAGTATTTCCACTACCTGGACTTGCTGAAGCTATTTTTATACTTTGGCTGAACAAAAACTGAGAAGTCTCTAATTACTGAATGAATATTTTCTATTTCTTCCAATGAATAGAATTTCTTTTTCGTTTGAATAAGATTCGACTTGTGAATAAATTACACCAAAAACCAAATGACATTGATAATCATCATAAGGAAATGTTGTATTCTTTTTAGATTTTTCTATTTCTAAAATATCCTGTAAAGCACCTAATGTCATACTTTTTGATTCTATCTTTATCATCTTTGAAAGTACTTTTTATATCAACAGCAAATTTGTTACCCGTTTCTTTTGCATTTAAACGATAAATCTGGATAAAAGTTTTTGTTGAGAGGCAATATTAATTCTAAATTATTCTTTTTAGCAAATTCCTCAAAATGAGGAATTAAAAGTATTTCTATAGCTTTGATACTACTTTTGTATCAAGTGTTGTGTATATATTTTTGTAAATATCTATAAACCCTTTACTATCCAATCCCCATTTTTCTGTTTGAATGATACTATTATAACTCAAAAGCCTCTTTTTGAAGTGCTTTTTAAAAAGTCCTCTTTATTCATATTTTTATTTTTCCACAAATCTAATGATCATTAAAAATTCATTTTAAAATAAATCCTTACCTTTGCTGATATTATTATACATTTAAATCAATTTTAATTCAATAAAAAGAAATTGCGATGATTATTCAAAAAGTAACAAAAATCCCGCTTGGAAACGCTTGACAAAGATAAATTGTCTTTCAGGGAGCGGTTTTACAGACCACATGGTAATTTGTGAGTACGAAAACGGAAAATGGGAGAGCCAAGGGCTCGTTCCTTACGGACCGCTGGAATTTACCCCCAGCGATGATGGGCGTACACTACGGACAGGCTTGTTTTGAAGGTATGAAAGCCTACAAAGACAAGGATAATAATGTTTTCCTCTTCCGTCCAGATAAAAACTTTTGCGAGAATCAACAAATCGGCAAAGAGACTTGCCATCCCTAGAAATCCCTGAAAATGTTTTCATGGAAGGTTTAAAGGCTTTGGTAGATGTAGATAGAGCATGGGTGCCTTTCGGAGATGGTTTTTCACTCTACCTCAGACCGGTGGTGTTCGCTACCGAAGAAGCTCTAAAGCAAGACCTGCCGACAAGTATATGTTCGCTATTTTGGCTACGCCAGCGAAAAATTATTATACCGCGCCTGTCTCCGCTAAGATATCCGACTATTATTCTCGTGCAGCGAGTGGCGGCGTAGGCTTCGCGAAAGCTGCGGGGAACTATGCGGCGTCATTCTACCCCTACCAAACTGGCTAACGAGGAAGGATACGAGCAAATCATCTGGACCGATGATGCTACGCACAAGAACTTTGAAGAAAGCGGAACCATGAATGTAATGGTAAGGATAGGAGATACCATCTACACTCCCAGCACTTCCGATAAGATTCTAGACGGCGTGACCCGAGACAGCATCCTGAAACTTGCCGAGCGAAGAGGAATTCAAAACCATCGTAGGCGATGTAGCCGTAGAAGATGTAATAAATGCTCACAAAAACGGCACACTGAAAGAAATTTGGGGCGTAGGAACTGCCGTAGTGACCACTATCTTTGAAGCGATAGGCTACAACGGCGAAAGACTGGAACTTCCGAAACTGAGTGAAGAAGAAAGTTTTGCACTCACACTAAAACGAGACCTCATCAGTATCCAAACCAACTTGGGCGAAGACCCTTTCGGGATGGAGAGTACTGGTAGAAGAAAAATATTAGTAAGAAAAACACTTGTTTTCGTGATTATTTATTTTTGTTCCCCGCAGCGTTTTGCTGTGGGGATTTTTATTATCGTTTTTCTATCATTTGAGGTTCATTTGGCATCAGCGGAGGAAGTTTCCAGCAGGTTTCTTTTTAAAATGGAATAGAAAACACTCTCTTTTTATAGCATTAAAAATAATTTAACTAAAAATCGTGAATTTTTACTCTATTTTAATTTGAAAACTATAAAAGTGCATAAAATATTTAACAAATCCAATCAGGAAAGTTATAATCTACCGCAGTAGGTTATGCAAAATCCAATTAGAAAACTATCATCTGCAATAAAATATTTAGCAAAATCCAATTGGAAAACTATAATCTACAATGAAATATTTAGCAAATTCACTTTGCAAACTATAATCTGACAATGAAATATTTAGCAAATTCAATCGGAAAGTTACAAGAATAAAGAAATTTCTAATAGAAATTCAATCGGGAAAGTCACAAGAATAAAAAGTTTCTAATGCAAATCCTAAAAGAAAAACTAAAATATATTTTTCGCCGATAAAATTTCTCTCAAAAGTTGAAATATTTCTTTAATGAAAATATAATTTAATTAAACAAAACATAAAATCTACTTTTATTTTGTGTCAAAAGTTTTCAATGATAAAAATCAATGGTTTTGGCCAGAAAATATTAAAGTTGAATAGATTTAATGAAAGTTGATTAAAACTAATCATATTCGGTTTGTCCGCAGTATATTTTTATCCTTTTAAATTTTTGGAATAGAAAAATAACAACCGCTGATCCGAAAATATTTGGTTTGGGATAAAAAGAAAATGCCCCAGTTGAGGTGATTTTTATTTGCTCTATTTTCTTAGTACGCCTATAGCGAAAAGAACTCTGCGCTTGGAAGGTTTCCTGAAATAAGGGACACGCCGTCTTCCTCCACAGCATCAGTGGGATACATCGTATGGTGGCTGTAGTTTCCTCCTTGATGCGTTCCTCTTCTTCCTCGTTCCATCCCAGTGGGCTGCGATGAAACCGCCTTTTCCTCCAAAACTTTTTGAACTCCTCGTAAGTATCCACTTTTGTAATGTTTTTCGTTTCGGAAGTTAAGCGCGCGCTGGTAGATGTCTTCCTGAATTTTCGTAAGAAGCTGGTGAGATGTAATTTCCACTCCTGCTATCGTCTGGGTCTCTTTGCTCAGCGTATCTCGTCTCGCGATTTCCACCATGCCGTTTTCTAAATCCTTCGGCCCTATGGCTACTCTCACCGGCATGCCTTTCAGCTCGTATTCTGCGAATTTCCAGCCTGGCTTATGCGTAGCGCGGTTTGTCGTACTTTGCAGAAATTCCCAGCGCTTTCAGTTTTTCCACTAATTCCGAGGGCAACTTCATCAATTTGGGCTAATTGTTCTTCGCCTTTGAATATCGGTACGATGATCTACCTGTATCGGTGCAAGTTTCGGAGGCAAAACCAATCAAAATCATCCGAATGCGACATGATAAGCGCCCCCATCAATCGCGTTGATACGCTCATGATGATGCCCAAGCGTATTCTATTTTGCCTTCGCTGTTTGTGAATTTACATCGAATGCTTTGGCGAAGTTTTGACCTAAAAAGTGTGAAGTCCCTGCCTGAAGCGCCTTTCCGTCCTGCATCATCGCTTCTATACAATAGGGTTTCATCTGCTCCTGCAAATCTTTTCGCTTGGAATTTTTATCCGCGAACTACCGGCACCACCATCATCTTCTCAGAGAAGTCAGCATAGACTTCCATCATCTGTTTTGCTTCGGTTTCTCGCTTCTTCCTTGGTGGCGTGAGCAGTGTGCCCTTCCTGCCAAAGGAATTCCGAAGTACGAAAGGAACAGACGCGTTCTCATCTCCCATCGAACCACATTTGCCCATTGGTTTTATAAGTATCGGAAGGTCTCTATAAGACTGAATCCAGTTTTTATAAGTATTCCAAATTATCGCCTCCGAAGTAGGTCTTACGATAGAGTTCTTCTTCCAGCTTCGCTTCTGGACTCTACGATAAGTTTCGCTGGATTTTCTGGGTCTGTTTTCAAACGATAGTGCAGTAACTACAGCACATTCTTTAGCAAATCCCTCTGCGTTTTTCTCTTCAGCTTCGAACAAACTTTTCGGAACGAAAATCGGAAAATAAGCGTTTTTGGTGTCCTGTTTCCTTGAACCTTCTGTCCAGCTCATCTCTCATCTTTTCCCCAAATAGGCGTATCCATACGGCTTGATAACCATACAGCCACGAACACCTAGAGTTCTCCGCGAGGTCTGCTCCTACGATAAGTTCGTTATACCATTTACTATAATCTTCTGCTCTTGAAGTTAATTTTTGCCATAAATATTAAAATATTTTTATTTTACTGATAAAAAAATCATTATTCTGAGATTATGCCTCTAAGAATTTTTGAGTATAATTTTGGTAATGATTTTAGCAAATATAATGTTAACATTAAACCATTTGGTATGAAAAATAATACATTTTCTGATACAATAATCCCTTTTTGTCTCCAAAACAGCCTTGGCTTTGGCAGTGGATTATTTTTGGTTTCTTATGTTATCGAGTCTGGATACACAGAGACAGATAGTATCTATTATGACCCTGCAACGGACAAAATAGAAAGAAAACTAGCATGGCAGGAGCCTAGCCGCCATAATACAGATGAAAGCAATGGTTTTGAGGATGATAATAACCAAACCGGAATTATCGGACAAGCTCAGAAAAACCAACAGCTCCAAAACAAAAATACAACAATAAAAAAACTGGGGCGGAGACAGCCAAAGAATCTCTTCCAGCTCGATTGGGGAACTTATGCAGGAACGCAGAATAATTTCTATTATGACAATTATTCTTCTTGAGGGTTATCCTTATTACAGCAGTTTTTATTCGCCGTATTATTTCGGGTACTATAATTCGTACTTCAGATTACCCTCGCTCTTCAGGATGGGATTAGGTTTCTCGTGGGGAATGAGCCCATGGGTTACAATTATAACTATGTACAACCCTTATTGGAACTATAACTACTGGGGATACAGCCCTTATTACTATAACAATTACTACATAACCCTTATTACTACAATCCATATTACCGATGGTTACTATGATGATTATTATTACAGCCCTCGTTATTATAGAACACCTGTGAGAACTTATAAAAAGAAGCAGCGACCCAGATGAAATCTACAGAGGAAATGATAATAATTCTATCGTAGCAGAACCTACACACTAACAATGGGTGGATTTAATAGAAGCAACAACCAGATGAATAGACCGAATAATGGTTTGACAGACCTTCTGACTGGGGTAATCATAACTCTGATATGGAGCGATACCAACAGCAAAACAGCACACCTCAAAGGAACAGCTCTTCATCGAGTAATGGAGGAAATAATAATTCCAGCAGTGGCAATGGCGGTTTTGGAAGAAGATCTAATTGGTAAAATTTAAAATTATTGTAAAAATGACAAAAGAAAATTTCAATATTAGCAGGTATTTCAGCAAGTGCATTGTTCTTTGCACAGAGATGTTTCTATCATCGAAATACCTCTACAATTTATGACAATATATCTTCCCTAGGAACAGCAAGATATAGCGCAATGGCAGGTTCTAGTAGGGAGCATTGGGGGAGATGCCTCTGTGCTAAATACCAACCCTGCTGGTTTGGGAGTATTCATCACGGATGATATAAGTGCCTCGCTTTCTATCAATTCTAATAAGTCTACAGCTAGTCTGGCAGGAAAAACTACAAGCCAAAACATAAGCAAGGCTAATTTAGGAAATGCTAATGGAGTTTTGTCCTTTCAAACAAAAAGAAAAATAGTGCGTGGAAGTTTGTAAATGTAGGAATTAATTATGTTTCTCAAAGTCTTAATGATAAATTACAATCTCCAGGAAATGCAAATATAACATCAGCTGTACATCAAAGATGACGATATACTTAACCCTATTATAGATTACAACATATTTGAAGGGCATTTGTATGCAAACCATTGGACATCGTTCTAAGCTGAAATTTGGGTATTGGTGGAAATTATGACAACAAAATCTACATAGGAGCCAGCAGTGAATTTCTCCTCTGTAAATATAGAGACAGTATGACGAAGTTAAAGTTTCCTCATTAAATACAGGAAAAACAAAATATTTCTCAGACAAAACACTCCTTACATAGAGGATGCTGATGGGTTTTCGCTATCTCTTGGGAGTAATAGGAAAATTGAGCAACGCTTTTTAGATTAGGGGCTTCCATAGAATCTCCTACATGGCACAGCATAGACAGAGTACAACTTTTATTCAAAAATGGTTTGATTCTCTCTCAGAACAGCTACACAGAAAGCCGCACTTTCAGAACTCCGACTAAATTAACACTGAGTGGGCTTTTATTCCTAATAAACATTTTTGCTTTTAATGTGGATTACAGGTGGATTTAGGTAAGCCCTAATTTCGGTGGCGGTGCGGCGGATGTTCAGCTAAATAATTTCTATGAATCTACATACAAAGCTCAACATGAAGTAAGAATAGGGAGGAGAATACAGAATAAAAATCTTTCCGAATAAAGAGGTGGATACGCCTTTACGTCAGCCCATTCAAAGATCATACAGAAACAATGTTTGACAATAACGCAAATGTAGTAAGTGGAAAAATTGTCCAACTACATCGTAGGGAAAACACAGGTGATTTCAGGAGGGATGGATATGATTTCAAACTATTTCTACATCGATGCTTCTTATCAGTACAGAACTCACGAACATAGCAACCCATTCTTTGCAGGAACTTATGTAAATGAGACAGCAACACCAGCGTAAGGGAACTACGCATAAGTGACACCAGCATCGTTTCTAATGCAAAAAGCCAAAAAGGACTATCTTATCCTTACATTAGGATGGAAGTTTTTAAAATATAAAATAAATAGTCTGCGTTTTTGGCAGGCTATTTTTATAAAATCAAAGGATTTTCTTAAAAAGAAAATCCCTTTTGAGTAGGCTTGGAAGGTAGAGATGTTGGGGTTTATGTTATAATACTGAAAAATATAGAAAAGGATAGTAAAGGGATGTGCTAGAATTCTTGTTTGGATGCTTTTCCATTTGCTTAATTCCTGTTGGTATAGGTGTTTTTACAAGATACAGCAAAAATTAGAATTAGAAGTTCTAAATGAAACAAAGATTAGAATTACAAGATATGGCAAATAAGGAGCAGAAAATCAATGACAATCTATATGAAAAGGTATTAGATGTTGCGAAATGCCAAAGCTTTCTGAGTATATTTTCTTCATAGGAAACAAGTTTTTAGATTTGTTAGGGCTCAATTTAAGAAAGGAAAATGGAATATATACGAAAGGAAAAGCTATACATAATCTAATATTTCCTTTTGAGGAAAAACATCTGATGATATTTTCTTGAAGATCATAACCTATGGAGTTGTTAAGTCTTAACCATGTTGAGCAATAATAATTGGAATACGGCTGTATGCTACGACTTTGAAGAGGTGAAAACTATAATAGACAATCATTTGAAAAGAAAAATTAAAAACAAAAACACAATGCCAGCACCAACAGAAATCAATTTTGGAAGTTACACAAGAAGCACGGAAAGGATAAGAAATTCAACACAGCCGAAGTTTTTGTGGGAAGCAGCGTGTGAATATTTTTCAATGGTGCGACAATAATCCTTTCAAAAATTTGAGAGTAGTCAAAGGCGGTGCATTAGCTTGAGGAACTCTCGTAAAGATACCAACAGCAAGACCCTACACACTACATGGATTGTGCGCGCTTTATTTGGAGAGTGTTAATACTAAGTATTTTAACGACCTCAAAGATGCCTTAAAGGAAAAACCAGATAAAAATTATTCCGAAGTCATTACGCATAGAAACCATCTATTGTCAAAAGTTTGAGGGCTGTTACAGGTAATGCTAATATCATAGCAAAGGGATTTGGGATTAACAGACGAGAAGACCTTACAACAGGAGGAGACAAAATAAACAATATACCATCATCTATCCAAGTAGAAATAATCCTACCAGAGGATGAAGATTAAGTTTTTGTGATTTTTCATTTTATTAATTTTAAGTTTTTAATCGCCTCGCAGAAATGTGAGAGGCTTTTAAAATTAGAAAATATGGACAAAAAGATAAAAATTCAAGGCATCAAAGGTGTTTGCCGAAGTTTGGGGCGCTTTAGGCTGAAAAAGATACCCAACGGGAACACTACACACACTAGTATAAGCTTATCATTGAGGAGGAGCTCGAGGTTCCAAGACTTGGAGTAACTTCAAGTGCTGTATAATTTCCTTGCGAACAATCCCTATTTCCTCGGCAACAGTATTGAGGACACACAGAAGAGTTGCAGGGACATGTGGAGAAAGATTGGAGGGAGTGGCTGAAAGACCCACAGGTAAGGAAGAAACAATTTGAAAAGGGCGAAATAACCATAGAAGAACTGGACGCCTATCTTGAAGAGGCAAAACCTATCAGTATCTTGTGGAGAACAAGACCAATCACACTTGGACTTTTATGTAACAATGGCAACATCTGCGATTTTACAGGATTGGATGATGAAGATGATGCAATGGGGATGACACAAACGATTTGCTGGATAAACAGAGCCGCACAACTTCTCCGGAAGAAGTATATCGGCAACTTGCTCCAGCGTTCAAGGTTATCATCTTTGACTGGAATCCGAAACAAAACCACTGGATTGAGAAAGAGAGCTGAAAGAAACTACCTATGTGAGTTATTCCACCTTTAAGGATAATCCTTTTATCTTACCTGAACAAAGAATGCAGATTTTATCCTACCAGCCGATAAAGGTTCTGCGAGGCTGTAACTTCAACATTCTCAACGAAAACAGCACTAAAACCTACGATTTAGAGGCTAATCCTTTAAATCTTACGCCAAAAACAGATTAAAGAACTCAAACGATGCAGATACAATGAAGATGTAGAGCTCTGCTTCCGAATATCGTTGGCTTGTCTATGGTCTTGGGCAGAAGTCCGAGAAACCGAATAAGATTTATAAGAATTGGAAAGTAATAAGCCTTAACCAATATAACGAAGTCGCAAAGCATGGCTACCGAAAATACTACGGATTAGACTATGGTTTCGCCAATCCTACCACCTACTGTGGAAGTGATGTATGATGGCGACAAATCATTTACATTCGCCCACTACTCTACAAGCCGATGAACCAAATGGAGGGACCACTCGGCGAACATTTTGAAAGTATACAGGGTGTTCCGATTGGTAATGTAACCTTTGTTTGGGCTGATAAGCGCCGATAGAGAACCAGGGAGCGAGATAAGTCTAACCAATGATTTGCGAACATTATACGCAATCAATGCCGTGCCGACTTCCAAGCCTACCTACAAGGCAAGGTTTGATTTTATCAATCAAGCACGAATATACTATGTAGATGATGGCGATTTTTGATAATGAATATCAAAACTACGAATACCGAGATTTATCAACGGACAACCTACTGAAAACCTATTAAAAAGAACGACCACTACATGAACGCCACGGAATACTGCATTTTGGGGAATAAAGGAATATCTTGGGATTATGTTTTTAAGTTAGAGAATGAAAAAGTTGCAGAAATATTTGCATAATACGAATATTCGTATTATATTTGTGTTATTAAATTTAATACATAAAAGTTATGAAACTAACAGAACAGGAAAGGAACTAATCCAAGCGATTAGAAACTTTAAAAAAATCAAAACACAATTATTCAGCACAATTAGAAGAATGGATAATTAGATTATTTTAGAAAAGCTTCTTTATGAAGATTAAACCCAAGCACCGCCCCCTGCGAGTGGTGCTTTTAAAATATATAAAATATGGAAACAATTGCAAGAAAAATCAATCCGTAAAAAGGAAATAGTAAGTGATATAGCTCTTGATATATCTTGGGCAGAGGATTATCAAAAATATTTTTGACCGTTCTCCATCTTGGATTTACCACAAGATAGACGGAATGAGATGGAAACAGCAATACTGGTGGTTTTTCCAGTGAAGAAATGGAACAGTTCAAGGTGCATTATACTGACCTTTCCGAGGCGTATCCGTAAGACTGCCAACCAGTTATAAAGAAAATAGTTTTTAATAACTATTGTTTAAATTTAACACTATGCACCTGCCGATTGTGGTAGGGCTTTTTGTTGATTCAAAGGTATCATCAAAGGTTTTGTCAAATATCTTTCTTCCCATTTTAGAGTTTTTGAGTTTTTCCCTTTTATGGTTAGCTCGTTAGCGCCTTTAACTCATGTTGCAGGGCTTCCGTTCCGAATGGATAGATGCTGTAAGTTTCGCCACCAATATAAACATCTATATCCCCCTGCTCGGTATCTTCTCCCTGTGTGAATGTCCTCGCCTATTCGCCAGCGATTGTAAAGGTTATAAAACTCCTCAAAGGTTACATTCGTGAGCGTTATCTCTATGTTTTTCCGTGCCGAACAGCACACGGCGACCTCCTCAACCTTTCAAGATTGATGTTTTTCATTTTAAAACATCTTTCTCTTTAGCAGGTGTGGGATTTTTATCCGTGTCAGGCTCTACTTCTATTTTGCCGTTGTTCTTGTAGTTGGTTACGATGATATTCTCGCCGTTAGGTTTCTTGGATAATCCACCACCAGAAGAGGAAACCACCTTTTCATCTGGTATTTAGGATTGTGGTAAGATTTACGGCTGTTCGTTTGTTCTTTACTCCCTCAGCTGAAATAAAGCCATCTGTTGCCGTAGCGTTTCTGTTCTTAACCACATCAGTCAGTGTGTGTTCTATCTTGGTAAGGATAGTTCCCTGCTCTATTCCTGCTCGTTTGTCAAGGGTCAGCGTGTGGGACTTGATAGCGAGTATCGTATATTCTCCTACATTTTAGCCCCTCTACGATTTTTATTTTCTCTCCCTACTTTGAAGGCAGGGGTATCCCAAGGCGATTTTGAGGGCTGTAAGTGTCAGCACTCCCCTGGATCCAGTGTACATAATATCAGGATGAGAACCTGTATCTATATAACTTCCCATGTAACAGTGTCTATCAATACAAATCATCATCGTTGTCGTTGGTATTGTCGTTGGTATCATCAATAGGTCTTGGATTTTTATACTCATCGATGATAAAGCCAGTGGTTTTGTCAAGTTTTCTTCTTTACGGACTTTATCGGTGTGGAACACTCCATTTTCGTGTTGAAGTTGAAAATATCCCCTTTCTTCTTGGTAGAATATTTCTTTTGTACCGAATATCAGGTTGTTGTGAGCTTATATCCTTGTCGTTTCTATGGTCAAATTCTCTTGAACAAAATCTTTACCTGTAAGGTCGTAAAGCCTGAGACATCCTTAAAGAAGTAGTCTATATCCTCTACTATCAGTTTATTTTTCTATAACATCAAAAGCCAAGGGCTAATAGTGGTGCTGCTCCCTCGTAGAGATGGCTGATTTGAACGAGGTGTTTATCTTCTCCTCGCCTAAAAAGATATTCGCCACGCCACGCAGGAAAAGACCCTGTGGCTACATATTGATTGGCGTATTTCCCTCCATCTGAAAAGAATGTTTGAAACCAATCTTATTTGTCCATCAGAATAATTTTCTGCTACTTTGTCTATCGCATCAAAAAGGCTTACCACTCTGGACTTCCTGCCGAGTTTATCGATGCTGGAGAGATATTTTAAAAGAGCTGGTATGCGATGCTTTGCCTGTAATAATAAACTCTTTGTTTCTTATATCACTATGTGGCATGATACCTATCTTTTACTGTAGCTGTTTGCAGGTAAATCACCTATTGCCCATCCTTCATTGACAATGTTCATTTCTGAATAGTTGCCTATATCCGTGTCTCTGCTGGATTTTAAAAACATCGTATTTGAGCCGTGTGGGTTTCTATCAATGAAAGCAATACTAAAAGAAAAAGGAAACATAGTTTTTCTCTGTCAACCTTTATCATCCCCGTTATATAGCGGATCATATCCTTTTTGAGGCTGTAAGACCTTGCTTTTGAAATGCAGATTAGGAAATTGAAAACACTACATTAGAAGTTCGTTCCTTGAATGAAATAGAGTGTTCCCGACCCCGCCCTAGGGTGGTTCTTTCTCTATCCATAGAAGACAACGACCGATATGCTATTTCGTGAGGCTTCGGCAATGGTATAGTGATTGTTTTCAGGTTGTAGCAATCCAGAAGCATCTGGTTTCCATCCTGCTTTTATTTCTCTTTCAATAAAGGATTTAAGGACTTCTGCTTTTAGCATTCTATCAGCATAGTTGTCCTCTTTCGCTAAACCTTTATAAAAACTTCTTAATAATTTTACCAGCGGAATAGATATATACATACCATTTCTCAGAAAGGTCTGCTGGTGCGTGTATTTTTACTTCGTAACTCATTATCCTTTTTTGTTTTTGTTTGGGAGGTCGGATAATGAAAAAACACTATTTTTTACTACTTTTTAGTAAAAACCCGTAAAATATTTATTCTAAATACTTTACGGGTTTTTGAGTGAACTTTATGAAGTTCTGCAGAAACAATCAATGAAAAATATTGTTGAGGGAAAATCCAGTTCTTCAATCTCATAACATTGATAGTAAATATCGTTATGATAAATTGAACAAGAGTTTAAATAACCAAAAGATTCATATTATATTCGTTTAATGAAGCGCAATGTAATGGGGATTTGATTGATAAAGATTGGTTAAGTGATTTGATAATAAAATGTTTTAATAGACCTATAAATTTAGAAAAGGATGATAGAGTATTTTTGTGCCTTATGCTAGAAAAATATATAGAACAAGCAACAAAAATCCGCAAAAAGACTAATAAACCTGCTATCTGCTGATACTATTAAAAGCATATAAAAAAGCAACACTGACTAAACTTTTTAGAATTTTAGAAAAAAATATTCTGGTAAAAAGATTAAATATAGAGATTTAAATCTCGAATTTTTCATAAAAGAGTTTCTACACTTTTTACATAAAGTTCAAAATCTGAGTTAAAGACAACAGGAAACTATATTAAAAATATAAAAACTTTTTGCACGACAAGCCAAGTTTGAAGGTTTCCCTGTACACGATGAAATTAATCATCCAGAATTTTTCTAAACAGATGAGTAAAACAAAAGGCTATATATTTGACAGAGGGAGGAAATAGATAGAATTTTTATCACGATTTTTCTCATAATAAAAAGTTGAGACAAAAGCTAGAGATTTATTAATTATTGGACTTTGGACAGGTCAGAGAATAGGAGATTTTATATATAAATGCCACCAATATTAAAAATGGTTTTTATAGAGATTACTGCTAATAAAACAGGGGTTGATGTTGTAATACCTATTCATCATCAGATTGAGCAAATTCTAAAGAAATGGAATAATGATTTTTCCTCCTGCACTTTCAGACCAAAAATTTAATGAATATATAAAAGAAATGAGGTAGAGAAGTTGGGCTTACGAGATTGTAAAGTGGAGCAAAAATGAGATCCAGAAACAAAAAGGAAGGAAAGGCGAATATCAAAGTACAGATTAATGTCATCACATATTTGTCGTAGGGGTTTTTGCAACCAATCATTATGGAGCTCCCCTCTTACCATAATGGCAATTACTGGACATCAATCAGAAAAATGTTTTTAATTATATACAAACCACACCGAAAGAATATGCAGAAGAAATGAAAACTTCTCAGGCTTAAGAGAGCAAAGAAAATAATTTAGAAGAGGTAAAAATTAAAAATAGTAAAATGATAGGAGTATTTCTTAGAAAATTTACAGATAAATATTTCTGTAGTAATAATAGTGATGGAATAGTTACGGTGAAGAAGACAATGAAAACTATTCTTATAATAATTTTTAGGATGTTCTATAATGACCTTAGAATATTATATCAATATGATTAATAATAGCTAATGCAGTCAGTAAAAAGGCTATTTGTTTTGATGCTATTCAATCATTTTATACTTATCAAGATATTTTTTGGTGTTTATTGTATGATAGAATAGAGGTTGTTAATGAATGTGAATACCACACTAAATATTTTTCAAAATCAGGAGTATTTATACTCTAAATTAGATAGAGTTAAATATTGTTGATAAAGGCTCTACTTACCCTACTATTTTCAAATCCGATTTATACTTGAGAAAAATTTAAATCAATTTTTGAATAATTTAAATGCTTTTTGATAAAGAAGGAAAAACCTATAAAAAGGGGATTTATATGCAAAAGCAAATGCGATTTTTGAGTTTGAAAAGATTAGAAGAAAAGAATTTTTCATAAGAAGATAATGATGTCCAATATTACAATTAAAGAATTTGTTGAATTTTTGAACTTAGAATTTAACTTAGGTATAAAATACCACCCAAATTACAAACTATCTTCTGAGGGAAAAGCACGAAACAGCAGTGAAAAGATTTTACTGAATTTCATTTGATTTAATTTTTCTTCCCGTATAAATCCAGTATAAAATAAATTTTATCCGTAGAAATTATTGTCAATCTTTTCGCAACAAAATAAGATTGACAATGAATAATATATTACTCAGCTCACAACATTACTCCAGAAGAATTCAAAAGAGGAAATTCTTAATGGTGTTTCTCAACTTCTATCTGAATTTTCAAAGAATTTAGGACTTTTATGCCAGAACACATTTCTCACTCGTAAGCTGAGTTAACTGAATATGTTTGAACTATATCATTACCAACTTTACGAAAATGTGTAAAAGAGGACTATTCCAGAAACCTCTATTGATGGCAGGGTTGTCTATAATTTGGCGAGAGGTCAAGGAGGCATTGAAAAAGAATAATTTACAGGACTAAAAATCTCCACCTATGATTGATAGTATTCAATATAAAATGGAAAACATACTACTATTCCTATTGGGTGATTGAGAGGGCAGTGTCGGAGAAAACTAAACCACTTGAAGATATACATTTATCTAAAATGTATATCTAGTAGTCATTACATATCAATTCAGAAAGTAAAAAGCTTGGGCAAAAGGAAATAGGTATAACCACCAAAACATTAGAAAACTGCCTTCAATGGCTATTAAAAATCGTTGGCTTAACTAAATTCAAAGCGAAGTTCTTTGAGGGTAGTTTCTTACAAGCAATTAAAAGAAAGTATAAAGATAAATTTCAAACAGGAGTAGTTTTTGACAGAAGAATTTTAATGATTTCAGAGCGTTTTGTAATGGAGCATTGATAATGTTTTGCATAAATTATAAAAGTTTTTGGATAAGGAAAAGCGAAGTGCCGATAGCTAATAATGGAGTTGTCAGTATGAGTACTCATTTCTTATCCTAAAACATATTACAACTGCCCGTAAGGTTTCTTACAAAATTTTATAAAATTTCTACTACGGCTCATAATATGAAAACAGATGCGGAAAGGCGGGATTTATCAAAGTGAAAAATGGAGAAACCGTGTATCTTACTTGTCCCAATGGACAACCTATTACAAGAGAAGTAGTAAAAATATCTATGCAGAATACGATAAAGCTCATATTGTAATCACAAGAAAAGGAGTAGGAATAAAAACTGCTGATTTAATCAAAGGAAATATCCATTTGAAGAGAAAAGATGTTAGAAAAATATGAACAGTAATAATGGGGGATGTAGGGCTAAAGACTCAAAACCTCCTGTTCTACCCCTATTTTTTCAGTAATAGATTAGAAAAATAGTAGAAAGTATTAGAAAAAGGTTAGAGATTGATAGAAAAGATTGTAGAGGGTTTGGTAGGTGTTATAAAAATTCTCTAAAAACCTCATCAAAAATTTTGTTATACCCTAAAATTTTTAGTATCTTTAAGGCATGAAGATACTGATTTTAGAGATAATTACTGCAATTTTTGAACAGTTTTAGAAATGGAAATCATATAGGGTTATGCACCTATCACACTATCAGTTGTGTAGGAAGAATTCTACTCCAAAGACAAAAGATATTTCCGGTAGAAACTGAGCAATTAAGAGGTTTAAAGTATTTTTAGAATGTTTGAAAATCAGAGGCAAAAGATTTTTAAAAAGCTTGTTATATGCTTTACCAAAAAGATTAGAGAAAAAGGGCAGAAAAATCTTACAGGAAATTACAGAGCTCTGTCAAAGAATAACACTCAAAAAGCCGTTATTTTAGAGGCTATGGAAAGGAGGAAGAGTTTTTGTTATCAGCATATTTACTGAATTTTCTGCTTGAAAATTTGCCTCAAAATCCATTAAAAAGGAAAAAGGAATTGATTATCAGAAACAGAAAGAATATTGGGAAAAGGATATTTGTATCAATCCAGAGGCATTTTTGAATTGAGTAATGAGGAAGTAGGGTGACACACTGGAAAAATGCAGTGGCGATTTGCGAAAACAATGCAGGAAAATCCGCATTTTTATACGCTTACGCCGTGAGTTTTTCAGAGGAAAACGAGGGTGAAAATATGTTTTTTGAAGTTAGTTCATCATATCAGATATTTTTTGAGAGTTGGAGGAATTTGAAGGGGTGATTTATAGAGTTTGGACTTATAAATCGTTATCTTACTGGACAATGCCCTGCGATTTCCTAAATGAAGATTGCGACCTCATCAACAAAAGATACAATGATAAATCAGAGGAAGTTATACAAATTAGACACTTTTTGGAAAAATAATTAAGTTTAATATGAATGAAATACAAATTTTTGATTTAGAGAACAATTACACCGAAAGATTTTTAACAGAAGAAATATTACACCAATCCTCAACTCAGTTTTAAGCAAATCCGTATGCTTATGGCTCTAAAACATAGTTTTGGTATTGTGAGACCAGCCTCCAAAAATGGCAAAAGTGGGAGATCTACACATTATCATTGGCTCAAAACCTGCAGAAAAATATAAAAGAAAGTTATGGGAATATTTTAGAGTTTCTGGGTGATTTGTCAGAGGCAAGTCTGCTCAATCTGAGTTGCAATGGGAAATGCTTCCTCTACAGTTTCTACCTTTTCTACAAAAGGAAAAACACAGAGGCTATACAATCCCTAAAAACATTACAAAGAGGCATAAACGAGCGTTTAAGAAACATTACAAATCAATATTTGAAGTTTAAACTTCTCATTAAATTTAATAAAAATGAACAGATACATTGCTTATTACCGAGTTTCTACCCAAAAAGCAAGGAAATTCTGGATTAGGATTGGAAGCTCAAAAACGATGGTAAAGCATCACCTAAAACCGATGATATTTTGCTGGAAGAATACGAGGAAGTAGAAAGTGGCAAAAACAACAACCGCCCACAACTCCAAAAAGCTATAGAACATTGCAAAAATATGGGTGCGATATTACTTATCGCCAAACTAGATAGACTCAGCCGTAACGCTGGGTTTATCTTTTTATTGAAGGATAACCAAGTAAACTTCAAGTGTTGTGATATGCCAGAGGCGAACTCCTTAACCATCGGAATAATGGCGGTTTTAGCACAAGAAGAAAGAGAATTGATAAGCAAAGAACGATAGCTGCATTGGAGGAATTAAGAAATAAAAGGTAAAAAGTTGAGGCAATCCGAAAAAAACCTCACCTATGAGCTCAAAAGCAAGGAGCTGAAGCAATGAAAAAAACAAGGCTCTTAACAATGAAAAATAACCACAAGGCTACAGCTCTGATTGTTTCCCTCCGAGAGACTGGAAAAATCTTATGCTAAAATAGCACAACAACTCAATGATAATGGTTTCAAAACCAGTAGAGGTTATAATTTTTCTGCCTCTCAAGTGCTGATACTTTATGATAGATGTATGTTAATTCTTTGTGCAAAAGTGATTTTTATCTCTTTATTTTTGTGCTTAATTTTTATCGTAAATATTAAGCGTTAGCTATTAGTGATACCAGAAAATCGCCAGTTTTTCATATACATTTCACACACCAGCTAACAGTATGAACCGCTTGCGCCATAGTGCGTGGGTTGTTCTTACTTGGTGTGTGGGTTCTAACGAGCCTCTGGTATCAGGGTAGGGATTCAGTCCCACGCTTTCTATTTGAATCAATATCTAATTAAAAATCAAGTTAAACCTCTCTTGGGACTGGGGAAATAAAATTATTTTTCTATTATGAAAAGAGAACACTTAGTGAAAGTGAAGTATGCTGCAGAGGGGTATATTTATCTTTACAGCATTGGGACTTATTATGGAAGGCTCCATTATAGCAGGAGCTTTAGCGTTGGTATTAGGCTTATTTCTTTTGCCTCCCTATTTTTAAAAGATTGCGGAAAAAAATTGCCAATTTTAGAAAGCAATAAGTTCTTGAGGTATGGAGTTTATGTTGTTTTGTTTTTCTCAATGGCTGGATTTATGCCAAAAAGCAGAAACCTAAAAATACAAATGCAGAGAAAAATGTAGTAGAGGAAAAACCACAATCTCAACAAGAAAAATACCTGAGCCTACAATTTTTATAAAAATTATTTATGAAAGATTTATTAGGATAGATGGAGCCCCAAGTTATTTTGTTCTACTTGATAAAGTGGATATTTCTAATGAAAAGTTTATAGCTTGAAATTAGAGGTGTAATTAACAAAATTACAACAGAAAAAGGATAAATATTGAATTTTTTTAGATGATAAAAACCTACTTGATTTGATGCATAAAAAGCCATTATGGAGCAAATACTTTAGGAAAAAGAGCATTGACAGCAAAGAAAAAGAAAAAAATTGGCAGAGACATAATATTGCTTCTTTTTAGTGGAGAATTAGCTAATATGCCATATACTATATACCTTGTCGTTTTCCCTTCTGCTTTCATGGACACTCAGAGATTGGTAAATATGTAAAATCAGAAGAATTTAATCCAAATAAGATTACATACACAATCAAAAATGAAAAACTACTAAAAAAGGAAATAACTCAAAATACGGAGAAAAAGGATAAAGAAAAAGAATTAGCATATAAAAGAAAAATTTTTGAAAGATTGCTTTACAAATGGTACTCACACCAAGTTAAGAATTTATATCAGAACTATTAAGGCTGATGGAGTAAAATATGAACATATTGATACATCTACTGATATGAAAAGAAGACTATGCGATTGTAACTACTCATTTCAGTTTAACCAATAAGCTTAGGGGTAAGAAATGATTACAAGCTAAAAAGCCAAAGTAAGTTACGATAATTGCGAAGTCATAGAAATATTAAAATAAAATATAATCCTCCCTAATAGTTAGGGAGGATTTTTCATACTCTAAAAGAATTATTTTTAATGAAAAATATTGTCATTAAAATCAAATTTTTTTAATTTTTATGATAAAGTCTTTATTTTTAGTCATAAAAAAATTATACAATAGATAGACATAGATTATTTATATATTTGTACCATATTCCAAATTAAAAATTATGTATCTATCAAACATAAAAACTTTGGAACTTTAGGAAGTATGCAATGATACTTTTAATATTGAGGAACCTAATTTAGACCCTGAATTTCACAGAAGGGCTTAATGCTATACTGAGTGAAAAACGATTCAGGGAAAACAGCTATTATTGATGCTATAAAAAAATAGTATTAAAGACCCATAGCTATGAGTATATCAAGATTGAAGCAGACGATTTCTATAACAACTCTGATAGACTTAGGATAGAATTAAAGTTTAAAGGACTTTTGGATGAAGAAGCTAAGAATTTTTACAGAATGGCTACACTTGGGAAGGACAAGGAGAAGAATCAACTCCTATTCTGAGAGTTTTTATGATGTAAGAAGAAAAAGATTACAAAATACTTCCTTCAGAGTAAAAGCAGGTGCGGACACAGAAGGATATTCATTAACAGCTGAAGCACGAGGTATCTAAAAGCTACTTATTTAAGACCTTTACGAGATGCTGAGAATGAATTAATCTCAAAAAGAAACTCAAGGCTTTCTCAAATATTATTGGGAGACGATATTTTTCAAGGAGAAAGATATATCTCATCCCTCTTGTTGAAGAATTTAAAAATATAAATAGTTCTATAGAGGATTACTTTAAAGAGGGTGTAGAAAGGAGCTGATATAAAGAAAAATAGATTCTTATATTAAAGGGTTTTTATGGAGAAGAAAAGGAATCACTATTTGAAGCATCAAAAATGATATAAAAAGTATTCTTGAAAAATTAAGTTTGTCTTTTAAATGGTCAAAAGAATGTTGGCTTAGGAACTTTGAATAGGCTATTTATGGCAGCTGAATTGCTTCATTTGAATAAAGAAAATTGGGAAGGATTGAGATTAGGGTTTAATAGAAGAATTGGAGCTACATCTTCATCCACAAGCTCAAATGCAAGTGATAGAAACTTTGCAAAAACAGGATGAGGTACAACTTATTATTACTACACATAGTCCAAATTTAGCATCAAAAATCAAACTTAAGAATCTCATTATTTGTAACGGAAATAATGCCTTCCCTATGGGGAAAAGACTATACAAAATTAAATGAGGATAGTTATGTGTTTTTAGAAAAATTTCTTGATGTAACCAAGTCTAATTTATTTTTGCTAAGGGAGTTATTTTAGTAGAAGGCTGGGCTGAAGAAATTTTAATTCCAAGTTTAGCTAAGGCTATTGGAATTGATTTAACAGCAAAAGGAGTTTCTGTTGTTAATATTGGTAATGTAAGGGTTTGACCATTATTCTAAAAATATTTCTGAGGAAAGATGGATGTTCTCCTATGAAAATTCCTGTAGCTGTAGTAACAGATTGTGATGTGAGGGAGTATGAAGTGAATGGCAATGAATATCAAAAGGAATGATATAGATAGTGAAAGAAAACAAAATAAGAGAAATAGAATCAAAATCTTCTCAAAATGTAAATTATTTTGTAGCTCCTCATTGGACATTAGAGTATAGTTTATTCTTATCTCAGAGTTTAACAGACAAATTTCAAGAAATCGTAAAAATCAATTCATAAAGAAATTGATGAAGAAGTTGATTTTTGAAGAAGGATTACTAAAGGAAACTTATAATACAAACATTAAATAAAACAAGAATAGCTTATGAATTAGCTAATTACCTTGATAGTTTGAACAATGATATTCCTATATCTGAAGAAGATACTATATGTTATCTAAAAGCTATTGAATATGGCAGGCAATTGATATTACAGAGAATGATATAGAGTATGCCGAAAAATACTTTTGGCAGAAGGACAACACTTTGATGATGAAAGAAGAGCTTTTATCAAAAATCTTAAAATAATTGATTTACAAGCAGTGCCTGGCAGTGGAAAACTACAGCTTTGTTAGCTAAATTATTAATTTTAGGAGCGTAAATTACCTTTCGCTGATAACTCAGGAATTTTTAGTTTTATCTCATACTAATGTCAGCTATTGATGAAATAAGGCATAAGATAGAATTATTTTTCGCCTAAATTGTTAGATACCCTAATTTTTTATTGGTACAATTCAAAGTTTTTGTTGATGAATTCTTAGCTATTCCATATTATACAACAATTTGTAGAAGAAACCTGTTAGGATTGATAATGAGGGTTTATGATGAAGTTATGAGAATATAGTAAGCTTGAGTATAAAGCTAAATGTTGGATAGAAAAGGAAGAATGACCCTGAAAATCTATTTGAAAAATTTGCGCTTTGATATTGATTCTAATTTAGTTGATAAAAATAAATGGAGAAGTTATTTTAAAAAGTAAAAATAGAAGTACAACATATACTGAGATTATGAAAAATAAAAAGAAATGTATTAGAAAAAGGGATTTTACATTTTGATGACGCTTATTTTTGGCTAATAGATATTTACAAAAATATCACAGATTAAGAACATTATCCAACAACGTTTTTCGTATGTATTTGTAGATGAAATGCAAGATATGGAGACACATCAATATGATTTATTAGAGAGCTATTTTATAATGATGGAAATAGCACATCAGTATTTCAGAGGATAGGAGATAAAAAATCAATCTATATATAGTAGTGTAAAGAGTTGATTGTATTTGGAAGACAGACAAGAAGTCTTATCTTTAACAAAAAGCTATAGGCTAGCTCTTATATAGCAAAATGTAGTTAAAAACTTCTGCTCTTTACCGAGAACAAGGATTTAAAATAGAAGGAATAAATCAATCCGATATAAAACCTCATATTATCTTATATAAAGATAACCAAATTCAAGAATGTCATACCTTATTTTGCTATGTTGGTAAAAGATTTAAAAGATAAAGGAAGGTTAAGCTAATTATGACAAAGGAATAAATGTTGTTTCTTGGAATACAGTTTGGGAAGAAAATGTTCAAGATGTAAAAGAAAGGTTCAGCTTAATAGATTATTATAATCAGTATAGGAAAGAAGAGAATAAATCTAAACAAAGATTATATTTCTTTTAAAAAGACTATCTTTTTATTCTATGATAAAACTAAAAAGTAGCTTTTGCTTCTTTAAGAAGAATATTCTAAATGCTTTTTCTAAGAATACTTCGTATTGAAGATATAGGTCTCTTTACCAAAAGAACTTTGTTAAATCAATTAAAAGAAAAGAGTTCTGATTTATACAATGATATTAAACTTAATGTCTACAAATGGGTATTAAAAATAATTATAGAAGATAAGTTAGACGAAGCATTAGAAGATATAAGGAGCTATATTCCTCAGTTTGTAGAGAAGGTTTTTTAATAAACAAATTAATCTAAGTACAGAATTTATAAATAATGATAGTACTCTCTCTTTTGAAAACAATTCGTATTAAAGAAGAGTTTAACCATTATAAATATGAAGATATAGAAAATAGAGATAGGAAGTGTACATTCTGTAAAAGGACAAACTCATTGTGCTACATTATATTTAGAATCATATTTTCAATAAATCTTACATGAATCTAAAAAGGTTAAAAAGACGCCTTTTTAGGTCATTCTATACAGAGTTCAGACGAAGTTTTTACAGTCTTTGAAAAATGGTTTATGTAGAGTTTTCGAGACCTGCAAATCTACTTTGTGTAGCTATTCATAAAGATAGATTCACTCAATATCTATCTCAAATAAATAAAGATATTTGGGAGATTGTAGATTGTGGTTAAAAAGTTTGTTAGATTTATTAATAATTTTTCAAATAAAAATAACATTCTACTAATATTTCGTCCCAAATTTTTCATATATTTGGGACGAAATTTTTCATATGAGACCCAAAATAGAAGAACATATTGCCGAAAAATCAGTTCCTTTGAGGAGGGAATGGTATTTTTTATTGATGATTTTTGGATTTAGGTAGTTCAGAAAGCGTCAAAAAGCTCTCTATCGGTTTAGAAACCAAAGGCAAAATAAAACGCCTTTTCTCACGGAATTTACTACAAGCCAAAAATTCAGTAAAATTGTTGGAGAATTACTGCCATCTGTGGAAGAAATAGCCCAAGCTATCGCTCGGAGAGATAAAGCAAGGATTATACCTACAGGCATTTATGCAGAGAATATTCTCGGATTGACTACCCAAGTGCCGATGAAATTGGTCTTCCTTACCGATGGAGCTTCACGAGTAGTCAAAATTGATAATAAAACTATTCAATTCAAAAACCTCTGTTCCGAAAAAAATCTTTCTACCAAAGGCAAAAATTTCTACTTTGGTAATCCAAGCTTTGAAAAATATTAAAAAGGAAAATGTGAATGAAACGATTATCAACAAATTGAAAAACATTTTAAAAATGAGAGCAAGGAAAAATATTTTTGCATGATGCCAAACTTGCTCCAGAATGGATACGAAAAATAATGTTAAAATCTATTGAAAATGAATAATTGGTTTTCTTTTACTGATAACGAGAAATACAAGTTATTCGTTATACCGCCGATAAAATGGGCTTTTCTGATGTAGTAATTGGAGAAAGACTGGTGGGTTTTGTATGGTGCTTCGGGCTGTTTTTCAATCCAAATATCGTGAGCATATTGTGTTCAAGGGTGGGACATCACTCAGCAAGGCTTATAACATTATTGAACGATTTTCAGAAGATGTAGATTTGATTATTGACCGATATTTTTCTCGGTTTTTGAAGATGCAACTTCTAAGACTCAAATCAAAAATTAAGAAAAATGCTGGAACATTCGTTATCAATGATTTCCGAAAAAGAATTGATTTTTTGCAATTACAAAATTTAGGATTTTTCGGATAAAACTTTCAGTATTGAATACAATGAAAATGTAGACGACACGAGCGACCCTAATCAGCTGGAATTGTATTATCATTCAGTAGTTCCAAGCAAAAATCATATTCAGAAGAAAAATCGTTATTGAAATGGGAGCAAGAGCTTTATCTGAACCCTCAGAAATACGAGAAAAATAAACTCTTATATAGACCAAAATTTTTAAAGATAGAGATTTTACTTTTTACTGATTTTTGAGGTAAAATGTAATCGTTCCAACTAAAACTTTTTGGAGAAAATTTTTCTACTGCACGAAGAATTTACAAAACCCACCGAAAAATCCGTTTTTGATAAACTCAGTGAGGCATTTATACGATTTGGAAAAGATAACGCACACAGCATACGCATGAAAAATGCTCTAAACGATAATGAGCTGTTCCAAACTATTGCAGATTTTAGAAAATTAATGAATAATGTAAAGGGAATTTCTTTTTGAAAACCATGAGAAAAGGTAAAATCAATATCATTCCTCCTGATGAGGTTTTACACAAATGGGAAAATGATTACAAACTAATGCAACAGAACATGATTGTAGGAGATAGTTTATCATTTTCAGAATTGATAGAGAAAATGAAAGACTTGCAAAATAAGATAAATGGGAATACATAAGGTGTTCCCATTTTGATAAAAAGGGAAAGTAATGTTATTTAAATTATAAGCTATCAAAAAAATATTGTGGGGGAAAAAGCGGGGAAAATCTATAAACAAAAACCACTAACAAATTGATTTTTCAATCTATTAGTGGCTGAATTTGTGAACACTGGAAGGAGTCGAACCCTCAACCTCCAGAGCCGTAATCTGGCGCTCTATCCAATTGAGCTACGCGTCCTTAATTTTAGTTTTGCAAATATAATACTTTTTACTTTCTTTGAAGAATGAAAGCATATTAAAAATTATTGCTTCTTCTTGTTTTCTTTTTCCTGTCAAAAGAATAAAGACCAAGAAAAACCAGCAGCTGGACACAGATAACTCCGAAACTATTTTTCAAGAGAGGGGCAGAAATTCCACATAAAATCAGGGGGAGCACGAATGTTCTTTTCCCAAAGAGAGACTTCCTTTCAAAAAGTAGTAGTACTGACCACCAGCCAACTCGGATACATCTCAGCACTCAGGGAGGAAGAGCGGATTTCTGGAATAGCCGGCGCCCAATATGTATATTCGAAAAAAATAAGAAATCTAATCAAAGTAAATAAAAATACAAACCATAGGAACAGACCAAAAAGTATAATCTTGAAAAATCCTCTCATTAAAGGCGGATGCCGTTCTTACGAATTACATGCCGAACCTCGCCGATACTTACGAAATATTCAGGAAAAACGGTATCAATGTAATATTTTTAGACGAATATTTAGAAGAAAAAACCTTTGGAAAAAGACCGCCTACATCAAATTATTTGGAAAACTTTTTCGGCGTTGAAGACAAAGCAGAAAAATCTATCAGGAAATAGAAACTAATTATTTAACCTTAAAAATCAAGCAGCTAAGGCAGGAAATTCGCCAGCAGTTCTTTTCAGGGGAAATGTTCGGAAATCATTGGTTTTTAGCCGGAGGAAAGACTTTTGCTGCACAATATTTCAAGGATGCAGGAGCGGACTATATCCTGAAAAATAATCAAGACGAAAAATCCATATCCATGAGTTTTTGAGAAATTTTTCTCAAAATCCCAGTCCGCTCAGCATTGGGTAAATCTCAGCAACTACACCACGAAGAAAGAACTCTTGAATAAAAACCCTGCGTATGGAAAACTCCGCGTTTTTTTCGTGAAGGAAAATTTTCGCGATGAATAACCGCCAAAAAGGAGACGCCAATGATTATTTTTGAAAGCGGAGCTGTCCGCACGGATTTAGTTCTCAGGGGATTATATTAAAAATCTTCCATCCGGAATTTTTTTCCCAAATGACACTCTTGTATATATGAAGGAATTAAAATAATTTAAAAAAATAATCATATCTTTAATTTTAATAAAAATACTCAACTATGAAACGAATATATTGCGCATTCTTCCTGTTTTTGTTTTGTTCTGCTTTTTAGCTCAGAAAATTTCGGGGAAATTAGACAAGGAAGTCCGCGAACTCCTATCCTCGCCGGAAATGTATGCCGCCAACTTGTCTTTCTATGTTTCGGATGAACAGGGCAATTTTATTTTATGAATATAACGGCAACAAAGGGGCTTTCTACTGCCAGTACGCAGAAAATCTTTACCGCAGCAGCCGCGCTGGATATTCTTGGTGAAAACTTCCGCTACAAGACAAAAAGTCTCTCATTCAGGAAAAAAATAAACGATGGAAATCTTGAAGGAGACCTATTCCTGATGTCGGAAGGCGACCCTACACTTGGGAGCTGGCGTTATTCTGGATACAAGCCGGAAGATTTTAGAATGAAGTTTATTCAAGCCGTAAAAAGCGCAGGAATCAAGAAGATTTCCGGAGATTTAATTATAGATGATTCTTATTTTTGATTTTTCAGAATATTCCTGGCGGATGGCCTTGGAACGACATTGGAAACTACTACGGAGCCGGAACATGGGGCGTAAATTGGCGCGAAAACCAATTCGACATGAATATTCAAGGAGGCAGCTCACTGGGAAGCCCTACAAGAATAATAAACTTTTTCTCATCAATTACAAGGCGTAAAATGGGTGAATGGGACGCATTCGGCAGGAAAAACTCAGGCGATAAAAGCATCATCTACACAGCGCCGCATTCGGAGGTTGCCTACATAAATGGAACTCTTCCGATGGGAAAAACTTCCACCGTTTCTGGTTCTGTACCAAAATCCGCCGAAGCAGCTCGCCGCGGAAATAAAACAATGGTTTCAGAAAGCGGGATAGAATTCAACGGAAATACGCTCACCGCATCACAAGAATTGATAGAAAAAGGCGAATATACGCCGCGCAAAGGGAATATCATCTTAGAATACTGAATCTCCGGAAATGCGACAAATAATCTACTGGTTCATGAAAAGCGTAAAATCTTTATGGAGAAACCCTCCTGAAAACCATAGGAAAGTAAAAACGAGAATACTTCCTATTCTTCTGGAATAAAAAGCCCTACAAGATTTCTGGAAGGAAAAAGGTATCAGAACCGCGATGATAAACTTTGCGGATGGCAGCGGACTCTCACCGCAGAACTATGCATCGGCCAGAGCGGAAGTTCAGGCTTTAATCTGGGCAAGAAAACAAGAATGGTTCCCTGTCTTTGAAGAATCTTTTCCCATCCTACAACGGAATGAAAATAAAAAGCGGAACGATAAAAAGATGCCAAAGCATATGCCGGATACCACACCGCAAAAGACAGGAGAAAAGGTATGTTTTTGCCGTTATTGTAAATAATTACCACGGAAAGAATGTTAATGAAAAATTATTTAAATTGCTCAATATTCTAAAATAAAACTTAGAAATGAAGTATTTTTCCGTCTTATACACGCTGGGCGATTTTTATGTTTGTTACTTTGGCTGTAGTTTCGTTGGCTGTAGCTTCTACTTATCTTATTAGAAGGCTTCAAAAACAGGAAATAGACAGAGTAGAAGTAATCGCTACTGCAATGAAATTCATGCAGGACGAGCAAAACTAACGACCCAAAAACACTAGAACTCATCCTTACCATCATGAAGGATAATAATTCTATTCCCATTATTCTGACCGACCAAGAAGGAAATCCTATCTTAGCGGAGGCACTTATAGAAACATCCCCAGCGAAGCCTTAGAAAACCCTGAAAAAAATTAAAAGGCTTTTAATCAAAAATGGGAAATACCTATCAACCGTTTTTAGTAAAAATGCCCAATGGGAAGAACCAGTATATTTATTATTCCAATTCCTGCTGCTGGACAAACTGGACTATTACCCTTTGGTTTTTAGCTGTATTTATAAGCGGTTATCTGCTAGTCTGCTTTTTGGTTTTTCAGAACGATGAGGGAAAAATGATGAGCATTTTTCTCTGGGCTGGTTTAGCAAAAAGAAACTGCCCACCAGATAGGAACGCCGCTATCCTCCATGATGGGTTGGGTAGAAATCATGAAAATGGAAAAATCCCAGCAGCGAAGGGGGAAAAGAACTGGAAAAAGATGTAAACAGGCTGGTTGTAATCTCGGAGCGGTTTTTCCAAAATAGGTTCTACACCAGAGCTGAACGATTTAAACTTGAAAGAAACCATTCAGTATAATTTTGATTATTTAAAACCGAGAATTTCCTCAAAAGTGGATTTTAAATTCAACGCACCTGAGGAGCCGGTTTTAGTTCCGCACAGCAAAAATTTTTGATGAGCTGGGTAATAGAAAATATGGTAAAAAACGCTGTAGATGCCATGAAAGGTGAAGGCAAATTAGAAATCAACCTGTATGAAAAATGACAAACATGTTTTCATTGATTTCAAAGACAATGGCTGTGGGATGACTAATACTCAAATGAAGAATGTTTTCAGGCCTGGTTTTTCTACAAAAAAAGAGGCTGGGGACTGGGACTTTCCTAGCAAAGCGGGTGATTAATGAATATCATGGCGGAGATATAAAAATAGCTTCCTCTGAAGTCGGAAAAGGAACGATTTTTCAGAGTGATTTTATAGAAAAATTTATTTCTTTTTCCCGAATTCTTTTCCCATTCTTCAGCAGCCTCTGACAGGGTCTGGTAGAACTCCTCCCGTATTTTTCGGATGAGTGGTTTTTCAAGAATTGATAGACTTTTACGCCTAATTCTTTTCCCAAAGTACAGGCATCAGAGCAAACATCCCATTCGTGATAGTTAATCGCAGAAAAATTAGAATATTCTGTAATACGAATAGGGTAAAGATGGCAGGGAAATAGGCTTCTGCCAGTCGATAACGCCATCTTCATAGGCTTTTTCTATGGCGCATTTGGTGTAGCCTTTTTCATCAAAAAAATCACATAGGCGCATTCTGCATTATTTACCAAAGGAGTAACCAAATCTCCTTCAAAAATCAAGCGTATATGTACCTTGTTCTTCGATGGCTTGAATTCCTTCTGGGCGGAGATAAGGTTTTATTTTAGGATAAATTTCATCCAAAAATATGCGTTTCTTCTTCATCGAGAGGAGCTCCTGCATCGCCTTCCACACAGCAGATTCCCTTGCATTTAGCAAGATTACACACGAATTCTTCAGAAAAATAAATCTTCAGAAATTAGTTTATCATCTATTTGAATCATATTTTTTAAAGTATAAAATCAGCAAGTAAAAAGTCTAAATTTAAACAAAAATACAAGAAAGAACAATAATCCAAAGCCCGATTTCCTGCATCCATGGTTTATTGAGAAATCTCAAAAATCGGCTCAGAATAATGCTTATAGGGGAGTATCACCAGCAAAAAAATACTCGTAACTATGCCCATATAGAACACCAAAAGTTAAAACATTGAGCCAGTAAAAATAAGAATAAAAAGCATATTTATACTTGTTGGCTGGACTGTTAAAATTGATAAAATGGTCTAATATTGCCAAAACACAAAAAACAAAATGGGAACCAAAGCATAAAACGCTGAAAAATCGGATATTATCTGATTGGAAATGAAAGGAATATAATCCCAATTAAACTCATTAAAGCCTAAAAATATACATAAGGCAGAAATAACCAAAAACACCATCCCAATTCCCAAAATAAGCCTGAAAATATTGAGTAAAAATCTTTTTCTCGGAATTTCCTATGATGTGAATAATAATGAACAAGAAAAGTGTCCATGTTGTAGGCATAAAGATAAAATTAATCGCCAAAATATTCCCTATCAAAAAGTAGGAATTATCCCTCAATTTAGGGTTTTCATCGGTCAGGAAAAATAATAGAATAGAATTGGTAAATAATGCCATGCTTATTCCTATATCCAAATTTTTCGGTATAAAAAGAAAATATAAAACATATATACAAAAACAATGGCAGATGGGTTCTCTGTGTCATCCCTATTTTGTTGAACAAAAACACATCCCAGTGCCATTCCGCAAAAAGCAATAAATGAAGAAATTACATTTAACAAACTAAAAAGACAAAGTATTGGTTATCAAAATAATAGCCAATATAACTCCCATGTAAATAGGAATTGAAAAAAATATTAGTTTCTTTTGGACAGCAGGCGGAACATTATTTTTGTAAAGTCTTAAATAAATTCTTTTCCGTTTTCTAAATCCTGTAAATCAGCTACATACTGCTTTATGGAGCTGATCATGCTTTCTTGGACAAATTAGCAGTGCCTTCTCCGTATCTACGATGATGTAGTCTTCTAACCCATCGATAACGGCTATTTTATTCTTATTTTTTAATACGGATAATACTTCCTTTTTGTATTGTAAATCAGGCTATTATCAGATTTGAATTTTTGGTGCTCATCTCGCTGGGCATTTTTCAAAATACAGAAGTCCAAGTTCCTAAATCCGACCAACCCAAGTCCGCAGGATTACATACACATTATCAGCCTTTTTCCAAAATACCATTATCTATTGATATTTTTCTGTTTTTGGGATAAATATTTTTCTACAAAATCTTTTCCTCCGGCGTGTTGTAAACAGGGCTTACAAACTGCTGAGCCATTTCAGGAAGATGGTTTTTCAAAAAGCCTTTAAAAATTGATTTTGCATTCCAGATGAAAAATTCCGGCATTCCAAAGATACTGCCCGCTGGCAAGGAATTTCTCCGCAGTTTCTAAATTTGGTTTTTCGGTAAAGGTTTTCACCTTGTTTATTTCCCCCGCTTCTTCCTTTGAAAAACTGATATATCCATAGCCCGTATCGGGTCTGGTAGGCTGTATGCCGAGTGTTACCAAAAAGTCGTTTTTGCTCACCGTTTCAAAAGCAAAAGCTACTTTTTCTAAGAAGCTGTTTTCCTTTAAAAATAAGGTGATCTGCCGGAAGAACAATGATATTGGCCTCTGGATTTAATGCTGCTATTTTTATGAGTCATGCTAGATATTACACGCCGCAGTGTTCCTCATCATAGGTTCTCCCACGATATTATTTTTAGGCAATTCAGGAGCTGGTTCTGAGTAAGTTCCATGTATTCTGAATTGGTAATCACTAAAAATATTTTTCTACAGGGAACAGCCTTTTTATCCGTTCAAAAAGTCTGCTGAATCATGGTTTTTCCAGTTCCTAAAAATATCATGAAACTGTTTAGGAAACTGTGTGGTGCTCATCAGCCAAAAACGGCTGCCCTACGCCGCCTGCCATTATTATGCAGTAATTGTTATTTTTTATTCATAAACTTAAAGTTTTTCTACTTTTTGCACAAGATTTGAATAAATACAACCTCCCCGTGTGCAAAATTTTTTGCAAAGGTAGCGTTTTTCTTTTTCTTCTACTTTGTAACGGCGGTTTTCGTAAATAAATTCTTCACCGATAAAAAGTTCTTCCACATAGATTTGATTTTCGGAATCCTTCTTGTCAAAATATTTTACCAACTCTGGGCTGGACATGAAATTAGCTTTCGGATTTTTAGCAAAATTAATGATTAAAGGCTGTAAATCATCAGAATAAAACCAAAATACTTTCTAAAAGTAGTTTTTCTGAAATGGTTTTTCCATTCCTTTCCGTGCGCAGTGATGCGTCTTTCCTCGTGAAAAGCCAGCAGATGGGCAATTTCGTGCGTAAATACGAAGAAAAAAACAACTCCGCCTCAGATTTCCATTAATGCTTATAAAGGTGTGATTTATCGGGCATCAGCCGATAATCACCTAATTTACTTTGTCTGCTGCGTGTGATCTTGATGTGGCACTGGTGGTTTCCCAGCCATTTTTGATAAACAACAGGGCGTTTTTCAGGAAGTAGTTGGTTTAAAATTTCTACAGACATGCTGCAAAAAAGGTAAAACAGCTTTTGTAGAGTTGCAAGATAGAAAGTTAAATTATTATTTTTCAAATAAAATCTTTATTTTTGTTGAAATTTATATCATTATGAGAAAAAAACATCGTCGCTGGAAACTGGAAAATGAACAAAAATTTCCAAGAAGCAGAAGCCCTTATGCTTCAGTTAGCCGAATACAAAAAGAATAACAAAACCAACTGCGAGGTGTATATCGCTCCGCCGAGTCTTTATCTCACCACAGCTAAAAATATTTTTTGCTAATGATAAAGTGAAAGTCTTTTTCGCAAGACATTTCCGAGCACGACAAAGGTGCCTACACTGGCGAAATTTCCGTAGAAATGATAAAAATCTGCTGGACTAAACGGAAGTATCGTAGCGCACTCCGAAAGAAGACAATACCACAACGAAACCGACAGCCATGCAGCACAAAAAGTAAAAACCTACTGAATGCAGGGCTTACGCCTATCTACTGCAATGGAGAAACTTTGGAACAAAGAAAAAGCTGGACAGACATCTCGATGTAGTGAAAAAAAGCAGACTGAAACAGCGCTATTCGAGCTTTCTGCGGAAGAAAATCAAAAAGGTGGTTATCGCCTACGAACCTGTTTGGGCTATCGGAACAGGAGAAACCGCTACGCCAGAACAAGCGCAGGAAATCCACGCTTTCATCCGAAACCTTATCGCTGAGAAATACGGAAAAGACACCGCAGATGAAATCTCCATTCTCTACGGAGGTTCGGTAAAGCCTGACAACGCAAAAAGAAATCTTCTCTCAGCCTGATATAGATGGCGGACTTATCGGTGGCGCATCGCTGAAAATAGAAGATTTTTCTAAAATCATTGAGGCTTTTTAACTAAAAACCTTTTTCCAAAGAAAAACAACTCCTATCATGAGAATTTTTAATTTTGTTTGCTTCTGTTTTTATTCAATATTGCTTCAGGGCAGACCTTTACCAAAAAGCGATACACTGCTGGGTTCTAACACTCAGTTCCGAGATTTTTTTGGGATGTGCAGAGGTATGATGTAACTGTAGAGGCCAATCACAGCAGCCTTTGGGGAAAGAATAAAATAAGTTTTAATATCATAAAAGCTATTACCAATCCTACTTTCCAAATAGATTTGCAGGAACCGATGAAATATGGCAAGATTTCATCTAATTTTAAAATTATCTCAAAGAAAGAGAGGGCAACTTTATCTTTCTGGAAACAAAAAGCAAAGTTCAAAAAGGGAGAAAAAAATACTTCTTAGAAATAGATTTCAGCGAAATCCTACCATTGCAAAAAAACGCCCCTTGGGATGGCGGCTGGGTCTTTGCACAAGACAACGAGGGTAACCCTTGGATGTCCGTTGCCTGCGAAGGAATAGGAGCGAGCGTATGGCTGCCGATAAAAGAAATGTGGAGTGATGAGCCAGACGAAGGCGCAACTCTTACCATCATTACGCCCTAAAAAACCTGACCGGCGTAGGAAATGGAAGATTAGTAAAACAAAGCATTGAAAAGAACAAAAATATCTTCACTTGGGAAGTCAAAAATCCTATTAATTCCTACAACATTATTCCCTACATCGGGAAATACACATTTTTTCCGATGAACATTCAGGTGAGAAAGGAATGCTAACTTTGGACTATTGGGTTTTGGATTACAATTTAGAAAAAGCCCAAAAACAGTTCCCAGCAGGTAAAACCAATGCTGAAATCTTTTGAACATTGGTTCGGGCCTTATCCTTTCTACGAAGATGGCTACAAACTAGTAGAATCTCCGTATCTCGGTATGGAACATCAGAGCGGAATAGCCTACGGAAACGGATATCAGAACGGATATATGGGCGGCGATTTGTCAGGAACAGGAGTCGGGCTTCACTGGGATTTCATCATCGTTCATGAAAGCGGCCACGAATGGTTCGGGAACAACATCACGGCCAAAGAAAAGGCAGACATGTGGATACACGAAGCCTTTACCGACTATTCCGAGACACTCTTCACCGAAAGTATCATGGGAAAGAAAGCCGCAAATACCTATGTCATCGGACTTAGGAAAAATATATTGAACGACATCCCTATCATTGGCAAATACGGCGTAAGAAAGGAGGCAGCGGAGACCAATACATGAAAGGCGCGAACCTCCTGCATACTATCCGACAAATCATTGGTATGATGACAAATTCCGGCAGATATTAAGAGGGACTAAACAAAGACTTTTTACCGCAAACGGTAACCACCAAGCAAGTAGAAGATTACATCAGCGGAAAAGCGGAAATAGATTTCCGTGCCGTGTTTTGACCAGTATCTCAGAACGACGAAAATCCTCAACTGGAATACCGCCAGCAGGGCAAAATTCTGAAATTTAAATGGAACAACACTGTAGCTGGCTTTAAAATGCCTGTAAGACTGAAAAAGCCACTCCATCATGATTACTCCTTCGGAGGAATGGCAGAGCATCACCCTGCCTGATGATACCCCTATGGAAGTAGATGAAAACTACTACATAGAGGTTCTGAAATAAAAATAAGCCAACCGCCCTGAAAGTATTTCAGGGCGGCTTGATTTTCATAAAGATTTCAGCTTGCCTCGGAAGTCTTCTATGGAATTGTATCCTTTTTTTCTTTCATGATGGCGGTGAGTTCCTCTGCTATTTTAGCAAAAATAGAAGGCGTCTCTTTCATGAGCTGAGAGCCTACCTGCACCATACTTGCCCCACAGAGGAGATGCTCAAAGGCATCTTTCCCGTTCAGCTACGCCGCCGCAGCCGATGACTTTAATTTCTTTTTCTGAGGCCTCACATACATCAGCGCGGACATTGGCAAGAGCCGTTGGTTTTACATACTCCCCTCCTATTCCTCCGAAGCCGTCTTTTCGGTTTTATGACCACTTCTTCTCGTTCAGTGTTGATGTAAAGCCCATTGCCGATAGAGTTGATACTATTCACATACTCCAGCGGGAAATTTGTTGAGAACTCTCAGCTATTTTATCAAAATAGAGCCATATCAAAAATAAGGCGGAAGTTTTACGCTAAAGCGGTTTTTCATAAAGCTGAAAAACTTCTTCCAAGATCTGTGCTGTCAAAATCATAGCCGAGCTGGGGTTTTCCAGGAACATTGGGGCAGGACAAATTAAGCTCCACGAGACCTCGGAATGCGGAAGATTCTACCTTTTTCCAGCATCTTGATGTTTTCCCTCAGAGGACATTCCCGCCACGGAGAGGAAAACGGGTTTCATGGAGGGTTTTTCTTGGTGTTTCAGGACTATAATCCAGATAGTAGTTCAGCCCTCGTTGGGCAGTCCCATAGAATTGATACTCCCTAAGGGCACTTCTACATAGCGCGGAGAGGATTGCCCTCGCGGTAGTTCTCTGTTGCACTTTTTGTTGCGAAACTACCCGATGCGGATGCCCTGCAGTTCGTCTAATTTCTCTGCCGACTCGCTACCAGCAGCCGGAAGCGTTCATCAATGGGTTGTCAAAAATAAAGTTTCCAAATTTTGCTTGAAGATTCATAATTATCGTTTTTGAGATTTCAGACAAGTTACGAAACAATTTTGAGAAACGAAGTAAAGTTTCGGAAGATTGATAAAAATAATTTGTCTCCGGAAAGATATAATCCCTAAATTTGCCCCCAAAAAGATATCCCCCATGCAGAATAGAGCAAGACACAAAGACTAAAAGTTACCGAGAAAAACCTCCTCAGGATACCATCTGGAAGACCAGAGCGGGCAGCGGTGTTTCGTTCCTCAGCTTTTTGGTTCGCAGGGAGTAGGAAACAGGAAGCGAGGCAGAGGGTTTTTGTTTATCAAGATGAAAACCAACTGAAAGCTACCATAGAAAAGCCCTACTGCGAGGCTGGCGAATTTGCCGTGCTTACCTGTGTAGCAGACCCTTCCAGCGGTGCTTTTATGGACTGGGGCATCGTAAAGGTTTATTTGTCCCCCTACAAACAGCAGAAGGGCAAAAATGGTGGAAGGAAAGCGCTATCTGGTTTATGTTTATATAGATGAAACTACCGGACTGCTCACGGAACTACCAAGTTCAAAAGAAATCCGCAGTGACGAAAACCTCCCGCTGAAGAAGGGCGAAAAAGTGCAGCTTATCCTCATCAACGAGACGGAGCTGGGCTGGAATGTGGTCATCAACCAAAAATACATCGGGCTGGTTTATGCCTCTGATGTTTATAGAAACTCTACCCCCTTTCCGAGGAGACCGGCTATATAAAACTCCCTACGCGAAGACGGAAAAATAGATGTCTCCCTACAGCCGAAGGCTACGAAAACATAGATAGTTTCAAGGGAAAAATATTGGAAAACTGGAGAGAAAACTACGGACTGCTGTATCTCTCGACCAGTCTGCACCGAGGAAATAAAGGCAGAACTGCAGATGAGCAAAAAGAACTTCAAGAAGGCTATAGGAGGGCTCTATCGGGACAAAATGATAGAAATCTTGGAGGATAGAATCCGTCTGTTATAAATTTTGCTAAGCCCCTGCGGGAAAGGCTTCGTGAAAATGCTTTTAATACCCTGAATTCTGGGATGATAAAAATTCAAACTTTTTGTAAAGAATGAAACTTATTGACTTCGGCAGATTTTTCTGGCGAGTTATTTTATTTCTCACCAGCAGATTTTCTGACAGCGAAAACTTTTAGTTGAGGTCAGCAGATTTTCTGACAACCAATTTTTTAAGTTTAGCGAAGTTTGTAGAAATCATCACTCCCCGCAGTGAGAATCCACTCTCCGCTTTTATTCCATGGAGCCGACTTTTCGTAGCGCGAAATTCCTTCTTTTTCTCATATCCGTGATAAAAGCCCTGCGAAGTGCCGCCACCCAAGAAAATCTACATTCCATCTCTCCGCCCATTGCAGCTGATAGCCTACCGCCGCACCGAGCATATAATTAAACCCTCCTGATACCTCTCGCTGGTGTAGTTCCATTTAGAAATATCATACACTGCCATGCCGGCATTAGCGCCCACATACCATCCTTTGAATGCCTCCCTGAAATAATACCTGCCTCCACATGTCCCATATACACCTGCATGTGTCTGCCTGCAAGGTCTTCCATGGGAAATAAACACATCGCCCTGAAGGGTAAACTTAGAAGAAAGCTGATATTCCAACCCAAAATTGGGCATAAGCACGGCTAAAGAGAATATTTCCTTTGACATAAAAGGGCTTTTTTTAGCCGTATTTTCCTGCGCCGGCGAAAGAGCAAAGCAGGAGACAAAAGATTTAGGATAAATATTTTTCTCATAAGGGTGCAAAGATAATAATTTTTGACCAAAGAATATTTTCCCCGACTTTTTGGACAAAACAAAATTTTATTATTTTTGCGCCATTAATTTTAATTTTAACCAAAATGGAAATACAACAAAACCATCGGTGAATATGTGGCAGGAAAATTTCCGCACAGCAGCTGTTTTTCAAAAATATGGGATAAATTTCTGCTGCAAAGGCGGTAGAACAATAGAAGAAACCTGCAAAATGAAGGATTTAGACCCTGCTCCTATCTACGAAGACCTGAAAAATACTCCACAGGGAACAGCAGAGAAAACGATTTTAATAATTGGTCACTTACCGAATTTAGCTGATTACATCACGGAAGTTCACCATGAGTATATTCAGGAGAAATCTATCTACCTGCTTCAGTTTTTGGATAAACTCTGCCGAGTTCATGGCGAGAGACATCCAGAATTATTCAAAAATCAATGAATTATTTACCCTTTCTTCTCAAAATCTCATCGTACTACCTGAGAGATGCCGAGGAAAAACTCTTCCCATATATCAGAGAAAAAGAGGCAAAATCCTGAGGTGGCGTTCAGTGGAGATTTACAGGCTTACATAGAAAAACTACAAACAGTCTATCAAACAGAAAAAGGAAAGATTTGAGGAGGAGTTGCGAGAGTTTCGGATGATTTCACGCCTCCCGAAGGTGCCTGCACCACATATAGAGTTGCATTCCAGATGCTCAATGAATTTGATGAATATTTACAGCTCTACATCCATCTTGAAAACAATATCCTTTTTCCAAAACTTAAATTATAATAAAAAGCGCCTTTTAAAAGGGCGTTTTATGTCTTTATTTTTATATTTGCACTTGCTTATCCTAATTTATTAGGGTATGAAGAAAAATAAGATTTTAAAAAGGAAATAAAAATAAAACAATATGACAAAGAAAAATAAATACTTTTCATAGGTTCCATTGGAGCTTTTATTGGAATTGCTGTGTTTATCGCTTATATTCCACAGATTATCGCAAATTTACAGGAGAAAAAGGACAGCCATGGCAGCCTTTTATTTTGCTTCCATTTCTTGTTTGATTTGGGTTATTTATGGCTGGACAAAGGAGCCGAAAAAGATTATATCTTAATCATACCAAATGCTACAGGGTTATCTTAGGGTTTTTAACATTCTTGACTTCTTTTTAAAAGTTATCGATTTGGGTTTTCTATTTTTGCGGAATTATTTTTCCTAAAAATGGGAAAAAAATGGATAAAATTTTAAAATCATCTAAACAATGAGTGATACACTAAAAAGGGTATTTATTTGCCCTCGTTTCGGCGCTTACTTACAGGAATGATTCCGCTTTTTATGATTCCACTGAAAAATGAGGTTTTTTCTCTGTAGATACCGCTTTATTTTATCGGTTTTTGATTGCGGCAATTCTAATTTTTGGGATATTTGGTTTTCTACCAAAAAGCGTAAAAATCAATTTAAAAAGAAGGTATTATTTTTAGTATTTTTAGGGCTTTTCTACGCACTCTCTGCGGAGTTTCTTTTATTTGTAGCATATGACTACCCTGAGCCCTGGGATTGCTTCTACTATATTTTTCATTTATCCCATTATGGTTTGCTCTTATTTTTGGGAATATTTTCAAAGAAAAATAACGCTTGCCACCACCATTTCACTGATTGTCGTAGTCGTGGGAGTGGGTATTTTTGAGTAGTAAAGATAATTTTGAAATAAACTCATCGGACTTTTCGTTTCGCTACTGGGTGCATTGATGTATGCTTTGTATATGATTATTGTTAATAAAACTAAAATCAGTGCTTCTGGCGTGAAAGTTTCTTTTTATTCAATGGTGTTTGCATCGTTGTTTTTCCTCGTTAAAACTTGTTTTTAGGAAATAGTGTCGCTATTCCTTCTCTGGAAATCGGCACTCATTTGGCTTTTATTTTTCGCTGATAACTACGGCTTTATCGGTAGTTTCGCTCGTTTATGCCATTAAATATATCGGTTCTACGCCTACTGCCATTATGGGGCTGTGGAGCCTGTGGTAGCCGTGATGATAAGCGTGGGATTATTCGATGAGACCTTGACTTTCCTCACTGATTGCAGGTGTAATTATCATCATCTCTGGCGTTTTTGATGAGATGTAGTTTTCGACAAAAATAATAAAAGCTCCTTTTGAAGGAGCTTTTTCTTTTATAATTCTAATGCTTTTTCTCTGCAGTTGGCTAAACCGTCTAAGTTTTTCCGCCCCGCAGTCGCAAAGCCTGGGTTTCCACCGCCACCGCCTAGATTTCTTTCGCTAGGTCTTTCACGATGTTTCCTGCATGATATTTATCCTCTATATCAGCCGAAACCCCTACCGTAAGCATTGGTTTTTCCCCAGCATCAGAAAGGATAACAACCACAGACTGCGGAACTTCTTTTTCAGCTGGAAGACAATATCTTTCACTGTTCCTGCATCCAGAGATGTTCTTTTACCAGAAGTTTTTGTCTCCTTTGTCTAAAAGTCGTTCTTCCAGTTTTGAATTTCTCCTTTTTGCTTTTCTTTTTCAAAGCTTCTATTTCTGCTTTCAGGCATTATTTTCTTCCAATAATTTTTTTCTACATGTTTTTACCAAATCTTTGGATTTTTAGTAGTTCTGAAAGTTTGTTCGCTTGTTCTTCAAATCAGAGAAACATTGTCTCACTCTATTCTCGTACTGGCCTCACGGCGGATTCCTGCTGCTACACGCTCCTTCGGAAACGATTTTGAAATACCAAATATCCGATGTATTTTTCACATGCGTTCCACCACAAAGTTCTTTTTACTTTCCCCAAACTGAATCATACGAACTCTATCTCCGATGTTTCTCCAAAAAGCGCCATCGCACCAGCATCCAGTCGCCTGCTGCATAGTGATATTTCTATGTTCTTGAAGAGCTATTTTCTGGTGAATTCGGTCATTTACTCTTTCTACTTCGCAGATTTCCCCATCGGTCATGGAAACGAGAAAAGTCAAATCTCAGAGACTGCGTATCTACACGAGAACCTCTGCTCTACATGATGATCCTAGAACCTCTCTAAGTGCCTGATGCAGCAGGTGCGTGGCCGAGTGATTCGCCTCTGCAAGGGATTCTTCCCTTTACTTCCGCCTTCAAAGGTTCATCTATATTCATCGGTAAAGTTTCTGAAAGATGAATTATCAGGTTGTTTTCTTCTTAGTATCAATGATATAGAGTAACATCGCCATTTGCAGAAACCAAAAAGCACCTTTGTCTCCCACTCTGCCCTCCGCCTTCTGGATAAAACGGAGTGACATTAAACACGCAAAATGATACAAAGCGTTCCATCCTTCTGGCTTTCTACTTTTTCTGTATTTAGTCACACGAACGATTCCCTCCAAAGTATCATACCCCAATGAACTCTTCCTCATCATCCTCGCGAAGAACCACCCAGTCATCAGTTTTCATCTGTGCCGCAGCATCGAGAGCGTTCTTTTTGTTTTTGTAATTCCTCTTCAAAGCCTTTTTCATCCAAAGTGAAACCTTTCTCTGTGAGGATAAAGCGCCGTAAGGTCTATCGGGAAACCATAAGTGTCATACAGCTCAAACGCCTTGCTCCTGAAATCACTTTTTCAGTTGCGTGCTATCTCATCATCGTATCCAGCATGAGAAGCCCTTGTTCCAGAGTTCTCAAGAATGAATTTTCCTCTTCTTTATCACATTTTTAATCAATTCTATACTGCTTGTCCAGCTCTGGGAAAGCTCCACCCATCTGCTGAGCAAGAGTAGCCACCAATTTGTAAATAAAATGGTTCTTTCTGCCCAAGGAAAGTAAATGCGTAGCGGATCGCCCCTTCTCAAAATTCTTCTGATAACATATCCTGCTCCACCATTAGAAGGAAGCTGCCCATCAGCGATAGCAAAAGAAACCGCACGAATGTGGTCTCACTATCACACGAATGGCAATATCCTTTTCGTCCTCCAGTTTTCCTGTATATCCTGAAAGCTCCTCTACTTTTTCTATCAAAGGCGTGAAAACATCCGTATCATAGTTAGAAGATTTCCCTGAAGTGCCATACAAAGACGCTCAAAGCCCATCCCTGTATCCACATTCTGTTTTTGGTAATTTTTCTAATGAGCCATCTGCCTTTCGGTTGAACTCCATAAATACAAGATTCCAAATCTCCACTACCTGCGGATGGTCATTATTCACCAAATCCTTCCCAGAAACTCTGGCTTTTCTCTTCTTCACTTCTCAAATCCACATGAATTTCAGAACAAGGCCCACATGGTCCCTGCTCGCCCCATTTCCAGAAATTATCTTTTTGTTTCCGTTTATTATTCGGCTTTCATCAGATATGTTCTTTTCCAAAAATCGTATGCATCTTGGTCTCTTTCCAAGTTTTCGAAGCATCTCCTTCGAAAATCGTGCCTACAGATTTTCTTTCGGTATTTTTATAAACTTCAGTCAAAAGTTCCCACGCCAAAGCACTCGCTTCTACCTTTTTGAAAATAATCCCCAAAAAGACCAGTTCCCAGCATCTCGAACATCGTATGGTGATAGGTATCACGCCCTACATCGTCCAAATCATTATGCTTTTCCTGAAACTCTCAAACACTTTTTGTGTATCAGCTACACGGACAGATTTCGGTTCTTTGTATCCGAGAAAAAGTCCTTAAACTGAGTCATCCCGAGTTGGAAAACATCAGCGTAGGATCATCTTTCAAAACGATAGGTGCAGAAGGCACTATCTCATGCTCTTTGCTTTTAAAAATTCTAAAAATTTCTGGCGTATTTCTTTCGAAGTCATATTTTTGAATTAAAATTTTTAATGATTGGCAAATTTAAATATTTTTCTTTACTCCCAGCCAAGCACGGGCAGAGCCAAGTTTTATATCAGTATATTCATTTTATTTCTTTCGGATGAGCCACAGCCCAACAAAGGTAAGCAAACCATTGATAATCAAAAAGCTCTAAACCGATTTTAAATTCGCCAAAAATATCCGATTGATATTTTGTCTATCAAGAAAGAGAAAAGTGTAGGAGCTATGACGCAGATATACGGCACCAAATGGTCTTTCACTTTATATTTAGTAAAAATCCCAAAAGCAAACAAAACCAAGCAGCGGCCCGCATAAGTAAAAGCCTGCCAATTTCAGGATAAGTCCAATCATAGAGGCATCATCTATCCACTTGAAAACCATTACCACTAACGAGAAAAGAAATCGTCACCAAAATATGCACTTTCTTTCTAAAAGTTTCTTTTTGGCATGAGCCCAGTCCTTATCTTTTAATCCCAAAATATCGATACAAATAGGAAGAAGTAAGCGCTGTCATCGCTCCATCAGCACTTGAACAAAAAGGCCGAAATAAGCCCTATAATGAAAGTCACCCTATCAGCGGAGTACATATATTCCAAAAACCGCCGTGAGAACAGCCTGTCCTTCACCGCAGTGATGTTTTCTTGCTCTGCGAAACAAATGAAGCATTCCGCCCATATAAAAGGGAACAAAGTAATCATCCCAGCAGGATAAAAGTCAGCACCAGCATATTTTTCTGGCTGTCTTTCAGGTTAGAAAACAGAGATGTTTTCTGCATCATGTCTTGGTCTCATCCCAGTCATCGCAATGGTAATGAACGCCCCCGCTAAAATCTGCTTCACGAAGAAACTGCCATTCATCACATTCGTATCAAAAACACGAAGGTAACCCTTCGCTCATCATCGAAAGACTTTTCAGAGAAGGTGATATTCATATGATGAAGGATATAAATTGACTGCAGCTACCAACCCCAAAAAAGCATCGCTGTGGTCTGGATGAGTATCTGTCCAAATGATGGTTTTCACACCGCCTTTAGCAAGTGTAAAGGATAATCATCAAAAGAGTGAGGCAAAGTCGTAAGCCAAAACGGAACGCCCTAAAGCTGTCCAAAATCATCACCTGCAATATATTTACTGCTAAACTAAACCCTTGCTGTAGCACCCACCAGTTTAGAAACAATGAAAAATAATCGCCCTGATTTATAGGTACTTTTCGCCCATTCGCTCTTGGAGATAAGTATAAATGGAAGTGAGGTGCATTTTGTAATAAATCGGCAGCAGAATCATACGCCACCACGATATAACCGATGATAGCTGCAAAAGTAATCTGCAGATACTGGAAACCATCCGTTCACCGTCCCTGGCACACTCACAAAAGTAACCCCAGAAAGCGTAGAACCCTATCATCCCAAAAAGCCACCAATTTCCAGTTTCCAGAGCGGTTTTCCTATGACTCATTGTTACTCCCTCTGCTGGTATGCCAAGATATCGATCAAAAGCCCAAAATACCCAATAATCATAGACAAAAGTAATAATGGCGATAAAGCATATTATATTTCAAATTATATTTAAAATCCTCCTTTTGGGAGGAAACCACATTGGCAAAAGTAATAAAAAAGTATTGAGAAAAGCGAATAAAGTCGGTTTTATGCGATTGAAAGCTGTTTTATAGACAGCTAACAGGGTTTAAAACTGCAATTTTATAGTTTAAAAACAAAGAAACTTATCATTTTCATTGAAAAATATAAATATTACATTCTCACCCCCTATCTTTTCTAATTTGTATATATAATTTTTGCTGGATATTCCCTTATATCATCACCTGTTTTTAAATCTTTCAAAACAACCTTTATGTTCTTAAATGGTATTTTTAGGAATACTTTTACCGCTTTTTGGTGCATGAATAACAAGTTCATTATTATTTTCAAATTTATAAAACACCTCATCTGTATAGAAAATATAATGTTTATCCTTATTTGGAGGTAAAACTATGAGTTCTTCAGAAAAATTATTTCTTTCATGGTCGCCTGTAATTCCCCAAAACCTTGTTGTAATATAAATACTATGCCCTTTGGAGATAGTATTATCTATTCTATTTTTCAGACTCTAGATTACTATAACTCAAAAACACCTCCCCATTCCAAGGATACCAGAGCCCTCATATGTTGTCATAAGCAAAAGATTATAAACGAGTAATAAAAAGAGTAAAATAATTGTGATTAAATCCTATCACGATATGCCCTCCCCCATTACAAGCGCCAATATCACAAATCTACCAATATAATAAGTATCTCCTAAACCATGAAACCATAAGTCAAAACCGCCTCGTAAATTCAGAAATATTATAATAACTACTGCTGTTGACATAAACGATAAAAACAACTTTCATTTTCATTCTCTTTCTATTTTATCTTCACAAATGAGAAAAATAAAAAGAGCCCCTGCCTTTTGGCAACGACTCTTTGTTATTTATATTCTTTCTTTTATGATTTCATCTATAATCTCAGGATTGATAAGCGTAGAAGTATCCCCAAAAGTATCTCATCCTTGCCTTCGGCTATTTTTCTTAGGGATACGCCTTTCACAATCTTACCTGAACGGGTTTTTCGGCAATGCAGAAAACAAACTGAATTTTATCCAACTTCGCGAGATAGGCCCCTACTTGGTCAGAAATCAGCTGGTTAATCTCCCGCGGACTCTATCTCTGTTTCTATCTTCGCTGACCTCCTTTAAAATCACATATCCATAGAGGGGCATTTCCTTTTATTTCGCGTGGATAGCCTACTATTTACGCTTTCTACTACGGACTGGTGCTCATTCACCGCATCTTCTATCGGCGCAGTACCTAGATTATGCCCTGACACGATGATGACATCATCCACTGCCCTGTAATTCTGTAATATCCTACTCATCTCTCAGAGCTGCATCTCCTGTGAAAAATTTCCTGGGAAAGCCGAGAAATAAGTTTCGCGATATCTTTTCGTGGTCGCCCCCATATCGTTCTTGCGATAGACGGCCAGGTAATTTGATACAAAGATTTCCTTCTACCTGATTACCAGAAATTTCGTTTTTCTCGATCATCCATCAGCGCAGGCTGAACCCTGGCAGTGGAAGTGTAGCATACATAGGCTTTTGTAGGAGTAATGAATGCCAGTGGAGAAATTAGAATTCTCCTGTTTCAGTCTGCCACCAAGTGTCCACTATCGGGCATCTACCAACATTGTCATTATACCAACGCCAAGCCCTCATCATTAATAGGTTCTCCCACTGTTCCGATTACTCTGAGCGAACTCAAATGTGTTTTTCCACCCATTCTGCACTTTCCTTTTCTAAAGACGAATAGCAGTAGGCGCCGTGTAGAAATGAGTAATCTTATGTTTCGCAATAGTCTGCCAGAATCTATCAGGATTCGGATAGGTAGAAGTCCTTCGAAAATCACAGTCGTAGTCCCATTTACCAGCGCGCCCATACACTGCATAAGAATGCCCCTGTAATCCAGCCCATATCGGCTGTACACCAGAAACACATCTTTATAATTAAATACATTTTTAAAGGTATAACCTGTGTAGACCATATAACCTCCACAAGTGTGAAGCATTCCTTTTTGGTTTTCCTGTAGAACCTGATGTATAAAAGGATAAACAAAGGATCTTCTGCATCCATGATTTCAAAAGAATTATCTACTTGGCTTTATCCAAAAGTTCTTGAAGCCAAAAATCTCTTCCTTCTTTCATCGTAACTTGGCTTCCTGTTCGTTTTTACAGTCAGGACTTTTTCTACCTTGGGCAGTTTTCTAATGCTTCGTCTACGATTCCCTTCAGCTCTATTTTCTTTTTACTCCTCTGTAGCTTCCATCAGAGCAGATGACCAGTTTATATTCGCAGTCATTGATTCTAGAAGCAAGTGCCGCTGAAGAAAACCCAGCAAAAACCACCACATGAACAGCGCCAATTTCTCGCACAAGCCAGCAGACAGCTATCGGCAGCTCTACCACCATTGGAAGGTAAATGCAGACTCTATCGCCCTTTTCATTCTGGCTGCGAAGAACAGCCGCCATCTTTCCCCTACTCTTTTCATGAAGTTCTTTGTAAGACAGCTTTAACTACCCCCTTCATCAGGGTTATTAGGTTCCCAGATGATTGCTGTTTTATCAGGATTTTCCGCTAAATGGCGGTCGATACACTTCTGTAATATTGAGTTTTGCATTCTTAAACCATTCTATTTTTAGCATTATGCACATCATACTCCAGACACACTATCCCATTTTTGTTCCAGATAAAATTTTTATCTGCTATCTGTTCCCAAACCTTCAGGGTCATGTACTGATTTTTCGTATTGCTTAAAAATATTCAGCAAACTCCCTATTGTATAATTACTCATCAAAATATTTCTTTTTAATAAAATTGATATAAAATCTGTGTTTTTATTTATAATAATCCTAATTCAAATTTAGCTTCTTCGCTCAATCATGTCCTTTTCCCATTCTGGCTCGAAGGTTATCTCCACCTTAGATTTTTGTAATTCCTTCTATTTCATCTACTTTTTTCCACCTCCATCGGAAGGCTCTCTGCCACGGACAATTAAGCGTAGTCAGGGTCATCAGCACTTTGCTTCGCCCCTCATCACTTATCTGCACATCATAAATCAGCCCCTAGTTCGTATATATCTACAGGAAATTTCACGGGTCGTGCATGGTAGCTTACCTTATAACCTCCTACTCTCCTAGCGAAGCGATTTGCTTCATCTGTTAATTTCATCTTAAACTCTCTTTTATCTTTTTAATTGTAGCGAGATTTAATCAATAAATCTTCCTGTCTCATTTTTCGAAAACATTCGCCATAAGTTAAAAACATCTTTTTCATGTCTTCGCACTATTCTCACTGCAAATCCTTTTCCTGATAATAAATTTCCGCCACCATAGAGCTGTCAATATCATCTCTTTGGTGTGGGAGCGCCAAAGATATGCGCCATCAGTTCTAAGGAAATAAAACTCTTCCAATCACCGAATTTCCAAAGTTCCATAGTATCCAAATGCAAACTTCCCAGGTTTTCCCAAAAGTCTGGAACGGAACAGGCGGTTGAAAACTATTGATAAGCATCTCGGGCAATCCACGGAAAATCTCCTTGCCGTTATGGGCGCAGAGGATTATATTTTGCAGTCTAGGGCTGTTGAAAATATTTCCAAAATCTTCCAGCAGTCTCATCATCACCATAAAAAGGATTTAATTTTCAAACGATTATCTCCAGCATTCCACAGAAATACAGATGATTTTACCAAATCTGCCATAATTCGCTCTTTTCCTGATAAAAATCCGCAGCCGAAACATCTTCGCCACGCTGCTGCGGCGTCTTCTTTATCCCAAAGATCTTCAGGGACTTCTGTTCCAGTTTCCAACTTGTGGAACTGTTTCTAATGTCCAAAAACAAAATCTCGCTCTATGGGAATACTTTTATCATGATAAAATAAACACAAAAATAAGTTTTAAAAATTAAATGCATTAATTATTTAAAATCTTGTTTTTGACCTTAAAAATAAAGAAAATAAATGTAAATTTGTTTCGATTTAGTAAAATTTAATCATTATGAAAATCTAAAATTTTTATTTGCTTTTTAGTTTATTTTCGCTGTGCTTTCTTGTTCCGGCGGTGCCTTCCCTCAAAGACAATAAAAAGGTGAACTGGGTCTTCTCTATTTCCAATCCCATAAAAGTAAAAGGTAGTGAAGAATACCACACATCAGAGAAAACTGCGAAGGCTGCAGAGGTTATAAGCCAAGCATTGATAAACGAAGGAAAATCTACTATGACGAACTAAACAAAGTGCAAAAACCAGACGGAACCACAGTCGCTATTTCTTTTGATATCAATTCTACTTAGATTTTTATTGGAATAAAAGATTACCATTTTGGTAATCTTTTTATTTAATTCTATTTAGAAAATTTCTCTTCCTGAGAAGTGGAATGCTGCTTCTATCTGCGTTTTCATCAGAGTCAGAACCATGAACAGCATTTTCCTACGCCTTCTTGCGAACATTTTTCTGATAGTTCCTTCTGCTGCTTCTGCTGGGTTAGTAGCTCCAATCAATTTTTCTGAAATCTTCTACTGCGTTGTCTTTTTCCAAAACAGCTGCTACGATAGGTCCAGAAGACATGAATTCTACTAATTCTCCGTAGAAAGGTCTTGCTGCGTGAACTTCATAGAATTTCTTAGCATCAGCTACGGTAAGCTGAGTAAGTTTCATTGCTTTGATTTTAAATCCAGCTTCTGAAATTTTTCCTAAAATTGCTCCTGATATGCCCGTCTGCTACTGCATCTGGCTTAACCATTGTACATGTAATCTTCCTGACATTTTCTTAAAATTTATTTTTGCAAAATTATAAAAATCTTGTCAATTCCAAGCCTATTTATAATATTTTCGCCATTTTTCTTTAATTCCTCTAAAATTTTATTTTCTGTGGTGTTTTCACCTGGCGTATAAAATTTAGTTCCTGAAAGTTCCTTTGGCAAAAATTCTTGATCCACAAATTCCTTTGTAGCTATGGGCATATTGATAGTTTTCCATAGCCCATGTCTTTCATCAGCTTTGTAGGTGCATTTCTAAGATGCAGCGGCACAGGAGATTTCCTGTACTAAATCCATAGCCTCATTTATCGCAGAATAAGTTGAATTGCTCTTCGGTGAAACTGCCAGATAAACAGCGCATCTCACTGAGTATAATTCGTGCTTCGGGATTGCCGATAACATTTACTGCTTGAAAACATTGGTTAGCAACATTCAGCGCATTAGGATTGGCCAAACCGATAGTCTTCTGAAGCTAAAATAAGCAGCCGCCGTGCTATGAATTTGATATCCTCACCGCCTACCAGCATTCGCGCAAGCCAGTAAAACCGCCGCATTAGATCTGAACCACGGATAGACTTTATAAACGCCGAAATAATATCATAATGCTGCTCACCGTTCTTGTCATACAGCGCCATATTTTCCTGCAAAACAGAAAGCACCTGTTCATTCGTACTCCGTTCTATTTTCTGTTAAAAACTGATTTAGAACCAATTCCAAAGAGTTAATCAGTTTTCTGGCATCTCCTCCAGAATATTGTATCAACGCTTCTTTTTCTTTGATAATAAACTGTTTCTCAGCATCTTGATTATATCTATGGACAGCAATTTCTAAAAAGTTCTTCTAATTTTTCATAAGATAAAGAACTCAAAGTATAAACCTGACAGCGGGAAAGCAATGCCGAAACGACCTCAAAAACTCGGGTTTTCTGTGGTAGCCCCAATCAGAATAATCCAGCCTTTTTCCACGGCATGAAGAAGGCTGTCCTGTTGACTTTTATTAAAACGATGAATTTCATCAATGAATAAAAATTGGGCTTTTTCCGCTCAAAAAGATCTCTGTTGTTTGGCTTGTTCTATGACTTCCCTTACCTCCTTCACGCCAGAACTCACAGCGCTGAGTTTAAAAAACTTCCTGCCCGACTGCTCTGAAATAATCTCCGCAAGAGTAGTCTTCCGTTCCCGGCGGTCCCCAGAAAATGACAGAATTAAGCACACCGCTTTCTGCCATCTTTTTTCGGACAACTCCTGTTCACCCGTAAGATGCTCCTGCTCAAGGACATCCGAAAATTTCTTCGGCCGTAATTTTTTCTGCAAGAGGAATCATTTAATTTTTTATTTAAAGCCTCAAAAAGACACGAAAAATCCAGTGTCCTTTTGTGTAATTTAGTCTTCTTCTTTTTCTTTTTAAAGAATTTTTACAAAAATACTCCCCAAACCGAAGAACAAAGTAAAGAGAATAACCGCAAGCCACCAATATGAGGCTTTATCTGCATTACTGGTGTTCGTTGCCTTAAACATTCTATCAAAAACGCAGCTTCTTTCCATTAGCCTGATAATGAGACTGGTCGTTGCTAAAAAGCCCTTCAATACTCATCCATGTAAACATAGGCTTGCCCACGATATGAGTTTCGGGAACAAATCCAAAAATATCTAGAATCTAAAGAAGCATCCCTGATTGTCCCCCATCATAAAGTAATAATCCTGTTTTACAGTATATTTATCAGTCTTTTTCTCCATTGATGTAAACAGTCCGCCCTTGTATTCAAAAAGTATTTCCTTCATATTTTTGTAATTAAAGTCCTGTATTCTGGTAGATTTTCCTGCGTGAGCGTAATAATATCTCCTTTTTTTAGGTATTCGTAATGGACCATATACCAATCCTTATTCCAATCTTTTGTTAAATGGAAATATGGAAGATGAATAGTTTATACTCTCTCTACATAAACACCTTCTCTTTTAGATGCTTCAAGATTAAGATAATGTGCAACATCTTTTAACTCCTTTTTCCTGAATTTTTAGGCGTTACAGAGATAACTTCCGGTATCTGCTTGATTTCCTCTACCAACTGTGATGTAAGTCCGCTGAAATAATAGATATATTCTCCTTTTTGAGTTCTGCCCTCTTTTCTACCACAGGAAGGAAGCCCAGATATTTATACAAACTTGGAATATCTAATGGTGAGGAAGCTGCTACATCATAAGACTGCTGCATTTCGGCATCGCCCATCACCTCTTCTGGTTTTCCATTTATAAATAATTTTTCCGCCTTTTATTTCTAATACATCTCCGGCTACGGCTACGGCTCTTTTTACATAAGAATCTTTTTCTGTCAATGGATACATGCACGCTGTCATCCGGATAGTTAAACACCACAATATCATTTCTCTGCACATTATCCCAGCCTGGAAGCCTCCAATATGGTAGTTTTACAGCTTCTACATAAGATTTCGGGTCGTCTTTTGGGTTTCCTTTCTCCTGTATCCCAAATAGTTCCCTGTAAAAACGGTAAAGCCAAAGGTCTCATTGGCAATCTATAGCCGTAGCTTAATTTATTCATAAAGAGAAAATCGCCGACCAACATTGTCCGCTCCATAGACCCCGTAGGAATACCGAACGGCTGAAAAAGAAAAAGTATGCACAAGCGTAGCAAAAGACAACAGCATAAGTGAGAGAACCTAAAACTGTTTCCTTTCTGTCATCTTCGTCATAATCTTTAATTACCCTAACATCCGATGAATAATTAACCACCGCCATATAAATGAATGGGAACACGATAGTTAAAAAGCTTCTGTCCAATGCTGTCTCTTCCAAATTTTTTCATTAAAAATAAATGAAAAATCGTCATCATGATAGTCCCCACAATGGGAAAAATAAGCCAAAACTACCCACCATTTAGGGTGTTTAGTCTCTTTAAGAACAATAAAATAATTATAAAAATGGAACGAAAGCCACTAACGGACTGTATCCCAGTTTTTAAATAATTTCCAAGTAGAAACACCCATTAATACACTCAGTATCAGTATATAAAGGGCATAAGTTAATAAATAATTCATATTTTCTAATTTGATAAAAACAACCTAATGATTATCAATCATTTAGTTTATAATCCCCAAAAACCTCTTTCATTCCGAAGTTTCCTCCTAAAAATCCATTCTGCTGCAACAACAGCTCCTAATGCAAAACCATTTCTATTAAAAGCTGTATGTTTTTATTTCTATTTCATCTACATTAGAATGATATTTAACACTATATGTTCCAGGCACTTCGTCCTCTCTACAGCATAAATTCCTAATTCTGCCCCAAGTGTCTCATCCAGCTTCCATGACTGATAATCAGAATGTTCTATAACCGCTTGTGCCAGAGAAATAGCCGTTCCGCTGGGAGCATCCAATTTATGAACATGATGAATTTCCTCAAGCTGGCACGAATAATCATTGCCAAACGGCTTCATTAATTGTGCCAATTTTTTTCATTCAAAGCAAAGAATAAATTTACCCCAAGCTAAAATTAGAACCATACAAAAATGCAGATTCATTTTCAATACAAATTCTTTCTATTTCGGGCTCAAGCCATCCGGTGGTACCGCACACTACGGGAATGCCATTTTCAAGGCAGAATTTAATATTTTCGAATGCAGATTCAGGGCTGGAAAATTCTATAACCACATCGGGATTGTTCAAATTTTCCAAAGTGGAGATTCATTCAGCTGAGCTACAACCTGATGTCCTCTGTCTTGGGCTGTTTTATCAATAATCTGCCCCATTTTTTCCGTATCCAACTAATGCTATTTTTCATCAATTTTATTTAAAAATTTATAACTCAAAGAAAGCCCTGCTTTTACGGAATAGTCCATCCCCGAATAATCGTTCAAAATAGTAGGGAGAAAGGGCTAAATCTGGGTCTTTCTTCCCTCATAAAGATGAGCATCTACCACCGCATCTACAATATTGAGAAGATAAACCGCCGCTGTGATGGCGATAGCATAATCTCTATACCGCCTTCTGCTGTCTTGGGTATTCCCCAAAGCCGTTTTTAAATCTACTCCCGTAATGCCCGAAAAACTCGTGAGGCTGGCCATTTAGTTCCGCTTCAAAGGCATTTTTATATCTTTTTATACTGCTTCTGATTCCAGATGATAAAAACCTATTCCTGTCCCTAATAGCACCCCCACACGATAGGAATTTTTCCAATATTTCCGGTTGTAATACTGCCCCAGCCAGGTATTACAGCAGACCGCCATCCCGCTTTTTGGGGCTGTAGCGTATAGAAGCAGCATTCTGATGGATGCTTTCTATATCTGCTGCTATATCTTTTTCTGTCTGTAAAGAATCTAAACTCTTGATTTCCTGAGAAAAAGAAATTTGAAAATGCCAACGAGTAGAAATGCTAAGATTTTCTTCATCTTACAAGTTTAACTGAAATGAGAAAGGATTTTCTCTAATTCGCTTTCATTAGAAAAATTCAATACAATTTTTCCTTTATTTCTTTGCTCGAAGATTTTTATTTCAACTTTTTACAGCCAAAGCATCTGCTAAAGATTTTTCCACTTTTTCTTAAATTATGCGGAAGTTCTTTTGGCACGGCTGCTTGTTTAGGATTTTTAAGTTTTTAGCCAACTCTTCCGCCTTGTCTTACATTCAGTTTTTCATCAATTATTTTTAAATAAAATCTGCTGATTATCAACATCTTCCAAACTAATGATAGCCCTACCATGCCCCTGCGGAAATAATACCTTCTCTCACAGCCTGCTGCACATCTGGGCTGAGCCTTAGAAGCCGAAGAGAATTTTGTAATTGTACTTCTTTCTTTTCCAACTCTTTGACTTAGAGAATCTTGCGTTAGTCCTATTTCCTCTAACAGTCTTTGGTAAGTCAAAGCAACTTCTATCGGGTCAAGGTCTTCCTCTGGATATTTTCTACCAACGCCATTTCAAGCAGCTCTTGGTCATTCACCTCAAACGAATGTACGCTGGAATAGTCTTTTAAACCAGCTAATTTAGATGCTCTGTATCTTCGCCTCCGGAAATAATTTTTATATTTCTGTCCTTCCTTTCTTACAGTAATCGGCTGGATAATTCCTAAGACTTTTATTGACTCTGATAACTCCAGCAACGCCTTTTTCATCAAAATGAGTTCTTGGCTGGTCTGGATTAGGGAAAATTGTCTTCAATCGGGACTTCCATAATGTTTCCCACCAGCGCCTCCGCTCCTGTGTCTGTTGCGTGTCTGCACGGCTTTGGTTTCTGCAATTTAAGATTGCTCCTAAAAACCTCGCCCCATCGCCCTTTTTCTTATCTCTCATATGGTTTTAATATTTTTGAACTTATTGTTCTTTTATTTCTGTTTTTTTACTCTTAGAAGAAGTCTTTTCTTAGGAATCTGCTGTTCATTTTTAAGCAAAACCTCCTCTGCCAACTGGATATATTGTACTGCTCCTTTACTTTCTGCATCGTATTTCAAGATGCTTTCTCCAAAACTCGGCGCTTGCTCAATCTTGTATTTCGGCTGATGACAGTCTCGAAAACAATTTCTGGGAAAATGAGAGTTAATCTCTTCCACCACTTGATTTGAAAGCCTTAAACGGGAGTCAAACATTGTAAGCAATCAGCCTTCTATATCGAGACTCGGATTGTGTATCTTCTGTATATTTTTATTGTGTTCAATAGTTTACCGAGCCCTCCAGAGCAAAATATTCACATTGTATCGGTATAATCACGAATCCGCTGCTGTAAGGGCATTAATAGTGATAAGCCCCTAAACTCGGCGCACAATCTATAATGATATAGCATACTCATCTTTACAGGCGCCAAAGCCTCTTTGAGCATATATTCCTATTATCCTTGGTCTCACAAGTTCAATTTCTGCAGCCACCAAATCTATGTGGAGAAGGGATAATATCCACATTAGGCGAAGTAGTCGGCTGGATGCACTCACGCACACCATGCTACTATGCTCCAGCAAATGATAAGTAGAGAAATTCACTTCCTCTACTCCCAATCCTGAAGTAGCATTTGCCTGAGGATCAGCATCTATCAGAAGAACTTTCTTTTCTAAAAACACCTAATGCAGAAGGAGATTGACAGAAGTCGTCGTTTTTCCCATTCTCCTTTTTGGTTTGCAACACCAATAATTTTTCCCATTTTTAAAAATTTAAGAAACCAAAAATACAATTATTTTTAAAGTTACAATATACTAAATTTTTCATAACTAATATAAAATATTAAAAACCAATGGTTTAACGCTTTTAAAAATTATCCACATATTTTTATCTTTGTGGAATACTTTACAAATCCAACTTGATGACTTTTTACAAGAACTTAAAAATCTATTTAAAAAGGAGCTTGAAAAATTTACACATTATCAGAAAGTTTAGAGCTTTCTACATTTTTCTGAAAAATTTTTAGAACTTGACAGACTTGATTTACAAAAATCCCACAAAAAGAAATTTCCAGCGAAAAAGTAAAACTTTTTCATCCGTAATCGCCGAACTTAAAAATAAGAAAAACCCTATCAGCAGATTTTAGGAGAAGCCTTTTTCACAGAAACCGCTTCTTTATTGATGAAAAATGTCCTTATCCCACGCCCAGAAACAGAAGAATTGGTGGATTTAATCATATTGAGGTCTACAATTCTACTTCTCTTAAAATTTTAGACATCGGAACAGGCAGCGGATGCATCCCTAATTACTTTGGCAAAATATCTACCTAACTCACAGATTACCAGTATAGATATTTCTCCAAAAGCACTAAACATCGCTCAGAAAAACGCCGATTTCCACAAAGTGAATATCAATTTTATCCGAAAAGATTATTTAAATGAAAAACTTGATGATGTTTACGATATTATTGTAAGCAATCCTCCTTATATAGGCGCTTCAGAAGAAGAGGAAACCTGCTGTCTGTCAAAAACTTTGAACCTAGAATAGCACTTTTCGCTCCACCAGAGAGCGTTTTGGCATTTTTATGATCGCGAAAGACTGCAAAAACCATCTTTCAGAAAAAGGAATGATTTTCCTTGAAATCAATCAGAAATCAGGACAACAAACCTCAATTTATTCTAAAAACACTTTCAAAAAGTGAAAAATTAAAAAGATTTTATCTGGTAATGAGCGATTTATCATAGGAAATAAATAATTTTAACAAAATTTTTGGTTAATTAAAAAGTTTTTATATTTTTGCCTCATATTTAGACAGAATAATGTTTAACCAATACAATCATACAAGAACAACTAAACATGCCATTACCATGTGTATGGATATGATGATGTGGGTTTTTAGAAAGCCGCAGTTTTTGTGATTGTAAAATGCGAATAGAAAGATTTTATATAAGTTATACAAATTATCACAAGGGCTTCGGACAAAAACCGAAGCCTTTTTATTTTTAAACCAAACCTTAATTTAATTAAAAATGTTAATAAATCTGAATCATAAAAACGAAAATCTAACTTGTCAAATGATGGGAATGATGATGTGGCTGTAAAGACCGCAGTTTTTGTGATGGATGGAGTTTTTAAGTTTTCTTCATAATTATCCCAGAGCTTCGGTAAATACGCCGAGGCTCTTTTTATGTTTAAACCAAATTTTAAGTAAAAATTAACAATACTATAAATGAAAAGAAAAGTAGTCAGATTAGAGCACTTTGTTTGCGTTGTTTCTCTTCGTGGGGACATTCAGTGCTCAGGAAAAGAAGAAGGATTCCATCAAGGAAAAATTCCATCGGTGAAGTCGTGATAGTAGCCTTTGGGAAACAGAAAAAGAAGAAATCACAGGTTCTATCCAAGAACTAAAACCCAAGGATATCTCTGCATTACAGAACGGAAATGTCTTGCAGGGACTTGCAGGGCGTGTAGCGGGAGTTCAGATTGTAGGAAATGGACAGCCAGGGAGCAGTCCGAGAGTATACGAATGAGAGGAATAGGGCTCTATCAACGCTTCTAGTGAGCCGCTGATAGTCTTGGATGGGATTCTTACCCTGGGTCGCTCAATTCTATTCCATCTTCGGATATAGAGAGCTTGTCCTTCTTGGAAGATGCTTCATCAAATGCTTTGTATGGCTCACGAGGAGCAAAATGGTGTAATCATCATCACCACTAAAAAAGGGACGAGAAAGGGATTCATGTAGATTTTCGATATTAAAAACAGGGATTAACTTCCCGTGCGACTCCAGAATATGACATCATCAGCAGTCCTGCTCGAGTATTATTTGGCATATTTCAACAGAGTCCGTGTAGGCGAGAAGGCAAGAGGAAAAAAACTGATGCCCAAGCCTATACAGAGGCGATAAACAAAATGAACGCTACACTGGGATATAATGCTTACAATGTTCCATTTAACCAGCTTATCAATCCAGATGGAAGTTTTAACCAAAATGCTAAACTGCTTTATCAGGACAATTGGCAAAAACTATTATTCCGACCTAATCTCCGCCAAGAAGCAAACCTCAGCTTCACTGCAAATACCGATAAATTAAAGGCTTATACTTCACTTGGCTACCTTAATGACCGCAGTTACCTCATCGGTTCTGGATTTAAAAGATTGAGTTTAAGGTCTAATTTGGAATATGCTCTTAATGAAAAATTGAAATTCGGAGTTAATCTAAATTACAGCAACAGCGAACAAAAATCTGGGCGATGGAGGGAGTTTTATGAACTCGTTCCAGTTTTCTAGGAATATCGCGCCTTTTTACCCAGTGTATTTGAGGGATAATGACTATAACAGAGTTTATGATATCAAAGGAAGGGCTGTCTATGACTACGGAGATGGAAAAGGGCCAAATGGAGCGAGAAGGTCTTACGCCGTTTTTGAAAAATCCTGTGGGAAACCGCCAGTATGATTTGAATAGCGACCAATAATACGGTGAATACCAATCTTTTTCGTGCAGTATAAATTCCTGAAAGATTTTGATTTTACTTTATAATTTTGGTGGTGTGATTATCAATTCCCAAGAGCTTGTTTATGGAAATCCTTTGGGAGGGACAACGGCTACTGTGGGCGGGCGACTTGCAAAAATCCAATACTCTGAAATACGCCTTTAACCACCAGCAGTTATTATCTTATAATAAAACAACTCGGCGCGCATAATATCAGCGTTCTTCTAGGACATGAGCTGAACCAAGAGAAAAGCGATTATTTCGGGGGCGAGAAAAAGAAAATTGTTCTTAGAAGGACTTACCGTTTTTGATAATGTTCTGAAAATGAACGAAAACTCACAGGAAACCAGTACGACTACGCTGTGGAAGGGTTTTTCTCCGAGTTTTTGTATAATTATAAAACACAAATATTTCTTCAATGCCAGCCTTTAGGAGAGATGGTTCTGTCAGTATTTTCTAAAGAAAGCAGATGGGGAACTTTCTATGGACTGGGGGCAGCATGGGACATTTCGAAAGAAGATTTCTTAAAGGATTCAGAGACTGTGAATGCTCTGAAAGTGAAGGCTTCCTACGGACAGCAGGGGAATGATATTTTCTACTTCCCAGGCACTACGGACAGAATCTATTATGCTTACAAAAATTTATATAAAAGTAAGTAACTTTGGGGATGATACGCCCTGTGGTTACTACGGAATATCTTGGAAATAATAAACTTAGATGGGAAAACTCAAAACCTAAATGCTGGTTTTGAAACGGCTTTGTTCAATAGAAGATTGTCTATCAATGCTGAATATTTCGAGAGAAAAGTTTCTGATATGATCTCATCGTGCGGCGCTTCCTTTCTCTAATGTGGGGTATTATCCTAGGTTAGAAAAACATCGGAAACATGAGAAACAGAGGAGTTCAGGTGAGCATCAATGGAGATGTAATTAAAACAGAGAATTTCACTTGGAATCTATATGCTAACCTTACTCATTACAAAAATAAAAATCACTAAACTCCCTGATGCACAGAGAGAAAATGGGATAACAGACGGACTTTTCCTTCTAAAAAGAAGGCAGCGACCGATATGCTTACTATCTGAAAGAATTTGCTGGGGTGGATCCTCTGAATGGAGATGCGCTTTTGGTATAAAAGATGGCGTAGATGCGAGTGGAAATGCCGTTAAACAAGTTACGAACAGCTAGTGCCGAAGCAACGCTTTACCAAACAGGAAAATCTGCTATACCAAAAGGTCTATGGTGGTTTTGGAACTCAGATAAGATTTTAAAAACATCACTCTATCGGCTAATTTTGCGTATCAGCTGGGCGGCTGGGGCTATGCACCAAAAGCTACAGATCGCTCCTGCATTCGGACAACTATGCGTCTAACTACCATAGAGATGTTCATACACATGGACGCCAGAAAATCCTACAGCATCTCTGCGCAAGAATAGATATTTCTAATTCTAACCAAAAATGCCAGTTCTACACTGTTCTTAACGAAATCAGACTATTTGAGTCTTCAGGATTTGACGCTGAGTGTGGGCATACCACAGAGTTTCCTTGAAAAACTACGGAATCCGAGATGCCAATATTTATGTGACAGGAAACAATCTTTTTCTTACTTTCAAAGAGAAGAGGCTACGACCCAAGGCTGTCTATTTCTGGCGTTTCGGAGACATACGGATATAATCTGTTGTCAAGTGTTTCATTAGGGTCTTAATCTTAAATTTTAATTTTTTAAAAAGTTATGAAAATCAATAAAAATATTAGCAGGAGCATTCGTTGCCCTATCACTTTTAAGCTGTAATAGAGAATTAGAAACCGAATCAGCGAAACTGATTTCAGAGGAGCAGATTCCTGATGATGCAGCATCTTTGGACAAGTATCTCAATGGGATTTATCTCGGATTTAGAAATCATGGTTCAGGCGGAACTACCACTCACACGGATTTTGGGATAATGTCCATAAAAGCAGGGTTGATTTGCTTCCAATGACCTTATTCAGGCAAAACAGCAGCACCTTGGGAGATATTACAACTACGAAGCGAGACAAAGCGACAACTTTACCAATGAAATCGTTTGGAATACATTTTATTCTAAAAATCTTTGATATCAATCGTCTGATAGAGAAGATAGAAGCCATAGGTGTAAATAATGAAAACCGACATATCTACGGTCAGCTTTTTGGCGCTTCGTGCGTATAGTTATTTTTAATTTGGTAAGGTTCTATGCGCTTACTTATGTTGGTCATCAGAATGAACTGGGAGTGCCGTTGGTAACTACGGCATCCAGCCCAGAAACACCGAGAGCAAGGGCTACCGTGGCGAAGTTTATACCCAAAATAACCAGCGATATAGAAAAACGCCATCACTGCGCTGAATGGTTTCACCAGCAAAACATCGCACAGATAGACCAAAGGGCAGCAAAAAGCCATCGCGGCGGATATTTACCTTGAAACTGGGGATTATACCAGAGCGGCAGCCTATGCTCATGATGCCCGAACAGGCAAAAACACTGATGTCTCAGGCGGATTATACAGGTGCAGGATTTTCTCTAAAAACCAATCCAGAGATTATCTGGGGATTTGATAATTCTTACAAAACCAAAAACATAGGTAACCCCTACGCTTCGTTCTTCTCATGTATGACAGTATGAATGAAGGCTATGCAGGAGCGGCAGGGATTTATAAAATCATTGATAAAAAGATTATACTGACCAAATCCCAAGCACTGATTACAGAAAACAAGTATTCAACGGGGCTACGGCATCTGCCTATACCTTTAACGGAAAGAAACCAAAACTCATCCACCATATGTGAGCAGAAAGTTCAAGGATTTGACTTTCTTTGAGGGGGATTATATCTACATCAGAGCATCTTCGCTTTACTATATAGAAGCAGAGGCTTTGGCAAGACTAGGGCAGACAGCTCAGGCGAGACAAGTGCTCTATGATATTACTTCTGTGAGAGATACAGGATACACACTTTCCACGAACTCTGGGCAGAACCTCATAGATGAAATCATCCTGCAAAAAGAGAATAGAACTCTGGGGCGAAGGCTACGCTTGGTTTGATATGAAACGCCTTGGAGTGGATTTGGTGAGGGATTATCCAGGTTCTAACCATACTTTTGGGAAGTTTAATATCAGCTATTCTACGGACTATAACCAATACTGTTTCCAGATTCCACAGAGTGAGGTGAGTAACAATCCTAATATTGTCCAAAACCCTGTGAGATAAAACACGATGAATAACAACCCGCTGAAGGTAGAAATCCCTCTCGGCGGGTTTGTTTTAAAGGGAAACAAGCTTTTATCTTTGCCACAGAATTTTTAAATTTAGCATTATGAAAAACTTTTATTCGCTGTGGCTGCTTTACTGAGTTTAGCCGCATGTAAAAGAGATGAAGAACCAGCTACTCCGCTTCTTGGGACATGGAGATATACAGGAGGAAATTTTTATCAGCGGGGCTGATGGTTCTTCTTTCAACCCTCATCCTGCAAACTCTTGTGATTCGCAGTCTACCATAGAGTTCAAAAAGGCTTCTATGCTGTTCGGCAAGACTTCAAAATGGTCAGTGGAACCTGCACACCAGAGGCGGTAGAAAACCTGAGATACACTCTATAATGAAGCCACCAAAGTGCTAAAAACTAATAGCCTCTGATGGTACTGAAGAAGAATATACCGTATCTCTATTAGACGGCAGCAATCTTCACTTGGAAACTCCTATTGGTGATGCCAACACAGATGGAATAAATGATAAAGACTTGGATACTTACACCAAAATAAAATAAACAGAAAACTGCCCGAAACTATGTTTCGGGCGGTTTTCTATTCTGATACTAGCGCTTGTCTTCCATACCGAATTCTACCCATTGTGCCTTTGGGGTTGCCAGCTTCACCACTTTTTGGCTTCTGCCAGCTTGCTTTCCACCTGTCTGGCATCTACTTCTTCGGTTTTTACTTTTTCAGCTGGGCTTTCAGTCTTTTCTTGTTCTTCGTATAGGGGTAAAACAAATATGTCTAAAAAGAATAGTAAATAAAAAGCCCGAAAAAGCCTATAAATAAAAAGGAGTAAACCCAAAAAGCCCTGAAAAACGAGGAAAAACAAAATGTCCAAAACTTCCATTTACTACCATTTTACTTCTATTAAAAATAAAGATAATTACATATTAAATAGCCCCTAACTACTGGAACAATTACAGCCTTATATCAATGCTGTTTTCTGATGGATTGGGGCAGGCTATTGACTATGTAGTGAATTTGATTAGCGGTACAGGAGAATGGGGAGAATGGATTGATATTGTCTCTGGATTATTCTAGAGTAATACATGGAACTTCCTAAGGGGGATTACTGTTACCATATCCAAGATTATTACAAGTGTCGTGCAGTGGGTTGCCAAGTCTGAAAATAGTAAAAAGATGTATTTAGAGCATCAGCTGGATTCTAGGGAAAATCTTTGATGTGGTAGGATGGATAGGAGAGAAAATCTTTGGCTATGGGATAATGTCATTGAGCCTATTGTAACAGCAATAGATGCGGCGTATAAAAATGGTCAAAGGATGGTTAAGTGAAGAGGAGGGCAAGACTGTAACCATTGACACCAAGATAACTCCGCCGGAAGACTTGCCTAAACCGCCTACAGATGTGAGTTACCATCGCAGACCTGACAAGGTTTAAAAGACACTTTCCATTGGAGCGATGGAGGACAGAAAAAAATAAAAACATCAGGAGAAAAAAGTTGGTGATACCATTGCAGGAGGCGGACCAAAAAGTAGTCAATATCCATGTAGGTAAATCTTTGACAATATCCAATTTACCACAATGAATGGAGCAGAAAGCGCCGAGCAGTTAGAAAAATAACATTAGAGTGTTTAGCAAGGGTATTATATAACGGAGCCAAGACAGTATGATAACGATATTTGATTTATACGAGCTTTATAAAAACCTATTTCGGGAAAGCTCCTTATTAGTGTTACACCAAAAGATTCAGACAAGCCACTGACGCAGGATGTAACTTATTCGGGGATTGCTCAAAATCCACATCCAAAAAGGCACTATCCACTACAACAGGAATAATATTGCACTGAATAAAAATAGAGCCTACGGGCATGATATATGGTTTCCTATTTCACTCAGTAATGCTGATAGTGGAACTATTGAGATAGAAAATTGCACAGTATCAGTTAATCTGTCAAAAACGATTGTACGAACACCCGTGAGCGAGCGTAAAGGCACCGTAAAAGAGTGTTTTTAATATTGATGACTACCGATTTACCATTCGTGGTTTTCTTATCGGAAAAGGAAGAAAGTTTCCCGAGGAGGATATGACGAAACTTCAAAAACTCTTTTGAATCTGATAAGCCCGTAGAACTTCACGGAGGTTATCCAGAGCTTTTTAGAGAAAAAGCTGCCGAGTGGCCATCGAGACACTGGAATTTCCAGAAGTACGAAAGGCAAAAGCATATTGGATACGCCCTTTCTCATGATAAGTTGTGAAACAGATTATATAGAAGATTTAATCATTACCAATTAACATGTTTTATCTAACCAGCGATATAGAAATAGGAGGAATTAAGGTTAAGGCGAATAAGGTAACCTGAAGACTTCGGTTAATCTCATTTACTGATACTTGTACGATTTCGCTTGCAAGGACAAAATACCTTAAAACAGATGCTACTACAACGGCGAATACAGAGGATAATAAAAAGTTTACGCCTTTTAAAAGAAGATGACAAGGTAACAGTTAAACTTGGTTATGATGGATGAAACTCGGTTTATGGGCTTTGTTAAGCGGGTTAATATGGGGATACCTGTAGAAGTAGAATGCGAGGATGGATAGCTACCAGCTCTATGATATTATATTCAGCAAAACTTACACCTCTGTAACAGTAAAGAAAATTATTACAGGATGTAACCGCTGGAACGGACATTTTTACTTTCCAAGGAAATGCCAGATATTCCGCTGAAAAATGTACGCTTTAAAAATGCTACAGGAATACAAGTTTTAGAATGGCTGGTAAAGAGTGTAAGCTCTCGGTTTATTTCAATTTTAATGAGCTGTCATGTAGGGACTTTATTTGGAAAGACCCAACAACAGAGGTCGTGGGAGGAAAATTGATTGAGGAATAAAAAGGAAGAGAATGAATGAATTTATAAACGAGCATGTACTGCCACACTTCGGGACTTTCATTTCCGCAGTGCTGACGGTTTATGGGGTTTATCTTTGAAAGCAGAAACAGACCGCTGAAGTAGAGGGCATTAACGCTGACAACGAAGGCAAAAGAGATTGAGAATGCCGAAAAAGTCCTAAAATATTACAGGGCTATGGTAGATGACTTGGGCGAAAAACTCATCACAGCGATTAAAGAGCTGGATGAGTCAAGCAAGTCATCAAAGAACTTGAGGATAAAGTAGAACTTCTACTGATGAACTCAAGAAATATAAACAGCTCAATAGAAAAAGAAGAGTAAAACCCTTTGATTTAACCTTAGGGAGTGTTTAAACAGCCTTTAAACAGATTTTTAAAACTACACTAGAAAAAGCAGACCAAATGACTGCTTTTCTTATTTTTGCCCTGTCAATGGACATTTTGTTTTGAAATTTTGACATTTTGTTTTGCTGATTATATTCGTCCAGCCTTTTCCAGTTCAGTGCAGTTCGTTTTTCGTATTCTGTCACGAAACTGCTGTCTGCCCCTCTCCTCGCCACTTCTGGAGCGTTGTGCCCTCAGCCCTGCTATCATCAACCTGGATTTGTTGATGATTTCCGCTAAACTTTTCTTAGGATTTGTCATATTGATAATATTTATGATTTTCTTGGTTAAAGTTACAAATTATCTTTGAAACAAGCCTCATTTTCTTTCTTGAAAGATGAAGATTTATTTACTTCATGTGAAGATAGTCTTCTTCTTAATGAAGATGATGCTTACTTCATGTGAAGATGGTCTTCTTCCTAATGAAGATTTACTTACTATCATATGAATATTGTCTTCTTCCTGATAGATTTACTTTACTTCATGTGAAAATAGTCTTCTTCCTAATGAAAGATTTACTTACTTCATGTGAAGATTACCTTCTTCCTGATGAAGATTTATTTACTTCATGTGAAGATAAGCCTTCTTCCTAACGAAGATAAACATCTTCCACTTAAATCTCCTCCCTTTATTTTATTTCCCGGAGACAGCTTCCGTTTCAAATTTATTACCTTTTGCAAAAATTATTGATTACAAATGAATAGAGGAAAAGGAAGAGACCAAAGAGGAAATACCCCTGGCACGGAAAGCGCGGCAGCAGATACCTCCGCAAGAAATGCACGGACAAAAGAAAACACACCGCGGAAAACTGTTCCTACAACAGACCCCAAGAAGAGGGCGACAAGGCTAAATCTTTCATCCTGAAAAAGAAAGCTCGAAAAAGATAAACAAACAAGCCGAAAAAGACACCATTCGGGCTCAGTCAAATACATTGCCAACTCTGGAATCTGCAGCAGAGAGAAGCCGAGGAACTGATTTCCCAAGGCCTCGTGGAGGTAAATGGGAAAAATCGTCACTGAAATGGGTTATCAAGTGCAGAAAACCGACCGCGTAGTGTTTGACGGGCAGGGCATCACCCCGAAAAACCTGTGATAGCGCTAAACAAACCAAAAGGCTACATCTCTACCACAAAAAGATGAGAAGGCAAGAAAAACCGTGATGGGACCTCGTGGCAACGACGCATCACCATACCGCCTCTTCCCTGTCGGAAGGCTGGATAGACAGACCACTGGACTTATCGCTCACTGACCAATGACGGGCATCTTACCAAGAAGCTGACCACCCCCTCTTTCGGAGTGAAGAAAAATCTACCATGTGTGACACTTGACAGGAAGCTCAGCATCGAAGACCTCCACCAGATTGCAGAAGGTATCCGCCTGGAAGAAGGCATCGCCGAAGTAGACAGCATCTCCCTACATGAAGGAAAACCTACGAGGTGGGGAAATAGAAATCACATCGGCTGGAACAGAGTAGTGAAAGGATTTTCAAGAAAATAGGGCTACGAAGTGGAAGCGCTGGATAGAGTAATCTTCGCGGGACTTACCAAGAAGATATCAAACGCGGGCATTGGCGTATCCTCACGGATATGGAAGTAAATAACCTGAAAAATGCTCTAAAAACCACCTCCCACTGCGCCAGACATATCACCGCGAATATATTTTTAAAATTTGATATAAAAAGTGCTAAATTTGCACCACGCAACGGCCGCATGTTTTAACGGATAGAACTACGGATTTTCGGCTCCGTCAGTGAGGGTTCGAATCCTTCTGCGGCTACATGAATACATCAGTAACAATGCACAAAAACGCCTATAAACGGGCGTTTTTATCATGTTCCAGAATCTACAAAATACAACGGGACTCAGGTTGCAGAAGAACTAATTTTTATGCTTTTACAACTTGAAAAATGAAAATAATTATTTAATTTGGAGGTATGAAAAGACATTTTCCATATATTCTTTTGTTGGCTATTATTCTTGCAGTACCTAATCATTATATTAGGTCCTATCTATATACTATCATTGGTATGGTAGTATTGAAATATTTATTCAGCGGTATTTTAGGTGCTATTTTTACTTGCTTTTTAGCCCTATTTTTCTCATATATATGTGTCCTTTTATTTCAAATTTATTTACAAATGATAATATTTTTTGTATATACATTTTCTACTGATAATTCAAAAAGAGGATATCCAGTAACAATAATGAATTAGATATGTACAAAGACCTAAAAAGATTAACAAAATAATAGTAATTTTTATAATTCTATTTTTAAATATTATATCAGCAATAGGAATGTTTGCACTGCATCCAGATGATAGTATGAGTTTTAGGGACTTATCTATATTATTCTGTGTGTTTATATTCATTAATGGTGTTATTGGTATTTCACTAATATTAGTAAAATCAGAAAATATGGTTTGTATTTTTATTATAAATATTGTAATCAATACAATAGTAGTTTTTATAAGCTGTGCTATAAAGTATTATAAAACAACAGATATAAAACTAAAAAGTTCTATTATAATAAAACTTTATATTACCTTGATTTTATTAGAATGGATACCATGTATATAATTTGGAAAGCCAGGAGAATATAGTGATATTGAAGGAAAGTATAATAAGAAAGAAATGAAAAAAATAGAATTAGAAAAATGGTATATATATTAAAATGATACTATATATAATTTCCCATTGGAGAATCTAAAAATTAAAGTTAAATGATAGAAGATAATGGTAATGTTCCAGGGTGTTGTTTTGGGTAGAAAAACATTGATAAAACCTTACAAACTTTATTTTAAATAATGGATATAAAATCACCAACTTCTGAAAAATGATACAGTTACAATTTTTACTTCGATTATAGAAGATAGAATAAAAACTCTATATGACCAGCATTCTTGTCATAATCAATTTGGAGACAGAGAATATAAATTCAAATAAATTGATTGTATATGCAGAAAAACCATAATCTCCCTGCTTATAAAACTTTTAGAGGCGTCATTTATATATGATTTAATAAAAATATATTGCAAACCAATATCATATTGGGTTTGACTGGGATTGACAAGAAAAATATTTATGCGTTAATTGAAAAATTGAATTTATTAAATATAGAGGATAAGAAAAATTATACTTGTATATCATTCAATTAATGTAATTAAAGATGGTATCATCAATATTAATCAGATAAATAATAGTGAGAAGTTTGATGAAATATTATCTATCCACTGAAAATAGTGATATTTTAGGATTTAGGGTTTTAATAAAGTGAGGTTTGTTTTCTAGATTCTTACCCATCTATTTTAAATATTTCGATAGAACTTTGAGATAATTCAAAGTTCTTTTTAATTTCTATTCTGTAATGTGTTGCCTTACAGACTTGTAGCGAAGACGGGACTTGAACCCGTGACCTTTGGGTTATGAATCCAACGCTCTAACCACCTGAGCTACCTGCCGCTTTGGTGGTGCAAAAGATACATATATTTTTATACCACTCAAAATTATTTTACTCAATGTGGATAAAAATGCAGAAAAGTTAGCAGGCTTTTTCTATAATTTTATTATTCTTATCCAAAACATAGTAGGTAGGCGTAGCGTGGACATTATAAGTTCTTTCCATCAGCTGCTCTGCCAGCCTTTTAGTTCGGTATCATTTATCCATGGGAGAGGTGCCGTTTTTCTTTATACAGCTTCATATCTGTGTCCAAAGCAAAAAGCAACAACTTCTATGTTTTTCTTCTTCAGTTTCTGGTAATTTTCTAAGATAATCGGCAGTTCTGACAAACAATGCGGACAAGTAGATGCTCAGAATAAAACCACCTTTTTATCAGCTTTTTGCAGCGCTTAGTTTTTAGCCTTTGCATCTCGTTACATTTGCCGTAAAAGTATAATCGGGCATCACAGCGCCAATGGAAGTATTTTTAATCGATTTTATACTTCCCCTGCAAGGTTTCTATTGATAGCGCAGGTAAGATTGGAAGCCTGCTGATAGTATTCTCTTTCTGCTCCTCAAGTCCGTAGGCATCAAATATCGCGAGCAATTCGGACAAAATGGTCTGCCCTCGTGAAGTCTTCTACATCTACTCGCTCCAAGAGTTTATCCACTTTATTAACCGTTGTGGGGGTTGTAGCTTCTCAAAAGTTGATTAAAGCTGGTCTCATCAGAGTATGAAGTTTCCAGCATTTTCTCCTGAGTTTACAAGAGAAATCAATGAAATTATCCGTAGTCAAAAAGGCGGATTGTTTTCCTGCAAAAGCATATTTGCTGTTTTCTAAATAATAAGCAATGAACGGATGCCCCTGCTCCGATGGTTTCTTCATTTTGCAAAAGGGCTATTTCCTCTCGCCAGAGCCTTACCAAAATCACTCCCTCTTCATAAAAAGCCTTTATCTGCTGTAAGGCTGGCAGCACTCTTGTCTGTCTCTGCTGCAGGTGCATTACTTTATCCATTTTGGCACTAGATTTATCCAAAAATCTACTCCCATGATATTATTTTCTGCATCTCATTTTCAGTTTCATTTCCACATCTTTGTTTCTTTGGAAATAAAACTCATAGACTTGTTGTTTTCTGGGAAATAGGCCTCATTCTTCCCATATAGTTTTTTAGGAATATTTACCTGCCACTTTCCGTGGATGCCTGGGCTGTTATAAAATCCTAGAACCGCCTAAGTTCAGCAGATAATAACTCCGATTTTTCGCAAAAGGAATCCGGCGCTTCTATATTCACTTTTGAATTGAGCAGAAACCATCCCTGCCCCAAAAAGCACCGCCCATAAAACGATCATACTTAAGATTTATTTAACGAAGAAAACTTACAGAACAAAAACATCATTCTGTAAGTCTCCTCTAATATGATTTTTATTTTACAATTTTCATTCTTTCTTTTATAATAAATGAGAACTGCCGCTGTCCATTACTATTCCTACGCCCAAAAGAGCCGTATCATAGAGGGTCATAGGTGCTTCATTGGCCGCCCCAGGCCCCCGTTGGACCAAATCCCCTCCTGGTGGCACAGGAGGCTGAGCTGTGAAAAGGTTGGTAAAGAACAAAATCCCTAATCCTATACTCTTCTACTATAAGGCTTTTTAATCTTATATTCTTCATTATTTTATATTTTTCTTATTTTTATTATTTTCTGAGAGAATACACTTCCCGTTCTAGATACTGCTTTTACCATAAGTGGCTCTGTTTCCGGATGGAAGGCTTAGAGTAAATTCCCCTGCTTTCGCATCTACTTTGTCTTTTGAGTAGATGAGTCTGCCGCTCAGGTCATAGACTTCCACCTTAGCTGTGTTCCATGCTGGGTCAAAGAATATTTTGTATTCTTTAGTTGCCTCATCGAGGCAAACCTACTGTAGCACGAACGGCTTCGCTACATTTACTGCAGATGCATCATTGTAACCTGAAGGCTTGCCATAGAACAACCCGAAAGAATTGTCTGATGCAGAAACCGAATGGTTTTATTATGTCCCTGAGTTACTAAATCATTTCCTTTGAAATATAGAAGCTCTGTCCATTACGGAATTTCTCTTGGCTGTCAGGCACTTCTACAGCATTTTCTCTTACCTCAAATTTTAAGGCTCTTACTTTGTCGCTGTATATTTTTAGTGGGATTTCTTTTTCCTTTGAAGTCACTTTGGTTGGCTTCATTGATGTAAAAGCTCAGTACGAATTTTGCAAATCCTCATCTATACCGCCTGCTGGTTTTTCCTCAAAAGTACCAATGATGTTTTGGCTTCCTGCAGATACCTGCGTGCTGTATGTGGCTGGTTTACCCGTCTGAGCCTCTGGATAGACTACATAGTAAGTTCTGCCCAGTTCATTGCCGTGCTCATCTAAGGCAATAACTCCCAGCTGTTTTACACTGCCCGCTGAACCTCTGGAAAAGCACACTTGGAGACGCTAAATGAGGACGAGCAGTGTATGCAAATCTTCTGCCAAGGTCAAATCTAAGTGTCCTAGCATTAGCATTTCTAAACTTCAAAAGCCAAAGTCTGCATAGGCTTAATAATAGCTCCCTACATCCCCTGAAGGCACCCCCTGCTGCAGTATAGGTTACCTGTTTTTGCTCCAGAAGACTGAGTTTCCGCCACCAGAAATCGTGTGTTAAACTGATGTAGGCTCTAATCTTATCCCCCAAAAATATCATTATTAGTCATCTGTGGCAATTGGTTAATGAAACTCAAATTGGTAAGAGTATGGATTTCCACACATATATAAATTTTACCAAAGTCCCCTGAGCCATGCTGTACCACCATTAGCTATATGCCACTGATCTTAGAATGTATGTATTATAACGCTCCCTGTAATAATTCTGCTTAGATCCATTGAGTACCAAATACTCACATCTCGATGACAGATGCCCACCAGTAGGAATATTATCAACATAATTCGCTGTAAATGGTACTCCTTTTATTGTTTTTACGGCGGCGGAAGCATTAAAATTCTTAGTCCCCAATATGTATATACTAATGGTCCAGATTGAGATGTTGTTTCTAAATTATCAAACCTTGCATATAAGTTTTCTATACCTCATGACCCCTTCTCCAGAACGCCTACCTGCATCCCAAATTTAAAGGTATGTCCTGAAGAAAGCAGTTCCACACTCAATTCTAACAATGCTTTACTCTTAAACGGCATTGAAATCTGCTGGTAAGAACCATGGTGATTGTCTTTGTATTCTTTATCTACAATTCCAGTAACCTGAGATTGATTGGGACCTTTAATGTACAATTGACCATATCTTAAATTGCTTAAATTGTCATCATACATTTTAAGGATAAAGTTCCTCCACCCGTTTTAGGAAGTCCAGCAGTAGTCAGTGTTCTAAAACCTCCGATTATTTGTACTACATTCATAAGCATTACATTTTCGCTGTTGGTTGGTTTTCCCTGTGCCTACTATGGTTATTTTCCCATCATACAGTATAAAGTAATTCAGGAGCAATGGTCATCTCTGTACCATCTGCTACATAGGTAAGATCATTTGTTTGCGCTTTTGTATGGAAAGCCTAACGCAAGCATTCCAAGAGTAATTATGTTTCTTTTTCATTGTAATTTATTTTTGTAATTTATTTTTAAAAGACCTGCTGTAAAAGGCGTTCTGGTGGTTATTTAGACTGCACCAAAACTACCCCTGCAAAAACAATGCCCATAAAACGATATATATTAAATTCATTATCAAGAAAAACTTATAGAGCAAAAACGCTCCATAAGTCTTCCTTAATATGGAAAAATTTTTACTTTACAATTTTCATTCTCTTTTTATAATAAATGAGAACTGCCGCTGCACATCACTATTCCTACGCCCGAGAGCCGTATCATAAAGATCTATAGGTACTTCATTGGCGCCCCAGGCCCTGTTGGATCAAATCCCCTCCCTAGTGGCACAGGAGGCCGAGCTGTGAAAAAGGTTGGTAAAGAACAAAAACTCCCTAATCCTATACTCTTTTCACTATAAGGCTTTTTAATCTTATATTCTTCATTATTTTATATTTTTCTTATTTTATTATTTTTCTGAGAGAATACACTTCCATTCAGATACTGCTTTTTACTACATAAGTGGCTCTGTTTCCTGATGGAAGGCTCAGAGTGAACTCTCCTGCTTTCGTATCTACTTTTATCTTTTGAGTAGATTAGTCTGCCGCTCAGGGTCATAAACTTCTATCTTAGCCGTGTTCCATGCTGGGTCAAAGAATATTTTGTATTCTTTAGTTGCCTCATCAAAGGCTACCACTGTAGCAGACGGCTTCGCTGCTACATTTCCTGCTGATGAAAACATCATTATAGCCGGAAGGCTTACCAGTAGAACAGCCTGAAAGAATTTCGTCCGATGCTGATACCGGAATGGTTTTTATTATGTCTCTACGGTTACTAAATCATTGCCTTTGGAAATATAGAAACTCTGTCCGTTACGGAATTTCTCTTGGCTGTCTGGCACTTTCTACAGCGTTTTCTCTTACCTCAAATTTTAAGGCTCTTACTTTGTCACTGTATATTTTTAGTGGAATTTCTTTTCCTTTGAAGTCGCTTTGGCTGGCTTCATTGATGTACAGCCAGTAAGAATTTTGCAAATCCTCATCTATACCGCCGCTTGGTTTTTCCTCAAAAGTACCGATGATGTTTTTGGCTTCCTGCAGATACCTGCGTGCTGTATGTGGCTGGTTTACCCGTCTGAGCCTCTGGATAGACTACATAGTAAGTTCTGCCCAGTTCATTGCCGTGCTCATCTGAGGCAATTACCCTCAGCTGTTTTACACTACCTGCTGCCCCTCTTGCTAACACATTTGGTGTTGCCTGATAAGGACGCGCTGTGTATGCAAATCTTCTGGCATCGTTAAAAAGATTCTGAGCATTGTCGATTTCTAAACTTCAGCACAAAAGTCTGCATCGGTTTTATAATCGCCGTTACATCTCCAGAAGGCACCCCTGCTGCATTGTATGTTACATGCTTTGCACCCGTAGACTGCGTCCCTCCACCGGAAGCCGTGGTTACGGATGTAGGCTCAATCTCAATCCTAAAATATCATTATTGGTCCATGTTGGCAGCTGTCTAATCAAATCCAAATTGATAGGTGGGGGTTTCCATACATGTACAAGTTTTTACCAAAATTCCCAGTCCATGGTGTAGCCACCTCCCACTGGTCTTGGATGGTAGGTATTGTAGCGCTCTCTATAGAAGTTTTGGTTTTTCCCTCCTATCCCAAACACCACATCTGATGACAAGAGACCTCCTGCAGGTATTGTATATGAATATCCGTAAGAGAGAGGAACCCCTTTATTGTTTTTACCGCAGCAGAAGCATTAAAGTTTTTGGTTCCTAATATATAATATATACTTGTATCTGAAGCACTGCTGATGATGCTAAATCATCAAACCTCGCATATTAGTTACTATATTTCATAATTGCCTCACCAGAATACCTATTTGCTCTATTTCCCGCACCAAATTTAAAAAGTATGCCCTGGGGATAACAACTCTGCACTTAATTCAGACAATTTCTTACCCACAAATGGCAGTGCAATCTGCTGGTAAGAACCATGGTGATTGTCTTTGTATTCTTTATCTACTATTCCCTGTAACATTCACTTGAGATGTTGCTTGTCCAAAAATACAATTGCCCATATCTCAAATTACTCAAGTTAGTATCATACATTTTAAGAATAAAATTTCCTCCATCAGTCTTGATTAACTCCAGCCGTGGTTAATGTTCTAAATCCAGTATTATTCATTCCATTTTCCATTATCATTACATTCCCACTATTGGTTATTTTCCTGTACCTACTATGGTTATTTTTTTCCATCTATCACGCTGTAAATCACTTCGGGAGATGGTCATCTCTGCGCCATCAGCTACATAGGTATAGTCTGTAGTCTGTGCCTTTGTAAGGAAGCCCATGCAAGCATTCAAGAGTAAGTATACTTCTTTTCATTGTAATCTGTATTTTCAAATTAAACTTTATTTTATTAAAAACTCAGCCAGTATGATGCATAGGTATCTCCGTGCAGAGTTATAAAAAATACCAAAACAGATACTGAAATAAATTTATTTTTCTATGAAGAAGTGTTTTTATTAGGATATTTTTCGTAGCTTAGCCCACTTAATTTTTAGATAAATGTATACAAAATGAAAAACTGATTTTTATTTTTGCTTTTGCTTTTGAATTTCGTACAAGTAAAAAGCTGATGAAGGAATGTGCTAATGATGCTTATCAAACGACTAAACGGCGTAGATATGCAGAAACAGGGGCTGAAACTGACTCCAGAGGAAATCTATTCGGTAAACCATTCCAGCCTGAAAGATGCCATCGTAAGTTTTGGTGGTTTTTGTACTGGGGAAATCGTGTCCAAAGAAGGGCTTATCTTTACCAACCACCACTGCGGATACGGCTCTATTGCAGCGCTTTCTACTCCCACAAAAAGACCACTTGACCAATGGTTTCTGGGCGATGAATAAAAAGAAGAACTTCACGCTAAAGACCTGTATGTGAGATTCTTAGTAAGAATGGGAGATGCTACGGAAAGAATAAATTCTAAGCTGAACAACAAAATGTCTGCAAGCCAGAGACAAAATATTATCAATCAAGAATTTAAAGCGATTGAAAAAGAAAACAACGAAAACGGAAAATACACCGTAGTAGTTCGTTCTTTCTTCAATGGGAATGAGTTCTATTATTTTGTTTATCAAGACTATAAAGATATCAGATTAGTAGGAACACCTACTAACTCTATCGGGAAATTCGGTGGAGATACAGACAACTGGGAATGGCTACACACACAGGATTTTTGTGGTTTTCAGAGTGTATGCAGATGCGAACGGAAACCCAGCAGAATACTCTCCTAACAATGTTCCACTAAAACCGAAACACCACCTGCCTGTTTCTCTAAAAGGTATCAAACCTAATGATTTCACTATGATTTATGGGATACCCAGGAGAACAAACAGATATTTGACTTCTTATGGAATCAACCAATTGATTACCAAGGATTATCCAGCTTGGGTAGATGCTTCTAAAGCGGCTATGGATGTGATGAAAAAATACATGGACAAAGACCAAGCTATCCGTTTGGACTATGCAAGTTCTTATTCCAGCACGGCTAACTACTGGAAAAACAGAGCTGGAACGATAGAAGCTGTTTTTGAAAAATAAAACCATCAACGCGAAACAAGATTTGGAAAAAGTATTCCAAGCATGGGCTGATAAGCCAGAAAACAAAAGCAACTTATGGTAATGTTCTGAAAGAAATAGAAGAATACTATGCAAAAACTAACGAAAGAAATGTGGAGCTGAACTACCTAAGACTAATGAGCAGAAGAGCGGCTTTCATCAATATGCCGTATGTATTAGGAAACAAATTGGCTGTTTATGCTGACCAAGATGCAAACGGACAGGCTGCTATGAAAGCTAAAACTAATCAAAGAAGTGGAAAGCATCTACGAAGACCTACATCCAAAGGTAGAAGCTGACCTTTTTCGTGACACTGCTTACACTTTATAAAAACAAAGTAGATGCGAAACACCAGCTGCCTGTCATCAGATTTAGTAATCCAAATGAAATTTCACTTTAATGGTATTTTTGCTTCTAAGGAAAATGTTTTGAACTTTATCAACAATCCTAAAACAAAAATTAGAGGAAGACCCATTATATCAGTTCTCTTCTATCTTAGTAGCTGAAGCTCAGATGGGTGCGAATAAATACAACCAAGATGAAGAGAAATTGCAGAAAACACTAGACTTTTCTTGGATGGACTGAGAAAATCTCACCCTAACAAGAAATTCTACCCTGATGCTAACTCTACGATGAGACTCTACCTACGGTCTCTAGTGGACAAGCTGCCTTTCAGAAAAAGACAGAAAACTACCACGGCGTGAAAGACAACTACTACACAGACCTTGCAGGAATGGTGGCTAAATACAAAAGGTGATGAGGAATTTGACCTTCCCGCAAAGACTTCTTGACCTTTATAAAAGAAAGACTACGGACAATACAAAAGACAGGATACCTTCCAGTGAATTTCCTTTCTAATAATGATATCACAGGAGGAAACTCTGGTTCGCCTATCATCAATGCTGAAGGGCACCTTATCGGTCTTGCTTTTCGATGGAAACAGCGAGGCGCTGAGTGGAGATATCGTTTTCGAACCTGCTCTACAAAAGAACCATCAATGTGGATGCTCGTTTTGTGCTTTTGGGTGATTGACAAATTCTCTGGTGCTAAACACCTCATCGATGAAATGACAATCGTGAAATAGTTTTTCATGATAAATATAAAAATCTACGGGAAATTTTCTCGTAGATTTTTATGTATTTTTGCCGAAATAATGAGCAGAAATTGGATTTAGATTTTTATACAGGCACAAGCCAAACAAAAAGAGCACAAAAATTCTTAGACAGCCTCAAAAAGAAACCGCCTAAGAACTTGGACTACATCGTTTTGGAAACTCATGAAGAAGTTTTTCGATGAGATGAACTGCCTCAGCTGTGCCAACTGCTGTAAGACCTGAGGCCCGCTCTTTGCAGAAAAAGACATTGAACGGATTTCTAAACATTTACGCCTTTTCTCCTGCTGATTTTGAGAAGAAATATCTCCGTATAGATGAAGACAATGACAAGGTGCTGCAATGCCTGCCCTGCCCTTTTTCTCACAGAGGATAACACCTGCCTTATCTACGATATCCGCCCAAAAGCCTGCCGCGAATATCCACATACCGACCGCAAGAAAATCTACCAAATCAATCATCTCACGATTAAAAACACCATCATCTGCCCTGCCGCCTATCTCTTCGTAGAGAAAATGATGAAAAAGAATGTAGAAATAAAAATCCTCTAATTTTCATCAAAGGGATTTTTCTTTATCAATTACTGATTATTAACTTCCTAATTCTAAGCTGATTACAGGCGTTCCATCTTCCTCATAGCCTTCGATACTGAAGCCTTCAAAGAATATATGATCTCCTAATTCTTTATTAGCCAATGAATTATGAATCCACTGCAATAGTTCTATTGCTCTGAAATGGTCTTCATAAGCCTCGCATTCTGCCATGATTTCAGCATAATACAATCCGTCATATTCAGGCTCTCCATCGAAAGTATCTGGAGTGAGAAGTTTTCTCATACCCCCAAAGTGATTTTTCATCCTTGATATAGGCCTCATACATTACTTTCACTTTTTAGAATTGAAAAATCGTAGCATGCGGCATAAAATCATCCAAATCATTGTCTATATCTTGGTTGTAATCACTCACTGCCATCCAGAAATTTCTGTAAAGATTCGTAAATTTTATCATTGAATGCCCATGCCACATTATCCAAAAAGATTTGGGTTTTTCTGCTGGTGCATAGCCTTCGCGAGACATTTACTCTATTTACATCCACTACTGGCGGATATGGTACACCCTGCTCTATAAACTTGTCAAACAAAGCATCCGTTCCATGGTCTAATTTGAAATCCATTTCCTCCTGATATAGTGGCTGAACATAGAAAAACTCAACTCTTCTCTTGCTCGGAAGCTCCACAATAGCTGGAAGGTTCTCCCCATCCTCATTTTCTCATTAGACTGAGCCGCTACGAGAATCACACTTTGAAATTAGTCCCTCAAAAAGCCTCTATTAGAAGGGATAGTGTGTCCGCTTCTAAATAAGTATTATGATTGATAGGCAGACGAGCCAAAAATTTTTCAGTCAACGAATAGGCCAATAATCTTTTTCCTCTTGGCTTTTTATATCCCAAGTCGGCGGCAGATTGATTGCCAGCTCTATATTTGGCGTATATGGGTAGTCCGCTGGAACATTCATTCTATGAGCGCCCATTCCACCCGTTACCAGCGTATAGTAGTTAGCCTCTGGTGTGGGTTCTATAATATATACATCACAGTGAATATCAGGAGAGACCAGCTCATGGAACACATCATTAAACTCATCAAATTCCTTCGCGATATAATCTTCCAAAGCCGTTCTGTCTTCCTCATCATAGTAAGCTGGAAGTCCAGAATCTCTTCCTTCAAATCTCATGATATCTTCCTCTTCATCATAGCTCAATCGTCCAGATGAAAATAGAATCATTCCTATAATCTACCCAAGCTCTCATTCTAAACTGAAGGTGTCCCACATAGTAGTCCTCTATATTTTCTGCAAGGGAAATGATGATAATCTGCCCAGCAAGTCCATCTTCCTCCACAGGGTCTAAATCCATACAGATAAGGTCTTTTCCCTTTCAGGATAGGAATCCATTTACGGGTATAAAGTGTATTTTTAACCAAATAATCATCCTCAAAAATGCTCCTCTGAAGTTTTAGGTCTGCCCAGTTTTCTCCATAATGCTCTTTCAAGTAAGAAATAACCTCTTCCTGAACCTGCTCTACTTCAGTGATTCCTACAAAAACTCTGCCCATCTCCCACAGCAAAAAACGGCACATCTTCTTTCTGTCCACTGAAAGTTCTATGCAGCTGTTTGAAAGATTCTGGAAGCTCAAAGCCCAATCTCTGTTCCAGTGCAGAGATTTCTGCTTCTGATGCAGGATTTCCCAGTTTCTCTGCCATTTTAGGCGCTCTTTTCTTTTTAAAAGGTCTCACAAAATTTCCAAATCATACTCCACCTCGCCTTTTTCCTCCTGTATACATCATATGTAGGAATACCTTTTTCTCAGCGATATTCAGCCAATTAAAATTCATAAGCATTATTAGTACCCCCAGCTCTTCGTAGCTTTTCAAAGTGTTTTCTAGCATGACTTTATCATCCAAAAAGAAATAAGAATATCCTATACGGTAGTTCCATGCCGCCTCTTCAGAAAGTTCGTCTTCCAGATATTTAAATATATCTATCGCTTTTCTCAGATAGTTTTTTATTTTTCCTCTGTCTGCCCCTGCCAGTAGAGATTGTTATAAGCACGAGTCAGCTCGCTCAAAACCCTGAGTAGTTCTCTGCTCCACAGGAAGCCCTTCCACGAAATCTACAATCGCCTGAATTTTTATCCCTGCTCGTCCCAAGCATCTATTTTCTTTAAAAATCTGCTGTTCTGTCATCCTGTTAATTTTTATTTTTTAACCCAATTTAACAAATTCCTGCTGCAAGATAAGTATTTTTGATATAATAATCCAACTACGCATCTAATTTAGTTTTACGGAACACCTAAATCGATATCCAGACCACCTAAATCGACATCCGAACTACGAAAAATCGACATTCTTTCTGCCCATAGGCTTTTTGATGTTTTATATATTCAGTTTTTGGTTAAATTTGTCAGCATTAATATTAAATTTATGAATTACAGAATAGAACGAGATACTATGAGGAGAGGTGCGCGTCCCTGCTGATAAGCTCTGGGGGCGCACAGACAGAGCGTTCCCGAAACAATTTCAGGATAGGACCAGAAGGCTCCATGCCGGAGGAAATCATAGAGGCCTTTGCCCTGCTGAAAAAGCGGCCGCTTATGCCAATCACGACTTGGGAGTCCTTCCCGAAGAAAGAGAAATGCCATCGCCCGTGTCTGTGATGAAATCCTTGCCGGAGACCTCCACGACCAGTTTCCGCTGGTTATCTGGCAGACAGGCTCCGGAACGCAGTCTATCATGAATTTGAACGAAGTGATATCCAATAAAGCCCACTTAAACAGCGGAGGAAAGCTTGGCGAGAAGTCTTTCATTCATCCCAATGATGATGTGAATAAATCCCAGTCCTCCAACGATACTTTTTCCTACGGCAATGCACATCGCAGCCTATAAAAGGTGGTAAAAGCCGTAGCTCCGCTTTAGAAAAACTACGAAATACCCTACCACCACAAGGCAAAGGCCTTTCATAATGTAGTAAAAATCAGGGCGAACCCACCTGATGGATGCCACTCCGCTTACTTTGGGACAGGAGTTTTTCCGGGCTATGTAGCTCAGCTGGACTATGCACAGAAAGCCATCACCAATACTCTGGAACACCTCTGCGAACTGGCACTCGGCGGAACAGCAGTAGGAACAGGACTGAACGCCCCCAAAGGCTATGATGTGAAAAGTCGTGATACATTGCAGAATTCAGCGGACTGCCCTTCGTAACCGCACCCAATAAATATGAAGCCCTTGCCTCGCACGACAGCATTGCAGAAACCCACGGAGCATTGAAACAACTTGCCGTAGCGCTCTACAAAAATAGCCCAAGATATCCGCATGATGGCTTCGGGACCGCGGTCTGGCATCGGCTAGAAATTTTCATCGAGAGAACAGACCCGGCTCTTCCATCATGCCAGGAAAGTAAATCCTACCCAATGCGAAGCCCTTACCATGGTCTGCACCCAAGTGATAGGTAATGACTCGACTATTTCCTTCGCTGGAACCCAAGGACACTATGAACTGAATGTCTTTAAACCAGTAATGGCGTTTAACTTCCTGCAATCGGCACAACTTTTTGGCGGATGCCATGCTTTCCTTTGAGGAACATTGCGCCGCAGGCAGTGAGACCCAATCACGCGAGGATAAAAGAGCTATTGGACAACTCGCTGATGCTGGTAACGGCACTGAACCCTCATATCGGTTATGAAAATGCCGCAAAAAATAGCCAAAACAGCCCACCAAAATGGCACGACACTGAAAAGAAGAAGCCGTTAATCTGGGGCTGATGACAGCAGAAACAGTTTGATGAATGGGTAAAACCAGAAAATATGGTAGAGAATTTAAAATAAAAAGCTGAATTAATCAGCTTTACACCAAAGTTTGGGTTCTTCCGATAAAGGAGAAGCCAATATATCCGTGAACGATAAGTTTATTGCCTTCTTTTCACGGTGCATTTATAGGTTTTTCCGTTTTTAGGATTTGTAATAGTTCCTCCGCTGAACTCGCTTCCATCTTGCTGTAATCCGCGGATGACTTCATGCCTAAAATAGGCTTTCCTTTTCAGTCGTCTTTACAAGAGGAACAGTTCGGGTCTGTCGGTTTTATCAGCAGCTGAATCACTTTTTGCATAAAACTTCCCATCAGACTTTTTTGAAAATCTCTACAATGGATTTTTGCCTTTTCCTGTTTCATCATCTATTGTTTTCCATTTCCCTTCTATCTCGAGCATAAGATAGAGTACCGACAAGAGAAAAACATAAAGGCTGAAAAATAGTTTTTCATAATTATTAATTTTAAAAGTGCCAAAAGTACAAATTTATCTTAAACAACAAAAACATTTTTATGCTAAAAACTTTTTATTTTCGGCAGTTTATAATGTTAATAAAATTTAAACATTATCAACACATTGATTTTATCTTTTGTCTAATTTCCTATTGATGACCCTATTCATATAGTCCTGATGCCAAGCCTTGCAGAGGAGTTCTCCCTGTTTTTATTTCTGGCGAATTTATTTTGCCAAGTAAATTGTTTTCTAACCCAATATCAGTGTTTTTATAAATCCCCGTAGTTTCCTTTCCATTAAACAGATAGATATCAATCCCCAATGATAAAAATGCTCCTGAATTCCATCAGAATTTATGATAAAATGCCTTCTCTATGGTCAAGAAACGAGACTTCTCCCCAGCTTCGGATAGGCTGGTTGTACCCAATGAGGGTCTGCAAAGTGTGTAGGGTAAATGTCTATCTGCTGGGCAGATTCGTTATTTATCCTTTTAATTTATATTCAGGATTAGGCGAATAGAACAGAAGCGGGAGGGCGTATCGGTTCATTGCTTTTTCAAATTCAGGGTAATAGACTTGGTTCGTGTAGTCGCCAGTGATTACAAAAATAGTATTGTGATACCAAGGCTGTTTTTAGCTGTTTTCAAAAAGTATTTTTGAGCAGAATAATCCAGATATTGGATAGGTTCGTGCATGTCTATTTTGCCTTTTTGAATTTCCCCTGATATTTTTCCGGAATTTTTAAACGGATGGTGGGACGAGGCCGTAAAAACCGTAGCCATAAAAAGGCTGTGATTCCCTGTGTTTTTAGCAAAATATTGAAGAAAAAGGCTCATCCCAGATAGCCCCATATCCCATCAAAATCGACATCGTTATTATATTCCGTTTTTCCAAAATAATGTTTTAAAGCTGAGAATATTCCCAAAGCCGAGAAAGCCCATAGAACCATTCGGCGCACCATGATAGAAAAGAAGTATCGTAACCCTAAATCATTACAAACAGAAACAATAGATTATATTTTTGGTTTGGAATAAGGCGAACCTATAAAAGCATCTTTCAGCGTAGGAATACCCGCCAAAAATACTACTCATCCCATGGATAGACTGCCGCCCATTAGCAAAAAGTATTTGGAAAAATAAGGCTTTCACGGGCAAGGCTGTCCAAAAACAGATGTAGAAACATAATCTTTTATATTTTTCCCTCATTGAAAGCCCTGTATATTCCGACCGAGACTTTCTACAATGAAAATAACGATATTAGGCCGAGGATTTGGGAGTTTGTCTTTCGTATAATTTAAAAAGGATGAATGTTTTCTTCAATAAATTTTTCATCAACGAAATGGACTTCCTTAAAACCATTGGTATTTATTGTCCTAAAAAGAAAAACACTATTGAGAACCACATTGGCATGAACTGGATTTTGAATATGCCTATTCGCATCCACCATATTAATCGGACGGGTGCTGTGTTTGAAATCCCCACGGATACCGCCCACCGTAAGCACCGCGGCAAGGCACAGATGGAGAACAGAAAACACGAAATAAGGAACAAGTCTATGCGGTCTGCTTTTCTTCTATTTTTATTCTCTTATAAAGAAACACCCATAAAGCCATCAACCCAAGAAAAGATAGTATAATGAATGGATTTTTGGACAATGGAAGCCATGAAAACTTTAACAAGATTATCCTCATTTTTCAATAACATTTCAAAACTGCTGAAGTAAGGCGGCTCTGGCTGAATTTAAAATAAACAAAAATCGCTTAAAAATTCATGGCATACGCCAGATCCAGTTTAGTAACAAAATATACCCAAAAAGCATTTTTGATAACCCCTTTTAGTGTTGATTGTCAGTGGAATAATACTTAACAAAATAAAAGAGCATTGATATAAAGAATAGCCGTAGTGTCAAAAAGCCGTTCCATAATAGGCAATATTGAAAATATTCGCTGGCGGTTTCTATTTTTGATTAAATTTCTATTAAAAACCAAAAACAATAATCTGGCAATTTGATAGAATAAAAACACGAGGCCCAAGCCTATATAACAAAACATATATTTCTCTGAAACAGGGATTCTTTCATAGGGATTTTTAAGATTTATAATTTATAGAGTTTTCTTATTTTTGCAAAATTATAATAAAAAATACTTTTAATAGTTCTTATTTTTGTTTTTCTATTCTAATTTTTGAGCATAATAATTTATAAAAAGGAAAAATGAGATTTTATTAAAAACAACGGCTAACGCCTTTACATTAGGGCAATCTCCAGGAAGCGTGGGAGCGATTACTGCTTTTGCAGGAAAGTATCAGATTACTGCGGTCTGTATCATTATCTCCGCTGTGTTAGATTTTTGACGGATTCATTGCAAGGGCTTTAAAATCTAACTCAGAACTTGGCGTCCAGCTGGATTCGCTTGGCGGATATGGTTACTTTCGAGGCTGCTGCCGGGACTTACAATGTACAAAAATGTGGGAGCCTTTTTGGTTATGGCGTTTTTCCTTTTGAAGTCAAGTATTTAGGATTATTTATCCTCTATTTTCTTGCCTCAGACTGGCTATTTAATATTGATGATGAGCAGAAATACTATTTCAAGGGCTGAATACACGAGCAACACTTTCCTTATTTTTGGGCTACTACACTTATATGGAAAAGAGAAATGCTTTTCGGTTTTTACTTGATAACCAATGGTTTTTAATGATATTCACAGGATTGTCTTCTTGAGCTCCTCATCAGCCCTGTTAAAATGAGTGCCATGAAATTCAAAATCCATGGAGACTGGAAGACAGTATCCCAAACTTGCTCTGTTTATCGGAGTATTTTAATTTTTGGCGTTTTTAGGGATTGTAGGCATTCCAGCAGTCATAATCTATTATATATTAGTGTCATTAATATTTCAAAAGCAATTAAAATAAAAATGAATTTAAAACTCCATAAACCATTATGTATCTTTGGCTTAGAAACTACAGGGACTAATGTCGGGAAAGATAAAATCGTAGAAATATGCGTATTGAAAGTCAATCCGATGCTTCCACGAGAGAGCAAAACATGGCTTGCTAAATCCAGAAATGCCCATACCCTAAAGAATCTACGCTGGTGCATGGCATTAGCGATGAAGATGTAAAAGATGCTCCTACATTTAGGAAATCGCACCAAAAATTATGAAAATGATTTCTGGAGCAGATTTAGGCAGATTCAATTCAATCGGTTTGATGTCCTCTTTTGGCCGAAGAACTTTTTGAGGGCTGGGTTGGAGTCTGAGTTTAACGAAATTCCGCCTCGTAGATGCACAGACTATTTTTCATAAAATGGAGCCAAGAAACCTTACTGCGGCTTATCAGTTCTATTGCGGAAAAACACTTGATAACGCCCATTCTGCCGAGGCAGATGTATTGGCTAACATTCGAAGTTCTGGATGCACAGGTTGCTCATTACCAAGATTTACCAAACGATATTGCGGGACTGGGTGAAATTTCTTATCATAATAAATTTGTGCAGATTTGGCGGGATTTATTGCTTTTAACGAAAAATGAAGAAATTTTCCTTTTTGGAAAATACAAAGGGCAGAATGTAAAAGAAGTTTTTCAAAGAGATATAGAGCTAGCTACGGATGGCTTCAAAACGCTGATTTTTCCGCTATATACCAAGAAAGTTTTTACAGCCATACAACTCAGAAGCAGATTTTTAACTGACAAAAACATAATTAAAAATTTTGGTGTTTGATAAAAAGACTATATCTTGTATTGAAACAATAAAAATTAATGTTATAGCTACTATCATTTTACCTGTAGATTTTGGAAAAACTACTGATACTCTTACTCACTGCAGCAGTGAAATTCATAAAAGAAATAAAAGGAAAAATTTGCCTCATACATGTTGCTCCTGTAGATTTAGGTCTGGCAGTGGAGATGTAGGGAATGCAGTATTTTCCAGAAATGAGAGCAAAGTGAGATAAAGGAAGAACTCCTTGAACTGAACGAGGTTGGAACAGCGTATTATAGCGCTGGGCGTGGATTGTGAACATTTATTGAGAACAAAGGCATCGCTAAGGACAATATTTTAGATTATGCCAAAGAAAAGAGGCAGACTACATAGTAATGGGTTCTCACGGAAGGAGCGGGATGTCCGATATTGTTCATCGGAAGTCTTACCAAAGAACTCACCCACCGATCCTCCCTATCCCTATATTGGTGATTCCTTGTCATGAAAAAAATAAAATTTTATTTAAAAACTCTCGTGCTTTTTAGCTTGAGAGTTTTTCAAAGCATAATTTTAACTTAAAAAATTTAAAATCAGTATTTTTGAGGATTGTTTAAGAAATAAGAAGATGGACATTCAGAAAAATACGGAACTTGTTCCCCTATATTGCAGACGAAATCAATGGAAGGCACTTTGGTTTATTTGGATAATGCAGCAACTTCACAAAACTAATATCAGTAATTGAAACTTGGGAAAAAATGTTATAAAACACTGAATGCCAATGTGCATCGTGGAATTCATACTCTAAGCCAGCAGGCAACCGAGGGAAATGGAAAACTCTCGGAAGAAAATCCAGAAATTCATCAACGCTGAAAAAGATGTACGAGGTTATTTTTCACAAAGGGAACCACAGAGGGAATCAACCTCATAGCCTGTTCACCAAGCCACCTCATCAGCGAAAATGACGAAATAATCATTTCTATTTGGAACATCATTCTAATATTGTCCCTTGGCAGATGCTTTGCAGAGAGGACTGGTGCAAAACTAAAAGTAATTCCTATGGATGAAAATGGAGTTTTGCAGATGGATGACTCTAGAAAAATGCTTTCCGAAAAACCAAAATAGTTTCTGTAAATCAGATTTCTAATGCTTTGGGAATCATTAATCCCATTGATGAAATCATCGCTAAAACAAGGCTACTGTCAGATGCTTTGGTCGTAATAGATGGGGCTCAGTCTGTTTCTCATTTTTCAAATAGATGTACAAAAAATGGACTGTGATTTTTCGTTTTTCTGGGCATAAAATGTATATGCTCCTATGGGAACAGGAATTTTATATGGAAAGAATCAGCTTTTTAAACAAATTAATGCCTTTTCATGGAGGCGGAGAGATGATTGCAACTGCTCTTTTTGATAAAACTACTTGTACAGATTTACCTTTTGCTCTTGAGGCTGGGACACCTAATGTCGGCAGGAAACATAGCTCTGGGAGCCGCAGTAGATTTCATACAAAGCATTGGTCATGAGCAAATTATAACTCATGAAAAACATTGCTAAAATACGCCCAAGAACAGTATTAGCACAAATAGATGGTTTAAAAATTTATGGCAGAAATGCAGAAGAAAAGCAGGAGCTGTTTCCCTTTAACCTTGAAGGAATTGGAATTGCATCCGATGTGGGAATGATACTTGATAAAACAGGGAGTTTGCGAGTACGGACAGGCCATCATTGCGCCCAGCCGATAATGAGATTATTTCAATATTCTGGGAACGGTTCGGAGCGAAGTTTCGCAGTATATAATACTTTGGAAGAAGTAGATATTTTGGTAAATGCCGTAGAAAAAGGCAAGAAAAAAATGCTGAAATAAAATTAAAATTATTGAAAAATATGTTAAAAGCAGGTTTAGTAGGTGCTGGGCATCTCGGAAAAATACATTGAAATTGCTCAACCAATCAGAAAAATACGATTTTGGTGGGCTTCCATGATAAAGATATAGAAAATTCAAAAGCTGGCAGAATTTGGGTACAAATTTATGAAAAACTGGATGAACTCTTGGATAAAATAGAGGTTCTGAGATATCGTGACGCCTACTTTTTATCATCATGACTATACTAAAAATAGCCATAGAAAGGAGATTTGGATTTTTCATAGAAAAGCCTGTAACTCAGACCTTGGAGCAGGCAGAAGAGATTATTCAGCTTTTGTAACGAAAAGGGGAATCAGGGCGCAGGTAGGCATGTAGAGCGCCTGCAATCCTGCATTTATCGCTCACTAAGCCATTCATCAGCGAGACCAAATTCATTGAAAATCCACCGTTTAGCCGAGTTTAACCCGAGGAACTGATGTTTCTGTGGTTTTGGATTTGATGATACATGATTTGGATATTTTGCTTTCTTTGGTGAAATCTCCGTGAAAAATATCCATGCAGACGAGTCTATTGTGGTCAGCCGATCTCTGATATCGCCAATGCAAGAATAGAATTTGAGAATGGATGTGGCCTGAACCTTACCACGAGCCGAATTTCAAGTGAAAATCAATGCGAAAGAGCCGATTTTTCCAAAGAGATGCCTATATTTTCGGTGAGATTTCTTGGAGAAAAGCGGAGGTTATCCGTATGAAACCAGCTCCTGAAAAATCCATCAGATTTTGATATGATTATCCAAAAATGCAGAGGGCGAAAAGAAGTCAAATCATATTCGAATGCCTAATATTCAGCCGAATAATGCGATTCTGGATGAATTGGAAAGTTTCGCAAACTCCATCACCGAGAATAAGCCCGTGGAGGTAAGTCTGGAAGATGGGACTGGGAAAGCACTGAAAGTGGCTTTGGAAATTATGAAACTAATTGATAAAAATAATTTATATGAAAAACTTTTAAACTTATATTGTTGTTATTTATTACTTCTGCATCGCTTGTTTTTGGGCGGGAGAAAAGATATTTCTGTAAGTATGAATTTCAGCCAAATTCAAAGTATTTAATTAAATTAAAAGAAACAGATATGGATGGAGGGTATAAATTTGTGGAGAAGCAAGGAAGTGATAGATAAAATAGGAATGAATGAGGTGAAAATGAAGATGAATATGAACATGGGAGCTGCATTTCTACACAAAAAGAAACAAGATAACAAAATTCCTTTTTGTATTAGAATACACCGATTGCTTTCTGAAGCAGAGATTAATGGAGAAAGTGAACAGAAAGAAATTCCCATTCAAGGAGTTAAATTGAGCGGTGATATTATAAATGGTAAGAAAATGGAGGTTAAGAATGTAGAAGGACATCAATGAAGACACAAAGAAGATATTGAGCAGAATCGATTAAACAATTTTCTGCAATAGATACAGGATTTTCCTAAAGAAGGTCTAAAAATAGGTGATAGTTTTGATATGGTTATACCATATAAACAAAAGTATACCGAATGCGAGGCGATATAGAAATGAAAAATGAATGTAAAAATATAAACTCTTAAAAGTAGAAAAAGGAAGCCCTATTTTTGATATGTTGATAGATTTTGTAATGGGTGATAAGAATGTTAAAAACATGGACTTGTCTGCATCTGAGTGATGGAAAAAGGTTTTTATTGTTTGATATGAAAAATAATTACTTTTACCAGTCAGAATATGAACATGACTATTAATTTAAAAATTAAAACAGAATTACTTACACTTGAAAATACTTCTAAAGCAAAATCTGTCGTTACTCAACAAAAATAAAAATAAAAAAATATTTTTAGAGAAACTACATTTATATTTATTAACTTTGCAAAAGCAAACCTTATAAGGTATATATATTTTTTAGTCAAAACAATTTAAATTTAGAAAAGTGTGAAAATTACCAAAGTTTTTGATGGCAGATAATTCAAATTTCCAGAGGATTTGTTCGTTGTACATACAGAATATCCAAGATTTATCCCTAAATGTAGAGGAAGAAGAAGTGGAATGGCTGGATGAACCAGAAGGAGATGATGAGGAAACTATCGCGAATGAGATTTACAAAAGTGGTAGAAGAAGCATTCGTATGGTGTGATGAAGAGATTGGCGAAATATGACGATTTGGAAGATTAATTATCTTTAAAACAAAATAAAAACCCACTAAAAAGGTGGGTTTTTATATTTATAGAACTGAAAACCTTTTTGATTTCTTCTACTTTATCCAGTTTCTCCCAAGTGAAAAACTCTAAACCTTTGATAGTAAGCTCGTTTTTAGCTCCTTTTATAAGAGTTTTGTCCGCTACATAATAATTTCTTCCCATGTGTCCATAGGCTGCTGTTTCGCGGTAGATGGGATTTCTCAGTTTTTAGGTTTTGCTCTATCGCATAAGGTCTCAGGTCAAATAATTTGCTGCACTTTTTCTGCGATTTTCGCCGTCAGTCAGATTTACTTTGGAAGTTCCATAAGTGTTGATATCACAAACCGCAAGGTTTAGCAACTCCGATGGCGTGAAAGAAATCTGAGACGAAAATTTCATCTGCAACTCCAGCTGCTACAAGGTTTTTGGCGATGTGTCTCATGGCATGAGGCAGCACTTCTATCCACTTTAGAAGGGTCTTTTTCCAGAGAAAGCTCCTCCTCCGTGAGCGCCTTTTTCCTCCGTGAAAGTATCTACGATAATTTTTCTTCCTGTAAGCCCAGTGTCTCCGTGTGGACCACCGATTACGAATTTCCCAGTAGGATTGATATGGAATAGTAATATTATCATTGAGAAAATTGCTCTGAATTTCAGGTTTTTGTTTCGCTTTAACTTTTGGAATTAAAATCTCGAGTGATGTCTTTTCTGATTTTTGCCAGCATGTTTTTCTTCTGTGCTCAAATTCATCATGCTGAGTAGAAACCACGATGCTGTCTATTCTCACAGGTTTGTGATTATCAGAGATATTCTATCGTAACTTGTGATTTCGCATCAGGGCGAAGGTAGGGTAATTTCCTTATTTTCTCTCTCCTCAATGCGAAAGTTCTCTCAAAAATAGAATGAGCCAAGTCTAATGCCAGCGGCATATAGTTTTCAGTTTCGTTTGTTGCATATCCGAACATAATTCCTTGGTCACCAGCACCTTGCGCGTTTTGCTTTGGTTTCAAAAATCAGAGCTTTGGGTAACTCTGTCCACACCTTGGTTGATATCTGGCGACTGCTCATGGATAGCGAAATCACTCCACAAGAATCTCCATTGAACATATATTCACCTTTGGTGTCAGCCAATGTCATTGATAACCTCCTAGCGATGGTTTTGCACATCAAGATAAGCCTCAGACTTTACCTCTCCGGCTCAAGATTACCTGTCCTGTGGTCACAAGCGTTTCACATGCTACTTTTGAGTCTTTGTCATAGGGCCAAAAATGAGTCTATCAGCGCATCGGATATTTGGTCTGCGATTTTTGTCTGGATGTCCTTCAGATACAGACTCTGATGTAAATAAGTAAGACACTCAAAAATTTCTTTATTTTTAGTTAATAGTGAAATTTATAAAAACCACAAAGCCTAAATAAAAAGAAACTAAAAAGAGAATTTCTGTTTTAGCATTTTTATTGAGGTTGCAATCAATACAAATTTTTCCTCCTAAATTTCGAGACAGCAAATTTACATAAAAATTTAAACTTCAAAAATTAAACTTTATTGAGGAGCGATAATAGAGAGTCCTTTGGATGATTGTAATTAAGCTGTTTTTGACAAAGCTCTCTTTATGAAAGAGCCTAATTCATTGAGCATCTTTTTGTTTATAAGTCGGTTTAGTGAGTAGATGGGCTAATCTCTCTGGAAGGAAAGGTTTTCTAAAATGGAGAACTTTTTCTTCTGTTCTTCCGAGAACTGCTGCACGGCAAGTTCTGGCAGGACAGTGATGCCTCCTGTTTTGTCTACCATTTTTATAAGAGTGCTTATGTTGGCCGAAAATTCTAAGTTTTTGGGTTTTGGAGAGTTTTCTTTCAGGTGGCAGATGGTTTCCATTTGTTTTCTCAGCCGCAGTCCCTGCTTCCAAAAGCCAGAATTTATCTGAATTAAATTCTTCGGAGCTTCTCAAAATGTTCATCTTCATTTTCATAAGAAGAGTAAATCATCAGCTCTTCATTAAAAGAGAAAATCACTGAAAAATTCTTCTGCTTCACGATATGGGTAGAAATGATACCTGCATCTATTTCGCGCCTGATTTTTAGGGCTTTTATGATGTCGTCGGTTTTTCATTTCGTGGATGTTCCCGCTGTCTATTTTTGGGTTTTTTGATTTAGAAAATCAAAATTTCATTCGGGATGAGAAATCCAGAAACCGTGAGGAATAAATGCCGAGTTGATTTTCCCAGCCAATACATCATTGAGCGAATGAGCTTTGTTTTTCCCAGTTCTGGGTGCTTTCCAGCACTGCTTTTTGCGTAGGAAATAATCTCATCTCCAGCATCGAGTGGTGCGGATGGGATGGGTGGTTCTGTCGAGGATTTTTATACTAAGTTCATCTTCTAATTTCTGAATCATAGCGCTGAGTGTGGGCTGCATGTCGACATGACAGGCCAAAGCCGCTTTCCCGAAATGCTTGTATTTATCAACGGCGATGAGGTATTCTAACTGCTGGATGTTCATGATTCTAAATATTACACAGAACAAAGATACTAAAAATAAACCTCTGAGATGCATGAACATCCCAAAAGGTTTACTTAATATAAAAATTTAAATGAGAAATGAGATCTTACTAAGTAAGTTTCTGAAATTCACTTTGTTGTCTATGATTTGTCTCAGTTCAGAAACAGCTACACGCTCCTGCTCCATAGTCATCGCGGTGTCTTATCGTTACCGTGTGGTCAGTCAGGTGTCGTAGTCTATGGTAATACAGAAGGCGTTCCTATGGCGTCTTGTCTTCTGTATCGCTTACGCGATGTTGTCTTTGTCTTCATAAATAAGATTGAAATCATATTTCAAATCATTGAAGAGATCCGCATATTCTCCCATTTCCATCTTTTTCATCAGTGAGTAAAGCCTAACGCCTTTACAGGGAGCTAGGGCAGGCAGCAAGGACAATACCGTTCTCTCTGAACCATCTTCCAGAGACTTCATCTTTCAGGCAGTGAGAGAATGAGGAGCTAGGAACAATCGGTCTAAATCCTACAAGTTTTCCACCACATACGGAACATAGCTTTCGTTTCTCTGGGTCAAAAATATTGCAGTCCTGAATATCTTTTCGTGAGCCGAAAGGTCAAAATCCGTTCTGGGGTGAATTCCTTCCAATTCTTTTAAGCAAATGGGAATCAGATTCTATATCCTGCTGCATTAGCACCCAGTAGAGCCAGTTTTTCGTGGTCGTGGAATTTGTAGTTTTCTTCACCAAGACCAAAGAGGCAAGGTCCATGTTTAGTCTCACATTTCCATTCTTCCTTAGAATTTTAGTTCCGTTCCTGCGCACGAAGAAATTGCGCATTTCCATTTGTTCAAATTCTCTCATTCTGAAAATAAACTGTCTTGCAACAATCATTTTCTAAATGCTTTACCAATCTATGCAATTCCGAGAAAGGAAGTTTGTGACGAGATGTTTTCTGAACATTCAGATAATTCACGAAAAATCCCTTTTCGCGCTGTTTCTGGACGGTGAATGATCCATCGCGTTCTCGGCAGCAGCACCTAAAGTTTCAGTCCCGAACATCAGGGTTAAGCTGTCTTACTCTGTCCAGTTTTTAGAGCCTGTGTCTGGGTCAGCTATTTCAGTTCTTCTATCAGGGCTTTTACATCAGGGAGCTAGTCGTTGTTATCCAGCGATTTAGCCATTCGAGAAAGAATGGTTTTTGTTTTTCGCGGTATTCTAATACTTTTGGATTAGTGAAACAGTTGCGCCTCATCAAAAAGCCTCACCAGAAGCGTTAGCCTTTTTCTATTTCTTTTGGGCTTTCTTTCCTGAGTTTGGCGCAGTAGTCTTCTATCGAACATCGGCACAAAACCTTTTTGCTGTCTTTTGTTGTCATCAGTGGGTCGTTGAAGGCATCCACATGCCCGCTCGCTTTCCAAATGGTAGGGGTGCATAAAAGATAGCACTATCCAGCGCCTACGATGTTTTCATTGAGCTGAATCATCGCTCCACCATTGTTGTTTGATATTGTTTTTAGTTCTATACCATTTTGTCCGTAGTCGTATATTGCAGAAAGGTCCATCATAAAATCTCACTGGAAGAGGAAAAATAAACCATCTTCCCTTGGCAGTGAGATACCACTTTCTTAAAAGCATCTTCTTGCTTTGCCATTGTATTGAATATTTATGCAAAAAATAAAGTTTTTAGTTTAATATTTTATAAAAACACTCTCTAATGAGAGTGTTTTGTTTAATTGTGAGATATTTTGTCCAGTAATGCATCCAGCTTAGCACTATAAGCTTATCACTTCTACCTACACCTGTTTTGCTTCCTCCTTGATTGAATTCAAGTTCTGTAAAGTAATCCCATCTCTTGGGCTACTAATAGATTTTAGTATCCATGTCTGCCATTGGGGTATTCCTTGCGCTGATTATTTGAGAAAAACTCTTCAACACCATGTTTTAAATAATCTGGCTTCAATCTTTCAATTTCCTCCAGTGGTTCCTGATAATTTCACAGTAGGGGAGCTATTCTAGCGAAGAACTTGTTGGGTCCTCCATATCTATTAGAGATGAGAAAATTCTGAGGATAGCATAGTGGCCCTTTCCTGGAGATGCTGGGTAGAGTTTGAGATGTAATTCATTAGAGTAACTGCATATTTGTCGGTAATCAATCCCAGTATCGAGATGATTCTACCCAATCTCCTTTTACATTAGAAATTGTGAAGTAATGAAACTCGTATTGTTGGTAATGGGAACCCCTAAATATACATCTCCTACATTATCCACTACTAACGGTTTGTAATCAAGAATGGTTAGCAGAACTCTGTACCTACCACCCCAAATCAGGATCCATATGGGAATTGACCTGGACTGATGAGGTGTGAGATATCTACTAATCTAAGGACGGGTTTTCCATTATTAGCGGTAGTGTTTTTATAGTTAATGTTCTTGTAGGAATATCAGTATTGATTCCCTACCTTCCCGCTTGTTTGGTTGCTGCATTGGCCCTCATTAATAGCCCTGAGCATTGATAAGCACCCACTTCCTAATGAGAATGAATAATATGTTCTCTTTTCAACATACAATTATATTTTTATAATTGAATTTGCCATAGTATTTTAAATATTTATTACAATTATCTTTTATCAATATATATATGTAACTTCATTAACAACATCTATTGCTGTTTAAATCAGAGCCCACATACAATAACAGAAAAATAGACCTTTAAAAACCTTTATTTTTTATTAGTGTTTTAGGGATTATTTTCATGCTATGCATTATAATATTCTTCCATGAAAAATCAAATGCTTCTCATTTTATCCTTACCCTTATTCCTTTTTGGAACAAAAAGCCCAAAACGCCGCACATCCGCAGGAGAAACAATATAGTTCCTGTGGTTTCTTTTGATGGTTCAGGAATGATTATCCAGAGAAATTCAATCTTCCTAGTTTTCGGCAACTAAAACAAAAGTCCAGCTACTCCAAAGGACTTATCCTAAGTTTCAAAGCAGAGACTTTTCCCAATCATTACACCATCATCACAGGGATGTAACCACCCTGGCAGCCATGGTTTGGTGGATAATAAGTTGCACCTCGCTGCGCTGCAGAAAAGTCTACTCTCATCCCAGACTCGCTCTACTATCAGATCCAGTACGGAGAGACACCCGCTCTGTGATGGTTTCCAGCGGCATGGCACAGCAAACTGCTGGATGTGTCTGGGTAGCTCAAGCTATAAAGGGCAGTTTCCCTACTATTATCATTTACAACAAAATCTTCCTTATTCAAAACTTGGAAGTGGGTGAGTGATGAACTGGTTCCGCCTTCGGAGAGGAGGACAGACCATGCAGTTCGTTGCCCTATCCTGAGATTTGTTGGTAGCGCAGGACACCGCTCTGAGGCACGAATTCAGAAAGGCTAGAAAAGCCTGAGTAGGAAATGACCGATGCTTTGATAGGACAGAACCATCGCTGGCGTGGAGCAGTCAGGACTTCCGATTACGACCATCATTACCTCCGACCATGGAATGATAGATGTGACCAGCGCCAAGATAAACTCATCTTTTACCGAAGAAATAGAAGCCAAACTAAAAGATAAAGCAGATTTCATCAACAATGGAATGCACTTGCCAGATTTACCTGAAAAATAAAAACGATAAAAGGCTGTATATAGAGAGTTGAAAAGCTTATTTCGCGGACAAGAAAAGACTTCCTAAAAGTCTACAGCACCCCGAGAAAAAGGTGGCACTACGCACCCACCCGAATGTTGGCGACCTGCTGCTCATCACCGATGCACCCGTATTACATGGTGAGAAAATGACCATTGGGCTTCTCAAAAAGGCATATAGGGGCACGACGCACTCTCCACTCCGGAAATGCAAGCCATCTTCTACGCTTTTTGGAAAAGAATAGGGAAAACAACCAGATTTCCCACTTTTGAGAATATTCACATACTATCTTATCACCTCTTTTTGGGAATAGAAAACCCAGAAAAATATAGACGGAAAAAGTTTTGGCTCCTATTATTAAGAAATAGAAGTTATATTTTCTCCACTAAGATTTTTATCACAGACCATTTTACTCAGCGTTTCCTTCTTACCTATGCCAGAAGGAAGCGCTCGTAGAATGGTCATATTACTCTATTTTCAGGATTTTTAATCTTGGTATTCAGCTGTAACTCTCTTTTGGCTGAGATAAGTAGGAACGAGGTCGGGGATTCAGTCACCGAAGCAAGGGCAACCTCATCACCAGCTTTGCATTCGCTGAGTTTCATAAGGTTCTGTTGAATGATATTTCCATCCTTGTCTGGTATGGGCTCTCCGTGGGGGTCTATTTTTTCAGGATAGTTGAGCAGTTCATCCATTTTTGATCAAAATAATTCCGGAATGAATATGCTCCAACTGCTCCGCTATCTGATGCACAACTTCCAGCCGAAACCCATCTGCCACAAAAACATCTCGGTAAGGCGGTGTTTCCTTACGATGAGTGCCGCTTCTTTCTTCCCTAAATCCGTGAGAATGATGGGTTTATAACTTTCATAAATAACCCAGTTTTTCTGCACAAATTTCTTCATCATGCTTTACGCTGGGCATTTTTAATGATTGAGGAGCCTACTCAGTTCATTTACTGTAAAGAGTATTTTTATCTCATCTATGAGGATGAAAAATAACTCAGGTAGTTTTCTTTCGGAAAAGGGATTTCATGTTAAAGATTAGAATAAATACTCAACAAAACTAAACAATTTTGAATTTATTTTTCCGCCCATAAATCCACTAAAAATAACTTGCTAAAAATCTCTATATTTACGCTTTCTAAACCTATTGTAATGATTACAGGAGAGATTTTGAATACAGAGAATGTTTTATTCGCATTTGGACTTACCCTTTTTAGCCGGCCTTGCTACGGGGATTGGAAGTGTAATATCCGCTAGTCTCAAGGACAATCAATCCTAAATTTTAGCGGATCTGGGATTTTCTGCTGGCGTGATGATTTATATCTCGTTTGTGGATATATTTATAAAAAGCAAAGATTCGCTGACTGCTGTCTACGGAGATAAGCTGGGCAACATCTACACGTTATTTCTTTCTTTGCCGGCATCGGACTTATTGCATTGATTGATAAATTCATCCCTTCTTTTGAAAATCCGCACGAAATTAAAAATACAAAAGAAAAAACATGGAACTCCCACAGCGACAAGCGGTTGCTGCGCATAGGAGATGTTCTCTGCTTTAGCAGTGCAATACACAACTTCCCCGAAAGGACTTGCTACTTTTTACAGGGCTCTCTCCGATCCTGCCCTTGGGTAAGTATCACGGTTGCTATCGCTATCCACAACATCTGAAGGAGTTACAGTAGCTATCCCAATTTGTATGCAACAAAAGCCGAAAAGCATTTTGGCTTTTCGTTTCTATCTGGTTTGGCAGAGCCGGTGGGAGCGATTTTAGGCTTTTTTCTTTTGCAAGTTTTCTTGTAATGCTTCTACACTGCAGATTATCTTTGCCAGTGTGGCAGGTATAATAGTTTACATTTCCTTGATGAACTACTGCCTACCGCTGAAGAATACGGAGAGACATCACATTGCCATAGGCGGCTTGGTTGCAGGAATGGCAGTAATGGCTGTCAGCCTTTTGCTATTTATTTTAAAAATTGTAAAATTAACCTTTCATAAAATGACAAACTGGATACAAGCTGCAAGGCTGAGAACACTGCCATTATCTATCAGCGGAATTATCATCGGTTCATGTATGCGCCCGCTGGCGATTGCTCTCGAGGAAAAGCAAGTGGGACTGGCGGATCTTTGCTCTTGCAATGCTGGTCACTACTCATACCAGATACTTTCAGCTTTGCTAATGATTACGGAGATGCGCATAAAGGAACCGACCGCCTGCGAACAAAAATGCAGAAATCCGCATGGTAGCTTCTGGGAAGATTTCCGCGCAAAAAGATGAAATCGGCTGTCATCATCACTGCTGGCTATCTCTCTTTGGCGACTATCACACTGCTTTTATAAAGCCTTTATTCCCAGTCATTTACTCCGAATTTTTCATTTTCTTAGGCTTAGGGATTTTATGCATCTTTTGCCGCGATAGGCTATACCATTGGCAAAAATTCTTACGGCTATATGGGCTTGGGCGATGTGGATGGTGTTTATCTTTTTGGAATTGTTTCGGTGGGAGGAAGTTATTTTCTTTACCAAAACTTGGAGCTGGATATTCTGCTTCCTGCATCCGCAGTGGGCTACTGCTCTACAGCCGTACTGAACCTAGAAAATAACATGCGGGATATGGAAAGTGACCGCCTCTCTGGAAAGAAAACTTTGCCCTTAGAATAGGTTTCAGGAGTGCGATGATTTATCAAATAGTGCTAGATGCAGCTGCCTCTCATCTTTATCCTTATTTTTGATGATGAACGACTTGCACATAGGGCTATTATCCATTCATCGTGATGATTATGTTTTTCTCCCAATGACCGCTCTCCGCAGGAAAAATCATGCAGACCAAAGACCCAAAAGAATTAGACCCTTTTCTGAAACAAACCGCAATAATAACATTGGCAACCGCCATTTTACTCGCCTGCGGACTAAACTTTTTTAAACTCATCTTTAACGAAAAATAAAATATTCATTGTCATAGGTTTTGTAACTTTGACAATGATTTTTGTAACGATATTTCCAGCACTAATGGGTATAAAAATGCATTTTTAGAAAGTTAGAGTTTAAATAATTAGAAATCAAAAACAAATGAAAAACAAGTCAAAATAGATTTAGCGGGAGATGATGACCAAGAGAAAGGATTTATTTTTGGGCTGGTTTTTCTTTGATAAACTTTTTAAAAAGCATTTTATGAAAAGCCGAACAGCAGCAGGAGTTTATCAAACAACTAAATGAAAACCAGAGGGTAATCCATGATTTGTAAAATCTACATGGACAATCCCAGCGACCACGAAGACCTTTTTCAGGAGTTGTAATTCAGCTTTGGAGAAAGCCTATCCCTATTTCCGTGGAGAAGCCAAGTTTTCCACTTGGGCTTACCGCATCGGGCTGAATACTGCACTAGCACTATTCCGAAAGCGGAAAAGAGATGTCCTGCCGGACTCTATGGAGATTCTTCCTCGAGATAAAAATAGCAGAAGAAAACCCTAAAAACTCATGGAAAAATCCTGTTGATGAAAAAATGTATCCAATGGTATATTAGAATATTTTTAGGAGAAATTGTGGTGTTTTTCATCATCAGTATGATATTGGTATTTTATACAAAATACCATACCTTGAAGGCAGCAGAATCAGAAGGGTTGTATTTTTGCGTTTATAGTGTTTATTCCTCTTTTAATGATTATTTTTCATTTTGCTTTATTCCTAAGATTTATTTATCATCTTGTTTATGGAAACCTACTACAAAAACTGAAACAAAAACTACGAAGAACTCAGCCGAATGGAAGAGTAAAAAGAATACATCCTGTAATCCAAAAACGGGCTGATGAAAATGTCATCAGCCCGTTTCCATTAAAATCAATATAATTATGAAAAAGATTTATTTCTCTTTATTTTTAATCGCTTTCAGTTATTTTTGGCTAAGTTCTTCGGTAGGATTCTGGATTGTCTTTCAGAAGTTCTTTCACAGCATCTCTACCTTGTCCTAGTTTAGTGTCTCCGTAGCTGAACCATGAACCGCTTTTCTTAATTACATCATAGATCTACACACGTCTAAGATTTCTCCGATTTTTGAAAACTCCCTCACCGTACATGATGTCAAACTCGCCTGTCTAAAAGGAGGCGCTACTTTATCACCACTTTTACTTTTCACTCATTTCCTACAGCTTCATCGCCTCACCTTTATCGGTGTGACTGGCTTTTTCTGATGTCTATTCTCACGGAAGCTTATAGAATTTAAGGGCGTTTCATCCCAGTAGTCGCTCTGGGTTACCAAACATCACACCTATTTTTCTCTCAGCTGGTTGATGAAAAATCACGGTACATTTGGTTTTTATTGATAGTTCCTGTAAGTTTTCTCAATGCTTGAGACATCAGCCTAGCGTGTGGTCCCATTTAGAATCTCCATGTCGCCGTCTATTTCAGCTTTTGGAGTAAGAGCTGCCACAGAGTCTATTACTACGATATCTCATCGCGCCAGAACGGATGAGGTTGTCCGCTATTTCAAGGGCTTGCTCTCCATTGTCTGGTTGAGATAATAGGGTTCTCTAAATCAATTCCTAATTTTTGCACATAATTTCTATCAAAGGCATGCTCTGCATCTGTGAAAGCTGCTATTCCTCCTGCTTTTGGGCTTCGGCAATGGCGTGTAGTGTGGTAGTTTTTCCTGATGATTCAGGTCCAAAATCTCATCACTCTTCCTCGCGGATATCCACCTACACCGAGGGCGATATCCAGTCCCAAAGAACCAGACGGAATCACTTCTATTGTATCATCTACTGCGCTGTCTCCCAGCTTCATTACAGTTCCTTTTCCATAGGTCTTGTCCATCTAGGACTAGACTCAGTGCTTTTTCTTATCTTCTAAATTACTCATCTTCAAAGTATTTGGTGCAAAAATATAAATTATTTTATATATATCGTATTGTTTGTTCATTTTATTTATCAACAAGATAAAACTTCTAAAACAAGACTAAATGGCAGATTTCATGAGTGTGGCAGATTTTGTGACTAATACGATGAAGAAAATTAACGAAAAATGGAAGAAAATAAAGATTTACAGGGAGAAAAACAACACTTTCCCTAACGAAGAATTATACAGAAACCAAGAAACCGACTGCAGATTTGACGAAGATTCCTTTTAGAGGAACAAATGGCAGAACAAAAAGACCAATACATAAGGCTTTTTGCAGAGTTTGAAAATTATAAAAAGAAGAACGCAGAAAGAGAAATTAGAATTTGCACAGTATGCCAATCAAAACCTGATGCTCTCCCTTCTGCCTGTTTTAGATGATTTTGAGCGTGCTCTGAAAGAGTTAGCCAAATCAGAAGACGACCAATATCTGAAAGGTGTAGAGCTTATTTATCAAAAATTTAAAATACTTTTAAGCGAAAAGGACTGAAAAGCATAGAGTGTAAAAGCCGGAGATGGGTTCAATGTAGATTTTCACGAGGCTGTTACCCAGATTTCGGCTCCTTCCGAAGAGTTGAAAGGAAAGATTGTAGATGTCATAGAGACCGGATACCAGCTTCATGACAAAAGGTGATTCGTTTTGCGAAAGTAGTAACAGGAATGTAAGATTTTGGCTTATTAAAGATGACTAAAAAGAGATTATTACGAAATATTGGAGTTTCTAAATCTGCCGGTGCAGATGAAATCAAGAAGGCATATCGTAAGTTGGCGATAAAATACCACCCCGACAAAAACCCCGGCGATAAAGAAGCCGAAGAAAAATTCAAAAGAAGCGGCCGAAGCATGTGAGGTGCTGAGCGATGCCGACAAAAAGCAAAGTACGACCAGTTCGGGCATGCCGGAGTAGGCGGTGCAGCGGGTGGCGGCTACAGCGGCGGAATGAACATGGAAGATATTTTCGCGCAGTTTGCGCGATATCTTCGGTGGAGGATTTGGCGGTTTTGGAGATTTCGGAGGATTTGGCGGCGGTGGAAGACCTCAGCAACTCAGAGGGCTCTAACCTCGTGCCCGCATTCGTTTGACCTTAGAGGAAATATTCAGCGGAACACGAAACCCTGAAAGTAAAAAGAATGAAACTCGCCCAAGGCGTTACTCCAAAACCTGCCTACCTGTAATGGAAAAGGTGTTCAGATGAAGGTAATGAATACCGTATTTGGGCAGATGCAGACACAGACCACCTGCGGAACCTGCCAAGGCTTAGGGAAAAAGTAGCCGATAAAATACCCGCTGGGCAAATGCACAGGGACTCTATCCAAGAGGAAGAAGAAGTAAATATCAACATTCCGGCTGGGGCAAGAGACGGCATACAACTGAGTGTAAAAAGGAAAAAGGAAACGATGCTCCATTGGGAGGAACTCCCGGCGACCGTTGGTAGTGATAGAAGAAGTAGAAGACAAAAACATAGAGAAGGGACAACCTCCACCAGAGCTCTCCTACATCTCCTTTGCCGAAGCCGCCTCTGGGCTGTTCCAAAGAAATCTCTACCGTAGATGGAAAAGTAAAAATAAAAATAGATGCCGGCACGCAGTCTGGCAAAATCCTCCGCTTGGCAGGGAAAGGACTGCCGAGCTTGACAGCTACCATAAAGGCGATATGTTTGTCCATGTAAATGTATGGACGCCACAGAAGCTCACCCCAGAGCAGAAGAATTTTTCCAAAAAGCAGATGAACAAGGAGAAATGAGCAGAGCCCACAGGAAGAAAAATCTGAAAGAGTGAGGATATATGTTTAGCTAAATAAAGAAGCCTGACCAACGGGCTCTTTTTATTTCCATAAAAACACTCCATCCAAAAACCTGTCACAAAGCCCTACAAACAGGGAAAAATGATTTTTAGTTTTATCCTGCTCATTAACCCGATTGATTAAAATGGTTTTTCTTATTTTTGCACCATGCAGACAGATCATCTTAGGATAGACTAGGGACTACCGTGATGGGCTTTGGGATTATCTCCGTGAAGGGAAGTGAAAATGGAGCTGGTCTCCATCCACGAGCTGGTGCTCATACCTCAACCACGAAAACCCAAGCTGAAATACATCTGAGAGACTCAGCCCTTATCGATGAGTTCCACCCTGATGAGGTGCGCGCTGGAAGCTCCTTTCTTTGGGAAAAATGTGCAGAGTATGCTCAAACTCGGCAGGGGCGCAGGGCGTTGCGATGGCAGCGAGCCTCACCGCGATATTCCCATTACCGAATATTCCCCAAAAAGTAAAATGGCGATTACCGGAAACGAAACGCGAGTAAAGAGCAGGTGGCCGGCATGCTGAAAAATCCTGCTCGGCTTGAAAGAATTTCCCACCAAATACTTAGACGCCTCAGACGGACTGGCGGTGGCGGTGCCATTATTTCACCCGAAAGGCGGAGAGCACAAAATCTTATTCGAGCTGGGACAGCTTCCTCAAACAAAATCCGGACAGGCTGAAATAACTGAGGTTTTGCGCCACAGGTTCTAAAAAATCTTTTGTTTAAAAATGAAAAACAATTCTATCTTTTTAATATTCCATCTTTGCAATGAATGCACAAGAAATCAATCGGCTCATCAACCGCCTCCGCCGACAGGTTTTGACACTGAAAATAATCTTTAATAAAGAAGATGAAAACCACTATATGCCGCTGAGCATCATCAACGGCAAAGAAAAAGGCAGGGTCTTCGACCATCGTAGCCGGAATTCATGGGTATGAATATCCGCCCATCGTGGCTGTGCGGAGCTGCTGAAAGAAATAGACCCAAAACAGCTGAAAGGCACACTGGTCATTCTGCCCATTGCAAATGCAGGGGTCTTTTCTATGGGCGCGTTCCTTTTGTAAATCCTACGGATAGGGAAAAATCTAAACTTGGTTTTTCCTGGTTCACTGGGAAGCATCACGGAGCAGACCGCCCATTGATTACCAAAATATTATTCTATTTCTGATGTGTTTCTGGACATTCACGGCGGAGATGCCAATGAGGATTTGATACCCTTTTGCGTATTATGAACAACGAGGAAGACAAAGAAAACACCCAGCTGGCTCATAGGTTTTCGGAGGTTTCGGGCATGCTCTATTGTGGCTTATCCCTACACCATTACGAAAACCGAACCGGCTCTGGCATGCCTTTAAACAAGTTGTTCAGAACGGCGTGGCGGCACTAAGCATAGAAGCGGGGAAACTCGGCACCGCGACAGAGGAAGACATCAGCCTGCTGAAAGAATCCGTATACCGCATGCTGGATTTCATGGGGGATGTACCCGGAAAAAGAAGGCGGAAACCAAAAGAAAGCTTACCGTTTTTCGGCCGGCAGTCTTATATAAATGTTCCCTGAGAAGGAATATTCTACAGCCGCCACAAGGCAGGAGACCGAATAAAAAGGAGAGAAGCTGGGCTATAGTACCGATGATTTTGGGAATATCATCCATGAAATAAACTCTCCCGCAGACGGTATCTTTTCATACAAAATAAGCACTCCGCCGGTGAATAAAGGAGAGACCATGTTCTGTATAGCATCTTGAATTTAATTTTCATATTCAAGAAAAATATTATTTTGCGGAATAAAAATCAAAACAATGATAGTAGAATATTTTTCATTTTTCCTTGGATGATTTTGCTGATTAGCACTAATCATAAGCAATAAAATAAAGGTGGCTTACCCTATCCTGCTCCTCATCGCGGGGCTTGGGTAAGTATGCACTCTAAAACGCCAGTCATAAAAATAGCATCACCTTATTCTCATTATATTTCTGCCACCACTGCTTTATGAAGCGGCTTTCTTGCCAACTCATGGAAAAGAAAATATGGCGCTGGAGAAGAACGATTTTCAGTTTTGCGTTCATCGTGGTCTTTCTTACGGCGATTTTCGGTGGCTTTCGTGGTCAATCATTTTATCCCTGGATGTCCTTTGTGCTCTTGGGTCTTTCGGTTAGAGGTATTGTTTCTCCGCCGGATGCCGTGAGTGCCGGCTCTATCCTGAAATTTGTGAAAGTTCCCTAAGCTGGATAGCGCTACCGTTTTGAAGGAAAGTTTATTTAATGATGCCTCTTCGCTGGTTATTTTCAGGTTTGCTTCAGCAGCAGTGACTACGGGGCAGTTTATATGGCAGGATGCAGCTATTAGTTTCGGATGGATGATATTTGCCGGAGTGGGTAATATTGGTCTGCTTTATCGGATTTATCTATATCCACCAATGGTTTTGCTGAATGAAGATGATATAGATGTCACCCTGTCTATTGCTGCGCCTTTATTGCGTATATCGTAGCAGAAGAAGTCCTGCATGCGTCTGCGATGTCGGTAGTGTGCGTGGCGGGCTATACCTTTCGTATAACAGCACGAAACAGCTGAGTTCCGAACAGCTCATCACGAAGCTATAGGTATCAACGTAGCGGCACAGCCTTTCTTTCCCGCGGTTGAATGGAAGCTGGTATTCCGCTCATCGGTTTAGACATGCCAGAGATTGTTTCCGGACCGGTCACGAAAGACGGGTAAGCATCGTTCAGGCTGCCATCTCATGGGCTTTGGGTTACTGCGTGCTTATGGTTATTAGAATACTGCTTCCTATGCAAGCGCGATAGTTACTACCCAGATTATGAAAAAGATTCATCACTGTTGGCAGACCCACGGATCGAGCTAAAAAGCCCTTTCATAGTGGGATGGTCTGGGATGCGCGGGTGGTTTCGCTGGCGGCAGCACTTTCTATTCCTCTCACTTTGAAGACGAGATTACGCCTTTCCCGCATAGAAGCTTAATCCTTTACATCACTTTTGTGACTATTTTTGTAACGCTGGTAGACCCAAGGGCCACTCCTTCCTTTTATCATTATTAAAAGATAAATTTCACCTGAGTTTGACGTGACCACCTTCCTGAAAACGAAAAACCGAGAAAATTCTATCCTTAAAGAACTGGCTAAAACTCTGGAATACATCAACCCAATTACAAATCCGAAATAGAAAACAACCGCACCCATGCGACACTACAAAGCCACTGGGAAAGAGCGGCTGGAATCAGAAGAAAAGATGAAAGTGCCAGACCATATCCGTGATATTTATCTGGATGTTTTGGAGCAAAAAGAAAAACTGCTTTTCAAAAATAAACAATGAAAATCCGAAAACAAACGAAGATATTATCAGAAAAGTTCTATCCTTCGTATAGACTTGGAGGAAGAGAGAATCAAAACATGAGTAAAAAGAAAAATACTGTCCGGTATTGGTTCTGCTTAGCTGTCATGGCGGTATCGCAGTAGAAAGTGCTGGTAACTTTCTGAAAACATCCCTGTCGATAGCATGAGATAGACCCGCTGCTCAACCTCTATTCAGGGAAGTATCTCTCGAAATCCCGAAGCGGATTAATGTTTTGTATCTCAACAAAGGCGAAATGATTACTACCAACCGCCCCTCAGGACATTATCCCAAAGGGCAATGAGGGTGATTTATCAAGGTTTATTAAAGGTTTTCCCTAAATTACTATATTTCCGCAAACAAATTATAAAACATACGATGTAGAGTTTGCGGCAATCCATGGTTTTGTAGAGACGAAATACTGAATTCTCCTATAAAAATCATCTCATTAGTCTGGATTCATCAAACGATTTGTCCCAAGTAAAGGGCTATAATAATGAAGAAATCAGAAAATCTCTGGGTTTGACAAAATCATGGTTATTTCCAGATCCAAAATCTATTCTTTGAATCATTAGCTGGAAAAATGAAAAGGCAAGAGGAAATTGTCAGATTTATAATCCATTGGACACCAATGAAATTACAAACAAAGCAAAGGAAAAAGCTGAAAATATAAAAGTGTGTTTACCAAATCTATTCCTACTTTTTATTTCGGTAGGAACGGTGTTTCCGCAGAGAAAGGCTTTGACAGGCTGGAAGCGCAATCAAAAGGCTTGGATAAGGGAGTGTTCCACAAATTGTTAATCATCGTGGAGACTGGCTATGGATTTTGAAAACATAAAAACCGATATCCGACCCTAGGATTAGACAAAACCGCCACGATGCTCGGCTTTACCTCTAACTCCTTACCCTTATTTTTCTCAGGCTGATTTTTATATTCTTGAGTTCGCGCTACGAAGGCTTTCTCCCACAGCTCTTTTGCTCTGAAGCCATCACACTGATATTATAGCAGCCGATGTTTCCGGCGTGGCAGAAATGCTGGAAAACGGCAGACTCGGGCTCTCGATAGAAAACTCCGAAGATGGCATTTATAAAGGAATGAACAAGCCCTCCTCCATCCAGAAAGTTTCAAAACTTATGTGAAAACAACCTTCGGGACTCACTAAATGCCTTTTGGATTTGAAAAATTCTGTTTCGAGCAGTATTATGAATATTATAGATAATATTTAATTTTGCAACTTCAATTTTACAAAATGACAAAGATCTATATATAAACTATATTCAACAAACGAGCGAGATTCGAGTATGAAATACTTGAAGAATACGAAGCTGGAATAGTCCTTACAGGCACTGGAGATAAACCAACTGGCTGTCCAAGGCTTTCTCATTACGGAGAGTGGGGAATTTATTGATAATGGTCTTGTTATCAACATGACTATTGATGAATATAAATTTGGAACTTTCTACAACCACAAAATAAAACGAGAAAGAGCTCCTGCTCTATGCCAGAGAACTTGGATAAATTAAAGAAAAAGTAAAGGATATTGGTTTTTACTATTGTTCCTTTTAAAACTCTATATTAATGAACGGAATAAAGCTAAACTTTTAATAGCTTTTAGCAAGAGGAAAAAGCTCTTGACAAGCGTGAAAACCATAAAAGAGCGAGAGAACAAACGAAATCTGACAGAATTTTAAAGAAAATTAAAAAGCATTGTTATATCAATATTTTTACTAATTTTGTACCTAATTAATTTTAAATTATATTTAATTCTATGAAAAATCTAAGATTAGGGAATTACAGCATTAGCACCAGCAGTGGCTTCTTCTGTTTCTGCCCAGACCACCACATCACAGATGGTTGATTGCGAGGAGCTCACGGAGTAAAACCATGTAGCGGCTAATAAAGGTGTAGGGCAGGCAGCATTAGAGATGCTTTTTCTTCTGGTAAAGATTTGCGTACACGATGAATAATTTCGTGATTACGCCTGCCATTGTCAAAATTAACTGTTGCGAGAAACTAAACAAGTTTTCAGTTCTTGACTGGCAGACTTTCCGTAGGGAATGTTATGCAACAAGAGAATTACATATGGACAAAGAATTTTTCTTGATGACAGGTCTTGGTCTTCAATTCAAAGTGAATGGATTTTGGAATGAAGAATCTTGGTTTGGATCCAGAGATAGTGCGTAAGAGTAGGTGCTAAACTACCTAAGACATGATTACACTAATGTAAGCTTTTCAGCTTTACTGATGTACATGGAAAAGTGTATATAATGGCATATGACGGAAGCTGAGTACACAAAGAAGAGCAGATCATTTTATCATTGTAAGCGGTGGTTTAGGATTCAACTTTTGGTTTACTAAAACTTTGGTATTGGTGGTATCCAAGGAGATTGATGCGTGATCTACTCCAATAGAAAATCTGATTTATCTAACTTCTGGCAAGCTTCTGCTTCTATCAACTTTAGGATTTGGTAACAGAGATAAAGATAAAGATGGGAGTTCTTGATAAAGATGATGCCTTGTCCTGAAATCCCTGGTCCAGTAGAAAACCAGGTTGTCCCTGGCCCGATACCGATGGTGATGGAGCCCCTTGACAAAGATGGATGCTTATCTGTCCTGAAGTTCCTGGTCCAGTAGAACTTAACTGGTTGTCCTGATACCGATGGTGATGGAGTTCTTTGATAAAGATGATGCTTGTCCAAGTGCAGCCTGGTCCAGTAGCAAATCAAGGTTGTCCTTGGCCCGATACTGATGGTGATGGAGTTCTTGATGCCAAAGATTGATGCTTGTCCTGGAAGTTCCTGGATTGCCAGAATACAACGGATGTCCGTCCTAAACCAGCGTCTGCAATCGCAATAGAAGCTACAGGAGCTCTACAAGGTATTATCTTTGACTTTAATCAGCAACTACCAGTAACCCTGAATCTCTTAGAAAAATTAGATCAGGCTGCAGAAGTAATCAAATCTTCTAATGGAGGCACATTCTCGTGCCACTGGTCACACAGATAAGAAAGGTAATGATGCTTACAACTTGAAACTTTCAAGAGAAAAGAGCTGCTTACATAGTGAAAGCTTTAGAGCAAAGAGGTGTTGCAGATAGTCAATTGAAATCTACTGGTGTAGGTGAAAAGAAGCTGTAGTTCCGAAACAGCTTCTGATGAAGAAAGAGCAAGAGACAGAAAAGTGGTAGTAGAAGCTGGTCGATGGCGCTAAGCTTGGGGAAGCTCTTCAAAATCTCAGACTCTACCAGTTGTTAAGAAAAAGTTGTTAAGAAAGTTCGGCTAAAAGAAGAAATAACAAAGTTTTTTTAAAATAAAAAATGTTCAGTATGGGAGCATTTTTTATTCATGAGAAATTATCTATTTTTGCACCCAATTTAAAATTATAAGGGACGCGCATTTGAATATAGAAAAGCCTCTAAACTAGCCTCGATGATAAATGGCAAAGACACTTTCTAAAATAGGCGACATCGCCCTTGCTGTGTGCTGGAGGACCCGATCCAGATTCCAACCCCCTGCTCTTAGAAAGTGCATCCAAAACGCAAAAGGGCAAATATGCCAAAAGACAATGTAGACAGAGCTATAAAAAAGCCAGCGGAGCAGATGCTGAAAACTACGAAGAAATCACTTACGAAGGATATGGCAAGGAGGGTAGTATTTTTCAGAATGTACTACCAACAACCCTACTAGAATCAGAAGCTAATGTAAGAGTTTATATTCAATAAATTTGAAGGCAATCTTGGGAAAATGGAGTTGTCTTTCATCTTTTGACAGAAAGGGATTTTACTATTGACAAAGCATCTATTACAGCAATGCCTTTGGGATGATTTTTGAAATGGAAATGATAGATGGAGGAGCAGAAGAAATAGACCAAGATGAAGAAGAAGTAATACTACTACCGCTTTTATGACTTCTGGGCCTCTATCTCTACAAATTAGATGAATTAAATATAGAAGCAAAAAGCGCTGAACCCAGAGAATTGCAAACAATACTAAAGAAGTAAGTGTGAAGAGCAGTTCAAAGCCAATATGAAGATGTTGGAACGCTTTGAGGAAGATGATGATGTACAAATGTATATCATAATATGGAGCTACTGAAGAATTTAAGGAAAGAAAACTAAAATTTTGATAATATATTTGGTTTATTAAAAAATGTATTACTTTTTGTGGCACTTTTAGGTAGCTGTTGAGTTGGCTAAGAGTAATAATTTTTTCATCATTTAGTTTTTGGGCTCACACTTTCTTTTGTGTGAGCCATTTTACTCTTTCGTAGCGGACAAGCAAATCAATAAAGTAACTATAAGTAACGCTCCTCCTGCTGAAGGGTTTGATTTTAAAAATAAGTCATTAGGTGAGAAAATCATTCAACAGTCCTTTTGGTTTTGGGTAACGAAATCTGTAAGCGTTTGTCGCGCTTCATTCGCTGTATTTGGAAAGAATATCTTCACAAACGCTTCATCTCTCCTCCGCCAAATGATGCAATAGACTTTTCAAGACAAAATATTCTGTGTTGTATTTCAGTTCCCAATTAGAGGAATTCCCCGCCAATAAGATACCTAATAAAATTAGCTTCCTACCACGGGCGAAACCAAGTTGGTAAGTGTTAGTAGATTCATGAGAGAGGGTAAAAGGAATATGAGGGCTCAGCGGCATTGTACTGAGGTTCGTAGTAAAAGGGGATTATAATAGCCTGATATTCCTGTGGCACTCATTATTCCTGAATAGAGGCTTGGCTTAAAACCGCTTATCTCCATGTGATTTTTGAGCTTAAATATGTTGGCAGCTTCTGCTGGGAGAGTATTTCTGCTCTATTTCGATGTTCTCTACCATAAATACCCGTTGGCATCTTCTTTACTCGGTTTCTGGAATAGAGACAGCGGTTGAGGTATTTTTACTGCAAGAGATTTTATTTTTCTTCGGCAGGCGGCCTTTCGGATAACTTACTGATGATAGGGCTGCTGGAAGCATTCCCCAAAACACTATTGATATACAAAATAAAACACATTCCAAGAAATGAGCAGTTTCAGAGTATATTTTTTCTGCTTTTTTTCTGGAAAAATTTTAAACAAAGAAAACAACAGCCCCAGCCCTCCTCCCAGAAGAAAATATAGAACATCTCCTGCCGAAAACCCAGCTTGGAAAACACGAAGCCGAAAAATTTTTTCCACTGTAGAAAAGATTCAAAAAGCGGACAGCCGAAGATATTTAGAAAAAATATAAACAAAGAATCTGGGCAAACCATATTCGCCCAGAATTTTAGTTCTCTTTATACTTTTATTTCTTTTTCCAACTGAATAGCCTTTTACTGCGTAATACAATATATAGATATGTATGAAGCATCACCACCAAAAACGAGAAAGCTGATTGCTGAAAACATGATGGTCTTTCGCAGCATATATCAGCGGGAAGAACTGCCCTCCTGCCATATCCCCATTACCAAAAGAGCAGAACCTATCTTGGTAAATCCACCAGACCATCTATCGCCAGAGGGAATATCGCCGGCCACATCAGGCATTCCGCCAAGCCTAACAATAAGGCACAAATACAATAGCCGTAACCAGAACTCATAAAGCCCCTACACTGAAAACCGCCCCCAGCACCGCCGAAAAACCGCCAGTGCCTTCTGCTGTGAGATGTATTTAGGTATATTAAATCCCCACAAGATAGCCCACCAGCATAGCAAAGAGCGTAAAGGGTGGTAAAATATTTGGTAGTAATCCAGCGAAAGCCCTATTGTCTGTCCGTGGTTCCTGCGGCACGCCGGCCATCACCTCACCCCTACATACAGAAACAGGCAGAGCATACCTAAACCAAATGCGGTAGAAATTGAAAACAGAAGTTTTATCAGTCTTAGCTGTGCTTTCCTCCCTCCTGCTCCATCTCTGAAGAGCGGAACGCCAAATCATAATGGCAAACCAAAATAACCGCCATCACTACATAAGGCATAATAATCTTGAAGCCAGCTCATCTAAAATCTGGTTTCTATGCACCAAATCTGCTACGGCATCCAGCTGGTTTTTTGGTTCCTTCGGCATCTTTCAGTTTCAAACGCTCCAAAACTATGGGTGCCAGCATTCCGGCAAATCTTTGTTGCACACGCCCATGATGCTTATCCGCTTCGCTGCACTTCAATAGGGCCTAAAATACTGATGTACGGGTTACTTGCCGTCTGCAAGATAGACAGCCCCGTGCCCTGCACAAAAGTCCGCCATGAAAAGCCCGGAAACTGGGTATTTGCTGCCGGAATAATAAAGACCAAAGACCCCAGCGCCATGATGCCCAGCCCCAGCGCCATTCCTCTTTAGCCTGTATTATTGAGGATATAGGACGAAGGAATGGAGAGGAAAAAGTAAGCCATATAAAAAGGCAAATGAAGAAAAGCCTGGCAGGTCTGACTCCAGCCTACAAGCCAGTTTCAGGAACGGAATCAGAGTACTATTGAGCCAAGTAACAAAACCCAAAAATAAAAACAAGACCCCGATTATAAAATAGCATAGGTATTGTATTCTTTTCATTGTTAAATTTTTTTGCTAACAAACTACGGAATTATTTACATACAGCAGGGATAAAACAAAAGAATGGGGCATAAAATAAGTTTTACCATACCCTGCCCTTTCTGGGGCTGTATCCTGCCCTGCGGAGGTTCTGCAAATGGTTTTTCTTATGATTGTAAGAGTGGTTCTATGGCGTTCTGACTGAAATTTGGCGTTCCAGACCCCGGCCGATGGGGTTCCGAAGCCTAATCTTGGGGTTATTGACCTCATTTTGGGTTCCGAACTCTCAAATTTGGGGTTAACCTCAAAAATGGGTCTGAAACCTCAGCGATGGAAAGTCCTGAACCCCAACGGAGGAGTCCAGAACTCTCATCGGAGGGTCTGAGACTTCACAAAAACGGAGTCCGAGACCCCATCAGAATAGTTTTAACCCCAAAAAGCGGTCTGCAACCGCAAAAATATGGTATCTGCCCTGAAATACCCCTCTGCGATGATTTTGAAACAAAAGAAAGAAGGGATTTATTGAAAATAAAAATTAACTTTTGTAAAACTTCAGATATGGAAACCGTAATCATAAAAGTAGAAATAAAAAAGAAGACCTTCCATTATAGAAGCTATCTCAAAAAATTTCAAGCCAAGTCCCTAAAAATAGAGGAAACCGACCCCTGCCAGAATGACAGAGGAGTATCAAGTACGATTGATGAAGCCAGAGATGGAAAAAAGAAAAAGAGATGAGCAGAGAGGAATGAGAAAAAACTGCTGATAGAATGATGGAAAAAAAGAAGATAAGTATGAGCTATCTATTCTGATAAATTCTTTGAGCATATAGAAAAACACAAAAATCAGGACAAAAAGAAAAGTTTTTCTTATAAAAGTAGAAGCCTTTCTATCTGAATTAGAAAAATCCTACCGAAGGAAATAACAGGAAAGCCTGAAGAGCTGAAAGGATATAGAGACCACTCGGTGCTGGTCACGCAGAATAGACCAAAACACCGCCTTACCTATAAATCTTTGAGGAGCAGAAAGAAGTAGTACTGCTAATTATGGGCATTATGAGGACAAATAACTCTTATTAACAAAAGCCCAGCACAGAAGTGCTGGACTTTGATATGAATAGGATTATTTTTTCTTTGCAGTTCTGTTGAAAACTGTTTCAGGTCATTCATCTTGGTTTCAAAACCTGCTGAAGAAAGTTCTGCGCCTGCCTTATAGAGCGGTATAGGAGTAGTTCCCAGTAGAGCGGCTTGGTAGTTGTCATCATGGTCGTATAGGATTTTGGCATTTTACCAAAATTCTAAGGATGTCTCACCTGTGCTATCATGCCTTCCAGCTCTTGGCGGTTTTGTAGTCTTTTCAAACTCCACCAGTCTATATCCTGATTTCTGAGGTCTGGCTACTCTTTTGTAATAGTCATAGACTTATTTGGCATAAAGAGCTGTTCGCTCATCATACCTGTATTTCTGGCGCTGTGCAGCGGTGTTTTGATTCCTTCCATGGAATTTACCAAACCCATGATACCAGCTTTTGCTCCCTGACTTTTTGTTCGCCAAGGTGGTTCCACCCAAATCTTCTAACTTGTCATAATCTTTCATGCCTTTTATGCCCGCCTTCGTTGATGCCAAGTCCGGCGGGCGGGTTATTGATAGTTTATTTTCTTAGTTCAGGCTTACCCAGCCAGTTCCGTCACAGCCTTTGAATTTTTTAGACGGCTTATCATAGCGGATAGAGTTTCTGTATCTGCATTACATGTATTATTTTCATTTCCCACTTTTATATTACCCCATGCAGCTTGGCTTGGGGTTTAGGTACCCACCCCTCATACTTTAGGGGCATCAGGCTGGAATTTCCCAGCAGGATTACATTATCATTTGCTGTGGTTGTATTTATGGATAAGCACCTGACTATCAAAAATGTCCTATAGTCATTACATTGTTTAATCCACCACCAGCATTAGGCAGTACAAAAGGAGTATCTATCCCTATGTGTATATTTGCATTTTATCCATCCTCCAGATGCCATCCCCATAACGGCATTATAGCTTCCTGCAATGTTATCGTAGTTTCTCGCCCCAGTGCAATGTTATTATTCCTTATCATAAATAAGAAAGGTTCCCTCCTTAAAGCTCCTGATCCAATAGCGATACATATTTCCTGTGGTATTATATTGAAGAGCTAAACTTCCTTGGGCGATATTATAACTTCTGTATTATAAGAAAGAGCTGAGTCTTCAAGGATATTATCATGACTCATCGTATTTGCACTAAGAGCTATGTCTCTCTTTGGGCAATATTATTATACCCTGTGGTATTGCTATTAAGAGCATGATACCCTCATGATATTATAACCCTGTGGACATATAAAGAGCTTCATCCCCAAGGCTATATTAAAGTTTGAGACATAGGGGCTGTATCGTTTGTCCTCTCAGGGTATTCTTCCCTAAGGCTATGTTACTTCCTCCACAGTATTAAAAAGAGCATTATACCCTATCTTCTATATTATATCCTCCTTGTGGTATTTCTGTGGAGGACATTCGTCCTTGGGCTATATTGTTCACCCCACTTATATTATTATTACAAAGAACTCGCACCTGCAATGTTATACTCCCTGTACTATTATTAGAAAGTTATCCTCCTAAGGCTATATTATACCCTTCTTGTCATAGGCATCATTCAGTGTTTCGCCCTTGAGGGCGAATGCCCCATACCAATATTACCTTCGCCTATACTATTAAAACCAAGTGCACTATTTTATGGCAATATTCTCTTTGTCCCGTGGTATTATTATAAAGAGCTTGAAAACCTTGGGCTATGTTATGTTATGATTTCATGTTATTATAAAGAGCCTGAAACCTTGTGCGATTATTGTCTCCTATTACCATAAAGAGCAGATCCCTTGGGCTATATTATTGTTCCCTGTGGTATTATTAAAAGAGCTCTAAAACCTTGTGCGATATTATCACCTCCTGAGGTATTACTAATAAGAGCACTAAACCTGAGCGATATTAAACTCCCTGTATTATTATAATAAAGAGCTTGTCGCCTTGAGCGATATTATAATTCCCTATGGTGTTACTTATAAAGAGCTGTTTGCCCTTGAGCGATATTATTGTTTCCTGTGGTATTACTATAAAGAGCTTCACCCCTTGCTGGTATTATTAAACCCTACTGTATTAGTATAAAGAGTTTGATTCCCTATGATATTATTGTTTCGTATTACTTATTAAGAGCCTGATACCCTTTGGGCGATATTATGCTCTCCAGTAGTTGTATTTTGTAGAGCATCTGCTCCAGCAATGTTATAATCCCTGTGATAGGTGTCGTCACATCTGCCCTTTAAGGCACTTTCTCCAATAGCGATATTGTTATTCTTTCCTGTATTATATTGAGAGCTGAAGTTCCTTGTGCGACATTATTGTTTCCTGTGGTATTTCCTTGTAGCGCAATTAAATCCCATACAGCGCAATATTATTTTGCCCAGAAATATTCTTATGAAGCGGTGTCCCTATGGCTATATTACCTCCTCCTATAGTATTATTCTCAAGGCATTCAGTCCAATGCGTTTTGCAGTGACCCATGGTAAGGTTTTTAAGAGCCTGGCTGCCCATCGCTACATTATCATTTCCTGAGGTGCCGTGTCTCAAAAGAGCCTACGCGTAGCACTGTTACATGGTCGTTCGTCCCGCGCTGGTACGATCACCTATACCCAGCATCTTTTTGTAACGTGCGTCGTTATTTCACAGCCACGCCCATAGGTCCTGCCCACCGCCACCGCCAAGCTGCGGCCATCTTTCCAGCAGTGTGGTTATAGAAACAGCAGCCAGCCCTTTTTACCTTCCGCTAACTTACCTGTTTGATCTGCGCTGAAGGCTTAGATTGCCGCGCGCGCGCGCGCGCGATACCCATGGCGGTGGTCTGCCCCAAAGCGGGCAAGGCCGGTCATGGTTTTCATCCAGTGCTGGCGGTTATACGCGGGATCATGCTTCCTTTGCTCTCGCTGCCTCCTCCTGGCTCCCATGTGCATAGCGTGGCACGCGGTCCATCGCGCTTTATCCTCCCACCATTCCGTTTTACCTGTTCAGGCATCTCGCTGTCATCAGTGCGACAACAACACTAATAATGCTGATAAATTTATTCATAATGAGATTTATATGCTCTATTACATTGGCCTTATCTTTGGTGGCTTGTCTAGGTGCAGACAGCGGCTGGTATTTTCCCTATTGGAAAACACCGCCGCTTTAATTATATAAGTCGTTATTTAGTCCTTATCTTCTAATTGTAGCGCGTATGCTGCACTGCTTTCTGACATATATAAATTATCTTATCTTTTTATCTGTGTTCAGGCTTTGTATTATTTCTTAATCAAAAACAAGGCAAAGATAAAAATGTTTTTGAATGTACATAATTTATCCAACATACTGTCCAGCGTGTTTTTCTGGCGACGCCGGCGATTTTTGTTTCAGGGTCGATAGTCTCTTTGCCGAGGAGGCAAAATATCACTGGTGATAGACTTTAATTTTCCCAGGGTAGCCCTTGCTGCTGGTCATACGGAAACATTTCTTTCAGCCCTATAAAAGTAAAAACCACAATACTCCATCTGATGCTGTACCGCCACAGAAAACGCCCCATTCCTAAATTATCTCGTACATAGATGTGTCATCCGGGCACACCGCCCTCCGGAAACAGGACTGCGCGGTGCCTCGCTGCGCGTACTTCATCCGCGCGTGACGATATAGACTCCCTGCCCTGCTCTCTGGTCTTTCCTATCTACCGTTACGCAGATTTCTCTTGTATATTGTCCCAAAAATAGGATTCTTCCAGCTCTCTTGCCCAGGATAGGGCTGTGTTGAATGCCTTGGGAGGAGAATACACGGCAGAAGAACACTTTCATCATAGAAGCATGATTGGCGATGACACTATACTGCTTTGCTCTATCTCCCTGCGCTTTCTTTATCGCCCGTCGCGGAAGCCCATTCCCGTGGTGAACATCCCCAGACACCAGATTCTTATCGCTTATAGCTCCACCGCAAGCAGTGCGTTCGTTTAGGGCAAAAAGATAAAATGAAAGACCCTACGGAAAGCGTCATCACAAATCCTAAGACCACAAACCAAGCCCGCCAAATATAGACCAATATTACTTTTCATAATTTGTTACGATTGCAAATTTAACTCTTTTAATTGATTTCTGCCCCACAGTGTGAAAAATAAAATTGATTTTCAAAAGCACTATTTCTCTGCTTTTAGCTACTAAATTTCAAAACTAGATGGCGATTGTACCAGATGGCGGATGCCATCAAAATGCGACTGGCTGATACTGGACAACAGCGGGAAAAGAAACCATAAGAACCTCAGACCATCGGCTTTTAACTCTAATGTGGTAGATGCACACCTCATCTGGCAAGCAAATGGAGAAAAACGAAATGCTCCACCCATTAAAACCAAAATGGATGTACGTGCAGTGCTGTGGATTTCAAAAATCAGGCAATTGTAAAGAGCAGATACAGAAAGCTTTTGGCACCGCTCAAATTGAGGTAAAAAGAAGACCTTACAGCCGCCGCCGCTTATGCGCTGCCTTATCGTGGAAACTGCCATTGTCTCGCATACCGAACGGGTCTAACTCGTGTCTGACGGCAGGAGAAACCCGCAGAGAACTGCCCTCACTCGCTACCTCCTGGTGCGATGAAGGAAGCGGATGTGCTACAGGGAAATCTTCTCCGCGGCAAACCGGATTTGGTGACTACCGTTATTTGCGAAAAAGAATTTGATGAAGTTCATACTTTCCGCCGACTTGGTTCAGCAAATGTGTCACAACCCGCACGCCAATGCCTATATTGCATCTATTTAACGCTCGTAGCGGAAAGTGAAAAGCCATCGTATTTCGCAGATGATTTGGCTCTGAAATGAAAACTCTCTTTTGAACATCATGTGCTCTCCGTATAAAGATTGTTTCTCGTGCGAGATTAACTTTATAGGGTCTATTGCCTTATCTATGAAGACATTCTGAGGGCGGCGGCGGCGGCTTCACTGCTAATCCGAACATCGGAGCCATTGCGCAGAAACCCCATTGAAAACTTAGTAGATTACCACCGAAAATATATTTTGAATAACTCAAAATAAAACATTGTCAGAAAGATTAAACTAAAGAAACTGGAAAACTTGAGCTGCTCTGACTATCACAGAGCCGAGCCCAAAGGAAAAATCCAAATGGAGCCGTCTCAAACCCTACGCTACACACACGGATTTGAGTTTGGCGTATTCTCCTGGAGTGGCAGAACCTCTGTCTTGAAACTAGAAAAGACGCCTCCAAGGTCTGCGTGAATATCACAAAGGAAATCCGTGGCTGTAATTAGTAATGGAACGGCTGTTCTGGGACTAAGACATCGGTGCAGAGGCTTCTAAACTCCAGTGATGGAGGGCAAAGGGCTGTCAGTGGTTTGCAGTGATATCAATGTGACATAGAAGGCCGCAGCACTTGATGAAATTTGTGGAAATCGTGAAAGCGATAGCGCCTACTTTTGAGATAAATCTGGTGATATCAGAGCGCCAGAGGCTTTCTATATAGAGAAAAGACTAAAAGAAGAGCTGGATATTCCACTCGATGCACGATGATGACCAGCATGGAACGGTGATGTCTCGGCAGCGGCGCTGCTCAATGGTTTAGGAACAGCAGGAAAGATGAGAGACATGGGTAATAGTGGTAAATGGCGCAGGTGCGGCGGCTATTGCGTGTTCTAAACTTTTACACAGAGCTGGGCTTGAGAAAAGCATCATAATGTAAGCGACAGCAAGGGAGTTATTGCAGCCATAAGAGATCCAACCTTACGCCAGGAGAAATTGGATTTTGTACAAAATACCGAAGCCGAAACCTTGGATGAGATTTTAGAGGGAGCAGATGCTTTTTATCGGACCCTTCCAAAGGGAATGTTCTGAAAGCCTGAGGTTTTATAAGCGAAAATGGCGGAAAATCCTATCGTTTTTGCATTGGCGAACTATTCCAGAGATAGACTGCGATTTAGCAAAACAAACCCGCCCAGATGTGACATTGGCGGCAACGGGAAGGAGTGACTGTCCCGAATCAGGTGAATAATGTTTTGGGATTCCCTTTACATATCGGTGGTGTGCGCTGGATGCAGCAGGCTACCGATATCACCGAAGGTGATGAAAATAGCGGCGGTTCATGCCATTGCAGATCTGAAAGGAAAGAACTGCAGCGACAGAAGAAGGAAATGTGGCTTTATAATTTGGCTGAAAATCAGTTTTGGGGAAAGATTATTTCATTCCGAACCACTGACGGCAGACTATTTTGCATTTCTGCCGCAGTTAAGCCAAAGCAGCTGCAGAAAGCGGAGTTGCAAGAAAACCAATCAACGATTGTTGAATATGAAAACACACTCTCCGAAAGGAAAAATAATTTGAAGCTGTAGAATTTCTCTTAAATAAAGATGAGAATAACCTTCGTAGATGTCTTTCTCATTTGTTTTTAGCCAAATCTGATATTAATAGGGATTATCCACAATACTATGGATGTTATTCTCAAGATATAGGGCATGTATCTTTGACAATGACAAAAGACGCTCTACATTAAGTCAGAAGGGAAAACAAAAGAGGACATTGTGTCCAAAAAGTAAATTGGTTATCGAGGCAAAGGCAAAAGCCATGAAAAATTTATATATATTTATGATAATGATGATATTTTTCCTTGCAGAGAATGCTTGGGAAAGAGTGATAGCGTCTCTGATGAGCTGTCTTTTAAAAATAATCGTCTTTCATACTAATACAAGCTGTAGCTCTTTGCATCAGATACAATTATTCCATAATAAAATTTACATTGAATTTCTAGACAATGATTTTATAATTTATGAATATAATCTGCACATTTCTCTCATTGATAATGAGAGGATTTTGCTTAATCTACATTTGAATCACGATTTTATTTAATATTTAATTATTATGCTTGGGAGTTAAATAGTGGTGGATGGTGGACAATTTGGAGGATAAAACAACACATTGTAAAAATTAATACTTGCTCATCAAATTGCCGAGTCTAGATTCTACGATCAGCCCGAACATTGATTAAAAATTCACGGCTAATAATAATCTCTAAATCAAACTAAAAATATACGGAAATTAATGGGCTGCAAATAAGAAATCTATCTTACAAGGCGGGAGGAGCTATCTTTACAGGAACAGTTTATTCAAAATGTGAAGAAATTATAATTATTTTGGGTGTAAAATATCCACAAGTCTTACTTTTGTAGTAAGGCTTTTTCATTTCAAAATATTAAATTTGCTACCAATAAAAATTGAGATAGCTTTATTGAAAGAATAATAATGTAGATTTATTGTTACGCTAGGATGGAAAAACACTGATGTGTATCTGCAGGGCTCTGGTCATTAGGTGAGGAACTTTCAAATGACAGGGCCCGGTGCAGTATTCGCGGTGGCCCGCAAGGAGGAATGAAAAGTATTGGGAACTATCGACCCTTTGTTTTGAAAGTGGTCTCGATCAGACTCAATTACAAGATAGGTGCTCATATCAGGGATAAATGGATGGATGAGTTTTGCCAGGCTACAGGAAATGGGATTAAAAGCAGATCGCGCTCGATTTTATGTCAAAATAAAACTAGCTAATTTAGAACAATCAGATATAAGGGCTATCTTTTGAAAATTTGTGCCGATACACATTTAAAGGAGAGGTTGTTTTAGCTGGTGGGTGATTTATACAGCACAGTGCAGAGTACATGAAGAAAAGCCAAAGAGAATGTTCTGAAGTTTCATTGCGCTAAAATAATAAAAACATGCTTTTACAATCATCAAGAGACAGAAAAGAAATGGCAGAAGTTTTGGGAGAAAACCACCTCAAAAGCCAGCAACCGGTCAGAAAGCAGCAAACCGAAATATTATGTTTTAGATATGTTCCATCGGGGCGGGGTTTCATGTAGGGCATCCGCTGGGTATATTGCGGCGATATTTATGCCAGATTTCCAAAAGACACCAAGGGTCATACGTCTCTTCATCCTGTGGGCTATGACAGCTGGCTTCCTGCTGAGCAATATGCATTCAGACAGGGCAGCACCCCTGCGGTTACCACTAGAGGAAAACATCAATAGATACGAACAGCAGCTTATCGCTTTTTCCTTGACTGGAGTAGGGAAATAAGAACTCTCTGACCCAGCTTATTACAGATGGACGCAGTGATATTCCATAGAGCTGTTTCATTCTTGGTATAATAAGGCTACGGACAGAGCTGGAGAATATTTCTCACCCTTGTGGCTCATTTTGAAAAATTTGGACAGAAAACCTTGATGCCGTGTCAGTCTGAGGAACTAAATTTCACTGCGGAGGAATGGCTAAACGCTTCTGAGGCGGATAAACAAGATATTTTATTGAACTAGAATGGCTTTACCGAGCAGAAACTATGTAAAACTGCAGGTCCTGCACTGGAACGGTTCTTGCCAATGATGAGGTAAAAGATGGTAAGTCAGAGCGTGGCGGGATACCCTGTTTATCAAAAAGAAAATGATGCAGTGGTTCATGCATGTACAGCTATTCAGACAGACTTTTGAGAGGGCTGGACGGCTGACTGGTCAGAAGCAGTGAAAGAAAGCCAAAGAAATCGGATCGGAAAATCTGAGGGCTGGTGAAATTCGGCATTAAAAGGTTCTGATGATTTTATAGAGGTTTTACTACTGCCCTGATACTATGGGGTGTCTTTTCGTTACGCTTGCCCAGAAACACGAATTGGTTTCAAAAAATCACTACGCCAGAGCAGAAAGAAGCTGTGGAAGCTCTATATAGTGAAGCCACTTCAAACGCTCCGAAAAGAGATAGAATGGCGGATGTGAAGACTATTTCAGGGGTGTCACAGGGCTTATGCAGAACATCCTATTACTAAAGAACTTGTCCCTATTTATTGGGTGATTATGTTCTTGTGGATACGGAACAGGCGTGCGATGGCGGTTCCTGCGTGGGGATGAGAGAGACTCCTTTGCCTTTGCGAAACATTTTGATATTGAGGACATATATTTGACCAAGATGTCTCCGAGAAAGCTTTTTACTGAGAAAGAAGGTATGGTTTATCAAAAATTCGGAGCTTCTAAATGGCTGTGATAGTTATGATAAGGCTGTAAAACTGTGGTTGAATACTTGGAAAATCATAGCAGGAAAATCAAGACACTACCGCCAGAGGGATGTATATTTTCTCACGCCAAAGATACTGGGAGAGCCTGTTCCTTATTTTATTATGAACGAAATGCCGTGCTGACTCTGCCTGTTTCTGTGCTTCTTCTTGAGTTGCTGTGAAGTAGAAAATACCTGCCGACCGGAAGATGGAGACCTGCTGTTAGGAATGCTAAAAAATTTCGCTTGGGATATGTTAATCAAAAAGTGGTACTACGGAACTTATTGACAATCAAAATGTTTTTCCGCTTGAATTGTCCATCATGCCAGGTTAAGGAAGCTTCCTTGGTATTTTTAAAGATACATGAATCCAAATAACGAAGCCGAGTTTTGCGATAAAAAATATGTCGGACCACTGGGGCAGGTAGATTGTATATTGGTGGGCGGAGCATGCTACGGGGCACCTTCTTTATTCTCGTTTTGACCATGTTCCTGAAGGATAGAGGATCTAATAGCCACGAAGTTACCTTTCCAAAAGATGATAAACCATGATGATTTTGGGATTTCGGCTTTGTGTATCGTGTGGATGGAACGAATAAGTATGTTTCAAAAGCATCAAGCAAAAGACTACGTAGAAACTCAAAAAAATCCACATCGATATTTCTCTCTCTATTAAAAGCAAACTTCGGACGAGCTGGATTTAGATAAGTTACGCTTGGCGACCAGAGTTTAAGGATGCTGAATTTATCTTGAATTTCGGAAAAATACATCACAGAAAGAGGGAAAATGTTCAAATCCAAATATAATGTGGTAAACTTCTGATGATATTTGCGAGGAGTATGGAGCTGACTGTCTAAGGTTTTACGAAATGTTCCTAGGGCTGCCAGAGCAGTTCAAGCCATGGAATACACAGAAATGGAGCGGAGTTTATGAAGCTCTAAGGAAAGTTCTACAAATCTTTATTTTGATGGGATATTTTTCGGTTTCAGAGGAAGGGTTCACGAAAGAGGAGCTTTAAAACTTGCATAATATTGATTAAAAAGGTGATTTACGATATTGAGGTTCTTTCTTTAATACTTCCGTGTCGCAGTTTATGATAGCCGTGAATGAATTACAAAAACCAAAATGTAATAAAAGAGCTATCTTAGAGCCGATGGTTGTTTCGATTTCGCCTTACGCACTGCATGTTTGTGAGGAGTTTGAGTTCTGTAATGCAGAGAGTATAGATTTGCACCTTCCCTGCTCTGAATGAGGCGTATTTTGGTGAAGAAGATGAAATAGAATATCCAGTGAGTTTTAATGGGAAGATGAGGTCTCACTTTCCTTTCACATGGAGCTTAAAGAGGAAATTGAGGAAATAGTAAAGAAAGATGAGAAAGTGAACTAGCTGCTGGATGGAGCTAAAACCAAAGAAAATCATAGTATACTGAAGAAGATTATTAATATTGTATTTTAATTATTTTATAATTTCAAAGATATTTGTTATTTAATTCTCAATTTTATACATTGATTTTCATCAAAATAAAACAACACAAAAGCAAAAAAGTGCCAAATATTATTTAAAATTTTTCAATTTTTGAAATAAATTTGCATAATAGAAAATTTTATTTTTACTTTTACAATCAAAAATAATTTATAATTTAGTTTAATATGGAAAATGAATGTTTAACTCAAGAGCAACAAGTAGTTGCAAGAAAACAGGAGGTCTTTAACCCATTTAGTATTACTTATTATTGGTAGGTATTTGTATTTATCTATTTATCTTTGGTGCAACAGGAAACTTCACTCATAAAGGAGGAAATTAGTGTGCTTTCAGTGGCATTTTTGGACATTCCATTAAAAGAATTTACACCTAAATCTGTTATGGGGATGGAAAAGGCTGGAGGATCGTAATTTGTCCTTACAGTTATTACAGCACAGGTTTCTTTAGAGTGTTTATTCGTTTTGAATAAAAGCGGAAGAAGTGCTGGAAATCTTGGAAGCTTTTGTTTTGAAAATCAGACAATTGCTGAAAAAGAAAATAAAATTTCTGAAGCACAAGAAGAATGTGAAACAAAGAGGTTCTGTAGGAAATGGGTTGCTAAAGAAGCTTTTGACATTTATAAGTTTTAGCAAAGAAACTACTTCATGAACAGAGAGCAAAAATACGTTTTAGCAAATCTATCGAAGAGGTTACTAATTCAGAAATGCCTAAGATGGAAAAGAACATGTCTAACTTTTCATTAGGAACAGTAGCTACGCCACATCGCGTTGTTAGGCACCGTAATGGGGGATGATTTGGTGCGTTCCCAGCTTCCAGGTGCTGGTGGGAGGTTCCAGATGCTGCAGCTCATCTATCGGTATCTCTGAAGCCTTGATCAACACGGCATTAGGAATTGGTACATCTGCTCTCTGCTATTATCTTATATAACTTCTTTACATCTAAGATAGATGGTATGACATTTAAGATTGATGAAATCGCAACGTCTATTCAATCTTTCGCTGAAACCTCAAAGATAAGATTCAGCATCGTGAAAGGATAATGATTTATCCAAAAGTATAGAAGTTTAATATAAATAATACAAAATGGCGAAAAGTAAACCAAAAAAAGACACGGCGTATTGACCGATATGACGCCATGTGTGATGTTATTTTCTGCTTCTACCTTTTTTTATCTTGACAACGGAGTTTAAAAACAGCCTGGATGTGGAGAATATTGTAACGCCTTCATCTGTTTCTAAATCGAAACTAACTGGAGGTACAAGGGAACACAATGACAATTAGCGTAACGAATGATGTAGTTATTAATATTTACTTCCTACCAGTGACCCTGAACATAGAAAACTATTAGAGGCAATGAGAGAAAAATAAAATCGACATTTACAGATAAAGAAAACAAATTTTATGAAAACTGAATTTGTAGAGGTGTTTGTTTCTCAGCTAAAGGTTTCTACACCGTCGGAAGACCAGAGAAAGAATTTCCAAAGGAGGCACAATTTCGATAGTGCAATAAACAGTTGATAGACTGGGTGGATATAAACTGAAAACAAATAATGCAACCTTGTCACGTAAAAGGAGATGGTAATGCATCATATGATAAAGCTTAAGGTTTTACCGAGGGATTGAAAACAGAATTTTATAAAATTCGTGTTGGTAACAACAGAGAATAAACATAAAAAGAATAAAAATGGCAGAAGTACAAGTACAAGAAAAGGTAACAAAGGAGGTAAAGTCCGTTCCAAAAAATATACCTGTGTAGATATACACCGATGCAGATTTGAACTTCCTTTATTGATGTTCTTATGTTTTTACCACTACCTTTACTAAACCCAACATTATGGATCTGACCTTCCGGGCGAAGCTCGATGAAAGTTAAACAGGAAAAATGCCTGTTGTAGATTTAAGAACCTATTACATTCATTATAGGAAAGGACAGATAATTTATTTTATCACCAGCAGGATGCAAAAAGGACTTTAATGAGTACTCTTATCAAAACATCTTATGATAGAGAAGGAGTAGAAAGTGATAGAGCAAGCTAAAAAGAATGCTGTGAAGAAAGAGAATTTTTACGGGTGATTATAAAACCTGTAGATGATGCAAGTTTTAAACATTTCGTAGATATTCTGATGAAATGGAAATTGCTAGAAGTGAGCACTTTGGCATTTCCGGAATCGGTAGAAACCTTGAAAAAGGGGCTATATAAAAAGTAAACACTAAAACCGAAAGTTATGGCAGATGAACAATTAAATACACAGACTTCGAGGAGTTGGTATTTGAAACAGAAATAAAAGTTTATGGTGCCTATGACTTGAGGAGAAGTTATAGAGGACTTTAACCAAAGCAAGTTCGTTATAGAGTATTGTTTTTTCGAATGATTCTTTGCCTTTGGTGTATTCCAAGGCGATAAAACGGAAGGAAAGAAGGGGATGAAATAGAAGAGAAGTAAATCTGAAAGACC
>BNJT01002605.1_pt1:2500-245161 | contig 245161 bp, 443 predicted proteins | sample 8540491 | NCBI WGS metagenome assembly BNJT01 (sample SAMD00202455, study PRJDB9452) | human saliva metagenome | host: Homo sapiens
GTGATATCCTGTTTGAAGATGGGGGGACCATCCTCCAAGGCTAAATACTCCTGATTGACCGATAGTGAACCAGTACTGTGAAGGAAAGGCGAAAAGAACCCCGGTGAGGGGAGTGAAATAGAACCTGAAACCTTGTACGTACAAGCAGTGGGAGCCCTTTAAGGGTGACTGCGTACCTTTTGTATAATGGGTCAGCGACTTATATTTTTGTAGCGAGGTTAACCGAATAGGGGAGCCGAAGGGAAACCGAGTCTTAACTGGGCGTTTAGTTGCAAGGTATAGACCCGAAACCCGGTGATCTCAGCCATGGGCAGGTTGAAGGTTGGGTAACACTAACTGGAGGACCGAACCGACTAATGTTGAAAAAAATTAGCGGATGACTTGTGGCTGGGGGTGAAAGGCCAATCAAACCGGGAGATAGCTGGTTCTCCCCTGAAATCTATTTAGGTAGAGCCTTGAGCGGACACCTTCGGGGGTAGAGCACTGTTTCGGCTAGGGGGTCCATCCCGGATTACCAACCCGATGCAAACTACGAATACCGAAGAGTGATACTCAGGAGACACACGGCGGGTGCTAACGTCCGTCGTGGAGAGGGAAACAACCCAGACCGCCAGCTAAGGTCCCAAAGTCTATATTAAGTGGGAAACGAAGTGGGAAGGCTTAGACAGCTAGGATGTTGGCTTAGAAGCAGCCATCATTTAAAGAAAGCGTAATAGCTCACTAGTCGAGTCGGCCTGCGCGGAAGATGTAACGGGGCTCAAATATAGCACCGAAGCTGCGGCATCAGACGAAAGTCTGTTGGGTAGGGGAGCGTTCTGTAAGCGGATGAAGGTGAATCGAGAGGTTTGCTGGACGTATCAGAAGTGCGAATGCTGACATAAGTAACGATAAAACGGGTGAAAAACCCGTTCGCCGGAAGACCAAGGGTTCCTGTCCAACGTTAATCGGGGCAGGGTGAGTCGGCCCCTAAGGCGAGGCTGAAAAGCGTAGTCGATGGGAAACGGGTTAATATTCCCGTACTTGGATAAACTGCGATGTGGGGACGGAGCAGGTTAGGTTATCGCACTGTTGGATATGTGCGTTTAAGTTTGTAGGTGGGAAGTTTAGGCAAATCCGGACTTCTATTAAACACTGAGAGATGATGACGAGGCTCTACGGAGCTGAAGTAACCGATACCACACTTCCAGGAAAAGCCACTAAGCTTCAGGTTTATCTAAACCGTACTGAAAACCGACACAGGTGGTCAGGTAGAGAATACTCAGGCGCTTGAGAGAACTCGGGTGAAGGAACTAGGCAAAATAGCACCGTAACTTCGGGAGAAGGTGCGCCGGCGTAGATTGTAGTCCCTTGCGGGACGAAGGTTGAACCGGTCGAAGATACCAGCTGGCTGCAACTGTTTATTAAAAACACAGCACTCTGCAAACACGAAAGTGGACGTATAGGGTGTGATGCCTGCCCGGTGCTGGAAGGTTAATTGATGGTGTAATCGAAAGAGAAGCTCCTGATCGAAGCCCCAGTAAACGGCTACCGTAACTATAACGGTCCTAAGGTAGCGAAATTCCTTGTCGGGTAAGTTCCGACCTGCACGAATGGCATAATGATGGCCAGGCTGTCTCCACCCTGAGACTCAGTGAAATTGAAATCGCCGTGAAGATGCGGTGTACCCGCGGCTAGACGGAAAGACCCCGTGAACCTTTACTATAGCTTGACACTGAACATTGAATTTTTGATGTGTAGGATAGGTGGGAGACTTTGAAGCATGTCACGCCAGTGATTGTGGAGTCGTCCTTGAAATACCACCCTTTAACGTTTGATGTTCTAACGAAGATTACGAAACGTGGTCTCGGACAGTGTCTGGTGGGTAGTTTGACTGGGGCGGTCTCCTCCCAAAGAGTAACGGAGGAGCACGAAGGTTTGCTAATGACGGTCGGACATCGTCAGGTTAGTGCAATGGTATAAGCAAGCTTAACTGCGAGACAGACAAGTCGAGCAGGTACGAAAGTAGGTCATAGTGATCCGGTGGTTCTGAATGGAAGGGCCATCGCTCAACGGATAAAAGGTACTCCGGGGATAACAGGCTGATACCGCCCAAGAGTTCATATCGACGGCGGTGTTTGGCACCTCGATGTCGGCTCATCACATCCTGGGGCTGAAGTAGGTCCCAAGGGTATGGCTGTTCGCCATTTAAAGTGGTACGCGAGCTGGGTTTAGAACGTCGTGAGACAGTTCGGTCCCTATCTGCCGTGGGCGTTGGAGAATTGGTTGGGGCTGCTCCTAGTACGAGAGGACCGGAGTGGACGCACCACTGGTGTTCCGGTTGTGTCGCCAGACGCATTGCCGGGTAGCTAAGTGCGGAAGAGATAAGTGCTGAAAGCATCTAAGCACGAAACTTGCCAAGAGATGAGTTCTCCCAGATTTAAAATCTGTAAGGGTTGTTTAAGACTAAGACGTAGATAGGCATGGTGTGTAAGCGGTGCGAGCCGTTGAGCTAACATGTACTAATTGCCCGAGAGGCTTAACTATACAACGCTCAAGGGTTTTGGGTGTTGAGAAGACGAAACAAACTCAGAGAAGAAAGAGAAGAAGAAAGTTTTGAAGGTTATCAGCTTGTTTGGTTGTGAGCGCTAGAGATAGCGGAGCAGAGAGAAATAGAAAAGTTATTAAAGGAATAATCCTGGCGGCGATAGAGCGGTGGTCCCACCTGACCCCATACCGAACTCAGAAGTGAAACGCCGATGCGCCGATGGTAGTGTGGGGCTTCCCCATGTGAGAGTAGGACACCGCCAGGTACTTTTTATTTTGTTAGTTTATTTTTAGAGTAAATTAACAAAATAAAAAATTTTGGCAGCAACAGTGCAATGGTCCCACCTGAATCCATATCGAACTCAGAAGTGAAACATTGTTACGCCGATGGTAGTGTGGGGCTTCCCCATGTGAGAGTAGGTCACTGCCAATTATACCTCATTTAGCGGAGTGGTAGTTCAGCTGGTTAGAATACCTGCCTGTCACGCAGGGGGTCGCGGGTTCGAGTCCCGTCCATTCCGCCAATTCTTAATACCAATAGGGGCGTAGTTCAATTGGTAGAGCACCGGTCTCCAAAACCGGGTGTTGGGAGTTCGAGCCTCTCCGCCCCTGCCATCATTTCATATCAAAATTATCTTTAATTTTTTTGTAAGAATATTGTCTATTTTTGCTATTCGTTTTATACTAATCGCATTTTTTTAGTATTTCAGAGATATTCTTATGCATTATTCCATTCAAGATTTTATCCAATTAATTGCGCAATTACGTAATCCTAATGGCGGTTGTCCTTGGGATCTTAAACAAAATTATGAATCAATGATTCCCTGTTTAACCGAAGAAACTTATGAAGTCATTGATGCCATCCAAAAGAAAGACATTGCTAATTTAAGGGAAGAGCTTAGCGATCTTTTATTACAGGTTGTATTTTTTTCAGTCAGCTTGCTTCTGAAGATGGTTATTTCACATTTGATGATGTTCTTAATGATATTTCTAAAAAGATTGTGCGTCGTCATCCTCATGTGTTTGGTGATGCAACAGCTGGAAATGAAGAAGAAGCGTTAGCTCGTTGGAATAGTATCAAAGCACAAGAGAAATCAGTTCAAGAAAAATACTCTATTCTAGATGATATTCCGAAACGCCTTTCCTGCATTGTTAAGAGCACAAAAAAATGCAAAAAAACAATGTTCAAAAGATTGGATTTGATTGGGATGATGTTGAACCTGTATTAGCAAAAAGTTGAAGAAGAATTGCAAGAAGTTAGGGATGAAATCAATCAAACTCCTCGTAATCAGGAAAAAAATAGAAGAGGAAATCAGGGGATTTATTTTTTTCGCAACGGTTAATTTATCTCGACATCTCAAATGTAATGCAGAAGAGGCTTTTGCGTAAGGCGAATAATAAATTTGAACAACGTTTTCGTAAAGTAGAAGAAAAAAAGCATTGGAACGAGGTTCATCAGTTAAAGATCTTTCTTTAATTGAAATGGATATCCTATGGGATGAAGTGAAAAGAGAAGAAAAATAATTGAAATGGCAGAGGGCGTTTTTCCTCTGCCATTTTTTTATTTTTATAGCATGGATAAGTAACATATAGGCACTGATCACCAATAGAATAATGCCTAATAGTTTTTTTGACTAAGTGCGGTGATAATTTACCTCGAATTTTCATCGAGAAAAAAACCAGTTACAAAAAGCACTGAGTACGACAATAATTACAATCGAAAAATTGACATAACCGATTTGCCAACCAAAAGTGATGGGGGGAGTTTTTTGAAAGATAGCCATAAAGACTGCCTAACCCACCAATAAACATCATTGCATTGGTATAAGGGGCAATTTGATGGGCTTTAACGGATTTTAGCTGACCAATTAAAGGTGCCATGATTGAGCCTCCTCCAATACCCGTCATACCCGCAATAAATCCCCCAAAAGTCGAAAGCCCTATTCCTTTTATGGTTTCATCAGCTGTTGTTTGCTGATTCATTGCATTTTCTTTACTAAAAATAGTACGAATTGCTAATAGAGAAAGGGTGATAACAAATACACTGATGATGGCAATATCAGGCACGTAAAAACTTAATTCGAATCCTAGCTGCACACCAATAATCATGCCAACAGACCAAATGAGCATCGCTTTGTAATTAATTGATACTTTTTTTGTTTATAGAAATAAATCAAGTTAATAAAGGATGATCCCATTACAATCGTCAACGATGTTGCAGCAATCATTTGCAAAAGGAAATTGTGGGAATAAGGTATAGAGAATAGGTACCATCAATACACCGCCACCAATACCAAAAAAATGGCTGACATGATATTCGTCATGACACCACATAAAATCAAAAATAAGAATTAACTGTAAGCTCATTTCAAACTCCTTTTTGTGTGGGAGTACGGCGTTATTATTCTTATAGAGCGATAAATAATTTATGATCTTGCTCATAATTGTCGATAAAAAAACAGACTTTATTTCGATTTTTGTGATCTCTCTCACACAATCACTATGACAATTATCATATGCTCTTTACAAACTAAGCAGTAGTCTATAAATGGAATTTAATAATGGCTTCTACAAGGAGGAGCGTATGCTATTAACGGTTTCGAGTTTCCTCATCGTAACGGCTTTAGTGGCCTATGTTTCATGGCTACGTACTAAAAAAACGATGATTTAACCACCTCGAAAGGTTATTTCTTAGCGGGACGAGGATTAAGCGGTATTGTGATTGGTTGCTCAATGGTGTTGACCTCTCTTTCAACAGAGCAATTGATTGGCGTGAATGCTAATTCTTATCAAAACAACTTTTTCTATTATTGCGTGGACAGTGCCAACTGTGATTCCGCTTTGTTTCTTGGCAATTTATATGTTGCCGAAATATTTGCGTAACGGTTATACCACCATTCCTGAGTTCTTTGAGAATCGCTTTGACCGTCAAACACGTTTGATTATGTCTGGATTATTCTTTAGTCTTCTATCTTTTTAATCGTTATTCCGACCGCACTTTATACTGGGGCAATTGCCTTTAACAAAATCTTCAATCTAGAAACGATCTTTGGATTAAGCTACGCTCAAGCAATTGTTTATACCGTGATTGCTATCGGTGTAGTCGGTGCGATTTATGCGATTTTTGGCGGGTTAAAAGCGGTAGCGGTTTCTGATACCATCAATGCCGTGATCTTAGTGATTGGTGCTTTGCTTGTACCTGTATTTGCGTTACTTTATTTAGGTAATGGCAGTATTTCAGAAGGGTTGAATATCATCACTACCACCCACGTTGAAAAATGGAACGCTATTGGTAGTTCAACCGACTCTACCCCTTGGCCAACAATTTTTACCGGTATTATGGTTGTTCACTTCTTCTATTGGACAACGAACCAGGCTATCGTACAACGTTGTTTAGGAGCGAAGGATTTAGCATCGGGTCAAAAAGGGATTTTAATTGCAGCGCTTTTCTTACTCACATTACCGATTATTCTTAATTTACCGGGTTTATTGAGTTTCCATATTCTAGGCGAAGGCTTAAATCCAATTGATACCTCTTATCCATTGTTGGTTAATAAAGTGATGCCGACTGCATTACAAGGCTTCTTTATTGCTGCACTTTTCGGCGCAATTTTAAGTACCTTTAACTCATTCTTAAACTCTGCAGCGACGATTTATTGTAAAGACTTACTACCATCTATCAGTAAAAAACAACGTACCGATCAAGAATTGATCGTCTATGCGAAAAAAGTCTCTACCATTATGGCGATTGTGACCATGATTATTGGCCCACTTTTGATGTTCGGTACAGATGGTATTTTCTTAATCACTAAACGCTTTGCTGGTTTTGTGAATATTCCAATCGTGGCGTTATTTGCTGTGGGTTTATTTAATAAAACAGTTTCTGGCTTGGCTGCACGTATAGCTTTACTTGTACACGTGGTACTTTATTTCAGTATTGTTTGGGTATTCAAGGTGAAAAATCAATTTCGTGTATGTCATGGGCGGATTATTCGTATTTGATGTTGTCTTGATGTTGATTTTTAGGTCAATTCTTAAAACGTGAGCCTTATGTGGAAAAATACCATCAATAAAGGCGATGTAGACTTAACCAATTGGAAATACATTAAAGTGACGTCTGTTTCATTGATTCTTGGTTTAATCGCGCTTTATACTTTCTTATCACCTGTTGGGTCTTGCTTCTCCAGATGGCAATCCAATGTTAGTGTTGGAAGTGTATGCGGTATTACAACTCATTGTGTTGATTGTCTTTAGACCAAAAAATGAAAAATCAGAACATTAATTACATCTTTTCTAACCCAATTAATAAGCTGGGCGTACATCACGTACGCCCTTAAAAATAGATAAGGATTGTGTATGAACATTATCTATATTTTTACTCGACCAAGTGCGTAAAGATATGCTGGGGGCTTATGGTCACCAGATCGTTAAAACCCCGAATATCGATCGTCTAGCTAAAGATGGCGTGCGTTTTAATAACGCCTTTTACGCCAGCTTCCGTTTGTGGACCTGCACGGACATCACTCTTTACTGGTTTAATGCCATCCACACATGGCATCATTCGTAATGGTGAAAAAAAGGCGGTACAGGTGAAGTGAGTGAAGCCGCACCAAATATCGGTAAACTAGACGGCTATAATACCTATGTTGTGGGTAAATGGCATGTTGGGACAAAAGTCTGTACCGGAAGATTACGGCATTAAAGGGACATAACTTTGATGGCTATGGTTATCCAGGGCAGTGGCGTGTATAAAAAAATTTAGTGTTCAACCAACCGCCGACACATTCCAATCGTTATAAAGAATGGTTAGATGAAAAAGGCTATGAGATTCCTGAAGTGAGTCATGCTTATTTTCGGGGATAACCCACATTTGCGTGTACAAGAGCTTTGTGGTTTGCTTTCAGGCACAAAAAGAACAAACCATCCCATATTTCATTATTGATGAAGCGAAAAGCTATATTAGTGAATCACTTGCTGAAAATAAACCATTCTTCACATGGATTAATTTCTGGGGACCGCATACGCCTTGCATCGTGCCAGAACCGTATTATTCCATGTATCGAAAAAGAAGATGTAGTGCTAGATGAAAGCTTCTTCAAACCACTAGAAGGCAAACCAGGACACTATCGTACCATCTCTAAAAATGTGGGGGATGTGGGAAGCAAGTGAAGATCATTGGAAAGAAGTCATCACAAAATTCTGGGGTTATATCACCTTGATTGATGATGCGATTGGTGAGCTGTTTACCTTTCTTAGAAAACAAAGGCATTTATGACCGCACTTTTTATTGTGGCAACTGCTGATCATGGGGATGCGATGGGCGCTCATCGAATGATTGAGAAAAGGGGAGTTCATGTTTGATACCACCCTACAACATTCCGATGATTATCAAAGACCCGAATTCAAATCGTGTTAATCAACAAGATGATAATCTTGTCTATCTCCATGATTTAACCTCTACCGTTTATGATTTGGCTAATCAGCCGATTCCTTCTGCCTTTGAAGGAGAAAGTATTTTGCCGATCGTTCGTCAAAATCAAGATAATCAACGCAGAGGGATATTGGCACAGTTAGCAGGGGCATTTTCGTTTACTTTTGAACAACGCATGTGGCACCGTAAAGACTACAAATTGGTGTTTAATGCTTCGGACATTTGTGAGCTTTATGATGTGAAAAATGATCCAGCTGAAATGCATAATTTGTTCTATAAGCCAGAATATGAAGCAGTTAAAAAAGAGATGCTAGAAGAAATGCGTCAAGAAATGAAACGCTTTAAATGATCCGCTAGAAAAACTGGGTATATCGAATTATTCACGAAGTATAAAAAAACAAAGAAAAAAACTGACCGCACTTTTGAAAGGACGTTTATGGAAAATTGCTCAATCAAGCCTACTGAGTTATCACATTGTCAGCTCACCGAGTTACATCACTTGCCGAAAGGCTCCTTCTTGTATCAACAAGGTGAGGCAGCACATGAGTTTTATTATGTGCAAGCAGGCTTGATTGGCTTATTTCATACCCTTGAAAATGGCAAGGAAAGCTTGGTGCGGTTATATTCCAAAGGGCGATTATTTTTGGTTTCCGAACCTTATTCTCCATGACGGATAAACACTATCATTGTAATGCGAAAGTCTTAATTGATGCAGAGATTACTCGCATCAAGCCCAATGTAGTGAGCGAGTTTTTTACGCATAATACGGTGATGAGCCAATGTTTACTGCAGATCTTGGCGGATGAATTACGCGAAGCAGAAGAACGTTTGGCAAAAAGTGCTTATCTACGCACCTTAGATCGTGTGATGGATAGTTTATATTTCCTCAAACAAAACTTTCCTGATTATAATTGGACGTATCGCGAAATTGCGGAATATGCTGGCTGTGAAACCGAAACCGCCATTCGTATTGCGAAAGAGCTCAAACAAAACGGGGCATTTGATCGAATATCAGGTCATAAATAATGTTGTAACAAAGGATGGTTGATGTCTGTTTTTCTACCACAAGCTCATTTTCACTTAATGGCGAAACCAAGCAGTTTTCACTGTAACATTCAGTGTGAATATTGCTTCTATTTGGAAAAATCAGAACAGTTTGGGCAACATGCGCCTTTTATGTCAAAAGACACCTTAAAACATTACGTCAAAAACTATATCCAATCTCACGCCGGCAATGTGGTTGAATTTGCTTGGCAAGGTGGTGAACCCACTCTTTTAGGCTTAGATTTTTTTATCGACAAGCCGTTGAATATCAGCAGGAATTTGCTCAAGGTAAACAGATCACGAACGCCTTTCAAACCAATGGTATTGCCATTAATCAGCAATGGGTCGCATTTTTTTCAAACAGCATCATTTTCTCATTGGGCTTTCTATTGACGGTTTAAGTGCTGTGCATAATCGTTATCGTATTTCGGGTAATGGCAACCCCACCTTTTGAAAAAAAGTCGTGAAAAGCATTAAATCTGCTTCAAGAATATGACGTGGAATTTAATACGCTTACCGTCATTAATGATCAAAAACTGGCAAAAAGGAAGAGAAACTTATTTAGCACTCAAACAGCTTGGTTCGACTTATATGCAGTTTATTCCTATTGTGGAACGTCACGCTCAAACACAATCTGTCACTGATTTTTCTGTACCGTCAGAAGGTTACGGGACAATTTCTCGTAGATGTATTTCATGAATGGTATGAGCATGATGTAGGGAAAATTTATGTGTCGCAGTTTGATAATCTGCTAGGGCAATGGCTCGGTTATCCTTCCACAACCTGCGTTCATCAACCTACTTGCGGGCAATCGCTTGTCTCGGAAGCCAATGGCGATGTGTATACTTGCGATCATTTTTGTGTATCCCGAATACAAGGTCGGCAATTTAACTCAGCAACCTTTAACAGAGATTGTGTTTTCCAGTAAACAGCAACAATTCGGTTTAGAAAAATCACAAAAATTGACCGCACTTTGCCGTCATTGTGAGTTTCGTAAACTCTGTTATGGCGGTTGCCCGAAACATCGTTTTGTTTCTCTCGAAAAATGAACCCAATCCACATAATTATTTATGTGCCTCTTACCGTTATTTCTTTGAACAAACGGCGCCTTATATGCAAGCCATGGCTCGTCAAATTCGGTTACATCCATCAGCCGCTTAAGGTAGAATAGCGACTTTCTATTTTACTTTTTGATTGATATGAATCCTTGGACATTACTCGCTATTTCGATTTGCCTTGAAATTGTGGCAACGAATTTATTAAAAGTCAGCGATGGCTTTACCAAACTTTTACCTACAATTGGCTCATTAACCTTATATGCCATTTCGTTTTTATTTTTGTCTCTCTTGTGTTTCGCACGCTTTCCGTGGGCTTGGTTTACGCCATTTGGTCGGGTGTCGGCATTGTTTTGACGGCCATTGTGGCGTATTTCGCTTTTTGGTCAGAAAAATCGATACCGCTGGGCTGATTGGTATGGCATTGATTATCAGCGGTGTTTTTAGTGATTAACTTGTTTTTCTCAAACAGGACATTAATCCTCCAAATGAAATGTGATCAAGCTCACAAATTTTATTTTTTTCAAAAATAAAATTATGTTGGTAATCAATTCATCGCTATAATTCTCCAGCATTTTTTTAACCGCACTTTGTGCAACTTTAAAGGAAATTTCTATGAAAAAAAATTACTTTTGCTCATTATTTGCGCTTTCTGCTGTGAGTACAGCAATGGCACAAGAAGTAAATATTAAAATATTGGGTACCTCAGACATTCACGGTCGCGTTGTACCTTGGAGCTATGGCGCAGACGTAGAAGATAAATCTGGTTCTTATGCTCAAATCGCAACTTATGTGAAAGATGTGCGTAAAAACAACAAAAACGTGGTATTAGTGGATGTGGGCGATGCGATCCAAGATAACCAAGTTGATGTGTTCGCAAAAAGATAAAAAAATATTACAAAGATCACCCAATTCCAAAAGTATTAAACGAAATGAAATACGACATTTTCGTACTCGGTAACCACGAGTTTAACTTTGGGATGAAAGCATTAGATGAAATCTTAAAAGACATCAAAGCGAAAAAATTAACCGCAAACTTCTATTATAAGAAAAACGATAAACGTTATATTGATGCGACAACCATCATTGAAAAAAAGATGGCGTGAAAACTAGGGAATTATCGGTTTAAGTACCCCAATGTCAGCAAAATTTGAAGAAGACACGGGCAACTTAAAAAGACATGAAATTTACTTCACCAACGGAAGAAGCTCGTACACAAGTTGAGAAGTTAAAAGCGAAAGGTGTCGATGCAATTATTGTGATCGCTCACATGGGTATCGAGAATGAAAACAAGATTCCTGATACCGGTATGCGTGATGTCATCAATGCAGTAGACGGCATTGATGTAGTCATCGCGGGCCACATGCACAAAGATGTACCAAGTGAAACCATTAAAAAAATACACTAATCACCGAACCACACCGTTACGGTACCGTGGTATCTGAAGTGGATCTCACTTTTGATATCAACGATAAAAAAAGAAGTGAAATTGGTGAAGAAAGAATCCAAAACCGTTCCAGTTAAAGAACTTGAAGCAGATAAGAAAATTGCAGAAATCTATAAACCTTACCATGAGAAATTACGTGAATTAAACAACGTGGTGATTGGTCAAACCGAAAACGAAATGGTGCCACAAGAGACCAAACACGGTGTATCAGCGGCATTCTCAAGAGATACTGGTTTATCTTCATTCATTAATGATGTTGAACAACATTACAGTGGTGCAGATGTGGTGACTTTCTCTTTCGACCACCAAAAAGCACGTATGAACAAAGGCGATATCAAGAAAAAAAGACATCATCTTTAACTATCGTTATGCAGGTGGTGATGTCACCGTTTATGAACTGACCGGTAAACAATTGAAAGAATATATGGAATGGTCTGCGAACTACTTCGATACCATCCAACCAGGTGACACCGAATATCGTTACAATGCGGAACGTAAAAAAATCAAAAATATGTGACTTACGACATTTTCGGTGGCGTAAATTACAAAAATTGACTTACGTAATCCACAAGGTAGCAAAAATCGTTGATTTAACCCTTGCTGACGGCAAAACCGGTAACTGATGATATGAAATTAAAAAGTAGGTATGAACTCATATCGTTTCGCTCAGTTAAACGGTAAAGGTGGTATTTGGGAAGGCCAACAAATTCCGGTACTTTGGGAATCTAAAGTCGCAATGGGCCGTGAAAAAGGCACGATCCAAAAATATGATGATCGATTACATCACGAAACGTGAAGAAAAGGCAAAAATCGATGGTCAATCTCACAACCGTTGGGAAAATCATTGGATTAAACTAATCGGTCCTTTTTTTAAAATACTATAAAAAAACCAACCGCACTTTGAGGCAATTGAATCAAGTGCGGTTATTTTTTTCTTTGTTTTCAGATAAAACTTGTAAATAATCAAGGTAAAATTGAGCTCAACGTAGTAAACTACAAGCACTTTTATCCTTTAGGAGATGACAAATGAAACCTTATTTAATCGCCCCTTCTATCCTTTCTGCAGATCTTGCTCGTCTTGGTGATGATGTGCAAAAACGTATTGAATGCCGGTGCGGATGTGATTCATTTTGATGTAATGGATAATCACTATGTGCCGAAATTTAACCTTTGGCCCAGCTGTGTGCAAAGCTTTGCGTGATTACGGTATTAAAGCACCTATTGATGTGCATTTAATGGTGAAACCGGTCGATCGTATCATTCCTGATTTTGCCAAAGCCGGTGCGGATTACATTACGTTTCATCCTGAAGCCAGTGAACATATTGACCGCTCTTTACAGCTCATTCGTGATCACGGTTGTAAATCAGGTTTAGTATTTAATCCTGCCACACCATTAAGTTATTTGGATTATGTATTAGATAAGGTGGATGTGATTTTGTTAATGTCCGTGAACCCAGGATTTGGTGGACAATCCTTTTTACCTTCCACATTGAAAAAATTACAACAGGCACGTCGTCTGATTGATGAAAGCGGTTTAGATATCCGTTTAGAAGTTGATGGTGGGGTAAAAGTGGATAATATTGCAGAAATCGCCGCAGCAGGTGCAGATATGTTTGTGGCAGGCTCAGCGATTTTTGGTAAACCAGATTATAAACAAATCATTGATCAAATGCGTGCGCAGTTAGCTTCAGTTAAATAGATGGTAGTAAGAATGAAGACTCAATTTAAAGTTATCGGTTTTGATCTAGACGGTACGCTTGTGAATAGCTTGCCGGATTTAGCGTTATCTGTGAATTCTGCTTTAGCAGACTTTGATTTACCCCAAGCACCAGAAGAGTTAGTGTTAACTTGGATTGGTAATGGGGCGCCTGTATTGATTGCTCGCGCTTTAGAATGGGCAAAAGTACAAACAGGTAAAGATTTTTCAGATGCAGAAATGGAGCAAGTGAAAGAGCGTTTTAATGTGTATTACGCGGAGAATCTTTGCAATGTGAGTCGTTTATATCCAAATGTAAAAGAAACATTGGAAACTTTGAAAGCTCGAGGTTATACCTTAGCCGTGGTAACGAACAAAACCCAACTCGCCATGTTCAGCCAGTATTGGCGGCATTTGGTATCGATCATCTATTTAGTGAAATGCTTGGTGGACAATCATTACCCGCGATTAAACCACATCCAGGCCCATTGTATTATTTATGTGGTAAATTTGGCGTAGAACCTCGCCAAGTGTTGTTTGTAGGTGACTCTCGAAATGACATTCTCGCTGCTCATTCAGCAGGTTGTCCAGCTGTGGGTTTAACTTACGGTTACAACTACAACATTCCAATTGCGGAATCAAATCCAGATTGGGTGTTTGATGACTTTGCGAAGTTATTAGAGATTCTTTAATTCATGATTAAAAAAAGGAGATTGAGGCACACACTTCAATCTCCTTTTTTATTATTGATTAGTAATTGCTTGAGGTATTAGCAGAAACGCCCGTTACAATCGCAATGCCTGCGCTTGCGCCAATTCGAGTAGCTCCCGCTTTAATCATCGCTAGTGCGGTTTGAGTATCACGAATACCGCCAGAGGCTTTCACGCCAATGTTGCCTACCGTTTTTCTTCATTAATGCCACATCTTCTACGGTTGCGCTGCCTTTATTGAAACCCGTTGAGGTTTTAACGAATGCTACACCTAATGCTTTACAGATTTCACAGGCTTTTACGATTTCTTCTTTGGTGAGTAAGCACGTTTCTAAAATCACTTTAAGTGGCACGCCATGACAAGCCGTTAATACAGCTTGAATATCATCTTTTACGGCATCCCATTTATTGGATTTAATTAAGCCAACATTAATCACCATATCGATCTCACCTGCACCCGCTTTGATGGCTTCTTGGGTTTCAAACGCTTTGACTGAGGATAAGTTGGCACCGAGTGGGAAAACCAACAACCGTACAAATTTTTAACATTTGAGCCAGCGAGTTTTTTTCTTTGGCTAAAGGAATATAACCTGAATTAATGCAGACTGAATAAAAAGCCGTACTGAATGGCTTCATCACAGAGTTTAAGAATATCCTGCTCTGTTTTTTCAGCTGTAAGGGCAGTGTGGTCAATATATTGTGCTAATTGTTTACTATCCATATTTTTTCTCCTTATAAAATGATGTGGTTATCATAGCAAAAATATCTGTAATTTTGACCGCACTTTTTCTGATCGATTACAATCCATTTATCCCTAGATCATGAAATTTTTATTGTGAAACTTAAAACCTTATTAAAAAAATGCGATTTCGCTCCTGCTGACGTTGATTATCGTGAGCAGTATTCTCGATTTTATTCGTAAACCCAATATTCCACCTGAAATCAATGCGACGGCACTTTATGATTTACAGGGGAATGCCTTCTTTTACCCCAATTAGATCAAGCTAAAGCCGACGATCATTTATTTCTGGGGAAGTTGGTGCGGTTATTGTCGTTATACTTCTCCAGCGATTAATTCACTTTCAGAAGAAGGCTATCCTGTAGTCTCTGTCGCGCTACGTTCGGGGACAAATAAGGACGTGGAGGATTATTTGCAAACCCATCACTACCAGTTTACAACGGTGAATGATCCTCAAGGCAAAGATTGCGGATCAATGGCAGGTGAAATGTGACACCAACAATTATTATTTTAAATAAAGGAAAAAAATGGATTTTGGCCACAACGGGCTGGACAAGTTACTGGGGCTTAAAAAGTGCGGTTGTTTTTTTCACAGAGTTTTTTTGGCTAAGCGGTACAAAATCTATTACAATACACAGACTTATTTTAAAGAGGACAGAATTATGATTATCGTAACAGGTGGCGCCGGTTTTATCGGCAGTAATATCGTTAAAGCATTAAACGATATGGGACGCAAAGATATTTTAGTGGTGGATAACTTAAAAGACGGGACTAAATTCATTAACTTTAGTGGATCTTGATATCGCAGATTACTGCGATAAAGAAGACTTCATTGCGTCAATTATTGCAGGCGATGATTTAGGTGATATCGATGCGGTATTCCATGAAGGCGCTTGCTCGGCGACCACTGAATGGGACGGCAAATACATCATGCATAATAACTACGAATATTCAAAAAGAGTTATTGCATTACTGCTTAGATCGTCAAATTCCGTTCTTGTATGCATCAAGTGCGGCAACTTATGGCGACAAAACTGAATTCCGTGAAGAGCGTGAATTTGAAGGCCCATTGAATGTGTACGGTTATTCTAAATTCTTATTCGACCAATATGTTCGTGCGATTTTACCTGAAGCACAATCACCGGTATGTGGTTTCCGTTATTTCAACGTGTATGGTCCACGTGAAGGCCACAAAGGTTCAATGGCGAGTGTGGCATTCCACTTAAATAACCAAATCCTGAAAGGCGAAAAATCCAAAAATTATTTGCAGGCAGTGAACACTTCCGCCGTGATTTCGTTTATGTAGGCGATGTGGCACAAGTCAACATTTGGTGCTGGCAAAATGGCATTTCGGGTATCTTCAACTGTGGTACCGGCAACGCAGAGTCTTTTCGCTGAAGTGGCAAAAGCGGTAATTAAATTCCACGGCAAAGGCGCAGTGGAAACCATTCCATTCCCAGAGCATTTGAAAATCTCGCTATCAAGAATATACGCAAGCAGATTTAACTAAACTCCGCGCAACTGGCTACGACAAACCATTTAAAAACTGTCGCGGAAGGTGTGGCTGAGTACATGGCGTGGTTAAATAAATAAAAAAATATTGAACAAATAATGTCGTTCAATACTAGAAAATGAATAAAGTGCGGTTAAAAATTGGTCTTATTTTTTTAGCCGCACTTTTGTTATAAGGTCAAACATGAATATTTTTAATTATCGGCCCGTCTTGGGTCGGCGATATGATGATGTCGCACAGTTTGTATCAACAACTCAAACTGCAATATCCCCATTGCCAAATTGATGTGATGGCACCGAATTGGTGTAAACCGCTTTTAGCCCGTATGCCAGAAGTGCGTCATGCCATTGAAATGCCACTTGGACACGGCAAATTTGCCTTGTGTGAACGTTATCGTTTAGGTAAGGCATTGCGCAATCAATATGATATGGCGATCGTGTTACCAAACTCCTTGAAGTCAGCCTTTATTCCCGCCTTTGCAAAAATTGCGGTGCGTCGTGGTTGGAAAGGGGAAAGCCGTTATTTCTTGCTTAACGATTTACGCAATAATAAACGTGATTATCCTATGATGGTGCAACGTTATGTGGCGTTAGCCTTTTGAGCAAAAATGCGGTACCGAAAGCGGCTGATATTCCTGTTCTAAAACCTTATTTAACCGTTGACTCAACTCAACAGGCGGAAACCTTAAAAAAACTTTGAAAAACAGACCGCACTTTTTAGGCGAGCGTCCGATTATCGGTTTTTGTCCTGGAGCAGAATTTGGTCCAGCTAAACGTTGACCGCATTATCATTATGCTAAATTGGCAGAAATGCTCATTGAAAAAAAGGCTATGCGGTAGAATTATTTGGTTCACCAAAAGATGTGGAAGCAGGAGAGCAAATTCGCAATGCATTGCCTGTTGAACTTCAACCATTTCTGTTTGAAATTTGGCAGGGGCAAACGAATCTGAATCAAGCTGTGGATTTAATTGCTCACTGTACGGCAGTGGTGAGCAATGACAGTGGCTTAATGCATATTGCCGCTGCGACAGATCGTCCCATTGGTTGCACTTTATGGTCCCAACGAGCCCAACTTATACGCCACCATTATCAGATAAAGCCGTGATTATTCGTTTAATTGAAGGCGACTTAATTAAAGTGCGTAAAAGCACAGATAGCTCGGAAGGGTATCACCAAAGTTTGATTGATATTACACCAGCAAAAAGTGGTAGAAAAAAATTGACCGCACTTTTTAGACATTTAAGAAAGAGAGAATATAAAATGGAAATTACCTATCAAACCCGTATTAGATAAAAAAATTATACTAAAGGCAGTAAAAAAATAAGCCGTGATATTTATAAAGCACAATAAAGTTTTTTTAAAGTGATGCGGATTAGCGATTTTTTTATTATATTTATTCTTCTTGTTGCCAAGTATTTTTTTCTTGCTTTTTTGAACTGATGGATTGGGGAGAGTATTTATATGATTGCTATGAAAATATCTTGGCCTATTATGCGGGATATATATTATTTGCTATCTCAATGCTTTTCTTTTTTTCTATGCAGTTTTGATACGACCTTATTTAAATACCAAAGCTTTTTCAAAGCCAAGTATATGGGGAAGTTAATAAGGGAAAGAAAGAACCATACGAAATTCAAGAAGATGGTTTATGTTCTGAAAATAGCGCTCTGCCAAACTTTATATAATTATCGGTACATTCATCATATCGAAAATCATTATGGTTACTTAATGATTCGAGTTGATACAGGCTTGTTTTTTTCTTAATTCCTCATTCAGCCTTTTCAAGATGATGCTCATCGAGAAGCATTTGAAGCCGCTTTACGAGAAAAAAATCAAAAGCTTACCAAGCAGAGCCTTTAAGTAAATAGAAAAGGCCTAACAGGATATGTTAATGATATGAACCCTCTCCGCATACATTTACAATTAATCGGAATGGTGATTTTATGGGGCGCCTCTTGGCCTTGGGGACGAGTGGTTGCCCAAGCCATGCCGACATTTGTTGCTTCAAGCGTACGCTTTTTTTCTTTGCTATCATTCCATTAATTATTTGGCTGTATGCAGCAAATCGATTTAAATATGCTAAACAACTGCGACCTAATCAATGGGTTGGCTTATTGTTAACGGCCTTTGCTTTCGGGATCTTTGGGTTATTCGACTTTCTTTTATTTGGGGGTTTGAAATATGTTCCCAGCGGGGCAAGGAACGATGGTGGTCGCTTCTAATCCCGTCTTTACGATGCTTTTTTTGCGATTTTTATTATTTAAAGAAAAAAATGGAATCGCTGGGTTGTATTAGGGATGATTATTGCCATTAGCGGATCTTTATTGGCGATGACAAAAGGAAATCCAAACGCATCTCTTACAAAAATTTTTGGATTCGGTCAAATGTTATTGCTTTGTGCTTTAGTTTGCTGGGTTGCTTTATACTTTATTGGCTCGTAAAAGTATTAATCGGAATTGATTCTCTCACCGCCACCACAATTTCTTCTATTTTTTTGGTTTTTTTATTATGCTGACGTTGGCGCATTATGGACGGAAAGTGCAGATGGTTGGGCTACTGTGTTGCAAATTAAATGGAACACAATGGTTTAGCTTGCTTGGTCTTGCATTTGGTGCAACGGTATTAGCCTATGCATGGTATTTTTGATGGTGTGAAACACTTAGGGGCAGGCAATGCCTCGGCTTACATTATTCTTGTGCCGATTTTTAGGCATTTTATTTTCAGCCGTTTGGTTGAATGAACAAGTGGATTCCTCCTTAATTATTGGAGGCATTTTAGCCGTATCAGGGCTTGGAATTATGCACTGGGGAAGAAGGTTAATTAAATGAAAGTATGTGTGATTAAGACTTCTCTATGGGGGATGTAATTCATACTTTGCCGGCATTGACTGATGCACAGCGTGCTATTCCTAACTCTCTATTGATTGGGTGGTGGAAGAGAATTTTGCAGAAATCCCACGTTGGCATTCGGCAGTGAATCAAATCATTCCAATTGCTTTTAAGACGTTGGCGAAAATCGCCTTTTTTTCAGCTCAAACAAAAAAAACGAATGGAAATCTTACCGCACTTTATTACAAGCCAATCAATATGATGCCGTGATTGACGCGCAAGGGCTTTTTAAGAGCGCTTTTTTTGCGACACGCTTAGCTAATGGCGTCAAACATGGCTATGATCGCAAGAGTATCCGTGAGCCGATAGCTTCCTTGTTCTACGATAAAAAAAATACGCGATTTCTTATCAACAACATGCGGTAGAACGTATTCGTCAACTTTTTGCACAAGCCTTATCTTATCCATTACCGAAAGAGAAAGGGGATTATGACATTGCGCGTCATTTTTATTTCCGCAGATTCTATCGAACCTTACGTGATCTTTTTCCATTCTACGACAAGAGATGAAAAGCATTGGTCAGAACATGAATGGCGAAATTTAATTGAAAAAAACTGACCGCACTTTCTGTTCAAGTTCGTTTACCTTTGGGGAAATGAAAAAGAAAAGGCGAGAGCAGAGCGATTAGCAGTAGGTTTATCTCATGTGGTCGTTTTTGCCTAAACTTTCATTAAATGAATTGGCTTACCAAATAGCTAATGCGAAAGCCGTGGTATCGGTAGACACAGGGCTTGCTCATTTAACTGCAGCACTGGATAAACCCTAATATTACGCTTTATGGCGCAACTGATCCGACCTTAATTGGCAGTTATGGTAAAAAAATCAACATTATTTAACGGCTAGTTCAATGGAAAATATTAAGTCAGATCAAGTGTTTTTCAATGCTAAATTTATTAATTAAATAGGCGATAAAATAATCAAAAAAATATTTATCTGAATTGATTTTTAGTCAAAATATTGCTTATTTTTCTGATAGTTGGGAAAATTTAAGATTGACACATTCAGGTTCTGGTGTATAGACTAAAAAAGTTCAATTTTTTTATTAACTTCATTAAATCATAAGGAAAGCGTTATGAAAAAAACACTTCTTGCTTTTATCTGTAGCTGCATTAGCAGCAGGTTCTGCACAAGCTTATAACTTCCATGTTGACCAAACTGGTACGGATGTCGATTTCTATGGTTCTTTACGTGTTAAGTGGGAAAGCACCTCTAACAAAAACTAACTATGTAGCGGGTGGTGAAAGCAAAGAGCACATCAACCACGCAGTAGACAACAATGGTTCACGTTTTGGTATTAAATTAAAACAAAGTTTAGGCGGTGATTTCTACGCATTAGGCCGTGCTGAGTGGCGTATGCGTGGTGAAGCACCTTCACAACATGATTTTGACCATGTTTATACACACTTCCTTTACGCAGGTATTGGCCACAAACAATTTGGTGAGTTAACTTACGGTAACATGCCAACTATCACTGATGAAGTAAAACAAACCGACTTAGCAAATACTTACAGCTTATCTGATGGCTTATTAGATGGCTCTGCTCGCCGCGTAGCACAATATACATACAACGGTAACTACGGTTCCAAATAAAGTGAAATTTGGTGCGTACTACGGTGGTTCAAGCAAACGTAGCATGAAAAAAACCTTGATTTAGCAAATAAACGTAAAAAAATGCTTGGGGTACAGGTCTTATCTTCAATCACGAAATTGACAGTATCCAAAATGTAACTGTTGCAGCAGGTTTCACTCGTGAAATTTCTGAAAACGGAAACAACACGTCATTATTCCGTAATGCGTATGGATTAGGTTTAGCGTATAACTTCGTTCATACGACTTACGGTGTAGATTTAGAGCGTCAAGTGACTAAAAAAATCAAGGTGACAAACGCATTAAAAAAATGAAGTGCGTGCTGTTATTCGTCAAGGTTTAAACGAAGATTGGAACGTTTATGCAATGTATGCATATAAAACAGATAAACACAGTAATAATACAGACAGAACTCGCCAATTTATGGTAGGTACTGAATACTATGTGTTTAACCAAGGTTCTTTAAAAGTGAAACCATTCTTAGAATGGCAAGCGACTCGTACTAAATACGAAAAATAGCACTGTAGATCGTAGCCGTGATTTCAAAACTGTTATCGGTTTACGTGCATACTGGTAATTTATCAGTTTAATCTTATAAAACGAGCGGATAGTGAAAGCTATCCGCTTTTCTTTTTGGCTTGTAATTTTTGATTTTCATCCCCCATAATACTGCACAGGCTAAAAAGTGCGGTAACAAAAAAATGCTGTTTTTTTGAATATTGATTTCAGCACTAGAGACGAAAAAAATCAGATAAACCACTCACAATTTATGTGTAAAATTAACCGCACTTTTTCATTCAAAGAATAAATAGGAACAAATAATGAATTATACTCAAGATAATGACAAACTTTACCGTTACCTTTTTCAAAACCGAGCAGTGCGTGGTGAATGGGTGCGATTAAACCAAACTTTTACTGATACCTTGAATACCCATCATTATCCAAAAGCAGTGCAAAAACTTATTGGGTGAGATGATGGTGGCGACTAATTTATTGACCGCAACATTAAAATTTAACGGTAATATTACTGTTCAAATTCAAGGTGACGGCCCATTAAAATTAGCTTTAGTAAATGGTAATGACCAACAACAGATCCGTGCATTAGCCCGTGTGCAAGGTGATATTCAAGATGGCATGAGCTTGCATGATATGATCGGCAAAGGCGTGTTAGTGATTACGATTGCACCGACTGAAGGAGAGCGTTATCAAGGCGTTATCGGTTTAGATAAACCAACGATTACGGAATGTTTAGAAGACTATTTTGTCCGTTCAGAGCAATTACAAAACCCAACTTATTATTCGCACAGGGTGAATATGAAGGCAAACCAGTTGCTGCAGGGATGTTGCTACAAATTATGCCTGATGGGCAAGGTACGCCAGAGGATTTTTGAGCATTTAACCACTTTAGCTGCAACCGTAAAAAGATGAGGAGTTATTTGGATTACCCGCAGAAGAATTGCTTTATCGTTTATATCATGAAGAAGTAGTGGAAGTTTTTTTGAACCGCAAACTGTTTCTTTTCTTCTGCGGTTGCTCACCTGAACGTTCTGGTGCAGCATTGTTGCTGATTCCAGAAGCTGAAATTGATGAAATCTTAGAAGAGCATAAAGGCAGTATTGATATGCAGTGTGAATGTTGTGGCACACATTACTTCTTCAATAAAGAAGCCATCAATAAACTCAAACAAGCACAATAAGAAAAAAATTCCCGTTCATGATCTGCACCCCAAAAAGTTAGACTAAACTTCTAACTGATTAAGGTGCAGATTTTTTTATGACTAAATATAATCAACTTTTTCAAACAACAAGTCGTGAATTTCTATTTCGAACACACGAAAATCTTGCTTTTAACATTAAAAGCATTTCAACTTAGCGGCAAAAAAACCGTTAGATATTGGATTTCTCAAAGTATGTCACGAAAAGGAAATTGTTTGGATAATGCAGCAATGGAAAGCTTTTTTGGGCGAATGAAAACGGAGTGTTTTCACGGAAAATCGTTTACTGGCATTGATGAACTTGAAAAGGTTATCAATGATTATGTCCGGTACTATAATGAAGAACGAATCCAATTAAAATTAAAAAGGACTGAGTCCGATACAATATCGAAAGCAGTCCTTTAAATAACAGTCTAACTTTTTGGGGTCAGATCATTTTGTTTAGGTTTTTTGTTAAATAAAGTTAGCATCTTGCTTCAAATTCTGCTAGGGCTTCATCAAATTGTTGTTGCACTTTCGGATGAACAGGTGCAAAGACAGATGATGTTAAAGTAATAAATGAGCAAACTAAGAAACCGGGAATAATCTCATAAAGTTTGGATAAATCGTCCCAGCCTAGATAGCGCATGAGTGGGCTCCATGCAACGACGGTGATAGAGCCAGATAGCATTCCCCATAATGCAGCTTTTTGAGCTAATGTTACGGTTAAAGAGAGAAAGAATCACAACTGGTCCAAATGCAGCACCAAAGCCAGCCCAAGCGTACGAAACTAATCCCATCACTTTTGAGTTAGGGTCATGTGCGATAACGATAGCAATGACAGAGATGAGTAACACCATTAAGCGACCAACCCAAACTAATTCTGTGCTAGAGGCATTTTTACGGAAGAAACCTTTATAGAAATCTTCTGTAATAGCCGCAGAACACATCAATAATTGCGCAGATAAGGTACTCATAATTGCGGCAAGAATTGCAGATAATATGATGCCGACAATCCAAGGGTTAAACATGACTTTGGATAATTCAATGAATACAGATTCTGCATTCGCAAGGTCAATGTTTCTTTCAGTGAAATAAGCTAGTCCAAAATAACCGACAGCAACTGCACCACCTAAGCAAAGGATCATCCAAGTAATACCGATTTGGCGGGCTTTATTTAAAGAAGCAACAGAGTCTGCAGCCATAAAAGCGAGCCAAAATATGTGGTTGACCCGAAGTAGCCTAAACCCCATGCCAAGGCAGACACTACACCAATACCAGAAACGTTGTGCAACCAGTTACTATAAGGAATACCTGTTACAGCAGATTTTGCTTCAAGTGCCATTTTGAGATCATCCCAACTGATCGTGAGAATAACCATCACAGGAGCAAGAATTAGAGCAAAAATCATCAATGAAGCCTGAATGGTATCACTCCAAGAAACTGCTAAGTACCCACCAATAAAGGTGTAGCTAATGGTCGCAATCGCACCAAACCAAAAGCGCGGTAGTGTAATCCATGCCCTAATAGGCTTTGGAATAATTTCGCACCAGCCACTACTCCAGAGGCACAATAGATGGTAAAGAAGAACAAGATAATACCTGAAGAGATGATTTTTCAGTGCTTTTTTCTGACGTGGAAAAACGTTGTGCAAAGAACTCCGGTAACGTTAAGGCGTTGCTATATTTTTTTCAGTAAAAAAATACGTAAGCTACCAGCAACAACACGATAGTTCAAATAAGCCCCAATAGTTAACCCAACAACAATCCAAGCTTCGGATAAACCAGAGAGAAAAATTGCTCCAGGTAATCCCATTAATAACCAGCCGGACATATCTGATGCACCAGCAGACATGGCAGTAACAAAACTGCCCATTTTTGCGACCACCTAGAATATAGTCGTCAAAAATTCTGCGTGGAACGGTAGGCATATAATCCAATGCCCTAAAATAACGAGCAAATAGAGCCCAAAGGTAATGTAGATTTGCATAAATTACTCCTTCTTAATGTTCTTCAGAAGACATTAACGAGGTGTTTCCGCCAGCAGCTGTGGTGTTGTAACTGCGAGAGAACTCATCGTATAACGGTAAAATATCTTGGGTAGTTTGCCAATCATAGCATTTAAAAAAATAGCTGAGCTGTTTTTCAGCTAACCATTGGCGTCGTTCTTTGCTTAATTCTGCTAAGTAGATACCTTTTTGGCAGTGGCCTAGTTTAGTATCAACTCTTACGCCCGCTTTTACTAGATTTAGCTAATGGATGACTTGGCTCAACTAAAAATCGTAAAGCCTTTTTGCCAATAGTTTATTTGCAGCTTTTTTTCTGATGCAGCTAAATCGCCATTTAAAATTGCTACTTCAGAAGGCAGGTAAGCTAATGAGTTACGTTCACCAGTAATACTGTCTAAAAACAGGTTGTGCATTACCCAGAGTGTTTTTCATCGCCGAAATTGGCTGTAGTAGCGGTCTGTTTTTTTGTTAAACGTTGCAAATAGAATTCGCCACCGGCTTTCGGGCCTGTACCAGATAAACCATGACCACCAAATGGTTGTACGCCCACAACTGCACCAACAATATTACGGTTAATATAGAAGTTACCGCAGTGGAGGTGTTTTTCAACTAAGTCCATCTGTTTACGGATACGGCTATGACAACCACCAGTGAGCGCATAACCTTTCGCATTAACTTCATTGAGTACGTTAACCAAGTTCTCTTTTTATAACGCACGATGTGTAAGATTGGGCCAAACACTTCACGTTGTAATTGGTTAAGATTATCTAAAAGATAGACTGCTGGTGCGACAAAATGACCATTGGTTGGTGCCTCTAATTCGACATAAGCACGAGCGACTTTCCGCATATTTGCTTTATGATTTTCTAGATTTTGTTTCGCTTCTTGATCAATTACAGGGCCAATGTCTGTTGAGAGTAAACGAGGGTCGCCAAGGCTAAATTCGTTAATCGCTTCTGTAATCATTTTTATAGTAATGATCTGCAACATCTTCTTGTAATAACAAGATACGTAGTGCAGAACAGCGTTGACCAGCAGAGTCAAATGCAGAGCTTAAAACGTCTGCAACAACTTGTTCTGGTAATGCAGAGGAGTCAGATACTAATACGTTTTGTCCACCAGTTTCAGCAATTAAAACAGGATCGTTATCCGCTTGTGCAATTCGTTTTTTTCAATCAATTTTGCAACTTCAGTTGAGCCAGTAAACACAACGCCATCAAAAGCTTGTTGTACTAATGCCGCCCCTAAATCGCCTGCCCCAAGCACCAATTGTAATGCCTCTTTTGGTACGCCTGCTTGGTGTAAAAGTTTTACTGCTGCATATGCAATAAGAGAAGTTTGTTCTGCTGGTTTAGCAATTACTGCATTTCCTGCTGCAAGGCTTGCAGCGACTTGTCCAGTAAAGATAGCTAAAGGGAAGTTCCAAGGAGAAATACAGAGAACTTTTTCCGCGTGGTGCACCCAAGTGTTGATCTTTTGCGAGATATTCAAGCTGATTTGCATAATATCTGAGAAAATCGACCGCTTCTCGTAGCTCTGCAATGGCATTTGGTAATGTTTTACCAGCTTCAACAATGGCAAGTTTCATCAATAAGCCGAAGTTTTCTTCATATAAATTTGCGGCTTTTTCGTAATACATTTGCTCGTTCAGTTGCGCTTTGTGCTGCCCATGTCTCATTATTTGCCGCATTAAACACAGCTTGTGCTTCAGTTGGGTTTAAGAAAGCAACTTCCGCTAAGCTCTCTTCAGATTAGCTGGATTGACGACGGTATGTGCAGCTAAGTTTTTCTGCATTAGCCAGCACCGTGAGTGATTGCGCATTTTCGATAGGTGCTTCGTTTAATGCTTGTTCTAATTTAGCTAACTCAAATTCGTTGCTTAAATCAAAACCTGCAGAGTTTCTACGATCATTAAATAGCTCAAGTGGATTGCGTACTAATTTATTCGGTTCACCATTAGATTTCTCATAGAGTTTCCAAGGCGGAATCACTAATTGTTCTACCGGAATATTTTCATCGACCAATTGATGAACAAATGATGAGTTTGCCCCGTTTTCTAATAAACGGCGAACTAAGTAAGCTAATAAGGTCGCGTGCGTACCTACGGGGGCGTAAACACGGACTTGGCGATTAAAATTCTCTTTGCCAACAATGTTGTCGTATAAGCTTTCACCCATGCCATGTAAGCATTGGAATTCAAATTGTTTGCCTTGACCTAATTCGTGGATCGTACACATAGTTTGTACGTTATGAGTCGCAAATTGTGGATAGATCACATCTTGAGCAGCAAGTAATTTTTTCGCACAGGCAATATAAGAGATATCGGTGTGATTTTTTTGCGAGTATAAAGTGGGAAGCCATCTAAGCCATCAGTTTGCGCCCATTTTACTTCGCTATCCCAATAAGCCCCTTTTACAAGACGAATCATTAAGTAACCGTCTTTTTTTCGCGGGCAAGATTGATTAAGTAATCCAACACAAATGGGCAACGTTTAGAGTAGGCTTGAACAACATAGCCAATACCTTTTGTAGCCTTTGAGTTCTGGCTCATCTAGTAATTTTTTTCTACTAAATCCAGAGATAGCTCTAAGCGACTAGCTTCTTCTGCATCAATGTTTACGCTGATGTTATATTTTTTTGGCGAGTAAGAAAAGTTCTTTTTACGCGCGGATAAAGCTCGTCGATAACACGATCATATTTCGCACGCCAATATTTTTGGATGGATAGCAGAAAGTTTAACGGAAACACTGTTACCATTATAGATAGTGCGACCTACAGCATCTTTCCCCACACTTTCAATGGCATGGAGATAATCATTAAAATAACGATCTGCATCCGCTTGGGTCATGGCTGCTTCACCAAGCATATCAAAAAGAGAAGGTAAAGCCTTTTTTTCATAACGAGGTTTAATGTTCGTTAGCGCTTCTTGCATGGTAACGCCAGTTACGAATTGTTTCCCTAAGATTTGCATGGATTTTTACAATGAGCGTACGCATAATCGGGGCAGAGAAGCGAGCAAAGCTACGGCTTAACGCATTTGCGAGGCTTTTTTTCGTCTAAATTTTTCACTAATTTTTTTACCGAAAACTAAGCCATAACTAGCTGCGTTGATAAAAAAATGAGTTAGCGTTACCAATGTGAGATTTCCAGTTACCATCACGTAATTTTTTTCATAAATCAAATCATCGCGGGTTTCTGCATCAGGAATACGTAACAGTGCTTCAGCTAAGCACATTAGTGCGACACCTTCTTCACTGCTTAATGAGAATTCTTGCATTAAGGCATCTGCGCCATATTGTTTTTTTGTTTAAGATGGCGAAGTTTGCTAATAAGTTTGATCGCATTGTCAGTAATGCGTTTTTTTCTTGTTCTTGGGTAAAAATCTAAGGTTTTTAAGCAAGTTATCTACTGCCGTTTTTCTCATCTAAGCGATAGTTTTTCGATGATGAGTTGGCGTTCAGGACGGTAGGTTTTAGAAAGTTGGAAGGACATAGTAATCACCCCTTGTTGCTTTGTTACAAGATTGTTAATGAACATAAAATCAACAGAGGGAAAAGTAAATGCTTTTTTTCTCGAATTTGTGAATCACTTCACAGAATTGTGTGAAAATAATGCAAAATTCACGAAAAATACTGAATAAATAGCGATATTTTTTTAGTTTTTTTGAAGAAAAATAGAAAAGAAATTTGAGAAGAATCGCCTGATTCTTCTCAGAAAGATGTTAATAAGATATTACTCGATACCAATAATCTTATGAGTTTGAAGGCTTAACTGCTATTTAGGTTTATTAGCACGAAGATTTAATTGACCTAATTGAGTGATAGTTTCTAATAAATTCATTTTCGCCATCATGCCCATTAAGCATATGTGCCATATCAAAACTGAATTCTTTTTGCAATTTTAAACATTTGCTAGCCCTTTTTTTCTAGCTCAATTTCATGACGTTGTCCGTATTGAAAAGGTCACTACTTCGACATTTTCTTTGCCGAATTCTGCGATGACCTGAAATAGGCAAGTTGTAGAGTCTTGGCAGCCTGAAAAAATCACAAGGGCTTTTTTATTTTGTTGCATAAACATCCTTAGTTTTGTTTTCTAGTCAAATATTGACTAACCGTGGGAAGGTTTCGAACCACGGAAAATGAAGAGAAAATAAGCGGTCAAATTTTTTTGGGGCAGATCATCATGATAACGGGGATTTTTTAGGACGTTTTATTGTTGCACTTGTTCCAAGCTATGTTTGATTGCATCAGGAATTGAGCCTCCATGATTTTTATTGGGAATGGAAATAAACGCCACGGAATTTCCTTGTTTGGTTAATATTTCCGCCAGTTGATGTGCATTGATTGTTCGCATTTGTTTCCGTTGATTAATTCGCTGTAATTGCTCTTCAGTGATATTAGGATCCTGTTCAGGATGTTCTTCGTAAGAGCCTAATGTAATTAGAATATGTGATGGTTTTTGGCTAATCCAAGGGTCATTTTGAGGCAAAAATGAGCCATTTCCCCACCAAAGGGAAGGGCTTGCCAAGGTGTAATGTTGAAATAAATCCGGTTGATGGAAGAGCACGTATAATCCAAACAAACCCACCAAAAAGAATGGCCAAAGAAATATTGTTTTTTTCCTTATTGATATCGAAATGCTGTTCAATATAAGGCTTTACATCTTGTTGAATAAAAACGTAGAAAAAAATCAGCGGCTTTTCCCTCCTTTGGCAAATTCAGCTCCTTCTACTGGAAACGTGTAGTCTCTCATTCGTTCCTCAATAGCGTAAGCTTTATCAGATACATAACCGATACCGATAATAAGAGGAAGCGGTTTATGAGGATTGACAGCATTCACTGCTATTGGAAATTGTGCATTGCCATCCAACGTGTAAAGTGCGGTCAGTTTTTTTGCGATGTTTTTTTGGTGGAACAGCAATAAACAAACGGTAATGTTTGTCTTCAAAAGGTAAAATCTTTTTGTTGAATTTGATACATTTTTTTCATGCTTTCTTGAATAGGAGGAATCTTAAAGTCGGGTTCTGCTTGCGTACTTTGCGTAAACATCAGCAGGAAAAATAAAAAGGGTAAACGCAGAAATGAGAACATGGTTATCCGGTCTTAATTTGAGAATGGTTATCACTATATAGTAAAAGTAAAGGTGAAATCAACCGCACTTCATCTTGGCTCCCCAAAACACCCTAAAAATAGGTAGAAATTTTCAATGAATGTTCAAAAATTTGATCTAGTTAACATTTTTTTTCTGGCAATTCCCCTACAATAACCACAGGAAAAAAATTTTTTTAAACTTTAATCAAGAGGTGAACTATGACTGACATTAAAAAAATGTAATTAAAGAACTTGAAGCCATTGGTATTCATGATGTAAAAGAAGTGGTTTATAACCCAAGCTATGAACAACTTTTTGAAGAAGAAACCAAACCTGGCTTAGAAGGCTTTGAAAAAGGTACACTTACCACAACTGGAGCGGTGGCTGTTGATACAGGGATCTTTACCGGTCGTTCGCCGAAAGATAAATACATCGTTTTAGATGATACCACAAAAGATACTGTGTGGTGGACTTCTGATGTGGCGAAAAACGATAACAAAACCAATGACTCAAGAAACTTGGTCAAGCTTGAAAGGTCTTGTGACTAAACAACTTTCTGGTAAACGTTTATTCGTGGTTGATGGTTTCTGTGGCGCAAGTGAACAAGACCGTATCGCAGTACGTATTGTGACTGAAGTAGCATGGCAAGCACACTTTGTGAAAAATATGTTCATTCGTCCGACAGAAGAACAATTAAAAACCTTTAAACCTGATTTCGTGGTAATGAATGGTTCTAAATGCACCAACCCGAACTGGAAAGAACAAGGTTTGAACTCTGAAAACTTCGTTGCATTCAACTTAACTGAGCGTATCCAATTAATCGGTGGTACTTGGTACGGCGGTGAAAATGAAGAAAGGGTATGTTCTCAATGATGAACTACTTCCCTACCACTTAAAGGTGTAGGTGCAATGCACTGTTCTGCTAACGTAGGTAAAGACGGTGATGTAGCAGTGTTCTTCGGTTTATCAGGTACAGGTAAAACCACCCTTTCCACCGATCCAAAACGTGAATTAATCGGTGACGATGAGCACGGTTGGGATGATGTAGGTATCTTCAACTTTGAAGGTGGTTGCTACGCGAAAACTATCCATCTTTCTGAAGAAAAATGAGCCAGATATCTATCGTGCAATCCGTCGCGATGCGTTATTAGAAAACGTAGTGGTTCGTGCTGATGGTTCAGTTGATTTCGATGATGGTTCTAAAACTGAAAATACTCGTGTGTCTTACCCAATTTATCACATTGATAATATTGTTAAACCAGTATCTCGTGCTGGTCACGCAACGAAAGTAATTTTCTTAACTGCGGACGCATTCGGTGTATTACCTCCTGTGTCTAAATTGACACCAGAGCAAACCAAATACTACTTCTTATCTGGTTTCACCGCTAAATTAGCTGGTACAGAGCGTGGTATTACTGAGCCAACTCCAACCTTCTCAGCATGTTTCGGTGCGGCGTTCTTAACTCTTCACCCAACACAATATGCTCAAGTGTTAGTTAAACGTATGCAAGCCGCTGGTGCAGAAGCTTACTTAGTTAATACTGGTTGGAACGGTACAGGTAAACGTATCTCAATCAAAGATACTCGTGGTATTATCGATGCAATCCTAGATGGTTCTATCGAAAAAGCAGAAATGGGCAAGTTACCAATCTTTGATTTAGCGATTCCAAAAGCATTACCAGGTGTAGATTCTGCGATCTTAGATCCACGTGATACTTATGCTGACAAAGCACAATGGCAAGCTAAAGCTGAAGATCTTGCAGGTCGTTTCGTGAAAAAAACTTCGAAAAAAATATGCGACTAATGCAGAGGGTAAAGCACTTATCGCAGAGAGGTCCAAAAAGCTTAATTAGAGAATATCGTATCTAATTAAACATTTCTAAAAATAACCGCACTTTGATTTGAAAACTAAAGTGCGGTTTTCTTTATCTTCAATTTTTTATGTGAATGACATCTTTTGATATGGGGAATAGTCATTAAGCCAGTATTACAGGGTTAATACAGAGAGTATTATGCTTACGATAAATGAAGAAAGTCTGTTTAGAGATGATGTATTCTGGTCTATTGAGTTAAAACCTCCATAAAAATAACCGCACTTTGATTTAAAAAACAAAGTGCGGTTTTTTATACTAAGTTTTTTGCGAGTTATTCTTTTGCTACGGTGAGAATAGACCAAATATAAGCCAATATAACCAATACCGCAGATACAGAAAAACATTATGCTTATCACATCAACGAAAAAAAGAAACTTTCCAGAATCGGTTTAGTGAAGATGCGTTCCGCATATCTCGCGACAAAAGTGATGATATAAGCCCATAAAGCCCAAGTGACTATATCTAGTACAAAGCTTTTTGGCTTTAATCAGCAAGGGAAGGCTGCTACCTTTATTAATAACCATCAATTGTTGTAAAGTGGCGGTTGCCATTATTTAAACTCCTCTGTCAGGGCTTGTCCATACAGCTAATTTGGACTTGTTTCTAAAAAAATCGCTTTTTGGGATTCCAACGAGTAACGTTACCGTATTGAGTAACCAATAAACGTAGGGATACCAAATGCAAGAAATTCCATATTGATCAATCCTTTTTCATAACGAGAGTCGATGTATAAGCTCAAGAGACACTGTAAGAAGAAGGAAAAAAACATGATCGAGATATTTGTTTCAAACAATTCCATGTTTTTGAATGCCTATACCCAAAGTAATCTTGCGGTATAGTGCAAGAGCAACCAGTGCAACCAATAAGATTGCCCAAGTAGCGGTAACAAAAATATTCGGCATACATTGGCCATAGACGGCGGTTTTTTTCCAGCGCCAGACCTGAGGGAAAATATTTGATGATGGTTTCTGCGCCACCTTGCGCCCAGCGTAAACGCTGTTTGTATAAAACCATAAAGACGTTCAGGCATTAATACCCAACATAAAGCACGAGGGTTCATACATGATGTTGTAACCGGCTGTTTGAATTTTTCCAACTGACATCAATGTCTTCGGTGATCATATTGGTGCTCCAACCACCAATTTCTTCCATCACATCTTTGCGGAAGAGACAACATACGCCTGATACAGTGAAAATGGTTCCCATCAGGCTTTTGAGCACGTTTGATTAAACCGATAATGGAGCTAAACTCAGACACTTGTAAGCGACCCTAGGATGGTACTGCGGTTACGTACGCGTGGGTTGCCTGTAACAGCACCATAAGTGCGGTTTAATTCAAGGGATTGCACCATATAGTCGATAGCATCAAAATCTAATACGGCATCGCCATCAATACAGGCCACATATTCCCCTTTAGCGACCAATAAGCCATGGTTTAATGCGCTGGCTTTTACCTTGGTTTTCTTGATGAAGAGCTACGATTCGCTCATCTTCTTTTGCCCAACGTTCAATAATTTCGCCAGTGTTATCTTTTACTCCCATCATTGATAAAGATGAGCTCATAGTTTGGATATCTGAGTTGAAGCAAGTAAGGAATAGCTTCATCTAAGTTGTCGCCTTCGTTATAGCAAGGCACCATAATGCTGACCATCGGCACCCGCTCTTTTGGCATTTGTTGGAAAGTTGGTTGCCCAAGTTTTCCTTCCATAAAAAAAGGTAATAGCAGAGACTTGCACTGACCCAATATATTGCCATTCCAGCAGGATACATAAATACGAAGATACTAATTGCTTCTAAGAATTGTTGGTTCATAGTCAATCCTTAAGGTTTTTCCCACATTAGTATTTACCGAAAAAAATATGGTTTCATTTTTGTTCAGATCCGGTTGATTAGTTAAAAAAAGTTATCCGGATAGTAGCCATAGCTATAAATATGATTTTTTTGCAATAGCTTCATCCAATCAATCAACTCGGATTCAGGAATTGGTTTTTGAGTTCGCCAATTCACCGCTTGGAATTCAAACAAGACTTTATCTAATGGTGCTTGAGCTTTCACATTTTTCAATGAGAGAGGCAAAACCATTGATAGGCTTCTTCTTGTGAAATTGGTCGCTCATTTTTCCATATATGGCATCGCCATAATGGCCGTCGTGTCGTAATTGTCGGTGAGCGTTTTTTTAAGTTTTGTGCCAACCATTCTTCTGCATTTGGATTTGTGATCACTGATGCATAAAGATTACGAGCCGTTTTTAAGAGAATATGAACCACGCAAGAAATAAGGTTTTCAACGCATCGGTAAGTTGATGGGTTAATTGGATTAAATCTTGTGTTTTTTTGTTTTTGCTTGTGGGCTAACCATACCTTCAGCATGATCACCTTCTGCGCCCTCAAAATCGGTTAGGAACGCATCATCGTGGAATAAAATGCCATTAAATTTGGCATAGAATGACAAATCGTTATAAATGGATTTAATGATTTCAACATTCTGTTTGTTATAAGGTGAAAGGCGTAAATAAGCCTTTTGTTGAAGGCTTGCCCGTGCAGTCTATCAATGACATATTCCGCCTCTTTTACACTTTTTGCGTAAATCAAAGGCGAGTACAGGCATCCAAGCGTAGACTTGTACGCCTGCGCGCGTTTGTAATTGCCAGGCAATCCCGGCCAAAAAAATATCATCTCGTACAGGAAGGTATTTATTTGGGAAAATACAAGGCATCCGCTACACCATCTCCGTCGGGATCAGAGAAGGCTTGAAGATAAACTGTCGTCACACCATAGCGATAAATGCGGTCGATTAACTTATCAAGGTTTTTTTGGCTTGCTGAGCTTTTATCCGCATCATAGACATAATCTAAATCGACATGCAGTACTCGTTGAATTTGTTTGCTTTTCATCAATGCCATCAAGATAGTTTTTTTAACGGTATTTAGATCGGTTTCTGCATTAAGTAATAAGCGTCCAATATGTTTATCGCCCACTTTATTGATGATTTTTTTCACCTAATGAGAAATAGTGTGGCATTCCTGCTTGTCGTGCAAGTTGCACAGCAACATCATTAAATTGTCCATAAGGCCACACCATTACACGTGGTTTCTTACCGATATTATTGACTAACGTTTGAACAGAACGAGTGAAATCAGATTTCAATCTGTTTTTTTGTAGGCATCTTCAGTTTCATATTTTTCCGTTTTTTTATATTCAGGTGCAATCACTGAGGGTAATTGACCACCAGATGGGTTGGCATTTATACCGTTATGAAGATTATGAGTATGTGAGGCTACTTCAACGAGCCCACTTTGTTCCATTTCTTTGACTTGCGACCAAGTGGCAAAAAAACAGAACGATCCAGCATTTTATCGGCATAAGCGATCTTTTTTTGATTTGCCGGCGTATCTAACCAGCCCGTAACTGGTGCAAAAACAGCGGGGTAGTTATAGGCTTTTCAATAGAGGGAAGACCACGTTATACATGGTTTCATAGCCATCATCGAAGCTTAGCAATACCGCATTATCAGGTAATGTGCTTTTTACCATTTTTCAGCATCGATAACTTGTCGCCAACTGATCACGTTGTATCCGTTTTCTTTTAGCCAATTAAAATGTTTAATTAACATTTGGGCAGAAATCGTTTGAGGAAAATAATGTTTTTTTGATTTTTCAGCCGCACTTTCATCTACCACAGAGTGATAAGCTAATACGCCATAACGATCTTGCGCAAAGGTAAAAAGCCGAAAAAAAGGGAAAGCGTGCAAATAATTATTCTTTGCAAAATGTTTTTAGAGATCCTCATAAGGTTATACCGCTTAAATATTTAATAATAAATAGAAAAGTTTAAATTTCCGAAATTGTTGAATTCAGCACTGCCGTCGTAAATATTCTTTTTACGCCCGATTTCATAAGACACGCCAAATTTTTTTACCAATACGCCATTGGTGTCCGTAACTAATCGACCACATTTTTTTCTCGACTGAGTTCTGCCTGTTTATAAGCGCCCACACTGGCTTTTCAAATGGTGATTTAAGACTAAGCCATAATTAAGTGGTTGGTAGTAACTTAAATCCGCACCGAATTCCAAGCTTGTCGCTTTTGATGGGTTGTAATATTCAGCAGAATCAATGGTTTTATTTTTGCTGTAATCGATTCTGAAATTGTTGGTTAGTGCCCAACGGTCATGTTTGAATGTATTGAGATTCAACCAGAAATTAGCTTCTTTTTCTTAAGTTGCCGTCATTAAATTTCATGACGCCACCACCTAGCCCAGCTTGGAAAATATCGGAATAGGAATACGTGGTAGAGAAACCAATATCTTTGGTATACACCCCTTTATTGATGGCTTTAACTGGAGTGCCACTACCATTAATATTGGCGTCTAAATTAAATGACCAATGCTGGTTGAGGGTATAATTTGCCTCTGTAGAGAAATAGGCTTTATCATTGCTTAATGCCTTTCCCACCTTCCATTTTTTTACTTGGAGTGGATAGAAATTGAGTTCAGTGCCTACACCGATTCGACGCGAAATAAGACTTTCTTTGTCATAAGGGGAGCGAGTTTCTAAGTAATGAACGTAGAGATCGTGACCATTTGCTGTTTTCGGTGTGTAAATCGCATAATCTTGGCTACTTTCATTGCTATAACTTATTGGTGAGGTGCGATGCTGTAAGCCGACACTCCCTACAATTTTGCCTGAACGCGCTTGTTCATAATGCTTTAATAAGGGATTGCGCTGACTGACGTTGTTCTTCATTCATTGCATCAATCGTTTTTTTGAAACTGTTGGTAAATCATTTTTGACTTAAGGCGGTTTCAGCTAGGTTATTACGAGCTTCTTGCTGATCATTTTTACTCAAAAAAAATAACCGGCTTTTTTTCCGCCCATAATTTAGCATCATCATAATTGCCGCGATTTCGCTCAAGTTCCGCTTTTTGCAACATCACCCATGGATCACCAGGTGTTTTGTTAAATAGACGATCATCTATAAGTTGCTGAGCTAATTTGCTGTTACCGCGCCATAACGCTAAACGTGCTAAACCAAAAATAGCGAGAATCGTAGCCTGGATTCAGAATTTTTTTGATGTTCGGGTATAGTCATTGATATAAACATTTGAATTCATACGCTCTAAATATTGTTGCGCCAATTCAAATTTGCCCGCATCGCTTGCGGTCAGAGAGAGTTTATGAAGTAAACCATCACTCACAGCGAGTTTATTGTTTGAGGCTTGTTGTTCAATTGATTGATAAATCGCTAATGCTTTGTGTGGTGAGCCTTTTGCTGCCCAATAATCACCAAAGGCTTCTTCTAAATATGCAGGCACATTAGATTGAGCCTGTAATGTATTGAAGTCATCTTTTATTTCATCAAATTTATTCAAGCGAACACCCATCACAAAAACGATCTTGCAATGCTTGTTGATACAGAGGATGCTCAGGATTAATTTTTGGTCAAAAGTGCGGTCAATTCTTCAAATGATTTTTTTCTTGTTGTGTAGGTGTCGTCGCATTTTTTTGAGGAGGTAATCGTCTTACCATGCTCAAAACCACATCATATCTTTTTTTGATTGAATTGATCAGGATAGGCTTTTTGTAGTTTCTCTTGTAATGGTTGAAGGTTGTATTTCGATGCTAAACGATACAACTCTCTCATTAAGGTGATATTTTTTTCGGATTTTTGTTCTAACTGACGTTGCCAACGGCCAAGTTTAGCCATGTCGGGTTCGGTGAAATCAAGCAAATAACTTTCTGCATCAAGATAAGCATTATCTTGTCCAAAAACGTTGTTTATAAACATTCAGTGCATTTTTCTGCCGCAGTGTAGTTTTTTTAGTTTCAGTGGAGGCTAATGCGCCACCAAGCCATCCATTTGGATTATCAGGGAATTGCTTTTTGCAATTGGGAATAGAATGCAACGGCACGGTCGTATTGTTTTTTTCATTTCGAGCGGCTTTTGCCTAAATTTTTCCAGTTCATTTTTGAGAAAATTGCGCTGGTGCGCAGCTTTTCGCAAAGTGAAAGTGCTTTTAGCGGATTGATTCGTCCTCAGATAGAGTGTAATTAAATCATCGCGCACTTTAATATCGTGTGTCCTCTTAAATAAGGCCTCAAGTTTTTGGAATAGCTTGATTTAATTGAGCCTCTCCTTGACGAGAGAAAATGATGATATTTTTCTCGTTCGGTATCAATAGAGGAATTTTGGGCATAGGCAACCTGTACTACTGAGGTACTGACACCTACTAATAGCACAGCCTTAAAGACATGGGATAGAGACTTCATATTAACTTCTACTATGTTTAATTATAATTATTTATTGTGGACTCCATATTTATGACAATGTAAAGAAAGTGTAAGTTTCGTAAAGTGGTCTGACCTCAAGTTGAGCGATAAAAAAATATTAGTTATGTATAACAGCGGATGTTTTAGGTGAAAAAAATAGGCGTTTTAGTAAAATAAAACGCCTATTTGATATTTAGAGAAGTGATTGAAAGTTATTTCAAAATAAACATCGGTGTGTTACTGATAGGATCACGATGAATGATGACATCCAAATCAAACACATCCTTAAGTAACTCTTCGGTCATCACTTCATCAGGTGTGCCTTGTGCCATTAAGGCACCTTTTTTTCATGACGATTAAGTAATCGCAATAGCGGCAGGCTTTGGTTGAGATCATGCAACACCGTAATCACGGTTTTTACCGTTTTGTTGCATTTGTCGCATCATGCCCATGAGTTCTGCTTGGCGGTTTAAATCCAGATAAGTAGTCGGCTCATCGAGTAGCACTAATTCGGCATCTTGCGCAAGAGTCATGGCTAAAAAAATACCCGTTGTTGCTGGCCACCGGATAAATCGGAAACCAACTGCTCGGCGAGTTCGGTAGTTTGTGTTTGCGCCATCGCCCAATTAACCAATTCTTCATCTTTTTGGCTGAGTTTGCCCCAGAGATTTAAGTAAGGCGAACGCCCGTAGGCGATCAATTCCCGCACTTTAATCCCTTCGGGTACCAAGTGTTGTCTGCGGGAGAAAAGCCAATTCTTGGGCATATTCTTTAGGGCTTTTTTTGCCAAATATCCTGACCTTTATGGGTGATTGAGCCTTGTTTTGGCTTAAGCAAATCGAGCCACCGCTTTTTAATGTGGTGGACTTACCGCAACCATTTGGGCCGATTAATGCAATCACTTTATTTTTTTCGGGAATTTTAGCGACAGATTTTTTTAACCACGAGTTTATCTTGATAACCTAAAGATAAATTATTGATTTCAATGCTCATTATTTAGTTCTCATCAATAAGTAGAAGAAATATGGCGCACCGATAATCGCGGTCAGAATACCCGCTGGTAGTTCAGTTGGTGGGTCAATCACCCGCGCCAAAATATCCGAAAGTTGTAATAAGAGGGCGCCAATAATCAAGGCTGCCGGTAATAGGGTGCGATGTCTGCCACCGACTAAACGACGGGCAAGATGCGGAGCAACCAAGCCTAAAAAGGCAATCGGACCACAAATTGCCACAGCTGTAGTGGAAAGAGCTACCGCTAACACTAAAACGCTAATTTGCACTTTATTTACGGTTACGCCCAGGGTGGAGGCTTTGTTTTCACCTAAACCAAGGGTATCGAGATCGCGACAGAAAATAAATGGTAAGGGCAGCAATACCACTAACCATGGCAATACCACATTCAAATAAGACCAACTGCGCCCCCATAGACTGCCAGTGAGCCATAACATAGCTGTGTTGATCTCGACCGGATTGGTGAGCATCAGATAATGACTAATGGCTGCCCATAATGCGGAAAGTGCAACTCCAATGATTGCCATTTTGATAGGGACGGAAGTTAAAACCGCACACGACCCATAAAATGACAAAAAGAGAGCACGCCGCCTAAAAACGCAAAAAAATTGGCATCCAGTAAAATGCCAAGTTTGGCAAGAACATCAATACCGAAACAGCAACTAACCCCAGCCGCATTGTTAATCCCTAAAATATCGGGAGAGGCAAGTGGATTGCGCACCACGCTTTGCACTAACACACCAGAAATTGCTAAGGCTCCGCCTAATAAAATCGCTAATACTGCACGGGGTAGGCGATATTCCATCAAGGTAAAAATAGTTTTTTTATCGTCAGGCTGAAAGGTCGCCCAAATTTCCTCAAAGGAAAGCGTATAAGTGCCAAGGCGAATACTCAACCCAAAGAGTAGTAACATCAGACTAAGCGTGATGACATAAAAGCCGATAGCGCGAAAAGATACATGAGAGGTTCGCATTAGTGTCTTCCTCTGGCAAATAATACAAAAGACTGGGGCACCGATTAAGGCAAGTACCGCACCAGCAGGCACTTCGCTAGGGAAAGTTGACCGCGCGGGCAATGGTATCTGCAGCGAGCATTAAAATTGCGCCGAGTAACATCGCCATAGGGGAGCGATTTTCGCAAGTCATAACCAATCCAATAGCGAGCAAGATGGGGCACGAGTAAGCCAATAAAGGCCACTGGGGCCAGCAACACTCACGCTTGAACCTACAATCAATAACGCCATGATGTTTGCGTACCAACGTAAACGGAAGAGATTGATGCCCTAGTGAACGAGCGGATTCATCGCTTAAATTGAGTAAATTCAAACGGCTGGCAAAAAAAGCAGGCAGAAAAAGTGCGGTCAAAATAAAGAACGGAAATAACGTCAATAATTCATTCCAACGGGCATGTGCAATGCCACCAGCTAGCCAACTCATAATACCGAAGGCATGATCTTCCGCGATAATGAGCACCAATTTCGTGAGCGCGGCACACAGTAGTGATACAGCAATCCCCGCTAAAATCACCCGGCTACGATCCCCACTGTTGTCTTTCCATCCGTTGCTGATCAGCATCACCACAAACCAACTCAGACCGCCACCGATACTAGCCACTAAAGCAATGCTATAACCAGAAAGAATCAAGGGGCTAAACGCACTGGCAGTTACCATGGCAAGACTGGCTCCTGAGTTCACGCTAAGTAGTGTAGGTGAGGCCAGTGGATTGCGCGTAATGGTTTGTAATAAGGCCCCCGCCACCGCAAGATTGGCACCCTAAAATCATGCCAACTAATGCGCGCGGTAGGCGTAAATCGGTTACCGTAATTTTTGGCAATTTCATCGCCATCGGGGAGGAACGCTTGTAAAGCTGCAAGCGGTCGAATTTCGATGGGATAATACAAAAAAACAGGCTTCCCCATAATAGGAAAGCCAGAATGATAAGGGGGAGTCCCCAACGGAAAGTGGACTTCATCATTATTTTTTTGTTTCACGAAACCTTCAATTTGTTTTTGCCATAATTTTTGCTCGCTTCTAAGCCACGACCACGAGCCCACATGTCGGCGTCAACGCTGTAAACATGGTTTGCTTTTTACGGCAGGAATGGCTTTCCACAGTGGCTCAGCTTCCCATTTGCGCGCAATACTTTCATCACGGTAATGGGCGATGAACAAGTATTCCGGTTTTTTTCCATTACTAATTGTTCAAGGTTGATTTCACGAAAGCCTGATCGCTATTGAGTTTGGTTGAGGGCAAAACCTAATGTCGTTAAGAAACTACCCACATAGCCATTGTCATTTTTGGATATTAAATTTATCTTCTCGGGAAGTACCAAATGAGGCTTTTTTTGCCTTGTACACCCTAGATTTTTTTGCAATGTTGGCAATGTAATCATTATGTTCATTGATCTTCGCTTTCATTTCGGCGCTTTTACCCACTAAATCACCAATTTTTCTGCGCAGTTTCAAGATTTTTCTTGATAACTTTCATGACGGGAATCAAACATCACCGTTGGTGCAATTTTTTTCAATTCTTCAAATACTGCAGTATGGCGAGATGGATCGGCAATAATTAAATCGGGTTTGAGAGATGCAATCACTTCAAGACTCGGTTGAGAACGCGTGCCAACGGATTGCCATGCAGCAATTTTTTCGCGCACTTGCGGCAGAATACGATCGACTTTGTTGTCGTCAGCCACACCCACTGGGCTTACACCGACTTGGGCTAAAGCATCCACAAAAAGAATATTCCAATGCCACAACACGGCTTGGGGTTTTTATCAAGGGTAAATTCACCTTTTGCATCTTTAACCGTCACGGCGCTAGCGAATGCGGATACCATTAATAATGCAGAAGCTAAAGTGGTTTTGAATAATTTTTTCATGTTGTGTCCTCAATAATAAAAAGCATTTGGATTATACACTCAAACAATGTTATTGAGAATAGTTATATTTTATCTATTTGGTCGGATTTCTCTATTTCGCCCGCATTCTAGCAAGCAAGTTGACAGCGATAATGATGACTAATGAACCAATCCAGAAATTCAGACTAGGTACGTTATCCCAGAAGAGCCAGTCACAGATGCTGGAGAAAATCACGCCAGTAAAAAGCAAAAAGGCGTAATGACATTGGCAGGCGCGTATTTAAAGGCGCGAGTGAGTAATAATTGGAAAAATAAGACCGAATCCGCCTACCAAAAGCAGTAATGCAAATCCATGTAATGTCGGCATTTTCCACTGCGTGATGAAAAAGAGTGGCAATAAAATTGAGCCTAATAAGTGAAAGTAAAACACAATATTTTTAGGTGAGTTGTGTTTATTGAGCTCTTGTAAGCTGATAAATGCCATGGTCGCTAGCACAGCAGACACCCTAACGCATAGCCTACATGGATAGGGTTGATATTCATTGATCCGTTGGTCAGCATAATGATGGATACACCGATAAAACCCATAAAACTACAAGCTAATACTTTTAATGGTGTTCTGACTTTAAAGAAAAACAGCAATAAAGGCACAAAAAGTGAGGATGTATTCATCAATAAAGTCGCAATGGAAATTGGTAAATATTTAATCGCGTAAAAGGTTAACAACATACTGGCAATGCCGGCGAGATTACGCAAAACGAGAAACTTCCATTGCGACATATCAACTTTGAAATCGCCATCTTTAATTAAAAAAAGGCAGGAGAAACACAAAACCAATAAAAAAACGGGAAAATAAAATTTCACTGGACGGTAATTCATCAGAGGCGTATTTTACAAATACGCCCATTAAGGCAATGCTGATGTAAGCTAACACCATACAAACAACAGCTTTTTGATAATTATTGCGGATATGTATGTTTGGCATAAGGGTTCCTTGCATAAAGTGCGGTAAAAAAATTGCCTTATTTTGTAAGAAAAGTGGGCTTGTCTTCGTCTAATGAAATGTAATCTGAAGATATTTTTCTATAATAAGGAAAGAAAATGAAATATACAAAAACATTTCTCATATTAACCGCACTTTTTGGCGGTTTGCAAAGTAGTTTAACGTATGCTGATGATCCAACTTCATCAAAGGAGCAAAAAAATGACAATGGAAAGTAAACAAGAACAACAAATTATTTATCTGGCTGGTGGTTGCTTTTTTTGGGGACTAGAAGCTTATATGGAACGCATTCAAGGCGTGACCGATGCCGTTTCGGGTTATGCTAATGGAAAAGGTGATACCACGAACTATCAATTATTGCACGCGACAGATCATGCAGAAAACCGTGAAAGTGACTTACGATCCAAAACAAAAATTTCGTTAGATAAATTGTTGCAATATTATTTTCCGCGTTATCGATCCAACCAGTATCAATAAGCAAGGCAATGATCGTGGCAGACAGTATCGCACCGGCATTTATTATCAAAATGAGCAAGATAAAGTGGTTATTGAGGCAGCATTGAAAAACCTTTACAAAGCAAATATCAAGAACCGATTCAAATTGAAGTGGAACCGCTGAAAAAAATTATGTAGAGGCGGAAGAGTATCATCAGGATTATCTCAAGAAAAACCCGAATGGCTATTGTCATATCGACATCAAAAAAGCCGATGAGCCATTAATTGATGATAAAAAATACCCCAAAACCAAGTGATGCAGAATTAAAGCAAAAATTGACCGCACTTCAATATGACGTGACGCAAGGCAAACATACCGAACGTTCTTTTAGTAACGAATATTGGGATAATTTCGCGCCTGGTATTTATGTGGATATTACTACGGGAGAACCGTTATTCTCTTCCAAAGATAAGTTTGAATCAGGCTGTGGATGGCCAAGCTTTTACCAAACCGATTGCCGCTGAAGTGGCGGAGTATCAAAGAGATAATAGCTTTAATATGACTCGTATTGAGGTGTTAAGTCGCAGTGGTCATGCCCATTTAGGCCATGTGTTTGATGATGGTCCGCGTGATAAAGGTGGTTTGCGTTATTGCATTAACAGCGCATCGATTAAGTTTATTCCATTAGATGAAATGGAAAAACAAGGCTATGGCGATTTGATTCCCTTTGTGAAATAAGAGGAAAAAAATGAAAAAAATATTGACCGCACTTTTTATTGTTTTTTTGAGTCTATTGAGTTTTTGCACAAGAGAAAGTGTCTTTGGCGGATATCCCCTTGAAGACATTGGATAATCAAAACCGTCTCTTTATCACAATATCAAGGCAAACCGCTTTATATCAAAATGTGGGCATCCTGGTGTCCAATTTGCTTGGCTGGTTTAGCGGAAATTGACGATCTTAGTGCTGATAAGAATTTGGATTTTAATGTGATTACAATTGCCTCACCTGGACAAAAGAACGAACAAAATAGCCAAAAATTTATCAATTGGTATAAAGGCTTGGACTATAAAAAAATATCACTGTATTATTGGATGAAAATGGGGAAATTATTAAACGTGCTAATGTGTTAGGCTATCCATTTAATTTGCTCTTGGATAAGGATTTAAATCTTATCAAAGCGCAGACCCAGGTCATTTGAATTCAGATCAAATTAAACAATTTGTGAAGGAATAAAAAAAAGTGCGGTCATTTTTGACCGCACTTTTTATATTGTCTTGATTATGCAAATGCCTGTAATTCAGGGTTGATTGGGGTTTCAGCGATGTTGTTCACATAGTTGCATAATGTGGCGAGGCTGACACCCTAAAAATCACATCAATGGCATTTTCTTGGGTATAACCTGCATCAAAGAACGCTTTAAGCTGTGCTTCAGTTAATTTTGCTTTTTGCAAAATAACGGCAAGGGTGAAACGCGCTAAAGTATCCAGTTTTTTATCACTTTCAATACGAGCAGTTGCACGAATTTGGTTTACAAGCTCTTCTTCAAGTTTTAATACTTTTAAAAGCGATCTTCGTGTGGCCAGCTACACAGAAACCACATCCATTGACTACGGCAGCGGTAATTTGCACCACTTCGCGTTCTGTTGCCGTTAAGCTGTTACGACCATTAATACCGCCTACCGTGCGATAAGTTTCAAGTGCAGTAGGGGCATTCGCGAGAACACCAATTAAATTTGGAATAAAACCATTGGCATTTTGTACGGCTTTTTAAGGCTTCTTGTGCCGCTTCAGGGGCTGATTCAATGGTGTGAATTTTTAAATTGAGACATAAACTACTCCTAAGGGATAAATCATAAATTTCCGCTTGATAATACCTTTCTAACTTAAATAAGAAAAAAAGAAGAAAAAGCTTATTTCATATAGCCAAAAGTTATGATTATTCTTGGGTAAACCAATCTTCAGTTTTTTTGTATTTACGTCAAATACTTGTCCTAACAATGGCGTAAGTGTACTCACTCCCAGTGTTCTTGCCATTGGTATGCTTTTTAAGCACAGGCTCATTCCACGTATGCAAGGCAAGGGGATAAGCTCCCCAGTGAATGGGCATAAATCTTGTCGGCTGTAGTTTTTGCCGCGAGTTGTGCGGTTTGCTCAGGGAAAAAGATGGTTATTGGGCCATCTTTCGTCATATTGTCCGTTCTCGATAAACGCAATATCAATTTTTGCCAACACGGCTGGCAATTTCATCAAAAATGTTTGCCTTGGGCGGAATCACCATGGAAGTAAAAAAACGTTCTTCATTTTTGACCGCGCTTATGCTCTATTAAAAAAACCAGACCATAATGCTTTGTTATGATCAAACAAGCCACGGCTAGAATCATGTCTTGCAGGTAATGCAGTATATTTTTACGCCATTTCGTTCAGTGCTTTGCCACCAGTCTAACTCAGTAATTCTAGTCGCATCTATTCCCCATTTTTTTGTAAAATTACGCCCATTCCTAAAGAAACCACAAAAATGACTTTGTGTTTTTCATTAATTTCTCGATGCTTTCTTGTTCTAGGTGATCGTAATGACTATGTGAAAGCAGCACGACATCTATAGGTGGTAATTCTTCAATTTCTGCCACAGGTGGTTGAAAACGGTGCATCATTATTGGTACAGGGGACGCACTATTTCCAAAAAGCGGATCGGTAATGATGGTTTGATTGCCAATACGCATAAGTAGCGTCGAATGTCCAAACCACATAAATCGACTCTGTTCAGCTGGCGCCAATAACTCGGTCCAATTTGGTTTGACCGTTGGCAATGGTTTTTTGGGTGAAAATCTTTTTCATAAAATGTCATTTCCCAAAGCGCACTTGCAACATTTATTGGTGCGCGTTGAGGTTCTGCATTATAGAAAGTTTGTGTATCAGGATCATAATGATCACTCTTCGGATATACCGGATAAGTTGGTAGATAAAACCAATAGGTGGCAAATGCGGCAATTCCCGCAATTCCCGCAAGAGTAATGAGTTTCTTTGTATGTCTCATCTTTAAAGGATATTTTCCAAATATAAATTTGGCAGCATTATACCTTTAAATATGTTTTTGACGACAGACAGTAATCTCTCTAACTCTGTTTTTGCCTTTTTTTCGGAAAGCACTTTGTTGTCGCGCAACATTTGGGTGGCGCGTGCTTCAATAAAGCGGAGGTAATCGCTGTTTTGGGTTTCTTGGAATTGCTTTTTCGGCTAACTGCATTTCGGTGAAGTCTTTATTGGTTTGAGCAATCAGCATTTTTTTGTCCGATTAATACAATTAATGCGGCAATTAAAGCGATGACGGCGCCATAACCATTAGTGGGGTAATAAAGAATGCCTGCCAGAACAAAAAGTGCGGTCACTAAATTGGATGAATTTTTTTGATATAGCCTTCAGCCGGTGGTGGCTTGATGAGATCTTTTCAGGTTCATAGGATTTATATGTCATGCTAAAAAATTTGCCTTCCCTCAAGCGAAAGAGGGAAGGCAATATCATAATATATTATGCTAACACACCAAAATGATAGCCTAAAAATACCCACGCCGAATAAGGCGAAGATGATGTACATGGCGTTGACTTTTTTACGTAATAAATACATACATAAGAAAGTTAAACCTAACGCGGCGAGGCCTGGGAGAAGGTCGTTTAACACGCTTTGTACGGTGGTCACCACTTCTTCGCCCATTTGGTTTTTTTATAGCGGGAAAGTTCTAATGGAATATTAATACTCGTCCATTTCGATACCAGTGAGCCCATGACAAAGAGACCGAGGATAGACGCCCCCTGAGTCAATTTTTTTGTAGCAGTACCGCCCATATCGTTAACGATGGTGGTACCTTTTTCATAGCCATATTTAAAGCCATACCAACGGGTTAAACCGCGGCAAAGGTTGATGCCGATGAAGAAAAGTAATGGCCCTAAAAGGCTACCGGTAAGGGCTAAGCCCGCGCCAAGTGCCGCTAATACAGGACGTAATGTCCCCCAGAAAATTGGGTCACCCACACCAGCTAAAGGGCCCATTAAACCGACTTTCACCCCGCTGATTGCGGAGTCATCAATATCGTTACCATTCGCACGTTCTTGTTCCATTGCGGCGGTTACACCGATGATAGATGAGGCTACCCAAGGTTGGGTATTAAAGAATTCTAAGTGGCGTTTTAATGCGCTAGCTTGATCTTCTTTTTTGCTGTAAAGACGTTTAATGGCTGGGATCATCGATACGCAGAACCCCATTGCTTGCATACGTTCAAAGTTGAAGGAACCTAGCAAGAAAGTTGAACGCCAGTAAGTGCTATGAATATCGCCTTTTGTTAATGATTTTTTAGTTTGTTCAGTCATAATTTCTTCCTTATAGTCCTTCAAGTTCATCATCAGCTAATTCACGTTTTGCAACTGCTTGAGGCGCAGTAGATTGATGGAAACGTGGGTTTAATTGAATGTAAATCATCGCTAAGCATGTGCCTAAAAATACCGAGACCTACAAGGTTGTAATTGGTGAAAGAGGCGATTACAAAGCCTAGGAAGAAGAATGGCATTAACGCGCCTGCACGCATCATATTGATGACCATTGCATAACCGACGACCACGATAAAGCCACCCTGCGATCTGTAAACCGCGAGTAACTACTTCTGGAATGGCGTTCAATGCTTCAGTTACCGTATCTGTACCTGCTACTAAGGCAACGAAGAAGGTTGGAATCGCCACACGTAACGCTTGTAACGCAAGACCGCTGAAGTGACAAAAATTCAATACCGCGGAAGTTCGCTTTTGCGGCAAAAATCATCGGCTTTGTGTTGAAGGAAGATGGTTAAAGTACGTACGAAAATAGTTAATACTTGGCCTGCGCATGCGACTGGAATCGCAATCGCTAATGCGCTCCCTTTATCTTGGCCGCCTTTTGATGACGAGGATCGTTGCAATCACACTGGCTAATGCTGCATCTGGTGCCATTGCCGCACCCACGTTCATCCAGCCTAATGCCACTAATTCAAGGGTACCACCGACAATAATACCGGTTTCTAAATCACCCAATACTAAGCCGATTAGGGTACAAGCAACTAAAGGACGATGGGTTTGACGTTCGTCCAATACACTCCCCATACCGCAAATGGCGGCAACGAGCGTGACTAAAAATAATTTCCATTGTTGTCATAATGAATTGTCCTCGTAATTAAAATTGAATCGCATCAAGCTCTTTGTGCGTGAGCATTGATTTCGGGCTACTCGCCACTTGTTGCAAGCTTTAATTCCACGCCTTTATCTAAAAAGCTGTTTAAATGCTGCCACATCAGTTGGGTTGACAGCAACTGCTTGGGAAAGCATCTTATCGCCTTCACGGAATGTCATACCGCCCACGTTAACCTTATCAATTTTCACGCCACCCTCGATTAAACGCAGGATGTCTGTTGGGTTGGTTACCAACCAAAGAATGTTTTTACCTGCATATTTCGGGTTGTGATACACCTTAATGGCTTTTTTTCTACTGGAATCACATAAGCTTTTTAAATGTTCAGGCGCGATTTGGAGTAATAAATCACGACGAAGCGCATCATTTGCCACATCATCATTTACTGCAAAAATGGCTTCACATTTCACTGCTTTTCGCCCAAGAGGTCGCTACTTGACCGTGGATTAAACGGCTATCAATACGCAATAAGGAAATGTTCATATTGCCAGAAAGTGCGGTTGGATTTGGAGAGGTTTTTTGGTGCTTCAGCTGGCTTTAGCGACGGGCGTTGGAGCAGGCTTGCTTTCTTTAGGTTGACGGAAGGATTTCACAGCGGCGACCCCGACTTCTTTTCGCGGTTTCTACCAATTCATCTAAGCTGGCGCCATCTTTAGCATCAAGTACTTCTAGCAACATCGGTAGATTAATGCCGGTGACGATATCGGTATTATCTCTTTCACTGGCGACTCGGCTTGCCGCGTTATAAGGGCTACCACCAAATAAATCGACCAAAAAGAGCACTGGTTCATTTTTCAGGCAGCGTGGCAATAATCGCATTGTATTTCTCGATTAAATGCTCACCGCCTTCACCCGGTAAGAAAGTCACGACATGGCAGTTTTCATCTTCGCCATACACCATAGCGGCGGAGTTGACGATTTCTTCAGAAAACTTACCGTGCGTTGCAACGATAATGTGGGTCATGGATATTCCTCCCATTGAGTTGATAAAATCAGTCTATTTTTGCTTTCAATACGCATTACGCAAACGATTGCTCCGAATGGAGTTTAGTGTATGGATTTGAAGATTACCGTCAAATAAAGAATAGTCAAATAGTGATCGAGATCAAATAAACAGGTAAGATGACTCACAACTTTTGAGGTATTTATGAATGAAATGCAAAGTGCGGTAGATTTTTTTGATTATTTTTTTCAGAATAGAAAGCATTTCGCGACAAGATAAATAGGAAAAGGTTAAAAATAAGCCAAATTTTTCTGTTGGGAGTTTCGATGTTTTTTTGTTTATCTCATTATCGCCTTTAGCGGCAGGTGTCGCACTCGCGACGCAATCAGCCGATTAATACGCAGTTGGCGAAAGCCATGAGTGGCGAAGCGGTGATCGCGACCTTTATTTCTTTTTGCAGTGGGAACGATCGTTCTCTTTTTTTATTGCTTGGGTAAAAACCGATTTATGGGGGCAATTTATCAACCGTCCCTTCACAACCTTGGTGGAAATTAATTGGTGGGATACTTGGTGCAGTTGTCGTGTTCACAACGGTTTTACTTGCACCTAAGCTAGGCATTACCGCGATGTTATTTTTTTATCATCGTCGGACAATTAATTACCGCAACCACTATTGATCATTTCGGTCTTATCGGTATGCCGATTCGAGAAGTCAATATCACGAAAATTTATCGGCTTAATTATTGTCGCCTTTGGATTAGTATTTTTATTTCTTTGGGGATAAGTTAGTTGAGCTATTTGGGGCGAGATAAGATAGAATACGCCTCTGTTCATTTATTTATCGCGTAATTGGGGAAACTATGCGAAAGCGTTGCCTGTGGGTGTTGATTATTTTTGTTGCTGTTGATCGTAATAAGCATTGGCTTATTACGCGTTTTTTTGCGACCCCGAAACGTGTAGCGCAACTTACCAATCATTTTTTTAGCACCGCATTATCACATTGAATTAGCCGATGACTGGCAATGGGAAACCACAGGTTTAACACTGCCAGAGCTAAAAAGTGAAAACTGACCAATGTACGCTAGTGAACCTGAATAATACTCAGGTGACTTGGTGGAATACGCATAGTCTTGATGTTGAAAAGGCTAGCTTGAATTATGATTGTTTAACCCATTTACCCAGTGATAATGCTGAAAAAAACACCGCCAAATTTGACCGCACTTTGGGCAGCATTGCCTATTTCTCATGTTAACGTTAAACACTTTCAATTAACGAATGCCGAAGCCTTGACACAAGGGGCTTTAAAACCTTTCTTATCGGCTGATTGGGCGTTAGACGCAAACTATAACGGCAACCAATTAGCACTCGAAGCTCAAGCCAATAATGACGGGCTTGAGCTTCATCATCAATCGACTATCACGCCACAAGATGGCATTTTTCCAATGGACAGGCAATACCGATATCAAACAATCAGGCGATAAAACCTATGATCTTCAGTTCACTGCAAATTTTTGAGCCCGATCTTTCTCAACTTCCTCAACAAGGAAATGTTTTATTCAATTGGAATAACCCTGAACTTGCTGTAACCAAAAGGCGAGGCAAAAAGTGTCGTGGCAAGGTGCGGATGGTCAATTAAATGTTCAAGATTTAACAGCAAATTCGCCGTTGTTGGATGTGCCTTTTGTGTTCACCAAAAGACGGTTTGGATATTTCATGGGGAAATTTTTATTGGACCTTTGACAGCTATCAACCGATTAAAGGCTTCCTTGGCTTATCTATTCACCGTGCGGCAGAAGGCTTGTTGCCATTAAGCATTGATATGAACGTGATCTTGCAAACCTTTGGTGAAATGGGCAAAGGGGAGATCGTGATTTCAGGTAAAAAAATGGTGAAATCGGTGGTGGCGATGGCAATAATGAATTGGATTTTTGAGCTGAAAACCCGCGGGGATTTACGTTATAACTCGACTGTGGCTCTCACCAATTTAACTTATCATTTTGGCGGGATTTTTTTACGCATCCCGTGGTGTATTTTTTATCCGGGCTCCGTCTTTAAAATGGATACTGTGCAACCCGATACCAAATTACATGTTCGTTTACCGTTAGATGACATTATTATCGGTCGTTATGGCTTAGAAGGGCGTTTGCAAGCAACGTTGAATGGCACAACCCCGCAGTTTGAAAATCTCAATTTAAAATTAGACGGAAACGCCCACGAGTTTATTGCGGGTATTAAAACCGTGTTTGACTTCCGAGATGAAGAACATAAGTTGCAGTCGGTGGAAAAAAACAAGCGACAAACCGTTGGGATTGGATTATTAATGGCAGTGCAAACTGGAAATCCTTAAATACGCCAGTCAAAATGGAAGGTAAAGGCTTTTGGGAAGCCGATCATATTGAATTAAATCAACTTTCTGCCCATTCAAAAGAAGTCAAAATGAAAGAGGTAAAAATGGCACCGCTTTCGTTGGAACTTAAAGATCGACTCCGCTGGGATTATGAAGAAGAGCATATTCAGGGCTTTGTTGCAAGCGAAAACTGATTGGATTGAATTTGCTTATGGCGGTCGTTTTGTTTCGCCAGTTTTTTGGCTTTAGGCATTGATGGTAAGAGTATCGGTAATTTCAATTTTGCAGGTGATTTAAAGGCGGGCTCGCTTGGGCCATTAGATGTCTTAGGCGTATATCAGAATAGTGCACTATCAGGTGAAAATCAGCTGGAAAGAACAATCCGCAAAAAGTATTCCAATCGCTCTTCCCACAAAAATGGAACTGGTTAATTCATGAGGGAAGCATCAAAGGACAGAGCAAATTTGTGATTAATACCAATGGTGTGAAAATGGGGGGAGAGCTGAACCTGAAAAACGGTAAAATCACCATGCCAGATGGCGAGATTTATGGCTTTGAACATTCGCTTCCCGATGAATTATGAAAACGAGGCATTACAAGTGGCTTCGAGCAAACCCATTCATATTTCGACTAAAAAAATATTCGCTATGGCGCGCTTTCTGTCGCAAATGGGAGAATTGGATTTATTTGGGCGTTATCCGAACACCATGAAAAAAATCCGCTTACTTTGAGAAATGTGAAACTTTCCTTATTTGATGGCGTATTGACGGTACCTCAGCTCACTTTTCCACAAAGTAAAATGGCGACACTTTCTTTTACCAATATCGATTTAGCCCAAGTGTTAGCTTTGGCACAATATAATCAAGTAACCTTAACCGGCCGCGCCAATGCAGTGATGCCATTTTGGCTTGGGCATAAGGAATGTTTGATTTGTAATGGCACATTGGAACAAGTGGGGAATGTGTCCATCAAATTAACCGATGAAATGGTGAAAAGGATTGAAAAAAAGGCGGGTGGACAGAGAATATCTTGGTGGATTTATTAAAAAGAAATGGAACTGCAAAATTCCCATGCGGCGGTGACGCTCGATCCTAAAGGGCAAATGACGTTGCGGGCGAGTATCAGCGGATTTAATCCAACCAAGCGAACCAATAATCCGATAACGTTAAATTATACGCACCAAGAAAATATGTTTGAATTGTGGAATATGATTGACTACGGCTCGCAATTTGAACAAAAATCTGCAATATAAACTTTATAAGCAATTAGACAAAGACAAATGATAAAACACCTTAAATTTCAACCGCACTTTTTTTATTTTTTTGCGGCTATGTTTACACTTACGGCTTGCACACCGACCATTCAATTGGACACACCAAAGGAAGGCATCACCATTAACATGAATGTGGTGGTGGACCACAATATTAAAGTGGAAATGGATGAAAAAAATCTCAGAAAGCAGTGGGAGAAGTGGAACCTGCGTGGAGATAAGAGAGTCAAGTAAAAAAAGGCCGTATCAATTTTTTTAGATGGCCTTTTTGATATTAATATTTCATAATTTTAGGTTTCTTAAATACTCAACTAATTCCCCAATTGATGTTGATGGATTATCAGTCACTGTCTTTTTGGTTAGATTTACTAATCTGTTTAGCATAAGCTATAGCTGTATCAAGCTTATCTATCAAATCAATAAAAAAATACCTTCTTTATTCTTTTTTCGTAATCTGGGTAAAAAAATTTTTTTAGTTCGCTAATTACATATTCTCTCGCACTTTTATTTCCTGAAGAAGTAAATGGTTTGCAACTGTATGTAAAATGTAACAGTATCCAATACTCAAAACATGGTACGGAAGTAATTGAAAAGAAAACTCCTTTAGGAGTTATATTTTTCTATTTCAAGAATAGTTTGCTCATATGTTGTATGCTCATCCTTATCAAAAAAATACAGTAAACTCTATCAAAAGGATTTCCATCTTGCTTAGCTTTATTAAATAATTCTTTTTGCTTTTGGCTAGAATTGTTGTAGGAGATGAACCGCACTCACCAGTTATTTCTATATTTGCTGTATGCAATCCATAATATTCACGCAATTCCATAAAAATATGACGGTTCAGTTTTTCTCCTTCGCAAACGATTAGTACCCTATCATAAGGCTTTCGCATTGCTACTTTACGTTGATGGTCCTTAAGTTTTTTTGGCTTTTTCGCTTTTTTTGAATAAATCATCACTCCCCATTTTTTTACTCCATATTAAAAGAACGAATAAATGGTAAAGCTCCGTATCTTCCCGATAAATAAGATCTTTCTAAATTTTCCTTTCCTTTTTTAGGGCTAAAATCAGAAAGTGGATACAATGATGTGGATTGCATTTTATTTCGCTCACAGAACCAAATTTGATCTCTACGGAAGACATCTTGACTTAAGATCGAAGTTTCATGTGTTGTAAAAATTAATTGAGCATTTTTTTAGGATTTGTTTCTTTATTATGAAATAGCTTAACAAGAAACTGAACTAACTTAGGATGTAAATTATCATGTAATTCATCAATAAATAAAAACATAGCCATTTTTTTAATACATCCATCCAAGGGCCAGCAAAAAGCAAATAATTTTTTTGTTCCGTCAGACTCATCTTCGAAATCAAAAAAATACTGCCTCATTATGATTATTTAAATGAGCTGTTCTAACATCTACAACCTGTCCACCTTTCATATTATTAATTAGTAATTCTTTTTAAAAAAAGCTGGCATATCTGAAGGCAATGCAGAAGGATTAAACTCTTCTTTTTTTAATTTCAATATCATTAATATTTAAATCTACTACTCGTAAGAATTTCATGATATCGTTTTTTTATTTTTCAACACATAGAGAAATACTATATTCTGGGGAAAAAAACCTCCAATATCACCAAATTTGAGTTTTTTTATCAAACCAATCAAATAAAGGTTTCAATTGTTCACTATTTAATTGTACTGCTGTAGATAAAAATAGTGCATTTTCTCGTGTAGCCTCTTTCCATAATTGCTTAGTCCCTCCTAGTAATGAACTAAAACTCCAATCATAATTTTGTGTTTCAAAATTGAAAATTCGTTTAAACCATTTTTTTGAGCTCTCCCTTTAGGATATGCAAATAACCATTCTTCAAAAAAATTTTTATCCTCAGTTGCTGAAAATCCATATTGGTAACGAATTCCATCAATAATAAAGATTACCTCAAACTCACTAGGTTGATTTAAAATTGTTGGGTCCAATTTAAATGGTACAACTGGTAATTTGTCCCCACGCTGTGAAGTTTGCGTTACAACTTTCTTCATTGTACGTAAGGATCTTAATAAATTAGACTTACCACTCGCATTAGCTCCATAAATGACAGCCGAATTTAATAGGCTTAAATCCTTTACACCTTCAATATTAAACGTATTTTTCCGGTAATTCATCACCTTTTCCTTTCACCAAAGTAAATGTCTGGGTATCACGGAAAGAGCGAAAATTAGTCACATTCATCTCAACAAACATATTAACACCTAATCTCAATCATATTTTTTTGGAAAATTTTTTTCCAAAAAAATAGCACCAAAATTAATTTTGGTCAAACGTTAATTAATGTTAGTTTAAGCAAAAATCGTGCCAATATCTTTCAACTCACTCTAAAAAAATTTGAAATACTTTATAGAAATACTTAGTTAGCTTTTACTTTTTAACTTTACGAAAGTTCAAGAAATTTTTTTCAGTGGTGGATAAAGCTAGTGATGGCACATAGATAAAAAAAGGTGGTCTTAATAGAACACATAAAAATGAATTTCAGATAGCTTTTTTTCTTTCCTTTAAAAGTTCGGTTATTTTTGTAAATTATTATTCAATAATCTAATAGCTTATACTATCCTTATCCCCAATTATTATATAGTAAACTTGCTGAATTAATTTGCATCCAACTTATACAGTTTATGCTATAACACGGAGCATCGCTGACTTGCGCAATATTGTTGCTTTTTAGCAATGCGTTGCTTAACCAGTGGTTCTATTACAGCATTTTTTTGGTAATAATTTTTCGCAAAATAGCAAGCCCGTAAGCTCGCGATACGTTGATTTTTTTCCCAAGACTACTCATCCTAATCCAGAGTTTTTACCCCGCTAAAAACCGACGTCATGCTGAGCGATCCTGCAATCAGGTTATCGTTGAAAAAAACGTAATATCGTCTTGTGGTTCACGTAATGCCATGATGTACAACAACGGCAAATAATGATCTGGCGTAGGCACAGAAAGCTCGGCTTTTTCACCTAACTGGTCATAATGCACCAAAGTTTCATCATCTTGCGTCGCAATCGCCTGATTGACTGTTTCACGGAAAGCAAACGCCCAGTCATACCCCGCGCCGATTTGATCAATATGTTCCCAGCTTATCGCTCTCAGATTATGCACAATGTTGCCGCTCCCAATAATCAACACACCTTGTTCTCGCAAAGCAGATAATTTTTTTCGCCAAATTGAAATGCCATTCTGCCGATTGCAAACGGTTAAGGCTAAGTTGCACCACAGGAATATCGGTATTGGGATAGAGATATTTCAACACCGCCCATGCACCATGATCAAAACCACGCGTTGGATTTAGTTCGACATTTTTCTGGCTGTAATAATGATCGCACTTGCTCCGCCAACTCAGGCGAACCGGGTGCGGGATATTGCACTTGGCTGAGTTCTTCAGGAAAACCATAGAAATCGTAAATCATTTCAGGGTGTTCACCTGATGTCACCTGCAAACGGTCGCTGTACCAATGCGCTGAAATCATCAAAATGGCTTTTTGGTTTTGGAAAGTTTTTGTGTAATTAGGCTGAAATTCTGATTGAACGGGTTTTCTTTATCTAACACGTTCATCGGGCTACCATGCCCAACAAACAATACAGGCATTTTTTTCATTATTTTTCTCCTCAATATTTGATGGGGAGGATTGTACGGTTAAATCTTTGTGTGAAAAAAATACCCGTTTATGAACAACATTTTTTTACTAATCGGAAATAATTAATAGTAAGGTTTAGAGATATGGGCGTATTAAATAGGGGAAATATTACAAAGCGCGGTTAAATTTCACGAAAAATTTTTACTTAATTTTTTTACTTCATTCACAGTTTATTATCTTTATATTTAGGCGTATGATGACTATTAGTTTTTACATAACCCCTAAATTTATTTAGGTAAATATATTATTTCTATTTAATAGGAGATTGAATAATGAAAAAAATTATTCACAGCGGTACTTTCTGCATGACCATTGCTGTACCTTTTTTTGCTTTCTGCGAATACTGCACCACAAACAGAACAAAGTGCAGTACAACCGGAAAAAAAGCAAAAAGGCGTTTGGATTGATGTACGTTCAGCCGAGGAATTTAACGCAGGTCATTTGCAAGATGCGGTGAATATTCCACACGATAAAATTGTTGAAGGCGTTAAAGCGATTGGCTCAGATAAAGATGCACCAATCAACCTTTATTGTCGTAGTGGCCGTCGTGCCGAAGCCGCACTAACAGAGCTGAAAAAAATGCAGGCTACACCAATGTAACCAACCATGGTGGTTATGAAGATTTGGTGAAAAAAAGGTTTGAAATAAATCTCACATCATTAAAAACAAAAAAATCCCCTAGCATAAAAGCGCTAGGGATTTTTTCATTCAAAGAGCGCTCAAATTTTGAGGTGTTTTTGCAAATCATCTTAAAAATTCGACCGCTTGTATTGTCCTCATTACACTAATTCTTATCTATTCGCTTAATCAATAAAAAGACCGCCAGTACTAATGCAATCGCACCGCAAATCAAGCTTGGTATTGGGATACCATTGAGCTGAGGGAGATTTTTCGTTCAACGATAAAATAGACGCTGCAATAATGAGTGCGGCAATAATCAACATAATGCCCACTCGTTCGACAGTCTTACGAAAATGCTCTAATCCGTGGATTTCATGTTCAAGACGAATTTCCTTATTGCTGATTTTTTGTAAGAAAATTTTGACTTCTTCCGGAAGCGAAAGCCAGTTGTTGTAGCTGTCAGCAATTTTTTCGAAATTTTCACTAATCACGCGTTTAGGTGAAAATCGTTTCTTGAGCATTTGTGTAACATAAGGTTTAAGTACGGCTGCAATATCTAATTCAGGATAGAGATAACGTCCGATCCCCTCAATCTGGGCAAAACCTTTTGCTAGCAAATAAACGCCCTCAGGCATAATAATGCTATTTTCGCTCATAATTTTTGGTAAAACGATTCATCAATTCACTGATATCTAACCCTGCCAAATTGCTTTTCAGTGAGGAGCATGAAAAATCTCAGAAAGATCATTTTCTAGCGCTTTTTTTCATTCGGCACATTATAACTGACAGCAAGCTGCTTAATGGTCTCGATGATTTTTTTCGCACATTTTTTTGAGAGGCATAGTACAAACAATTTCCAAGTAATTCGCGTTCTTTAGGGACTGAGTTTGCCCATTGCCCCCAAGTCAATAAAAAGCAATCTGCCCGTCAGGCGTTAATAGAATGTTGCCTGGGTGGGGATCAGCATGAAAGAAGCCAAACTCAAATACTTGTTTCATATAGAGATCTAATCCAAGTAAAAGCAACATCTTTAGCCAGTAAACCTTGTTGTTCAATCTGTGCTTTATTGGTTACTTTTTGAGCCATACACAAAATCCATACAAAAGAATGTTATTGTTTGATAAATTTCGAATAGGTTTGTGGGACTAAAATACGTGAATCTTGCTTAAAATTATTAGCAAAACGCTCAATGCTACGACGCTCACTTTCAAGGGAGAGTTCTGTTGTAATGGATTCTTTGAAGGTATTTAATAACGCTTTAGGTTGAAGGTTAGAAATAATGTCGTTGCGTTGTTCTAGAAAAATTCACGAGATCTTGTAAGATAAGTAAATCTGCCTTAATGACTTCATCAATGCCTTCTCGCTTTGATTTTTTTACCGCAACATCTTGTCCGTTTTTTTCAACCGCCCTTTGAATACTTGACCGATAGAAGCTGATGCCATAGGCTCTGAAGCAAGCGTTTCGAAATGTTCATGAATATCTATGCCTAATTCACGCTGAAATTTCTCTGCAATATCAATGGGCTGAACTTCTACTTTATCTTGCAACTTTTGTAGTTCAGTAATCATTTCAACTGGTAGCAAATCGCGGCGATCACTTAACATCTGCCCTAATTTAACGTAAGTTGTGCCCAGCTCTTCCATCGCTCGACGGATACGTTCATATACGGACACGCTTCCACTTGATTCATTGGCTAACTTATTTGAAAGGGATTCCGGTAACCACTTCTCTAAATTACTGCGTTCAAAAAACTCATCTAAACCATAACGTAATAAGATTTCTGCAACCTGCTTGGCACGTTGAAATTTGTTAAAAATAGCCATTGTAACTTTCCTCTTTGTGCATGCTATTTGGCGAGTATTTAAAAATAAGGTTGATTTGCGACTAAATTGAGACAGGTCTTTTACATCTCTAACTGAAGATTTTTCGAAAAATTGCTGATGATTTCAGTTTATCCATTCTTCAATTGGATCTCTACAATTATTTACAAGGCAAGCCACATTAGATTTTTTTAATTTAATACTAATAATCAAAAATCTCAATGCGCTAAGTTTTTGAAGGCTTTTTGATTTAAAAAGAGCGGTCAAATTTTTGAAGTGTTTTTTTGCAAAATCATCTTTAAAAAAATTCGACCGCTTGTATTTTTTTACTTTAATTTAACTGCAATAACCCCTTGTTTAAAGTCGTGTTTTTCAATGTCGGCAATATTGCATCCCAAGCGGTTAAAGCCTCTTTCTCACTGAGTGGCGAACCCTTTGGTATTTTTTTCTCATTGGTACCGAAAGTCATCTTAAATCTCACACTGCCATCATCTTTTTTTCCCAGATAAATAGATATCGATTTCCCTGCCACTTAACCAGTTTTTTTCACTGCCAGTCATGCCATTGATATTGCGCTTTCCTTTGCGGATGGTGCTGTATTTCGCCCACGAGATAAGTTTGTCCCAAAGCACTATCTTTAGTGAAAAGATCTCGTTCTAATAGCGGTTTATCACCTTCCTCCAAAGATCCACCTGTCGTCAGCTCGGCATAAACGCCTTTATAGTCTTTGATTTTGATGCCCGCACTGCCAAAAAACGGCTCGGTTCCCTTATCGGCAATAAATCCTTCTGTTAAACAGACACCTTGTTGCTGTGGCATTTCAGTATCTTTACGATCTCTCAGCTTGTCGAAAAAAAATCATTCCGTATACGACTAATAGCTTCATCAGCTTTACTTTTTTTCCAGTTGCTTAAGGTTTGGGGGAGCTTTGCCATTAACAGGCATAATGCTTGAAAGAGTTTGAATGGAATAGGCATCATTCTTGCCTAACTTGAAATAGAAATTGACGTAATAGATCATGCCTTTTAGATGCTTTGACACCGCGTGTTCCCATGAACCAGGAGCCTGTGTGACCATCGCTATCGCTTTGTTAGGAATAATTGTGCGGTTTTCTATAAAAACTCTCGCTTTCCATTATATCCTTTTTCTTTAACCTCTAATACGGATTCTACTTCCAGATTCCAATAATCTGGTCGCACTCTTATCTGCCAACCATTGTATTTAAGCCAACCAGTCCCACTTATACGGTTTAGATGGTAAGTTAATTTGGTAACGCCCACTACAAAATGGTCTGCTCAGTCCAATACGTTGCCGCATTTTTGAGCATAATTGCTTGCTGTATTTTCTACTGCTGAGTGGGTTTGGGGATGTTGACTGCAAGAAGACAACATAACACTAGTCAAAACAGTGCTATAAAAACATCAGTCTAGAAATTTTTCATCTTCGGCATGTGATCTCTTCCTTACTGTAAATTTGAGAATGCTAAATAAATATGGAAATTTCTGCTAATACTTTTCTTTCCATATTGATCTTAATAGATGAGTTTACATGCTTTAAGTGTAAAGTGCAACTCTTCACTATTCAAAATGATGTCGAGTTAATTAAGAGAGATTCAATACATTTTAGAGAGAATAAAAGGCCTTTTTGACATTTCAAAAGACCTTTTTTTCACGTCAAAGTGCGGGCAGATTTTTCGTTTACTAAATACAATAATCTTCTTTTTAATAAGTGACGATAGGCATAAAGATAAGATGCGCCGACAAATGCTGCACCACCCGTGACATTGCCTAAAAAGACAGGAATCATATTGAAGAAGAATTGGCTCCAAGTCACATTAGCACCAGCAAAAAAATCCCGGCAGGAATAATAAACATATTGGCGACAAAGTGTTGTAATCCGATAAGCACAAAAAAATCATCACTGGGAACCATATGGCTAGGATACGACTGGAGGTTTGTTTAGCGCCAAAATAGAACCAAATACCCCATGCAGACCATCCAGTTACAGGCAATGGCAGAAATAAAGGCGCGACCAAAATCCATTTGCACTTTAGCCTCGGCGATAGCAATGGTTTTAGCAGAGGCGGCACCTTCTGATAAACCGACATAATGCCCTAAGAAATAGGCCATAAACAGCGCACCGAGCAGGTTTCCCAAACTCACGACAATCCAGTTACGAAATAATTTTTTTAAGGCTTACTCTTTTTGTTAAACGGCCTAATGCCATCATCATCATATTTCCCGTGGCTAATTCACCACCACCGATTAGAATACAAATCAAACAAATAGGAAACACGGCCGCACCAAGTAATGTTGATAGCCCACCCCACTCTGGAGGAATACCGCTCACTACTTTTAAATAGGCCATATAACCAAAACTCACATAGCCGCCACCTAAAAAAACTTAAAAATAGCCAGTGTTTTTTTAGGTGTCCTTGCGACTTAGCATAACTTTTTATCAATAACATCTTGTAAGATTTCGTGGGGATAAAGATCGCGATGCTGCATAGTTGTACCTCTAGTGAAAATAAGACGGTAAAAAAATGTAGCAAAAGCACATAGCAAAAAAACCGAAAGAATTGTTAAAGTATATGTATTGATTTTTTTAGTTATAACGAAATTGAATAATAATCTGAACCTCAAATTAGGTGTTTAGGTTTTTTTGAGGGGGCAGATCACTTTTTACGCTAAAAAAATACACTGACTTTATGTCAGAAAAAAACAAAAACACCACCAACCTAGCATTTACCCATGATTACGTAGCCTGAAGCGATTCGAATGCCAGTGAATAATAAAAAAATCATCTGAAAATAAAATTTCAGATGATTTTTTTGATTGATTAGGTTTCACCCCAACTCTCAGTTGGCGACTTGTCATTTGTCTTAATAAAATTTATCCAAATGAATCCAATTTCTCCACCTTAAATCATTGTTAAATTGATTTGGACAACCAATACCCTTCCGAATATCTTCAAACGATAGTGATGAATCTTTTTTTCCAATTCTTCTGCAATATAGGCTGGTTGTATTCGGGATAAATGCAGACAAACAAATTTATTTAGCTCTACAATCGAAGCAAACCATTGCTGTTGGAAATTCAGGATTTGATTAATTTCGTTTTGAATGAAATTTTCTCTATCCTGTTTAGGAAGCATTATTTGGAAATATTTCACTAAAGCTCTATCTAGGACACTTCTAGCAATTGAGTAAGGATTCCCAAAAATCCCAGTCCTTCCACTTCTCAAAAGCTAATTTGCATAAATACTGAATCCTATTTTTCATCAGCATGAGCAAAAAAATACATCAAACACTCTTTAATGCTCTCTTCACCTTGATTTAAATGTAAACTGTCAATATAGATGCAGATTTTTCTCATCGGTAGCCTTTGTCAAAAATGCACCAAATCCTAACTGAAGGACTGGATATTGGTTAAAAAAATATAAAACCATTCATCAGGACAATTTTTGCCAAATATCTGACAATTGTCTTTGCTCATTTTTTTCATCTCATTTCTAGATAAATAATTTAATTTAAACAGTAAAAGAAATTTGGCTAAATTATTGGTTGTTTGTAGCACAAAAAGGCTGGCGATATTTTTTTCTGGTAGCAAAAGCAAGCCAATATAAAAGATTAAAAACCTTAGTTTCCTGATTAATCAGTGACAAGATCTCATGATTATGATGCTCAGATATAAATGAGTACGATTGATGAAAATTTAAATATAATTCATTTAAATGCCATTTATCTTCTGCGAGCTCTTTCCATCGTTCATTTTTCTAAGTTTTTCTGTTAGAGAATCCATTCTCTCATTGTCATTAATTGATGCATTCTGGAGAGTAGACAACTCAATTTCCAGATGAGATAAATATCTTATCGCTAAATTTTTTTAGAGGATTGAGAGAAAATAATTCCTTCTTCGTAGCTGATTGCCCAAAATTTAGGAAGAAGACAAGTCAATTCAAAAAGCTATCTTTTGATCTTTTCTCACTAGAATGCTCATCTTGCAAAAATTTCAACCAGCCATGAAATACTTTTTTTATTAACTTGGTTTTCTTGTTTATGTCATTAATATGAATAGTGGTATTTTTGATAGTCCATACTTGATGGATAATGCTCATCACAATATTGCCAGAAAAGATGTTCATCATCCCACTTCCAACTATCGAAATTAAAATTCTTATCAAAAAAAGAGAATATTTCATCAGGTAGGTAGGAGGAATAATCAGGAGATTGAGCCAAATGTAGTATTTGAGCTGTAGTTAGCTGTTCGCAGATTTCCATATAATATTATCCTCATCATTAATTGATTGTTCCCACATTTCTTCAAAAACATCAGCAATAATCTGCCCATCTTCAACTTCTTGAATGATGTGATGGCTTTTTCCTAAGCTATTCACTGATGTTCCCAATGACCAAGCTTTTACAGGTTCATATCTTTCTTGTGGAAAAATAATAAAACGGTCATGAAACTCTCCGACCTTAGAACGGTCAGCATTGACAAAGGTCAGATTTAACCAACCAGCTTGACGAATTGCTTGGTTAATTTCGTTTGCAAGGTCGGCTTTATAAGATGATGTTTTTATTTTTCTTGTGGAGCAATTTTTTTAAGCCTGTTAGTGCTTTGATTGGCGAATTAGCATACGGGCTAAAAAAATACAGTTTCCAATAAATCTTTTGCATTCAAATAGGGATCCCAAAGATAAATACCATTTTTTTCCATATTTTTTTAATCAACTCTCTAATAAAATCCAACGCTTCTTGACGCATATCCCGCTTAAATTGTCTCAATTTTTAAAGTATTATGTAATTCTTGTTTTTTTCTATTTTAAGAAATCTATTTCTAACCCAATTTCGATAATCTTTAATATTCTTGCCAATTAGGCTTTGTGATGTTGGGGTAGAAAATATTAATTCTTTTCTCTTTTCCATTAGGTAATTTGAATATTCGTTGATTATAGTCCTGCAGGTTCATAGAGAAATTTACACTCTCGACGCAGGGGCGGACTTGACCGCCACTACAAATTATATGATTATTTTCATCCCAAATTACATAATATCCACTTCCATTAATTTGCTGAAAAGGTATGATGTTTTTCTCCTATAACCAATGAAATTTTTTTGAAAATCAATAATACTGCCATGTTGTTCCCGCCAAAAAAATGCCTGAAAAAGTTTATCTCTCCTGAAAAAAATTGGGGTCAATTTCTAAATTAGATAATAACTGATGACTATGTTTATCTTTTCTTTCTATTGTAAACGCCATCGCAGAGACAAGGAATTTGTACGATGATATTGCCCAATCTATCAGAATGGGCACCGATTTTTAATGGGTAAGTATTCCTGTAGCTTTCTAGAAAAGCTCGTCCAAAGCGACAAGATTTTTTTATCAGTGGCGAAACATATTCTTTGCTTTCGTCAAACCATTCAAAAAGATGTGAGCCTCCAAAAAAAGTTATTCTTGAGCAAACCTAAAAATTCATTCTTCCCTCGCTCTAATGGCGGAACATAAACAGGAGGAATAGCTTTTTAAATGACCATAACAAAGTTTATTGCCATTATCTTCATTCGAACCTGGACTAACTAAGTAAGAAATGATATTAAGAAAAATCTTCTATAGAAACAATTCTTTTTAAAAAAACTCCAAACTTTTAGAGATTTATCAGCCTTTTAATTTAATAAGATTTGCTGTAATTTTCTCTTTCTCTGTCAAAGGCAAATCTGTCTCATGAGCAACTGCTAGTGAGAAAATATTAAAAAGGCGGATTACTATCTTTTATACCAATCACTTCAAAAAAAGCTCAATACATTTAAAATTACCAATAGACGGCATTGCTAATATTCTTTCCATCGATTCAATGGTCATTTAATTTCTCCATACAATAATCAGCAAAGAAATTCCTTTACTAATTTACCTTTTCCATCAAAAATCTTAACCCTATACGGGATAGTCCTAAATTTAATTATTACTGTCTTAATGCTATTTTTACTATACTTAACTTATTCCTAACCGACTGTACTTTGCCACTATCAGGTATCTTTCTGTCCCCTCCAATGTTACAAGTGTCGACGCTTGTGCCAATTTTCCTAAGGATTAATTAATGAGCAAATGCCTTACAAAACCCTCTTACGTTGGAAATGCCGTAGTATCCAGTGATTGCGTAATTGCGTTCTAAAATGTTCTATTTTTCTTATCACGATAAAAAAAGTGCGGTCAAATTTTCTAGTATTTTTGCAAAAAAAGTTATAAAAAAATCTGGTCGCTTGCATGTATAGAAAAAAAGCGTTGCTCTAGCGATATAGAACAACGCTTTAGTTTTTAAATGATATGTAACTTAGAATGGAATATTGTCATCAAATGCGTCCATTGGTGGCTCAGCTTGTGGCGCTGGCGCAGATTGTGCTGGACGAGATTGATAGCTTGGTTGTGGTGCTGATTGTGCAGGTGCATAACTGCCCATCTCTTGAGAGCGACCACCTAACATTTGTAAGTTATCACCTTGGATTTCAGTGGTGTAACGATCTTGGCCGTTGTTATCTTGCCATTTACGGGTTTTTAAACGACCTTCAACATAAACTTGTGAACCTTTGCGTAAGTATTGCCCCGCAATTTCTGCTAAACGACGATATAACACGATACGGTGCCATTCGGTCACTTCACGACGTTCGCCTGTGTTTTTTTATCTGTCCAGCTTTCACTTGTTGCCACGCTGATATTTGCTACCGCTTCGCCATTTGGCATCGTGCGGATTTCAGGATCATTACCTAAATTACCCACGATGATTACTTTATTAATACCTGCCATAGAATCCTCTATATTTTAGAAATAAGATGAAAAAAATTTTTGGCTATTTTTGCCTTAAAAAGAAACAAAAGATCCATAAAAAAATTAACTGGATATTTGCACAGATATTGAAATATGCGATAATGGTCGCAATTTTTTTGAATTTATTTTTCTTAAGGCAATCGCTTTTTTTATGGATACTATCGACATTCGTGGGGCTAGAACCCACAACCTCAAAAAAACATCAATTTAACCATTCCGCGCGATAAATTAATTGTGATAACAGGCTTGTCTGGTTCGGGCAAATCTTCTTTAGCATTTGATACGCTTTATGCGGAAGGGCAGCGCCGTTATGTGGAATCGCTTTCTGCTTATGCGCGTCAGTTCCTTTCTTTGATGGAAAAAAACCGGATGTGGATTCGATTGAGGGCTTGTCACCAGCGATTTCTATTGAGCAAAAATCCACTTCTCATAACCCGCGTTCAACCGTGGGCACGATCACCGAAATTTACGATTACCTGCGTTTGCTGTTTGCTCGCGTAGGGGAGCCGCGTTGTCCTGATCATGATGTGCCATTAACGGCACAAACCATCAGCCAAATGGTGGATAAAGTTTTAAGTCTGCCAGAAGAAAGCAAAATGATGTTGCTTGCGCCCGTGGTGAAAAACCGTAAAGGTGAGCACGTTAAGTTGTTAGATAGTTTAGCGGCACAAGGTTATATTCGCGCAAGAATTGATGGTGAAATCTGTGATTTATCCGATCCACCAGAACTTGCTTTACAGAAAAAAACATACCATTGAAGTGGTGGTGGATCGCTTTAAAGTGCGGTCAGATTTAGCCACACGTTTAGCAGAATCCTTTGAAACAGCTTTGGAGCTTTCTGGTGGTACAGCAGTTGTGGCGGATATGGATAATCCTAACGCTGAAGAATTGGTTTTCTCGGCAAACTTTGCTTGTCCACATTGTGGCTATTCCGTACCAGAATTAGAGCCTCGCTTGTTCTCATTTAATAACCCAGCAGGGGCGTGTCCGACTTGTGATGGCTTAGGTGTTCAGCAGTTCTTTGATGAAAGCCGTGTGGTGCAAAATGAAAGCATTTCCCTCGCAGGCGGTGCGGTGAAAGGTTGGGATCGTCGTAATTTCTATTACTATCAGATGCTTACCTCGTTGGCGAAACACTACAAATTTGATATTGAAACGCCATACGAAGATTTGCCTCAAAAAAATTAAAGATATTGTGATGCACGGTTCAGGCAAGGAAGAAATTGAATTCCAATATATGAACGATCGTGGCGATGTAGTGATCCGCAAGCATCCTTTTTGAAGGGATTTTGAATAACATGGCACGCCGTTACAAAGAAACGGAATCCATGTCTGTGCGCGAAGAGTTGGCGAAAAAAATATTAGTAACCGTCCTTGTGCAGATTGTGGTGGTTCACGTCTTCGTCCAGAGGCTCGAAACGTATATATCAGCGACGATTAACTTGCCACAGATTTCAGAGAAGAGCATTGGTGAAAGCCTTGAGTTTTTTTCCAAGGGCTTACCTTAACCGGTCAAAAAGCACAAATTGCGGAAAAAATCCTGAAAGAGATCAAAGAGCGGTTAGAATTCTTAGTGAATGTGGGGTTGAATTATCTTTCCCTCTCTCGCTCAGCCGAGACCCTTTCGGGCGGTGAAGCGCAACGTATTCGACTAGCTAGCCAAATTGGTGCGGGATTAGTGGGTGTCATGTATGTGTTGGATGAGCCTTCTATCGGTTTGCATCAACGCGATAATGAACGCTTACTAAATACACTGATTCACTTGCGTAATTTGGGTAACACCGTGATCGTGGTGGAACACGATGAAGATGCCATTCGAGAAGCCGATCATATTATTGATATTGGCCCTGGAGCTGGTGTGCATGGTGGTCAAGTGATTGCTCAGGGGACAGCCAAAGAAATTATGGCGAACCCCGAATTCGATTACGGGTAAGTTCTTATCGGGTGAAGAAAAAAATCGAAATTCCAAAAAAACGAACCGCACTTGATAAAAGCAAACTTCTAAAAATTAAAAAGGTGCGGCAGGGAATAATCTGAAAGGTGTGAATTTAGAGATCCCAGTGGGCTTATTTACTTGTATTACGGGGGTATCAGGTTCAGGTAAATCAACGCTAATTAATGATACGTTATTCCCATTGGCTCAAAACGCCTTAAATCGTGCGGAAAAAACGGATTTTGCGCCTTATAAATCCATTGAAGGCTTGGAATATTTCGACAAAGTGATCGATATTAACCAAAGTCCGATCGGTCGTACACCGCGTTCTAACCCTGCGACTTACACGGGCTTATTTACCCCAATTCGTGAATTATTTGCGGGCGTGCCAGAAGCACGTGCGCGTGGTTATAACCCGGGACGTTTTAGTTTTAACGTACGCGGTGGTCGTTGTGAAGCATGCCAAGGTGATGGCGTGCTGAAAGTTGAGATGCATTTCTTGCCGGATGTGTATGTACCTTGTGATCAATGTAAAGGTAAACGCTATAACCGTGAAACCTTAGAGATCCGATACAAAGGTAAAACTATTCACCAAGTATTAGATATGACGGTAGAAGAAGCCCGCGAGTTTTTTGATGCGATCCCAATGATTGCGCGTAAATTGCAAACTCTAATGGATGTGGGCTTGTCTTATATTCGTTTAGGTCAGTCTTCTACCACGCTTTCAGGTGGTGAGGCACAACGTGTTAAGTTGGCAACAGAGCTTTCAAAACGCGATACCGGTAAGACCCTTTATATTTTGGATGAACCGACAACCGGTCTGCATTTTGCCGATATTAAACAACTTCTCGAAGTGTTACATCGCTTACGCGATCAAGGCAATACTATCGTGGTGATCGAACACAACTTAGATGTGATCAAAACCGCAGACTGGATTGTGGATCTTGGTCCAGAAGGGGGCAGTGGCGGTGGTCAAATCATTGCAACAGGCACACCAGAAGAGGTCGCTAAAGTCAAAGGCTCGCATACCGCGAGATTCCTAAAAGACATTTTGGCAAAAGGCTAGAAAAAACCAACCGCACTTTTTGAACATCATTAAAGTGCGGTTATTTACTAGAATTGTATTACAACATTGGATATTTTTTTACTATCTGATTGGATATAGCTATAGCTAATGTTGAGAATTCTGATAATCTCTATTGTTCCATCAATAACTCATACAAGGCTACATTAATATAAAAATTTTTCTTTTTCCAATTTTTTTCCTTCTTCAAAATACCGATTCTCACCAATGCTTCTAAACGGGTTCTTGCTGTATTACGATGGATTTGGCAGTCTCGTACGACGAAATCAATTTTTCGTATACGGGTGTTTATACAGATTGTTAATTAGTTCATGGCTGTAAATCTGCGGTAAGTGATTGCGGATGAGCTGTTTGTGATTTTGCATTAAAACTTTAATTCCATTGATTAAAGTAACCGTTCGTTTTGCGGTTTCTGTAATGCCTTCTAGTATAAATATCAACCATGATTCCCAGTTTTGACTATTACGGACAGACTGCAATAACTGATAATATTTTTGTTTTTATTTCTATTTATATATCGGGAAAGATACAGAATTGGAGTATCGAGTAAATCTTGTTGAATCAGATATAGAATATTCAATATTCGTCCTGTCCGACCGTTGCCATCATAAAATGGATGAATACTTTCAAACTGGTGATGAATCAGCGCCATTTTTTTACCAAAGGGATCGTAATCAAGTTGTGCCGAGTCGTTGATAAATCTTTCTAAATCAGACATATTTTTTTCAATATCAGTAGGATTTTTGCGGTGGCATATAAACAATTTCTTTTGTCGTTTGATTTACCAGCCCTGTACCTTCGTCGCTTTTCTGAAAACCCTGCATTATTTCCTTCCAATGCGACTTGAATTTCTTTAATTAGATTGAGTGTAATTAATTTATCGGAACGGACGGAGTTAAAGCCTAATGACATGGCTTGTGCGTAGTAGTGAACTTCTTTCGCGACTACTGTAGTGAATTGGTGTGTATTGATATTGCTTTGATATAAATCATCCTGCGTGGTAATGATATTTTTCAATCTCCGAGCTTTCTTTTTGCTTCCTGCAAGGGTAATGTCCCGAGTAGAATATTTTTGATTTGGCATTGTATGTACCACGCCTTTTAGCTCACCTAATGCCTGATGAGCAAAGACTACAAGCTTTCAATACCGCTTTACTTTCTATCTCGCCCAAGGCAAATAAATCTGGAATTTGATAGTTGTTCATTATGACTTCCTTTATACATAAAAAGGTGTGGTTTCTTGTGCACGTTTACATAACATGCACAATATTCAGAATATTTTGTGCATATTAGTACAACGCACACAAATTTTTCTATTTTTTTGTGCATGTTTCAGGTTCTAAAGCAGAAGACATAATATTTGGTTAAATTTCCCAGTTTTTTTCAATTGTCCCAAATAACAAATTCTTGTCATTTCAGATAGAAAAGTGCGGTTATTTTTTTCAGGGTGTTTTTTTAATGTTTGTCTGCTGAAAGGTGGTTTAGCAAACCAAATGAGAACAACCAGGGAAATGAACGTTATCGCGGAGACTAAGAAGATCTCGTTAGCACCAATAATAAAGCCTTGAGCAGTGATTTGTCTGGCAAGATAGGATGCCGTTTGTTCTTCACTTAAACCAAAACTCCCCATAGTTTGGAAGAATTGTTGGGAAATCGGATTATACGGATTAATGACTTCTGTGAGTTGCGTGTGATGCACGGCTTCGCGGTTATACCAAATAAAAGTAGTAAGTGATGTGCCTATTGAGCCGGCAAGGGTTCGGAGAAAATTAAATAAGCTCGACGCCGAAGCCATTTTTTCAGGTGGTAAACCAGAAAGAGTGATGGTTGTCAGTGGCATAAAGAAACAAGCAACGGCTAAGCCTTGCACAAATTGCGGTAATGCCACATCCATAAAGGTCATTTCTGGCTCAAAGGTTACGGCTCGCCAATAAAAGGTGAGCGCATAAACCATAAAACTGATGGTGATTAAAATCCGCATATCAATTTTATTGCCGAATTTCCCGATAATTGGTGCAAGTAGAATCGGCAATAATCCCACTGGTGCAGCCGCAAGCCCCGCCCATGTTGCTGTATAGTTGTAAACCTGTTGGAGCAGAAGCGGGATAAGCACGACCGTCCCTGAATACACCAAGAAAGCAAGACTCGTCGAAACACAACCCACGGTGAAATTTCGGGATTTGAATAAGGAAACATCCACAACTGGATTATCGTCCGTGAGTTCCCAAATGATGAGGGCGATTAAACCTACCGCCGCGATAATGGTAAGTACCACAATTTCAGTGGAGTTAAACCAGTCTAGCTCTCGACCTTGATCCAGCATCAATTGCAACGCACCGACGCCAAGTGCTAACAAAAATCAGCCCAATAGTGTTAACTGGTTGATGAGAAATTCTGCTTTCTCGGCCTTCTAAAAATTTTTCCAACTGATTAAGACAACGGCAAGCCCAATCGGAACGTTGATAAAGAAAATCCAACCCCAGTGAATATTATCACTGATCCAACCGCCTAAAAATAGGCCCACAAATCGGAGCGACGACGATTGTCATTGACCAAAAAGGCCAATGCCATTCCACGTTTTTCAGGCGGGATAGTTATTTAATAATAAGCTTTGAGAAAGGGGGATAATTGGGCCGGCTACCGCACCTTGAAGGACGCGAAAAACGATCAACATTTCCAAGCTATTTGCAATACCACAAAGCCAAGAGGCTAGCACGAATAATAGCGTTGCGATTAAAAATAACCGCACTTCACCAAAAACGTTTTTGCCAGCCAGCCCGTGATCGGAATCGAAATCGCATTTGCCACCCCGAACGAGGTGATCACCCACGTTCCTTGGCTGGACGAGGCACCCAAATCACCCGCGATAGTTGGAATGGCTACATTGGCGATGGTGGAGTCTAGCACGAGCATAAAGGTGGCTAATGAAAGCACCAATGTAAGCATCGCTAACGCACCGCCTTGTAGCGGTTTGAAATGAGATTGCGGCATAACGGAACCTAATAGCTATTGTCGCGAATAATAGATTCGATCAAATTATTGACCGCACTTTCATCATATTGCAGTACATTTGTGGAATAAAGCGTTGTAGCGGGCGCTTGGTCACGCAAGGTTTCACCTTGGCTATCGGTCACATTCACTTTCACAGTCGCAGAAAGTCCGATGCGTAATGGGTTTTCAGCAAGCTGTTGCGGATCTAATTGAATACGCACAGGCACGCGTTGCACCACTTTGATCCAGTTCCCCGTCGCATTTTGAGTGGGCAATAAAGAGAATGCGCTACCTGTCCCCATTTCGATTCCCACCACTTTTCCATTAAAGGTTTTATCCTTGCCATAAAGGTCGAAATGAATTTCAACCGGCTGACCAATTCGCATATGGGTTAATTGTGTTTCTTTGAAGTTGGCGTCTAACCACATTTGATCGGTAGTCACCACCGCCATTAATGCGCCACCAACAGACACCGCTTGACCCACTTGAGCATTGCGGCGAGCCACATAACCTTTAATTGGACTGCGGATTTTTGTGCGTTCTAAATTTAGCCAAGCTTGTTTTAAATTACTGATTGCGCTTTGAATTTGCGGTTGTTCACTTAAAGGCCCGTCTAACAATAAGGCTTGATTTGCGCCGAGCTGATTTTGTGAGGTGGTTAAGTTCGCTTTAGCGAGTTCAACGGCCTCTTTAGCATGTTGGAAAGATTCTTTATCAATTGCCCCATCTTTGACTAATTGCACACGACGGTTCAAGTTTCCTTGTGCTTGAGCAAGGGTAATTTCATTTGCACGAACGGCCGATTTTAATTGTTTTACAGTGTAATTCAGTTGAGAAACTTGGCGAACCGCATTGGCTAAATTGCTTTTAGCTTGCTCAAAACTCAATTTGGCATTGGTGTCATCCAGCTCTAATAACACATCACCCGCTTGTACGGGATCCATATTATCGACATTAATTTTCGCAATATTTCCCGCCACCTGTGCTGAGACCATCACCTGATTGCCGCTCACATAGGCATCTTCCGTTTCTTCAAAAGCCTTTAATAAAAGAAAATACCAATAAGCCGCCGAGCCGATCGAAATCAGAAGAAGCAAAAAGAATAAAAATGGAAAGCCCTTTTTTTACGTTGTTGAGATTTATTATTTGAAGAGTTTTGTGTATCAGAATGTTGATCGGACATAATGCGAGCCTTATGGGAAAAATGCTGAAGTTAAAAAGGCTTCAGTCTATAAAATATGAATGTTTGTTCATTATGAACGTGAATTAGAATTATTTCAAGAATGACCGCACTTTAGTGTAAAAAGTGCGGTTAATTTTTAATGACGTTTTTTTCATTAAGCCATTTATGCCAAGCAAAATTAAACTGGCCCAAATCGGCACATAAGTGAAGTAGTCGGAAGGAGAAACTTGTGTGTTAAGCCAAAATATCGCAATTAAAAAAAGAGCAATGTAGGTTCGAGATAACTGAGCACGGCAAACACACTGACAGGAATTTGTTGGCTCGATTTTTAAATTGGCAGACAAACCAATTGCACTCACTAAACCTAATGCTGGCAATAAATACCAATATCGACTTTCACCGATCACAAAAAGAAAAATAGCGGTTCTTGTATGATCAAATAAATGAGGCAAGGGAACGGCAATTAAGCACACATCAAGCGTGATGCCTTGCAATGCAGGGATTTTCATGGCTTTACGGCTTAAATAATAATAGGGATAAACTAAGCATACCCAAAGGCTGCTCCATGAAAAGGTTTGATTGTGCCAAAGCTCATGTGCCACACCGCAAGCAGCGATGCACAAGGCAATAATTTGAATGGTGGAAAGGGTTTCTTTCAGCCAAATGCGTCCAAGTAATGCCATCACTAATGGGAATAAGAAATACCCCATAGCGATGTTGACCCCTTCGCCATTAACGGGCGCCCACATAAATAACCAAAATTGGCTGCCAGCATCAAGCGTGCCGAGCAAAAAAACAACATCCAACGTTTTTTTGTCTTTGCCTAAAGGTTTCATTGACTAATTTTTGATAATGAACGACAACCTACAGTAGGGAAGATAATCAAAAAAATAGCCCAAATACCATCATCACCATTCGCCAAAGCAAACACATCTGTACCGTTAAGTGGCTGTAGCCATAAACTGAATAAATACAGCAAGCCAAATAAAAAAATTGCGAGATTATACCGAGAAAAAAATACCTTGAGCCATCTTCATTACTTCCTTACATTGAATAGCTTCATTATAAAAAGTCTAGTGTGGTAAATTTTTCTCAATATAAAATTATTTGTGATTATTTTTTTCTCAAATTTTCGAAATTGTTTTGGATTATTTTTCAAGGATTAAACATGGAATTAGATAAATTAGATCGGGATATTTTTAAATATCCTCCAACAAGATGCGACCTTACCGTTAAAAAGAGCTCGCGGAAAAAGGTGCATAGTTCAGTGGCAACCTGTCAACGTCGAATTCAATTACTGATAGAAAAAAAGGGGTTATTACCAAACAAGTGGCAGTGGTATCGCCAAAGTCAGTAGGCAGAGGCATTAGTGTTTTTTTGTGATGGTAGAAATGGATAACCAACATTCTCGCTTTCAAGAGTTATTTGAACGAAAAAAATGCGCCAAGAAACCGATGTGGTGAGCTGTTATGAAATTTCCGGCGATTATGATTTTTATGTTGCTTATTCACGCCGAAAGCATGGAAAGCTACCATTCATTTACCCGCCGCGTACTAACGGGTGAATATCACGTTCGCACTTATAAGAGCTTGTTTGTAATGAATTTTACCAAAGCCGAGAGCGGGATTTTTGTTATAGTTTTTTTGAATATAAAAAGTAAAAAAATAGCTGAAAAAGTGCGGTTGTTTTTTTGACATGTTTTTTTAAGATGACTTACTTAATCTCTCTTTACTGGTTAGACCAGTTAAAGCTAGTGTTTATAAGGCTTCTCAGGCAAAAATAACATGCTATGTTGCGCTTAGTGTGCGTTATCAAGCGTATCATTTATTTTTGTTAAATTTTTAAAGAGGGACTTCATATTTTTATGAATAAGATTTTTTTAAAGTAATTTGGAATCGTACTACACAATCGTTGGTAGTGACATCTGAATTAGCGAAAGGACAGGTGAAATCATCATCTGACACGCACGGGGAAAGCAAGTCCTCATTAGGCAAAAGTTTTTTTAAATTATCGGCATTGTCTTTACTGCTTTTAGATGTAACAAGTACTGCATATGCAAAGCAATTCCTGAGGGGACCACCAATGGTCGTCCTCAAGCAATTGCAATTGGTGGAGGAAGTTGGACGGATGCCCCTGGTTCTATTGTTGTGGGTGCAGCATCAAGAGCAACAGGTGGAGTAAAGGGTATTGCAATTGGTCATACTGTTGTGGCTAATGGGCAAGATGCTCTGGCTGTTGGTACCAACTCTCAGGCGCAATTTCAAGGTTCGGCGTTTGGTCGTTTAGCGAATGCGGCTGCTACTAGTGCTACGGCATTGGGTAATCAAGCGACAGCAAGTGGTGAAAGTTCAGTTGCAGCGGGTGATGCGGCTAATGCCAAATCAGAAGCATCTATTGCGATTGGTAAAAATGCTACTGTTGAACGTGAAAAAGGTATTGCAATTGGTGAAGGTGCAACGGCTACCACAAACAGTAGTAATGCGATTGCAATCGGTGTCTCATCAGTTTCAAATGGTACAAACTCAACAGCGATTGGTACTAACGCAAGAGGCGGCTATGTTGACAGCGTGGCACTAGGTACGAATGCTAATGCATCAAACTTTCAAACAATTTCTATTGGTAAAGATACAGTAAATGGTGCGATTTCAGGTACGGCTATTGGTGCAGGAGCCTCTATTGGTGGATGGGCAGATAATGCGATTGCAATTGGTACTGGTGCGACAGTAGATGGTGCAAGTGGCAGTGCAAAAAGGCAATAATGCTATTGCTATGGGTTTTAACGTCGCAACAACTGGCGAAAATACCATTGCTATGGGTATGACTGCGAAGGCTAATAAAGAAAGCTCCATTGCTATTGGTCGTGAGTCAAACACAGCGGGGAACTATGGTCTTGCAATTGGTCGTAATGCCAATGCATCAACAACAGAAGATAATGCTATCGCATTAGGTCGTAATACTGTTGCGGGTAGAGATAGTGCTATTGCTGTTGGTTTAGGTGCGCAAGCAACTGGTCAATTTTCTCTAGTCGCTGGTCGTTATGCTAATCGTCGCTGGTGATGAGGCATTAGCGATGGGGTTTTTCAACTAAAGCCTCTGCTCGTGAAGCGTTAGCTATGGGTAAAGGAGCTAATGCTTCTGGTGGCGCAGCATTTGCTATGGGGGTATTTGCTTGTGCGACAAATACAAGTTCGCTCGCCTTGGGGACGAACGCTAAAGCTCAAGGTGAGGGGACAGTTGCACTTGGTGCGGGAGCGGTAACCAGTGCTCATACTGGAGCAATGGCACTTGGCGGAAATGCTTCAGGGCTTTATTCTGTAGCGGTAGTGAGTGGTTCTCAAACTAAAGGTAACTATGCCATTTCAATGGGCTATAATGCGATTAGTGCGGATAGTGGTATTGCCCAAGGTTTAAATGCGAATGCAAGCGACTGGGCGATTTCCTTAGGGCGAGATTCTAAAGCACTTGGTCGGAATGGTGTTACATTAGGTGCAAGCGCTACAGCAAAAAAATGCGTACGATGTTGCTTTTAGGTTCAGGTTCAATAACCGAAGATAGACATTCACTACCTTCTGTAAAAAGTAGGTGGGGTTGAAGTAGGTAATAATGGTGTAAGCAATGGGGGCGGGGTTGTAGCTGTAGGTCGTAACGGTAGCGCTCGTCAAATTCAGTTCGTTTCTGCAGGTGCAATTAGCGCAACTTCAACGGATGCGATTAACGGCTCACAACTTTACAGAGTTATTGGTGTGCTAGATTCAACAGCAAGCACAGCAACAGTAGCAAAAAAACGACGGCAGATAGTGCGAAGACAACTGCAACAGTCGCACAAACTGCGACAAGTAATGCGCAATCTACGGCAACAGTCGCGCAAACAACGGCAAATGATGCTAAAACAGTCGCAGGTACAGCGCAAACCACTGCAAATCAGGCAAAAGCTGCTGCGAGCTACAGCGCAAACCACTGCAGATCAAGCAAAAAAACAGTCGCAGATACCGCTCAATCTACAGCAACAACGGCAAAAAAAATACTGCAGATGGAGCTCGAGATGTCGCGAATAATGCACTGCTAAAGCAACAAGAGCAGAGACTAGCGCAAATACTGCGTTAGATTTGGCGAGAGGAGCGACTTCAACTTATTTCCATGTAAATAATGGAGTGATAGATATTGATGAGCCAGAAGCGAGTAAAACGACTAATGAAGGTACAGTTCGCTCAGCCGCTGGTGCGCAAGGTACATATTCTATTACTGCAGGTGTGCAAGCAACAACAGCCGAAACAGCATATAATGCAATTGCTATGGGTTACGGAGCCTCAGCAGCTTCTGGGGCTGAGGATGCTGTGGTGATTGGTGCAAATAGTGCTGTCCGCACTCGTGCAAAAAATGCAACACTGTTAGGTTCTAACTCTGTAGTAGAAGCAGGTGCCCAAAATGCGACTGTAGTGGGGGCAATTCTCAGCGACTGGCGAGAATTCATTAAATGCAACTGTAGTGGGTGCAAGAAGCTATGTTCGTCCGAATACTAATAATGGTACTGCATTAGGTTATTACTCAGGTGTTGATAACAGTACAGTAAATGGTACTTCTGTGGGTGCACACACATGGGTGGGTGAAAATGCAGAAAATGGTACCGGTTTAGGTGTGCGTAACCTGATTGGCAATGGCACAAGTAACGGTATTGCGATTGGTGTGGAAAATAATATCGCCGATGGTAAACAAAAATAATACGGTTATTGGCTATAACAATAAGATCAAGGCAAACGGCACAACTGTAATTGGTAATGGTGTTGAAGTTGCAGCTGGTTTAGATAATGCCGTTGTTTTTAGGCAACCATTCAACCACTACGGGTTCTCATACTGTTGAAAATGTAACTTCAGCACAAGTAGGTAATTTAACTTATAGTGGCTTTAAAGGTACTGTTTCAGGTAAAGGTAGCTTTGTAAGCGTTGGTGCAGTAGATAATGAGCGCAAATTGATCAATGTTGCGGCAGGTAATATTTCAGCGACTTCAACTGAAGCGATCAATGGCTCACAACTTTATGCAGTAACTTCACAATTAGATAAAACAAACGAAACAGCAAAAAAACAGCGACTTCAAGCGCAAGCAATGCGATTTCTTTAGCCTCTACAGCGAAAGATCAGCGAGCAACATCAGTCGCAGAAGTGGTTAATAGCAACTTAAGTAAAAATTGCAAGTGCGACTTCAGCAGCAGCAAGCTCAGCAACGGCGAAAGAAGCACGTCTGCGTCTGCGAGCAGGTTCTTCAGCGACAGCGAGCGTCTTCTTCTGCATCAGCGAGCAGACAGCTCAGCAACGGCGGCAAGTACCTCAGCTTCAGCGGCAGGTTCATCTGCGACTGCGACGATCATCTTCTGCATCAGCGACAGACAGCTCAGCAACGGCGAGCAAGCACTTCTGCATCTGCGACGAGGTTCATCTGCAACAGCGAGATCTTCTTCTGCATCAGCGGCGGATAGCTCAGCAACGGCGGCAAGCACCTCAGCGTCAGCGAGCAGGTTCATCTGCAACAGCGACATCTTCTTCTGCATCAGCGGCGGATAGCTCAGCAACGGCGACGAAGCACCTCAGCTTCAGCAGAGCAGGTTCTTCAGCGACTGCGAGCGTCATCTTCTGCGTCTGCGAGCAGGCTCATCTGCAACAGCGAGCATCATCTTCTGCATCAGCGACAGACAGCTCAGCAACGGCGACAAGCACCTCAGCGTCAGCGGCAGGTTCATCTGCAACCGCGAGCAAGCACCTCAGCTTCAGCGAGCAGGTTCTTCAGCGACTGCGGCTGTCATCTTCTGCGTCTGCGAGCAGGCTCATCTGCGACTGCGGCATCATCTTCTGCATCAGCGACAGACAGCTCAGCAACGGCGAGCAAGCACTTCTGCATCTGCAAGCAGGTTCATCTGCAACAGCGAGCATCTTCTTCTGCATCAGCGGCAGGTTCATCTGCAACAGCGAGCATCTTCTTCTGCATCAGCGGCGGATAGCTCAGCAACGGCGGCAAGCACCTCAGCTTCAGCGACGAGGTTCTTCAGCGACTGCGGCGTCATCTTCTGCGTCTGCAAAGCAGGCTCATCTGCAACAGCAGCATCATCTTCTGCATCAGCGAGCAGACAGCTCAGCAACGGCGACAAGCACCTCAGCGTCAGCGGCAGGTTCATCTGCAACCGCGGCAAGCACCTCAGCTTCAGCGACGAGGTTCTTCAGCGACTGCGCAGTCATCTTCTGCGTCTGCAGAGAGGCTCATCTGCGACTGCAGCATCATCTTCTGCATCAGCGACGAGACAGCTCAGCAACGGCGACGAAGCACTTCTGCATCTGCGAGCAGGTTCATCTGCGACTGCGGCATCATCTTCTGCAACAGCGACGAAGCTCATCAGCTTCAGCGCCGGATAGCTCAGCGACAGCGACGAAGCACGTCTGCATCTGCGAGCAGGTTCATCTGCAACAGCGACATCTTCTTCTGCATCAGCGGCGGATAGCTCAGCAACGGCGGCAAGCACTTCTGCGTCTGCGAGCAGGTTCATCTGCAACAGCGGCAAGCTCATCAGCTTCAGCGACGAGACAGCTCAGCAACCGCGACAAGCACTTCTGCGTCTGCAGCGAGGTTCATCTGCAACAGCGACATCTTCTTCTGCATCAGCGCGGATAGCTCAGCAACAGCAGCAAGCACCTCAGCTTCAGCAGAGGTTCATCTGCAACAGCAGGTCTCTTCTGCATCAGCAGATCTCAGCGACGGCATCATCTTCTGCATCAGCAGCGGATAGCTCAGCAACAGCGAGCAAGCACGTCTGCATCTGCAGCAGGTTCATCTGCAACAGCGGCAAGCTCATCAGCTTCAGCAGCGATACAGCTCAGCAACGGCGAGCAAGCACTTCTGCATCAGCGAGCAGGTTCTTCAGCGACAGCAGCGTCATCTTCTGCATCAGCGACGGATAGCTCAGCAACGGCGAGCAAGCACTTCTGCGTCTGCGAGCAGGTTCATCTGCAACAGCGAGCATCTTCTTCTGCATCAGCGACGAGACAGCTCAGCAACAGCAGAGAAGCACCTCAGCTTCAGCGAAAGAGACAGCTCAGCAACGGCGACGAAGCACCTCAGCTTCAGCGAAAGAGGTTCATCTGCGACTGCAGCATCATCTTCTGCATCAGCGCGGATAGCTCAGCGACAGCAAAGAAGCACTTCTGCATCTGCAAAGCAGGTTCATCTGCAACAGCGACGCATCTTCTGCAACAGCGAGAGAAAGCTCTGCGAAACGTATTGAAGATTCTGGTTTGATCAGTAAAGATGGCAAAACAGCATTTGCGACGAGATAACACTAGCAAACGTGATAGTGCGAAAGCGAAAGGTAAAGATGCAACTGCGGTTGGCTACGGTGCGAATGCAAGTGGTGAAAATGGCACGGCGTTAGGTAATAACTCACAAGCTTCAGGTAAAAAAACTCAACAGCTGTGGGTCAAGGCGCGAAAGCGACAGCAAATAACTCTGTGGCATTAGGTCAAGGTTCTGTGGCAAATGAAGCAAATACTGTTTCTGTTGGTTCAGTCGGTAATGAACGTCGAATCACAAATGTCGCAGATCCAGTTCGTGGTACTGATGCGACGAATAAACAATATGTTGATCGCTCAGTTGGTGCAGTTCGTAGTGAGTTGAAGAAAACTGATAAGAAACTTCGTGGTGGTATCGCAGGAGCAACAGTCGCAGCGAATATTCCACAAGTGAATAAACCAGGTGGTTCAATGCTCGGTCTTGGTGTAGGTAACTACAGAGGAGAAAGTGCAGTTGCAGTTGGTTATTCACGTGCAAGTGATAACAATAAAGTTATCTTCAAAGTGAGCGGTGCAAAAGAACTACTCAAGGTGATTATAATATTGGTGCTGGAGTAGGTTACCAGTGGTAATGATCAGCTAAACTAGATAAATCACTCGGATAGAAATATCCGAGTGATTTTTTATTATTTAAGTTATTTGAGAATATATTAATTTTTTTACCGCACTTTCAGATGATTTAAATAATAGAAGAGGAAAGATAATATGAGTAAATATAAAATTGGAATTACGTTTAATTTAGAAGCTAAAGTTACGGATATTTGGGCAAATGGTGCGAATCAAAAACGTCATTCATCTTTATCATTTATTGCAACATTCATCGATTGTTGAGGATGTTATTTTTAGTTTCTTGGGGACCTGAGAAACGCACTACACCACCTGATGGCTTTATGTTAGAGGGCTTGAACCTTAAATATGCCTATGTTGAAGACGTTATCGATCAATTAGATGTATTGATTGAGGGGACTTTGGTCATTGAACCACATCAAGTTACTCGTATGCATGAACATGGTGGTAAAGTTGTTTGCTATAAAATGGGAAATGACTTTATTATGGATATGGAAAATTTCCTTTTTGATAAGAAAGCAGGAAGAGTGTTTAATGGTACGTTATTTGATTCTGTATGGATGATCCCACAGCATGAGAATACCTGTAAATCTTATTTTTTTCTATTATGTATCGCTGTCCAGCTTATGTTGTACCAGCAATTTGGTCTCCTGTGTTCTGTGATCAAGTGATTAAGCGCATCAAGGAACAAAAATAATTTAGAATTTGGGTATAAACCAGATCCTGAGAAAAAAAGCTAAACGTATTGCTTCTTTTTGAAGCCAATATCAACGTAGTGAAAAACTTGCTTTACGCCGGTGTTAATTGCTGAGCAAGCCTACCGTGAAGCACCAGAAAAAAATTAAAAAAATGTCTATCTGTGCAATACTTATGACAAAAAAAGATAATCCAACCTTTTTTTAATTTTTATAGGTCGAACTAATCTTGTTAAAAAAATGGCGTGATGACAGTAGAGGGACGTTATCAAATGCCTGATTTTTCTTACTCGCTATGTGGATATTGTGCTAAGTCATCAGTGGGAAAAATGGCTTGAATTACGCTTACAATGATGCATTGTATGGTGGCTATCCATTTATTCATAATTCAAAACTTATCCCTAAAGGCGTGGGGTATTACTACGATCAGTTTGACGCATTTGAAGGTGCAAAAAGTGTTGCTTGATGTGATTGATAACCATGATAAGCATCATGAGGAGTATGTGAAAAAGAGCAAATGAATACTTGGATTCTCAATTACCAACTAATCCGATGAATATTTATTTGTATGAGAAAGAGATCAAGCGCTTGTTTTTCTGAATAAGAGTTGTAAAAATCCCTTAGTGTGTGCTGAGGGATTTTTTATTCAACTAATCTTACGTTTTTCAAATACCCATTTCACTTTTTCTTTTTTTGTACATCTACTGCATCTGTTTTTGAAAAAAATATTTTTATCATTTGGCTGAAGTGAAACATAATAAGCTCGATTTTTCTTTATTTAAGAAAGGCGAAAGATCATTAGTATTAATTGTAACAATATCGCATAATTCATGATTTATAACGGTATGATAATGATAAATAAATTGAATTTCTTTGTCATGAGGATTACTGAAACAGAGTTCAGATTCACCTGATACTTCAATACATAATGCGTTTGATGTTTGTGAAATTTCATTGTGATCGAGCGTTCTAATACTTATTCCATTAGCAAAGGCATGCTCTAATTTGAGTACAGTATGACTCGCATTAATTGGAAAGTATGTCATGCTTTCTTTTTAAAAATATTGTACAGAGGATATTGTTGTAATTGATAAGCTTTTTCCTTGAGTAGTATAGATTGCTGGTTTTTAATTTGTTAAAGCTAAATCTTCCTTCTAACCTGAAATCACCAGGAATATGTATCGCCTCAACTATTTCATTATCAATTAAAAAAAGTATTTGAATTGATTTTGCTGGTAAATAAAATGAATTTCCCAGTTTGGGATACAGTTATATTTTTTTATGCAAGGGCCTTACATTATCGGTTTCTGCAGAATAAAGGTTAAGAAGTGTTGTATCAATGCCATAACTCATTGAGAAATGACGATGTTCATTTAATAATGATTTGATATATTCTGCATATTCTTCCCAAGCTTCTTTATGGCCAGTAATGAGTCCAAGTTGCCATATAAAACCATACTTATTAATAATTTTTATTCAACCAACTTTCAATTTTTTTCTGCTGAATACTTAGCTGAATCATCTGTTTTACTGCAGTCATAAATAAAAACCACTGATTTGGTTGTCTGCACATGCATAAAGGATCGATTTATCTTTAATATGATCAAACAAACTGAATGTTTGATTTGGAAACCAAATGTCGGCATCGAAAACAGCAATTTGCTCATAGTTGAATTGTTTTTGCAATATGCGAAGCAGAAATATGTCTATCTAAAAGCAAGGTTAGTTACCGCATTCAATGGTGAAAAAAATAAGAATGTTATTTCGATTGAGTGTTTCGATGTATTCATCTGAAAGCCCATAATTGATAACGCCAACATCTCCTACATAAGATGTCTTTCTTAATGTGATAATAAATGGAATAAATTGTTCATACCATAAATTGTGATTTTTGACTTAATGCGGTAAGAATGATTCTTTTCATATTGATTTATGCTTTTTGATAGAGTTTCTGTAAGTTTTTTTAAATGATACTTATAATGTTGGTGGTTATTAGATGGTGTATTTTCTATAATTACCATAAATCGTTAAATTGTTTTTTTCATATTTTTACTTTCAAGCTAAGAAAATCTACTTGTTCTTGCTCAGAAAGCAAGTCATAACATGTCATGACATACCCTATAAATATCATCTGCATATTTTTTTAATCCAGGCAACAACTCATTGTTGAGTTTCATATTTTTCTATTTCAGTTATTACATCAGATAGATTTTTGAAATAGACTTACTTGATTTTTTTAGAGGTTGCAACAGAACTAGTTGAACCTTTTCTTTCTCTTCTATACATATAAAAAGCAGTTTTTTTATAAATCGCATAACTACTAATATATTTAGTAATAAAAAAACTCCATGCAACATCTTCAAAAGATCGCCCTTTTATAAAAAAAGAGGTGGTTTTTTAAAAATTAATTCTCTTTTTCATTGTTTTTTTGTAACTGGGAATCCCAAGATAAATTCCATCTTGATAAAGGCCTTGAAAGTCTTCCCTTAAAAAGAACCTATTAGCTTATCTCGGTTGATGTAATGGTTCACAATTTTGTCAGGATAGACACTGCTCATATAATTGAAGATAATGTCGGGATTATTTTTCAGTAATTATCTTTTGTAAATCAGAAAGAATAGTTGTTCCTTCCCAATAATCATCACTATCTAAAAAAACATTAAATACTCTCCTCGAGCGATTTGAATGCCTGTATTTCTTGCGTCGGATACTCCACCGTTAATTTTATGGATAAAAAAACAATATTAGAATATTGTTTAGCATATTTAACACAAATATCGATGGAATTATCTGGTGAACCATCATCAACCAAAAATCAGTTCATAATTTTGATAATCTTGTGCCAAGACAGATTCAATACATTGCTCAAGATAACGTTCAACATTATAAATTGGCACAATGATACTAAACAGTGGGTTTTCAATCTTGTCTTGTTGTTTTTTTGGTTTGGATTTTTCCCCCAATAGATAACGTGCTTGAGCAATATTTTTGAGGTTCATGAAAAGCAGTGAATTGATCAGCAAGCCAGTAGGGTTTCGTTTCACTTAAAAGTGCGGTCAATTTTTTTGCGACATTTTTGCGGATGAGATAAAGCGAACAACCATAGTTGTACTGATTTGTATCACCATAGATTAATGCATCAGGCTCATCACTAGCTTGGTATAGGCGTTCACAAGCAGGAGTTTCACCATCGCGCTGTAATTTGATAATTCCATAAGAGGAATATTTATTGGCATAATGGATAGCATGTTGAATGAAGTTTTTCAACAGGTTGTATTTCACTTTCAGCAATTAAAGCAAAATCATTATCTTGTAGCTGTTTATTTTTCAGCAATCGCTTTCCAGCACTGAATGTGAGATAGCGTGTGGGCGATTTCTTTATTATTGGGAGTGCGCTCAAGTAGTTCTTCCGCTTTCTTTAAATTAAATAAGGCGGAAGAATTACCGAGTAGGCTAACCTGTTCTTTACTTATTGCAGAAATAGGAACGAAGTAAGAGTCAGAGGAGTATTGTAAAAAAATCACTCAGTCTCTATTTTTTTCAGAAGCATAAATCACATAACAGGTTAGTTTTTTTCCATTGTTTTGATTACCCTTTATTTTTTTAGCAGTAGTCACTTTCAACGCCATATATCCCCACAATCGCTGAAACAGTGGAGCCCTAATAAGATCCCTAAGCGAGAAAGGGAGTTAATGCTTTCACCAGCATCGGCGTTGAAGGCTAGGCTTGCTAAGAACATCGACATGGTGAAGCCGATACCACAAAAATTGCCACGGCAAAAAAATTTGTTTGAAGTTGATGCCTTGTGGTAGTTTTGCAATGCCAAGTTTAACGGAAAGATAACTGAAACCAAATACGCCGAGTGGTTTTCCGATAATTAAGCCAAGAGAAATCGCGAGCAATAATGGTGATGTCAGCATGCTGAGATCAATGCCATCAAAGCTTACCCCCGCATTGGCAAATGCAAATAATGGCAGGATAACAAAGGATGACCAAGGGCGCAAGAATGTGCTCAAAGTCGTGTAACGGTGTTTCGCCATTTTTACCTTTTAATGGAATACAAAATCCGATGATAACGCCTGCAAGGGTAGCATGCACGCCTGATTTTAATACCGAAGCCCATAAGATTGTTCCCACCACCATATAGGCGCAAAGTGCGGTCACTTTAAAAGCGATTTAATGCGATAAGTACAACAATGGCAACTGCAGCAAAAAAATGAGTGCTTGTACACTTAATCCGTGTGAGAAAAAAACAGTGCAATAACAACGATGGCGCCTAAGTCATCAATAATCGCTAAAGCAAGTAAAAAGATTTTTAGTGGGAGTGGCACTTGTTTACTTAATAATGCCATGATACCAAGAGCAAAAGGCAATGTCTGTTGCCATTGGAATAGCCCAGCCATCGGCTAAAAGCGGGATCGTGTTGGGTGATAAATACATAAACTAATGCAGGAATAATCATTTCCCCCACCGCTGCAATAGCAGGGAAAAATCGCTTGTTGATAGCTTGAAAGGGAGCCCTTCAAATAATTCTTTTTTGACTTCCATTCCCACTAAAAACAAAGAATACCGCCATAAAACCATCATTAATCCAGTGGATTAAGGTTTTTATCAATAGAAAAAGATCCCTACTTGAATGCTGACTGGTAAAGTTTAAAAAGTCATTATAGGTTTGATTAAGCGGTGAGTTGGCTAATAGCATTGCGACTACCGCTGAGAAAAAGTAATAAAATTCCGCCAGCTGATTCCAATTTTAAAAAAACGCAGAATTTGTTGAGTCAAACTCAGTTTATTCATTCATCCTCTCCTAAAAAAATATAATAAAAAAATAACAAAGTTTGGATACTATCATAAAATTTCTAACTTTTTGGGGAATACCGTCAGTAAATATGGATTTAGTGGGGCAATTTATTTGATTAAAAATTATGATTTATCCATATTTTTCCATTTCTACGTTTGGAGTTAAAGAGGGTATTTAGAGTAAAATTCGGCAAATTTATTTTATTTGTCGAGACTACCTATGTTTTTCAAAAAAAGATATCATCGTATTAGGTATGATGGTTTTTTTGCCTTGTTTTTTTGGGCGCAGGAAATATTATTTTTTTCCTCCGATGGAAGGTTACACCGCAGGTAACCATTGGGCAACAGCCTCTATGGGATTTGTGGTAACGGGCGTATTAATGCCGTTTATTACCTTAGTCGTTGTGTCTGTGTTAGGACGCGGTGAAGAGCTAACCAAGGATTTACCCTAACTGGGCTGGCGTAGCCTTTTTAACAATTCTTTATTTAGTCATCGGTTCAACCTTTGCCATGCCTCGAATTACCAATGTCGCTTATGAAATGGCATGGTTACCATTGGGGCTCGTTGAAGATAGTGCGACGACACGTCTTATTTTTCTCTGTGATCTTTTAATATTATCGCGATGGGATTCATGATTCGCCCAAGTACCATTATTTCAACGGTGGGTGAAGTGATGACGCCAGCATTGTTGGTATTATTGCTCGTTGTTGGGATCACGGTTTTTTGTTTCACCTCTTTCTGATATTGTTGCGCCTTCCCAGGCTTATGCAGAGAATTCAGCATTAACCACAGGCTTAATTAGTGGTTATCAAACCATGGATGTACTGGCTGCGATTGCATTTGGTGGCATTGTTGCACGTGCATTGGTCTGCAAAAAAATGTAACGAATCCACAAAAGATTGTTCAAATATACGATTTCAGCCGGGTTTTGTATCAGTTGTCTTTATTAGGTTGTCTATATTTTTGCTTTATTCTACTTAGGGGCGACTTCTGATGCTGTAGCGCAAGGTGCAACAAATGGTGGACAAATCTTCTCTCGTTATGTGAACAGTTTATTTGGCTCTGCGGGAACGTGGATTATGGCAGGGATTATTACTTTAGCAAGTCTAACCACATTAGTAGGGCGTAACCAGTGCTTGTGGTGATTATTTCTCTAAGTTTTTCGACACGTTTTTTTCTTATCCATTCTGGATTGTTTTCTTCACTGCAATGACAACAATCATTTCACAGTATGGACTAACAAAATTACTCCGTGTCACGATTCCAGCACTATTCTTGATTTATCCGATGGCGATTATGTTGGTGGTTTTACAGCTTGTGCGTAATAAACTGCCTTCTATTCGATTGAGCTATTACACTACTATTTTTTTGTGACGGTTTGTTTTAGTTTAATTGATAGTTTGAAAAACTTGGATATGTTGCCAGAAGGCTTACATCAAATCATGACTCATTTCCCGCTCTATTCACAAGGGCTTGCCTGGCTTGTACCCGCATTATGTACTTTAGTGCTTTCCATGATATTTCGGGAAAACGATTTCAAAATAATAAAAAAATGCCGATAATGATTTGTCGGCATTTTTTTATATCAAGTGCGGTTGTTTTTTTCACGTATTTTTTTAGGCGGCAAGACGTTGTCTCACAATTTCAAATAAACATACGCCAGTCGCAACAGAAACATTCAGGGATGAAACAGAGCCCGCCATTGGAATACTAATGAGTTGATCACAATGTTCACGCGTGAGACGACGCATGCCCTTCACCTTCGGCTCCCATCACCAAGGCAAGAGAACCCGTGAGTTTACTTTGGTAAATGGTTTCTGTTGCTTCGCCAGCTGTACCCACCACCCAAATATTATGGTTTTGTTGTAGATCTCGCAAAGTACGAGCTAAATTGGTTACGCGAATTAATGGCACAGTCTCTGCAGCACCGCAAGCCACTTTACGTGCGATAGAAGTGAGTTGAGCGGATTTATCTTTTGGTACGATAACAGCACTCACACCAGCAGCATCTGCAGTACGTAAACAGGCACCCAGGTTATGGGGATCCGTCACACCATCAAGCACCAATAAAAGTGGATTTTGTTTACGAGTAAGAAGTTCATCCAGATCATGTTCATTCAGCTCTTTCGCTTCTTGCACACGCGCAATCACACCTTGATGCACTTCACCGTTGGATTTTTTATCTAATGTTTGGCGGTTTACAAATTGCACCGCAATGCCTAAAGCATAGAGCTCATTGAGTAAGGGTTGTAGGCGTTTATCTTCACGGCCTTTCAGCACAAATACTTCAATTAAACGCTCAGGGCTATTTGCTAAAATGCTGTTTACAGCATGGATACCATAGATATTTTCTGACATAGAGTTCTCTTATTTATTATTTTCTTTCCGTTTTTCTCGTTGGTTTCTTCGAAACATCTTTGTTTTTTTGACCGCACTTTTTACGTTTTTTTGACGCTTTAGGTGGCAGTTCCTTAAAGACTTTTTTTCGCTTTTTTTGTTTTCGCTGTTTTTTTCCCTCGCGACGTGGTTTTTCTGGCACTTTCGACTAAACTGAAATCTACCATTTTTTGTTCTAAATGAACGGCGACCACGCGAATTTTGACTTTATCGCCAAGGCGGTAGATCATACCACTATTTTCACCGATTAAACGTTGTTTTGCCGCATCAAATTGATAGTAGTCGTTATCTAAAGTGGAAATATGGACTAAGCCGTCAATGAATAAATCATCCAAACGAACGAATAAGCCAAAGCCCGTTACAGATGAGATCACTCCGCTAAATTCAGCACCCTACGTGATCTTGCATATATTCACATTTCAGCCAATCTGCTACTTCACGAGTGGCATCATCGGCACGGCGTTCTGTCATCGAGCAGTGATCACCCTAATAAATCCATTTCATCAAAAGAATAATGATAGCCGCCAGTATCTGTGGTTTTTACGTTTAGCACCTTTTTTTCTTTTCGCTAATAAATACTTTAATTCCCACGATGAAGGGTTAAATCCGGATAACGACGAATCGGGGAAGTGAAGTGTGCATATTCTTCTAACGCCAAAACCAAAGTGACCGATATTATCCGCATGATAAAACCGCTTGGCTTAATGAACGAAGCAACATGGTTTGGATAAGCTCGTGATCCGGGCGATCTTTCACTTGCTCTAACAATTTTCGCATAATCTTTTTGTGGTCGGTTTCATGCCGCCTTCAAGGCTTAAACCACATTCACCTAAGAAACGCACGGAAAGACGTCAGTTTTTTTCTTCGCTCGGTGTGGCATGAATACGATAGAGTGCAGGCTCTTTATGTTTTTTTCCATAAAGTTTGCTCGCTGCAATATTCGCAAGAATCATGCATTCTTCAATGATTTTTGTGCGCATCATTTCGCACAACAGGTTCAATGCGATCAATTCGTCCCATGGCATTGAAAATAAATTTGGTTTCGATGGTTTCAAAATCGATGGCACCACGTTGTTTGCGTGCATTGAGTAACGCTTGATAGAGATGATGCAATTCTTCTAAATGTGGTACTAGCCCTTGATAACGGGTGCGGAGCTCATCATCGCCGTCTAAAATCGCCGCGACTTTCGTATAGGTTAAACGTGCATGAGAATTCATTACTGCTTCATAAAAACGATAGTCCGTGAGTTTACCTTTGGCAGAAATGTGCATTTCACATACCATACACAAGCGATCAACTTGTGGATTCAGTGAACACAATCCGTTTGGATAAAATCTCCGGCAGCATTGGCACAACACGATTTGGGAAGTAAACGGAGTTACCTCGGTTATAAGCTTCAGTATCTAATGCAGAACGTAAACGCACATAATAGCTGACATCGGCAATCGCCACCCAAAGCTTCCAGCCTTTACCGCTTTTTTTCGCAATATACGGCATCATCAAAATCACGCGCATCTTCGCCATCAATGGTCACCAGTGGCAGATTGCGTAAATCCACACGGCCTTTTTTTGCTTCTTCAGGCACTTCTTCCGTGAATTTTTTAACGTATTTTTCGACCGCACTTGGGAATTGGTGAGGAATGTCATGATTACGAAGAGCAATCTCCACTTCCATCCCTTTTGCCATATTGTCACCCAGAATTTCGGTAATGATGCCAACTGGTTGAGTGAAAGGAGGCAGATCGTTCTTGCAATTCAACCACGACAACTTGTCCCCATTCGGGCGCCCATTTGCGGTGTTCATTAGGGACTAAAATATCTCGTCCGATACGACTATCATCAGGCACCATATAGCTAAAAACCATTTTCTAAGAAGAAACGGCCGACAATTTGTTTTTTTGCGACTTTCAAGTACGCGAACAATACGGACTTCACGACGACCACGGCGATCTCAAGCCTGCAGGTTGGGCTAATACAAAATCACCATGCATTACACGTTGCATTTGGTGATTAGGAATAAAGAGATCCTCTTTTTTTACCTTCGACTTGTAAAAAGCCATAGCCTTCGCGATGGCCGATGACCATGCCTTTGAATAAATCTAATTTTTTTCAGGCAAGGCATAGCGTTTACGTTTAGTGAAAACTAACTGTCCATCATTTCTCCATGGCGCGCAAGCGACGACGCATGGCTTCTTGTTGTTCGTCACTTTTAATTGAAAGTGCGGTCAGAATTTCTTCCCGACTCATCGGGGCATTATTTTCACGAATAATTTGCAGAATGTAGTCTCTGCTTGGGATCGGATTACCATATTTTGGCTAATTCTTTTTGATAATTTCGGATCCGCTTTTTTTAAAAAGATTTTTTTGGTCATTTATTGTTTATTTTATGATTAATTTTTTTAAGTTGTGGGGTAGTTTACAGGTTAAAGGGAGGGAATGCAAGCTCGTTATGGGGCGTTTGTGGCAGGACGGTTTACGGCAAACAAAAAAACCGCACCAAAGTGCGGTTTTATTTTTTTAAGCTGTTTTAGTGCTTTAATTACGCTAATTTTTTTGATTTGAGCAGCTAATTTAGCTTTGTGGTTTGCTGCTTTGTTAGCGTGGATTAAGCCTTTAGAAGCCATACGGTCAACAACTTTTTGCATTTCAACGAATGCTGCTTCAGCTGCTGCTTTTTTTCACCCTGCTGCTACTTGAGCATATACTTTTTTTGATGTAAGTACGCATCATAGAGCGTTGGCTTTGCGTTGTGTTGGCGGCGTTTTTTTCAGATTGAACCGCGCGTTTTTTTGCTGACTTGATATTAGCCAAGGTCAAACTCCTAAAATTTCTGTTAGATGATTATGACAAAAATAAGGGCGTAGAATATGCCGATTTTTTTATACTTTTTGTCAATGAATAATTTGTGTTGATTTCGGTGAGACACAACCGAAAGTAAGCATCGTTATTTAAAAAAAGCGCTTTCTATTGGCTCACACAAACGATGTGGGCAGGATTTTATCAGTTTTTTTCGTTGGAATATAGCGTAAAAAAACAAAAAAATTCTATACAATTAAGGCAAAATTTTTTTGAAGAGACCCCTATTTTGAGTAAACGACTTTTAAAAATCCGGCATTATCGTGAGTGGGATGACATTAGTGTCCCGTGTGTTAGGTTTAGTCCGCGATGTGGTGATTGCCCATTTAATCGGTGCTGGTGCAGCGGCGGACGTGTTTCTATTCGCTAACCGTATCCCAAACTTTTTTTACGTCGTTTATTTGCGGAAGGGGCATTTTCTCAGGCTTTCGTCCCTGTGTTAGCCGAATATCAAAAATCGGGCGATCTTTCTAAAACGCGAGAATTTATCGGGAAAGTGTCGGGTACGCTAGGCGGATTAGTCAGTATTGTCACCTTGCTTGCTATGGTGGGATCACCTGTTGTGGCGGCGATCTTTGGGATGGGCTGGTTTACCGATTGGCTAAATGACGGACCCTGATGCACACAAATTTGAACAAGCGTCTTTACTCTTAAAAATTACTTTTCCTTATTTATGGTTTGTCACCTTTGTGGCACTTTCAGGCGCGATTTTAAATACGATAGGCAAATTTGGCGTGATGTCGATTTTCGCCTGTTTTGCTTTAAATATCGCCATGATTGCAACCGCACTTTTTCCTCGCGCCAAGATTAGATAATCCCTGATCTTGCCCTTGCTATCGGGATCTTCTTAGGTGGTTTGCTACAATTTTTATTCCAAATCCCTTTTTTGAAGAAAGCAGGCTTGCTCGTAAAACCAAAATGGGCATGGCATGATGAGGGGGTAGCAAAAATCCGTCGATTAATGATTCCTGCCTTTGTTCGGGGTTTCCGTAAGTCAAATCAACTTGTTGCTTGATACAGTCATTGCCAGTTTCTTAATGACGGGATCCATTAGTTGGCTTTATTATTCTGATCGTCTATTGGAGTTTCCACTTGGTTTATTTGGTATCGCAATTTCCACTGTGATTTTACCGACGCTTGCTCGCCATCATGTGAATCGAGAAGATAATTCTTCCCAAAGTGCGGTTGATTTTCGCAACACAATGGACTGGGGCGTACGAATGATTTTATTACTTGGTGTGCCTGCCGCCATTGGTATTGCCGTGTTAGCCCAGACGATGTTACTGGTATTGTTTATGCGTGGCAGTTTTACCTTAACAGATGTGCATGCAGCCTCTTATTCTTTATGGGCATTCAATGCCGGTTTGCTTAGCTTTATGCTGATTAAGATCTTGGCTAATGGCTATTACGCACGGCAAGACACTAAAACGCCCGTGAAAATCGGGATCATCGCCATGGTGAGCAATATGGGCTTTAACGTATTGGCGATTCCATTTAGTTATGTGGGGTTAGCGATTGCTTCTGCCATGTCAGCAACCTTAAATGCTTATTTGCTTTATCGTGGTTTAGCTAAAGAGGATGTATACCATTTTTCACGTAAAAGTGCGGTCTTTTTTCTGAAAGTTTTAGGTGCAGCCTTAGCCATGGGCGGTTTGGTTTGGTATAACTGCCCGTCGATTCAAGAATGGGCAGCCATGACATTTTTAATGCGTATCTATTGGTTGGTTTGGTTAATTGGACTGGCTGCGGTCGTTTATTTAGGCGTATTGGCGCTCTTGGGTGTTCGTAAACACCATTTACTGACAAAACATTAAGTTACCGCTATAATGCACCGATTATTTTTCGTTTTTTTGGAATAAGATGTAATGCAATTAATTCGTGGGCTTCATAATTCACAGCCATATTTGTCAGGGTGCGCATTAACCATTGGCAATTTTGATGGGGTGCATTTGGGGCATCAGGCGATTTTGCGTCATCTTCGTCAGAAAGCGAATGCGCTGAATTTACCCATGGCGGTGATGCTTTTCGAACCACAACCGCGAGAATATTTTATGGGTGACAAAGCCCCTGCGCGCTTAATGCGTTTAAGAGATAAATTGCATTATTTGGCTCAGGCGGGTGTGGATGTGGTGATCGTCGCGAAATTTGACCGCACTTTTGCTGATCTCACCCGCAGAACAATTTATTGAAGATTGGCTTGTACGCAAATTAAATGTGAAGTTTCTCAGTATCGGTGATGATTTCAAATTTGGTGCGAAACGTTTAGGCAATTTTGCGATGTTGCAACAAGCCGGAAAGCAGTTTGGTTTTTGAAGTAGAAGACAGTCGCACCTTCTGTTTAGATGAGTTACGTATCAGTAGCACCGCTATTCGTGAAGCGTTGGCTAAAGATGATTTACAGCATGCGGAAAATTTACTCGGTAAGCCTTATCGTATTTTTGGACGAGTGATACATGGCAATAAATTAGGGCGAACCATTGGTTTTCCTACCGCGAATGTTCGCTTACATCGCCAAGTGAATCCCAGTAAAAAGGGGTTTATGCGGTGAAAGTGCGGTTAAAATCGGGCGAGATTTTTTTAACGGCGTTGCAAACATGGGAAAAACGCCCAACGATTAACGGTACGATACAATTATTAGAAGTCCATTTATTTGATTTTTTTCTCAGAATATTTATGGGCAAATGGTCGAAGTGGAATTCTGCCAGAAGATTCGAGATGAGATAAAGTTTCCGTCTTTTGAAGCGTTGAAAGCTCAAATTGAACAAGACGTAAAAACAGCAAAAGCATTTTTTGCAAAATAGAATTATATTGAAATATAAAAATTGGAAAAATAACATGACAGTTGATTACAAAAAAACACGTTAAATTTACCTGAAACAGGTTTTCCCTATGCGTGGCGATTTAGCCAAACGCGAACCTGTAATGTTAAAAAAATTGGTATGACAAACAGTTGTATCAAAAAAATCCGCCAAGCGACTAAAGGTAAAAAAATCCTTTATTTTTGCACGATGGTCCCTCCGTATGCGAACGGCAATATTCATATCGGTCACGCCGTTAATAAAATTCTGAAAGATATTATTGTTAAATCTAAAACTGCATTAGGTTTTGACTCGCCTTATATCCCAGGTTGGGACTGTCATGGCTTTGCCAATTGAATTAAAAGTAGAAGGTTTAGTAGGTAAACCAAACGAGAAAAGTGACAGCAGCTGAATTCCGTCAAAAAAATGTCGTGAATATGCCGCGGAACAAGTAGAAGGGCCAGAAAAAAAGATTTTATCCGTTTAGGGTGTATTAGGGCGATTGGGATAATCCTTATTTAACGATGAACTTCAACACCGAAGCAAACATCATCCGTACACTCGGTAAAGTGATTGCGAATGGCCATTTATACAAAGGTTCAAAACCAGTGCACTGGTGTTTGGATTGCGGTTCTTCTTTAGCAGAAGCTGAAGTGGAATATGAAGACAAAGTTTCTCCGTCTATCTATGTTCGTTTCCCAGCAGTAAGTGCGGTTGAAATTGAAGAGAAATTTAACGCAGTAGGCAAAGGCCATGGCAAATTATCTGCGGTGATTTGGACAACCACACCTTGGACAATGCCATCTAACCGTGCGATTGCGGTAAATGCAGACTTAGAATACAACTTAGTACAACTTGGCGATGAGCGCGTGATCTTAGCCGCTGAATTAGTTGAATCCGTAGCGAAAGCCGTGGGTGTAGAACAAGTTGAAATTTTTAGGTTCAGTAAAAAGGTCAAGCACTTGAGTTAGTACGCTTTAACCATCCGTTCTATGATTTCACTGTGCCCAGTGATTTTTAGGCGATCACGTGACTACCGATGGCGGTACGGGGTTTAGTACATACTGCACCGGATCATGGTTTAGACGACTTTATTGTAGGACAAAAATATAATTTACCAATGGCGGGGTCTTGTATCGAATGACGGTAAATTTATTTCAACGACTGAATTCTTTTGCAGGGCAAAGGCGTATTTGAAGCCAATCCCATTGGTTGTTGAAAAAAATTGCAAGAAGTGGGCAACTTATTAAAAGTTGAGAAAATCAAACACAGCTACCCACACTGCTGGCGCCACAAAAACCCCGATTATTTTTCCGTGCGACTCCGCAATGGTTTATCGGGATGGAAACACAGGGTTTACGCCAACAAGCATTAGGTGAAATCAAAGGCGTGCGTTGGATTCCAGATTGGGGTCAAGCACGTATCGAGAAAAATGGTTGAAAACCGCCCAGACTGGTGTATTTCCCGTCAACGTACTTGGGGCGTGCTGATGACCTTATTTCGTGCACAAAGAAAACCGAAGAACTTCATCCGCGTACTTTAGAGTTACTTGAAGAAGTGGCGAAACGTGTAGAGAAAGCCGGTATTCAAGCATGGTGGGATTTAGACGAAAAAGAATTATTAGGGTGCTGATGCAGAAACCTATCGCAAAGTGCCTGATACTCTTGACGTATGGTTTGACTCAGGATCAACCTATTCTTCTGTTGTCGCGAATCGCCCAGAATTTAACGGTCAAGATATCGACATGTATTTAGAAGGTTCTGACCAACACCGTGGTTGGTTTATGTCTTCTTTAATGCTTTCTACAGCAACAGACAGCAAAGCACCATACAAACAAGTATTAACCCATGGTTTCACTGTGGATGGTCAAGGTCGTAAGATGTCAAAATCTATTGGTAACATCGTGACTCCACAAGAAGTGATGGATAAATTCGGTGGTGACATTTTACGTTTATGGGTGGCATCTACCGACTATACCGGTGAAATGACCGTTTCTGATGAGATCTTAAAACGTGCCGCGGATAGCTATCGTCGTATTCGTAATACTGCGCGTTTCTTACTAGCGAACTTGAATGGTTTTGATCCGCAACGTGATGCCGTTAAACAGGAAGACATGATTAGCTTGGATCGTTGGGCGGTAGCTTGTGCGTTAGATGCACAAAAAGAAATTAAAGATGCGTACGATAATTATCAATTCCACACAGTAGTACAACGTTTAATGCGTTTCTGTTCTGTAGAAATGGGCTCCTTCTACCTTGATATTATCAAAGACCGTCAATATACCACCAAAGCAGACAGCCTTGCGCGTCGTAGCTGCCAAACAGCGTTATGGCACATCGCAGAAGCATTGGTTCGTTGGATGGCACCAATCCTGTCATTCACGGCGGATGAAATTTGGGGCTACTTGCCACAAACGGCAACTGCACGTGCAGAATTCGTCTTCACTGAAGAATTCTACGAAGGCTTATTTGGCTTAGGCGAGAATGAAAAACTAGACGATGCTTACTGGCAACAACTCATTAAAGTTCGTTCTGAAGTGAACCGTGTATTAGAAATCGCCCGTAACGACAAAGTGATCGGTGGTGGTTTAGAAGCAGAAGTAACGGTTTATGCTAACGATGAATATCGTGCATTGTTAGAACAATTAGGCAATGAATTACGTTTTCGTGTTAATTACCCTCAAAAAGCAGAAGTGAAAGCATTAGCAGACAAACCTGCGGATGTGGCTGCGGGTGAGTTAGAGGGAATTGCCGTAAGCGTAGCACGTTCTAACGGTGAAAAATGCCCACGTTGTTGGCATTATTCTGACAAAATCGGCGTGAATCCTGAACATCCCTACACTTTGTCCACGTTGTGTGGAAAAACGTAGCAGGGTAACGGCGAAGTACGTCAGTTCGCGTAATCTTAAAATCATGAAGAAAAGAGCGGTCAAAATTGACCGCTCTTTTTTTATGTTTAAATGAACAGAAATAAAAAAAGGCTGATATTAACCAGCCTTAAAGATCTTATTGGTTAAAGGTATTACATACAGAAGGGTTGGCACTTTGTAAGCCTTTTCTGAACCATTCTAGACGCTGTGCAGATGTACCGTGAGTGAAACTATCCGGTACCACATAACCTTGGCTGCGTTTTTGTAAACGGTCATCACCCACAGCTTCTGCTGCATTAAACGCTTTTTCTTCATCACCGCGTTCAAATAAACCACTTTTTCACCGCTTGGCTCGCCCAAACACCGGCGAAAACAGTCAGCTTGAAGTTCTAATTGAACAGAAAGTTGATTTGCCGTTTTACGATCGCTGCTTTGTTGTGCGCGATTCACTTGCGGCAGAATGCCAAGCATATTTTTGCACGTGGTGACCGACTTCGTGTGCAATTACATAAGCAAAGGCTGAATCACCTGCTGCACCCAGTTTATTTTTCATTTCATTATAGAATGATAAATCAAGGTAAACTTTGCGATCGCTTGGGCAGTAGAACGGGCCCATTGCAGATTGACCGGTACCACAAGCAGTTGGCGTTACACCATTGTAAAGTACCATGGTTGGCTCACTATAGGTTTTCCCCATTTGTCTAAAATATTGTCCCCAAACGGTTTCAGTATCCGCTAATACAACTTTAGAAAGACTCGCAAGCTGCTGTTCTTCTTGGGTTTCTAATCGTTGAGAGCTTTGTCCAGAAAAATCCGGTGTGCCCACTAAGCCTGAAAGATCCACGCCATAATAAGCACCAACTAATAAGATAATAATACCGAAAATACCAGTTCCTCTTCCGCCACCGAAGTTACCGCCGCCAGAGCCACGTCTATCTTCAATATTTGAGCTTTCTTTACGACCTTGCCAACGCATAATTTGTCCTTTCTGAGTGAGTAAATTAAAAATCGGCGTATTCTATCAAAGTGCGGTCAATTTTAGATCGGTTTTCTTGAAATATTTACATAGCTTTACACTCTGGTTTATAGACTTCTGAAGGGAATTTCAGTATCGTAATAATCCCTTAAACAAAACATACAAAAAGGAACTTTAAAATGGGTTTATTTGATTTTGTCAGTGACATTGGTAAGAAAGTTTTCTCTAAAGAAGAAGATGCGTCTAAAGCAGTGACTCAACACATCGCAGAAGACAATCCAGGCGTGGAAAACTTATCTGTTACCGTTGAAAATGGTGTAGCAAATATCCAAGGTGTGGCATCAACTGCAGCAGCATTAGAGAAAAGCAGTATTAATGGCGGGTAACATTCAAGGTATCCACTCAGTAACGAGCGATGCAAGCATCAATAACGGTGAAACCTTAGGCAATGATGAAACATTCTATGTAATCCAAAAAGGTGACACCTTGTGGAAAATCGCTGAGAAAGCTTACGGAAATGGCGCGAAATATACCGCTATCGTTGAAGCGAACAAAGAAGTGATTAAAGACGCGGATAAGATTTTTCCCAGGTCAAAAAAAATTCGTTTACCGAAAGGTTTATAATTCGATAAAAAAAGTGCGGTTATTTTTTTGACCGCACTTTTTTTCTTTATACAAAAATTGTTGATAAATTGTGCAATTTTAGCGGGTTTTTCCATTGAATTTTCCGGTTTCTATCGACTGTTTGATTTTTCTTTCGCTATAATTTGGCGGTTTTTTTATTTTTTTACAAACAATAACGTGTTCGGTGTGGTTTTTTTACCGAGTGCAACATTAATTGAGGTTACAAATGTCATTAAATATTGAAACAACTCAAGGTTTAGAGCGTCGTGACGATCACCGTTCCAGCTGAAGCTGTAGAAAAAGCAACTCGTGAAGAATTCAAACGTGCAGCAAAAAAATGTACGTGTTGATGGTTTCCGTAAAGGTCACGTGCCAGCTCACATCATTGAACAACGTTTTGGCGCATCAATCCGTCAAGATGTGTTAAACGATTTATTACCACGTCATTTCTTTGACGCAGTAATCGCTGAGAAAAATCAACATCGCAGGTCGTCCAACTTTCGCTATCGAAACGTTCGAACCTGGTAAAGATTTATCATTCACTGCAACTTTCGAAGTGTACCCAGAAGTTGAATTAAAAGGCTTTAGAAAAACATCAAAGTTGAGAAACCAACTGTTGAAATCACTGAAGCTGATATCGATAAAAATGATCGATGTGTTACGTAAACAACAAGCGACTTGGGCTGAAAGCAAAGCTGCAGCGAAAGCAGATTCACGCGTGACCATCGACTTCGTTGGTTCAGTAGATGGCGAAGAATTCGAAGGCGGTAAAGCAACTGATTTTCGTTCTATTCATGGGCCAGGTACCGTATGATTCCTGGTTTTGAAGAGGGCATCGTAGTACCACAAAGCAGGCGAACAATTCGATATCAATGTGACTTTCCCAGCGGAATACCATTCTGAAAAATTTAAAAAGGTAAAGATGCAAAATTTGCGATCACCTTGAAAAAAAGTAGAAGAAATGGAATTACCAGAATTAACAGATGAGTTCGTTGCTAAATTTGGTCCTAACACCAAAACTGTGGCAGATTTACGTGCAGAAATCCGTAAAAACATGGAACGTGAATTGAAAAACGCATTAGTTTCTCGCGTTAAACAACAAGTCATCAACGGTTTAATCGAACAAAAACCCAATTGATGTTCCAGCTTCTGCAGTAGAAGAAGAAATCAATGTGTTACGTAACCAAGCAGCATCAACGCTTCGGTGGTAATGCACAACAAGCTGCACAATTACCACGTGAATTATTTGAAGCGGATGCAAAAACGTCGTGTTCAAGTCGGTTTATTATTCTCTGAAGTGATCAAATCAAACGAATTGAAAGCGGATGAAGAACGTGCGAAAGCAATGATCGCGGATATCGCTTCTGCTTACGAACAACCAGCTGAAGTAGTTGAATATTACAGCAAAAATGAAGAGTTAATGAACAACATTCGCAATGTAGTATTAGAAGAACAAGCAGTTGATGCCGTTCTTGCTAAAGCTCAAGTGACTGAAAAAGCGTCTTCATTTGATGAGATCATGAATCCACAAGCATAATAATTGATAGAACGTGAATTAAATTCACAGGTATATCATCGAAAAGTGCGGTTGTTTTTTTCAATGAAAAAGCGACCGCATTTTTGTTTTTTTACTGATTTTCTGGTAGAATATTGCCCGATTTTTTAGCACATATTTAGGGGCAAAAATGAGTGTAATTCCTATGGTTGTCGAACAAACCTCGCGTGGTGAACGTTCGTACGACATTTATTCCCGCCTATTAAAAGAGCGCGTGATCTTCTTGAGTGGTGAAGTAGAAGATCGTATGGCAAATTTGATCGTGGCACAGCTACTTTTTCTTAGAATCAGAAGATCCGAAAAAAAGACATCAATATTTATATTAATTCACCGGGCGGTTCAGTGACTGCGGGTATGGCAATTTACGATACCATGCAATTTATTAAACCGGATGTGCGTACTTTTGCATTGGTCAAGCTTGCTCAATGGGCGCATTTTTTTACTTGCAGGAGGTGCAGCAGGAAAACGTGCTGCATTACCGAATGCACGAGTGATGATTCACCAACCGTTAGGTGGTTTCCGTGGACAAGCATCAGATATTCAGATCCACGCGCAAGAAATTTTTAAAAAAATCAAACAAACCTTAAACGAGCGTCTTGCTTTCCATACAGGTCAAAGCATCGAACGTATCGAAAAAAAGACACCGATCGTGACAACTTTATGTCGGCGGAAGAAGCAAAAAGCTTACGGCTTAGTGGACGATGTGTTGATTAAACGTTAAGGATTTAACATGACAACAATGATAACGATCTTCACTGTTCTTTCTGCGGAAGAGAAAAAAAGTGAAGTAGGTAAATTAATTGCGGGTACAGATGGTTATATTTGTAACGAGTGTATCGAGCTTTGCCACAGTATGTTGGAAGACAGTGGAGAAATCGAAACACCCAGCGAACTGGCAGTTGAAGAAAAAAATTACCGACACCGCACGAAATTCGTGCGCACTTAGATGATTATGTGATTGGGCAAGATTATGCGAAAAAAGTCTTGTCAGTGGCGGTTTACAATCACTATAAACGCTTACGTACGAACCACCAAAGCAACGATGTGGAATTAGGTAAAAGTAACATCTTGTTAATTGGTCCAACAGGTAGCGGTAAAACGTTATTAGCACAAACCTTGGCGCGTCGTTTAAATGTACCTTTTGCTACTACTGATGCGACGACGTTAACTGAAGCCGGTTATGTGGGCGAAGACGTGGAAAAATGTGCTGCAAAAATTATTGCAAAACTGCGATTACGATACGGAAAAAGCAGAGCAGGGCATTATCTACATTGATGAAATTGATAAAATCAGCCGTAAATCAGAAGGTGCGTCTATTACTCGCGATGTGTCTGGTGAAGGTGTGCAACAAGCCTTATTAAAATTAATTGAAGGCACTATCGCATCTGTACCGCCACAAGGTGGACGTAAACACCCTCAACAAGAAATGTTGAAAGTGGATACCTCAAAAAAATCCTCTTTATTTGTGGTGGGGCATTTGCTGGCTTAGATAAAATCATTGGTAAACGTACACAAACTGATACTGGGATTGGTTTTGATGCGAAAGTAGAGAAAGAAGAAGAGAAAGAAAATCTTTCTGAATTATTCCGTCAAGTTGAGCCGGATGATTTAATGAAATTCGGCTTGATTCCAGAATTTATTGGTCGTCTTCCAATGATTGCGCCATTAAGCGAATTAGATGAAGAAGCGTTAATCCAGATCCTTACTCAACCGAAAAATGCACTGACCAAACAATATCAAGCATTATTTGGCTTAGAAGATGTGGAACTTGAATTCACGCCCAGAAGCATTAAAAAGCGATGGCGAAAAAAAGCCCTTGAACGTAAAACTGGTGCGCGTGGTTTACGCTCAATCGTTGAGGCTGTATTGTTAGATACGATGTATGATTTACCTTCAATCGAAAACTTGCAAAAAGTGATTGTGGATGAAGAAACCATCGTTGATAACAAACCACCAAAGCTCGAATATAAAAACTAATAGAAAGTGCGGTTGTTTTTTCTAATATTTTTTTCATAGGCAATCCCTGAAAGAAAAATGCTACAATCGCACGTTCTGAAATTAATCTAAAAATTATTTATCCCTTATTTTTATACGGATTCACTTATGGCAACTGAAATTGTTGAGAAAAAGAAACACGACCAAGAACAAGTCGTAGAAGGAAAATCAAAAGGCTTAAACACTCTTCTTTGGATTCTTTCTGTGGCATTTTTTACTGCTGCAGCGATTGGTAACGTTTATTTTAAAGACGCCTTCTCTTTACCTGTACGTGTAGTTGGCGTAGTTGTCGCTTTATTAATTGCCTTTTGGTTTAGCTGCAATTACTAATCAAGGTACAAAAGCTCGTACATTCTTTAGCGAAGCAAAAGTTGAAGGTCGTAAAGTGGTATGGCCAACTCGTGCAGAAACACGTCAAACAACTTTAATCGTAATTGGGGTAACCGTGCTTACCTCTTTATTCTTCTGGGCAATTGATTCAATTATCATTGCATTGATTAACTTCTTAACTGATTTGAGATTCTAAAATGAGCGAAACTGAAAACGTATCCAAAAAACGTTGGTATGTATTGCAAGCATTCTCAGGCTTTGAGAGTCGTGTTGCAATCACATTGCGTGAATATATCAAACAACAACAAATGGAAGATCAATTTGGTGAAGTGTTAGTGCCGACTGAAGAAGTCGTTGAAAACGTAGCAGGTAAACGTCGTAAAAGCGAACGTAAATTCTTTCCCTGGCTATGTATTAGTTGAAATGGCAATGAACGATGACACATGGCACTTAGTGAAAAGCGTACCACGTGTAATGGGCTTTATCGGTGGTACACCAGATAAACCAGCACCAATTTCTAAACGTGAAGCGGATTTAATTTTAAATCGTTTAGAGCAAAGTGCTGAAAAACCACGTCATCGTAAAGAATATCAACCAGGTGAAGAAGTGCGTGTGACAGAAGGTCCATTTGCTGACTTTAATGGTACGGTTGAAGAAGTAGATTACGAAAAAGGCCGCTTAAAAGTGTCTGTATCTATCTTCGGTCGTGCAACACCAGTTGAGCTTGAGTTTGGTCAAGTGGAAAAAACACGTTAATTTCCCTTTTCCAAAATAAGAGATTTAATGACCGCACTTAAACAATAAAGTGCGGTTGTTTTTTTCGAGTAGTTTTTCTACTTGAAATTTCGAGGCTGATTAATTAAAATACAGCCTTTCATTAACAGGGGAGCCGATTTCGGCGTTATCACCCATTTAGAGGAAACTAAAAAATGGCAAAAAAAGTCCAAGCATACGTTAAGTTGCAAGTTGCAGCTGGTATGGCAAACCCATCACCACCAGTTGGTCCTGCATTAGGTCAACAAGGTGTGAACATTATGGAATTCTGTAAAGCATTCAACGCTCGTACTGAGAGCATTGAAAAAAAGGTTTACCAATTCCAGTTGTTATCACTGTATATGCAGACCGTTCATTTACTTTCATTACTAAAACTCCACCAGCAGCAGTATTATTGAAAAAAGCTGCTGGTATCAAATCTGGTTCTGGTAAACCGAACAAAGATAAAGTGGGTAAAGTAACTTTAGATCAAGTTCGTCAAATCGCTGAAACTAAAGCAGCAGATATGACTGGCGCGACTATCGAAACTAAAAATGAAATCAATTGCTGGTACTGCTCGCTCAATGGGCTTAGTGGTGGAGGAATAATACGATGGCTAAATTGACTAAAAAAATGAAAGCAATCAAAGCTGGCGTAGATTCTACTAAAGCATACGAAATCAACGAAGCAATCGCGTTATTAAAACAATTCGCAACAGCTAAATTCGTTGAAAGTGTTGACGTTGCAGTAAACTTAGGTATCGATCCTCGTAAATCAGACCAAAACGTTCGTGGTGCAACTGTATTACCACACGGTACAGGTCGTGAAGTACGCGTAGCTGTGTTCACCCTAAGGTGCTAACGCAGATGCAGCTAAAGAAGCTGGCGCTGATTTAGTAGGTATGGAAGATTTAGCAGAGCAAATCAAAAAAAGGCGAAATGAACTTTGACGTTGTTATCGCTTCTCCTGATGCAATGCGTGTTGTTGGTCAATTAGGTCAAGTATTAGGTCCCACGTGGTTTAATGCCAAACCCCTAAAGTTGGTACCGTAACACCAAACGTTGCTGAAGCAGTTAAAAAAATGCTAAATCTGGTCAGATCCGTTATCGTAACGATAAAAAAACGGTATCATCCACACAACAATTGGTAAAGCAAACTTCTCTGAAGTTCAATTAAAAGAAAAACCTTCAAGCATTATTGGCTGCTTTAAACAAAGCAAAACCAACTACTGCAAAAAGGTATCTTTATCAAGAAAGTAAGCATCTCTACAACTATGGGTGCTGGTGTGGCTGTTGATCAAGCTTCACTATAATTAAGCGTTAAAACTTAATTCAAATTAACCGCACTTTGGGTAACTAAAGTGCGGTTATTTTTTTACATGCTTTTTCAATAAAGTGAAATGTTGAGAATAGAAAAGAGCGGTCAAATTCAAAATACAATGAAATTTGACCGCTCTTTTTATGAGAGATTACTTCGCCAAAGCGAAAATGGCTTCAATAGCTTCTTTAGTATACGTTTTTTTCCACTTTTCGCCTGATTGCAGTTTGAGCCGCATTTTCAACAATTTCGGCTAAGGTTTTCATCATCAACACCAAGTTGTTCAAGACGAGTTGGTGTACCGATTTTATCAAACCAAGCTTTTTAAGGCTTGAATACCATCTTCAGCCTTATCTAAACCAAATATTTCTTTTAGCAAAGCGTTTGAATTGAGCAGGTCTTTTGAGATTGATACCATTGCATCCACGCAGGCATAATCACGGAAAGGCCTGCGCCATGCGGCACATCTGAAATCGCACTCATGGAATGCTCAATCATATGATTTGGGAAACCATAAGGTGAGATACCCTAAATGCGTTAAACCATTTAACGCAAGTGTAGCCGCCCAGGCAAATTCACCACGTGCATTGAGATCTTGTGGATTATTGAGCAAGATTTCAGTCGTACGAATAACGGTTTTTAATATTGCTTTCTACTAAGAAATCAATAATTTCAGGGACGATATTCCGCCGTGAAATAGGCTTCAATCGAATGAGCGATGATATCTGCAGCAGAATACACTAAATAATCGCGACTGACGGTCGCTTGTAATTTCGGGTTAATGACTGATACTTTTGGGAATAAATGATTGCTGTGAATTGAATATTTTTTTGCTGTGTTTCTTCATTGGTAATGACGGCTCCCCAGTTCATTTCACTGCCTGTTGCCGCAAGGGTGATTACATCAAAAAAATCATCAACGCTTTTTTTGCACCGGTGTACCTTTAAAAAAAGTCCCAAGTATCACCCTCATAGCACGCACCAGCCGCGATCGCTTTTCGCACTATCAAGGCAAGAGCCACCACCGATACTCAACACGCTATCTGCACCAAAGGCTTTTTACCATTGCAACGGCTTCACGGACTTTGTTGATTGTCGGGTTACTTTTTTTACCCCGCCACATTCAACGTATTCAATACCATGCTCACGCAAACTTTTAGCCACATCTTCAAATAAGCCGGAATGTTTGATCTCGCTCACTGCCATAGATAATTAAGACCTTTTTTTGCACCGTATTCGTGCATATATTTACCCATCTCTTTTTCTTTATCGAGACCAAATTCAATGCGAGTAGGGTTTTGAAAACTAAATGGATACATATTTATCTCCTTATTATCTGTTAAGTGCGGTCAGTTTTTTGCGTTGTTTTTTTATTCTACAAAGTAATGTGGAATGAAGTGGCTATCATTACCAGTAACTGGAGTAAAATCTTCTCTCAATCCAATGCCGCATGCCACATCACCCACTACCCAAGAACCAATCATTGGATACATGCCATCAAAATTTGGCAGTTCAAATTTTTGTTGATAAATGTAGCCTGCCTGATCGTAAAAGGCAGAATGTTCACTGCCTTTAGCGGCAAAATTCTAGACCATTACGTTTTTTTCATAGTAAGAAACATTGGCGCCCTCACGACCTAACGTCGGTTTTTTTCACCCATATTGATTGACGATCGGTAATATCATGTTTACTAAAGTAAGCGGGTAGTAATAAAGGGTGGTTTGGATGTTTTTTTGCCACAATTTCGCTAACAGCACTTTTATTGCTTAATAGTAATTTCCACGCAGGTTCAATAAAAGTGGTGGATGAATTAAGCATGTGTGGTGCATATTCTGTCGTAGTCATCCATTCAAGCGGGTAGAGCTTAAATAAACAATCAATAGGCTGATTATTCAGATCGAGGAATTGCTGACTGTCTTTATCGTAGCCCACATCTTCAATAGCGAGCTGATGAATATGCCAACCTGCGTTGTAAGCTACATCTGCCAAGTAATCGATATTGCCCCAATCTTCACGACCCGCTTCTTGCATGGCACTAAAATGGAAATCGTTTTAGTCCTGTTTGCTGTTGAATAAACTGAAAGCGATTGAGCAATTCTTCGTGAATCCAATTAAATTGGTCACGATGCGCTAAGCCTTCAATTTGCTCTAACCATTGCCATTGCACCACAGCAGCTTCAAGCAGGGAAGTAGGGGTGTCGGCATTGTATTCAAACATTTTGAGGTTTTCACCGTCATAACCAAAATCAAAACGACCATATAAGTGCGGTACGTTTTTAGCCCATGTTTGTTCAATCAGATTTTTCTGTAAATCGGTGAAGCGATAATGGGTATAATCACCTTGTTTAATTTCATCGGCAACAAAATCCATACACATTGCATGTAATTCGTTGGTGGCATCTTCAATACGATCAATTTCAGCTAGGGTAAATTCATAAGCCACATTGTCCGACCAATAATGGGAGCCATCAGAGGAAGGCAGATTATAGTAATCAAAGCCCACATCTAATAATTGTTGCACCATATTAGGGCGAGTAGGAAAGCCTGTGATTCGTTTCATATTTAACCGCCTGAACTACGGCTGCTACTTGAGCTTTTTTAAAGCCACCGCGTGAAACTGGTTTACTGTAAGTGCTACCTGCATTGCCTTTAACTAATACAGGCTTACCGACAGAACGATTAGTTTGTGGTTGGATAACTTGACCAGTTGGTGTTGAAACGGCACGGTTACTTGGATTGTAGCTTGGACCCTAAAAAAATGAGCCCATCGTACGCGCAATCATATAACCCATTGCAGCACCTGCAATCGCACTGCCCATACTACCGTGTCCTTCTCCTGTTGCAGAGCTCGTGTGGCTTGCTCCCTCTGAACCGTTTGAGTTGCCAGAGTGAGTTGCTCCATCTGGATTTAAGGTTTGTTTGACGGTCTGATTGTCTTCTGACCATTCGCTATTATTGCTTGGACGTGTATTTAAATTGCCCGAGAGAGAGGAGCCAGATCCAGCATGTGCAGTTGTGCCGCTATTATTTTTCACTAGATTGGTCAGCTTCGCACAATTCAATTTTTTTGCCAATCGGCTAAACAATCCTCAAGGCTGTTATAAACATCTCGTTGAACTTGCTCTTCTGAGCAGCCGCCCAGTAAAGCCACAATGGAAAGGCTTACGAGAACTTGATTTTTCTTTTTCATCATAGAGTTAAAGTGTTAATAATTCAGTTAAATGATTGATTTCTAATGTAGGCAAAATGCTTGCTTCAGTAAATGAATTGAGGTTTTTTTGCCCGATAAATTAATCCATACAGCTTGGCAGCCGGCTTGAATGGCGCCTTGAACATCTGTAGTCAAGTTATCACCAATATGTAAAATTTCACTCGGTGTTACGCCAAAATAGTCGGCGGTTTGGTGGAACAAATCTTGATGAGGTTTCGCTCTGCCTTGCTCTCCTCCACGTAAACTCAGCTGAAAGTGTTCAAGCCCAATGCGTGTTGCAATCACATTACCATTGGTAATCACGCTAAGCGGGTAGCGATATTTCAGTTGATTCAGTACTTCAATACTTTCTGCGGGTACATCAATTTTTATGTCGCCATTCAATAAATTCTTCCATCGCGAGTACCAAAGTGCGGTCAATTTCAACCGCATTTTTACCATGATGTATCAGCAAGTTGCGTAACGTTTCGACACGCCAGGCAATCACATCTTCAGCAATCAAGGGATCTTTTCTCCGCTAGTTGCCATTTCCATTCTCGCCAATATTCTGAGGTAAGCTCACTCAGTTGCGCGTATTCTTGCACACATTGAAGAAAGCGTTCTTCGGCTAAACGAATGACATCACTATTATCGTAAAGGGTGTCATCAAGATCAAAACTCATGATCTTGAAAGGCTGAAGACCGCGGTAAAATCGCATAGTTAATCCTATTTAATGGTATTCACACCAAGCCATGCTGTTGCACGTTCATTGGTGATTTCTTCGTGTGTCCACATGCTCATTAAGTCAGGCTGAGGATGTTTGTTAGTGTTATAGCCGATCAAATGAGCAAAAATCAAATACGGCATGCGGATAGCCGTTAATGAGCAATAAGGCTAAATAACCGCTTTCATCCCAGCAGATTTCTAATTTACGTGCTTCGTGGTGATTGCGAGTGTTATCGACGTTATAAAACGTGTAAGCAATCGACAATAGGCTGCGCATTTTGACGCATATCTAATGCATAAAAATAGCCCTGTTTCACCGTCATCTTCAAACATCACTGCCAGGTGATCGTGCACAGTCGAGTGTGTGCCGACTTGTTTTTGCTGACCGAGAAAGAGTTGATCTTCGAGGGTTAAGTGTAACATTTTTCTTTCCTTTAAATATTAGATAGAAAAACACCGCACTTTTATGCAAAGTGCGGTGCTATTTTACATTAAATTAAGCAAAAATTATGCTTGACCTTTAACCGCTTTTAAACCTAAGAACGGAGCTGGTGTGCCAGCACGTTCTAATGCTTCTTCGATACGGATTAATTGGTTGTATTTCGCAATACGGTCAGAACGGCTCATAGAACCAGTTTTGATTTGACCTGCTGCTGTACCAACCGCTAAATCAGCGATAGTCGCATCTTCAGTTTCACCTGAACGGTGAGAGATAACCGCGGTGTAACCTGCATCTTTAGCCATTTTGATTGCTGCTAAAGTTTCAGTTAAAGAACCGATTTGGTTGAATTTGATTAAGATAGAGTTTGCGATACCTTTTTCGATACCTTCTTTTAAGATTTTGGTGTTAGTGACGAATAAGTCGTCGCCCACTAATTGAACGCGGTCGCCTAACACTTTAGTTTGGTATGCAAAACCTTCCCAGTCAGATTCATCTTGACCATCTTCGATAGACACGATTGGGTATTGTTTAGTTAATTCTTCAAGATAGTGTGTGAACTCTTGAGAAGTGAATGAACGACCTTCGCCTTTCATTTCGTATTTGCCAGTTTCTTTGTTGTAGAACTCAGAAGATGCACAGTCCATTGCTAAAGTAACGTCTTTACCTAATACATAACCCTGCTTTTTTTCAACAGCTTCTTTGATACATGCTAAAGCGTCAGCGTTAGATGCTAGGTTAGGTGCGAAACCACCTTCATCACCTACAGCAGTGCTCATGCCTTTAGATTTTAATACTTTCGCAAGGTTGTGGAATACTTCAGCACCGATACGAAGTGCTTCACGTAACGTTTTCGCACCAACTGGTTGAATCATGAATTCTTGGATATCAACGTTGTTATCTGCGTGCTCACCACCGTTGATGATGTTCATCATTGGTAATGGCATAGAGTAAACGCCTGGAGTGCCGTTAAGTTCTGCAATGTAAGCGTAAAGAGGTAAACCTTTAGATGCAGCCGCTGCTTTTGCGTTTGCTAAAGATACCGCTAAGATTGCGTTTGCACCGAAGTTAGATTTGTTTTCAGTACCGTCTAAATCGATCATGATTTGGTCGATTTCAGCTTGGTTAGATGCTTCTTTACCCTACTAATGCATCAGCGATAGGACCGTTTACTGCAGCAACTGCTTTTAATACACCTTTACCTAAGAAACGAGATTTGTCGCCGTCACGTAATTCTAATGCTTCACGAGAACCAGTAGATGCACCTGATGGAGCAGCTGCTAAACCAACGAAACCACCTTCAAGATGAACTTCAGCTTCTACAGTTGGGTTACCACGAGAGTCGATGATTTCACGACCAATGACTTTAACGATTTTTTTGCCATTTTGTTTTCCTCTGTTTAAAGTTAATTAAAAATTAGTTAGGCGAACCTAAAACGGGAATATAATAAAGCAAATTTGGAAATTTGTCTTGGAAAAATGACCGCACTTTGATCTGTATCTTATTTTTCAATCAAGTGCGGTGAGATTTTTGTCTGTTTTTTTATCCAATATCTATTTAATTTTTAGTGGATTTATCCATAAAAAGTTCGTTAAAGTGCCAGTAAATTCCCATACTATTTTCAGTATGAATTATTAAGTGTTAATTAAGACTTTATAGAATAAAAAAAGGAATGATTATGTCTGTTTCAACATTTTTTTCGAAAAAGACTAAAGCGCAGATAAAAAAATGCAGTGTCTGCACATCCGATTGCAATTTTTCTAATTAGTGCATTTGCAATTGGAATTTGGTTTATGGAATTAGAGCCTCGTCAAGGAAAATGATCATTTGGCTTATTGGGTATTTGAGCCAATGTTGTTTATCTTTGTTTATCTCTCTCGCCCATATTCTTGGTATCGTTTTTCATGGATTGTGCCATTGGTGGCGCTGGCCATTATTGGCATGACTAATGATAGTGCAGAGTTTTATCTCACGAGTCCAAAATTCTGGGGCGCAAATTTTATTGCGTTACTGGTGTTATTAGGGTTCCCATTTGAAAAAAATAATCAAGGGTTTACCTACCGTAATTTTTACCAATCTATTCCATCTTGGCTTAGCGACGGCGGTATGGTTGTTGGTGTTTGGATTAGTCGCGGCTATTTCTATTTACGATTACAACGCTCTTTAATGTCGAGTTTTCTGATAGTTTCTACAGTCATTTTTATACTTCTTTAGGCATTTTTACTCAGCCACTGTTTTTCTTAGTATTCCAACAGCGCCAAGCTAAATCGGAAATGACGTTAAATCGCATTTTTGAAATTTTAGTTAATTTCGTATTAGCACCAGCATTGATGATTTTTCACTGTGTTGCTTTTATGCTTATGTTGTTCAAATTATTTTTTTGAAGGCGTATTACCAAAAAGGCATGCTGGCGAATATTACCTTGCCTTACCTGCTTGGTGGTTTAGGCGTATATGCATTACGTTCTATTTGTGCTAAAGCCCGCTGGGAAACTTTCTTTAAGTTCTATCCATATCTTGCTATTGTGCCAATCGTGTTGCTATGGTTGGCGATTGATCGCCGTATTAGTGCCTATGCTTGGACGGAACAACGTATTTATTTAGTGGCCTTTGGCTACGGCGATTACGATTGCTTATGCGATACTGATTGTGCCAAAAGCACGTCAATACCGCTGATTTCTGCGGGTTGTAATGGTGGCAATTTTTGCCATGACTTGGGTGGTGAAACCACAAGAAATTGCTTACCAAAGCCAAACTGCACGTTTTTGAACAGTTATTGAAAAAGCTTAAATTTATCAGATGATTCAGGCAAAAATTCGTGATGATGTAGATTTTTGTCGAACGTTTAGAAAAATATGCCGAAAAAAAGCGAGCTTAAAGGATTGGGAAAAGAATTAGACAGTGTATCAGACTATTTGCTTTTACAGTATAGAGCTAGACTCTTCTGTAGAAGATGCTTATCAAGAAAGACGAGAGGTATTTCAGAAGCAATATGGTGAAAAAAATCGAAAGAACTTTTTGAAAGTCGATATTTATCGTGATGAGATCCGCATCGATGACCAAAGCAATTAGCGACCGAAAAAAAATAACAATAGAATTTCTATGGGAGTCAATTGATGTCACGCCGTATAAAAAAATGGATTCGTGTACCGATTTATGCATTTAATCGTACAGAGCGTCAGACTTATATGAAATCTGATGAAAAGCGGATAAAGCACGAAGAGAAGCCAGAGGTTTGCTTTTGTTGAAGATCATGACAGATATTGTACGAATATGGATGAACATATTCATAAAGTATTCAAAGAACATCAGCTAGACCCGATGAAAAAAATCTCTAAACGCTGAGCTTAAATCGCTTAGCCAAGATTTATTAAAAAAATTGATAGACCAAGCTTTTACGATTTATTTGAATGAGCTTTATATGGGATTTAGACCAGAAAGTGGTTATTACTATAGTCGAATATATACGAAAGCTATTTTTTTGATAAGTAATCGTAAATATAAAACGCTGTGATGTTTCACAGCGTTTTTTTGTAAAAAAATTAGCTAAAAAAATGACCGCTTTAAATATTAAGATATGTGTTTATAGAATACATTTTTTTAAAGCTTGCGTATATGTATCTAAAATACTAAACATGGTTTCTCGATCTTCTCCGAATTTCGAATCCCCATTATTGGAACGAACCTTGTCATAAGCAGAAAAAGCAATTTCAAACTCTTCAGTGCGTAATTTAATGGTTTTCCCATGCAGTATAAGACTTAATAGGCTGACTTCTTTAGGTGTTAATTCTGGAAATAAATGACTTATCCATAGCTCCATAGAGTATTGAACAGACTCGCTAATTTTGTCATGTATTTTACTCGCTTGGCCTTGATGTATCCGATAAAGCAATAAGGGTTCTGGTAAATTCGCAAATGTCTTTTTGTGTAATGCACATTGTACCCACATATGAAAATCAGGTGCAGTGGCTGTTTGTGCATAATTGATCCCGAGCGCCTTGATACTAGAATGTCGCCACATTGAAGAGGGATTAATGATATTGTCTCGAGCTAAAGAAAAATGTGCTTTTATATCTTTATCTAAAAAGAGGAAGTGTACTCACTTTAGTCGTTTTATCAGTTTGCCCATCATTAAAGAGCAGAGCATTACTTCCTAAAATATCAATTTCGGGATGCTCGTCTAAATATTGAACTTGTTTTTCAAAACGGTGTGGTACACAAATATCATCGGCATCCATACGTGCAACATATTCAACATTCATATAGTTAAGCATATCCATGGCAAATTGCATTACAGCAGGTTCACCTTGGTTTTCAGTAAAAGTGATAAACACGTAAGCGAGCATCTTTTCGCTGCATAAGTCTTCGAGAATCTTACCTGTGTTATCGGTAGAAGCATCATTAACCGCAAGAATACAAAAAAATCACTAAATGTCTGATTCAATAATGACTCTAAACATTCAGTAATAAAATTTTCTGCATTGTATGCGGGTAAAAATAACAGCAAGTTTCATTTTTTTCATTTCCGTGTAGATAAAAGCGTATTCTATTTAAATTACGACCGCAGCGATAGTCAGAAGTTTAACTTTGTTAGTTATCTAAAAATATTTTTTTATAGAGCGGGGCTTTATTACTTTTTCACTCACATTACAAATTCCGCTATTTAATCACTGAGATATTTTTGCAAAAAAATGCAACAAAAAAACTGACCGCTCTTTATTGCTGCTAGGTAGTTTTCCTATCTGAAAATTTAATGGTTGATAGGTAAATTTAATATATCTGCAATTTCGATTATGCGAGGTGCTGCTGATTTTGGACAAACTAAGCAATAGAAATTGTCGGAACCCGTATCAACATAAAGCAAAGTATAATCACTTTTTGCTTCTACTTTAGCTTTAATACGTGCAAACTCATGCTTTGCTTCTTCGAAAAGTGATTTTCGAAAGTTTGTTCAAGAGACTCAGAAAGAAAATGATTGAGTGAGTCATAATCAATTTTCCAGTCATCTTGATAGCAATGTAGATAACTTCTGATAAGCTCTAATTTAGCGTATTCTTCATCGAAATCTTCGTCCTCATAGATATCACCAAATGCGATCATTTTTCTCGACATTTTTTTCAAGATCTTTATTTAGCCATTTATAGAGGCTTTTTAACTTGCTTAATATATTTTTGCTTTGATGTATTTTTTTCGTTTCAAGCAAACGTAATTAATTCATCAAATAAGGCATCTTGATTGATTTCAGTTTCACGTCTGTCAATGCTATCGCAAATCAAATCAACGGCTTGTTTTTAACAAATCAAACTTGTAATGTTGTTCATCAAGCGGTTTTGGCATAATAAATCGCTGCCATTAAATTAGAAATAAAAAAAGCTTATCAGCATGTTGTAATGAATATGCGGCATCTCTAATAGGTTGCCCAGCAAATAACTCAATTCTTTGCGGAAATTCAAATTCAGTTTCTTTAATAATATGTTCATATTCCTTATGCGGTTTTATGCCGAACCCAATATTTAAAAAAGAATAGCCAGAACCATTAAAAAAATTCTTCTCGAGAAGCAGGTACGAATCCCATTGGGTTACAGAATTGGCTTTTGTAAATCATACATATCGCCGCCAAAATCTAATTCATTAAATTTTTCTTTTGAGTAATCGTCCCAATTATCAGAATAGTAAAATTGATAGGCGTAAATATCTGTTTCAAAGACATTGTTTTTGACAAGTAAATCGCCATCAGGTTGATTTTTTTAAGATAATGCTCAATTTTTGGCGAGTTTTTTTGGTCTAATAATGCAGAAATCTTTCAGGCTTTTTCAATCGCGTTTAAAAACCGCATCAACTGAAGATAAAAAAATTTCTCATAATGTGGACTATGTTGATTAAATGGTTTTGCCTGCATCATGCTCTGAAAAAGGTTATTTGCTTGATCCGTTTCGGCGAAAACGAAGCTATCCTGATCGGGAAGAACAAAAACTCTAAAAAGTGAGCTATCTGTTGGGTTTAATTTAAAAATCAATAGAAAGAAATAATTGAGCCCCAATTTTTCCTCTTCAAATTCTATGCGCGTAATACAAGGCAGTTTCATTGTTTTTTTGTCAGAAGCAACTCTAGAGGTTGGTATAAATCAGATAACCCCGTATTTTCTAGCAATTCAGATTCATCTAAATTGGCTTTACCATAATGCCAATAGGTTGCGATTGCCATTGGTGAAACCTTGTGATTTCGGGCAAACAACCACTCAGATGGTTCTTCTTTCGCCTTAAAATATTGAAAGATTTTTGTCCAGTTTGGTTGTTAATGTTTTGGTCTAATTTATCAGCGTGTTGTTTAGATTTAAAAAAACATAATAAAAAAATGCTCAGTTTAAAAGAGATTACTCGTAATATTCATATTTCTTTTGTGGTTTTATCTAACCATATACCTTTTTTTCATCATACATAATGCTTTCAATCACATTACCGTGTTGATCAAATTTATGACGCGTTGTGAGGGTTTCTTCTAATTTTCCCATGTTTGGTCAAAAAAATTTGGCGTTTTTAATTCATTGTGATTTTTTTGTCATAAGTAAAATCTGCTCGTCCCTCATTAAAAAGACGTGTTATTTACAAAGTTACCATTTTTCTAGATAACGATAAGTTTCGCAATTGCTTTCTTTTTCCTTTGTCATCAAAGTCACAAGCTTTGATGAGTTTATCGTCCCTTGTAATGGAATTTTTTTCGCATGACCGTCAATAAGTTTTTGCATAATAAACAGCTTCAGAGATGAGTTTGCCATCTTTGTCGTAAACTCTTTTGATGTAATCTTCTTGAAAATTTGGCTTTTTTTCGGCTTTTTTTGCCTACATAGGTGATTTCTAAAATGACACCCGAACCATCGCTGTTTTTCTTGATAGTGGTAGAGTCTTCCATGAGTCTCTTTTATAGATATCGTAACGAATTTCTTCTAATCGATTGTTTTTGATCATATCGATAATTCGCCGTCGTTTTATCGGAATATTCAGATTCTTGGGTAATCTCTTCAGTTTTAATTAAAAAGCCTTGTTCGTTATAAAATTGACGAACATCGTTCGTGACCACTTCTCCTTCTGCCGCTTCAGGATTATCTTCCGAATGTGAAATAACAGATTTCACTTTGCCTTGTAAGTGATTCGCTTGCCAATCAGTTTGCACAGGGAAAAGTGCGAAAGCAGAGGTAGAAAGGCTAGCGAGAAGGGCAGTCAGTAAAAATTTATGCATGGTTATTCCTTTTTATAACAAGCAGTTGGATTTGACTGAAATGTTTTATAAATATATGCTGAAAAAAAAGTAACCACTTATTTAAGTTAGATAAATAGTTGACTAAAATGTTATACTAATTCAAATGTTTTTTTGAAGTGTAGTTAAATAAATTTGCTTTTTTTATAGGGTAAGAAAATGATGAAAGTATTCCGGAAAGTAGTATTTTTTTCTGTCTTGATAAGAAAAAGCATAATACACAAATATATTGATTAAGAGAGATATTAGGAAATATGCAGCGTTTAAAGACACCATTAGAAATATGTTTTGTGGACAATTGGTATATTGTTTGGAATTGTCACGTTATTATTTATTTTGAGTTATTTTTGTATTTTTATGTTTTGTTTCTCTTCAGCTCCACAAGATTGGGGGCTTAGAGGTGTTCAGTTACAAGATAAACCGTATTTAGCAGGTATTGATGATTTATCTCCGAATGCATTTGTTTTTGCAACAACTGGAGAAGATGCACCAGATTATGTTATTACGCTCGATAATACGTATTTTAAGTGGGGCGATTTTCGTTTAAATAAACTTTCATTAAATAGTAATGTAGTTTAGAATCAATGATTTGGTTAGATTGGGTGAACAACCTGATACTGACTTAGGCATGCCAGAAACCATTTCTATTAATGGACAGTCTTGTTTGAGTAGAGGAAGTTTTTGTTTTTGTACGAATAAAAGGTAAGGGGCCTTCGATGCCTTATTCTGATTTTACCTTAGCCAGTTGTGAAATACCTGAAGGTGAAGTTATTCTACCGACGATTCGTTTAAAGAGTAAAGTTGCATTTTATGAAAATCGCCAGCTCAATTATGATTACCTTTGGAAACATAATGAGTTAATCAGTTCACAAATAATGCAAGCTCATAGTTATAATGCGAACTTTATAGAGCCAAGTTTGCAAGTTCAGTTAGCTAATGATAAAGATAAATTTGATATTTGGTGGTATTACACTGATTTAACCAATCATGCGAAGCTTATCCAAGTTGTTCACGGTGATTATATGGATGAAGCAAGTAGTGAAAGGAATTTTGTTATTGGTGAGTGTCGTTATAAAGTAGGTAACACTCAAATTTATCTCACTGATTTAACAAAAGATACCGCACATTGGCATTTTATTAATAATTTCGATTCAGATGATATTTCTGATAAATGTAAAATGCAGATCTTGCCTTATCGTTTGGTGAAACGGTAATCGAATCAATCAAATTAAAATGCTTAGGATAGAAAGTGCGGTCAAAAAAACACAAGAATTTTTTTGACCGCACTTGTTTATGGAATTATCAGCAAATTACTTTTTCAGTTTTTTTAACTGATTTTTTCTAGCTGCTTTGACAAAGCCTTCAAATAATGGGTGACTATCACGTGGTGTTGATGTAAATTCTGGGTGGAATTGACATGCTACAAAACCATGGGTGGTTTGGTACTTCAATGATTTCCACCAATTTACGATCCGCAGATAAACCCAGTTACTTTAAGGCCCGCTTTTTTTCAATTTGTGGGAAGCAGGTTATTGTTCACTTCATAGCGGTGACGGTGACGTTCTTCAATCGTTTCTTTGCCATATAATGCACGCGCTTTTGAGCCCTCAATTAAATGACATTGTTGTGCCCCTAAACGCATCGTACCACCCAAGATCTGAATTGTCATCACGGGTTTCAATGTGTCCTTCCGCATCTTGCCATTCTGTAATTAAACCCACAACAGGTTGCTCACAGTGACGATCAAATTCAGATGAGTTCGCTTTTCTCAAGACCTGCAACATTACGCGCATATTCGATTAATGCAATTTGCATCCCTAAACAAATACCAAGGTAAGGAACATTGTTTTCACGCGCATATTTTGCGGTCAAAATTTTGCCTTCTACACCACGATAGCCAAAGCCGCCAGGTACTAAAAATACCATCGACACCTTTTTAATACGTCAGTGCCTTTGGTTTCAACATCTTGAGAATCAATGTATTTGATATGCACGCTTAAACGGTTTTTTTAAAGCCAGCGTGTTTTTAAGGCTTCATTCACTGATTTATACGCATCCGGTAATTCAGTATATTTACCTACCATACCAATGGTGACATCGCCCACAGGGTTGGCTTCTTGATAAAGCACTTGTTCCCATTCAGAAAGGTCCGCTTCTGGACAGTCTAAGTGGAAACGTTGGCAGATGAATTCATCTAAACCTTGCGATTTCAATAATGCCGGAATTTGGTAGATCGAATTCACATCTTTTAATGAGATGACCGCACGTTCTGGCACGTTACAGAATAAGGCGATTTTTGCACGCTCGTTTGGTGGAATCATGCGATCTGAACGGCAGATAAGCACATCTGGCTGAATACCAATCGAAAGTAATTCTTTTCACAGAATGTTGAGTTGGTTTAGTTTTTACTTCGCCCGCTGTTGGGATATATGGCACCAACGTTAAGTGCATAAAAGAGAGTATTCTCACGACCTACTTGTACGGCAAGTTGACGAAGAGCTTCTAAGAATGGAAGTGATTCAATATCACCCACTGTTCCGCCCACTTCCACGATAACCACATCATGACCTTGCGCACCGGCAATCACGCGATCTTTGATCTCATTGGTGATGTGTGGAATAACTTGAATTGTCGCACCCTAAATAATCACCACGACGCTCTTTGCGTAATACTTCAGAATAAATTTTACCTGTGGTGAAGTTGTTGCGTTTTGTCATTTTGGTACGAATAAAAACGCTCGTAGTGACCTAAGTCTAAATCGGTTTCCGCCCCGTCTTGTGTCACGAACACTTCGCCGTGTTGGGTTGGGCTCATTGTACCCGGATCCACGTTGATGTAAGGGTCTAATTTCATAATAGTCACGTTTAAGCTCACGTGCTTCTAAAAATTGCTGCCAATGATGCTGCAGCAATACCTTTACCTAACGATGAAACCACACCGCCTGTGACGAAAAATATAATTTGTAGCCATAGTGAGAGACCCTAAATATGTTGGGATAAAATGATTATAGCCAATCATCTTTTATGCAAATTTGTGCAGAATGCTGAAAAGTGCGGTCAAAAAAATAAAAAGAAAAAGATGATTAGCTATCAAGACGGGAGGATAGTTTACAGGATTTGAGATTTTTATACAATCTTGTCTTGTCAGGAATGTATGAAAATTAAATGGCTTATCATATTCTCCATTCTACGATAGAATACGTTCAAATTTTTTTATAAAAGAAGAGAAGAATTTATGACAAATAAAGCATTAAGCGTGGTGATTTTTAGCGGCTGGTAAAGGCACTCGTATGTATTCTGATTTACCAAAAGTCTTGCACAAAGTAGCAGGTAAAACCGATGGTAAAACATGTGATCGATACGGCAAATCAATTAGGTGCAGAAAACGTGCATTTGATTTATGGTCACGGTGGCGAATTAATGCGTGAACGTTTGGCAAATGAAAGCGTGAATTGGGTCGTTCAAGCAGAACAATTGGGTACTGGACATGCTATGCAACAAGCAATGCCTTTTCTTTCCGTGATGATGAAAATGTTTTAATGGTGTATGGCGATGCGCCAATGATCACACCGGAAACATTGCAAAAATTAATCGATGCGAAACCTGAAAATGGTATCGCAGTGTTAACTGTCGTATTTAGATAACCCAACAGGTTATGGTCGAATCGTACGTGAAAATGGCAAAGTTGTAGGGATTGTTGAACAAAAAGATGCAACGCCTGAGCAGCTTAAAATTCAAGAGATTAATACAGGTGTGTTAGTTTCAGATGGTGCAAGTTTCAAAAAATGGTTAGCGCGTTTAGATAATAATAATGCACAAGGCGAGTTTTATATTACTGATGTAATTGGCTTAGCTCATCAAGATGGTTGTCCGATTGTAGCTGTTCAAGCAACTAATTTTATGGAAGTTGAAGGGGTGAATAACCGCCTACAATTAGCCAAAATGGAACGCTATTATCAACGTAAACAAGCAGAAAAAAACTTTTTACTTGCAGGCGTGATGTTAATTGACCCAGAGCGTTTTTGATTTACGCGGTACATTAGAGCACGGTAAAGATGTTGAAATTGATGTGAACGTGATTGTGGAAGGCAATGTACGTTTAGGTAATCGAGTAAAAATCGGTACAGGTTGTGTATTGAAAAACGTGACCATTGGTGATGATGTTGAAATCAAGCCTTATTCTGTTTTTAGAAGATGCGACAATTGGTGAGAAAGCGGCGATTGGTCCATTCTCTCGTTTACGTCCAGGTGCTGAATTAGCCGCTGAAACCCATGTGGGTAACTTTGTGGAAATTAAAAAAATCCACAGTAGGTAAAGGCTCTAAAGTAAACCACCTCACTTATGTGGGTGATACCGAAATCGGTGAAAACTGTAACATTGGTGCAGGTGTCATTACTTGTAACTATGACGGTGCAAATAAATTTAAAACAATCATTGGTAACAATGTATTTGTTGGATCGGATACGCAGTTAGTCGCACCTGTTACCGTCGCAGATGGCGCAACCATTGGGGCAGGTTCAACGATCACTCAAAATATTGAGAAAGATGAGCTTGTGATTACTCGCGTGCCACAACGTCATATTCAAGGTTGGCAAAGACCGGTGAAGAAAAAGTAATTAACATTGCAAGGCGAACCAATGTGTTCGCCTTTTATGATTTGATGCCTTTTACTTTATAAAGGTTGTTCGAGTTGCTAAAATCATCGTCCATTTATAAAGACAGATAATTTCCTATGACAAAAAATAAAACAGGACTTTCATTCCTTTGGATAAGTGCGGTCGCATTTATCCTTGATTTACTGACCAAATATATTGTAGTGCAACGCTTTGATCTCTATGAAAGCGTAAATATATTGCCTATTTTTTTAATCTGACCTATGTGCGTAATCCCTGGGGCTGCGTTCAGTTTATTTGCAGATCGCGATGGTTGGCAGAAGTATTTCTTTATCGTGCTCGCGATTGGGTATTTCCTTAATGCTAGCTTACTTTATGAAAAAGAATTCGGCAGAACAAAAATTACAAAAACTCAGCTTATGCACTGATTATTGGTGGCGCATTAGCCAATATGGTGGACCGTGCGTATAACGGTTTTTGTGGTGGATTTCTTAGATTTTTTTATTGGGATATTTCATCATTATCCGGTATTTCAATGTGGCAGATATTGCGATTTGTATTGGTGCGGGTTTATTAGCATTAGATGCCTTTAAAGGTGATAAAAAAAGAGCGGTCAAAAATGAAGATAATTTTTAGCTAACCCTCGCGGATTTTGCGCGGGTGTCGATCGAGCCATTAGCATTGTTGAATTAGCACTTGAAATTCATGGTGCACCGATTTATGTACGTCACGAAGTGGTGCATAACCGTTTTTGTGGTGAATGGTTTGCGTGAGCGTGGGGCGATTTTTGTAGAAGAATTAAGTGAAGTGCCAGATGGCGCCATTGTGATTTTTTCTCTGCTCATGGCGTGTCACAAGCCGTTCGTCAAGAAGCGAAAAGATCGTCAGTTGAAAAGTATTTCGATGCAACTTGTCCCGTTGGTAACCAAAGTGCATATGCAAGTGGCACGTGCGAGCCGTAAAGGGACGAAAAGCGATTTTGATCGGACACAAAGGCCATCCCAGAAGTGGAAGGCACAATGGGGCAGTACAACAACGAGGAAGGTGGTATTTTCTTAATTGAAAGCGTGGAAGATATTGCTCGTTTGCCGGTTCAAGAAAATGATGATTTAACCTTTATGACGCAAAACCACGCTTTCTCTTGATGATACGGCGGAAACTATTAGTGCATTGAAAGACAAATATCCTGCTATTCAAGGCCCACATAAAAACGATATTTGCTATGCCACAACCAATCGTCAAGAAGCGGTGCGTGAATTAGCAAAACAATGTGATTTAGTGGTTGTTGTAGGCTCTAAAAACTCATCGAAATTCTAACCGTTTAGCTGAGTTGGCATCGCGTATGGGCGTGAAATCAAAATTGATTGATGATCCAAAATGATGTGGCAGCAGATTGGTTTGAAGGCGTTGAAACAATTGGTGTGACAGCAGGGGCTTCAGCACCGGAAGAGTTGGTGCAATCCGTGATTGCTCGATTAAAAGAATTTGGTGCGGATAGCATCGAAGAGCTTCAAGGCTTAGAAGAGAATATGTTCTTTTGAAGTGCCAAAAAGAGCTACGAATAAAAAGAAGTAAACTATTCTATTAAAAAAAGTGCGGTTAATTTACCGCACTTTTTTTGTGTTATTTTTATTTTTTTATTGTGCACTTTAAGCCATTTTTTTGCATTTGTTCAATTTCTGCTTGTTGAGCGTTAATAATATTCTCAGCAAGCTTACGCATCTCAGTGATCTTTTCCGTATTTTTAATTCAACTTCCGCCATTTTTTTACTGCGCCAATATGGTGTGGCAACATACCCTGCTGCAAAAAGCAACATCAGGATCTTTATATTGCGCAGCTGCCATCATGTCTTGATGCATTTGACTCATACCTTGCATTAATTCTTGTTGCATTGCAGAATCTGTCGACATTGGCATATTCATGTGTGCTTGATGCGGTTGTTCATTCGCTTGGGCATAAATTGAAACTGCAGCAGCGCTAAGTGTGATAAAAAGTCATAAGTTTTTTTCATGTTTTTTTCTCCTATGTGATAACTGAATGAGCACCAATCATAAACCTTGACCTGAGGTTAAAGTCAATATTTATTCCGAAAATTTTTGGTGAGGTGCTAAAATAAGACAATATTTGATATGAGGGACAGAATCATGAAACAAAAAATTGTGCTTGCCACAGGTAATAAAGGCAAAGTAAAAGAAATGGCGGATGTATTAGCCGATTTCGGTTTTTGAAGTGATTGCTCAAACGGATTTAGGCATCGAAAGTCCAGAGGAAACAGGGCTTAACGTTTGTCGAAAATGCGATCTTTGAAAGCACGTTATGCATCTGAAAAAGTCAGGGTTTACCGGCAATTGCAGATGATTCCGGTCTCGTGGTGGATGCGTTAAATGGTGCGCCAGGATTGTATTCTGCACGTTATGCCGGTGTGGATGGTGACGAAGCTGATGCGAAAAAAATCGTGAAAAAAATTACTGGCAGAATTAGCTGATGTTCCAACTGAACGTCGCCAAGCAAAAATTTGTGAGTACGATCGTGTTATTACAACACCCAAGTGATCCTTCTCCTATCATTGCTCAAGGTGAATGTGACGGGCAGATTATTTATGAAGAAAAAGGTGAAAATGGCTTTGGTTACGACTCGCTCTTTTTTTAGCCCAGAAAAAAAGGCTGCACTTTTGCAGAATTAGAAACCGTAGAGAAAAAAAGAAAATCTCTCATCGTGCGAAGGCATTGGCTGTTTTAAAAATCAAAATTAAGCGTCTAAAGTGCGGTTAATTTTTTTAACGAGAATTTAAGGATACAAAAATGATTGTGACAACAACCCCTAATGTTGAAGGGAAACAAATCGTAGAATACAAAACAAGTCGTCTTCGGTGAGGTGATTGCGGGCGCCAATTTCATGCGTGATTTTTTTGCAGGCATTACGGATGTGATTGGTGGGCGTTCTAGTGTTTATGAGCGTCGTATTAGTCGCGCGCGTCAAGATGCGTTGAAAGAACTGGAAGAAAAAGCATATGCCTTAGGTGCTAATGCTATTGTTGGCGTGGAAGTTAACTACACAACGGTAGGCACGAAAAGCATGTTTATGGTGATTGCAAGTGGCACGGCAGTGGTGGTGCGCTAAGGTCGTTTTTTTCATTTACTTAAATGTAATTTTTTTGCGATCAGGATCGCAAAAAGTGCGGTCAATTTCTTGCGTGTTTTTCGGTGTTTTCTAAAAATGTCGCTGTTGATATGAATCAACGGTACTTTTTTTGTTAATAAAGGGCATTTTTTTATGAAATTGATGAAACATTTATTTAGTTCATTATTTGTTGCGACCACAATGTTGAGCTCGCAAGTGTTTGCAGAAGAAAAGGTGGCTGAACAGGCTCAACCTCAAGCGCAAGTTCAGCAACAAACCGCATCACAAACTACACAACAAGCAGTGAGTGATAAATTAAATATCAATACCGCCAGTGCATCAGAAATTCAAAAAGCGCTAATTGGTATTGGTGCGAAAAAAGGCGGAAGCCATTGTGCAGTATCGTGAAAAGCACGGTAATTTCACTATGGCAGAACAATTGCTTGAAGTACAAGGCATTGGTAAAGCAACGTTAGAGAAAAAAATCGCGATCGTATTGCGTTTTAATCTGCGTTATTTATATAAAAAAAGCGGGATAGTGATATCTCGCTTTTTGTATTTGAAGATAAAATTTACCAAAAACTTGCAAAAATATCAAATTTTTTTGAAATAAAGTGGGGGATTTCTTGCAAAGGTTTTTTTAAGAGAGTAGAATAACAAACAGGTATAAAGAAATACCTATGTTGAAGTATAAAAAAATAATCAATCAATTATTTGGAGTAAGATATGGCATCAGAAAAATTTAAATCAATCTTCTGTTGCTCTCACACCAGTTGAAGCAACGGATTATGCTGAAAAACGTCGCTGCGTATAAAGCGCAAAAACGTCCCATTTTTTTATCATTTCATGTCTGGTATTAGTGCTGGGGCTTGTATTGCATTAGCCTTTGTATTTTATACGACAACTCAAACAGCGAGCGCTGGTGCGCCTTGGGGATTAACCAAGTTAGTTGGTGGATTAGTCTTCTCTTAGGCGTAATTATGGTGGTGATTTTTAGGATCTGAATTATTCACCTCTTCTACTTTTAACCTTAGTTGCCCGCGTAGGCGGTAAGATAACCACAACTCAAAATGATCCGAAATTGGATTGTGGTATATTTGGGCAACTTTGTAGGGCGGTTTATTTATTGCTGCAGTGATTTGGTTTGGGGGACAAACCATGGCAGCAAATGGTCAATGGGGTTTAACCATTTTGGCAACCGCTCAACATAAAGATTCATCATACTTGGTTTGAAGCATTTAACCTTGGTATTTTTATGTAACATTATGGTGTGTGTAGCGGTATGGATGTCTTATTCCGGTAAAACTGTTACAGACAAAGCATTTATTATGATCATGCCGATTGGTTTATTTGTCGCATCAGGTTTTGAACACTGTGTGGCAAATATGTTTATGATTCCACTAGGCATTATCACAGCTCATTCTAGTACGCCAGAATTTTGGCACCAAATTGGTGTGGATCCAATGAAATATGCAGATTTAGATCTCTATCATTTCATTGTGAAGAATTTGATTCCAGTAACGTTAGGAAACATTGTGGGTGGTGCGGTTTGTATCGGCTTATTCCAACGTTATTTAACCAAAGCGCACTAATGTACTAACGAACTAAACAAGACTTATTTTTTATCAATTAAAAAAGGAAATGACTATGTCAGAACTTAATGAAGCACAAAAAGTTGCGTGGGCAGGATTCGTTGCCGGTGATTGGCAAGAAAACGTCAACGTGCGTGATTTTATTCAAAAGAACTACACCCCGTATGAAGGTGATGATTCTTTCTTAGCAGGTCCAACCGAAGCGACAACAAAACTTTGGGAAACCGTAATGGAAGGAATTAAAGTTGAAAACCGCACACATGCGCCATTAGACTTTGACGAACATACGCCTTCAACGATTACTTTCTCACGCACCAGGTTATATCAATAAAGACTTAGAGAAAATCGTAGGTCTTCAAACCGATGCTCCATTAAAACGTGCTATTATGCCATTTGGTGGTATTAAAATGGTGGAAGGTTCATGTAAAGTTTACGGTCGTGAATTAAATCCTGAAGTGAAAAAAATCTTCACTGAATACCGTAAAAACACACAACCAAGGTGTATTCGATGTTTATACGCCAGATATTTTACGTTGCCGTAAATCAGGTGTATTAACAGGTCTTCCAGATGCTTACGGTCGTGGCCGTATCATCGGTGACTATCGTCGTGTAGCACTTTATGGTGTTGACTTCTTAATGAAAGATAAATATGCACAATTCTCTTCTTTACAAAAAAAGACTTAGAAGATGGCGTAAATCTAGAAGCAACTATCCGTTTACGTGAAGAAATCGCAGAACAACACCGTGCATTAGGCCAAATGAAACAAAATGGCAGCAAGCTACGGTTACGATATTTCTAACCCAGCAACTAACGCTAAAGAAGCAATTCAATGGATGTACTTTGCTTTACTTAGCCGCAATCAAATCACAAAACGGTGCAGCGATGTCATTTGGTCGTACTGCAACCTTTATCGATATCTATATCGAACGTGATTTAAAAAGCGGGTAAAATTACTGAAACTGAAGCGCAAGAATTAGTTGACCACTTAGTCATGAAACTTCGTATGGTTCGTTTCTTACGTACACCTGAATACGATCAATTATTCTCTGGTGACCCAATGTGGGCAACTGAAACCATCGCAGGTATGGGTTTAGACGGCCGTACATTAGTAACCAAAAAAATACATTCCGTATTTTACACACTCTTTACAACATGGGTACTTCTCCAGAACCAAACTTAACTATTCTTTGGTCTGAACAATTACCTGAAAAACTTCAAACGTTTCTGTGCGAAAGTATCGATTGATACCTCATCAGTTCAGTACGAAAATGATGATTTAATGCGTCCAGACTTCAACAATGATGACTACGCAATCGCATGTTGTGTATCACCAATGGTTGTTGGTAAACAAATGCAATTCTTCGGTGCTCGTGCAAACTTAGCGAAAAACATTGTTATACGCAATCAATGGCGGTATCGATGAAAAAAATTAGGTATGCAAGTAGGTCCGAAAAACTGCACCAATCACTGATGAAGTGTTAGATTTCGACACAGTCATGACTCGTATGGACAGCTTTATGGATTGGTTGGCAAAACAATATGTGACTGCCTTAAACATCATCCACTACATGCACGATAAATATTCATACGAAGCAGCATTAATGGCGTTACATGATCGTGATGTATACCGTACCATGGCTTGTGGTATCGCAGGTCTTTCTGTTGCGGCAGACTCACTTTCAGCAATTAAATATGCGAAAGTTAAACCAGTTCGTGGCGACATCAAAGATAAAGATGGCAATGTTGTAGCAAGCAACGTAGCAATCGACTTCGAAATCGAAGGTGAATATCCACAATATGGTAACAACGACAACCGTGTTGATGACATCGCTTGTGACTTAGTTGAACGTTTCATGAAGAAAATTCAAAAACTTAAAACTTACCGCAACGCTGTGCCTACACAATCTGTATTAACCATTACTTCTAACGTGGTTTATGGTAAGAAAACAGGTAACACCCCAGATGGTCGTCGCTCAGGTGCGCCATTTCGGACCAGGTGCGAACCCAATGCACGGTCGTGACCAAAAAGGTGCGGTAGCGTCATTAACTTCTGTTGCTAAACTTCCATTTGCTTACGCGAAAGATGGTATTTCTTATACCTTCTCAATCGTACCAAATGCGTTAGGTAAAGATGCAGAAGCACAACGTCGTAACCTTGCTGGCTTAATGGATGGTTACTTCCACCATGAAGCAACAGTAGAAGGTGGGCCAACACTTAAACGTGAACGTGTTAAACCGTGAAATGTTATTAGATGCGATGGAAAAATCCGGATAAATATCCGCAATTAACCATCCGTGTATCTGGTTACGCAGTACGTTTCAACTCTTTAACTAAAGAGCAACAACAAGACGTCGTAACTCGTACATTCACAGAATCGTTCTAAAAACACGATAAAATTTAACCGCACTTTAGCGGGAACATAAAAATTATGAGCCTGATTTTAAGTCAGGCTCATTTTTTTATAGATGATATTTTTTTGGTAAAAATTTAGCTAGATTTATTTTTTTGGAAATTTATGTATGTCTGTTCTAGGAAGAATTCACCCTTTTGAATCCTGTGGAACCGTGGATGGTCCCGGCATTCGTTTTATTTTATTTATGCAAGGCTGTTTAATGCGTTGCAAATATTGCCACAACCGTGATACTTGGGATCTTGATGGTGGTCGCGAAATCAGTGTGGAAGAACTCATGAAAGAAGTCGTGAGCTATCGCCATTTTTATGAATGCAACCGGTGGTGGTGTAACAGCATCAGGTGGTGAGAGCCATTCTTCAAGCTGAGTTTGTACGAGATTGGTTCCGAGCTTGTAAAGCAGAAGGCATTAATACTTGTTTAGATACTAATGGGTTTGTACGTCATTACGATCACATTATTGATGAACTAATCGATGTAACCGATCTTGTTTTTGCTTGATTTAAAAGAACTGAACGATCAGGGCGCACCAAAAACCTGATTGGTGTACCAAACAAACGGACGCTGGAATTTGCGAAATATCTGCAAAAAAACGTAATCAGCGAACCTGGATTCGTTATGTCGTGGTACCCAGGTTATACCGATAACGATCATGATGTTCATCTGCTCGGACAGTTTATTGAAGGTATGACCAATATTGAAAAAGTCGAACTTCTCCCTTATCATCGATTAGGCGCCCACAAATGGAAAAACCCTTGGGTTTGACTATGAACTCGAAGATGTATTGCCTCCGACAAAAGAGTCGCTTGAGCATATTAAAAAAATATCTTAGAGGGATACGGACATACCGTAAAAATACTAAGCGATAGTGTCAAACGGTAAACAGCAAGCTTCAGTAAGCTTTTAAGGAGAGAAAAATGAAAAAAATTAGCATTAACGTTTTTTTAGGTGTAGCCCTTTTAGCAGGCTGTTCAGCTGTTCAACCGCCACTTCCTCAAGAAGAGGTGAAACTAAGCCCACCTTCTAAAAGATAGAGTGGGTTATGTTCGATTGGTAAAAAGATAAAAATTACTACATTGATGCTGATTCTATTTGGGTCGATAACCAAGATTTAAAACCAAGTGCATTTTTGATGCGGTAGTGAATTTGGATAAAGGCTTATATGTGTATCCAAACGAAAACTAGACGTTATGCACGTTCTGTTCGCCAATATAAAAATCTTAAACTGTAAGAACTACCATTTAACCCAAGTTCGTACTGATTTTTTTATGATGATTTCTGGGGTGAAGGTTTACGTGCTGCACCGAAAAAACAAGAGAAATACACCATTAGCTTGAAAAGCCTAATACAACGCTTTATGCGGCGGCACAAATCATTTGTGTGAACTCAGATAGAAAAACCTTCTTTAGAATTAGAAGGCTCAAAAAGCGAAATAATCAATCAAAGTGCGGTTAGAAATAACCGCATTTTTTTATCTCCATAAAAACTAATGCGCAGACATAAAAAAACGGCCAATATTCATTAAATATTGACCGCTCTTTTTATCTCTCAATGAAAGATTATTTCACACGAGAGACGTATTCGCCTGAACGAGTATCAACTTTGATTACTTCGCCGATTTGAACGAAAAGAGGTACTTTCACCACTGCACCAGTACTTAATGTTGCTGGTTTACCGCCTGTACCCTGCAGTATCACCTTTAAGACCTGGGTCTGTATCGATGATTTCTAATTCTACGAAGTTTGGTGGGGTAACAGTAATTGGCGCACCGTTCCATAAAGTCACGATACAATCTGCTTGGTCTAATAACCATTTTTCAGCATCACCCACTGCTTTTGCATCAGCAGAGTATTGTTCGAATGTTTCTGGGTGCATGAAGTACCAGAATGCATCATCTTTGTATGAATAAGTCAGGTTAAGATCCATAACATCAGCAGCTTCAACCGAAGTACCAGATTTGAAGTTTACGTCTAATACTTTGCCTGAAATTAATTTACGAATACGAGTACGAGTAAAAAGCTTGGCCTTTACCTGGTTTAACGAATTCGTTTTTCAACGATCACACAAGGCTCACCGTCTTGCATAAATTTTTAGACCTGGTTTGAAATCACTGGTAGTATATGTAGCCATATTAAAAAAATATCCTAAAAAAAATAGAGATTGTTTGAAAGTGCGTATTTTAACCCGAAATATTGCGATTAGAGAAGAACAAAATTGGTTAGAAACCCTAAAAAAATGCGATTTCTGATCCGAAAATCTTACTAAAAAAACCTTAAATTTGCCTGTTGAAGATTTTTGCTGAGGACATCGCCGCTCGTAAACTTTTTGCTATGCGAGTGCCTTTACCTTTTGTTGAAAAAAATGGAAAAAGGGGAATCCCTAAAGACCCACTTTTTTGCAAGTGATGACGGCTCAACAAGAATTTATTGAAGCCGAAGGTTTTAGCCAAGATCCTTTAGATGAGCAGCAAAAAAAATGCCGTGCCTAATATTCTGCATAAATACCAAAAATCGCTTGCTATTCATGGCAAAAAGGAGGCTGTGCAGTCAATTGTCGTTATTGCTTTCGTCGTCATTTTCCTTATGATCAAAACCCAGGCAATAAAACGAGTTGGCAACAAGCAATAGACTATATTGCCGCACATCCTGAAATCGAAGAAGTGATTTTTTCGGGGGGCGATCCGATGATGGCGAAAGATAGTGAATGGGCATGGCTATTAGAACGCCTTGAAAAAAAATACCGCACTTACAGCGTTTGCGTATTCACTCTCGTTTGCCGGTCGTGATTCCAGAACGCATTACGGATGAATTTTTGTGATTTATTGCTAAAAAGCCCATTACAAACAGTGTTTGTGACGCATATCAATCATCCAAATGAAATTGATGAAGAACTCGCTTTTGCTATGCAAAAACTGGCAGGCGCTAAAGTCACATTACTCAATCAATCGGTCCTTTTAAAGGATGTGAATGATAACCCACATACATTAAAAAGTATTAAGCGATAAGCTGTTTCAAGCGGGTATTCTGCCTTATTACTTGCATTTGTTGGATAAAGTGCAAGGTGCGAGCCATTTCTATATTTCAGATGAGAAAGCGTTACAAATTTATAAAGAATTACAGGCGCTCACTTCTGGCTATTTAGTACCCAAATTAGCTCGAGAAATCGGTGGAGAGCCAAATAAGACTTTATACACAGCGTAAGATCCGATAAAATACGATCCAATTTTTCACCGCACTTTTTGTGCGATCTTTAGTTTAGCAAATCGAGGTAATCCCGTGGATAATAAAAATCAACCTAACGATAATTCATCTCAAAATGAATTAGATTTAGGATTTAATCATTCAGACTCTGTGACCCCAAGAAAACCGGTTCAACAAAGTGGCTCAATTTTTTTGATAAAGCCAAAGGTTTATTTGGTAAAAAAAGAGCAACCAGATACGCAATTCCATGTTCGTCGCGAACCAACTTTTTGGTGCGGCAGCAAGCCAACCTTTTTTTCACCATCTCAAGCATTTCCAAAGTGAAAAATACTGAACAATCAGTGCCATCAAGCTGCTTTCGAAACTCAAGAGCCCGTTGAGAATGTTCAGGTAGAAAACATAGCGGAAGAAAAAAAGTGATTTTTTTGAAAAATTCTCCTGCAGAAGAGATTGTGGAAGAAGTGACAACTCAAGCCGAAACAGTTGCACCAGCAGCCAGCTGCTGCTGCAAGCTTGAAATCACCTGAAAAAAATGGAAAGGTTCTACAAATGTTACCAGAAAAAAACATCGTCGTTTATTTATTGCGATTTTGGGTTTAGTGGTATTACTGATCATTTTCTTCACCCTAAAACCAAACTCAGATACGGTGGAGTCTTTTGAACAACAAAAACAGTAATGAAATTCCAGTTCAATTCCAATCATTGGATCAGTCTCAACCAGTTGAAACGACGATATTAGATAACAATAATACTACGGCTACCCTGCAACAACAGAACAAACAGCAAATGATGCTAAATCAGATACACCTCCAGCAATGGAATATGTAGGTGATAAAGCAGATGCCGCTAAATCACAAACTGCAGAGCCTGCACAACAAACTGTTGCTCAACAACCAGCAACTCAACCTGTGCCAGTTAAACCAACTCTTGATGCAACAAGTAAAGAACCATTGCAAGAACACTGCAGCCAACGGCAGAAAAACATACTGCAACGGTTGAGCATAAAGCAGAACCTCGTCGTGAACATACACCAGTGGTTCAAGAGAAAAACAACCTAAACCAGCAACTGAAAAAAAGCGACAGCTCAGCCGACTCAAACCGTGAAAAAAAGAGCAAAGCAAAATTCAAGAAGCTAAACCTGTTGCGACTAAAGAAACTAAAGTTCAAATTGAGGAAGCGAAACTGCAACCAACAAGACTGTGAAAGCTGCAGAACCAGTAGCTCAAACAGCTTCAACAGGTGCAACAAAAACATTAACTGTGCTGCAAGGTGTTTCACTGATGCAAGTATTCCGTGATAATAAATTGAATATTGCTGATGTGAATGCGATGACCAAAAGCAAATGGTGCAGGTAATGCATTAGCAGCTTCAAACCTGGTGACAAAGTACAGGTTTCAGTGAACAGTCAAGGTCGAGTGAGCGAGCTTCGTTTATCAAATGGCAGTAAGTTCATTCGTCAAGCCGATGGTTCATATCAGTATAAAAAAATACTTTTTTAGTGGGCGAGTAATCGCCCATTTTTTTCTAGATAAGATTGTTTATCCTTGCTCATTTTTGCAAAAGTGAGCAATCATAAACAACCCTTGATGGAAATAGAATTCATGTTAAAAAAATTAAGCGTAATTTTGACCGCACTTTGTCTTTCTGCTTGTTCGCAAAATGTTGAATTAAACAAACCAGCACCACAGAAAATGAAAGTGCAAACCGTTGATAAAAAAAATCCCAAAAGGGTTTCAACGACGGTTTATTTGTGCAAAGGCAATAAAGAAGTGAGTGTGGTTCATACCAAGCAAAAAAACAGAAAAGTAAAAAAACACTCAGTCAGGTGACCGTTACCTTTTAATGATGTAACTGAAAAATTGACACGAGTGATTTCTGAGCGTGGGTAGAAATTATGCGAATATTCGTTGGTACTGGCAGGAGCGTGATGACTTCAGTCAATTACAAACCAGCGTAGGTGAAGTGCTCGCGGAACGCTGTGTGAAAACAAAACCAAGTGAATTAAAATCAGGCAAATAATTCTTTTTATGGATCTCCAACGCGGCTTTGTGTTACATCGTCGTCCTTATAGTGAAACCAGCCTTTTGGTGGATTTATTCACTGAAGAAACAGGGACGTTTGACGGTTATTGCAAAAGGCGCACGTGCGAAACGTTCTGCATGGAAATCTGTCTTACAGCCTTTTACGCCATTACTTCTTCGTTGGTCAGGAAAAGGCGCATTAAAAAAACACTCACGAAAGCAGAGCCCTGCGGCAATTACGCTGCCTTTACAGCAAACGGCTTTATACAGCGGGTTTTATGTAAATGAGCTGATTACGCGAGTGATCGAGCCAGAAACTGCCAATCCACAACTTTTTTTCAGCATTATCTTCAATGCTTAACAGGCTTTAGCCACTCAACCACAGGTTGAGCCCTACATTACGTCTTATTTGAATTTCATTTACTTAAAATCTTTAGGTTATGGCATTGATTTTTCTGCATTGTGCAGGTTCAGGTTTACCAGTGGATGAATCGATGACTTACCAATACCGTGCGGAAAAGGGTTTTATCGCTTCGTTGGTGAAAGATAACTTGACCTTTTATGGTCGAGATTTACTTGCCTTTTGACCGTTTGGAATTCACCGATGAGTCAGTCTTGCAAGCAGCAAAAACGCTTTTACCTCGAATCGCACTTAAACCTTATTTAGGCGATAAAGCCGCTGAAAAGCCGAGAATTATTTACGCAAAAACGTACTTTATTTAAAATAATCCCTTTCTTTGATACAAATAGATTAAAAACATCACCATGGCTTTACTTTACGCTCCACAAAAAAAACAGAAAACCACCCAAAAAATCGTCGCTGAAATTCAGGATTTAGATTATCAAGGGTTAGGTGTCGCCAAAATTCAAGGTAAAACCTGGTTCATTGAAAATGCCTTGCCAACGGAAAAAAAGTGGAAGCGATAGTGACCGATGAAAAAGCGTCAATATGGATTTAGCCACTGCACAAAAAAATGGCTACAAAGAGAGTAATCAGCGTGTTGAGCCGCAATGTCGTTATTATGGGCGTTGTGGTGGATGCTAAGGTCAGCATATTCCTGTGGAAATGCAACGTAAAGCGAAAGAGAAAGCCCTTTTTTTCTCGTTTAAGTAAACTGCAAGCAGAGCCTATTCAATTAATGCCAATGATTTGTGGCGAACAATGGGCTTATCGTCGTCGAGTACGATTAAGTTTACTGTGGAATGCGAAAAACAAAAACCGTTGAAATGGGATTTCGTCAGAAAAACTCCAATCAGTTAGTCAGTATTCAGCAATGCTTAGTGGCAGAGCAAGCAATCAATGATCTTTGATCCCCAAAATTGACCGCACTTTTGGGCGCAATATTCAGCCCCCGAAACAATTAGGGGCATATTGAATTGGTTTCAGCTGAGAATGGCGTAGCTATGTTGTTACGCTATAAAGGAAATTTAGCTGAAACTGACCGCACTTTTATTGCTCGAGTTTGCACGCGTAAATGCCGTAAATTTGTTTTTACAAGATGATCAAAAGTATTCAACTTGTGCATGGTGAAATGCCTTATTATGCATTAGACGATATTCGTTTATCTTTTTGATATCCGCGATTTTTATTCAAGTGAATACCCACTTAAATCAGAAAAATGGTTGAGACTGCTTTTAGATTGGCTTGATTTGAATCAGGACGATCACGTTTTTAGATTTGTTCTGTGGCATGGGCAATTTTCACGTTGCCTTTAGCCAAACGCGTGAAAAGTGCGGTTGGAATTGAAGGTGTTTTTTGACATGGTTCAAAAAGCCCAAAGCGAATGCACAGTTTAACCACATTGAGAATGTTGAATTTTTATCAAGCTGATTTAGACCAAGCTTTTTTTCAGAACAACCTTGGGCAAAACAACATTTCAATAAAATTCTTCTCGATCCCGCCTCGCAGCGGTGCCGCTTTTTGCACTGAATGCGTTATGTGAGCTAGGGTGCAGAAAGCATTCTTTATGTATCTTGCAACCCCTGCAACCTTAGTACGAGATGCAGAAATACTTCGCTCTTTCGGGTTATCGTATCATCAAAACGGCCATGATTGATATGTTCCCGCATACTAGTCATTTGGAGTCGGTGACATTATTTATCAAATAAAGTGTAAATTCTGATAGAATAGTCAGACTTTTTTTGTTGTCTTAAAAGACAACTCGGTTGACAGGATGTCACCGAGCCATATTCATCAACAAGGGGGTATTATGGTTGCAGTTCGTGGTTCTCACTTATTAAATCCGCAAGATTTTTGTGATCGAGCAATGGTGTTCGAGCCTTAAACTTCCTGCCGCCACTGAAAAATCCCTGATTGATGCCTGGTATTACGCTCAAGCTAAAATAGCTGAACATGCCGATAAAATGGAAAATGCAGTGCTTACATTGCAATCCGGTGTGGAAATGGTGGAAATCCTGCATGAAATGAATATGGACAGTGAGAGTTTGCTCACTGCGATGCTATTTCCCATTAGTCGCCAATCAACTCGTAGATTGGGAACAAATTCAAGAAGATTTTTGGTCCTAAAATCACCAAATTACTCAAAGGCGTGGAAGAGATGGATAACATCCGCCAGCTCAACGCCAGTCATTCTGCCAATGCTTCCTCAAGTGGATAATGTACGCCGTATGCTCCTTGCGATGGTGGACGATTTCCGCTGTGTGATCATCAAACTTGCCGAACGTATTACCTTTCTTCGCGATGCGGAAAATCATTTTTGCGAAGAAGAAAAAGTGTTGGCAGCCAAAGAGTGTTCCAATATTTATGCTCCGTTGGCGAACCGTTTAGGTATCGGTCAATTGAAATGGGAACTTGAAGATTACTGCTTCCGTTATTTGCATCCAGAACAATATCGAAATATCGCCAAATTATTACATGAGCGTCGTTTAGATCGTGAGCAGTATATTACTGATTTTGTGACAGAATTAACCGGTTATTTAAAAGAAAATATTGATCAGGTTGAGGTTTACGGTCGTCCAAAACATATCTATAGCATTTGGCGAAAAATGCAAAAGAAACATTTGGAATTCAGTGGTTTATATGATGTAAGAGCGGTCAGAATTATTGTGCAAAAATTGCAGGATTGTTATACCGCGCTTGGTATCGTACACACTCATTTCAAACATTTACCAAAAGAATTTGATGACTATGTCGCCAATCCAAAACCGAATGGCTATCAATCCATTCATACTGTGGTATTGGGCAAAGGCGGTAAGCCGATTGAAGTGCAAATTCGTACTCAACAAATGCATGATGATGCTGAACTTGGCGTTGCGGCGCACTGGAAATACAAAGAGGGTACGACCGGTAGCCTTTCTGCTTACGAAGAAAAAATCACTTGGTTGCGTAAATTACTTGCATGGCAAGATGATATTACAGATTCTGGCGAAGTGATGGCCGAATTGCGTAGCCAAGTCTTTGATGACCGAGTCTATGTGTTTACGCCGAAAAGGTGAGGTGGTGGATTTGCCAGCTGGTTCTACACCACTTGATTTTTGCTTATGCGATTCATAGTGAAATTGGACACCGTTGTATTGGGGCGAAAAGTCGGGGGACGTATCGTGCCATTCACTTATCACCTACAAATGGGTGAGCAAGTGGATATCATCACGCAGAAAAAAATCCTAACCCAAGCCGAGATTGGGTCAATCCAAATTTAGGGTTTTACGCATACGTCAAAAGCGCGTGCGAAAAATCCAAGCGTGGTTTCAAAAGAAAACAAGATCGTGATAAAAAAACGTTCCTGCGGGTAAAGAGCTGTTAGATAATGAGCTTGCGCGTTTGAATATCAGTTTAAAAACAAGTAGAGCAGGTTGCATTACCTCGTTATAACTTAAAAAAACCTCGAAGACTTATATGCGGGCATTGGTAGCGGGGATATTCGTTTAAATCAGTTGGTGAATTTTCTTTACAAAGCCGATTGATTAAAGTGACGGCTGAAGAGGCGGATCAAGAAATTCTCCGTCATGTAGCGAGCAAAAGTGCGAATACTGCACAGCAGAAGGCACAACAAAAAAAGCAGATCAGCAGCAGAAAAAAAAGGCTATGTGATTGTTGAAGGTGTCGGTAATTTACTGCATCATATGGCGCGTTGTTGCCAACCGATTCCAGGTGATGCAATCGCAGGCTACATTACTATGGGACGTGGCATCTCAATTCATCGCTGCGATTGTGAGCAATTTATTGAATTACAAGCTGCACATCCTGAACGCGTGGTGGAAGCCCTTTGGGGGATAATTACGCGGCTGGTTTCCATATTAATATTCGCATCGTGGCAAGTGATCGTAATGGTTTATTACGCGATATTACGACTGTGCTGGCGAATGAAAAAAAGTCAGTGTACTAGGTGTTTCAAGCCGTACGGACACCAAAAAAACAAGTAGCAACGATGGATATGGAAATTGAACTGAAAAAAATGTCGAAAGTTTAAGTAAAATACTGACCAGATTAGCGAAGTTAGACGACGTTATCGAAGCAAAACGTTTATAGATTACAACATAGGAACTTTTTATGTATAAAAACCACGGGATTAACCCATTTAATTAACTCCACAAAATATTCCTTACAAGGTTTAAAGAGTGCATTCAAAAATGAAACTGCATTTCCGCCACGAATGTTTTTCTTGCGTGCATTCTGATTCCGCTCGCATTTTTTTGCTAGGTGACACTAAAATTGAAATTGCCTTGATGATTTCATCGGTTTTTACTCGTGATGGCAGTAGAGCTGTTAAATAGTGCAGTTGAAGCGGTAGTGGATCGTATTGGTACAGAACGCCACGAGCTTTCAGGGAGAGCCAAAGACCAAGGCTCAGCAGCGGTATTCATTGCTCTTTGCATCGTTGCCGTTGTTTGGGGAAGTATTTTTATTTTTTTCTAAAGTGCGGTCAATTTTCAGTAAAAATTTCGGCTTATGTGTTTTACATAAGCCGTTTTTTTGTATAATGTACACAAACATTTATATACTCTCAGCGGTATTGGATATAAGTAGGTATTTATGACAACAGTTTCGTCTTTCGGTGCATTAGTTGCGCTTATTGTGGCCATTTTTCTTATTTTGAAAAAAGTCTCACCAGTCTATGGTATGTTGACGGGGGCCTTGATAGGCGGACTAGTTGGAGGCGCTGATTTATCCGAAACGGTGAACTTAATGATCGGTGGGGCACAGGGTATTACGACAGCCGTTATGCGAATTTTAGCGGCGGGGGTACTGGCAGGTGTGCTGATTGAATCGGGGGCGGCCAGCACGATTGCTGAAACTATTACACATAAACTTGGCGAAGCAAGAGCGTTATTGGCCTTAGCTTTAGCAACACTGATTTTAACCGCGGTAGGTGTGTTTATTGATGTGGCCGTTATTACGGTTTCCCCGATTGCACTGGCGTTAGCTCGTCGCACCAATTTATCAAAATCAGCTGTTTTATTAGCGATGATTGGCGGGGGAAAAGCAGGAAACTTGATGTCACCTAACCCCAATGCCATTGCGGCAGCAGATACCTTTCATCTGCCTTTAACGTCGGTAATGGTAGCGGGGATTATCCCCGGGATCTTTGGGTTAGCCTTAACCTATTTTTTAGCAAAGCGCTTAAAAAACAAAGGCTCTTTTGTATCCGCACAAGAGAGCGTTGCCGTTGATACTCAACATTTACCCTCATTTTCTGACCGCACTTGCCGCGCCATTAGTGGCTATCTTATTACTGGCGCTGCGTCCATTGGCGGACATTAAAGTCGATCCTCTCATTGCATTACCACTTTAGGTGGTTTAATTGGTGCGTTATGTATGGGAAAAACTTCGCCACGCGAAATAGCTATGCGATTAGTGGCTTTAGGCAAAAATGGCACCGGTGGCGATTATGTTGCTCGGTACAGGGGGCTTTAGCGGGCATTATTGGCAACTCAGGTATGAAAGATGTGCTAATCGAGGGCTTAAAACATTCTGGTTTGCCTCCTTATATTCTCGCGCCAATTTCTGGTGTATTGATGTCTCTTGCGACGGCATCAACGACAGCAGGTACGGCAGTCGCATCCAATGTATTTAGCTCAACATTATTAGAACTGGGTGTAAGCAGTCTTGCAGCGGCTGCCATGATCCACGCAGGGAGCGATCGTATTCGACAATATGCCACACGGTTCTTTCTTCCATGCGACTGGCGGCAGTGTGAATATGAATATGAAAGAACGCTTAAAAACTGATTCCTTATGAAAGTGCGATCGGTTTGATTATGACAGTCGTTTCTACGCTCATTTTTCGGTGTTTTTATTGATGTCAGGAGAGTGTATGAAAATTGTGATTGCGCCTGATTCATTTAAAGAAAGTTTAACCGCACTTGAAGTGGCTAAATGCGATTGAAACAGGCTTTTAAACGTATTTTTCCCGAATGCCGAATATGTGAAATTACCGATGGCAGATGGTGGTGAAGGGAACCGTGCAATCCTTTGGTAGATGCCACTCAAGGTCGCTGATTGAGACAGAAGTCACAGCACCGTTAGGGAAACCAAGTAAAAAGCTTTTTTTCGGCTTTATCAGGGTGATGGTAAAACGGCGATTATCGAAATGGCAGCCGCATCGGGATTGCATCTTGTTCCAATGGATAAACGCAATCCCTTGTCAAAACCACCAGTTTTTGGTACGGGTGAGCTGATTAAGCAAGCCCTTGACTCTTGGTGTTCAACATATCATTTTTAGGAATTGGTGGGAGTGCTACAAATGATGGTGGCTGCGGGTATGCTACAAGCATTAGGCTTTACGTTTATTGGATAAAAATGGTCAATCCATTGGCTTTGGTGGTGCAGCGTTATCTAATCTTGCTGAAATTCAAATGGCTGATTTAGATCCTCGATTGCAACACGTACAAATCGAAGTGGCTTGTGATGTGAATAATCCACTTTGTGGTGAACGAGGTGCCTCTGCGATTTTTGGTCCCACAAAAAGGTGCGACGCCTGAGATGGTGAAAAGAACTCGATACTGCATTAGCCCATTTTGCCGAAATTGCCGAGCGGGATTGTGGTAAACAAATTCAAGAACAGCCAGGCGCGGGTGCGGCAGGTGGTATGGGCGGTGGTTTATTGCTTTTACCCAATGTGCAACTCAAAGCAGGCGTGCAGATCGTGTTAGATAATTTGAAACTCGCTGAGCAAGTTAAAGAGGCTGATTTAGTCATTACTGGTGAAGGCCGTATGGATGCGCAAAGTATCTTTAGGTAAGACCCCAATCGGTGTGGCGAGCACAGCGAAACAATTTAATAAGCCTGTCATCGCGATCGTGGGCTGTTTGCGTGAGGATTATGAAGTGGTGTATGAACATGGCATTGATGCGGTGTTCCCAATTATCCGTAATCTGGGTGATTTACCGACAATTCTCAAAGCAAGGCGAGCAGAATTTAATCTCAACAGCTCAAAATGTGGCGAGATTGTTGTCATTGAAAATAAGTTTTTCATACAAAGTGCGGTCAAAAATAACGATAAATTTGACCGCACTTTTTTTGATCTTATCCCCTTGGATGAAATCTTTCATGAAGGTGTTTCAAGCGTTCTTTAGCCACATGAGTATAGATTTGCGTGGTGGAGAGATCGCTGTGTCCGAGGAGCATTTGCACAACACGGAGATCCGCACCGTGGTTCACTAAATGCGTCGCAAAGGCATGACGGAGAACATGTGGTGAAAGGGCATCCGTATCGATTCCCTGCTAACACCGCATAATGTTTTATACGATGCCAGAAAGGTTTGGCGAGTCATTTGCTGAGCTCGTTGACTTGGAAAGACCACATCTGAACTTTGTCCATTAAGCAAAAATAGGGACGACCCGTAAAGTACGAATTGTCGCACCCAAAAACGCGGCTTCTTCTCCCATTGGTACGATGCGTTCTTTGTTACCTTTACCAATTACACGCACGACACCTTGTTGTAAATTTCATATTTCTCAATGGTGAGCGTGACCAATTCCGTGACACGTAATCCAGTGGCGTAAAGTAATTCCAACATAGCTTTATCGCGTAACTCGAGCGGAATTTCTACATCTGGCGTATTTAATAAATCTGTGACTTGTTGCTCGGTTAAATACTTAGGCAAACGGCTTGGTAGTTTAGGTGAGCTCAGTACAGCACTCGGGTCATCCGTACGATACTTTTTCACGATATAAATATTGGAATAATTTTCCGCATCGCGCTCAGCATTCGTGCAGTACTGGTGGCTTTGTAACCTTGCTCTAAACGGCTGCCTAGAAAATTGCTGCAGATCTAATGGCTCGAGGGTTTCGAGAGATAAATTTTGTTTATCCAACCAATCACAAAGTGCGGTCAAATCGAGACGATAAGACTGCACGGTGTTTTTCGGACAATCCCTTTTTCGATCCAATATTCATTTCAAGAACAAATCGACTAGCGTGAGGTTATTCATGTTTACACTCTATGTACCAAAAAGGCTTTCACGCCACGTGGGGTGATAAATAAACCAATGAAGGCAAAGGCAGCCATTAAGCTAAAAGCATAAACTGGCGAAATTGGATAAAGTACGCCAGAAAGTGCGGTGAAAATGGCAATGGCGGCACATCCCGCTAAAGGCATTGTATAAAGCCTTGTAATTTCGCAATATGGGTTTTGTGGTTGAGTGGTGATGTAACGCACGGTTGCGTAATGCCCCGCAACATAAGTAAGGCTGTGAAAACATTGCAATAGAACGATTTCAACAAAGGTGTCGGCATAACCGAAAGCGAGCCAACGTACGATAGCCGCGATACCTGTGAGATAGAAAAGGGCTGTAATGGTCCAGTTTTTGAATAATCGGGTGGAGAAGAAAAAGACCACGATTTCAGCTAATACACTGATTCCCCAAAATAAACCTGCATCGGAAACAGAGTGACCATGACTTTGTCCAGAAGATAGTGCTATATGAGTAATAAGCTGCATGCGATCCTTGAATCAGTGCAATAGCAATAAATAAACGAAGTGTCGTTTTATTTTTTTGAGTAAGCCTAAAAATCCAACAGAATTTTCGACCGCACTTTGTGGCTCATCTTGTGGCATTGGATTAGGATGAAGTAATTGCACAATACTATAGAAAACGAGTATGCCCGTAATCATCCATGTGATGTATTGCTCACCAACCATCCCCAGCTAAATACCCAAACACCATCACGCCCAACAACAAATGCAAAGGAACCAATCAAGCGTACTTTGCCGTAATCTAAATGAATTTGTTGTTGCCACGTACTGGCGAGGCTATCACCAATCGGCATCCCCGCCACATTCACCATGGAATACAAGGCAAGTCCAATAAATAATAACCAGAAATTATGCGACATGAGCCCGATTAACGCCATGGTGACAGCACTAGCAACAGCTAAGTAACGTAAGCCATTCACTAAAAAGGGAAACGCGTTTTATTAAGCCTGAAAAATAAAAATACTGCCACTAAAACGGAAAATATAACCACAGGCCAGCAATAAACCGATGCTTTCTTCACTATAAGATTGCGTTTTCAACCACGCAGGGAAAAGGGGAAGAAACACACCGTAGGCACAATAGTAACCAAAAAAAGCTCAGGGTGAGCCAGGTAAAAAGGACGAACTTGCATTAGAATAATTTTTTTCCATTTCTTGTGAGCGTGCCACGCAGGCTTGCATCGCTTGTTTAATGATGTCGTTAAATTGATGTTGATTAAACACATTTAATGCGGCTGCGGTGGTACCGCCTTTTGAGGTGACATTTTCTCGTAAAGTCGAAAGGGCTGTCTGTGGATTTTTCAATCACCAACTTCGCTGAGCCTAACATAGCTTGTTGTACCAACTCACGAGATTGCTTTTCATCTAAGCCCATTTCTATTAAGCCTTGTTGCATAGCCTCTAAAAAAATTGGAAGAAGTAAGCAGGGCTACTGCCAGATGCAGCAGTGACTGCATGCATTTGATCTTCATTCGTCACCCAAGTGGTTTTTCCCTACAGCTGAAAGTAAATCTTCCGCAAAAGTGCGGTCAATTTCAGGTGTGTTTTTGTCCGCAAATAAGCCCTGCCATGCCTTCACCCACTAATGCAGGCGTGTTTGGCATCACGCGAACAATGGATTTTGCTGTTGGGATGAGTTCGGCTAATCGAGCAGTCGAAATACCCGCAGCAATAGAAATGATTAATTTATCAGAAAAAAATCAACCGCACTTAATGGCTTGCAAACATCAGCGAGGACTTGCGGCTTTAACGGCAAATAACACAACTTGAGATTGTGTGATGGATTGATCGTTATCCGTAGAAACGGCGACGCCATATTGAGCAAAAAAAGCACGTTTTCTCTTCATTAGGATCATTAACGATAATTTTTATCGGCTGGATAACCTTGTTTTTAATAGGCCTAACACAATCGCTTGTGCCATATTGCCACCGCCGATGAAGGCAATTAATTTCTGTTGCATCATTTTTTTCCCGTGAGTTTATGGGCTACAATGTCGCGTATTTTACCCTATTATGAAGGAAGTGTTACGATGTGGTTTAAAAATTTAATGTCATATAGGCTGACTAAGCCCTTAGATTGGGATCTTAATGAATTACAACGCCAGTTGTCAGATTGTGAATTTCATCCTTGTGGCTCACAAGATCAAAGTAAATTTCGGTTGGACGAGTCCCTTGAAAGACAGCGAGTTATTGTATTTTTCAGTGGGTAAACACATTTTGTTGGTCGCTAAAAAAGAAGAGAAAATGTTGCCGGCAAATGTGGTGAAACGTGAATTAGATGAACGCATTGAAAGCCTTGAGCAAAAAAAGAAAACCGTAAATTGAAAAAAACGGAAAAAAACAAACGTTAAAAAGATGATGTGGTGATGAATTTATTGCCGCGTGCATTCACTAAAAAAATCAGCAAACTTCCGTGTGGATTGATACGGAGAAATAACCTTGTTCATGTCGATGCGGCATCCAGTAAACGTGCAGAAGATGCCTTAGCATTATTGCGTAAATCCCTTGGTTCGTTACCGGTTGTACCGTTGGCTTTTTGCGAATGAACCTTCGACCATTTTTAACAGATTGGATTGTGCAGGAAAAAAATCCCGCATTGGTTGGTGGCATTAGAAGAGGCTGAATTGCGTGGAAGCCAAGAAGACAGCGTGATCCGTTGCAAAAAACAGCCTTTAGAAAATGAAGAGATTCTCGCGCTTTTACAAGATGGTAAAAAAGTGGTGAGCAAGCTCGCATTGGAATGGGAAGATACGCTGACTTTTGTGTTTAATGAAGATTGCACGCTCAAACGCTTAAAATTTGCCGATGCCGTGCGTGAGAAAAATGCGGATATTTTAAAAGAAGATTATGCGCAACGCTTTGATGCTGATTTTGTATTAATGACGGGTATTTTATCTAAACTGACAGAAAACTTACTCGATGAATTCGGTGGCGAGAAAGTAAGATTAGGCTAGTTTTAATCATGAAATAAAAAAGGCGAACATCATGTTCGCCTTTTGTTTGTTTAAAAGTGCGGTCAAATTTCCGCACGTTTTTAATTAGTGAGTACTCGTACTGGTTGTCGTACGGTTTGCACGTTTACGATCGTTTTCCGTTAAGAGTTTTTTACGGATACGGATCGATTCTGGTGTCACTTCCACTAACTCGTCGTCATCGATAAACTCGATGGCTTGCTCAAGGGAGAATTTCACCGGTGTAGTTAATACGATGGCATCATCTTTACCCTGATGCACGCATATTGGTGAGTTTTTTACCTTGTAAACAGTTTACGGTTAAGTCATTTGTACGGCTGTGAATACCGATGATTTGGCCTTCGTAAACTTCTACGTTAGCTTCGATCATTAATTTACCACGCTCTTGTAAACCAAATAGCGCATAAGCTAATGCTTTACCGGTTGCGTTAGAAATTAATACACCGTTTTTACGTTGGCCGATTTCACCTGGCTTGATGTCATCGTAGTGATCGAAACTGGAGTAAAAGTAAACCTGTACCCGGATGTCATCGTCATGAATTCACCACGGAAACCGATTAAGCCACGGCTTGGGATGATGTATTCTAAACGTACACGACCTTTGCCATCCGGCATCATGTCACGAACTTCACCTTTACGGATACCTAATGCTTCCATGACAGAGCCTTGGTGTTGTTCTTCTACGTCGATAGTCACTTGCTCATAAGGCTCTTTGTTTTTTTACCGTTGATTTCACGGTAGATTACTTTAGGACGAGAAACCGCAAGTTCATAACCTTCACGACGCATATTTTTCAATTAATACAGAAAGGTGTAATTCGCCACGACCAGAAACACGGAATTCATCTGGGTTTGGTGTTTCTTCTACGCGTAATGCCACGTTGTGAACTAACTCTTTGTTTAAACGTTCAAGAATTTGACGAGAAGTCACATATTTACCTTCTTGACCCGCAAACGGAGAAGTGTTTACACAGAAGAACATAGTTACAGTTGGTTCATCAACGGTTAATGAAGGTAAGGCTTCAACCGCATTGATATCACAAAGGGTGTCAGAAATATTTAATTCACCTAAACCGGTAATCGCAATGATGTCGCCTGCATAAGCGATATCTTCTTCATAACGTTGTAAAACCAAGGTGACCTAATACTTGACCCTACACGACCTTGGCGAGTTTTGCCTTCACCATCAATAATCGTTACAGGTTGATTTGGTTTGATTGCACCACGTTTGATACGACCGATACCGATAACACCCACATAGCTGTTATAGTCTAATTGTGAGATTTGCATTTGGAATGGTGCATCAAGTTCCACTTTTGGCGGTTCAACGTGTTGAACGATCGCTTCAAATAATGGGGTCATATCTTCCGCTAAATCTTCGTGTTCAAGCCCTGCGACACCATTTAATGCAGAGGCATAGATAATCGGGAAGTCTAATTGCTCATCGGTTGCACCAAGGTTAACGAATAAATCGAATACTTGATCCACCACCCAATCAGGACGCGCGCCTGGACGGTCAACTTTGTTGATAACTACAATTGGTTTTAAACCATGAGCAAAGGCTTTTTGGGTTACGAAACGCGTTTGTGGCATTGGACCGTCAAAGGCATCTACGACTAAAAGTACAGAATCCACCATAGAAAGTACACGTTCTACTTCACCACCGAAGTCGGCGTGTCCTGGGGTATCTACGATGTTAATGCGATAACCATTCCAGTTAATTGCGGTATTTTTTTGCAAGAATGGTAATGCCACGTTCTTTTTCAAGATCGTTTGAGTCCATTACGCGTTCATCAACATCACCACGAGTTGATTCAAATGTACCGGATTGTTGAAGGAGTTTGTCAACGAGGGTGGTTTTACCATGGTCAACGTGAGCGATAATTGCGATATTGCGCAATTTATTAATATCAATGTCGTTTTTTTCATTTATTACGTTCTTAAATGTTTAAGTTTTGTAGGGTGGAATTTTTTTATGCCACCAAATAGTCCAAGTAGTTTAAATTGGTGAGTTAAACTCACCCTACGAGAATCTCGAAAGGGCAAAAAAATTATACACGATATTTCGTTGCTCTGCTATGCCGTGGGTATAAAATAAATCTCATGAAAAAGGCAAGCGGTTGCGTTATAATGCTCTTTTTAATTTTTTTATAAAGATTATATACATAGCAAAAATAGAGGACTCCTTATGCCAAATGCAAAATGCAATTGCCAACGTATTCAAACTGATCGAAGAGAACGATATTAAGTTCGTGCTACTTCGTTTCACCGACATTAAAGGTAAAGAACACGGCGTTTCTATCCCGGTTAGCCTTGTCGATGAAGATATGTTTGAAGATGGCAAAATGTTCGATGGCTCTTCTGTTGAAGGTTGGAAAACCATTAACAAAGCCGATATGCTTTTTAATGCCAATCGCTGAGACTGCGGTAGTCGATCCATTTGCGCAGATTCCAACCCTCTCTATTCGTTGTAGTATTTATGAACCAACGACTATGCAAAGCTATGATCGTGACCCGCGTTCAATCGCTATTCGTGCTGAAAAACTATATGCGTTCAATCAGGTATTGCGGATCAGGCATTCTTTGGTCCTGAACCAGAGTTCTTCTTATTTGATGATGTACGTTTTGATGTATCAATGAACCGTGCTTCTTTTGCCGTTGATGATATTGAGGCTGCTTGGAACACCAACAAAAAATACGAAGGTGGTAACAACGCTTATCGTCCACTGAAAAAAGGTGGTTACTGTGCAGTTGCTCGATTGATACAGCACATGATATTCGCTCTGAAATGTGTTTGATTTTTAGAAGAAATGGGCTTAGTAGTCGAAGCTCACCACCATGAAGTGGCAACAGCAGGTCAAAAACGAAATTGCAACGAAATTCAACAGCTTAACCTTGAAAGCGGATGAAACACAAATCTATAAATATGTGGTGCAAAAACGTTGCATTAGAACATGGTAAAACCGCTTGCTTTTATGCCTAAAACCAATCACGGGTGACAATGGTTCGGGCATGCACTGTAATATGTCATTAAGCAAAGACGGTAAAAATATTTTTCCAAGGTGATAAATATGCCGGCCTTTCTGAAACCGCACTTTATTACATCGGTGGTATCATTAAGCACGCTAAAGCATTAAATGCCTTCACTAACCCAAGTACTAACTCATACAAACGTTTAGTACCAGGCTTTGAAGCACCAGTATTATTGGCTTACTCTGCAAGTAACCGTTCTGCGTCAATTCGTATTCCGGCAGTAACTAGCCCGAAAGCGATCCGTATTGAAGCGCGTTTCCCAGATCCATTGGCAAACCCATATCTTGCATTCGCTGCATTATTGATGGCAGGCCTTGATGGTGTGGTAAACAAAATCCACCCAGGCGATGCAATGGATAAAAATCTTTACGATCTTCCGCCGGAAGAATTAAAAGATATTCCAGCAGTTGCAAGCTCATTAGAAGAAGCGTTGAATTCATTAGAAAAAGACTATGAGTTCTTAACGCAAGGTGGGGTATTTGCTAAAGACTTTATCGAAGCATTTATTAGCGTTAAACGTAAAGACGTGGAACGTTTAAATATGACACCACATCCGGTTGAGTTTGAGATGTATTATGCATAAGAAACGATAGATTTCTAGTTGCTAAATTTAAGAAAGTGCGGTCATTTTTGGTCGCACTTTTTTGTATGTGATATCACGTTGAATTCGTGTATAATCAAAATCTAATTATAGATAGGACTAGATTATGCTAAATAAATTTGTAGGAAAGTTTCGTCGATTTTTTTGCTTTTGATGAACTTTTTAAAACAGCTAATTATAAGAGACGTAAAACTTAAGTATCGTCGCAGTTATTTAGGGGTATCTGTGGAGTATTTTGAACCCCATTAATGTTAATGATGGTTCTTGTTGTTATTTTTTTCTAATCTATTTTCCGCTTTTGATATTCCAAATTTTCCCACTTTATATGATTTCAGGGGCAGTTTCTTTTTTTGAGCTTTTATGACTGAAGCAACCAAATATGTCAGTTGGCTCCAATTACAGGAAATTCAGCATTAATAAAAAAGACATATGTACCAAAGTATATTTTTCACAGTTTCTAAAGGTAGGAAGTTCATCTAGTTAACTTTACTCTTTTTCTCTTGGTGCATTTATTGTTAGTAATGATTTTTTTACTAGATGCTGAGTTTTCTTGGAATCTTTTATTTTTTTCCCTGTCATTATTCTGGAAGTATTTTATCTTTTAGTTTAGGACTTGGTTTATGGCTTTCTGCAATTACAGTTTTTTTCCGTGATATTCAGTATTTGTGGGGGTGTATTTATTTCAATGTGGATGTACCTTACTCCATTATTCTATCCCCGTATCGATTATTCCTGAGGAATACCAAGAGTTATACAAAAATGTAAATCCAATGTATGGCTATATTGAGCAATTCAGAGATATTGTCTTATATGCAAAATTTCCACAGACTGATTCGATTCTAATCGGTTTTGGTACGGCCATTTTGGTTCTTGTCCTTGGGGCTTGGTATTTTAATAAAAAACAAGACGAGTTTATTTTATATATCTAATGAATAAAGAAACAGTAATTAAAGTCACTAATGCTACGGTGCGTTTTAATAAAAGCAACCGAACAATATAATGGCTTAAAAAGAATATGTGATTAAGATGCTAAAGGGGGAACTTATGTTCCAAGAGTTTTTAGCATTAAAAGACGTTAACCTTGAAGTCAAAAAAGGTGAGTCCTGGGGATTGATTGGAACAAATGGCTCAGGTAAGTCAACCCTTTTAAAATTAATCTGTGGCATTCTAAAAACCCTTACAAAGGTACTGTGGAGGTGCATGGTAACATTGCTCCATTGATTGAGTTAGGGTGCAGGATTTTGATCCTGAATTAACAGCAAGAGAAAATATTTACCTAAATGGTGCGTTACTAGGGCATAAAAAATCCTTTATGGCACAACATTTTGATGAGATTATTGATTTTGCTGAATTGCAAGATTTTGTGGATGTACCACTTAAGAACTTTTCATCCGGTATGGCTGCTAGATTAGGCTTTGCTGTAGCAACTATTGTTAAACCTGAAATTTTGATTGTGGATGAAGTGTTAGCGGTAGGCGATGCAGCATTCCAAGAAAAATGTAAGCTGCGGATGGAAAAAATGTTAGTTGGTGGCACGACACTTTTATTTGTTTCTCATTCTATAAAGCAAGTAAAAGATCTTTGTCAGAATGTAATTTGGATCGATAAAGGTGTGGTAAAAGCTGTAGGAAAAGCGAAAGATGTAATTCCATTATATGAAAATAAAACTTCATTATTTTAGATAAAAAAAATAAAAGTGCTTGGCACGGGTATAGTTATGCATATTTTTACAAAACTCAGTATTTCCAACTTATTCATTATGTTCGGAAAAAGAACTTTACTTTAGATTTAATGAGTATGTTGATTTAGATATGAATAAATCAACCTTTAGCTTAAGGAAAAAAAAGGAAAATTAATTACTGATACCTATTTTTAATAGTATTAGTGTTGGAAAGTGGAAGAGACATACTAATGTCTGTGATCTGAATCTTACCATTCGTTTAAAAGGTAAGGTGAAAATTACTTGGTTTCTTCATCGAGCTTATTTTTAGTGGTCGTATTCTCGCTGAAAACTATATATCTACTAATGAGTTCAATGATATTGTTATTCCATTAAGTTTTTTTGGTCTGATTTAGAAGATGGGATGCTTGTATTTGAGGTTGAGGCATTAGATGATTCTGAAATTAGTGATTTTTTTACTATTGGACTAATACAGAACCAACTAATAATGTAAAAATTAGGTATAGTAATTACGCATTTTAACCGTCAAAAAAATATGTATTACCTGCACTGGAACGATTAAAAAGTCAGTTATTAGACTTGCCTGAGTTTAAAGATAAAGTTTCTTTATTTGTGGTTGATAATAGCCAGAACCTCCCTGAAATTGATAATGTAACTATCATTCCTAACGAAAATTTAGGTGGTGCTGGTGGTTTTAGTAGGGGGTTATTAAACCTTAAAGAGAATACTGATTGTACGCATTGTTTATTTATGGATGATGATGCGTCTTGTGAAGTAGATGGAATAAAACGGACTATTGCATTGCTTACTTTTGCTAAGAATAAGGATTTAGCCATTGGTGGAGCAATGATTCGTGAAGAGACTATGTATCTTCAATATGAAAACGGTGCACGATTTGATGGGTTATTAAGACCTAATAAAGCAAATTTAGATTTACGCAAAATTGAAAAATTGTTTAATTAATGAGTTTGAGGAAAAAAAATTGATTTTTTTGCGGTTGGTGGTATTTTGCATTTCCACTTTCTAAAGTAAAACATTTAGCTTTTTCCTTTCTTTGTTCGTGGCGATGATATTGGCTTTGGTTTAGCTCATAAATTTAATATTATAACGTTAAATGGTATTTGTTCTTGGCAAGGTGATTTTGCATTAAAAACATAGCCCATTTACTGCTTATTTGGATAATCGTCATCAAATTATGCAACATTTTTCATCATTGTAGTCAGGATGGGCTTCGTGCTTTGATCCTAGTTACTGCAAGAATGTTTATGCGAAATTTATTAACATATCATTATGAAACAGCAGAGGCGATTATTCGCTCAATTGAAGATGCAACTAAAGGAAAACAGTTTTGGGAAGCTAATGTAGATATGGCTGAAAAAAACGAAAAAGAAATTTCTGCTATCATAAAAAAATGAAAAAAACCAGAAGATATATCTCTTGATTTATTTGCTATGGCTCAGGCAGGCAATCCTAATGAAAGAAAAATTAATAAGGTTATTGCGTTGGAGTACTTTAAATGGGCATTTGCTTCCAAAAATTATTTTTTTAAACGAGGGTATGTATGGCAAGATAAAGGGCATTCACATTTAAGAGAGATTTACAGATTTAAGAAAGTTCTTTATATTCATCGACCATCGAACAAAGGCTTTTGTGTTAGAACATAATAAGAAAAAAAGTTCTTTATGCTATTAATTTCTTATTTGAAAGCTATATATCAGTTGTCCCAGAATTATAGTAAATTGAAGAATGAATATCAGTCTTCTTATGATGAATTAACTAGTGCAGAATTTTTGGAAAAAAACAATTTAAGCAAGATAAATAAAAGGTAAGTATTTATGAAAAAAAATTTTTTTATTAGTTGGCGCAGGTTTCTCAAATGCCGTTATCGCTCGCGAATTAGCAGAGAAAAGGTTATAAAACTGTTGTTATTGATTCTCGTAGCCATGTGGCAGGCAACTGTCACTCTGAACGTGATGCTGAAACAGAATGTGATGGTTCATGTTTATGGTCCACATATTTTTCCATACTGATAATGAAAGAGTATGGACTTATGTAAACAATTTTGGTGAGTTTATGCCGTTTGTTAATCGCGTAAAAAAACGATTAGCCAAGGTGCGGTGTATTCTCTCCCGATTAACTTGCATACGATTAACCAATTCTTTGGCAAAACGTGTTCACCGAAAGAAGCAAAAGCGTTTAATTGAGGCACAAGCAGACTTTGTCTATCACTGATCCGCAAACCTTTGAAGAGCAAGCAATGCGTTTTTGTAGGTAAGGATTTGTATAAAAGCTTTCTTCTATGGTTACACCAAAAAAACAATGGGGTGTTGAACCGAAAAGAGTTACCAGCAAGCATTTTTAAAAACGCTTACCTGTGCGTTTTAATTATGACGATAACTACTTTCGCGCATAAATTCCAAGGTATGCCGAAAGAAGGTTATACGAAAATTGTCGAAGCGATTTTTAGATCATGAAAAATATTGAAGTGCGTTTAAATACGCCATTTGCTGAATCAATGAAAGCAGAATTTGATCATATTTTTCTGGTCTGGTCCGTTAGATGCGTATTTTTGGATTTGAATTGGGTCGCTTAGGGTTATCGTACCTTAGATTTCGAGGCATTCCGTGATGAAGGCGATTTCCAAGGTAATGCGGTAATTAACTATGGTGATGAAGAAGTACCCTATACTCGTATTTCAGAACATAAACATTTTGCACCATGGGAACAACACGAGAAAACAATTTGTTATCGTGAATTTAGCCGTCTATGTGGTGAAAATGATATTCCGTATTACCCGATTCGTTTAGTGAAAGATAAAGCACTTTTACAACAATATGTTGAAAAAGGCGAAACAAAAGAAACGCAAGTTACTTTCGTCGGTCGTTTAGGTACTTATCGTTATTTAGATATGGATGTGACGATTAAAGAAGCCTTAGAAACAGCTGATGTTGTAAAAGAATCATTAGAAAAACAGACCGCACTTAAACCTTTTTATGTAAATATGGACTAAAGTATAGCGAGTCTAGAAATAAAGCCATATGCGATCTCGTGTATGGCTTTTGTTTAAATAAAATTGAGTTGATTATGCATGCTGAAAAATCCATTTGTGCAGTGGTTGTGACATTTAACCGCAAAGCATTATTATTAAATTGTTTAAATGCACTGAAAGCCCAAACACATCCTTTAACTCATATTGTGGTGATTGATAATGCCAGTACTGATGGCACAGCTGATTTTTTTAGATGAGCATGGTTGGACAAATAATGATGCTTTTTACTTTGATCACCTTGCCCGAAAATATGGGGGAGCAGGTGGATTCCATGAAGGAATCAAGTATGCGTTTGAGCATGGCTTTGATTATATTTGGTTGATGGATGATGATGGATTTCCAGCTGAAACATGTTTGGAAAAACTCTTACCTTACACTACAGAGAATTGTTATATAGGTCCGATAGTGATTGATTGTGAAGGTAAAGAGAAACTAAGTTTTTAGCTTACGTTTACCAAATAGTTTGCAAATACTAGATCATTTACTCTGATATTCCTCAGTCTTTAAAAATAGATAATCAAATTAAGGATACAGTATTGCCTTTTAATGGTACTATTAATCGGAAGAGATCTTGTCCAACAAATGGGATTTCCCTATGAAGGAGTACTTTTATTTGGGGAGATGAGTGAGAATATACTCTGCGTGCAGAGGCATACAGCGTAAACATTTTTGACAGTGATCGATGCATTATTTTTATCATCCCTATAGCCATGACTCTATATCAGAACTAATGTTTTTTTGGTAAATTACGGTTTTAATAATGCACATTCAGATTTAAAACAATATTGTTTTTGTCGTAATACAATCGCTACTTTTATCAAGCATAAAGGAGCTTGTTTTCATGCGCTAGCATTTTTATTAAAAACAACTGTGGTTTTTATGCATTTACTCAAACCAAGCTTTTTTTCTCGTTTGCTGTTTGCTTGGCAGTGCAATGTGTCACTGGGTTTACTGGGTGACTTTTTCTCATCATAAGGATTACTTAAAAATAACATGCAAAAAGCTTACTGTATTAGTGATTGCGCATAAAGACTATGAGTTTCCAGATTCTGCATGCTATCGCCCGCTTTTTTTGTGGGAGGGAAGACTACAAGTGATCTAAAAAAATGAGAGGGCTTTTACCAAGATAATTCAGGTGTAAATATTGCTGAAAAAAATAGTAGTTTTTGTGAATTAACAGGGACTTTATTGGGCTTGGCAAAATGGTATCTTTAAAAAAATAACCAATATGTTGGGTTAGTACACTATCGCCGTTATTTTTGCAGGTAAAAAGTTATGTTTGAAGAAACAGCATATTGCATCAGAAAGCGAGTTGCTATCTCTTTCTAGAAAAAAATATGATGCGATTTTACCGAAAAAAACGAAATTATTTTTATTGAATCAATTTATTCTCACTACCAACATGCCCATCATGTTAAGGATCTGAATTGTACAAGGGAAATTATTTCTGAATTGCATCCTGAGTATATAACGAGCTTTGATGCAATTATGCAAGGCCGAAAGATTCATATTTATAATATGTTTGTCATGTCATCAGAGAAACGTATCAGAATACTGTCAAGTGGCTTTTTCCCTATTTTTGTTTGAATTAGAAAAAGCGAATAGATATAACCCAGTATGATAGCTATCAAAAAAAGAGTGTTTGGTTTTATTGCCGAGCGCCTATTCAATGTTTGGTTGGTTCATCATCAGTTAAAGTTTTTGTGAAATTCCGGTAGTTAATTTGGAAGGCGAGAATTTGTTAAAAAAAAGCGATTAATTTATTAAAACGGAAATTTTCTAAGATAAGGATTTCACTATGCATAAAAATTACGTGGTGTAAATTTATTTTTGTTAGCTACTGATTTTTTTAACACTTTTTTTAGTTCATTATTTATTGCCTATGAAGTGTTAGATATCACTCGTGGCTGCCGTTTTTATTTTTCCTTTGGAAGAATTTAATGCCTATGTATTGATTCATGCCTGTGTATCTTTCGTTGGTGTGTTATGGTTTTTGGATACGATTACGGCACTATACTTACCGCAAACCGTTTTTGGTTTGAATTAAAAAGAAATTATCCGTACCTTACTGATCCTTTTTCATTATTGAATTGGCGATAGTTGCCTTTTTCTCGTCTATATGTTTCCCGTTATTTCTGGTCTGTAACTTGGATTTGTATCTTTGTTGGACTTCCTTTTTTTCCGGATTCTTGTAAAAAAAGCTTTTTGATAAAAAAAGCGGAATGTATCTAAAAGAAACTATCATTATTGGCAATGGAAAAAAAATGCTAAAGAGGTATTTAACGCTTTAAATAATGAATCATATTTAGGATTTGACATAAAATTATTTGTGACAACGGAAGATTATCATTCAGAATTTCTTGAAGGTATTCCCTGTCATGCGTCATAACCCTGAGTTGCTAATGAAATTGGTGTCGCCAGAATTTACTCAGTTTATTCTTGCGATTGATGAAGAAAATAAAGCCAAACAAGATTTTTTTGGTTGCGTTATTTAATTCGCAAAGGGATGCCGTTCTATTTCTGTGATTCCTGATTTTTCGAGGTATTCCCACTTTATGGCACGGATATGTCTTTTTTTATTTAGCCAAGAAATGGTGCTTTTTAGAGTAAATAATAATTTAGCAAAAACGTTCATCTAAGATTGTTAAAAAGAACCTTTGATATCTTAGGTTCATCTTTTTCTCTTACTTTTTATTGTTACCATTTTGTATTCCTTTATATTTTATAATCACAAGAGATGGCGGTAATTTCATATACGAGCATTCAAGAATTGGTCAGCACAAAAAGAAATTCAAATGTTTGAAGTTTCGAACAATGGTGAATAATTCAGATGAAGTGTTAGCAAAGATTTTTGGCAACGGATGAAAGTGCTAGATTAGAATGGGAAAAAAAGACTTCAAACTTAAAGATGATCCACGCATTACACCAATAGGCAGATGGTTAAGAGCGAGAAGCTTAGATGAACTACCTCAACTTTGGAATGTACTTAAAGGTGAAATGAGTTTAGTCGGACCTCGTCCAATAGTGAAAAAGGAATTGTCTTATTATCAAGAGGACGTTGATTATTACCTTATGGCAAAACCTGGAATGACAGGCTTATGGCAAGTCAGTGGGCGAAATAATGTGAGCTATGATACGCGAGTTTATTTCGATACCTGGTATGCTAAAAACTGGTCTCTATGGAATGATATTGTGATCTTACTTAAAACAGCTAAAGTGGTGTGTAAGAAAACAGGGGCCTATTAATGACGCGAATTCTCATCACCGGCGGTTCTGGTTTCATCGGTTCCGCCCTCATTCGATATATCATTAATCATACTCAAGATTTCGTTATCAATATCGATAAGCTGACCTATGCTGCAAATCAATCCGCTTTGAAAGAGGTAGAAAATAATCCTCGTTATGCTTTTGAGCAAATTGATATTTGTGATCTTAAGGCGATAGAAAGCGTTTTCGAGAAAATATCAGCCTGATGCAGTGATGCATTTGGCGGCAGAAAAGTCATGTCGATCGTTCTATTTCGGGAGCGGCTGATTTTATTCAAACCAATATTGTTGGTACTTATACGTTGTTAGAGGTTGCTAAGAATTATTGGCATACCTTAGACGAAGCTAAAAAAACGACCTTTCGATTCCACCATATTTCTACTGATGAAGTGTATGGGGATTTATCCCTTTCTGAGCCAGCCTTTACTGAACATTCCCCTTATCATCCGAGTAGTCCTTATTCAGCCTCAAAAAGCAGCGAGTGACCATTTGGTGTACGCTTGGCATCGTACTTATGGTTTGCCGGTGATTATCACAAACAGTTCCAATAACTATGGGGCTTATCAGCATGCTGAAAAGCTTATCCCCTTAATGATTTCAAATGCTGTGATGGGAAAGCCTTTGCCAATTTATGGTGATGGGCAACAGATTCGTGATTGGTTATTTGTGGAAGATCATGTTCAAGCTTTATATTTAGTTTTAACAAAAGGTCGAGTCGGGGAAAACTATAATATCGGTGGAAATTGTGAAAAAACAAACCTTGAAGTGGTTAAAACAATTTGCCAATTACTCGAAGAACTTGCGCCAAATAAGCCTAATCACATTAAGTATTACGAAGATTTAATTACTTTTGTAAAAGACCGACCTGGTCACGATGTGCGATATTCATTGGATTGTTCTAAAATTCATGCAGAATTAGGTTGGCAACCACAAATAACCTTTGAACAAGGACTTTGTCAGACGGTAAAATGGTACCTAGAGAATAATAGATAAATAAAGGAGAAGAACTACATGCAAATTACATTATCAACGGCTCCCGCTTCGGAGAGTTGGGGCAAAAATGCCATTTTAAGTTTTAATCAAGATCAAGCCGTTATTCATCTTAAAGATGATGAAAAATCGAACCTTGTTTTAGTTCAAAAAGCCGCACGTAAGTTACGTGGACAAGGTATTAAAGATGTTGAACTTGTGGGGGATGCATGGGAGTTAGAAAATTGCTGGGCATTTTATCAAGGTTTTTACTCGGCGAAGCAAGATTATTCGATTGAATTTCCTCATTTAGATGATGAGCCACAAGATGAATTATTAGCCCGTATTGAATGTGGTGATTTTTGTGCGTGGAATTATTAATGAACCAGCACGAAACACTTACGCCAGTTAAATTAGCAGAACGCGCAGCTGAGTTTATTTCTAAACAGGCTGAAAATTATGCCGATAAAAAGTGCGGTCAGTTTTCAGATCATTTCTGGGTGAAGCGTTAAAAGAGCAAGGTTACCACGGGATCTTTACTGTGGGTCGTGGTTCTATTAATCCCGCCCAGCTATGTTGCAATTAGATTTTTAACCCGACTAATGATCCCAAATGCGCCTGTATTAGCGTGCTTGGTTGGTAAAGGTATTACTTTTGATAGTGGTGGTTATAGCATCAAACCAAGTGATGGCATGAGCACGATGCGTACTGATATGGGCGGCGCTGCGTTATTAACAGGCGCGTTAGGATTTGCCATTGCGCACGGTTTAAATCAACGTGTAAAACTCTATCTATGCTGTGCGGAAAAACTTGGTGAGCGGTAATGCGTTTAAATTGGGTGATATCATCACGTATAAAAAAATGGTGTAACCGCTGAGATTTTTAAATACTGATGCGGAAGGCCGTTTAGTATTGGCGGATGGCTTAATTGAAGCCGATAGTCAAAATCCACAATTTATTGTCGATTGTGCAACCTTAACCGGTGCAGCGAAAGTGGCGGTCGGGTAATGATTACCACAGTGTGCTTTCTATGGATGATGCGTTGGTAAATAGCTTATTCCAAGCTGCCAAAGAAGAAAATGAACCGTTCTGGCGTTTGCCTTTTGAAGAATTCCATCGTAGCCAAATCACTTCTTCTTTTGCGGATATTGCAAATACAGGTACAGCGCCGGTTGTCGCGGGCGCAAGTACTGCAACGGCATTTTTTATCGTATTTTTGTGAAAAAAACTATCAACAAGGTTGGTTGCATATTGATTGTTCAGCCACTTATCGTAAATCAGGTAGTGATTTATGGGCGGTTGGGCGCAACCGGAATTGGTGTGAAAACTTTAGCAAATTTATTAGTAACGAAAGCAAGTTAAGTAGGATTTTTATGGTAGAACGTACTTTTTCAATTATCAAACCCTGATGCAGTAAAGCGTCATTTAATTGGTGCTATTTTAGGGCGTTTTGAATCACAGGGATTTCGTGTCGTTGCGCTTAAAATGGTGCAATTAACCAAAGAACAAGTGGAAGGTTTCTATGCGGAACACCAAGGTAAACCGTTTTTTTGAACCGTTGGTGGAGTATATGATCTCTGGTCCGATGGTGGTTTCTGTATTGGAAAAAGAAAAATGCCGTGAAAAGATTACCGCACTTTGATTGGTGCAACGAATCCCGGCTGAGGCAGCAGAAGGCACTATCCGTAAAGACTTCGCGTTAAGTCAGCGTGAAAATTCTGTCCATGGTTCTGATAGTGTTGAAAGCGCAAAACGAGAAATTGCTTATTTCTTCGTAGATTCAGAAATCCAACCATAATTCATTTCTATAGAAAAAGCACTTAGTGAATCGCTAAGTGCTTTTTATTTTTTTATTGCTTTTCAATTTTTTTGAGATAGTCTTTTTCATTGGATCAATTTCAGCCCGAATATGAAAGGCTTTCGCTAAATTCTCCGCATTTAACACGGCTTGCGTCTCACCCTACAGCTAACAATTTTCCTTTATCTAATAGAACAATTTCATCACAAAATTGATAAGCCAACGAAAGGTGATGAATGGCAACAACACACGTATGTTGCGGTGTGAGTGATTGAAGCTGTTCCATCATATCAATTTGATAATAAGGGTCGAGTGGCGCAATCGGCTCATCGACCAATAAAACAGGAGATTCTTTAATGCAGCAGCGAGCGAGTTGTACACGCGCTTTCTCGCCACCTGAAAGTTGTTGAAATGGCTTATCGAGCAAAATGAGTTACCGCAAATTTTTCTGAAAACGCTTGAATTTTTGACCGCTCTTTTTCTTTTGGTAACGGAGCTGCCAAGCCTAACGCAATCACATCATAAACGGATAAATCCCAATGAATTTGCGTATTTTGTGCAAGGTAAGCAATGTGTTGGCTTTTTTCAGTCGCATTCATGTTGCTTAATGGCTGATTATCGAACCAAACCTCTCCTTGTTTGAGGGGCAAGATACCCTGCAATGGTTTTTCAATAATGTAGATTTTCCCGCACCATTGGCGCCCATAATGCCAATCAATTTACCTGATGGAAGCGTACAGTTGATGTCATTTTAAGCAATAGGATTGGGTGAGTTTTTTTCAATTCTAATCATAGATTTTTTTCTCTGTTGCGTTAATAACATCCAAATCAAGCAAGGGCGCACCGATAAGCGCAGTCAAACGTGCCGATGTAAATATGTGAGAACAGCGGGATGTATAAAATCGCCAAATCGGCCAGTAACAGCAATAATGCCCCAATTAACGCACTGGTGAGGTAAAGCTGTGACGGGCGAGCTTTCAGCAAAATACGGGCGAAGTGTGGTGCGATTAAGCCAATAAAGCCAATAGTACCTGTCTGTGGAATGGTTGCCCCCGACTAATAAAGCCACACCCAAAGGTGCTGATGAAAAAAAGCTACGTTTTGGGATCCACGCCCCATTGTGCTCGCTGTTTCTTCACCAAAGGTGAGTAAATCTAAGTATCGGCGAGTGTGGTATAAGCAGAAAAACCCCTGCCAGAACAATCGGGAGTGAAATAAGCAAAGGGTATCTAATTTTCGCCCACATCAACGAGCCTTGTAGCCAACGATAAAGTTCAGCTAATGCCCATGGGCTTTCGGCGTTGGAAAGCAGTAATGCAATTGCTGAACCCAAGCAACATATTGACCGCTAAGCCGCTTAGGATCATCATCGTGGATCCGTAGTTTTTGGCGATCAAATACACGATTAAAAAGCTTAAAAGTGCACCAATGACGCCACCCGCTAAAAGCAGTGAAAATGGCACGGCAAAATAATAAAGGATAAATACACTAGCAGCCGTTGCGCCAGCGCTACTGCCGAGCAAGCCCTGGACTGGCTAATGGATTTTTGAAAAATACCTTGCATCGCATTGCCGGCAATCGCTAGGCTGGCACCCGTCAATAAAGCTAAACCAATGCGTGGAAAACGAATATCCCACAGCACCATTGAACGCATATCGGTGAGTACGCCATCCGCATTTTTGAGATGGGCAAAGTCGCCGAGCTGATGATAAACTGCAAATCCGCTAATCAACAGCAACGCGAAGAAAAAGTGCGGTATTTAATTTTGAGTGTTTTTGGTCAATGATCAATTTCCTATGTAATCCAAATATCATTTGTTAATTTGATTTTTGTCAAATCTCCCCTAACCCCTCTTTGCTAAAGAGGGGATTATATGTCGGGATTTATAATTCTGATGGTTTATTCTAATCATTTATACATAAAGACATATAAATATGTCATCTAGGGTTAATTTAATAATGAAATTCCCCTCTTTAGCAAAGAGGGGTTAGGGGAGATTTGTCAGCTACATTATTTTAACTGTTGATAAATCTTCTCCGCCCCTTGCCACACGCCGTGATCGAAACAATAGGTATATTTCATCGGGATGCTGACAAGCGGTTGGTTTTTGAAAAAAATCTTGCAACATAGGGTGGTGCAGTAATTCAGCCTGTGCATTGTAACCTTGTTTGTCAGTCAGTGAAATGAGCACATTCGGTTGACTTAAAATCACTTTTTCTAACGAGAAATTTTGTGCGGTAAGTGGTGTTTTTAACGGTGTTAATCCGAGTAAATTTAACAGCACGGGATATTGCGGATAGTAACTCTCTACCACTCCTGTTTCCGACAAAATTAGTGTGTCGGTAAGCGGTCGATTTAAGTGAAAGTTTTGCGATTTGAGTTTTGTTACTAAATCAGTCGCCTTTTGCTCATTCCCCAGTTGTTTGCCTAATTCTAGAATCAGCGCAAATAATTCATCAGGCGTTTGTGGGCTGTCGTTTATCGGGATAATCTTCACACCGAGTTTTTTTCAGTTCAGCCACTAATTGCGGATAAAAAGTTTCGTTAATCAGAATAGTTTTATCCAAATAGGGCAATAATTCCGTTAATTGCGGTTCCAACACAGGCTTGTCGGTATTGATTTTGTCTAACATCATCAACGGTTTTTTCGAATAAGGCGATTGAGCAGCAATTTGCGAAGGCTCAGCCAGTTCGATAAGCAGTCTGTCACTGCAAAGCGTAAGCGAGACAAATTGTTCCGAAGCCTGAGACGGTAAACGGAAGGAAAAGTGCGGTTAAAAATTAAGCGAGTTTTTTTGCATATAGATAATGATACGCTACGCCATCAAGAATGTAAAAAGGCGTGCTAAGCACGCCCTTATGAGTAGGTAATAATTAGAACGATCCTTTTTAACCCAACGTAAACATTACGTCCTTCTTGACCATAGCCCAAGTACGTTTTCGTATTTTTTTATTGAATACGTTGTTAAGATTTGCATAAATCGTCAAACTATCCGCTACTTTATAGTTCACGCCTAAGTTTGCCAAGGTGTAAGATGGCAATTTCACTTTATGCGTGCTGTAGGTTTGGTGAATAGTAGGTATCCATGCGTTTGCCTGTGTAAGATACATTTACATCCGCACCCAATTTTTTTCAGTGATTTGGTATGCTAAGCCCGCGTTCGCCAAATGTTTTTGGACGACGTGCCAATTCAGCGCCTTTGCTATCTCGGGTTTGCGTGTAGGTGTAGTTAGCATAAGCAGTTAATGCATCGGTGATTTTACCGTTGTAAGCCACTTCAACACCTTTCACTTTGCTCTTACCTTCAAGGTTTACCGCACGGCTTGCATAAGTGGTAAAGTTGATTACTTCGCTGCTAATCGCGTTTTTCACGTTGCGAGCGAAAATAAGTCACATCAAAGCTGTGACGGTTATCATTGGTTTCAAATAAGAAACCAACATCGCCACCCTAAACTTTTCTCTGGTTGCAAATTCGGGTTGCCGATATAGCGCGCGTTGTAACCGTAATATTCAGTGATCGTCGGGTTTTTGAATCGCTGAACCCTAAACTTGCGTGGGCTTTCACATTATTGTGTAAACGGTAAGCGCCCGCGATACGGCCCAGTCCATGAGTTTTTCATATTCAGAGCTGTCAGTGTAACGACCACTAATATTTAAAGCTATGATCTGCATCGTGCAATAAGCGATATTCTGCCGCTAAGCTTTTTCTCAACGAGCTTTTTTTATTGCCAGCATTGTTGAAATAAGACGAGTTGAAATCTGTTTTTTGATAGTCAGTTAAGAAGCTTAAACCTTGTGTGAGAGTGCCTTCACGATCGAAATTGACGTCTAATTGATAGTTTGCATTGAGTTTTTTCGCATCGTAAGCTGATGTATAGCCAACGGTATCGCTGTCAGTTTTTGAGATGGCTTACACCCAACCTTATGTTTAAGCAATTGATCATCATTACCTAAGAAACCGCTTAATTTGAATAAGGTATCACGTGTGCGAGTGTAGTGGCCTTTTTCATCCGTTGCGCTGTTATCAAAGTTAGCGGTTTGGCTGCTGTGAGAGGTTAAGAAATCAAAACCTTTTTGGTTATCGTCATAGCCAAAACGAAGAGAAGCGTTATCACGGTGGAATTTATCGCGTTCGCTTGAACCACCGGTATTTACCGCTGTACCATCTTGCGCGGTATAGTTAAAGCGGTTTTTGCTGAGTGCTGAAATGCCTTTGGTGTGGTGGCTATCACCGTGTAAAGCGTAATAGAAACCGTTATTTGAGCCTGAAAGGGTTAATGAACCATCTACTGTACGATTAGAGCCTGTGCCAAAATCGTAATCAACGTTGAAGGTTTTACCTTTTTCTAAGCCTTTCTTCGTGGTGATATAAATCACACCACCCATCGCATCACTTCCCCAAAGAGCGGATTGCTCGCCGCGTAATACTTCGATGCGGTCAATATTGCTTAATGCTAAGCCACCGAAAATCAAAGCCATAACCAGAAACTGGGTTCACTTTCACGCCATCAATAATCACTGCAGTGTGGTTTGCATCCGCACCACGTAAGAATACATTGGTTAAGGTACCACGACCGCCTGATGCGCTTACGGCTAAACTTGGTACAGTTTTCAATACGTCGCTGACATAAGTTGCACCGCGTTGTGCAAAAATCTTTTTTTCAGTTAAAACAGTAACAGATGAGGCGGTTTGATGAAGGCTAGTTGGGCGTGGCTGATGCAGAATAGACGTTAATCACATCTAATTTTGCCACGTCTTCAGCCGCCGCTAATGCTGGAATTGCTAATAAAATCGCTGAAGTAATCACATTTTTTTTCATTTTAAAATCCCTAGGATAAAAGTCTGTATAAAAGCGCCAGCAGTTTACACATTTGAGGCTTGGCAAGCAAAACCTATCATGATGAAAAATAACTCATCATGAAAATGAATGAAATTTAAGAGAAATAAAAAAATTTAAGGATTTTTTTCTGACCGCACTTTTTTTCGCCTTTATCCGCCCTATAGTTTCAAGTATAATGCCTGTATTTTTCATCACATTGTTATTAAAAAATTATGAGTACAAAATTCAACGTAAAAACATTCCAAGGCATGATTTTAGCCTTGCAAGAATATTGGGCAAATCAAGGTTGTACCGTTGTTCAACCTTTTGATATGGAAGTGGGCGCAGGGACTTCTCACCCAATGACTGCATTACGCGCATTGGGCCCAGAGCCGATGGCATTTGCTTATGTGCAACCTTCACGTCGTCCGACCGATGGTCGTTATGGCGAAAAACCCGAACCGTTTACAACATTACTATCAATTCCAAGTGGTGATTAAACCGTCTCCAGATAACATTCAAGAACTCTATTTAGGTTCCCTTGAAATGCTCGGTTTTGATCCAACACAAAACGACATTCGTTTCGTGGAAGATAACTGGGAAAACCCAACCTTAGGTGCTTGGGGGTTAGGCTGGGAAGTGTGGTTAAACGGTATGGAAGTCACCCAGTTTACCTATTTCCAACAAGTGGGTGGCTTAGAATGTAAACCGGTAACAGGTGAAGTGACCTATGGTTTAGAGCGTTTAGCGATGTACATTCAAGGCGTAGATTCTGTGTATGACTTAGTTTGGTCTGACGGCCCGCTTGGCAAAACCACTTACGGTGATGTGTTCCATCAAAACGAAGTTGAACAATCAACTTACAACTTTGAATATGCCGATACCGATTTCTTATTCTACTGCTTCGATCAATACGAAAAAGAAGCGAAAAGCTTATTAGAATTAGAGCGTCCGTTACCATTACCGGCTTACGAGCGCATTTTTAAAAAGCGGCACATAGCTTCAACTTGTTAGATGCACGTAAAGGCGATTTCGGTCACAGAGCGTCAACGCTATATTTTACGCATTCGTGCATTAACCAAAGGCGTGGCAGAAGCGTACTATGCAAGCCGTGAAGCCTTAGGTTTCCCAGGTTGTAAAAAATAAGGCGAAAAACGACCGCACTTTAAGCATTAACCCAACGATATAAGGAGAAATTAATGAAAGATTTTCAATACCCAGATGATATCTACACGGAAGCAGAAACTGATCCTAATACACTCGCGAATTTAGGCCCATTAGCTAGATTAGCGGGTGTTTGGGAAAGATAAGCGTGGTGTGGATATCAACCCGAAAGCAGAAGGGCCAGAAAAAGATCCTTATATCGAGCGTTACGAAGCTCATCCAACGGATGGTCAAACCAATGGTCCGCAACTCTATTATGGATTACGTTATCACACCCATATTGTTGAGCCAGGCGAAGTGGAAACCTTCCACGACCAAGTGGGTTATTGGTTATGGGAACCTGAAACAGGCAATATTTTATTAACAGGTAGCATTCCACGCGGCCAAACGTTTATTGCTGTCGGTAATGCACCGGCTGATGCGAAAGAGTTTACGGTAAAAGCGGTACGCGGTTCACTCACAAACGGTATTATTTCAAATCCGTTTTTAGAGCGTTCATTTACCACGGAAAGTTTTGAAATGACGGTGAAATTCCATGATGATGGCAGTTGGTCATATGATCAAACCACTATCCTGATTATCCCGAATTATGATGCCCCATTTGAACATCGCGATCGTAACCGCTTAACTAAAATTGGCGAACCGAAATTGAACCCAACTGCGGCAGCCGAACAAGAAGGTGAATAATGAAACCCATTCTTTATTATGCGGCAGATTGCCCCTGATACAGCGCCATTTGTGGCAGAGTTAAAAACGCTTGGGTGTGGATTATGAGGCAGTGGAAGTATTATCTTCCATTCCAAACTTGAAACAATGGTTACGCTTACGCGATCGTCACGCCGCATTTGATGATGCCAAAGCGCAAGGCTATGCGGGCTTTCCAGCGTTATTGTTAGATGATGATCGTGTTATTTTAGATGAATCCAAATTAAAAGAGATTTTTTAAAGTGATGAAAAAAACCTTAGCCTTTGCAACTTCAGCGATGATTTTGACCGCTTGTAGTCATGCACAATCTCAAGGTGAAATGTTGTGTCTGGACAAAAGGGAAATCAGATGCTCACGGTTGCTTTCAAAAATTTAGGAGAGTCTTACTCTTATTTGAAAAAAAAGCTTGCGTGCAAGTGTTTGATGTGGCGGATATTAAGTTAGATGATCCTGCCAATAAAAACTCAAACGTGTACGGCATTCTTTCAGAAAGGTGTACGGCATTCTTTCAGAAGATAAGCAACAGGTTGAAGTGTTTGCTTCTGATTTGCCTGAAAACACGATTTTAGAGGCAGTCAAAGGCGGCTATGTGTCCAAAGACGGCAAAGTGCGTTTAATGAAAACCAAGAAAAGTTGGAAAATTCGTAAGTAATGAAGAAAGTCAGTTTTTTGCAATTTTTATTTAGAATTGGTGATGACTATTTAATGTTTTTTTGCGAAATTTAACACCCGCTGTGTTGTTTTTTTATCACTCGCGTTATTTATGTATTCTGAGCTGAATTGGACACATTGGGCGTGGAGTAATGTGCTAGTGCTGTTTTTAAGTTTGGCTTCAGGATTTATTGCACTCAGCGTCATGGCAATAAATACTGTCGCTTTTGTACGTAAGATGCTGAAAACCTTAAGAACACTAAGCGGAGAGAGCGAACTTGATGAAAAATATTGGTACGCTCGCATTATTTAAAAATGCTCTGGGTGGAGAGCAACAGTAAACAACTAATCTTTTTTTGCGGTAGTCAATATTGTTGCAGTATTTATGGTGTTAGTTTACGGCACCAAATATGCCTTGAATTTTTTATAGCTCAATTTCAACATTAAATGATTAAGTCTCGAATATGAAAAAAATAACCCTAAAATTTACCGCACTTTTTGCTTGGCTCAGCTTTTAGCAAGTAGTGTGTTTGCAACAGAAAATGGTCAAACTTCCTCAAGTTCTGATTATGAATTAGAGAAAGTATTGATTTTTCAGCCGACACGGATTGCGTTCACCAGTGGAAAAAAAGATCCGCAAGAAATGGCGAAATATTCCCCTTATGAATGGGCAAAATGGAATGTACCATCTGGCTATCTCACTGCAAAAAGGGACGGTGCTAGAAACCTATTTCGGACAGTATTTAGGTCAATGGCTTGCAGATAAAGGGGTTACTAACAACAGAACGTTGTGCATCGGGCGAAGGCATTTTTTGCTTATGCAAATGGTGTGCAACGCACCATTGCAACAGGGCAAGCGATTGTTTCTGGTGCATTTGCGGGCTGTAATGTTCAACTGCAACATCACGGTAAAATTGGTTCAGAAAAAAAGATCCGATTTTTTTAAAACGCAAGCGCATAATCCAAGCAAAGCCTTGATTGAATCTGCAAAAAAATAACGTTGATTTAACCGCTTTACAGCAAAAAAATTAGCGCCAAATTATGCACTATTGAGTGAAATCATTGATTACAAAAAAACTCACCAAATTGCTTACAAAAAAAGGCGAGTGTGATTTAGGGTGGAAAAGTCGGTGAATACAGTATTAAAGATGGCAAGTCGGTCAAGATTACTGGCTCTATCAGCACAGGAAAGAAAATAGTTAGTGCATTGTTGCTTGCGCATTATGTGGGTAAGCCTGATTCAGAAATCGCAAACGGCCGTGTGGATAGCCAAGAAAAATGGCGTGCAATTAACGAAATTAAAAACGAATATTACCGCACGTTATTTAAAAATAACGAAGCGTTAGCACAAAATGCATCATACCCGCTATTGGCATTTATTCAGCAACAGCTAAATAGTGAAAACAAAATTAACTTATTGGTTGGACACGATTCTAATATTGTTGCTCTGCTTGCAGCACTAGGTGTTGAACCTTATGAATTAGATGATTCATTGGAAAATATCCCAATCGGTGGCAAGTTACTATTTGAAGTGTGGAAACACAAACCCAAGTGGTAAGCTCAAATTTAAGTTGGATTATGTGTATCAAACCACCGAACAGCTGATTAACATCACGCCACTAAGTTTAGCGACACCACCAAACCAAACCGCATTAACCCTCAAAGGCTGTGAAAAAGATGAAAATGGCTTTTGTGATTACGAGCGTTTTCAACAGGTGTTGAGTGAAGGGATTGAAAACGGCAAGAAGTAGCTTTCATGCAACCCTATGAAAAATACTTAAAAGAGAATTCGCAGAAATTGCGAGTGGATCAAACGGATGCGGAAAGAAAGCTATGGCAACGCATCAATCGAGATCAATTATTAGGTTTTCGATTTAATCGACAAAAGCCACTTTTTAAGTTATATCGTTGATTTTTTTATTGTGCGAAAAGCAAAGTTGATTATCGAATTGGACGGTAGTCAGCACTATGAACCTGATTATCAGGAAAAAAAGACGCATTGCGAGATGCAGAATTAAATTCACTTGGTTTTTACGGTGATGCGGTTTAGCAATGATGAAGTCATGCGTGAAATTGAAAGTGTAGTAGAGCAGATTTATTTGTTTTTAGAGAATGTGCGGGCTGATTGAGTATGAGGTTGGATTAACCTCTGCCAAATCTCCCCTAACCCCTCTTTGCTAAAGAGGGGGAATTCTTGAGTAAATTGATAGTAACTGGCTCATTTACATTTTTAATTTCAATATAGATTAAATTATCTGCTTTTAAAAAAAACGTTAAAAGTAAAACATAGATATTTAACTCTGCAAAGATCCAATCCCCTCTTTAGCAAAGAGGGGTTAGGGGAGATTTGACAGAAGTGAAAAACGGAGAAAATATGTATTCATCTTCTTTTATGCAGCTTTTAGTGCTAATTGTTGTTGGATATGGCGTATACAGATATGCAAAATGGCAAAAACGACATAACAGGAAAAAGACTTTTGAAGCTTATAAGACAAATCACCCTGATTTAGTTAAAAATGGTAAAGTTATTTGTCTTGATTGTGGTGGTAGTTCAATTTATTTAATAAGAGAAAGAAAACCATCGTTTTTATTATCTGGAATAATGATCCATACCTGTCGAAATTGCGGTAGAAAAACTTTATTTATCAAAAAATTAATTTTATAGAGAAACAAAATGACAACCCAAAAACTTTCTAGTAGAAATCGGCACAGAAGAGCTGCCACCAAAAGCTCTCAAAACATTAGCGACCTCTTTTGCGGATAACGTTGAAGCAGAATTAAACCAAGCAGGTTTAACCTTCGACAAAAATCGAATGGTTTGCGGCGCCACGTCGTTTGGCGGTGAAAGTGTTGAACTTAGCCACACAACAACCAAGCAAAGAAATCGAAAAACGCGGACCGGCAGTGTCAGTAGCCTTTGATGCGGAAGGTAAACCAACTAAAGCGGCAGAAGGCTGGGCGCGTGGTTGTGGTATTACCGTTGAGCAAGCCGAACGCATTGCGACTGATAAAGGTGAATGGTTAGTTCATCGTGCAAAAAAATTGAAGGTCAACCGACCAAAAAAACTTGCTAAACGATATTGTGGCAAATGCGTTGGCGAAATTGCCAATTCCAAAACCAATGCGTTGGGCAGATAAAACTGTGCAATTTATCCGTCCGGTTCACACGGTGACTATGTTGTTAGGTGATGAGTTTAATCGAAGGCGAAATTTTAGGTGTGGCAAGTGCTCGCACTATTCGCGGTCACCGTTTCTTAGGCGAGAAAGAATTTGAAATTCAACATGCAGACCAATATCCACAATTATTGCGTGAAAAAAAGGTTCTGTTGTAGCCGATTTCAATGAGCGTAAAGCGGAAATCCTTGCAAAATCTCAAGCAAAAGCGACCGCACTTGGCGGCGTGGCGGACATTGAAGAAAGCCTGCTTGAAGAAGTGACCTCATTGGTGGAATATCCAAACGTCTTTAGCGGCAAAAATTTGAAGAACGCTTTCTTAGCGGTGCCTGCGGAAGCCTTGGTTTACACCATGAAAGGCGACCAAAAATATTTCCCGATTTATGACAAAGACGGCAAATTATTACCGCACTTTATTTTTCGTATCGAACATAAACCCTGAAGATCCAACCGCGATTATCGAAGGGAACGAAAAAGTGGTTCGTCCACGTTTAACCGATGCGGAATTCTTCTTCAAAACCGACTTAAAACAAAAGCTGGTTGATCGTTTACCACGCTTAGAAACCGTGTTGTTCCAACAACAACTCGGTACATTGAAAGACAAAACAGACCGCATTGAGCAACTTGCAGGCGAAATTGCAAAACAAATCGGTGCAGACGAAGCGAAAGCAAAACGTGCGGGGTTTACTGTCAAAATGTGACTTGATGACCAACATGGTATTTCGAATTTCACCGATACGCAAGGCGTAATGGGCATGCACTATGCTCGTCATGACGGTGAAGATGAAGAAGTGGCAGTAGCCTTAAACGAACAATATATGCCACGCTTTGCGGGTGATAAATTACCAAAATCACTTGTGGCAAGTGCGGTCGCTTTAGCGGATAAATTTGACACTTTAACAGGGATCTTCGGCATCGGCCAAGCACCAAAAGGTAGCGCAGACCCATTTGCACTTTGCGTCGTGCAGCATTAGGTGCATTACGTATTATCGTTGAGAAAAACTTACCACTTGATCTAGAAGATTTAGTGAAAAAATCAGCCACACTTTTCGGTGATAAACTCACGAATCAAAACGTGGTTGCTGATGTGGTGGACTTCATGCTCGGTCGTTTCCGTGCATGGTATCAAGATGAAGGCATTGCAGTGGATGTGATTCAAGCAGTATTGGCACGTCGTCCAACTCGCCCTGCTGATTTTGATGCACGCGTGCGTGCGGTTTCACACTTCCGTACTTTAGATTCAGCGGAAGCGTTAGCAGCTGCAAACAAACGTGTAAGCAATATCTTAGCGAAAGCGGATGCTGCAATTGGCGAGATCAATTTGACCGCTTGCGTAGAGCCAGCAGAAAAAGCCCTTGCTGAAGCGGTACTTGCATTACGCACTGAAGTACAACCGCTTATTGCACAAGGTGATTACACGACAGTATTGGATAAATTAGCGAACTTACGCGCACCAGTAGACAGTTTCTTTGATAACGTAATGGTAAATGCTGAAGATCCAGCATTGCGCCAAAAACCGCTTAGCGATTTTTAAACACGTTGCAAGGCTTGTTCCTACAAGTGGCGGATATTTCGGTATTGCAATAATCTTAAATAGCCCCTTTATGGGGCTTTTTATTATCAAGTGAATAGAATCTATGAAAGGATTTGTTATTTATCTGCCAAGTCAGAAAACTGAACTTGCTCATTTCTTGGCCCAAGCAGATGGTTGTGATTACACGGCTGTTGTTTCTGTTTCATCTGAGTTAGTTTCTCAGCTTGGTGGTGAAACGGTATTTAATTTGTCAAAAGCTAAAGCGATTTTACATCGAGAAATCACGGTAGATGAAATCGCTAATACGCTTTCACATATTGAATGTTGGCGGAAAATAGCGGCAGATGAAACGATTGCTGATAATGAATTTGCGATTGTCGCGGAAGCAGATTTACAGCTATCACCAAATTACTTTAGTGCATTACAAGAATATGTGAATGGTTACCTAGCAGGTTCTCAATATCAGCTTGCATTACTAGAATGTTCCCGTCAACATGAATTTTGGGATGATAAGATTTATGAGGGCGAAGGGTGGATTAATTCGGCACTTTTTCAACGGATAGAACACTACAATCTTGCGTATTGTCAGATGTATTTGATTCGTAAGGCTTTTCATTAAGGAAATTCTGAATAAATTGACGAGTGAGAAACCTTATTGGTTGTCTCATCGATTAGGTGATTTTTGTGATATTGATGTTCTAATCCAAACGTTACCTCTAATTGCTCAGGCAAATCATAAAGTTTTACCTCGTCAAATAAAGGTGAAATCCGTAGATGAAACCTTGGATTTTATGTTGCAAAACCCTTGCTCAGTGATTCGTTTTGGTGATGGTGAATTTATCCTGATTAAAGGGAATTGGATTGTTTACCAAGATTATGATCCAAAAATTGGCGGCAGAGTTAGAAAATATTTTACGCATGGAAAGCAATGAAAATCGATTGATTTGTTTACCACCGATGTTTGATTTACTTTCACCTTATATTGATTCAACGAAAAGCTATTGGCGAACTCATTTAAACAATCATTCTCTTTATTATGAGAATGTATGTACTGCGAGTGAGTATGGGAATACTTTCCTCTCTCGTCCTTATATCGATTGGCAAGATAAAAAGCCAGTCTGCTCGTTGGTTCGAGAAATTAAAACAGCTTTGGCAAGATAAAGATTTATTGATTGTTGAAGGTGTGACTTCGCGTTCTGGAGTGGGAAATGACTTATTTGATAATGCTCATTCCATTAAGCGAATTATTTGCCCTGCCAGAGATGCATATTCTTACATTGAACAAATTCAGAAAGCAATCATTCAGCATGCAGAAAATCGTCTCATATTGCTTATGCTTGGACCAACGGCAAAAGTGTTAGCCTATAATTTATCCGAATTAGGTTATCGAGCCATTGATATAGGCCATATTGATTCGGAATATGAATGGTTTAAAATGGGCGCAACAGAAAAAGTCAGATTTATCCATAAACATACCGCTGATTTTAATGAAGATGGAATTAAGTTAGAGGATGATACCGTTTATGAGCAGCAAATAATCTGTCGGATTTAAAAATAGAATAGTCAGACTAAAAAAGGATGGTCAATTTTCCAACGACTATCCTTTTGTATATAGACTTCAAATGATTATTTCTCTATAATCAACCGCACTTTCCCCCCTTAGCTCAGTCGGTTAGAGCAGGCGACTCATAATCGCTTGGTCACTGGTTCAAGTCCGGTAGGGGGGACCACTTATTGAGATCGCACCGTGCGATCTTTTTTTATATTTAAAATATTTGAGGAGTTAACTATGGCTGCGGAAGGAGCGGGTGATCTCATCCGGGTTGTGGCGCTATTGGGGGCTGCAGTTGTTGCCGTGCCGTTATTTAAACGCATCGGATTAGGTTCTGTACTAGGTTATTTAGCGGCTGGATTAGTTATTGGGCCTTTTGGATTGCATATTATTCATGATCCCACAAGCGATTATTCACCTTGCTGAATTTGGCGTCGTGATGTTTTTTTATTCGTGATTGGGCTTGAAATGAAGCCTTCTCATCTTTGGAGTTTACGTCGTCAGATTTTTGGATTAGGTAGCTTACAGGTTGTCATTTCTGCGGTACTGATGACCGTTGTTGCGACTCAATTTGGCTTGTCTTGGGAAGTCGCTTTTTGTTTGTTCATCGGGTTTTGTTTTAACGTCAACAGCAATTGTGATGCAGGTGCTTGGGGAACGTAAAAGCACTTTCAACAAAAACCGGGTCAAAAAATTGTTTCAATTCTATTATTTGAAGACTTGCTGATTGTACCTTTATTAGCGGTGATTACATTCTTATCACCTTTTGAACATGAATCTCAAATCGTTTGGTGGCAGTCTGCGCTTATTGCGATGGTGGCATTAGGGACGTTGGTTTTCATTGGGCGTTTTATTCTAAATCCAGTCTTCAAAAATTCTCGCTAACTCTAAAGCACGCGAAGTGATGACTGCTGCTGCACTCTTTGTTGTATTAGGTTCAGGGGTTATTAATGGAAGAAGCCGGGCTTTCGATGGCAATGGGCGCTTTTTGTGGCGGGAGTCATGTTATCTGAGTCGTCTTTCCGTCATCAACTTGAAGCCGATATCGAGCCTTTCCGTGGCTTGTTACTTGGTCTTTTCTTCCTTGGTGTGGGAATGTCATTAAATCTCGATGTGGTTATTGAAAACTGGTCATTGATTTTATTGGGTGTGATTTCTCTCATGCTCACAAAAGGTCTCTGTATTTACTTGGTTGCTCGCGTAGCAAAAAGCTCACATAAAACCGCATTGGAACGAGCATTTTTTTAATGGCTCAAGGTGGGGAGTTTGCATTTGTCTTATTTGCTGCTGCTACAGCAGAAGGCGTGATAGATCAAACCATAAATGCGAATATGACAGCGATTGTTGTGCTTTCGATGGTGTTTACACCGATTATATTAATTCTTTATGAAAAACTGATGCCTAAACCGAAGACAGATGATATTCAGCCAGATGAAATTGATGAACAGCATCCAATCTTAATTCTGGGGATGGGGCGTTTCGGACAGATAGTGAATGATTTACTGCGATTAAGTGGTTATGATACCACCATCGTAGATTTAGATCCTTCCATGATTAAAGGCTTTAATGATTACGGAATAAAATCCTATTTTGGTGATGCTTCTCGTCCAGAATTTTTAATTGCAGCAGGATTGGAAAAAGGCTGATTTACTTGTTGTAGCGATCAATAATCCGGCGCAAGCAAATCAAATCGTCCATTTTGCTCGAGAAATTAATCCTCGCATAAAAATCATCGCACGAGCATTCGATCGTTTTGATACCTTCGCACTATATCAAGCAGGAGCTGATGATGTGATTCGTGAAACTTTTGATTCAGCAGTTCGCGCAGGAAAACGAGCGCTTATCAATTTAGGTATGGCTCCTAAAATGGCAAAAGCAGTCAGTCAATATTATTTTGACGCAGATCGCCATGAAGTGGCCTTAATGTCGCAAGTTTATGATCCTGACAAAGGCATATTTAAAAATCCAGCTATGGTTGATATTGCTCGTGAATGCGATCAAAAAATGGCAGAGAATATTCAAGAGATTCTTTTAAGTACTGAACCTAAGTATGAAGAATTAGAAGAGCATGAAGCTTAAAATGCAACAAACCGCACAAAAGTGCGGTTCGTTTTTAGCTGGTTTTAGTGATTGTAACCTTTCAACAATTCATCCCAATTTTCTTCATTGAATTGAATATTCATTCTGCCGACTTCTTTGACAAAAGAGCGGTGTAATCTTTCCAAGTTGCCTTGTTTCCAAGAATCTCCTGATTTTTGACCGCACTTATCGAAATCAATGAGCCAACATTTTTGTTCATTTCCGAGTTGTTGAACGAGAATATTGTGAGCGTTGAGATCCGTATGACAAATTTGCAAATCATGCAACTGACGAATTAATTTACCAATAGCTTGCCAGACATCATTAGGTAATTGGTGGATTTGTAAAAGTGCGGTCAGATCCTGGGCATTTTCAATCTTTTCAATCAAGATATCCGCTTGGTAGCAAATACCTAATTTGCCTTTTTTTAACACGTGCAGCGATCGGTTTTGGTACAGCAACGCCTGCTTGATGGAGTTGATTTAAAAGCTGAAATTCTGCCACGCTACGAGTTTCAGTAAATGATTGAAAACGATAGCGATCTTTGTTGAATTTTCCCCATAAACCACCGCGATAATAATGACGAAGGGCAGTGTTTACACCAAACAGATCTTTTGTATTCAGGAAGTAGGTTGTGCCGCGTCCTTTGGCTGAACCGGTAATACGTTGTTGTTTTTCCCAAAAAGCCGATTCAAAAAATGAAGCGGGCTCTGTTGGTTTTTCTGTGAGATTAAAAAGAAAGAATTGATTATCTTGTTGGAATTCAAGCATTTTAGTTGAACCGAATAATAGAAAATGCCTTCATTCTACTTTAAATACGCTGATTTTCTAGCATTACAAGCTTTTCATCTTATTTTATGTCAAAGTTGTGAAGCAGATCACATCACATAAGTAGTGAGATATCTGTATTTTTGTTAATTCGTAAAATTTTTCGTAGAATTTTACCGCTTGCAGTGTGATTTTTATGTTATAAAATGAATAGAAGTGAAAAGCACTACTTTACATATTTATGTTGTTAGGTTACACTTTTTTTCCAGAAATTATTTTTGATGACTCTCTATTTAATATGAGGAAATTAGCTATGAAAAAAACCTCTATTTACTGTTTTAGCACTTTTTTTGTATTGGTTCAGCTACGGCGTATATTCGTTCAACAATAGAGAATCAGACTTTTTCATCCTAACGGTAATATAAAAATCGGAGGTGGTTGAAATAAATGGCGTCAAAACGACTAAATATTATGATGAATCAGGAACACTTATCTCGCAAGGCGAATTAAAAAAATGGCGTAGAGAAAGGAATGTGGAAATATTTTTGATAAAGATGGTAACGTTATCTTTACTAAGCACTATGTGAACGGGCATATTGTTGCGGAAGGATTAGGTCCTAAAAAAAGTAGCAATCTAGATAAATAAAAGGGCGAATTAAATAAATTCGCCCTTTGTTTTCATTAAATTATTTTTTTGGTTAATAGACGGAAATTAAATGCGCGAGGAATTCAAATGTCCCATTCTCCACTTTTTTTACCTCTCCCCTAAATCACTTTGTATTTTGCGTTTGTCTGCGGTGGGTGATGTTTGCCATGCACTTGCTGTGGTGCAGCATATTCAACGTCATTGGCCGCAAACCAAATTAACGTGGATTGTGGGGAAAACAGAAATGGGTCTGCTTTCTGGCATTGAAGGCGTGGAACTGGTTCCTTACGATAAAAAGAGCGGTTGGAAAGGCGTGTGGAATTTATGGATGTTTTTTTGAAAAAAACAATCAATTTGATGCGCTTTTTGAATATGCAGACGGCATTTCGTGCTTCTATTATCTCTCTAGGTATTCAAGCGAAATATAAAAATTGGGTTTGGTAAAAAAAACGTTCTCGAGAAGGGCAATGGTTATTTGTGAATCGTCGAGTTCAAGATCCTGAAACGCCTCATGTGCTAGATGGTTTCATGGCTTTTGCGGATTATCTTGGTGTACCACCGGCAGAGATGCTTTCTTGGCAATTGGCAATTTCTGATTCAGATCGAGAATATGCCAAACAGTTTATTGATCCAACACGCAAAAATCTGATTATTTCTCCTTGCTCTAGTAAAGCCGAGAAAGATTGGTTGGTGGAGCGTTATGCTGAAGTGGCAAATATTGCTCATCAACATAATGTGAATGTGATTTTTTGTAGCTCGCCGGCAAAACGCGAATTAGAAATGGTGAAAAAAATTACCGCACTTTGTGATTTTGAACCGGTTGATGCTTCAGGAAAAACCAGTTTGAAACAGCTTGCTGCATTAATTCATCAAGCAAATTTAGTCATCTCGCCCGATTCTGGTCCAGCTCATATCGCTACCACGCAAGGCACGCCAGTGATTGGATTGTATGCCTATCACAATCCATTGCGCACTGCGCCTTATCATAATCTGGATAATGTGGTGTCGGTATATGAAGAAAATGTGCAAAAAGAACAAGGAAAACCTTCAATTGAATTGCCTTGGGCGACCAAATTAAAAGGTAAAAATTTAATGGCTGAAATTCAGGTAGAGCAAGTGGTGGCTCAGATGAGAGCTTTGAATTTATTTTAAAGTGCGGTCAATTTTAGAGATAAAAAAAGCCCTCAAATGAGGGCTAAAAGAATCATAAAGTTCCTTGCGAATTATTCGCCTTTTTGTGCGTTGTAAGCTTCTAATGCACGAAGAGAGTAGGTGTAAGCTGCACCTGCATTTAATGCGATAGACATCGCTAATGCTGCTGCCACTTCTTCTTCAGTTGCACCTGCTTTCACTGCTTCATCAGCGTGCACGCCAATGCAGCTTTCACAACGTGTTGTTACTGCAACTGCTAATGCAATTAATTCACGGGTTTTGGCATCTAATACGTTACCTTCTGCTGCCGCCGCACCTAATGCGCCATAAAGCTTGTAACATTTTAGGGTATTTTTTTACCTAATGCACCGAATGATTTTTTTAACGTGTGCTACATCATTTTTTTCCAATCTGCAAACATTGTTTTTTTCTCCTTAAATTTAGTACAAATTTCGAGAGGAATTATAAGCAGATTAGCGTATGATACTTGTCAAATTGTCTTAACTTTTAGACGGAAAATCTCACAATGGATTATTTAGATAAATTAACACAGCTGGCGCAAGTGCGCGGGGAAATTAATATTCACTGCTTGTTTCAAGGGGATTGGCAAGTTGAACATCAGCCTGATGCGACGGAATATCAAGGTTTATTTCATTTAATCGAGCAAGGTGAGTGCTGGGTAACCTTTGCGGGAAAACAGTTTCATTTGAAGAAAGGTGATCTCTTTTTTCTCCCTCAAAATCGACCGCACTTTTTGGGCAGTTCTCAACAAAAAAGAGAGAACAGCCTACAGCGAGCGCAATCAAATGCACTTTTTAATGTTCATCAAATAGGGGCCGGTACGCCCGATCTGAAGATGTTTTGTGGGACATTTTATTACCAAAAACCGTCATTATTAATTGATTCATTACCAGATTATTTGCATCTTTCTCTACAAAATACACCTGTACAGCCCTTGGTTTCACTTTTTTTACAAGAAGCCGAGAAACCAGAGCAAGGCACAAAATCGGTGATTGATGCATTATCAAACGTATTGTTTATTTATATTTTTGCGTCATGCTCAGCAAATAGGTTTGCTCAATCAAGGCTTACTAGCCGCGTTACAGGATAAAAGGCTGAATCAAGTCCTTGAAAAAATCCTGTTTTCACCTCAATTAGATTGGAATATTGAGCAATTAGCAGAGTTGGCATCGATGTCTCGTGCAACGTTTATGCGGATCTTTCAACAGCAATTAGGGATGCCCCCAGGAAAATTTCTCACACAAGTGCGGTTAGAAATGGCGGCTGTTTTATTGAAAAATACGCAAAAGACCATTTTAGCGATCGCTCTTGAAGTGGGGTATCAATCAGAAGCTCATTTTAGTAAGGCGTTTAAAAGCAATTTATGGGACTTTCACCGAGCCAATTTCGCAAAAACCCTAGCCCATCGTCCAAAAACTTACGCTATAATGACTGCACTTTAGGCGGCACTGTCGCCTTTCATTTTTTTAAGGTATTGTTATGTTTAATAAAAATATTTTTCATGGTTTGAAAAACCGTTTAAATCCTTATCCGGAAAAGCAATCCAACGACGCCTGAAAAAGGCTTGTTCCGTTTTATTTGGTCAAGCATTGACGGCATGAAAGGCTGGATCTTTTTACTTGCGGTATTGACAGTCGGTACTGGGGTGATGGAAGCCTTACTTTTCCAATTCATGGGCTTATTAGTAGATTGGCTTGGAGCGTATTCACCAACTACACTTTGGCAAGAAAAAAAGGGCATTTGCTTGCTGGCATGGCTGCCTTACTTATTTTCAGTATTGTATGGTCATTTGTGGGCGTGAATGTGCGCTTACAAACGCTACAAGGGGTATTTCCAATGCGTTTGCGTTGGAATTTCCACCGTTTGATGCTAGGCCAAAGCTTAAGTTTCTATCAAGATGAATTTGCAGGTCGTGTATCGGCGAAAGTGATGCAAACCGCCCTTGCGGTGCGTGATACCGTCATGACCATTGCGGATATGTTGGTATATGTTGCCGTCTATTTTTATTACATCAGGTTTGGTGCTTGCGGCTTTAGATACTTGGTTTTTTTAGTGCCGTTTTTTTCTTGTGGATTGTGGCATTTGTAACTATTTTTACGCTTTGCTTATTCCTCGTTTAGCGAAAAACAGCACAACGACAAGCTGATGCGCGATCTTTAATGACAGGACGTATTACGGATGCTTACTCAAATATTGCAACGGTGAAAACTATTTTTCACATGATGCGAGAGAAGCGAATTATGCAAAAACGTTCCATGGAAGAATTTCATGGTCACCGTGCATGCACAGATGCGTTTGGCGAGTTCATTAGATACCTTAACTTACGCAACCAATATTTTCTTAACGTTAAGCACCGCGATTTTTAGGCGTGGTGTTGTGGCAAAACGGCCAAGTCGGGCGTGGGGAGCAGTGGCTACAGCAACCGCGATGGCGTTACGTGTAAATGGTCTTTCTCGTTGGATTATGTGGGAATCAGCTCGTTTATTTGAAAATATCGGGACAGTGAATGATGGTATGGCAACGCTAACCAAACCGCATACCATTGTTGATAAGCCAAATTGTGTTGCATTAGAAGTAAAACAAGGTGAGATCAAATTTAACAATGTTTCGTTTGCCTATGATCCGAATAAACCGTTGCTAAACCATTTTAATCTCACCATTAAACCGGGTGAAAAAGTGGGCTTAATTGGTCGTTCTGGTGCAGGTAAATCAACCATTGTGAATTTACTTCTACGTTTCTACGAGGCACAAGAAGGCTCAATTACCATTGATGGTCAAAATATTTTAGATGTAAGCCAAGAAAGCCTTCGTAGTCAGATTGGTCTTGTAACACAAGATACCTCGCTTTTACACCGCTCTGTTCGCGATAATATTATTTATGGTCGCCCAACAGCGACAGATGAAGAAATGTTCAATGCAGCTAAACGTGCGGAAGCAGCCGATTTCATTCCTTATCTCAGCGATGCGAAAGGTAGAAAAGGCTATGATGCTCATGTTGGTGAACGTGGGGTGAAACTCTCGGGTGGACAACGTCAACGTATTGCGATTGCGCGTGTCATGTTAAAAGATGCACCAATTTTACTACTAGATGAAGCGACCAGTGCGTTAGACTCCGAAGTAGAAGTGGCGATCCAAGAAAGTCTAGATAAGATGATGGAAAATAAAACAGTTATTGCCATCGCTCACCGTTTATCCACTATTGCAGCAATGGATCGTTTAATCGTGTTAGATAAAGGACAAATTGTCGAGCAAGGGACTCACGCAGAATTGCTTGAACAAAATGGCCTTTATGCTCGCCTTTGGAAACATCAAAGTGGCGGCTTCTTGAGTGAGCATGCCGAGTAAAACACAGGAAAAAATGACCGCACTTTGCAAAGGTGTAAATCTTGAGAGAGTTTAGATAGAGATTGAACTTTTTCTCATAATTAGTGCGAATTTCCTTTGACTATTTTATTGACAACAGGTAATATTCGCACCCTATGCAAAAGGTAAAACTACCCCTAACCGTTGATCCGGTTAAAGACGCTCAACAAAGAATTGATTATGATGGTTATTATACCGCTAGTCAGTTAGTGCGTTTAGCTGAATCTACGGGGAAAGTGCTCAGCGATGCACAGGTAACATTATCGTTTTATATTGATCCACAAAAAAATTAGTGGTGATGAAAGGGCAAGTACAAGTTGATGTCGAATTAGACTGTCAACGTTGTGGTGAACCATTCAAACAAACATTGGAGTGTCATTTTTATGTATAGTCCAGTGGCTAATTGGGATCAGGCTGATGACTTGCCGGAAATTTATGAGCCAATCGAATTTAATGAGTTTGGTGAAATAGATTTACTTGGTGCAGTGGAAGACGAACTTATTTTAGCTCTACCGCTTGTTCCAATGCATTCATCTGAACACTGTGAAGTGTCCGCGCACGAACAGGTTTTTGGCGAATTGCCTGAAGAATTGGCAAAAAAACCGAACCCGTTCGCTGTATTAGCTAATTTAAAGCAAAAGTAAATTAAATTTAGGAGTATAGCCAATGGCTGTTCAACAAAACAAAAAATCTCGTTCACGTCGTGATATGCGTCGTTCACACGATGCATTAACTACTGCTGCAGTATCAGTGGATAAAGCAAGCGGTGAAACTCACTTACGCCACCACGTAACTGCTGATGGTTACTATCGTGGTCGCAAAGTGATCAATAAGTAATTTTACTTATAAGGTATTCACTTGAACCGTCTAACCTTAGCGTTAGATGTGATGGGCGGGGACATTGGTCCCCGTATTACTATCCCCGCATCTCTTTCAGCGTTGGAAGCAGATCCAATGCTCTCTTTAGTGCTGTTTGGCGATAGCCAACAAATTTCCCCCTTGCTGGAAAATGCACCTTCTTCTCTTTTAGAACGTATTCAAATTCATCATTGCACTAAGACTATTGATAACAATCAAGGTATTTCTCATGCATTGCGTTATAGCAAAGGCACGTCGATGCGTTTGGCTATTGAAATGGTTCAGAAAGGTGAGGCGCAAGGTTGTGTCAGCGCAGGGAATACGGGCGCATTGATGGGATTGTCAAAGGTACTCTTACAGCCTTTAGAGGGGATTCAACGCCCTGCGTTGGTATCCTTATTACCGTCGATGACGGGTGATAAAACCGTGATGTTAGATTTAGGCGCAAACGTAGAATGTTCTGCTCAAAATCTTTATGAATTTGCCGTCATGGGCTCGATCTTTGCCGAAAACCGATTGAACTTAGTTTATCCACGTATTGCCTTACTCAATATTGGTGTGGAAGAAATTAAAGGGCATCAATCCATTCGTGAAGCCGCGAATTTATTAGAAAAATCAACCGCACTTAATTATACCGGCTTTATTGAAGGTAACTTTTTATTAAATGGCGTGGCTGATGTGGTCGTGAGTGATGGGTTTTCGGGAAATATTGCATTAAAAACCCTTGAAGGGGCAGCTAAGAATCTGTTATCTCTTCTGAAAGGAAAAGAAAAACAGCCTATTTTTAAATCATTTGCCAAATTTATTCTGCGTTTTTTCTTTAAGGATGCTTATCATCGCTTGAAACGCATTAATCCCAGATGAATATAATGGGGCATCTTTACTCGGATTAACGGCTGTTGTGGTGAAAAGCCATGGCAGCGCAAATGTGGATGCATTTGCTCGTGCATTGCGGATGCAGCTTTACAAGCTCGTTTGCAAATTCCACAAAAAAATCTTGGCAGGTTTACAACGTTATTAATTAATAAGTTTTGATATTATGAATAGTAGAATTTTTATCCACCGGTAGCTATTTGCCGAGCCATATTCGTACCAATGCGGATTTGGAAAAAAATGGTTGATACTTCAGATGAATGGATCGTGACACGTTCAGGCATTCGTGAACGTCGTATTGCTGCAGCAGATGAAACTGTTGCAACAATGGGATGTGAAGCAGCCAAAAAAGCACTTGAAATGGCCAATCTTGATCCTCAAGAAATTGAGTTGATCATTGTTGCGACAACCAGTGGTTCTCACGCTTATCCAAGTTCAGCTTGCCAAGTTCAAGGTTTATTAGGTATTGAAGACGCGATTTCTTTTTGATTTAGCAGCGGCTTGCACCGGTTTCGTTTATGCTTTAGGCGTAGCGGATAAATTTATTCGTTCAGGTAGCGTGCAAAAAGCCCTTGTGATTGGTGCAGATCTTAACTCGCGTAAATTAGACGAAACCGATCGTAGCACTGTCGTGTTGTTTGGTGATGGTGCGGGTGCTGTGATCTTAGAAGCATCAGAGCAAGAAGGCATTATTTCAACGCATTTACATGCATCGCCAGATAACAATGCGGCATTACTACTTCCACAAGCTGAACGTGGCGTGGAGAAATCTGGCTATATTGAAATGCAAGGTAATGAAACCTTTAAATTAGCGGTGCGTGAGCTTTCTAATGTGGTGGAAGAAACCCTTTCTGCCAATAATCTCCAAAAAACAGATATCGACTGGCTTGTGCCACATCAAGCGAATTTACGTATTATCACTGCGACAGCGAAAAAAATTAGAGATGGATATGTCGCAAGTCGTGGTGACGCTTGATCGTACAGCTAATACCAGTGCGGCGACTGTGCCAACTGCTTTAGATGAAGCGGTGCGTGATGGCCGAATTCAACGCGGTCAATTGCTTTTACTCGAAGCTTTTGGCGGTGGTTGGACTTGGGGTTCAGCATTGGTGCGATTCTAATTAATTTGTTAGAATCCCGACAGAATTTTTAAAAAGTGCGGTTAAATTTGACCGCACTTTCAACATTTAAACGATGAAGAAATAGGAAGAAAACATGAAAAAAATTCGCAATGGTTTTTTTCCAGGACAAGGTTCTCAAGCTGTTGGCATGTTAGCTGATCTTGCTAACGAATATCCGGTAGTCACTGAGACTTTTCAACAAGCATCTGAAGCGCTTGGCTATGATTTATGGGACTTGGTTCAACAAGGTCCAGCAGAAGAATTAAATAAAACTTGGCAAACTCAGCCGGCATTATTAGCGGCATCCGTTGCGATCTTCCGTGTATGGCAAGAAAAAAATACCCACAATTACAACCAAGTGTGATGGCTGGTCACAGCTTTAGGTGAATATTCAGCATTAGTTTGTGCAGGTGTAATTGATTTTAAAGATGCAATTAAATTAGTGGAATTACGCGGTAAATTAATGCAGCAAGCGGTACCAGAAGGTACTGGAGCAATGTATGCGATCATTGGTTTAGATAATGACGCTATTGTCAATGCATGTAAACAAGCAGAGCAAGGTGAAGTAGTATCTGCAGTAAACTTTAACTCACCAGGCCAAGTAGTCATTGCGGGATCGAAAGAAGCGGTAGAACGTGCGGCTGCATTATGTAAAGAAGCGGGTGCAAAACGCGCTCTACCGTTAGCGGTAAGTGTTCCTTCACATTGCGCATTAATGAAACCAGCAGCAGAACAATTAGCTGTAACACTTGAAGGTATTACGCTTAATGCGCCAGCAACACCAGTATTAAACAACGTGGATGTCAAAGCAGAAACAGAAAGTGCAGAAATTCGTACCGCACTTATTCGTCAATTATATAGCCCAGTTCGTTGGACTGAAACCGTTGAGAAAATGGCACAAGATGGCGTAGAAGTTTTAGTTGAAATCGGCCCAGGTAAAGTATTAAACGGTTTAACAAAACGTATCGTGGCAGAATTACAAGCAACATCAGTAAACGATGTGGCATCATTAAATGCTGTTGAAGCATTATTAGCATAAAAGGGGATTAAAAATGCAAAATAAAATCGCATTAGTGACAGGTGCAACACGTGGTATTGGCCGTGCAATTGCAGAAGAATTAGCATCAAAAGGTGCATTTGTAATTGGTACCGCAACCTCTGAAAAAGGTGCTGATACAATTTCAGCTTACCTTGGCGATAAAGGCAAAGGTTTAGTATTAAATGTGGCAGATAAAGAAAGTATTGATGCCGTATTAGAGCAAATTAAAGAACAATTTGGTGATATTGATATTCTCGTGAATAACGCAGGTATCACACGCGATAACTTATTAATGCGTATGAAAGATGAAGAATGGTTCGATATTATGCAAACCAACTTAACTTCTGTATTCCATCTTTCTAAAGCGATGTTACGTTCCATGATGAAAAAACGTTTCGGTCGTATCATTACTATCGGTTCAGTGGTGGGCTCAATGGGTAATCCGGGGCAATCTAACTATTGTGCAGCAAAAGCAGGTTTGATTGGTTTCTCTAAAGGCTTAGCTAAAGAAGTGGCATCACGTGGCATTACCGTAAACGTTGTGGCTCCAGGCTTTATCGCAACAGATATGACAGAAGTGCTTACTGAAGAACAAAAAGCGGGTATTCTTGGTAATGTCCCAGCTGGTCGTTTAGGTGAGCCAAAAGATATCGCAAAAGCGGTGGCGTTTTTAGCTTCTGACGATGCGGCTTATATTACCGGTACCACATTACATGTGAATGGCGGCTTATATATGAGCTAACCCTTTAGGGGATATATATCTGGGATTTTGTCTATAAAATATAGCAAAGCAGTTTAGTTAATGATAAAATCCCAATCGCAATGTAACTTTTTCTCTGTATGTGTTTTTACATTGCCTGTTTTTTTGTGGTGCGACCACCTAAGAAATAGTTGCAACTTTATCAAAAAAATGCATACACTAACCGCTCTTAAATGAGCTAAAAACAACAATAGGAAAAAAACAAATGAGTATTGAAGAACGCGTGAAAAAAATCATCGTTGAACAATTAGGTGTTAAAGAAGAAGACGTAAAACCAGAAGCTTCTTTCGTTGAAGATTTAGGTGCGGATTCTTTAGATACAGTTGAATTAGTAATGGCTTTAGAAGAAGAATTCGATATCGAAATTCCTGATGAAGAAGCTGAAAAAATCACAACTGTTCAATCTGCGATTGACTACGTTCAAAAACAATCAGTAATTTTTAAGTTGGGCGATCTTTTAGGTCGCCTAATTTTTTTCTTTAAATTCCTTTCTAAATTACTTATCTTCAAATAAAAACAAGATACATCTAAATCTTTTAAATTTCCGACCGCACTTTCCTTTATTTAATCTTTCTCAGATTTGCTTTTTTATTGTTTTGGTTCTCCTATTTTTTTGATTTAAAACAAAAATTTACCCTAAAAAAATACTTATTATGAGTTAATTTTAGTGCTAATATTTGGTCCAAATTTTTTTCTAATTAACCATAAAATGATTCGGAGTATCTTATGGATTTTCTAATGAACCTAGGTGAAGGTAGCCAGTTTGCGATTCAGCTTGCTATTGTTCTTATCTGTTTATTTTACGGGGCAAAAAAAGGTGGTATCGCACTGGGTATGCTCGGTGGAGTAGGCTTAATTGTTCTTGTTTTTTTCGGCTTTGGTATTGAACCAGGTAAGCCAGCTATCGATGTTATGTTAACCATCCTTGCGGTGGTGGTGACATCAGCAACATTACAAGCCAGTGGTGGTTTAGATGTCATGTTACAAATCGCGGAGAAAATGCTTCGTCGTAACCCGAAATATGTCAGTATTTTGGCGCCGTTTGTAACCTGTTTCTTAACCATTTTATGTGGTACAGGTCACGTGGTTTATACCATGTTACCAATCATCTATGATATTGCGATCAAAAATGATATTCGTCCTGAACGTCCAATGGCGGCAAGTTCAATCGCTTCTCAAATGGGTATCATTGCGTCACCAGTTTCTGTAGCAGTAGTGACTTTAACCACATTCTTAGTGAATGCTAAAAACCCCATTAGCAGGTTTTTGATGGCTATTTAGATTTATTAAAAATTACTGTGCCTTCAACCCTTTGTGGTGTATTAGCTATCGGTATTTTCAGTTGGTTCCGTGGTAAAGATTTAGATAAAGACCCAGAATTCCAAGAGAAATTAAAAGATCCAGAATTCAAAAAGTATGTTTATGGTGATAGCACATCATTGTTAGACAAAAAATTACCACAATCTAGTTGGAATGCGATGTGGATCTTCTTTGGTGCGATTTTAGTGGTAGCTCTATTAGGTTACTTTAAAGATTTACGTCCAGCCTTTGAAAAATCAGCACCTGCTCAAGTGGTTGAAATCGTTTCTGCTGATAAAGCAGTGAAAACCTTTAATGTTAAAGACGGTAAAATCGTTGCGTTAGCGAAAGACGGTTCAGTCGTTCTTGATGTTAAAGACAGCAAAGCAAAAGCAAAAACAGCTTACAACAACGTTGCAATTTATAACGATAAAGGTGAAGTTGCTCAAACAATTACCGCTCAAGATAACGGTGTTGTAATTACAGCTGGAGATAAAACTGAAACTATCGATAACGCTGCAATCGTATTAAAAGATACCGCGAAGAAAAAAGTGAATTTAAGCATGGTTCACGTTATTCAAATCTTCATGTTATTAGCGGGTGCATTAATTGTTATCTTTACCAAAACTGATGCAGGCAAAATCAGTAAAAATGAAATTTTCCGTTCAGGTATGATTGCATTAGTGGCTGTATTCGGGATTTCTTGGATGGCGGAAACCATGTTTACCGTTCATACACCGATGATGAAAGCAGCACTTGGTGATGTGGTAAAAGCACATCCTTGGACTTACGCCGTGATGTTGTTATTAATTTCTAAATTCGTAAACTCACAAGCGGCAGCATTGGTTGCATTCGTTCCACTAGCTTTAGGTATCGGTGTTGATCCAGCTATTATCTTAGCCTTTGCTTCAGCTTGTTATGGTTACTACATTTTACCAACTTACCCAAGTGATCTTGCGGCGATCCAATTTGACCGTTCAGGCACAACCCACATTGGTAAGTTTGTAATTAACCACAGCTTTATTTTACCGGGCTTAATCGGTGTAATCACTTCATGTATCTTTGGTTACATTTTCACAAGCTTGTTTGGTTATCTATAATTAACCTGATAAAAGAAAAGGCTATTCGTTTGAATAGCCTTTTTTGTTACGCTTCCCAGCGTTTAAAAATGAGCGAGGTATTGACCCCTCCAAAAGCAAAGTTATTGTTCATCACATAGTTTGTTTGAATTTGTCGTCCATCACCTTGAATATAGTCTAATTTGCCACAGCGTTCGTCAATATTATCTAAATTAATGGTTGGGGCAAACCAGCCATCACGCATCATTTCAATTGAAAACCACGATTCTAATGCGCCACAAGCACCTAGGGTATGTCCTAGATAGCTTTTTTGTGAGCTAAGTGGTACTTTTCCAAACACAGCTTCCGTTGCGAGTGTTTCTGCGATGTCGCCTTGTTCGGTGGCCGTGCCATGGCCATTTACATAGCCCACTTGCTCTGGAGATAGCTGTGCATCTTTTAAGGCTAGCTCCATACAGCGCTGCATAGTATCTTTTTGTGGACGAGTTACATGAGCGCCATCGCTATTAGCGCCATAGCCAACAACTTCTGCGATAATATTGGCGCCACGAGAAAGGGCGTGTTCTAACTCTTCTAATACAAAAATACCAGCACCTTCACCAATAACTAATCCATCACGATCTTTATCATAAGGACGAGGAGTTTGTTTAGGGTGAGCATTATTTCTACTTGCAGCATAAAGAGAGTCAAATACATAAACTTCAGATGGACAAAATTCTTCTGCTCCTCCAGCAAGCATCATCGGGATTAAACCATGTTTAATTGATTCATAAGCATAGCCAATACCTTGGCTGCCGGAAGAACAAGCACTAGACGTAGGAATGATTCGGCCAGTTAGACCAAAGAAAATACCAATATTTGCTGCCGTGGTATGAGGCATCATACGCACATAGGTATTGGCATTAAAACCATCCGATTTTCCTGTCATGAGGAGTTCTGCCGCATCTCTGACATCATTTGTTGAGCCAGTGGAAGAACCACAGGCTACGCCCATTATTCCTTCTTTTAAATAAGGCAAAATAACCCCATTTTTCATCTAATAGATTAGCATTTGCTAAGGCGAGTTCAGCAGCTTCAACGGCAAATTGAGAGACACGACCTAAGCTGCGAAGTTGTTTTCGATTCCAATGGGCTGGCGGGGATGTAATTATGGATTTCAGCGCCGAGATTTGCTCCTAACTCAGGATAACGTTCAGCCCATTCAGTTTTTCGCTTGAACTGCATTTTTGTTTGCGTTGAAAGGCGGCTTTTACGTCTTTCCATGTTTTTTTCCAAAGGCCGTGACTGCGCCAATACCTGTAATGACAACTCGTTTCATTTTTTTGTCTCGATTATTTATTATTAGATTAGTACAAAAAATTTTTGTACTGCAAATGTTTTAGCAAAGCCCACCATTAACAGCAATAACTTGGCGAGTAATATAAGCGGCTTTTTCATCCATCAGAAAATCTACGGCATGCGCGACTTCTTCAGGGCTTCCCATTCTTGCAACTGGAATCATTTTTAAAATTTCATCAATCGGAAGATTTTCATCTAATATATCCGTATCGATGAGACCTGGAGCCACACAGTTTACCGTGATTTTACGTTTAGCGAGTTCGACGGCGAGTGCTTTTGCTGCACCAATAATACCGGCCTTAGAGGCGCTATAGTTAACTTGGCCTCGGTTGCCAATTAGTCCAGATACAGATGTGATACAAACGATTCGACCCGCTTTACGGCGTCGGATCATTGGCATCATAATAGGATGGAGAACATTATAAAATCCATCTAAATTCGTGCGTAAAACAACATCCCAATCTTCATCAGTCAGCGCAGGGAATGCATTATCTCGTGTTAATCCGGCATTGAGCACAACGCCATAATAAGCACCGTGAGATTCAACATCAGCAAGTAGTTTTTCTGCGGTTTCGTATCGATGACTGACATCAAACTGTAATACACGAGCTTGACGACCTAATTCTCGAATTGATTGTGCGACCTCTTCAGCTTCTTCAATACGACTGCGGCAATGAACCACAATATCAAAACCTGATTGTGCAAGGCGTAAGGCGATGGCTTTGCCGATACCTCGGCTTGAGCCTGTAACTAAAATGCTTTCATTCATTTTTTATTCCTGTGATACTTGTGGTCTGAAAACGTTTAATGCACCTTCCACTAAAGGTTGCTGATTAGAAAGATCGATTAACGTACAGTCAAAAACACCAAATCCCGTTGCGTCTTCAATAGAACGTTTAATTTGAATTTGTAATAAGCTTCCTACGGAAATATCTTGACGATGTAATGTCAGTTTTCTTGAGCCGATCCAATAGCCTAATCCAATAGGTTGACCTGCTTTTACACATTTACATCCCGCCCACGCTGCTACGCCTTGAGCTAAGATTTCAGCGCCCATATAAGTAGCCAATTTACCGTCTTTTAAGAGCAGACAGTCTGGTTTTACGGTCATCTCCGCGATCAAATAATCTTCGCCAAATTCAGTAATTTTATCTAGCATGACCATTTCCCCACTATGAGGGATTAATGGTGAAATATCAGTAATAGGACAGGTTAAATCAATCATTCACTTCCCCTAAAATAAGTACTGAATTATTACCCACCAAAAGCGAAAGAGCTACTTGCACCAATGCGTCTTTCGGATTTCCAAGAACTCATGTGATCAGTAATGGCAATTGGTGGCATTTTTTCATCGGCTTTGTTTCATCCCATAATTGTGCAGGAAGTTTACCTGTTGGATTAAAAGTGCGGTCAATCATCCCCCATAAAATAGCCGCCTCAATAGCACCCGCTGCACCTAGCGTGTGTCCTGTATAAGGTTTTGTTGTTGTACAAGGCGTATCGTGACCAAAAATATGGTGAATTGCTAAGGCTTCCATCTGATCATTATGGATGGTGCCTGTGCCATGTAAATTAACCCAATTGATGGCTTCTGGAGCTAGTTTTGCCGAGTTTAATGCAGTCCTTGGAAGGCTTTAATCGCACCTTCACCTTCAGGGTGTGGTGATGACATATGATAGGCATCACTGCTGGCGCCATAGCCTAATAGCGCAACATTATGATCATCTAATTTTTCTTTACTCATCACGAATACAGCGGAACCCTTCACCTAGATTGATACCTTGGCGATTAGCTGAAAAAGGATTGGTTTGTTCAGCAGATAAAACAGAGAGAGAGTTAAAGCCAACTAAGGTTAATAGCGATAAAGTATCGACACCGCCGCAAATTACTGCATCGCACAAGTTCGCATTCAATAGACGAGCTGCACTAATTAATGCTTTCGCACCTGATGTACAGGCAGTTGAAATGCCATAGATAAGATTGGTTAAGCCATATTGATGGGCAATAAAATCAGCCGGAGCAGAAAAATATTGTTGTTGTTGATTAAATTCAGCACCAGACCAATCCTCATGTTCTGCAGCATATTTAAATACAGGTAAATTTTCATCTACACCTGTGGTAGATGTACCGATAACTACTGCAATACGATGGCGACCAAAACGTGAGATAGCTTTCTGAATGGTTGGTTCAATTTGTTCTAAGCTGTGCCAGAGTAATTGATTGTTTCGGCTGTGATGTTTTTTTGGTAAATCAGCTGGAAATGCCCGCAAGGATGTGTTGACTTCACCCAGAGTATTACATTTACCCTGCAAGCCATTTTCTTGGAAATGTTTGTTAGAAAAAGTCAGTGGCGAGTCACTACCTTCCAATAAAGTTTGAACATGTTGAGATAGACTATCGCCAATGCTACTCAAAATGCCTGGTTGAGAAAGAAATAATTGCACAGAGATTCCTAATTGTTAAGTTCTTCAATTTGCCAACGACTGCCATCTGCTAGCTGAATAAAATATTGATTTGATTGTTTGCGAACGTTCCATAAAAAACGACCATTCTGTTGGTAAATCACCGTATTTTGTTGATGCGATACATCCACATTCATTAATGTTAAGTGTTTTGCATCGGGTTGTTGTTCTGTAAATGCAGTTGCCAGCGCTAAGAACAAGCCTTGTGCTTGTTTATTCGGCATCACAAAGCCGTCATTTTTCCAGCCTTGTTTCGTTAATAATAATCGAGCAATGGGTGAACCTAGAGGATCGGTTTGAACCCATCGCCATTGCTCAGGCTGGAACTGAACAGTCAGCAAGCTTGTTTGTTTAACTTGCTGTTCTGCAAGTTGCTCTACTTTAAAGGTTCGGCTGTCTGTTTTTACTTCCGGTAATGCCTCAATATTAGGTAAAGTTGAGCAAGCTGTCAGTAATGTTAATGCCCATAATAAAAGATATTTTTTTATCATAAAGTGCGGTCATTTTTATGCGTTTTTTAGCGCATGAGTTTTAATGTGGTTAAAAGGCTTATTATAACACCAATACTGACACTTATACCAAATGTCGCCACTGCTGGTGTGGAGCTAATGGCGAGCAGTAAAAATGAGATTAATGTGGTACAGGCAGCTAATGTCAGTGTAATGCGTTTATGAGATGAGCTCTTCATGTACGGTTTTTCATATAAACGGCGTAGTCAATACCAATGGCTGAAACCAGTAATAATCCAAACATCGAAAATAAACCAATAGGCAAGCCAATCCAACCCAAAATAGCAACCGTTCCTAAGATTGCTATACAAGGAATGAACAAGATTCGAATACTTGTTTTTGGTTTCAAATACTTTCCATAAAAAGCAATCCAGCGATAGCAAAAAGAAATGATTTTTTTAGCCAAGCAGCTTGCTCTTTTTGCTTCTTTAAAGGCTTGATTTAAATAAGCTCGTTTATCTTGCCAGAAAAATATCTTGATTATTTGCCAATGCTTGCATTGTTGCACTATCTGCTTGAGATATTTTTATGATACTCGCCACTTGGTTAGGGGCTAATTCACCTAAATAAAGCATCTTCCACGCTTGTCCAAGTTGCGTATTAAGCGCTTCAGATAAGGTCAATGGCTTACGTTGAGAAAGTGCGGTCAAATTTTGCTGAATTTTTTCAGTTGGCACACCAATATCATTTAAAACAGCATAATCATCAGCAGAGATGTGTTGAAGGTGTTCTGCGAATTGCTTCTGTTCTGTGAGGGGCAAAATCCACTGGCTTAATGATTTAAATGTGATGTTACGTTGAGCTAATTGCTTGCTTAACTTCGCATCTTTTTCAAGTAATAACGCCTCATTTTCAGCCGTCAATAAAAAATATTGGCTTCCTAAATCAACCCCAGTGAGTTCACCGATAGTTTTGGCTTCATTTAGCATAGATTGAGGCATAGATACCCATTGTCGGATATCGTCATGCCATGAGGATTTAATACCGCCTCCTAAAACTAAAAGAGAGATAATAAGGAGTATACCTTTATTAAAGCGTTTGTTTGCAAAGGTATTTAATCCTTTTTGTATGAGATTAAATGTTCTTCTTTCGGATAATAATGTGGTTGGCTGATACCGATAAAATAAATAAGGCAAGAATAACTGTGTCGCAAGTAACGCAGTAATCAAAGATACAGCGGAAAAAAGAGCGGTTTGCTGCAAAATAGGCAAATGGGTAAAGGCAAGTAGTCCATACCCGAGTAAGGTAACTAACAAGCTGATGAAAAAGGTAAAACGCAATTTTTGCATCGTAAGAAGTGGCAACCATTTTCGGTCAAAAAGAGATCCTGCAAGCCAGTGAAGAGGGAAGTCAATTAATACACCGACGAGACTGGTCCCAATAACAAGGGTAAGAATATGAATTTGACCAAATCCCCACACGGTTGCAACGACACCTGAAAGCATTCCAATTAGAATCGGCAAAAATAGCCATAAAATACGAGGAGTACGAAAGACAATCAGTAATAATAATAGCGTTAAACTCACGCCGAGTACGCTCATTAATGTGCTTTCTTTTTCGGCTTTTTGTTTTGCATCAGCGGCAAACAATGCACTACCTGTAATTTTAAATTGTGCACCAGATTGAGTGAGATATTGGCGATTTTCCGTTAGAAGTGCGGTTAAATTTTTCTGATGGATTGATGAAATCATTTTGTTGCAGTTCAGCACGTAATAAAACCCAAGTCATATTACCTTGGTTGACAGTGAGCATGCCATTTTCGGCGTGCCATTGTACATTACCTTGTTGTGTTTGCTGGGCAAAACGTCCAAAACCAAGCCAATCTTGTTCTAGTGAGAGTAAATTATTTCGCTTAAATGGGTTAACGATGTCCTCTGCATATTGCTGAAAATAGCCTTTAGGATCATTAATCAACTGTTCACGAACGGCTTGTGGCAAAGTGGCAAATGCGACAAGCTGAATATCTTGTTGTAGCTGAGTAAGGTTAGGCTGAATGCGATCGGTAATATGAGAGAAAAGTTTGCTACTACGCCACGTTTGCGCAATATGGTCTGTCAGCTGAAAAGCCTGTTTTTCGTCAGGATGTCCGATAAGCGCAATAATTTGGCTGTTTAGCTGTTTTTTTCTTGCTGTTGGTCAGCGAGAACTTGAATATCCGCCCATTCTTGTTGAGAGGGAAGTAATGTGTGTAAATCTGTTTGTAGCCAATTTCCTTGTTTGACAAAATAGCCAAACAATAGGGAAACAAACAAGATAAATACAGCATATAACAAGGAAAGTTCGGTTGTTTTTTTCATCTTTTACAATCGTTTATTCCAGCGCTGAACGGGCAAACTGACTTAATGGCTGATTAAGCTGGATTTGCTTAAATTCAATTTGTGTGCGATCGCCTTGTTTTTTTCATTTAAGGTTAATTTTTTTCACAGTTTGATCGCCTGAAATTTCAATGGTTGTGAAGATTTGCTGCATTAATAATGAATTAGGCGTCAAGGTCAATTGCCATTGATTAGCGTTTCCAGATAATGCAAAATCAAATTGAGATTTAAGTCCATCAATATTGCCGGATAATAAACCTAAAAAAAGACCAATTTGCTCGTTTTGCCCAACATTACCGCTATTAACCCATTGGGTTCCATTCCATTGTTGAATCCCCTTAGGCGTCACTCTTAAGTTGTTATTAAACGGTTTCTCAAGCTGCCATAATAGCCCTTTTTGAGCTAACAAGGAGAATTGACCTTGCATTTCAATTGGCTTATTTAATGCCTTTAAATAGCGATGTTGGATAAAGTTTCCTTGAACGCTTTGAGGTTGCTGGAGTTGTTTCACCAAATCAGTTTCAGAAAAAGCGAAGCTCACGCTGCTTAGGAACAAGCCTAAGACGAAGATCATCAATCGCATTATTATTTTCCTTCAGATACAAAAGTAGGGTGAGTTTTAACCGCACTTTGCCAACATGGTGGCGTTTGTAATTGCATTTCTCGTGTTTGCATGCTGACGGCTACTTGGGTGGTACTTGCAGTGGTTAATTTTTTTGATTGGTTTTAGCATCAAAAATAACATAATCAATGCGCAAGCAAGTTTCATATTCGACTACTTTTAATTCAATTCGGATTTTTTGACGAAATAATGCAGGGTTAACATATTTAATATTAAGTTGAACGATTGGCCAACCAAAGCCTTGTTTTCTCATAACGTCATAGGTATAGCCGATTTCCTCTAGAAATTGACAACGTGCCATTTCAAGATATTTGACGTAATGCCCGTGCCACATAATGTCCATGGAATCGACATCAAAGAACTGTACTTCAAATTCAGAATTATGACGGCAAAAAAACGTGTTTTTTTCATTTTTTTATCATTCCAAAAGTTATAAAAAAATTAAACCAAAGTAAAGGATTTTCTGCACATTCTTTTGGCAAGTAAGTTCGCATATTGTTGCATGACCTGTTTAATATTTTTCTTGTCGTGCTTTTGCCTCGTCCGCTGATTGGCGCAGAGAAAACGGCGCAATTTCATTCGATATTGTCCCTTTTTTTCTTTAAGGCAAAAAATTGTATTTAAAGGCGCTTTTAAAATGCTTGCAAGTAGCCACGCACCTTGAGGAAATTCAGCAGAATGACCAAGAAAATTGACTGATTGTGTTTTATCGCCACGGATAGGCACACGATCAGCAGCAATCGCAATCCATTCACCTCGTTCTAAGCGTTGAGAAAGCTCTAACATTTTTTGTGCATCTAAATCTTCAACTTGAATAAGGGGTAAGGCATCTGCACCGGCTTCAACTAATGCTTTGTTAAAAGCTTCAGCATTTTTGCTATGTACTAATACATTCAAATGAAAGTTTTTATGTTGCCCGCTATCGACTAATGCTCGACAAATCTCGATGTTACCAAAATGCGAGCAAACAAGAATCTGACCTCGTCCACCTTGATCTACATCGCCATAGAGATTATCAGCATCATCGATAATTAAATCCTTGTAATGGATTTTACGTTGCCAAACCGCAAAGTTGTCACAAATGATTTCACCAAAAAAGAGAAATTGACGAAATACAGGGAATGAGGGGAGGTGACAATGCGGAAATTGTTGTTTAAGACGATATTGATAAGTCTTAATGTTGTTTCGCGCTTTTTCGGGCAGTAAGATAAAAAAATAACAAACCACCACAAATGTGGCGATTTTTAATTAACCATAATGGGCAATATTTTACGATTAATCGTGTGAGATTTAAGAAGAAAGCATTTCCTCGTTCCGATTGTTTCGCCCAATGTTGACTATTTTCATTTGGTTGACTCATAGAGGCTTTCCAGTTAGTAAGCGTTTTAACATACCAAAAAATAAATACATGTGCATTTTACTGATTAATACATTGTCTTTCCAAGCGTTGAAATGTGAGACGCCGTTTTTATCATAGGAAACGGGGGTATCAACCCAAATTAACGGAATTTGGTACCAATGAGCTTTGATGATAATTTCAATATCAAAGTCCATGCGATTCCCAATATGTTCGTTATCGAGAATTTCAATGGTACGATTCAATGGATATAAGCGAAAACCACACATGCCATCTTTAATATCGAGAGAAAGTGTGTGAATGGCATTCCAAAAATCCGTAATTTTTCGCCCATAAAGTCGAGATTTAGGTGCATCATCACCGTATATAGGGTTACCACAAATAAGTGCGGTCGGATTTTTCTAGCATTTTTTTGCTGCATTAAAAGAGCATCAATGAGATTGTGTTGACCATCAGCATCTACTTGTAGTGCATGTGTGAATCCTTGCTCAAATGCTAATCTAAAGCCTACTTTCATTGCGCCACCTTTACCTTGATTTTGTGAGCAATAATGAATATGCAGATTGTCTTTTTCAGAAAGAGAAGATAACGTTTTTTTATGCTGTTCGGATGAGCCATCATCTACCACTAATACAGGCAAATTTAGCTTGTGTAATTGGTTAATTACATTGCCAATTTTGTCGGAATGATTGTAGTGCGGGATAATCGCAATAAGTTTAGGTTCCATCATAGCAATTTAAAATTGTTCTTCTTTTTCGTGCAAGAATACAGCATCAAAATCAGCACGGCTAATCTTGAATTGGCTATTACGTGGCAATCTGTTAGTAAATCGCCAAAAACGAGGTAACCCTGAGTGTTCCTGCGTTTTGCTTAAGTAAAGACGGAGTTGTTTTAATAACTCAGCTCGTCCTTTTTGTAGGTAAAAGGAGATTCCCTCCTCATTCAATTCTACCCAAGCTGCTGGGCGTAAATGATTAGGGTGCTGTGCAACATAGCAATCTCGAATATAAGTGTGTTTCAGTAGGTCTTGCTCAATTCGAACTAAAGAAATACGTTTATCGCCAAATTTAACAATGCGATCAATGCGTCCTAATAAGTTAAATTGATTACCAATAATTTCAACGCCATCAGCTGTTTGCTCACGCTGTTCAAGCCAAGGTGATTCAACCCATAATGCATTTTCTTCATTAACCCCAATTTTAGTTACGGGGGTAGGGGTCCAAAGTCCGGCTTGTTCACGAAACGCAATGACGCCCGTTTCTGTACTACCATAGCCTTCAATTGTTTTAGTCTTAAGTTTTTTGCGCATTGCCGTTGCGGTTTCTTCTGGCAACATCCCACCAGAAGACAGAATCCCTAAAATACGACATTGATGAAGTTGAGGTTCATCTAAATTTAAATGGGTCAGTAATGCTGGGCTGCTAATCCAGATAGATTGTTTCGCAATAAGGCTTTCTGCAATCATATATTCTGGATAAGGGAGCTGTTTGCGACCAATTGACCAGCCCATTGTCAGCGGTAACATGACTCGATAGGATAAACCATAGTGGTGTTGTGCTGAAACGCTTGAAACAACATGGATGTCATGTCCTTCAGGGAAAGGGAGTGACTGACTAATTGCTTCAGATTCTTGCCACATTTTTTCCGCTGTTTTCAGCATGATTTTAGGTTGACCACTACTTCCTGATGTTTTTAACCAAATTTCGGTTTGACAATGTTTATCAATGAAGAAATCTTTTTTATCAACAACTTGTGAAATACCATAGGTGTTGAATTTATTATCATCAAATAACATATCAGCATTATCACGAATCCATTCTTGATTTTCATCTAAAAGGTTTGGTGGAAGTAAAATTCGGGTTTTAGCATCAAAACAGGCAAGCATTGCACAGGCATAGTTTGACGCATCTTCAAACCAAAATGCCGCACTTTGAATGTTATCTTGTTGAAGTTGTTGGCTAATTTGTTGACAGCGATAAGTAAAATCTTGCCAGCGCCATTCTGGATTTAATGCAATAAGTGAGTTAGGTTGATGTTTATTCATAGTGATTCCGTTTTACGCGTTGACGAATGAGCCATTCAATACTCATAACTAGGCCCATAATAATGTAAGAAATAACCCCAGTATAAATTGCCCAATATTCTAATAAGTCAAATGCAACGAAGAGAGTTGAAAGCAAAATATTTAAACAAAATACACCACACCAGACTTGGGTTACTCGGCGAGTATATTGAATAGCTTGAGCATTGAGATTAGGCGTTTGTAAACGTGCTAATCTTTCAACCAATGATTGAGATTGGAATAGACTTCCGCCAAATAACACCAACATAATTCCATTCATTAAAATAGGATACCAATACATCATATCGAGTGAACGTTGCCACCCCACAAGAAATAATAGGGCGGCCATGCTCAATGCAAAAATTCTTTGTCCCTTATTTGGCTGTATTAGGCTTTTAATCAACCATAATAAACTCATTACATAAGGTAACGTATGCAAGAGTTGTTCTACTTGAAAGAAAAGCCAAATAATCGGGTAAGCGATGGCTGTCAGCGCAAGCAATATATTAACAATCAGTAGGGTGATCTTCATGCTCTATGATGGCTAATCCAGTACAGCAAGTTTCATTATTGGCAAGTAATTGAAATGCCATTCTATTTTTTGATGAATCCCATTTTAATTGAATATCAAAGCGATCATTCGGTCGTAAGAATGTTTGATACTTCAGTTTATCGAATGAACGGATAATGACTTCTTTACCAAAAAACGCCTTTATTTTTTCCGAAATCCATTGTAATTCAATGACGCCAGGGACTAATGGAAATTCAGCGAAGTGATCTTTTAGATACACTAAATCAAGCGGCACAATACCGGTTGAGATTTGTGAATTTTCATTTTTGCTTTGTTCAAGCCAAATCGCATCCTTACAGGTTTCTAAACAAGTGCGATTAAATTCCAGCTTATTTATTTTTGACTGACTATTACGTGGTAATTGATAAGTGAATCGCCAAAAACGAGGGATAGCTGCTTTTTCTTGTGAATGCTCTAAGAAAAGTTTTAGCTTATGAATAAGCGCTCTTCGCCCTTTCTCTCTAAAAAAATTGAATGCCTTGTTCAGTTAATCCAATCCAGGCAGCAAGACGAGATTTCTCAGGATGTTGAGCAATATAACAATCTTCAATAAATTCGTGTTTATTCAATGCTGTTTCTACGCCTAATAAGGAAATTCGTTTATCCCCTATTTTGACAATGCGATCCGCTCGTCCTAATAAACGGAAACCATTTTCTTCAAACTCAACCACATCTGCGGTTTGTTCGCGTTTGGCAAGCCAAACACCTTCAATCCATAACTCGCCTTGCTCATTGCTGCCAAGCTGGCTATTAGGTAATTGTCGCCAAAGGGAAATATCATCCCGAATAGCAATTGGACCTGTCTCAGTACTGCCATAAATTTCGATAACAGGATGGTGAATTTTTGCTCTAATTTGCTCAGAGAGCTCTTCAGCTAATGCGCCGCCAGAAGAAATAATACCTACAATATTTTCAGCAATTTTCATTTGCTGCCAGTCTATGCCAGAAAGCATCGCTGGACTGCTTACAATAACTGCCGATTGTGATTTATTGGCTTCTTGCATGATGCATTCAGGGTAGAAAAGTTGTTTTCGACCAATTTGCCAGCCGTTAACCAGTGACATCATAATATGCACGGTTAAGCCGTAAATATGCTGAATACTCACTGTGCTAATTGCCGTAATGTTATTTTCTGCAGGAAATGGTAAACCTTTGGCTAATACTTCTCCGCCTAACCACATTTGTTCTGCTGTTTTAATGATGGTTTTGGCTTCACCTGTGCTGCCTGATGTTTTCAACCAAATCTCTGTTTGATTGCTAAAGTCAAAGAGCGGTTGATTTTTGAGCAACTTTTTTCCAATCTTGTGTAATGCCAAATAGAGAGATTTGCTCACATTTTTCGAGTTCAATATCACGATCAGTGAGCCAAAGTTCAGAATGCTCATTTGCCCACTGAATACTTTCTTCAGTGAAATTAGGTGGAAAAAGAACACGAACATTGGCATGCCAAGCACCTAGCAGTAAGCATGCCAATGTTGCACCATCTTCTAGCCATACCGTGACAGAACGAAGTTGACGCTGTTGCAATTCAGCTGAAATTTGAAATGCTCGGCACTCAAAATCAGCATAATGCCAATTTGGGTGCTGAGCAATAAGAGAAGTCGGTAAGTAAGGAGTCATTATTGTGCGTTTTGACTAAGTTTAAGAACCGCCTGAACCACGTCATCTACAGTACGCACATTACGGAAAATCTTCCGCTTGAAGTTTATGCCCTGTTTTACGTTTAATATGATCAATTAAGTCAATAGCATCAATACTATCGATCTCTAAATCTTCATAAAGATTTGTTTCCGGCTTAATTCTTTCTGGCTCAATCTCAAATAACGATTCCAGAGCTTCCGTTAATAAGTCTCTGATTTCCTGTTCAGTCATGAATTATGCCTCACCTTTTTGCGTGCGAATAAAGTGAGCAAGCGTAGCTACACTTTCAAAGTAATCTCTTAATTGAGTTTGTTCGCCATCTAATTGTAACCCAAATGTTTTTTGAACAGCTAAGCCTAATTCTAAGGCATCAACTGAATCTAAACCTAACCCTTCAGATGAAAAAAGAGGCGTGTCAGTTTCAATATCTTCGATACTGATGTCTTCTAATGCCAGGCTATCAATGATAAGTTGTTTTAATTGTTGTTCAAGTTGCATTATTGCGATCCTTTTTGTGAGGTTTGAGAATTAAAATAATCTTCTAAATATTTAGTTAATCGGCGAGATGCCATTGGGATAGATTGATTTTCTATCCATTCTTGTGGATTTATATCATCGCCAACTGATAATTCATAATGAATTTGCCTGTCCGGTATTTTATACCATGGATGACCTTTTTTTAGGCTTAATGGATTCATCTTGATGGTAATAGGTGTAATCACTTTTGCGCTACGTAATCCAATTGAAACGGCACCACGATTCAATTTAACAACGCCATCCCAGCCAGTTCTTGTTCCTTCAGGAAATAATAACAGGCTTTCTTGTTGTAATACACGTTCACAATGATCCAGGAGTTCTAGAGACTCAGTATTGGGAATAAAACCACAAGCAAGAATTTGATTTCTCATCGTGGGATTGTGTAAAAGATCTTTTTTCACAATACAGTTAAGTGAAGGTGCTTTACTGAGAATCAATACAACATCAAGCAAAGATGGGTGATTGACTACAACTAATTGTCCAGGACGTCCTAATTTCTCAAATCCTTGATAAGAGACTTTTAAGGCTCCTGCACAGGACAGGTAGCGTATAAAATAGTACCAAATCCCGCCAACAAAATGACGAATTTTTAGCTGTGTAGATAAATTAGCTTGCTTTCCTTTTTTGGCAAAAGGAAGTAAAACAAGTTGCAATAATGTACCAGCAACGGCCCAAAATAAAAAAGCAATTGCGGTAGCAAGCCAACGTTTAAGAAAATCTAATTTTTCTGCCATAGCCAAGTTCCATTTGAACTACTTGGTGTGTACCAAGCACGACTCTCAAGATGCTGATGAGAAACCCAAGTTAGTGCATTATCTGCCACATCATTATTAAAAGGGGAATCGGTAAGCGTTAATTGATATTGCTCCCCTTTAGTAACGACTAAAGCTAAGGCATAGCCTAAAGGAGTACGAATGACCGGTTGAGCATTGTATTTTGCTTCAAGAGGTGATTCTGCAATAACAACAAGCACTTTTTCATGCCCTTCATTAAGCAATAATGTTGCTTCCAATAGTGCGGTTTCAAGATTGTCAACTCGGGCCATAATCGAAGTGGTTTCTGATTTAACTTGACGTAATTCAGACCATTGTCCAATTAATGCGTTATGAACTGATAGGCTAAAAGAGGTAGGGGAAACATCCCCTTCTTTCAATAATGAATGCCATAACGCAAAATTGCGGTTCATTTCACTGTTTGATGATGCATAAACCACTGGCATATCTGCATTTTCTCCTACCAAATCCCATGCGGCCTCAAAAAAGAGACGCGCAGAGTCACTTAAGCGACGGCGTTTAAGTGGTGGTAAAAAAGCTAATTTGGGTGCAAAGTCTTCAAATGTTTCACTTTGGTTTCGTAAATAAGCATAGCCCTGTTTCCAATCGTCTGCTGTTAAGTATTTATTGCAGACAATATCCCACCCCTTAAGTGAAAAAAAGAGAAATTACAGATTTCAGTCATTTTATATCGTTAAAATTAATTGTTTTTTTAAATAATTCGTTGATCATTAAATCTGTTTGACCTTGTAAGCCAACTTGTTTTTACGCGATCTGCTTCATCGCCGCGGTGTTTATAATTAACAGAGCCAAGGGAGAGTTTATTGGAGTCTCTTAAATCTAATCTTGCTTTAGCAATAATTTTTAGAATTACCTTTTACACTGAAGTGTAAAATATGATTACAGCCTTCATCTTTTTTAACGAGTCTTGCTTTGATACGTTTTTTTGTTTTAAGCTTTTTTTGTTAAAGCATCAACAATTTCATCTGGTGCTTTACGAATAGAGCCTTTCAAGCATACTTCTTTAATATTTTTGGCTTTCCACAGGTTTTTACATCGTTGACACCTGAAGAACACGCAGAAAGAACAAGTGAGCCAAATAAAAAGTGAGGAAAGTAATAATTTCTTCATAAAATAGGAGCCTTATTAATATTATAAATTATAATTTGGAGGTGAGATTTTTACACTACTTCTATTCACAATAAAAATAGTCACAGGTTGGTTAAAATCTGGTATATTGTTCACCTCTATGTAATAAAGAGAAATTATTTATTTCATTCAAATCACAAGGAGTCAAAATGAAATTAGTATCTAAATTGAGTATTGTTGCTGCAGCTATGCTTATGGCTGCTTGTGCGCCAAGAGATACAACTCATTACTATTCTATTCAGGATGCTTTAAATTCCCCTGAAGCAAAAGAAATCGTTGATCCATCGGTTAAGCTTTACTTTGGTAAATCTGCACCAGGTAAAGTCGTTAAAGCTGGTGTTGTGAGCAATAAGAAAACAAATGCGGCAAATAAAACAGATGAAAAATCTTGCCAGTGGGCGTTCCTTTCTACTGTGAAACAATTCCAGGATAGAGCTAAATCACAAGGTGCAAGCAAAGTAGGTAATATCGTCAGTTATTACAAAAAGAACACTTTCCAAAGCACAACACAATATGAATGCCATGCGGGTAACTTAATGAGTGGTGTAGCATTAAAAGGCGATATTGTTAAGTAATTTTCTACCAAATAACACCTTAATTGATATAAATTAAGGTGTTATTTTGTTGATTTGCGAGAGAAAGTCTAAGTTTTCAGACATTGAATTCTCAAGAGATAAGAGATCAAGTCTTCTTTCTGCATTTTCCTTATTTTTAGAAATAAGCCAAAATACAGCCCCTTCAGTTTGCTCAGAATGTTCACTTTTTTCCAGAGTCCAACCGATTAATGCAGATGATATTTCATCATTTTCAAGATCCAATAAGGCGAGTTTTAGCGGTTGCCAAATGGTTTGATGGTTAATTGCTAAAAATACGGAGTTGGCTGAGGTTTGTAAGGTTTGAGTCAGTTGAAACGTCGCTGCGTTATTGATATTCGCCATAAAATCTAAAGGGCTAGGCAAATTTTGCTCCATCAGTTGATGAAACATTTTATCGAACTTGCTTGGTGAATTAAAAAGCGATCCTAAATAAATTCCTGTATTTTCATCAATATAGGGGTTTAATGGTATCGTACCAAGTAAAGCGAGCTGAGTGAACCGACTTAAACGACGAGCATCGAGACCTTGTTCTTTGAGTTGTTGACGCAAAGTTTTATCATCCACTCCATTGGCGATGAACTGATTAGTTTGTTTTATATAAAATGTCATTCACCCACCTTTAAAAATCCAAGCAATATTGCTACCGCCAAAACCTAAAAAATAATTTAAAAAGTGACCGCACTTCACATCAGTTTTTTGTAAGTGTTCGATTAAAAAAGTGGTTTCTAATGCACCACTGGCACCAAGCGTATGCCCCATATAGGGTTTAACTAAAATGGTTTCAGTATTCGGGAAGAGTTCCTGTAAAACAGATTTTTCCATTTCATCGCTATTACCTCCTACACCATGCACTTTAATGCCTTGAATGTTTTCTATTTTTAGGTTTGTTTTAGCTAAACAGTTGGTGAGTAATTGACGTAATGCCGTTTCGCTACTGTTTGTCAGATTTTCATTATCTGTGATCGTCGTTATCCCAAATATTTCGCATGGGAATGACTCGTTTTTTTCTGTTGATAATGCGACACTCCCAACACCTTCTCCTAATACAATGCCTGTAGAGTTGATGAAAGGCTGATATTCATTGGCTTGTGATAATAGGTTCATGGATTGGAAATGTTCAAAGGTAAGACGATTAAACATCTCAAAACCAATGACCAAAGCCTTTTTATACATACCAGCTTTCAGCATTTTGTATGCATAACCAATGGCTTGTGCCGAAGAGGTACAAGACGTGGCAAAACTAAATACTTCTGTCTGATAACGATTTCGTAAATCCTCGGCGATGGTAGTAAGGTTATATTCTTTTGGTAATGCTTGATGATGAGCTACACGCGTTTCACAGTCGCTAATCATATAAGCGGTAGAACCAAGTAGAATGGGGATATTTTTTAGCTCAGATTTATCCCAACCGGCACGTTGTAAAGTGCGGTCGATTTCGAGGTCAATATAGTGATAGAGTCGTTCTAGTGACAACAGCGGTTCCTTAAATGCGTTGAAATAAGGAAAACTAAGCGGTTGGCCTAGCATATTGGAAGTTTGTAGACCAAGCTTTTCAGCAAATCGAGCAGAAACAGCATTGAGATAAACGTTCATTAGATTTTACTATGCTGTTCGCGGATAAACGCTGCAAGATCACGTACGTTCATCATATGTTTACGCACCATGCGATCACCCTGTAAACGTACACCAAAATGAGCCTGTAGCGCTACAACAACTTGTAAGGCATCTAATGAATCTAATTGAATACGGCTTTGTTCACCAAATAGCGATTCATCATCACTAATTTCGGCAGGATCAAATTCATCTTTTTCTGTTTCTTGCACGATGAGTTTTTTGAGTTCCAGCTCAAGTGCCGGTGTTTCCAGTGTAAAAGTATAAGCCATTAGAATCTCGCTTGTTTAGTTAATTGTCGTTGATAAATGAAAGTCGCTAAAAGTAATGTGATTGCTCCAAATCCACTTAATAAATAGAGTGGTTGTTGTATTTGGTTAAGGTGATAGTGATTTAATAATAAATTTTGGAAACCACTTAATGCCCAGCCCATAGGCGAAAATTGTGAAATAGTTTGCATGATTTCTGGCATCACATAAACAGGCACCATAATACCACCAATGGCCGCCATGATAATAATGCCGCCTCCGCCTAACACGACCGCATGTTCAGTGGTTCTCGCTACCACGCTAATTAACAAACCATATCCTAGTGCAGCAAGGCTTACTGCACTGGATAATACGATGTAGGGTAACCAACTCCCAGAGAGTGTAAATGCGGGCATATCAAGTGCAGGGAGGACAAAATAACCAAGCGCGACCATGCCGACAAATTGTAACTGGTTAATCAAAAAAATAAGGAATTAATTTGGCAATAATCAAGCTCAATGCAGAGGCTCGCGCCATGCGTAAACGGGTTAGCGTATTAGTTTGACGCTCCATTGCCATCACGTTAGATAGAGGAATCATAATAAAGAACATGCCAAAAATCAGCCAAGCCGGTACACTATGTTGTACGGAGCTTGGTTTGCTCACTTCCTTTCCATGACGATTGACATAAATTTCTTGCCACAAATCTTTCGCGAGATAATCATTAATTTGAGCAAATTTGCTATCCAGCTCTTTATTGACTTTATTCTGAATTTCTTTAACTGGTTTGCGTTTATTATTTTCTAATGTGATGTGATTATCAGCTAGATAGTCGTTTAAACGCAGTTGAGAATAATGTTTTTGCAACACGCCTTTCACACCCAGTAGCCAACTGCGATCTACACTAGGATTCAACCAAAGTTGTAAAGCCTGTTCTTCCGAAAGTGCGGTCTGTTTTTGATTAGGATTTAAAACCAATAGGTCAAATTTCCCCGCTTGTAAATCAGCTTGATATTGAGCTAATTCTGACAACAGAGCTTGTTTAACCGCAAGATTTTCTTTCTTGAGTTGAGTGAGAAAATCATCGTTTAGCTGATTTTTTTCACTTAATAGTACAATCTCTGACCGATTGCTTAATGCATTATCATTACTCAATGCCGCCGACATAATCAACATAAACAGAATTGGCATAATGAATAACACAGCAACACCATGCAGATCACGGCTTAATAGGCGTATTTCTTTAAAAATCGATGCAATTAACATGTTTTTCCCGCCTGATTTAAAAAATCTAAATAAAAACGTTCCAAACTTTGTCCTTCTTCTAAAATGCCTTGCACGGTGCCTTGATAAATGAGATTGCCTTCATTTAACAGCACTAACTTATCACATAATTGCTCTATTTCTTGTAAATAATGAGAGGTATAAATTACCGTCACACCTTGCTCTTTCAGCGCTGCTACGCTATCTAAAATAAATTGGCGGGATTGTGGGTCAATACCCACTGTGATCTCATCTAGAAAAATCACTTTTGGGCGATTAATTAAGCCAATAGCAAAATTTAAACGGCGTTTTAATCCGCCTGATAAATGTTTCGCGAGCTTATTTTTATGAGAGGTTAAATCTACTTTAGCGAGTAGTTCTAATAAATAACCTTTATCTCGAACATCATACAATGACGCAAAAAATTTCAGATTTTCCCAAACCGTGAGCAAGGGATAAAATGCAAAATCCTGTGGCACCAAGGAAATCTGATGGCGCTGTTTTTTGCTTAGTTTTGCAATAGGTACACCGTCAAAATAAATCTCTCCCTGTTGCACAGATTGCAACCCAGCAAGTAGAGACATTAATGTCGTTTTACCTGCACCATTCGGACCTAAAAAGTCCAACAGTGGAAGCGGATTCAATATCAAAATTGACCGCACTTAATGCATTTTTTTCTGCGTTAGGGTATAGATGGCTAAGATTATTTATTTGAATCATAAATTACGTAGTGTCTGCCAAATTTGTTGTTCTTTATTTGCAATATCACGCAAATATTCTGCTACGGTATGGTACCCTTCGATTGTAGGCTTCTTACATTGTTTCACGCATAATCCCGCAAATTGACGCCACATATCGCCAATCTCAGTCATTTGTTCTGAGGCAAGTTTGTATTTTGGCTCTTGGCAGATATCTGCGGCTTGTTCAAGGAAATAGGCGTATAAATAGCGGAAACCTGCACCGCCAGTGCCGATTTCTTCTTGCATACGCACGATGTGACCCAGATATAAGCGTTTGTATTTGTCCGAAGGATGATTTACCAGCTTTTCAATTTGTTTGGCAACGGTACGAATGCCTTTTACACCGACGAAAAAGAGCGGAGCCAACATTTGTTTGGCATTTTTTCGAATAGCTTTACGGGTAATACTTGGTAAATCAATCTTAGTTAGGTCAGGTTGGCTTTCAAAGTAATACATCAACCCTTTTGGCGCTAGTACACCTTTCACAAAACGTGCTCGTTGTAAGTCTTCAGCGGCACAACACTGTACCATTTCAAAAACGGGATCGCTAATTAAGTAGTCATTGTGTTCTTTGCCGTACACAATTAAATTGTGAGCATTAAAATGGAAACGCATTTCTGGTGGGAAATAAGGCAACCAGAAAACAGAGGTTTGTAAGCCAACTAATTTATTTTCGGCCAATGCGAGATCGAGTGCTTCTTGTCCAGCTTGTGGCGCACGAAACTTTTGTATTTTTAACCGCACTTTTAAACGTTTTGCCACATTTTTAATGATTGATTTTGGTGGCATACGGTAGGATATGAGTGGCATTCCATTGACTTTAACTAATGGAATATAAACGAAGGTCAATGCTGAGGCTAAGCCGAAAACCATCGCTTCGTTAAAATCGACACCTTGTGCTTTCAACATAGTGGACATAACACCACTTTCGCAGTGAGCCGTGTGCTGATGTTGGAAATTGTTCATAGGAATTAATATATCACTGTGATTTTTATTTAGATCGTTTTTAATGTTGAAGTTGATACGCCAAATGCTTCTGCATATTTAGCCAATATATTATCCGACAGTTTATCAAAGATACTCGGTTTAAAATGTCGCTTAATTTGCCACTGCCACAGCCCTGTTGTTTGAGCAAGCGTAGGTAGGTCAAAACGATAACGATACATGTAATAAAAGAGCGGTGATTTTTCACCGCGTTTTACCGCATTTAAGGCTTCATTCGTCAGTTGGTTAAATTCTTCAACGGCTTGTTCGGTGACAAATGCTTCCGTATCCCAACCTGTCGTAGTGCCAGTTTTATACTGACCATTTTGGGTGGCATAAATGACTTTCTTTTGCCCACGAAAAATTTTACTGTCGTCTTGTGGGATTTCATTAATGTCCATTTACGACCTCAAGCAGCATAAAACAAGAGGAGAAGCGACCACTCTCTGGAATGTAGCACAATACTTTTTGCCCATTTTTTTGAGCGGGAATTTCTCTAGAAATTCTTGCAAAATGATATAAATTGATGCTGAACCTGTATTCCCTTTGCTTTCAAGATTAGTGAACCATTTTTCTTGTGGGATCTCAAAATTAATATTTTTCAGACCATCTAATAATTTATCTCGGAAAAAGCCTGAAGAATAATGAGGTAAGAAATAATCAATTTCGTCCGCTTTTAAATCATATTTATCAATTAAGCGTAAGAGTGCATTTTTCAACCGTGCAACGCACAATATTTTTCATTGAGTAATTTGACATCTTGCTTAACGGCCATCAGGCTGCGTGCTTCACGCTCTTCTTTAGTGACGTTTTTCCAACTCACAAATTGTTCATCGCGAATTTCTGCCCCTGCATACATACAAACAGGCATTTCGTTGGCGTAAGAAATGAGATCAATCCAGTGGATCTTTAAACTAAGTCCATGCTGATTGGGTTGATTACTTAATTGTACGGCACCAGCACCATCAGAAAGCATCCAACGTAGGAAATCTTTTTCAAAACCAATTTCCGGTTTAGCTTCATCTAACAGTCTTTGTTCAATTTCGGCTTGAAAATGTTCACCACGCATGATGGCAGATGCCGCTTCAGATGCCACGGCAATTGAACTTTGATGTTCACCAGTTCGAACAGCATTATAAGCATGCTTCATTGCTGCCATACCCGCTACACAAACACCCGCGGCAGTTAGGACTTCATAAGGTGGTGCATTGGGAATTAAACCATGCACCATGACACCTTGGCCCGGCATAATTTGATCGGGGTAAGACGTACCGCATGCCAAGCAACTCACCTCATTGACATCCATCCCTTGGCGAATTAAATCATTAATGGCTTCTACTGCAAGCTCAGTGCTGGTATGTGTTGTTTCTCGGGTTTCCGGATTAATTGCATAGTGACGCGTTTTTATCGCATTCGAACGTAAGATCATTTTACGTACGCGGGATGGTGTATTACCAATCATACCGAGCACTTGTTCCATTTGATCATTTGTTACGGGTTCATTTGGTAAAAATGCAGCAACTCGATTAATATAAACATCATGTAGTGAAGTCAAAATTATTCCCCTGAAGGTTCAGCAAAATAGCGCTTTTGGCGCGCCAGTTTTTCTTTTAATAATGGTTTTAATAGGCGTTTTACCACGGCTGAAAGTGGTACAACAGTAAGAATTAGTATAATCAAAAATACAATATAAAAATAGAGTGTGGCTTGACGAAAAACAGGCGAAATTTGACCGCACTTTAACAGCAATTTTCCCCAGATATAAAAACTGCGGTGACCGACTTTTTCGCTCATCATTAATTTTTCATCGATTTTGACGGCACCCATGTTTTGGAAAAGTGATTTATCTAAAGGTCGATTTTCGTTCAGAATCTGTCAACTAAACGATATCCAAAACGTTGCATATCTTGCATATCTGCATCACTAATTCCTGCGCTCGGCAGCCATGAAAAATAACGTTTTTTTCCACTAAACATCCATGCAGGAGTCGTAATAAAGCTTGCCCAAGCATTGGATTGATCCGTTTTAACCACATTACCAATTAAATTAGCTTCAAGTGCAGTTAGCATTTTTTTCATTTTTTCTTGTGCCATTAACCACATATTACGGCAGCCAATCAGTGTAATTACAGGCGTGTTTTTTAGGATTTTAGCCTGTTCAGATTGTAAAAATGCCGTGATAGGTTGTGAAGGCGATAGAAACCATACGCTGTAAGCGATGATGACTAAATCGTATTTTTCACGTTGTAATATTGGCTTTTCAATCGGCGCGGGTTTGAGATGAACCGATTCTGGAAACTGATTAAAAAAGGGAATAAATTTCCAAGGGAAAGTGTAGGGTTGAACTGGTTTAATTTGGCATTCTTCAATGACAATATTTTCTTGCTGCTTTAATGGTTGAAGAAAATGTTGCGTCAGCTCATTCAACTGCCCCGTTTGTGAATAAGAAATAACTAAAATGTGCTTTTGAGATTGAGACATAATTAAACGTAAAATGTAATTTAGCGCGCCATTATATATTATTTAATGCCTAATTTATAGCCTGTTTAAAGGCGCTATCTAGAGCAGTTTTAGTTGAAAAATAAAGGTAAGCATCATGCTTAAAAGGTTAGTTTAGTGGCGACTTTAGAGGCGAGTATTACTCTAAACATTAAAATCCCTCAAAAACTGACCGCACTTTTTGCGCTTCTTAAAATAAATTCCCGCTAAAGGTTGAAACATAGGGGGATTTATTGCGATAATCTTCATTATTTTTTGGGTGATCTTTCGGGCTGCCATTTTTTCAGGTGGCCAGTTTTTATTAGGAAAGATTAATTTGAACATTATTTAAGTTAGAAGAATAACAATGGCTGAAAAAAACGTAATATTTTTTTAGTAGGGTCCTATGGGCGCGGGTAAAAGCACCATTGGCCGTCAGCTTGCGCAACAATTGAATATGGATTTTGTCGATTCAGATGCCGTAATTGAGGAACGAGCGGGAGCAGACATTAGCTGGATTTTTGATTTAGAAGGCGAAGAAGGCTTTCGTAAGCGTGAAGAACGTATTATCAATGAATTAACTCAATTACAGGGCGTTGTGCTTTCCACTGGTGGTGGGGCAGTGATGTCAAAAGAGAATCGTAATTATCTTTCTGCTCGTGGCATTGTCATTTATTTAGAAACCACGGTAGATAAGCAATATCAACGTACACAACGTGATAAAAAGCGCCCATTATTACAAGGGGCTGATGACCCACGTCAAGTGCTTGAAGATTTAGCCAAAGTGCGTAATCCGTTATACGAAGAAATTGCAGATATTACTTTTGCCAACAGATGAGCAAAAATGCCAAAGTAATGGTTAATCAAATTGTTGATTTAATTGATAATCTAAACGGCTTAAACGGTTCACTCTAAGGATTAAAAATGTTGTGCGTAAATGTTGAATTAAAAGAACGTCGTTATCCCATTTATATCGGCGAAGGTTTATTAAAAGATGAAACCTGCTATCCGCTGAAAAAAAGGGGATAAAGTGATGATCGTGACTAATCCAACCGTCGCACAATATTATCTTGAAACCGTTACACAAACCTTAGAAAAAATCGGCTGTCAGGTTGAATCGGTATTATTACCTGATGGCGAAAAATACAAAACGCTTGATTCTTTAAACCTTATTTTTACCGCACTTTTAAAGCATAATCATGGGCGAGATACCACCATTATTGCATTAGGTGGTGGTGTGATTGGTGATGTGGCAGGTTTTTGCTGCAGCAAGCTATCAGCGTGGCGTGCGTTTTATTCAAATTCCTACCACATTATTAGCCCAAGTGGATTCTTCTGTTGGTGGCAAAAACAGCCGTTAATCATGAATTGGGCAAAAAAATATGATTGGGGCGTTTTATCAACCTTCTACGGTGATCATTGACACCCTTACACTCAATACCTTGCCAAAACGTGAAGTGAAATGCGGGACTTGCGGAAGTCATTAAATATGGGGCGATTTTTAGATTATGCCTTTTTTTGAATGGCTTGAAAGCACATATTGATGAATTAGTCGCGTTAAATCAACATTCACTGCAGCATTGCATTGCGCGTTGTTGCCAAATCAAAGCGGATGTTGTTGCGCGCGATGAAACTGAAAAAAAGGTGATCGTGCATTATTAAATCTCGGTCATACTTTTGGGCATGCGATCGAAACACATTTAGGTTACGGAAACTGGTTACATGGTGAAGCTGTTGCAGCTGGAACCATGATGGCAGCGGTGTTATCTGAACAATTAGGCGATCTTTCTTTTGAAGATGTTGCACGTTTAGAAAAACTTTTAGCGCGCGCTAATTTGCCGACCGTCTCGCCTGATACCATGCAACCAGACGATTATTTACCGCATATGATGCGAGATAAAAAAGTTCTGGCAGGCAAGTTGCGTCTTGTGTTGCTAAAAGCCCTTGGCCAAGCCTACGTGGCGACTGATACTGACAAATCTCTTGTGCTAAACGCGATTGAGCGTTGCACACAACATGACTAACTGTCATTGCTCTCATGTTGCGTCCGAAAAATAACAAAACGAAACCTCGAATTAAACACCGCCCGTTTTTGAAATGGGCGGGCGGTAAATTTCGTTTAACGGACGATCTCAACCGAGTCTTTCCAAAAAGAAAACAGTGTTTGATTGAACCCTTTGTTGGCGCGGGTGCTGTTTTTTTAAATTCCCATTTTGAACGTTATATTTTGGCGGATATTAATCCCGATTTGATTAACTTGTTTAATATCGTCAAAGAAAATGTGGATGCCTATATTGAGGCTTGTAAGCCAATTTTCTTTGCAGAAAATGCCAATACAGCCGACTATTATTACGCACAACGTGAAGCTTTTAATCAATCCACCGATCCTTTCGTGCGTTCGGTGTTATTCCTTTATTTGAACCGCTTTGGGTTTAATGGCTTGTGCCGTTATAACAGTAAAAATGAGTTTAATGTGCCCTTTGGCGCTTATAAAACCCATTATTTCCCTGAAGATGAATTGCGCTATTTTGCTCATAAGGCACAAAGTGCGGTCTTTTTATGTGCTGATTTTCAACAGACGTTTGAATTAGCGGATAAACACAGCGTGATCTACTGTGATCCGCCTTATGCACCGCTTCCGCAAGATACTAATTTTACTGGATATGCGGGGAATGCTTTTGGTCTTGAGCATCAAAAGAATTTAGCGGAATGTGCAAAAAAAGCGCAAAAAGAAAAGCAAATTTCTGTCGTGATTTCTAACCACGATACGAAATTTACACGTGAGATTTACAAAGGGGCAAAGTTTAAGCGTATTAAAGTACAACGCTCGATCAGTCAATCTTCAGAAAAACGAGTCAAAGTAAAAGAATTAATCGCCATCTTTAAAGGTTAGCTTAGCAGGTTAATTCTGGATTGATTTTTAATCTCAAAGCCTTTTACTTTCGGGATAAGTCGGTTGAATTGCAGCGAGTAATTCGCTTTGTCGAAATAAAATTCCTTGGCGAACGACCGCACTTTTGACTTCGATAAAGAGTTTCCCATCTGTGATGGAGCCTAAACGAAAAAGTCCTTTAAATTCTTGAGGGAAAAAGGCGACTGATGTTTTTGGTTCAGTTCATTCAACATTAACCCTTTCTGCATGATTTTTGGCAAATTGTGATCCTTCTAGCACATCAATAATATTCATGGCTTTTTGATAACGCTCATGCTTGTTTTCCACAAAAATACCCCAATAATGACTTTACGTTGAATTTCCGATACAATACACACAAATTTTTGTCAGAGACAATAAGATGATGAAATCAAACAAAGGTAAAACAAATTTCTGGTCGCAGTTGCTGTTAAGCATGATTGCGATTTTTGCTTTGCCTGTTGCTCAGGGATTGGAGGCACAGCCTTCATCAAATATGAGTGGCGAAAATTACCAAACATCATCTGAACAACATATGTTGATTGCGGTGCGTGAAATTCGTCAAGCATTGCAGGTTCAACCTCAGCCAACAAATCACAAAACCCATTCCAATCAAAAAAACACGAAAAAAATTCAACCGCACTTTATTGCGGCAGAATTTCCCTGTTTTTTTGCCCCTATTCGTGCCGGCCCAGCCATCATTTAATTTTCTTTTTATCTTTTGAACGAGCCGATTTTTTTAATCGGATGATCCTTTTTATTTTTTTATTTGAAAGAGAAATTATGAGTTTTTTTAACAAAAATTTTTTTGGTAGCCGTAACGATCGTATTTTACGTAAATTAAGAAAACAAGTTGCGAAAAATCAACAAAAATGGAGCCGGCTTTTTGAAGCATTGAGTGATGATGAATTAAGAGCAAAAACTGACGAATTCCGTAGCCGTTTAGCTAACGGTGAAACCTTACAACAACTTTTTACCAGAAGCCTTTTGCAACCGTGCGTGAAGCGGGTAAACGTGTACTCGGCATGCGCCATTTCGATGTGCAATTAATTGGTGGTATGGTGCTAACAAATCGTTGTATCGCAGAGATGCGTACCGGTGAAGGTAAAACCTTAACCGCAACCTTGCCTTGTTATTTAATGGCATTTGGAAGGTAAAGGCGTACATGTTGTGACTGTGAATGATTACTTAGCACGTCGTGACGCGGATACTAACCGCCCATTATTTGAATTCTTAGGTATGACTGTTGGGGTGAATATCCCTGGTTTACCGCCTGAAGCAAAACGTGAAGCTTATGCGGCAGATATTACATACGCGACAAACAGCGAATTAGGTTTCGATTACCTTCGTGATAACTTAGCGCATTCTAAAGAAGAGCGTTTCCAACGTCATTTAGGCTATGCCTTAGTGGATGAGGTGGACTCTATCTTAATCGACGAAGCACGTACGCCGTTGATTATTTCTGGGTCAAGCGGAAGACAGTTCTGAGCTTTATATTGCGGTAAATAAATTAATTCCGAATTTAATTAAGCAAGAAAAAGAAGATACGGAAGAATATACCGGTGAAGGCGATTACACCTTAGATCTTAAAACCAAACAAGCGTATTTAACTGAACGCGGTCAAGAAAAAGTAGAAGAGTGGTTAATCGCACAAGGTTTAATGCCAGAAGGTGATTCACTTTATTCACCTGCGCGTATTGTGTTGTTACACCACGTTATGGCGGCATTACGTGCAAACACCTTATTTGAGCGCGATGTAGACTATATCGTGAAAGATGGCGAGATCGTGATCGTCGATGAGCACACAGGTCGTACAATGGCAGGTCGTCGTTGGTCTGACGGTTTACACCAAGCGATCGAAGCAAAAGAAGGGGTAGAAATTAAGAGTGAAAACCAAACTGTTGCCTCTATTTCTTACCAAAACTACTTCCGTCTTTATGACAAATTAGCGGGTATGACAGGTACAGCTGATACCGAAGCCTTTGAATTCCAACAAATCTATGGTTTAGAAACTGTCGTCATCCCAACAAACCGTCCAATGATTCGTGATGATCGTACGGACGTCATGTTTGAGAATGAAGAATACAAATTCAATGCGATTATTGAAGATATCAAAGACTGCGTTGCTCGCAATCAACCAGTTCTTGTGGGTACCGTATCAGTTGAAAAATCTGAAATGCTTTCTCAAGCGTTAGATAAAGCGGGCATCAAACACAATGTATTGAATGCAAAATTCCACGCACAAGAAGCGGAAATCGTTGCTGAAGCGGGGGCACCAGGTGCAGTAACCATTGCAACCAATATGGCAGGTCGTGGTACCGATATTATCCTAGGTGGTAACTGGAAAGCTCAAGTGGCAAAATTGGATAATCCAACACCAGAGCAAATTGAGGCAATCAAAGCTGAGTGGGAGAAAAATCACGAGATCGTGATGCAAGCCGGTGGTTTACATATTATCGGGACAGAACGTCATGAATCCCGTCGTATTGATAACCAGTTGCGTGGTCGTTCAGGTCGTCAAGGTGACCCTGGTTCTTCACGTTTCTACCTTTCTTTAGAAGATGGCTTAATGCGCATTTATCTAAATGAAGGTAAATTAAATATGATGCGTAAAGCCTTCACTCAACCAGGCGAAGCGATGGAGTCTAAGCTTCTTGCTAAAGTGATCGCATCAGCGCAAGCGAAAGTAGAAGCGTTCCACTTTGATGGTCGTAAAAAAACTTGCTTGAATATGATGATGTAGCGAACGACCAACGTCATGCGATTTACGAACAACGTAATTACTTGCTCGATAATGATGATATTTCAGAGACTATCAAAGCAATCCGCAGCGATGTATTTAACGATGTGATTGACCAGTATATTCCACCACAATCGTTGGAAGAACAATGGGATATTAAAGGCTTAGAAGAGCGTTTAGCGCAAGAGTTTGGCCTTGAGTTACCAATTGAACATTGGTTAGAAGAAAATAATAATCTTCACGAAGAAAACTTGCGTGAGCGCATTATTCAAGAAGCGGAAGATGAATACAAAGCGAAAGAGGCGCTTGCGGGTGAAGAAACCATGCGTCATTTCGAAAAAGGCGTGATGTTACAAACCCTTGATGAACTCTGGAAAGAGCACTTGGCTGCAATGGATTATTTACGTCAAGGTATCCATTTACGTGGTTATGCGCAAAAAGATCCAAAACAAGAGTACAAAAAAGAATCTTTCCGTATGTTTACTGAAATGTTAGATTCTTTAAAACATCATGTGATTACGACACTCACTCGTGTGAAAGTACGTACGCAGGAAGAGATGGAAGAAGCAGAACGTGCACGTCAAGCAATGGCTGAGCGTGAAGCTCAAACGCATCATCCTGTAGGTGAAAACACAGAGCAAGCTCAAAGCGAGGACTATTCAGATCGCCATATTGGACGTAATGAACCTTGTCCTTGTGGGTCAGGTAAAAAATACAAGCATTGTCACGGCAATAAAGCCCGATATGCTTAGTTAAGGAAAAGAGCGGTTAAATTTTTGCGTGTTTTAAAACACCGCTAAAAATGACCGCTCTTTCTACTTTTGAGATAAGGAAAAATGATGAGTAAGCCTATCATTCAAGTTGCGGCAGGGATTATTCGTAATGAATTTGGGCAGCTATATTTGACCCAGCGTTTAGAAGGGCAAGATTTTGCACAGGCATTAGAATTTCCAGGTGGTAAAGTTGATGCAGGTGAAACCCCTGAAGAAGCCTTTAAAAAGAGAATTGGAAGAAGAGATTGGCATTCATATTTTTAAATGCTGAACTGTACGAACGTTTTTCAATTTGAATATCCAACCAAAATTTTAGATTTTAGTTTTTACTTGGTCACAGAATGGATCGGCGAGCCTTTTGGACGCGAAGGCCAGGAAGGCTTCTGGCTTGAACAAGGGGAGCTTGATGCAGGGCAATTCCCACCAGCCAATTTAAAGCTGATTCAGCGTTTAGTGGCTGAAAGTGTCAAATAACATTTAATCAAACTTTATTTATTATGATTCCAAGTATTTTTTTCTGAGTTTATTTTTTTATTGCGACGGTGATTTTTTTATCGTCAATTCGCACTATCGCTGGACATATTTTTTTGCGATTGCATTATTCGTCTTTATTGTTTAGCTCAATGTTTGCGATAACTGGTCAATGGCAACGCGGATTGAATTTTTGCGTCCGTGCTTTTTTTGTGGTGTTGATGTTATTCCATCGAATGAAAATTCATTACTACAAACAACCTTTACTCATTTCAGATTTTTTTGGCTCGTGACAGACTGGCGAAATTGGGAAACCCTTTTTACATTATAAAGGGGCGATTTTTCGGTGTATTAGGGCTATTAGGTCTACTTGGGCTATGCTGTCTTTGGTTGGTCAGATGTAGAAAGTGTTTCAAATGGATTTCGTGTATTTGCAGCAATACTTGCTGCAATGAGCTTTGGTTTAATGTGGCATTATTCTAAAGATCCGGATGCGACAAAAGTCTGGCTAGATTCATTGCCGGATGATGGTCGAGATGTTTTCTTAAACCTGCCTATGTCTTGTCGTGGCGTATTCTTTAAAGTGCCAGAATTTGAAGGTAATAGCCAAAAATTTAAAGAAAAAAATGACCGCACTTTTTAAATGAAAAAGGCTGAGAGTAAAACTGAAAGTGCAGAAAAGCCCGACATAGTGGTGTGTCTACAAGAATCAACCTTGAATCCCTCATCAATTTGATTTTGATGCAGAAACCATCCCGCCATTTTCAATGTTTAATAAGCAAGAAGATACAGCATTTGTGAGTCCATTGCGTGTACATACGGTGGGCGGCGCAACGTGGAAATCTGAATTTGCTTTCCTTGCAGGGGTGCCTTCAACCGATTTTGGTGCTTTAGCAAGTGGGGTGTTTTATTCCGTTGTGCCACACTTACAGACGGGTTTTATTAAAAATCTCCGTGAGCAAGGCTATTTTTTTGCGTGGCGTTATCGCCTTTTACGCAAAGGTAACTACAACGCAAAAACCTGCTTATGACCACTTTGGTTTTTGATTTGATGTTGCAACCACAAGATTTAGGCTATCCCGCATCAATCAGCAAAAATCTCTGGCATATTAGCAGTGAAGAGATGATGTATTACACCAAACTGATTTTTGCAGAAACAGCATCCATCATTGGAAAAATGTACAACAGCCCATGTTTGTTTATGTGCTTACGATGAAAGAGCACGGCCCTTACAACACGAATATGCCAAACCATTTTAATTTGGCGAGTAAGCGTTTAGGGGGAAAAGCGATTTCTTGCTTGAACGATTATATTGATCGTATTGATAGCCTTAATGAGGGCGATTGAAGGTTTGAAATGATTATTTAAAAATCGCGTGAAACACCTTATGTATTCGGTTATTTTGGTGATCATCAGGTTGCTTTTGATAATCAGCTTCCACCGAAAAAAGGTAATTTTGTAAATCCAGATTATGTGACTCAATTTGTGGTTAGAACTAATCGTAAGACTGACTTTTGTTCAACAGCAAGATTTCTTAGATTTAGCCTTTGTTGGTGGCGTATTACTTGATGTGGCAGGTTTATCACCTAAAGATGACTTTATGCAAGCAAATATTGCGATGCGTCAGCTAAGCCAAGGTAAGCTCGAAGATGCAGAGGATATGGATTTAGTGAATAGCTATCGAAATTATCTGTATCAAGATTTAAAAATTGCGCAATAATAAAAAATCTCGGTTAACGCCGAGATTTTTTTATAAGCAAAATTTAACCGATAAGTCTGCCAATTTTACCCACACGTCTTGACCATATTCTTGCTTGGTTGTGCGCTCAATATCTGCCAACTCTTGCAATATTTCAAAGAGCTTTTGATAGGTGAGTCGTTGTATCGCAGCCGTATAAAGATGACGACGATTCTGCCAAATTTTGAGACGGTCAAAATCCGCTTTGAGTGTCTGTGTTGGCAAACTCGTGTTAAGAGAGGGATTACGCAGCTGTGGTTTTGTTAATTCTAACAAGGTGAGCAGTTCACGCTGTAAAGTACGCAATAAAATAACTGGCTGCACATCTTCAGCTTGTAAACCTCGCAAAATTCGCTTTGAGCGATTTGCCTTGCCTGATAACAATGCATCAATCCATTGGAAAGGGGTAAAGACAGAAGATTGCTCTACGACTGATTTAACGCGGTTATACGTGAGTTTGTGATCAGGATAAAGCAAATCTAAAAAGCTGTAATGCTTGTTTCAATGCCAGTAGATTATTTTCATAGCTGTAACAAAGTAGTTGAACGGCTTCCTCATCAGCTGATAATCCCATGATTTTTTGTACGATGCTTCACCCAACGAGAAAGTTGTTCTGAGTTCGGTGTTTGGCAGTTCACGATAACAGCTTGCGGATCAAGTTGATTTGCCTGAATAAACCACTCTTGTTTTTCGGCTGCTTTAGACAATTTAGGCAAGGTGAGGACAAGCAAGCTATCTTCATTTAATCCACTAATAAATTGCTGAAGGTTTTTCTGCAAAAGTGCGGTCAAATTTTCGGGTAAATTGAGAATGAAAATTTGCTTATTAAAGAAGAGCCCCATAGATTGGCTGGCCTCAATTAATGCAGACCAGTCAGTATTAGTATCTATGGTGATTTGATTTTTTTCATCAAAACCTTGAAGAAGGGCAGCTTGATGAATGAGATCTTCACTTTCACTGAGCAACAGGGGATCTGTCCCAACCAAAAAATAGACTTTCGCTAAATGGCTGTTCAGATTAGAGGCCAGTTGCTCAGGAAAAATGCGGTTCATTATTTTTCCTTGAACTTGATGTTGCAAGGCAGCCATTTTATTAATTAATTGGCGAGCCGCTTGTTCGCGCATATCATTCCAAATTACATCGCGTTCAGCTGATTTTGCTAATGCAGCACGTGAGTTATCAAAGAAAGTGCGGTTGATTTTTGCAGAGATTGGATAGGTTTCCCCATTTGCTAAACGCACGCTAGCCTCAACATCAAGGGTCAATACTTTTTCTGCTTCACGGCCTTGTTTAAAGACAGACGCCACTTTATCGCTTGAAGTCTGTTTATTTAAACGCAACACTGGCACACCTTGTTTTGCAGGAACAAGGTTTACGTTGTTGCTAAGCAGTTGCTTACGCATTGCCATTGACATTTCACTGTATGGGTCGCTACTTTCAAAGGGCCATTGTTTTTTTAATTCTGCAGGAACAGCAGCACCATTATCGAAGTGCCAACCACAAGCAGTTAAAAAAAGGCTGTTGCCCCAACTAAGCAGATCGTTTTGATTGATTTCATCATAAAAATTACCTGTAAAATTCACCGCACTTTATTTTGTTTAAGAGCCGTTTATGCAACGCTTGGAATAAAATGCGGTTATTTTATGGATTATTGTGGTTTAACCACCACATTTAACAACTTTACCTGGTACATAAATCACTTTCACGATTTGTGTATTGTCAGTAAATTTCTTCACATTTTCATCTGCAAATGCAACAGTTTTTCACGGTTTCTTCATCCGCATCAGCTGCAACAGTCACTTTACCACGTACTTTACCGTTGACTTGCACCACGATAAGTTTTTTTCATCTTCTACCATCGCCGCTTCGTCAGCTTTCACCCATTCTGCGTGGTCGATGTTGCTTTCGTTGCCTAAAGCTTTCCATAATTCAAAGCAGATATGTGGTGTGATTGGGTAAAAGCATACGCACGACGGCGCTTAATGCTTCCGCCATAACCGCACGATCTTGTTCGCTTTCTAATGGCGCACGGGTTAATTTATTCATTAACTCCATCACTGCCGCGATAGCGGTATTGAAACGTCTGACGACGACCAATGTCATCACTCACTTTCGCGATCGTTTTATGCACATCACGGCGAAGTGCTTTTTGGTCTGCAGAAAGTGCGGTCACATCTAAAGCGGTTTTTGCAGGATTTTGACTGTATTCATACACCAAATTCCATACACGACCTAAGAAACGTTTTTGCACCTTCTACGCCAGATTCTTGCCATTCAAGCGTCATTTCTGCAGGAGACGCGAACATCATAAATAGACGCACAGTATCTGCACCGTATTTTTCCACCATCTCTTGTGGGTCGATACCGTTGTTTTTGGATTTCGACATTTTGGTCATACCGGTATGCACCAATTCACGGCCTTCTGGATCGGTTGCTTTGATGATACGACCTTTTTCATCACGCTCAAGGGTCACTTGCGTTGGGCTCACCCAAATACGCTCGTTGGTTGGACTGGTGTAGTAGAACGCATCGGCTAACACCATGCCTTGGCATAATAATTTTTGTGCTGGTTCATCACTCGTTACGAAACCTGCATCACGCAATAATTTATGGAAGAAACGGAAGTAGAGCAAGTGCATTGTCGCGTGCTCGATACCACCGATATATTGATCCACCGGTAACCAGTAATTAGCTTCATCTTTATCCAACATGCCTTCAGCATAGCTTGGTGAAGTGTAGCGTGCGTAGTACCAAGAAGATTCCATAAAGGTATCAAAAGTATCCGTTTCTTTTTAATGCAGGTTCACCGTTGAAAGGTGGTTTTCGCCCAGTTTGGATCCGCTTTAATTGGGCTTTTTCACGCCATCCATGACCACATCTTCCGGCAGAATAATCGGTAAATCTTCAATTGGTGCCGGTACGGTTTCACCGTTTGGCAAGGTCAGCATTGGAATTGGTGCACCCCAATAACGTTGACGGGAAACACCCCAGTCACGTAAACGATAATTAACTTGGCGTTTACCCACGCCTAATTTTTCTAATTTGTCCGCAATACCGTTAAATGCACCATCAAAATCCAAACCATCAAACTCAGCAGAGTTTCACTAATTTACCGTGCTCAACGAAAAGCTTGTTTGGTTAAATCAATTTCTTCATCTGCAAGCGGTGCGATTACTTGTTTAATTGGTAAATCGTATTTTTGAGCAAATTCAAAGTCGCGTTGGTCGTGTGCCGGAACTGCCATTACCGCGCCAGTACCGTAGTGCATTAACACGAAAGTTAGCGACCCAAATCGGTAATTTTTTTCACCGGTTAATGGATGAATAGCGAATAAGCCGGTTGCCATCCCTTTTTTTCTCCATAGTGGCAAGGTCTGCTTCTGCCACTTTGGCATTTTTCGCTTCACGGATGAATTCAGCTAATTCAGGATTCTTTTTCTGCCGCTAAGTCTGCTAATGGGATGCGCTGCCGCGATACCCTAAATAACTTACACCATAGAAAGGTATCTGGACGGGTCGTATAAACCGCAACTTTTTTTCTGCGGTATCTGCCACATCAAAAAGTAATTTCCACCCCTTCAGAACGGCCAGATCCAGTTACGTTGCATGGTTTTTTTACCATGTCTGGCCATTGTGGCAGTTGGTCTAATCCACCCTAATAATTGTTCTGCATAATCAGTGATTTTAATAAACCATTGAGGGATCTCTTTTTGTTCTACTGGAGTATCACAACGCCAACAACAACCGTCGTGCACTTGTTCGTTCGCCAACACAGTTACATCGTTCGGACACCAGTTTACGGTTGAGTTTTTTGTACACTAAGCCTTTTTTTGTAAAGCTCAGTGAAGAACCATTGTTCCCATTTGTAGTATTCTGGACGGCAGGGTCGCAATTTCGCGATCCCAGTCATAACCAAAGCCCAACATTTTTGAGCTGGTTTTTTTCATGTATTCGATATTTTTCGTAAGTCCATTTTCGCGGGTGCAGTTTTATTTTTTTAATTGCAGCCCCTTCAGCCGGCAAACCAAATGCATCCCAACCAATTGGCTGTAACACATTTTTTTGCCGTTCATACGTTGATAACGAGAAACCACATCACCGATCGTGTAGTTACGCACGTGGCCCATGTGTAAACGACCAGATGGGTAAGGGAACATTGAAAGGCAGTAATATTTTTTTCTTTAGACGTATCTTTGATTGCTTTGAAGACTTTATTTTTCAGCCCAATATTGTTGAACTGCAGGTTCAATCAAATCAGGACGGTAATGTTGTTGCATAGAAAATCACCTTAAATTTTTGACCGCACTTTGCGGCATGTTTTGATTTGTAAAATGTGATATAGGATAGCGTAAAAACAGGGAAAAATTGGTAGAAAGTGCGGTGATTTTTTTGCTGATTTTTATAAGAGATTTTTGAATTTCAGATGGAATTAATTTAGGCGAAGGAATCCAAACTTGTTTATGTCGGTTTAATTCACCTTTTTTTCAAGAACTATCGAGCTCTTAGGGTACTTTGAATGCTTTTACTCAAAAATTTCAGCAGAGTGAGCATTTGCTTGACCATCAACAGGTGGAGCTGTAATCGTAATCTTGAGCTCATCATCATGTAATCCCACGATTTGATCTTTGCTAGCTTTGGGTTGCAAAATGATTTTAAGACGTAGCCCTTCAGGTGTTTGTTCGATTGCTGACATAACTAAATTTACTCACCACATTTACAATAAGGGCTGGAAAATCCAGCCCAAAAAATAATGTTATTTTTGACCGCACTTTAAGCGGCGATTGCCCATAAAACCTGGAAGTAATCGTAAAAGAGATTATTCAAAAATAATAGAACAATAGCGATAACCATCGGTGAAAAATCAATGACGCCCACGGTTGGTAAAATGCGCTTAATTGGTTTTAATAATGGCTCGGTCAGTTGATATAACGCATAGAATGCAGGATTATTGCCACGATTAAACCAGCTTAAAATTGCACCGGCGATTAACACATAGAAAATGGCTATACCGATATTTTTAATCAGCCCTAATATGCCCAATAGTAGGAAGTAGTTGAGATTTAATCCGCCAAATAGAACCGATTTTAATCCGCAAAGCAAGAAGACTAAAACCAGTGCAGCGGTTTCCACTTTTTTCACCACAGGAAAAACTTTACGCAATGGTGCAATAACTGGCTGGGTTAATTTCAGCGTAAATTGAGAAATGGGATTGTAATAATCCACGTTCGCTAATGGTAGCCATACGCGTAAAATTAATACTAAACAATATAGATCGATAATCGATCCTAAAAATAACGCAGTTTGGGAAATTTCCATTATAACCAACCTTTCCGTTTGAAATAGATGTAAGGTGTAATCGCCGCACCAATCATTAAGCCAATAGCCATTGGGTAGCCATATTTAAAATGAAGCTCCGGCATAAATTCAAAGTTCATCCCGTAAGTGGATGCCACAAGCGTTGCCGGTAGGAACATCACAGACACCACCGAGAAGAATTTCATGATTTTATTCTGCTCGATATTAATATAACCCATTGCCGCCTGCATTAAAAAGTTTACTTTTTGGAATAAAGACTCATTATGCGGTTGCAAGGATTCGATATCTCGTAAGATTTCACGAGCTTGTTCTAACTGATTAGCCGGTAAACGTGTTTTACGTACTAAGAAACCCAATGCACGTTGTGTATCCATCAAACACAGAGCGCACTTTAGAACTGGTATCTTCTTGTTCTGTTAGGGTATTTAAGGCTTCATCGAAAGCTTCATCTTGTGTACCGTTTAGAATTACACGGCTTAATTTTTCTAAATCCGCATAAACGTTTTCGATAACATCCGCTAATTGCTCAATTTTGGTTTCAAATAAGTCGAGTAAAACTTCATATGCATTACATTCTAATAATCGTTGACTACGGGAACGCATACGATATAAACGGAATGCCGGTAATTCACGATCACGTAAGGTAAATAAGCGCCCATCACGAATAGTAAACGCCACGCTTGCGAGGTCGGCGTAGTTTTCTTCGTCTTCACAATAGAAGAATGAGTGCAAGTGTAAACCGTCTTCGTCTTCGAAGAAACGTGCGGATGCTTCGATGTCTTCTAATTCGAGGAATGAGGCGAGACTTTGTCCTAAGCCTTCTTGCAACATTTCACGTTCTTCCCCTGTCGGCTCCAGTAAATCTAACCAAATGGCAGAACTGAGCTCGGCTGGTTCGTCATCAATACGAAGCAAGCGGGAATCGTTAATGGCAAAAGCGTTAATCATTGGTCATACTCCTTTTGGGATTATGAAGATCCAACTGTGAACAAAAAAAGATCAAACGAAATTGGCACTAGAGAAAAGTGCGGTCAAATTTTTGTATGTTTTTAAAAATGGGTTTCGTTCGATAAAAGATGCCGAAGAAAGGTAAATTGATTACCAGCGAACTCTCGCTGATAAGAGGCGAGAGTCTAAAGCGATATTCGGTATCGACTATGACTGTCCAAAGTGTGTGTCCTTCTCGTTAAAAAATCGGGCGAATGTTACGCTTGAAAGGCGCTTTCGTCAAGTATTATTGAAAAGGACACGGTACTTTTTTTAATTAATTAGTATATTGATTAATTGCGTTAGTAACTTCTTGATCTTGATAAATATTATTAACAATATCTTTGAAGGTTTCGCCTAACACTTTTTTTGAATTTCATCATTGCTCGCATTAAATGCACCAGATTGTGAACGGGTCGCATTAAAGGTTTTGTTGTATTGTCCGCGTGGACCTTGTACATAAACAACCGCTTGAATTTTACTGTTCAAGGTATAACGTAAATTACCTTGATCTCACGTGAGTGTTGAATTCTTTTCACTTCAACGGTTACACCCAGCATTCGCATTATTAGCTTGTCCGATACGGAAACCTTTGCTAACTAAATTTTTGTTGCATCACTTGTTGGAAAAAGTTGAGTAACGCTTGGTGAGGCGTTTAATTTAATCAGCTCACCTGATTTAGTATAAGTTGCAATTTCTTGTTGTGGACGAGAATCGCGAGTATTAACTGTTACCACTGCTGATTGGTTAATATTCATTGATGCAGTCGGTGATTGAGGGGTAAAAGTTAAGGTATTAGATTGCGCTTGGCAACCCGCTAAAAAAATAATGTCGCAGCGGCCAACGTCATTGCTGATAATGCTTTGATTTTGTTTGTTACTTTCATAATTTCCTCATTGAATTAGGTTAATTTGTGTTATTCTTACAAACTTAACGCTGAATGTATAGCAAAAAGTTAGGGAGTTTATTTATGTCAAAACAGCAAGAATTATTAGAGAGAATTCAGACCGAATTTCAACCGCACTTTGCCACCGTAGAAAAATGAAAGTCATATGCACAGTTCCGGTCGAGGGGCTGATTCTCATTTTAAATTAGTGATTGTCAGCGATGCTTTTTGAAGGCATGCGCAAGGTGCAACGCCACCAAAAAAACTTTACCAACTTTTTTTGCCGATGATTTAAAAAAATGGCATTCACGCATTAGCGCTTCATCTTTATACAAAAAAAGCGAATGGGAGAGCCTAGGGTGAAGCATTTCCAAAATCACCAAATTGTCTTGGTGTTGGACAGTAAGTATTTCCTTACGTTCCCTATATTAGATTTTCATAAGAAGAGAGAAGGTGAGAGACATTCTCTCTTTTTATTTTTTTAATTCCTATTTATTTTCTAACTCCTAATAAGTATGAGTCTAAAAAGGTTCACAAATATTTCACAAAAAAAGTAAGGGCGTAAAGTGGAATAAAAAGCCCATTTTTTTCCGATAGAATAAGGCGCTTTTTAATTTTCGAATTTCAATTTCTGGATGTGTAAGTCATTCCTTTACTCGTCGAGGAATTAAACAGATTTGAGTTTTTTTAAATTTATGTGTCAGTTAATAACGCTTTGATCTTAAAAGTGTTTTCTGGTCACGCTCAATCGTGAGATTGCTTTTTAGAGTGTATGCTTTAATCGCAATCGTGTTTTTTTAACCCTAGAAAAGTAGTGCAAACAGTATGATTACAATCAAAAAAAGGCTTGGATCTTCCTATTGCAGGAAAACCAGCACAAGTAATCCATAGCGGTAACGCTGTGAATCAGGTTGCGATTCTTGGTGAAGAGTATGTGGGTATGCGTCCTTCTATGAAGGTACGTGAAGGCGATGTTGTGAAAAAAAGGCCAAGTGCTTTTTTTGAAGACAAGAAAAAAACCCTGGAGTGGTTTTTCACAGCCCCTGCAAGTGGTACTATCACTGTAATTAATCGTGGCGAAAAACGTGTATTACAATCTGTGGTCATTGATGTGCAAGGTAACGATCAAGTTACTTTCGCTAAATATAACGCAGGTGAGCTCAATACGCTTTCTTCTGAACAAGTTAAACAAAACCTCGTTGAATCCGGTTTGTGGACAGCGTTCCGCACTCGTCCGTTCAGCAAAGTGCCTGCCTTAGATGCAGAACCTTCTTCTCTGTTTGTAAATGCGATGGATACCAATCCTTTGGCGGCAAATCCAGAGGTGGTGTTAAAAGAGCATTGGCAAGATTTTATTGACGGTTTAACAGTATTAAGTCGTCTATTCCCAAATAAACCATTAAATCTATGTAAAGCGGGTGATAGCAATATCCCAACCGTGGATTTAGCTAACCTAAAAGTACATGATTTTGGTGGTGTTCATCCTGCAGGCTTAGTGGGAACACATATTCACTTTATCGATCCGGTTGGTGTTCATAAAACCGTATGGCACATCAATTACCAAGATGTGATTGCTGTAGGTAAATTATTCACTACGGGCGAACTTTATGTTGAGCGCGTTGTTTCTCTTGCTGGTCCGCAAGTGAAAGAGCCTCGTCTAGTTCGTACCGTAATCGGTGCTAACCTTTCTCAATTAACGGCAGGTGAGTTAAAAGACGGTAATAACCGTGTGATTTCTGGTTCTGTGCTTTGTGGTCAAACAGCAAAAGATGCTCACGACTATTTAGGTCGTTATGCATTACAAGTTTCTGTGATTGCAGAAGGTAATGAGAAAGAGTTCTTAGGTTGGATCACACCACAATCGAACAAATATTCGATTACCCGTACCGTATTAGGTCACTTTGGTAAGAAATTATTCAATTTCACTACCGCAGAAAATGGTGGTGAGCGTGCAATGGTACCAATCGGTAGCTATGAGCGCGTGATGCCGTTGGATATTTTACCGACATTATTATTACGTGATTTAATCGTGGGCGATACCGATGGTGCACAAGCGTTAGGTTGTCTTGAATTAGATGAAGAAGACTTAGCATTATGTTCTTTCGTTTGCCCGGGCAAATATGAATACGGTTCAATCTTGCGTCAAGTATTAGATAAGATTGAGAAGGAAGGTTAAAAATGGGTTTAAAAAATCTTTTTGAAAAAATGGAACCCGCGTTTTTACCAGGTGGTAAATACAGCAAGCTTTATCCGATCTTTGAATCGATTTATACCTTGCTTTATACACCAGGTACGGTAACGCACAAAAAAACACACGTTCGTGATGCGTTAGACTCAAAACGTATGATGATTACGGTTTTTCCTTGCGTTGTTCCCAGCGATTTTTCTACGGGATGTACAATGTGGGTAACCAAGCGATCCCTGCCTTAAATCAATTAGGCAATTTAGATCAATTAATTGCTAACGATTGGCACTATGCGCTTGCAAGTTCATTAGGTTTAGACTTTAACCAATAATGCAACTTGGGGCTCAAAAATGGCGTTAGGGGCGATCTTCTTCTTACCAATTTACTTAGTGGTATTTACCGTTTGTACAATTTGGGAATTATTGTTCTCAGTGGTGCGTGGTCATGAAGTAAATGAAGGGATGTTCGTTTCAACCATTTTTATTTGCGTTAATCGTTCCACCAACATTGCCATTATGGCAAGCTGCACTTGGTATCAGTTTTGGTATCGTGGTAGCGAAAGAAATCTTCGGTGGTGTAGGTCGTAACTTTATGAACCCTGCGCTTGCTGGTCGTGCATTCTTATTCTTCGCTTATCCGGCTCAAATTTCCGGTGACTTAGTATGGACTGCTGCAGATGGTTTCTCTGGTGCAACCGCACTTTCACAATGGTCTCAAGGTGGTCAAGCAGCATTACAACACACTGTAACCGGTCAACCTATTACTTGGATGGATGCATTCATCGGTAATATTCCTGGTTCAATGGGTGAGGTTTCAACGCTTGCGTTATTAATCGGTGGTGCGTTAATTGTATTCACCCGTATTGCTTCTTGGCGCATTATGGCTGGTGTCATGATCGGTATGATTGGTACAGCAACCTTATTCAACTTAATCGGTTCTGATTCTAACCAAATGTTCTCAATGCCTTGGCATTGGCACTTTGTATTAGGTGGTTTTGCACTTGGTATGATCTTCATGGCTACAGACCCTGTATCAGCTTCATTTACCAACACGGGTAAATGGTGGTACGGTGCGTTAATTGGCGTGATGGCTGTATTAATTCGTACAGTGAACCCAGCTTATCCAGAAGGGATGATGTTAGCGATTTTATTTGCAAACTTATTTGCACCAATTTTTCGACTACATCGTGGTTCAAGCAAATATCAAACGTCGGAGAGCAAGAACAAATGGCTAAATTTAATAAAGATAGCGTTAGCGGTACAGTTACCGTTGTTGTGTTGCTAAGTTTAGTGTGTTCTATCGTGGTTTCTGGTGCTGCAGTAGCATTAAAAATCCAAACAAGATGAACAAAAAAAGCACTCGACGTTCAACGTAACATTTTAACTGTTGCTGGCTTAATGAAAGAAGATAATGCATCAGTAATTAAAGACACTTACAGCAAATTTATTGAACCGCGTTTAGTTGATTTGCAAAGTGGTGATTACGTTCAAGCTTCAGCAGAAGAAATTAATAAATTTGAACCTAAAGATGCCGTTAAAGATCCAGCTAAAAGCCAAGCAATTCCAGCTGAAGCAGATAAAGCAGGGATTAAAGTTCGTGCAAATCAAGCACGTGTTTATCTTGTAAAAAGATGAGCAAGGCAATGTAACCCAAGTTGTATTACCAATGTATGGCCGTGGTTTATGGTCAACCATGTATGGTTTTGTTTCTGTTGCACCAGATGCGAATACCATCAAAGGTATTACTTACTATGATCAAGGTGAAACAGCCGGTCTTGGGGGCGAAATTGCGAACCCTCGTTGGCAAGCACAGTTTGTCGATAAAAAATTATTCGATGAACAAGGTAACCAAAAAAATTCAAAATCTACAAAAGGTAGCTCTGCTGCAGATAAAGAGCACGGTGTAGATGGTTTATCAGGTGCAACTTTAACCAGTAACGGTGTTCAAGGTTCATTTGATTATTGGTTCAGCCAAAATGGCTTTGGTCCATTCTTAGCGAAATTTAAAGCAGGAGAAATCAAATAATGGCTGATGCAAAAGTAAATTTAAAAGGTCTTTTATTAGATCCTATTGCTAAAAACAACCCGATTGCCTTGCAAATTTTTGGGTATCTGTTCTGCATTAGCGGTAACAACCCAATTACAAACAGCGATCGTTATGGCGATTGCGGTAAGTTTGGTAACCGGTTTTTCCAGTTTGTTCATTTCATTGATTCGTAACTATATTCCAAATAGTATCCGTATTATTGTGCAACTGGCGATTATCGCGTCTTTAGTAATCTTGGTTGACCAAGTATTAAAAGCTTATGCTTATGGTTTATCTAAACAGCTCTCTGTATTCGTCGGTCTTATCATTACAAACTGTATCGTAATGGGCCGTGCAGAAGCGTTTGCGATGAAATCACCACCGTTAGAAAGCTTTGTTGACGGTATCGGTAACGGTTTAGGTTATGGTGCGATCTTATTAATTGTCGCCACATTACGTGAATTAATCGGTTCTGGTCGTTTGTTTGGTTTCCCTGTATTCCAAACTATTCAAGACGGCGGTTGGTATCAACCAAACGGTTTATTCCTTCTTGCACCAAGTGCGTTCTTTATTATCGGCTTCGTTATTTGGGGCTTAAGAACGTGGAAACCTGAGCAACAGGAGAAATAATCAATGGAACATTATATTAGCCTATTCGTGAAGGCGATCTTCATTGAAAACATGGCGCTCTCTTTCTTCTTAGGGATGTGTACTTTCCTTGCGGTTTCTAAGAAAGTTTCTACGGCGTTTGGCCTTGGTGTTGCGGTAACAGTGGTACTTGGTATTGCGGTACCGGCTAACCAATTTGTATACGAACATGTATTAAAAGATGGCGCATTGGTAGAAGGTGTAAGCCTTGAGTTTTTAAACTTTATTACCTTTATCGGGATTATTGCGGGTCTTGTTCAATTACTTGAAATGACTTTAGATAAATTCTTCCCAGCACTTTATAACGCATTAGGTATTTTCCTTCCACTTATCGCTGTAAACTGTGCGATCTTTGGTGGTGTGTCTTTTGCGGTACAACGTGAATACACTTTTGCAGAATCTGCAGTTTATGGTGTGGGTGCAGGGTTAGGTTGGATGTTAGCAATCGTTGCGCTTGCAGGCTTAACCGAAAAAATGAAATATGCCGATGTACCGGCAGGCTTAAAAGGATTAGGGATTACCTTTATCACTGCAGGGCTTGATGGCGCTTGGCTTTATGTCATTCTCTGGAATTCAGTTATAAGGAGGCATAAATGAGCGAATCTTCAATTTTATTATTAGGTGTTGCGGCATTTACGGTTATCCTTTTTAGTGCTCGTTGCGATTATTTTTATTCGCTAAATCAAAATTAGTGGATTCTGGTGATATCACCATTTCTATTAATGACGATCCTGAAAAAAAGCGATTACTTTACCAGCTGGTGGCAAATTACTTGGTGCGTTAGCAAGTAAAGGTATTTTTCGTTTCTTCTGCTTGTGGTGGCGGTGGCTCTTGTGGCCAATGTATTGTGAAAGTGAAAAAGTGGTGGTGGTGAAATTCTCCCAACTGAGCTTTCTCATATTAATAAACGTGAAGCAAAAGAAGGTTATCGTTTAGCTTGCCAAGTGAATGTAAAAAGGCAATATGGACGTTGAACTTCCAGAAGAAATCTTTCGGCGTGAAAAAAATGGGAATGTACTGTTATTTCTAATGATAACAAAGCAACCTTCATCAAAGAGCTTAAATTAGCGATTCCTGAAGGCGAAGAAGTACCTTTCCGTGCTGGTGGTTATATTCAAATCGAAGCTGATCCACATACGGTTTACTATAAAGATTTTGATATTCCAGAAGAATACCACGAAGATTGGGACAAATACGATTTATGGCGTTATGTGTCTAAAGTGGACGAGCATATTATCCGTGCTTACTCAATGGCTTCATATCCCAGAAGAGAAAGGCATCATTATGCTTAACGTGCGTATTGCAACGCCTCCACCACGTCAACCTGATGCACCTCCAGGTCAAATGTCTTCTTACATTTGGTCATTAAAAGCAGGTGATAAAGTGACAATTTCTGGTCCATTCGGTGAATTCTTCGCGAAAGAAACCGACAACGAGATGGTCTTCATCGGTGGTGGTGCGGGTATGGCACCAATGCGTTCTCATATCTTTGACCAATTAAAACGTTTACACTCTAAACGTAAAATGTCATTCTGGTATGGTGCACGTTCTAAACGTGAAATGTTCTATGTAGAAGATTTTGATCAGCTTCAAGCAGAAAATCCAAACTTTACATGGCACGTGGCATTATCTGATCCGTTACCAGAAGATAACTGGACAGGTTACACCGGCTTTATTCACAACGTACTTTATGAAAACTACTTGAAAAATCATGAAGCACCAGAAGATTGTGAATACTACATGTGTGGACCTCCAGTGATGAACGCTGCGGTAATCAAAATGTTGAAAGACCTCGGTGTTGAAGATGAAAACATCTTATTAGATGACTTCGGTGGTTGATTTTAGTTAATCAAAACATCATGAAAACTGACCGCACTTTGTGATGAAGTGCGGTCAATATTTAAGATGGATTACAGGCAAGCTGATCGACGCGTCGGTTTGCCTGTAATTCATATATTTAGGAAGGAATAGATGAAAAAAGTATTAAGCGGATTGATTGCTGTAGTCCTAGCTTGTTCATTAAGTGCATGTAAGAAAGATCCTGAAATTATTTCACTTAGCGGTAAAACCATGGGAACGACTTACCATATCCGTTATATTGAGGATGATTCCGTTAGTGAAAAACGCACAAAAAAAACACATGAACAGATTGAAGTAGTTTTTAAAAGACGTGAATCAGAAAATGTCCACTTACATTAAAGATTCCGAATTAAGTCGTTTTAATCAAAATACACAAGTGAATACACCAATTGAAATATCTGCTGACTTTGCCAAAGTATTACAAGAAGCGATCCGTTTAAATCAGGTTACTGAAGGTTCATTGGATGTGACGGTAGGGCCTGTAGTGAATTTATGGGGATTTGGCCCAGAAAAACGTCCAGAACGTAAACCAACCCCAGAACAACTTGCTGAACGTCAAAGTTGGGTAGGAATTGATAAAATTCACCTTGATATGAGCGGTAAAACCCCAACATTAAGTAAAGCTGTACCGCAGGTTTATATTGATTTGTCATCTATTGCTAAGGGCTTTGGCGTGGATCAAGTGGCAGATGTATTAGAGCAACACCACGTGCAAAATTATATGGTGGAAATTGGCGGGGAAATTCGCGCTAAAGGTAAAAATCCTGAAAATAAAGCCTGGCAAATCGCTATTGAAAAACCTAATAATACGGGTGAAAGAGCAGTCCAAGAAGTGATTGGGTTAAATAATATGGCGATGGCGACCTCAGGCGACTACCGTATTTATTTTGAGGAAAACGGTCAACGCTTTGCTCATGAAATCGATCCGAAAAACAGGTTATCCAATTCAGCATCATTTAGCCTCAATTACCGTACTCGCATCAAGTTCGATGACTGCTGATGGTTTATCTACAGGTTTATTTGTACTCGGTGAAAATAAAGCACTTGAAGTGGCCGAGAAAGAAAATATTCCAGTGTATTTAATTATGAAAACGGAAAAAGGCTTTGAAACAAAAATGTCGTCAGCCTTCCAAAAATTACTCGCAAATAAGGAATAATCATGCAAACGTTATTTTTTTACCCTATTAGCTTTTTGTGGCAATTATCGTATTGATGTCAGTAGGCTTTATCTTTAAAAAAACAAGCTTTTAAAAAAGGTAGCTGTGGAGGCCTTTCCTCACTCGGTATTGCCAAAGCCTGTGATTGCGATAAACCTTGCGACACTTTACAAGAGAAAATTAGATGCTGGCGATGAAAAATGCCAAAGCTGAATACGAACAAAAAAATTTGCGAAGAAAGACGATGATTCGCAATTTTATGAAGTGAAATAAATAGATGAAATTATTAAAATTTGTTTATACATTAATTTTATTGACAGTTTCATCTTTTGCCTTTGCAGGATATTACCCCGCAAAAGGTAAATGCAGATCTTAATTTATATGCAGATTCTGAATTTAATAAACCCGTTATTCTTGTAAAAGCGGGAGCATGGTTAAATACAATGCCGATGTTTTCTGCTACAGAGATTCGTTATGGAACAGGCTCAGTTTATATGGCTGAACAGGATCAAATAAAATTAGGTGATAAAAAATCATTAGTGCTTGAAAAAGGTATTTTTGATGATGAGGAACCCGATACCTCTAATTCTTATCCTGATGTGCTTATCCAAAAAGATACGCCTATTTATAGTAAATCGGTATTGAGTAAAACAGAGGCTGAAATTGAAAATATGCCGACTTTATTTACATTAAAAGCAACCGATGTTCCTTGTCAAACTTTCAAGGAGGTTGTAGGAAAATCGGGGAAAACGTTTTATAAAATTTCTTTTAATGATGAGCCTTCTTATATTTTAAAAGAAGATACATCAATTATTCAGCAATAAAGTAGCTATCATTTAGCAACAACCAATGTGCTTCGCCTTAACCGAAGTTACAGGGAGACTTATGTTAACTTCAAATACTTATAATCAACATTTCGCACCATTGAGTGCAGAACAACTTGCCGAAAATGCCACTAAAAAAGTCATTTGCGGTATGTCTGGTGGGGTAGATTCCTCCGTTTCCGCGTTTATTCTTCAACAACAAGGCTACCAAGTGGAAGGCCTGTTTATGAAAAACTGGGAAGAAGATGACGATACCGATTATTGTACAGCCGCAGCGGATCTTGCTGATGCGCAGGCAGTATGTGACAAGCTAGGTATTAAGCTACATAAAATCAATTTTGCGGCGGAATATTGGGATAACGTGTTTGAACATTTCTTAACAGAATACAAAGCTGGTCGTACGCCAAACCCGGATATTTTGTGCAATAAAGAAATTAAATTTAAAGCTTTCTTGGAATATGCAGCGGAAGATTTGGGTGCTAACTATATTGCTACTGGCCATTATGTGCGTCGTCGTGGCGCAGATAATCAAGCGGAGCTATTGCGCGGCTTAGATAGCAACAAAGACCAAAGCTATTTCCTTTACACCTTGAGTAAAAATCAGGTAGGCCAAAGCCTTTTCCCTGTCGGTGAAATTGAAAAGCCGATCGTACGTGCTATTGCAGAAGATTTAGGTTTAATTACCGCGAAGAAAAAAGACTCTACTGGTATTTGTTTTATTGGTGAGCGTAAGTTTAAGGATTTCTTAGCACGTTATTTGCCGGCTCAACCAGGTGACATTCGTACCGTAGATGGCGAGATTATTGGTCGTCATGAAGGCTTGATGTACCACACCCTGGGGCAGCGAAAAGGGCTAGGGATCGGTGGATTAAAAAATGCCGGAGATGAAGCTTGGTATGTAGTAGATAAAGATGTGGAAAATAATGAATTGATTGTGGCACAAGGACATGATCATCCACGTTTGTTCTCCAAAAGGCTTAATTGCCAAGCAGCTACATTGGGTGAGTCGCGAACCTGTGCGTGAGGCGTTCCGTTGCACAGTGAAAACTCGTTATCGTCAAACGGATATTGCTTGTTTGGTTGAGCCGATTGATGACGATTGCATTCGAGTGATTTTTGACGAACCGCAAGTCGCAGTCACACCAGGTCAATCAGCGGTATTTTTATCTTGATGAAGTCTGCTTAGGTGGCGGCATTATCGAAGAACGGATTAAATAACCTAACAAAAAAAGGCTTGGGATCCCAAGCCTTTTTCTTTGCGAAATTATTCGCCCAAACGCTCTTTAATACGAGCAGATTTACCTGAACGTTCACGTAAGTAGTAAAGTTTAGCTTTACGTACTGCACCTTTACGTTTAACAGTGATTGAATCTACAACTGGTGAGTGAGTTTGGAATACACGCTCAACACCTACACCGTTAGAAATTTTACGTAAAGTGAATGCTGAATGCAAACCACGGTTACGAATTGCAATAACCACGCCTTCGAATGCTTGCAAACGACGTTTGCTACCTTCAACTACCCATACTTTAACTTCTAAAGTATCACCTGGGCGGAAGCTAGGTACGTTTTGTTTTAATTGTTCTTGTTCAAGTTGTTTGATAATGTTAGACATTGTTTGATCCCTTTATTGATCCTAGATGTAACTGAAACTAACTGTTATGCTCGGCTTGGGCCTCTTTTAACAGTTTACGTTGTTCGTCAGTCAGAGCTAGGCCTTCTAAGAGCTCAGGGCGTCGGAGCCACGTTCTTTGTAGCGATTGTTTTAATCGCCATTTCCGAATTTCTTCGTGATGTCCCGACATCAGCACGGGTGGTATAGTTAATCCTTCTAACACTTCCGGTCTGGTGTAATGCGGGCAATCTAATAAACCATCTGCAAAAAGAATCTTCTTCTGCGGAGGCTTGTTTGCCTAATACACCGGGAATAAAAACGTGCAACAGCATCAATTAATGTCATTGCCGGCAATTCCCCACCGGTTAGAACGTAATCGCCAATTGACCATTCTTCATCAATTTCAGTTTGAATCAATCGCTCATCAATACCTTCGTAACGTCCACATACCAAAAATCAATTTCTGATTTTTGAGCAAGCTCGGTTACGCCGCCTTGATCGAGTTTACGTCCTTGTGGCGAAAGGTAAATCACCTTTGCGCCTTCTCCTGCCACTGCTTTCGCAGCATGAATCGCATCCCGTAAAGGTTGCACCATCATCAGCATTCCCGGACCACCACCATAAGGACGATCATCCACGGTTTTATGCTTGTCGAATGTAAAATCTCTTGGATTCCAACATTCTACTTGCAGAAGATTATGTTTTACGGCTCTACCTGTAACCCCAAATTCCGTAATCGCTTTAAACATTTCGGGGAATAATGAAATCACCCCTATCCACATAAAAAGCCTACTACATTACGTTTGTGCATACTTGAGATTAGAAACCAGCGTCCCAATCCACTTCAATTGTTTTCGTGGTGAGATCGACTCTTTTAACTACTTGTTCATACAAGAACGGAATTAACCGCTCTTGTTTTCCAAAAGCATCTTTAGTATTGGCTTTCACCACTAACACATCATTAGAACCAGTTTCCATCATCTCTGTTACCGTTCCCATTGTATAACCTTCTAAGTTGACGACTGAACAACCGATTAAATCGTGCCAGTAATAATCGCCTTCTTCCAGTTCTGGGAATACAGATAAATCCACACCAATTTCAACATTTGCTAAAATTTGTGCGGCTTCACGATCATCAACGCCTTTTAATTTGACGATGATTTCGTGATTATGATGACGCCAGTTTTCTAATTCAGTTGGCTGCCATTCACCTTTGATTTTTAAAACCAAGGTTGATAATCAAAAATGCTTTCAGCTTGTTCTGTTGATGAATAAATACGTAACCACCCACGAATACCGTAGGTTGAGCCTAATTTGCCCACAACTTCAATACGTTGTTGTTCCATATTTTTTTCACCCTATCTTAGTTTAAGAACTAAATCAAAAAGCGAGATTATGCTTTTTGAGCTTCTTTACCAAAGTCGCAACACGGTCTGAAAGTGAAGCACCTTGAGCAACCCAGTGGTTTACACGCTCAAGATCAACACGAAGACGCTCTGCGTTACCTTGTGCGATTGGGTTGAAGAAACCTACACGCTCAATGAAACGACCGTCACGTGGTGAACGACTGTCAGTTACTACGATTTGATAAAATGGGCGTTTTTTTAGCTCCGCCACGAGATAAACGAATGGTTACCATAACCTTCCTCTAAATGTTTAATTACTAAAAAGAATATTCTCAAACTCGAAAGTGATTTAAGAATATAGCTTACTTTTTTTCTCTGTATATATAGACAAAAAAAGCCTGCGAGTTTTTATACTTTTTGAGCAAAATTGCAAGTTTTGGATGAGCATTCTAATAAGTACGTTATATTCTCTTGAAAAAGTAAACATTATCATTCACATGCAATTTTTGTTTTTACGTATAATCTAAGAAACTCTCAAATAGTTTTTAGGTCAAGTTTACGCGTTAAGCGGTATTTTTATATTGATAAAATATCAGTTAAATGAGGTTTATTATGAAAATCAGTTTTCATTCTGTGTTACTTGGATTAGCGTCATGTATTGGCATTCAACAATCTGTGATAGCGAGTCCTCCTTCGTCTTCTCACCAATCAATATCTACTGAGTCCGCTGAGGCTTTAAAGCAACAATTTTTCAATCGCTTTAGCTAAACAAGAAAAGCAACAAATTTCTATTTTACAGAAAAAAACTCACCGCACTTTTTTTCTTTACCTCCCCAATTTCTTGATAATCAGATCCAAATAAGCGAAAAAAATCCTCACTCGCATTTTTTTAAAACAGATAAAAAAATCTCACCCCTAAATTTCTTGATTATTTATACTTTGAACCGATAAATACTGGCGATGCTAATTTAATTCAGGAAATGAAGAAAAAAACTTACTGGTGTCTTTTTTTAGCGAATGAGCAGGCAAAAAAATTTATATTCGTCAAACAGATAATTCGGAGCAATTTGTTCAGGCTTTTACTAGAAAGGGGAGCCAAACCAGATCAAATTATATTATTGTCTTTGGATGCTAAAGGCATATTTCAAAAAATTATTGAACAGATGCGTCAAGATTTTCCTAATCAAACAACTTTTTCTATTACTGAGAATCGAGTGAGTTTGATAACCCCTTCTTCTGAAATTAAGCCCCGCCTCGCTCTAGCCAATATGATGTTTGCTCGCCAATTTAAAAGGGGTGGAGGTTGATGATTTTTTTCGTATTTAGATCAAGCACGTGAAAATCTTCAACACAATAACTATGCTATTCGTTATAAGACTTTCCAAGCAATGCTTGAAGGCTTAAATTAATCCGTTTACTCACAAGGAACCATTATGTTTTTATCTAAAAAATCAGTTACCTTTGCAGTTAGTGCGTTAGCAATGCTTTGCTCAGGTGCAGCCTTTGCTAAAGAAGCGCCGCAAGCACATAAAGCTGTGGAGTTAAGTATCTTACATATTAACGACCACCATTCTTATTTGGAACCGCACGAAGCAAGAATTAATCTAAATGGTCAACAAACAAAGGTTGATATTGGCGGTTTTTTTCTGCTGTGAATGGGAAAACTTTATGAGTTACGTAAAAAAAGTATAAAAAAATCCATTAGTGCTACATGCTGGTGATGCGATTACCGGTACGCTGTATTTCACACTTTTTGGTGGTTCTGCTGATGCGGCTGTCATGAATGCTGGTAATTTCCATTATTTTTACTTTTGGGTAACCATGAATTTGACGCGGGTAATGAAGGTTTATTAAAAGCTACTCGAGCCATTAAAAAAATTCCAGTACTTTCAGCCAATGTTATTCCTGATAAAAAAATTCAATTTTTATATAACAAATGGAAACCTTACGATATTTTTCACTGTGGATGGAGAAAAAAATTGCCATTATCGGTTTTAGATACCGTGAATAAAACGGTTAATTCATCTTCACCAGGTAAAGGATGTGAAGTTCTATGATGAAATTGCTACCGCACAAATTATGGCAAATGCGCTAAAACAACAAGGCATTAATAAAATCATTTTACTTTCACATGCAGGAAGTGAAAAAAATATCGAAATTGCTCAAAAAGTAAAATGATATTGATGTGATCGTTACTGGGGATTCACATTATTTATACGGAAATGATGAATTACGTGGTTTAAAACTTCCAGTAATCTATGAATATCCGCTTGAATTTAAAAATCCGAATGGCGAACCGGTATTTGTAATGGAAGGTTGGGCTTATTCTGCTGTTGTGGGTGACTTAGGTGTTAAATTCAGTCCTGAAGGTATTGCGTCTATTACTCGTAAAATTCCTCATGTGTTAATGAGTTCTCATAAACTTCAAGTGAAAAATGCGGAAGGTAAATGGACTGAATTAACAGGCGATGAACGTAAAAAAAGCGCTTGATACTTTAAAAGTCAATGAAGAGTATTTCACTTGATGATCATGATGCAAAAAAACAGACATGCTTATTTCAAAATATAAAAGTGAAAAAGATCGTTTAGCACAAGAAATTGTTGGCGTCATCACCGGTTCTGCAATGCCGGGTGGTTCAGCAAATCGTATCCCAAATAAAGCAGGCTCAAATCCAGAAGGTTCTATTGCAACGCGTTTTATTGCAGAAACAATGTATAACGAACTCAAAAACAGTGGATTTAACCATTCAAAATGCAGGCGGTGTTCGTGCGGATATTTTTACCAGGCAATGTAACCTTTAATGATGCTTATACTTTCTTACCTTTCGGGAATACGTTATATACCTATAAAATGGAAGGTTCGTTAGTGAAACAAGTGCTTGAAGATGCGATGCAATTTGCTTTAGTTGATGGTTCTACAGGGGCATTCCCTTATGGCGCAGGGCATTCGTTACGAAGCGAATGAAATACCAAATGCGGAAGGTAAACGTTTAGTCAGCGTGGAAGTATTGAATAAAACAAACCCAACAATGGGAACCAATTGATGATAATAAACGTTATCTCGTTGGTACTAATGCTTATGTAGCTAGCGGTAAAGATGGTTACAAAACTTTTGGTAAATTATTTAACGATCCGAAAATATGAAGGCGTTGATACTTACTTGCCTGATGCGGAAAGTTTCATTAAATTTATGAAAAAAACATCCGCACTTTGAGTCTTACACTTCATCAAATGTGAAATTTAATGCTTCCAGTGATGCGTTACCTAAAAAAATAAAAAGCTAAAATATATTGAAAAATAGCGCGTATTTAACACTCGATTTTTATACCTCAGGCAAACCCACTTTATAGACCATCTGGTAAAGGTGGGTTTATTTTTTGTCGTTTTATCTCTTTCTATTACATTTCACTTTAGATTGCCATTCAAGCAGTCAGTTTCGTAGAGTTTTTTTACCATTACCTCATATTAATAAAGTCTGAATTATAAAAAGCGTAAAAAAAGCCCATAGCACAAGGGCATTTTTCTTGATATTTTGTGCTTGCTTGCTTGCTTGCTTGCTTGCTTGCATGTGTACTTTCGACGAACCTCTGTAATGGGCATAACTATGTCTATGGTGTTGTTCTGCTTCCGTAAAGTTATGCTCAACCATTTTTTTGCTAGACGTTTGTAGAGTTTTTTTCCCTTGCTCCGATGACTTAACTGCATTGGCGTTTTCTATCGTAGCTTGATAAGTGTGTCAGGTAATCAGCCTTTCGGCTTTTTATTTTTGTCGGGCGACGATAATCAAATACACTAATAACCTCTCGGCGAGCCAAGCTTTCTGTGATAGGGACGGTAAAATAGCCAGCATCAAGCCCGACGGCTTTTTGGGGGCTGAAAGCGTTATGTCGAGGAATCAAGGTGGGCAATATAGGGTAGTTGTCATTGACATTACCCTGCCCGATGCAAAGGTATTTAAAATAATCCTATGCTTGCCTTGATATCTTTGATTTCTGTCACTTTTTCACTCGCTTTTAACGGCTTCTTTCCTTTTTTCGTATTTTCACCACATCTTGGTTGAGCATATCAATATACTGACTGACTCGTACCTTATACTTTTTTTATTATGTTTTTCGTTCTTATTAGCGCTGGCTTTAAATGGGGACTGTCTGTAAACGGATACTTGCCCCCATCAAGCCTTTTTCAATTTCTTTACGCTCTTGTTTTTATCCCTTACTGAAAGAAAAAGATTAATGGAAAAAGTAGGGATA